>Ga0210057_1000011_pt1 | contig 513182 bp, 516 predicted proteins | sample CryGeyCG2114_010_2_FD_183968 | JGI IMG/M metagenome (GOLD analysis project Ga0210057, IMG submission 183968) | Groundwater microbial communities from aquifer - Crystal Geyser CG10_big_fil_rev_8/21/14_0.10 (SPAdes) (version 2) | ecosystem: Environmental > Aquatic > Deep subsurface > Groundwater... | reverse complement strand
TTTGTGAAACTTCTTCACCGATTCTTTTTTTTCTTTTTTGTTCATGTTCAACAATATCGGCTGTGTGAAGCCGAGAATCTTTTTGGTGTAAAAATTGTTCGCCAGAGTATTTTTCCATATTTTATTTCACTACAAAATTTATTCAACGAAATACATTTACCACCAGATTACTATTTTAAGCAAAAAGAAATATAATGTAAAGACCAAATTGGCCAATAGTAATATTATCTTCGGTATTTTAAGCCCCGCAAAACTAATCCGACTAGTCATTCTTGATAATAATCGACTATCTCCCACGGTTCTATCACGTTGGATAGCGTGCCGATCAATCAACCACTGACGCCAATTGGCAGGAGTCATCCAATAAACATAGACAGCTAATAATTCTTTGATCCAGCCTTGCGCGGCTGACAAAATCAACAACCCCAAATTAAAAATGATTTCCATTGGTAATATTAAAATCAGCGTCGGCCAACGATAAAACATAAGTTGTAATACATGGCGATTGCGTTCAATCCAAAACATTTTATCCGGTTTATTAGAAAAATTATATTTATGATAAAAAATCGCCCGATTAACGGAAACAGCCCGATATCCAAGCGACACTAAACGCAAAGTATATTCCGTATCTTCATGATAAAGAAAAAAACGTTCATTCCAATAACCATGCTGTCTTAGTAAATCAGCTCGCATAAAAGCACACGCGCCGCTCACATAACCAGTATCATAAATTTCCGCCATATTTGGTTTATACGTTTCACGATATTTATAACAATAACCTATTCCTAAATAATGAAGGTTGTTTCCTGCTGAATTAATCAATTCTTTTTCCGGATGCAACAACATTAACGGCTGACATTCGCCAACATTTTTATTTGTTTCCATCGCTTTAACCAACTCTGTAATCGCTTCAGCTGCCAAATAACCATCAGCATTGTGTAAAAAAACATAATCAGCTCCATTTTTTACCGCATAACGCGCGCCAAAATTATTACCGGCGGGAAAACCTACGTTAGATCCCGGTTCCAAAACCACTGTTTCCGGCAAATTATTCTGCCGTTGAAAAATTTCCGATCGGATATAATCAACTGAAGAAATTTCGCCTTCCCGCGGACCATTATAAACAATTACCAATTGAAGCAAATCTTTTGGATAAGTTTGTGTTTGAATTGAATCCAAAGCTTCCGCCAAATATTTTTGTGGTTCGTCGGCCCAACACAAATAAATAATAGAAACTTTTGCTTTAAACATAATATTTTCTGTTTCCGCGCCATTTAAAAAAATATTTAAGCCAACTCAGAATATGTATCCTGGTAAATTTATTTTTAAAAATTGATTTCAAAACACCTGATGTTTTGGCTGAAGCTCGAACATGAACATGACTTAAAAAAATATTATGCACATAATAAACCGTCCAACCATTTTCCCAAAGCCGGCGGCACAAATCACTGTCTTCAGCATACATAAAAAAATTCTCATCAAACCCCCCAACCTGTTCATAGGCTGAACGGCGTAAAAACATAGCCGAACCCATTACCCAATCAACAGGTTTGGTGGTTTGGTGATCAAAATCTTTCATTAAATAATCATGGGTAGCAGCCAAACCAACTTTAGTCGCGCCAAATTTTGTCCGGCTGTACAACGGCTGAAAAAAAGTCGGGAAACGATAGCAAGAATATTGCAAAGTTCCATCCGGATAAAAAATACGCGGGCCGGCTAAACCTATTTTTAGATGAGCATCCATATAATCAACAAACTTCCTTAAAAAATTCTGACCAACTGGAAATTCAGTGTCCGGATTTAAAATAAAATAATACCGAGCCGGCATTTTTTCTATCGCCCGATTATGAGAATAACCAAAACCCATATTACGATTATGCTTGATGGTTATCAAATTGGGAAATTTATTTTCCAATTCTTCAATTGCTTCATTTGAATTATTATCCACCACTACAATGCCAATATCTAATTTGGAATTGACCGAATCAGCCAACAAGGTTGTTAAAGCTTGTTCCACTTCAGAACGCTCTTTAGTGTTTACAATTGAAATACAAACATCAAACATAATTTTTATTTTTACAACCACCAGCGGCGCAAACCTTTCCAATATAACTTTCGCGAATTAACAATTGCCATCCGCGCTTGCCGTGTGTATTTCCGATGTTTAATTATATCAGACCAGCCTAAAAACACCACTCGCGGATTAATTAGTAATAAATAAATCAGCTTTTTAAATTCATACCAAAAAATAAACGGCCCATCTATCATTAGATTCTGCCAATATTCATTTTTATAAAGAGTGCGCAAATGATTTTTATAAGAATGAAACCGGACAAAATAAGATTGGTTGGATTTATTTCTCAAAGCCGACCAATCCCCCATTTTTTTTGGCCCAGCTCCGGTTCTGTCATGATAAACAACTGTGTCTAATAAAACATAAGAAACATAACCGGCATTGCGTAAACGATAAGCCAAATCCAAATCTTCTTTGTATGAATGGTAAGTCGGATCAAACATATTATCACCCGGCAACAAAACTTGCTGAATAACACTTTTGCGATAAAAAGCCAACGCGCCGGACACTCCAAAAACTTCCACCACCTGTTTATTATAATTTTTTTGAACATCCAGAGAAGCGCTATCCTTTGTCCATTCCTGACGAGTCAACCATTCTACCGCCCGACGATTCCTGAATAACCTAATGCCAATGGCATCAATCTGCGAAGTAAAACCAAGTTGAGCGGCTGATAAAATATCCGCGCCGGTTTGAAATCCAGCTAAAGATTTTTCAAAATTCCAGCGCATTAAACGCGGCGAAACCGAAACTGTTTCAGGATGAGTATCAAAAAATGTTACAGCTTTTAACATTGCATCGGGCATTAAATATGTATCCGCGTTCAAAAGCATAAAATACGGCGTCGTTACTTCGTGGTATGCTTGATTATGCCCAGCGGCAAAACCGACATTTTCCGAATTATAAATTCCACGCCACTCTATTCCAGATTCAGTTAAAGTTTTTTCCAACAATTCGCGGGTACCATCAGTAGAAGCATTATCAACAAAAATCAATTCAAAATCTTTATACGTTTGATCTTTTAATGAGGCAACAAAAAAAGGAATATATTTTATACCATTTTTAATCACTAAATTAACACTTAATTTTTTCATACTAAAAATTATTTAGCCAATAAGATTGTCAAAAAAATCGCCACCGGACGCAAAATAGCAATTATTGTCCACTTAGAACGAGACTCCCACTTACAAAAATACTGCAACATGCTTTGAGTAAAATTTTTCTGTTTCCAAAGCGCCGGAATTTTTTTAAAAGTTTGTCCAACCAAATCAACGCAAGAAATAATTGGAGTATAAACAACTTGAAAACCATTTTTTCGCGCCTCACGACAAACATCAACATCTTCAAACCAAATATAATATCTCGGATCAAACGCCCAACCAAGTTTTTCATACAACTCACGTCTCATCATTAAAAAAGAACCTCGTACTGAATCAACTTCCTGTTCTTTTTCCATATCAAATCCGGCATATAAATATTTATTTAAAACACTTGGGAAAAAGTGAGGAATTTTTAACAAAATCATTGCCTGATCAAATAATGTTGGTAAACGACGCGGTTTAGTCCTCTCATCAAACTGTCCAGACGGATTTAACAGTTTACAACTGGCAATTCCGACTTCCGGACGCGCGCGCATCCATTCCACCATTTTTTTCAAACTACCGACATCTACTATCATATCGGGATTTAAAAATAACAAAAAATCACCTTTAGTCAATTGAGCGGCTCGATTATTAGCCGCGCCAAAACCGGCGTTATATCCGTTTTGCACCAAAGTAACTTGAGGAAAATCTTTGGTAATCATATCAATCGTACCATCGGTTGAACCATTATCCGACACCAACTGTTCAAATTCCAAACCTTCAGCGCCAGACGCCACTGAACGCAATTGCGCCGCAATATTTTCCTTATCATTTAAAGTAACGGTAATAACTGATAACTCCATACTATTTTTTAAGCTGTTGTTTAAAATAATCTACAAATGGAATAGCAGTTGGATCAATTCCTTCCAACATGGCCAAATAAAAACTAAGATAACCGCTCAACACCAACATTTCACAAACTTGTGAAAATTTATCTTTTCCTTGGCATTGATAAGAAACGTATCCGATTTTATTTTTATCCAGTACGGTTTTGGTTACTTCATATCTTTTTATCACTCGCTCATCATATAAAACCGACTCTAACAAAATAAAAATTATATTTTGTGGATTATTTTTAGGAAAAATCATTCCTTCCATCAAATGATGATTAAGTTCCGGAATTAAATAATATCCGGCCATTCGTTTGGCGTTTTCATTAATTTGATTAGCCACCACATGAGCATTGGCAGACAAATGTTCCGCTCCAACGCACCAAACACTTCTATCACCGATAGCAACAGCTATACTTTTAGCCGGATTATCTGCTTGTGCATTTACAACACCAAAAATTCCATTATAATTTTCAATTGTCTGCACAGCTTTATCAATTTCTTCCTGATTAATTTTCAAAACACCAATTTTCGACAATAAAATTATCTGACCAAAAACAGAATAACCTAAACCCATCCGCGGTGAATTGCAAGGATTATTTTTTGTGGTAAAAACAATTGCTGGAATTTTTAAATCACGGCTCTGTTCAGCCAACTTGCCGCCGGCGGTTATAATTACCAATTTAGCTTTTTTGGACATTGCTTCTTCCATTGCCGCCAATGGTTCTTCGGTTCCGCCGGAATAACTAGAAACTACCACTAAAGTTTTGTCGTCAACATAAGCTGGAATATGATAATCATTTACAATATCCAGTATAACCAACATTTCTTCTCGAAATAAATATTTAATGATATGCGCCCCCAAAGTTGAACCACCCATACCCAAAAAAACAACTCGTTGAATATTTTTGTAATCGGTTGGAAGATTTAATTCAGCCGCCGCTTGAGCGACTTCTTCCGCCTGTTTAGACAACGATTCCAAACTTCCCAACATATTTTTAACATCCAACTTTCTAATTTCTGTTAAATTATCCAAAATTTGTGTATCCATATGATAAAAAAATCGCTTAATTAAGCAACTGTTATCATATCACTTTGACACATTTTGTAAAGGTAAAAAAAACCAGATATCAAATCGGATTTTTTCTTTTTAACTCTGTCGGCTGACACCGGCGATAATTCCAGCGGCAATTAAAGCAACAAACAAGGCCGAACCGCCATGACTGACAAATGGTAGAGGTACGCCGGTTAACGGCATTAAACCAAGCATGGCGGCAATATTGATGAAAGATTGACTAAAAAACCAAACCGCAATTCCAGACACCAACAAACAACTGAAAATATCCGGTGATTGTTTAGCAATTTTTAAACATCGCCAAGTAAATAAAAGCAATAAAATAATAAACAGGCTAGTTACAATAAAACCCATTTCTTCAGCCATAACGGCAAAAATCGAATCCGCTTGAACTTCGGGTAAATATTGATATTTTTGCCGCGAATGACCATAACCCAGTCCCCACAAACCACCGGAACCGACAGCTAATGAGGCCTGGTTAATTTGATAACCAATTCCTTGAGGATCAAGTTCTGGGTGCATAAAAACAGTCAGACGATCCAACCTGTAAGGGGCAATCAATACCAAAGTCACAAAACAACCGGCGCCAAATAAACCTAAAATCAACAAATATATTTTTGGGATTTTTGCCAAATACAATATACCGACAATTACTATGGCAAAAATAGACAAAGTTCCAATATCTGGCTGAAACAAAACCAAACCGATTACTGGAGCCAAAATTGCTAAAATCGGCAACAAACCATTTTTCCAATCACGTAAATCTCTTTTGGGGTCACTTAACAAACCGGCCAACAAAACAATCACACCCAATTTGGCTAATTCCGCCGGTTGAAAATGAAAAATACTCAAATAAATCCAACTGTGCGCCTTAGTACCAACCGCCGCTCCAATACCAGGAATAAAAACCAAAATTAAAAGAATCAGGCAAACAATATAAAAAGGCCAGCTTAACTTCTGCCAAATTTTATAATTTAATTTGGCGGCCAACAAAAACATTGCGATACCTGGCAATAAACCAAACAATATCTGTCTCTTCACAAAATAATAGGTATCACCAAACTTATTATAAGCATACGGAGCGCTGGCCGACACCAAAATCAATAAACCAAAAACTAAAATAGCGACCAAATAAAATAAAAAAAGACGATCGGTCTTTCTGGTTCTCTTTCTCTCCAACATATTTTAAATATTCATTCCCACCGCTAAATAAGCGGTCAGCACCAAACAGAGCTGAAAAATAGCAGTAAATACCGTAAACAACCGAGATAAAACCTTATCCTTATTATAGCAACTGATTGACAGTAAGAAATTTACAATCAAAATAATCAACCCTCCAATTGGAATGAACAACAATTTCCACCAATCTCCCACCAAATCAACACCGAAAATAATATTATAATGCAAAAAATATTGTTCCTGACTGCTTTGTGTAAAAAATAAAATATACCACCAGGAAAAACCCTGTCCGGCAGCTGAAATAATTAAAGGAAATAAAACCCAAGGATCACGAAAAAAAACTTTCAATAAATACCACATAACTCTTAAAATATATCAAAATGCAAAATTTATGTGTCGTTTCACGACATTTATTTATAAATAAATTGTGAACGAAATAAGCACCTTAATTTTAATTTTTGATTTTTAATTTTTTAATTAATAACTCGTATATATCCTCCCCTGCCAATTGCGATTTTATCGCGTCGTTTTAATTTATTTGATAACAACATTTCCGCCAACTGATTTTCTATTCGTTCTTGAATCGCGCGGCGTAATGGACGAGCGCCAAATTCCGGATCAAAACCAACACCAGCCAAAAAATCAAGCGCCTCGTCTTCAATAACTGTTTCAATACCTTTTTCTTCCAACTCTTTAGTTATTCTCTGTAACATCAGAGCGGCAATCTTCTTAACATCATCATAAGCCAATGGTTTGAATAATACAATACCATCAAAACGATTTAAAAATTCCGGACGGAAATTTTGTTTTAACTCGCCATGCAATAAGCGTTCTTTGATGGCTTCCGAGGACAAACCAGCTCGCATTTGTTCTTGAACATAAGTTGTGCCAGCATTGGAGGTGGCAATTAAAATCACATTGGTAAAATCTATCACCTGTCCGGAGCTGTCCGTCAACCGGCCATCGTCCATTACTTGTAAAAATAAATTTAAAATATTAGGATCGGCTTTTTCAATTTCATCTAACAACAACAAAGAAAATGGCTGACGGCGCACGGCTTCGGTCAAAATACCGCTACCCTTTTCTCCTGGCGCGCCAATTAAACGATAAACACTGGTTTTATCCTGATACTCACTCATATCTAAACGAACCATCATATCTTCGCCTCCAAAATAAACAGTAGAAATGGTTTTGGCCAATTCTGTTTTACCGACACCCGTCGGACCCAAAAATAAAAAGTTGGCAATCGGACGATTAGTTGATCGAATTTGCGCTCGCGCGCGACGTAAAGCATTAGCAATTAAACCAACTGCTTCTTCCTGTCCAATAACTCGTTTGTGCATCTCTTGTTCTAATTTCATCAACTTGCCGGATTCATCGGCTGTGACCGAAGTAACGGGAATACCGGTTTTGTCTGAAACGACTTTTGCCACATCTTCAGCCGTCACTAATGATTCGTTGCCTTTTTTATTTCGCACATGCGCCGCTGATTCATTTATTACTTCCAATGCGCTGCCCGGCAAACAAACTTCGTGCAAATATCGCGAAGCCAGTTGAACCGCTTTTTCAATGGCGTTGTAAGCAAAAAAAACTTTATTTTTATATTCTACCAAACCAATTTTTGATTCTACTACTTGAATTGCTTCATCTTCGGTCAATTCTTTAACATCCACCTTGGTAAAAATATTTGACAATGATGTGCCGGAAATATTTTTAGCATAAAATTCCGGCGTGGTGGTGGCAATTGTAATAAACCGTCCAGTTTTTAAACGTTCAGCCAAAGTATCAGACAAATCCAAACTACCACCTTCTTCACCAGCTGAAACACCTGACATCTCATGAATATTATGAATAAATAAAACAACATTTCTGGCATTAGAAATTTCATTTAAAATATGTAAGAGCCGTTCTATTGCTCCAGCCGGAGTAGTGCCAGACAACAATGATGACACACTCAAACGAACCAAACGCTTATCTCGTAAACGCGACGGCACATCTTCATTAATCATTTTTTCCGCAATTCCTTCCACTACACTACGTTTTCCCGCCCCATGTTCCCCAACCAAAACCACATTTTCCCCTCCACCTTCAACTGCGCGAAAAACTTCTTCAATCACTTTATCTCGGGCAACACAAAATTCTAACCGGCCATATTGCGCCAACAAAGTCATATCATCACTAAAATTATTCAAATAGGGAGTGGCCAAAGCAGTCATCGCTTTGTCCATTCCTGATTTGGAACGATGGCTGGCTGAACGCGAATGCGTCACATATCGCCGGTATAATCTCTCTCCAATTCTTGCCCATTCCACCGCATTAACCAATTTATTTTTTTCAATTCCCACATCGTAAAGCATTTCCTGTAACATTTCCGACTGTTTAGCCGCCGCCACTAACAATTCCGTAACACTGACATATTCTTGATGAGCCGAATAAGATTCTTCGTAAGCGCCAAATAAAGCTTGAAAAAAATCAGGCGACACTAATGGAGCTTCACCAATTCTTTTTTCCACTTTACCTTTTTTATTTTCTAAAATCGGCAATAAATATTTTTTAATGACCGATGCGGGAATTCCCAATCGGACAAAAATATTGCCAATACGATTAAAAGATAGTAAAGCAAAAAATAAATGCTCAACTTCTAAAATTTTATAACCATTTCTATCAGCCATTTCATAAGCTTCTCCAACCGCCGCCAACGCCTCATCAGTAAAAGACGAAGAAATATTCAAACTTTGCCGACCGGATATTTTTTCAATTTGTTTCCAATCGGTTAAAATTTGATTTTCCGCCGCCGTCATCTGAACATCATAACTATATTTTTCCACCTCCCCTTTGATTTTTCGTTCAGTAATGACGCGGTATGTCCAATAACTGATAAAAATCACGCCGAGCCAAAACAAAATCCAACTGGAACCTTCAACATTGTTTAAAGCATTCCACATATACTCTGGACCCTTAATCACGTCGGCCCAAATAACTTTTTTATAAATCAAAAATCCAAACCAACCCCAAGCATTAAGCCATAAAACAACAAAAGTAATCCGTCTAATTTTATTAAAAATTCTTTTTGCTTTAAGCAATGCCAAATTATACCGAGTCAAAGGAAATGACCAATGTAATAATTTTTGGCGCGGACGATAACCAACCGATTTGCCACGACATTCTGAACAACCGGACATACCAACAATGCCGGTTCCTTTACAAGACGGACATATCAATAAATTTAGCGGTTGTTTTTTTTCAAAAAGCATATCAAAGTTTAATCACCGATTTTAATAATCCATAAGCTGTCACCAACGGCATTGCTAACCAAATTAAAAGCAACAACCAGCAAACCGCCAGCCACAAAACCAAAGCTAAACTGCGGACAAATACCTGCGCTGAACGGACAAGAAAACTGATTATTCGTCCCTGCCAATCATACTGGCCATACATCGGCACAAAAATATTTTGCAACCACAAAGCCGGAGCCAATGTGTCATTGCCTTTTTTCAAAAGTTGCAAACACCAAATCGCGGCATGTTTTGTGCCGCCGATATACCACCAAATCGGAAAATAAAGAATATCAATCACTGCCCCAAAAAATAGTCTTTGTAATACCAAAAAAAACATAATTGTCTATAAATTGTTCTTACATATTATATCACACATACAAAAAGACCGCCAAACAGGCGGCCCTTTTGCCATGGGGAACAAAGGAACTAAAACTACTGTTTCGCCATTTCCGAACCGGAAATGACAATATATTTAATATTTTTTACTAAAATCATATCGGTTTCTTGCAAACGTTTTTCTAAACTGGACATTGAATTCTGACCGGCAATATCCACATCAATTTTTTGTATTTCCATTTGTAAATTATCAACTCTCTTTTGTAAGCTTTTCATTTGATATCCGCTACCGGCCGCCCGGCTGATAGCGCCAATATACGCCACTGACACCACAGTCAATAAAAATAAACATATCACTCTCATTCCGCGCCCAACTAACCAAGCCGGCGGTCTTAAACAACTGCCCACACTCAACAAAAATCTGTGGTAATATTCAAATTGATATTTTATTTTACGGCGTAATGACATACTTTATAAAATTATTTTTTTTCTATAATTCTTAACTTTGCGCTTCTCGCCCGAGGATTATTTTTCAACTCTTCTTCTCCTGCAATAATCGGTTTTTTATTGATTACAACACATTTGTCTCCAAGCGTTTGAAAATACTGTTTAACTATTCTGTCCTCCAAAGAATGAAAAGTGATAACAGCTAATCGTCCTTGCGGCGCCAACACCTCTATTGCTTGCGGTAAACTCATTGACAACATTTCCAATTCACGATTAACTGCTACTCTTAAAGCTTGATATACCTTAGTCGCCGGATGTAAACCACCAACCCACGGCACTTCTTTTTCAGTTTGTAATTTTGTCCGGTAAACATCCAGAATTATTTCATTCAACTGACCTGTTGTTTCAATCGGATTTTTTTTCCTTGCTGTCACTATTGCCGAAGCAATTTCACGACTAAATTTTTCCTCACCAAATTTTTTAAATATTCCAGCCAATTCTTCCTTATTGGAATTTTTTATTATATCGGCCGCTGTGGTTGAATTATTAGTATCAAATCTCATATCCAACGGCTCACCTTCGCTATTCACAGGATTAAAACTGAATCCTCTGCCCCGTTCAAAAAATTGCGGCATTGACCAACCTAAATCCATTAACACTCCGTCAACTTGCTTGAAACTATTTTCTTCAACCGCTTTTTTTAAATTAACAAAATTATCTCTGACATAAATTACCCGATCACCATAGCGATATAAATATCTTTTCGCTCTCAACAAAGATTCAGCGTCAGCATCCATTCCCATTATTTTTCCGTTTGAACCGGTTATTTCCAAAATCGCTTCACTGTGTCCGCCGTCACCCAAAGTACAATCAATAATATTGGCGTTGGGTTTCAAACTTAACGCCTCAATCACTTCGTTTAATAAAACGGGAATATGCCTCTCCATAATTAAATTTTAAAGATTTAAACCCCCAGCTCACCCATCCGCTCGGCAATGGTACCGCTTTCAGATTCAGTTTGTTGTTTGTAAATAGACCATTTTTCTTCATCCCAAATTTCTAATCGACTATACAATCCAGCCACTACAACCGATTTTTTCAATCCGGCAAATTTTCTTAAATACTCTGGCAAAATCACCCGACCCTGCTTATCTGATTCAACATCCATCGCACCGGCTAACATTAAGCGAGCAAATGCCCGACTGTTTGATTGACTAATCGGCAACGAAGCTAATTTCACCGCTAATTTTTCCCATTCTTGTTTTGTATATAAAAATAAGCAGTTGTCTAAACCACGAGTGACAACTGCTCCCTTTTTTAATTCTAAACGAAATTTAGCCGGTATTGCCAAACGTCCTTTGTCATCTAAATTATGATTATATTCACCAATAAACATAGAAATTTTAGTAAATGGATAACGCAAGCATTTGTATCCATTTTTAGCTACTTCCCCACTTTTTACCACCTACTTCCATTTTACACCACTTTTAAACATTGGTCAACATTTTTCACCAAATAAATTTTGGCTAAAACAAAACAAAAAAACCCACATTTTGCGGGGTTGTGGATAACTCTTTTAAGTCAAAGATCAAAATGCAAAAATCAAAATTATAATTCAAAATTCAAAATAACCAATACGCCGAATGTCTTTGACTTTTTGCCAATTCAAAAGTTGAAAAAACTTAATTTTTTTCTAAACATTGGTAAATCTAAAAAAATAAGCCCCGCATTTTGCGAGGCTTTTTGTTAACGTCCAAAATTTTTGAGTCCGCATTTTGCGGACGAAGTAAATTTTGTAACAGTTAACAATCCCGTATCAATCCAATGTGAGTATTTGAATTAATAAAATGTAAGGCGGAGTCCCGCTCAGCGGGACGGAGCCGATGTCTTGAAAGTAAACTAGAATTAAATAAAGGTATAAGGGGATTTGATACTGGGATAATTTATAGTATTTTATACCTCTAATGGTATTTCGTATTCCGCTACGGTGACATCAATTTGAAATTCAGAAAATAATTTGTCCCGTAATACATCACAAGCTTGCGATTCACCATGATTCAAAAAAATCTTTTTTGGATGATGTCCGGAATTATTCAGCCATTCCAATATTTTTTTCTGATCAGCATGAGCTGATAAAATACTGACTGCTTCAATTTTGCAACGGACAGAAATTTTTTCTCCAAAAATATCAACCGGCGACTCCCCTTCCAAAATCCTCCGACCCAAAGTATTATTGGCTTGATAACCGACAAAGAATAATGTATTTCTAAAGTCTGATAAATACCGGAGGGCGTGATGCATAATCCGACCGCCATTCATCATACCGGCGCCGGCAATAATAATTTTCACTCCGGGCGTGCTGTTTATTTTTTTTGATTCTTCTTTATTGTAACAAACACGCAAACCGGGAAATTCAAACAAATCATTTTCCGCTTGTAAAAATTTTATTGCTTCCTCATCATAATATTTAGGATAACGACGAAAAACTTCGGTTGCGTCAATAGACAATGGGCTATCTAAAAAGATTGGAATATCTCGAGGTAACAACTTCTTGTGCTGAATTAAATCATTTAAGTTATACAAAAGTTCTTGTGTTCTTTCCACCGAAAATGCCGGTATCATCAGAACTCCACCTCTATCAATTGCTGATTTTATAATTTTTTCTATAACTTCCTGTCTTTTATTTTGTACATTATGCAACCGATCACCATATGTGGATTCACAAACCACCACATCGACATCATTTGGTAATTTTTCCGTTTCTCTTAAAATAGGAACTTCGGCATTGCCTACATCGCCGGAAAAAATAATCTTTTTGCCGGACAAATTAATTTCAATGAAAGCCGAACCAAAAATATGTCCGGCATCATAAAATTTAAACTTTATTTCTTGCCCAGAAACGGTTTTTATAATTTGTTCTTCGTGATACTCAACTGTTTTAAATTGCGCCATTACATTATTAATGTCTATCTCGCTATATAAAATCGGCGTGCCAAATTTGCGAGAATTATATGTCATTACTTCTAGAGCATCTAACAAAATCAACCTCGTTAAATCAACAGTTGGTGGCGTAGCATAAAAATATCCGCTAAATCCGCCTTTTACTAATAGAGGTAACCGGCCGACATGATCTAAGTGTGAATGAGTCACCATTACGGCCGTTAATTCTTTTGGGTCAAAAGCAAAGGTATGCTCATTTCTATTTTCTAAAAAATCCCCACCTTGAAAAGCGCCGCAATCCACAAGTATTTTAACCTTGCCGTCAGACAACAAATTACACGATCCTGTCACTTCTCGTGCCGCTCCATAAAAAGAAATATCCATAAAACTATTGGCTATTGTCCATAAACTATCAACTATGGACTATTAATAGTATATCACACTTTACCCACTACACAAAGCTGGAAAACTCTGATAGAATATGTTTACTAATTATTTCAACTTATGGACAAAGATTTAATTAAAGATGTGCAGATTGTTGAACCGCCGATGCGCGAATTAACTAAAAAGAAATTTGGTTTTGCTGCGGCCTGTATGAGCAGTTGCGGTTTTTTTATTTTAATTATTATTGGACTGGTAGTAGGATTAAAAATTTACATTGGACAAGGCCCGCAACGATTAAAAACGCTGCCAGAATCTTTTCCGCAAGATATTTCTCTATATGATGAGTACAATGTAGATGGTATTACTTTTATCTCCGGAAAATACAAAAGCCGAAGTATTGGCATTGCTTCACTGATTCCAAAAATAGTTTTATCACCTTTGTTTTATTCATTAAAAAATGAACAAAACACAGGGGAACAAATACCCAGCACGACAAAAAAATTCAATGTTTATAATTTTTGGCGATTGGTTACCACTCCGGTCAGCGACAATCGCGATACAATTCAGATTGAATGGCGCGATGTTCAAGCGGAACCAAGTTTCTTGATTTCTTTTTATAAAAATAAATTACGAGACAAGCACTTTAAAATCGAAACCGAAAGTGAGGGTAAGCTTTTTAAACAATTCACTTTTAGCCGCAACGACGGAATTGACGGAACAGTTTATACACAACATCCGGAAAACAGTAAAAAAATAAATTACGCTTTCTTAATCGTAAATATTCCAGCAACCACTACCAATCAACAATAATTTTTCACTGACAAACGCGTTTCCGGTTTACAATTTCCAATTTCAAATTAATGATTACTCAAGCTTTAAATAATCAGTCTAAAACCATCACCGGCGCCGCTTTAATAATCGCCGGCGCTACTTTATTAAGTCGTATTATCGGTTTAGTCCGCGACCGTATTTTTGCGCACTACTTTGGAGCTGGAGCGATAATGGATGCTTATTACGCCGCTTTTAAAATTCCTGATTTAATTTATAATCTTTTAATCGTCGGAGCGCTAACCGCTGGTTTTATTCCAGTTTTCACCAAACTATTTCAACAACATGGCGAAGACAAAAGTTTAGCCTGGCGAATGGCCAATAATATTTTTAACATTGCCGGAATTACTCTCATTATACTTGGCGGTTTGGGAGTAATTTTTTCTCAACATTTCGCTCCGTTGATTGCGCCTGGATTTTCCGAAGAAAATAAAATGTTAGTGATTACATTTACTAGAATAATGTTTTTCTCGCCGATATTTCTAGGTCTGTCCATGACTTTGGGAGGAATTTTACAATCGCTAAGAAAATTTTTATTATATTCAATCGCTCCAATATTTTATAATGTCGGCATCATTATCGGCGCAATTGTGTTTGTTCCGATTTTTGGTATTACCGGTTTGGCTTGGGGTGTAGTTTTTGGCGCGGCCATGCATTTTGCCTTACAATTTTATGGAGCTTGGCAATCCGGCTACCGCTGGAAATGGATTTTTGATTTGCGTGACAAAGAAATGGTTTTAATCGCCAAATTAATGGCGCCACGAACTTTAGGTTTAGCCATATCTCAATTAAACATCGTGGTAGTAACAGTTTTAGCTTCCTGGTTGCCGTTGGGCAGTGTAGCTGTTTATAATTACGCCAACAATCTTCAAGGAGTACCGATTGGCATTATTGGTATACCTTTTGCTTTGGCTGTTTTTCCTGTTTTATCATCAGCCGCCGCCAAAAACGATATGCAAGAATTTGCTAAAAATCTTTCCGCTACCATTCGCCAAATATTATTTTTAATTATTCCTGTTTCAATCGCCATTATGTTATTGCGAGCGCAAATTGTCCGCGTGGTGCTTGGAACCGGCGCTTTTGATTGGGAAGCGACTATTCATACCGCCAATGCGTTAGCTTTCTTCGCGTTTGGACTATTTGCTCAATCATTAATTCCTTTACTGGCTCGCGCGTTTTATTCTTTAACCGACACACAAACCCCTTTTATCATCGGCGTGATTTCAGAATTAATAAGCATCATCGCCGCTTTAATTTTAATGAAACCGCTTGGTGTTGCCGGTTTGGCATTGGCTTGTTCAATTGGCGCAACAATTAATGCTGTAATTTTATTTATTAAATTGCGGCAAAAAATAAAAATCATTGAGGCTGAAAAAATACTATCATCATTATACAGAATTCTCGCCGCCGCTTTAGTAATGGGATTGGTTATCCAATGGCTTAAATATCCACTGGCGAAAATTTTCAATTTAAATTATTTCTTAGGTATTTTTGGACAGGGTTTTGTGGCCGGAGTAATGGGTCTGGCAATTTACGGTTTAATATGCTATCTTCTCAAAGTGCCGGAATTTATACATTTTAAAAATAGTTTTGAAAAAAGATTTTTAAAATCAAATAACCTGCCGGCCGAAGCAATGACAGACACAAAGGAATAGTAAACAATTTATGAATGAACAAATTAGAAATTTCTGCATTATTGCCCACATTGACCATGGAAAAAGCACCCTGGCCGATCGATTTTTGGAATTGACCGGAACGGTTTCTCGGCGAGATATGAAAAATCAATTGCTTGATTCAATGGATTTGGAACGTGAACGCGGAATAACCATAAAACTTACGCCGGTCAGATTAAAATATCGTGATTATATTTTGAATCTTATTGATACTCCGGGACATGTTGATTTTAATTATGAAGTTTCCCGTTCGTTGGCGGCCGTAGAAGGGGCAATTTTATTAGTTGATGCTACACAAGGTGTACAAGCGCAAACTATCGGTAATCTTTATTTGGCTTTGGAACAAAATTTATCAATTATTCCGGTTATCAATAAAATTGATATGCCACTGGCTAATATTGAAAAAACCAAAGCGGAAATTATTCATTTAATTGGCTGTCCTGAAAGCGACATAATTTTAGCTTCTGGAAAAACCGGCGTCGGAGTGGAAGAAATTTTAGACGCGATTATTCAAAAAACACAACCGCCAAAAGATCATTCATCATTGACGCCACGCGCTTTAATTTTTGATTCTGAATATAACGAATTTAAAGGAGTAGTCGCTTCAGTCAGAATAGTAGACGGTGAATTAAAAAAAGGCGATAAAATAATTTTAATGACAACCAAAACACCAGCCGAAGTTTTGGAAATTGGATATTACACTCCAAAATTTCAAACAGCTGATAAATTAAAAAATGGCGAAATCGGCTATATTATCACTGGATTGAAAGAAGTTCGCGATTGCCGTGTCGGTGATACAATTACATTGTTAAATGAAAAATTAGCTACCACTCCTCTGCCTGGCTATAAAGAAGTCAAGCCAATGGTTTTTGCCGGAATTTTTCCGAAAGAGGGTGATCAATATCGTGAACTGCGTGATGCTATAGATAAATTAAAATTAAGCGATTCATCTCTTTATTACGAACCAGAACATTCGCAAGCGCTTGGTTTTGGATTCCGTTGCGGATTTTTAGGAATGTTGCATTTGGATATTTTTCAAGAACGCCTGAAACGCGAACATGATATTGATGTGGTCATTACCGTTCCCAGCGTCGCTTACAAAGTCGTAAAAAGCAATAGTGAAGAAATTATCGTGCACAGTCCGCAAGAAATGCCCGATCCGGCAAGAATTAAAGATGTTTTTGAACCGTGGATGTCTTTAGATGTCATTACGCCAAAAAATTATGTTGGCAATGTAATGGCTTTGGTATCCGAACGACGCGGACGATATTTAAATACCGAATATTTAAGCGCCGGCACAGATCAGCGAGCTATGTTACATTATGAAATTCCTCTGGCTTCATTGATTACGGATTTTTATGACAAACTGAAAACTGTCACTTCCGGATACGCTTCAATGAATTACGAACACATCGGATACGAATCAACCTCAGTGATTAAATTGGATATTGTCATTGCCGATGAACAGGTGGAATCGCTGGCGACTTTGGTTTGGGAAGATGAAGCTTATAATGTCGGAAGAAAAATAGTTGACTCACTGAAAAAAAGTTTGCCACGCCAGCAGTTTGAAGTTAAAATTCAAGCCGCCATCGGCGGAAAAATAATTGCCGCCGAGCGTTTGACAGCCTTCCGCAAAGATGTGACGGCTAAGCTATATGGAGGCGATGTTACCAGAAAAATGAAACTGCTTAAAAAACAGAAAAAAGGAAAATTAAAAATGAAAGCTCACGGCAAAATTGACATACCCGCAGAAACATACCTTGAGGTACTTAAACGATAATTTATAATTTTTTAAATATATGAAACATAAAACAGTAAAAAATATTTGGATTTTAGTGGCTGTCGTCGGCATACTTGCCATGTTAATGTTCACTATTCTTCCGGCGTTTCAATTATAATTTATGAAAAAATGGGTTGTTACTTTACCGCCACCCGAAGAATTTATCGGCCAATATCCTGAATTGCCGCCGATTATTTGCCGTTTGCTTTGGAATAGAAATATCAAAACTCAAGAGGCTATCGATGAATTTTTAAATCCGGATTATGTTCAGGATATTCATGACCCCTTTATTTTTCAAGATATGGAAAAAGCGACGAAAATGATTTTCAACGCCATTAAAAAAAATAAAAACATTGTTGTTCACGGCGATTACGATGCTGACGGAGTTTGTTCGGCGGCGATTTTAATTCAAACTTTAAAAAAACTTGGCGCTAAAAAAGTAAATGTTTTCCTCCCCCACCGCGAAACTGACGGTTATGGTTTAAACACAAACACAGTGAAACTTCTACGTGAACAAAAAACAGATTTGATTATTACTTGTGATTGCGGTGTCAGTAATTTAAATGAAATTAAAGAAGTAAAAAAATTAGGAATGGATATTATTGTTACTGATCATCACACTGTTCCGATTGAAATTCCGCCGGCTGACGCCATTATTCATCCCCTATCGCCAAAAGATAATTATCCTTGCAAAACTCTGGCTGGCGCGGCGGTAGCGTTTAAATTGGCGCAAGGACTTTTAAATAAACATCAAGAAGAAAACGAGACTTTGCCGGACGGACAAACTCACGAAGCTTTTGAAAAATGGATTTTGGATTTGGTGGCAGTTGCCACTATTGCTGATATGGTGCCGCTGCTTGGCGAATCAAGAACATTGGCCAGATATGGACTGACAGTTTTGAATAAAACTAAAAATCTCGGCTTGCGACAATTATTAATCGCCGCCGGAGTGGCCGACGAAACAGGAAAACCAAAAAGAACCTATGATTCAGAAACAGTCAGTTTCCAATTAGCTCCTCGTCTTAATGCCGCCGGACGAATGGATCATGCCAATTCGGCTTTTGCTTTACTAATGGCTGAAGACGAAAAAACCGCCACGGATTTAGCTGTTCAGTTGGGAAAAAATAATTACGACCGACAAAAATTAACTGAACAACTTGTTAGTCAGGCAATTTCTCAAATCAAAGAAACAAAACAAGAAAATAACGCCGGTTTATTTGTAATCGGCGATAATTGGTCTCTTGGTATTATCGGATTAATTGCTGGAAAACTTAAAGATTTATATTATAAACCATCGTTTGTGATGGGTTTAACCGATGGAGAAATTTCCGGTTCAGCCAGAAGCATTGCGGAATTTAATTTGATTGCCGCCATGAAAGAAATGCCGGAAGTATTCAGTAAATTCGGCGGACATCCTCAAGCTGGAGGTTTTTCTTTAAAATCACCGGACTTATTAGAATCTTTCAAAGAAAAAATGCTAGAAAAAATTTCCGCCGTTACTGCTGGAATGGAATTGGCGCCACAAATTACCATTGATGCCGAAGTGGATTTGGACAAAGTGGATTGGAAATTATATGACATTTTACAAAGATTTGAACCATTTGGACAAGCTAATGAAGAGCCAAAATATCTGGCTTCTGATTTAACAGTGGTCAATGTTAATCCGGTCGGACAAGACAGAAAACATCTGCAATTAATGGTTAAACATAATTCCCAAATAATTAAAAAAACAATCGCCTTTGGTTTCGGCGACATTGGAAAACATCCTTCTAACTGGCGAGAAATTCTCAAACCGGGTGATAAAATAGATATGGTATTCCGCATTAGCGTGAATGAATGGAATGGCAACCGCGAACTTCAGCTGACTGTGATAGATTTACAAAAAAAATAAAACCGCCTTTCGGCGGTTTTGTTGTTATCGGTTTAAATAAGTAATAGTCAACTGCAAAACCGTGGCGAATAAAACCCAAAGAAAATACGGGATTTGCGCATAAGTAATCCAGCGAGCATGCGAATAGATAGCTGCCATCGCCCAAACCAAAGTGCCAAGCACCAACAGAATATCAATCGCCGCTAGATAATTATTTTGCAATCCAAATTGCAACGGGGTGAAAGAAAGATTAAAGATGATATTCAGAATAAACGGCAAAGCCACCATCCAGCTAATTTGTTTTTGAAATGCCATTAATAATACCTTGCCAAAAGAAATGGCGATTAAAATATAAAGAACCGTCCAAACCGGACCGAAAAGCCAAGATGGCGGAGACCAGAATGGTTTAATGAGTTGGGAGTACCAATTATATGCGTTGTTCATATTTTATTTTTTCCAATCTTCAATGATTATTTTTTTGCCTGATTTTTTAACAATAACCTTTTGAAATTTTTTCCATTTTAATTCCCTCAAAATTTCAATCGGTAAAGTAATACCCAAACTAGACGAACCAATCCGCGCAATTTTCCGGATATTCCGGTCTTCCGTTTTTCTCGCTGACATATAATAAAATTATCAAATTAACAATTGTATACTACCACAAATCCGTTCAAAATTCTAATACCTATTACAATGGGTATTAGAATGGGTATTTAAAAAACAGACCTCACAGTCTGTTTTTTATTTTTTAAAATAATTATAATTTTCCAGAACTTTGAGAAAAATCTTTATTTTCTCTCGTAAAATATTTATTTTCACCCATATCAGTATAAGTTAGATATATTTGATTTTCTTCTTGTGTCTCTTTATATTTACCACTTTCAAAAATAGCATTAATTTTTGTCCCTGCATTCATCCAGCCCCAACTTGGCAAAAACTGAAAAGCCTTTGGTTTTTCACTATCCATAAAACGTATTCCATCATTGGTCAATCGAAATTCATCATCTATAATTCGAATATATCTACTACTATTTAAAGTACCCATATATTCACCTTCTTTTATATCCAATGTCTGCTTAGCTTCCGAAATTTTCCATTTTGAGTTCATCTTAGTTTTAGTATAAATTTCATAAAGATGAATCATTATTCTTTTTTCAAGATCAGAAAGCAAGGTCAACGAATCTTTTTCATTAATTTGTGATATTTCATTTGCAAAAAGGAGGTTATATTTATTTTTATTAATTATAATGTAACCACTTATATCCTTTGCAATGTTTTTTAGAATAGTAAATTGCAACGGTTGACCTTTCAACTGCCCGTTTTTGATACTAAACTTTATATCCTCCCATTTTGATATCCAACCACTTCGTAAAATAACAGGGCGCAAATTACTTTCTTGCTGATGCTCTAATTGTTTTTTCTGTATTTTTTTTAAATCTTTTGTTTCAAGTGTATACAAAAATATGGCTAAAAAAGTAGCAAATATTACTACTATGTTAATTATGTTTAAGACAATAGTAAAATCATTATTATCTTTAACATATGGAGACAACCAACGTATTAAAAGAATAACTATTAAAAACAAATAATAGCCAATTGCGATTGTCACTACAATATTATTTGTTAAAAAATCATCAATCTGTGTAATTAATTTTTTACTCATATAAAAAATCCTTTTAATAGAGATACTCTACTCCTTTTTTTCTATTTGTCAAGCTAAAAACTATCTTTCTAGAAACTAAATTATACTGGTAAAAACAAAACAGGCCGGATGACCTGTTTTGAATAATTATTTCGGGCGCGATTGGCGCGATCTTTACTGAATTACCGATTTTCAACATCCCCTACGCTCCACTCGCTCTACCTACTTTAAATTATTTTTATTCTTCCCCACGCTTTCTACGATTTTTATGTATTTGTTTGTGTTTGCTAACTTTTATTACAACGAGATTTTTGGGGGTATCTTTTCCGCCTTTTGCGAGAGGTTTAATATGATGCACTTCATGTCCTCTCGGCACTTCACCGTTTGGATATCCTCTCTTTTCCAATATTTTTTTTATTTTTTCAGCATCTGCTTTTCTTTTCATAAATTTAAAAATATTTTTTAATTATTTTCTATCACTTCTTCAACCTTTGAGATTTGTTTTAAAACAAAAAGAAATGTTTAATTACTCTACTTTGACATTTTTAATTCCTAAAGTAAAATACTGCCGACTCTTTAATTTTCATAAGTTTAATTATTAATTTAATTGTTTAATTTTACTCTCTTTAAACAAAAAAGTACACAACACAACCCGAATAAAAATTAGACCAAAAATACCCATTTAAATGGGTATTTTTGATTTATTATAATTTACAACTTATTATATTTAGTATGTTTTCCTTTGGCTTTTTCAACCGGATATTTATCCTCATTCTTTTTATATTTTTTCTCTAACGCATCAACTATATCAATATCCAAATCATAACTCATCAATAAAATCCAAGACAACACATCGGCCAATTCCTCGCCAATATGTTCTTTGTAAGTTTTAACATATTCCTCCATTTCTTCCTTGTTCTTCCATTGAAAATGTTCCAACACTTCCCCTGCTTCCAAAACCAGCGAAATCGCCGAATCTTTCGGATTATGAAACTGTTTCCAATCGCGAGCATCACGAAAAGTGATTATTTTTTTGGTTAATTCTTTTACGCTATCCATATGATTTTTTATAGATAATTTATATTTTTATTAATTTAATACTACAACAAAAAATTAAATCAAGCAATATAAAGCAAAAATTTAACTACCTATTTAAATGGGTATGCCGAATTTTGATGATTGACAATTTGAATAAAATTTGTTATATTTTTTTTATCAGCTCTTTACCAACAAAATCATCATAAACAATGAAACGGGGTGAACAATGAACCGTAAAAACAACTGGTATGAGAAAATTTTAAAATCTCTCAGCAAGCTGTGGCAATCTATTCTGAAAACTGACAACGCGCAAAAACCCGACACAAATATCGTTTTCGTCGTGTCCGACAATTTTAAAACAGACACTTCTGAAACAGCGACGGTAAAAATTTCCGGCGCCAACCATTTGTTTAAAAAATATTTTTTCGGGCTTTGTGAAAAAACAAAAAACACACCAATTCAGTACGGTTACCTTGATCATCAGAAAGATCATTTCAACCCAAAAAAAATCATCGCCAATTTGGGCGGTGAATCCAAAGTCATAACGACCATGTTCGGAATTTACCAACTGATGAAACACCAGAAAAGCGGACAACGCCAGGCCATTCTCCACAAAGGCCACCCAAACATATTCTGTGTCCGCGACACCAGTGGTATTCCACGAACCGTCATCACAACTTGGTTTAACGAAGGTTGGAACCTCAACACACTTTCAATCGACGATACATACAAGTGGGGTGGCAGATTCAGAATTTTCTACCCACGCTTTTAATTCGTTTCAAAGTTCTTTCCGACCCCGGCATATACCAGGGTCTTTTTATTTATCAAAAAACCGCCTTACGGCGGTTTTTATGATTATTTATTTCTAATTTCTTCAGCCAACCCATCCCATCGTTTCTGCAATTCCTTTATCAAATGATTTTTCATATCAACCGCCATTTCTTTTTTTGCGGCATATTCTTCAACAGCCCGTTCCACTAAAGCATCATACATTTCTTTAGTCGGCCCTTCCAAAGTTTTGATAGTTTCTTTCAATTCAGCATAGAGAGGTTCCAAGTGAGCGGCGATTTTAGCACGAATTTCTTTGCCTTTAATAGTAGTATTCAACCACATAGCAGCGGCGCCAATTAATCCGCCTAAAAAAAGTCCTTTTTTAAATCTTCCCATAGAACATTAATTAATAGTTAGTAAAAAGTAAACGATGAGGAAAAGTAGAATTAACCGCCACAACCGGCTGAAGCATCAGCTGTTCCGGCCGTATTGCCAAATCCTGCGCCGGCAGCTGAATTACTGAGTATTTGTTTACATAAATCCGGCGGAGTTTTAAAACTGGAACAAACAACCTGTTTTATCGCTTCCGGACTACGGGAAGCATTGGCTTCCACGCCATTAATCACCAAAGTTGGAGAACCCTGAACGCCATATTGCTCATTTAATTCTTCGTGAACCGGATAAATCGGGAATTGTCCGCTTAACCATGAAGCTTGGTCATTATATTGAGCGGTAATGCCAAAATCTTTGTCAGATTTTGCCACACACGCATTCATTTTGGCTTCATCAATTCCGCTTGCTTTCAAACAACCGGCGGAATCATCTTTTCCTGTAAAACATTCCATATAATCAAGGAATTTTCCATTTTGTTCTTTCTGAATACAATATTGTCTAGTATTTTCATCAATTTCTTTCTTGCCGTGCATAGCATAAGATACAAATTTAATATCCATTGTGGCTTCATCCTTCAAAAGATCCATCACCGGTAAAAAGGCCTTTTCCATCTGTAAACCGTATGGACAATAAGACATTACGAATAATTCAACGGTCGGTTTGTCGGTTTTTGGCACATCGGCAGAAGCTTGTTCGCCGCCGGCCAACACACTATCCGTTAAACTGAGCATTTCGTCGCCGCCGCAACTACCCAAATTTCCACTCAAAAATAAAGCGCTCATAACAATAAAACCGATTGTACAAAGCACTAAAATACCGGAAATAAGTCCGACAATCAAAGCGCTTTTCGGCTCTAAACTGTTAAAAAAATTCTTTTTATCTTCAGACATAAATAATATTGATTATTTAACTAAAAGTTTATTATAGGCGCGAATACAGGCTTCCGCCAATTCCGCAGCCGGTATTAATTGTATATTATTGACATCTTCTGTCAAGTGGACATTTGGCTGATTTTCCGATTTATCGGCCATACTTTTCAACTCAATTATCGCCTTTTTGTCTTTCATCCAACGCCAAGCCGAAGTTCGTTTTAAATCTTCAGCTGACAAGCAACTGATTGCATCTGCCACTTTAAATATTTTCGGCAGATAGTAATTATTATACAACAAAATGAAAAAAGAAAACAGGTCTGTCAACCTTATATCGCGATAATAAGTAATAATCAGTTTTCTGTCCGGATTTTGTTTTTTCCAAGCCAATAATCGTCTGGCGGCACCCAAAAAAGGACAATGTAAATGAATAATATCAAAATTATCCAGTGAGGCGATTATTTCATTAATTTTAATATGACCTTCAAAAGAAGCGCCTGGTGATTTTTGCCAGATTTCAATTTTTGTTTGTCGGGTAGTAGTGCCATATTGCAATGTAAAAATTTCAGATTCCACTTCCAAATCAGACAAATGATCAGTCAGTTGAAACACAAAATCTCTAATATCGTTAAAATAATCAAAAGCAGACGGAACAATATGTAAAACTTTCATAATTATTTTTTGATTGATGTGATATGTAAATTCGGCGACGGAATTTTCTGCCACAAACAAGATTCTAAATTAATCCATGCGTTAACAAATTTTTTAAACAACGAAACACCAGAACCATTAAATTTCGCAAAATATTCCTCATTATTAATTTGTCCGCCATTTTGTTTTTTAGCGGCACGATTCATCATAAAAAATGAAAAAACTCCGAGTTTTTGCCCGACAATATGTTCGCTGTAACGACAGCGGCTGATGTCAAATCCATTTTTTTGCAATAACCGCACAATATCGCCGCGAGAAAAATAATTAATGTGACCGGCGAATTTTTTGGTCAAATTATTTTTTAATCCTAATTTATCCAACCAATGCCAAAAAGATAAATTATCACCTTCACATGGCACAAACATATAAAAAACTCCATGCGGGCGTAAAATCCGATAAATTTCTTTCAATAAATTTTCAGGATTAACCGCATGTTCCAAAACATCAAATATCGCCACCCCATCAAACGAATCACTATCATAAGGTAAAGAATTTTCATTATTCATCAATTCATAAATCACACCATCATTTCTTTGTTTAGCCTGTTCAATCGCCTGTTGACTAATATCACAACCGCGACAATCAGCTTGAAGCATATTTTTTTTGATAGCTCCAATAAATTGTCCGGCGCCGCAACCAACTTCTAAAATACGGCCGTTAGCTGGCAAATTTAAAAAAGATTTTAAACATTGTTTCAAACGAAAACAAGACGGATCCGACACATTCAAAGTCGCCGTCCCCCGCCCCCAAATTGATTGTTCATAATTAAAATTCATAAAACAATCAGCTAACCGAAGAATAAATCTTTTCTAAACTTTCCATATGTTTATCCCAAGTATATTCCGACAAAACTTTTTCTCGGCCTTTTTCTCCCATTTGTTTTCTCTGCTCCGGAGGTAATTCAAAAAACTTTTTCAATCTAGCCGCCAAACTTTCAGCCGAACCTTTTTTAAACAAAAATCCATCAACACCATCCGACACACGTCCTCTTAAACCCGGTATATCACTGGCAATAACCGGCAAGCCGGACGACAAAGCATAAATCGCGACCAAAGAAAAAGATTCAGTGTCAGACGGCACAACCAAACAATCGGCGGCGTTGCAAAAAGCAGTCAGTCGTTTTGCGTCGGCGCAATGTCCGGTAAAAATAACTTTATCCTCCAATTTTGATTCTGATAACATTTTTTTATAACGATATTCATCATATCCGCCACCAACAACCACCAATGATAATTCCGAATCATTCAAAATTCCAAGAGCTTCAATTAACAAATCTAACCGTTTGATTGGCATCAAATTGCCAATAAATAAAACAATTTTCTTTCCGGCTAAATGTTCCAATCCCAACAAAGACAATTCCGCCGGTTGCGGTTTAAAAATATCTGTTTCCACCCCATTAGGCAAAATCACCGATTTTTCATAAACTGATTTATAAAATCCGGAATCAACCAAATATTCTTCATCCACGCCGATAATTTTTTCCGCCGCTTTAAAAATAAGCCGGGGGAAAATTAAATCATAAATTTTTTGAAAAATTTTTTTCAACCAGCCAGATGGCGCCGCATCCATATGATAAGTGACGATTAATTTAGCTTTGGATTTTCCAACAACCGGCAAAACCCATTCGGCACCGCCATAAAAAGGATAGTGCAAATGTATTAAATCAAAACCTTTCAATTTTGACGATAAAGACGGCGTGATGCCGGCATCGCCAAATTTTATCAGCGGATTAAGACGTTCAATGGAAAAACCGTCTTTTATATCTTTTTCCGGCAACCCTGGATAAAGCAAAGTAAAAACCGAAACCTGATGTCCGTGAGCGGTCAATCTTTTTACTTCTTCAAAACATACTTGGCCTATTCCCCCAAAACGCGGCCAAAAAGTAGAAACTACATGAGCGATTTTCATTTTTTTTCTTCATTATTTAATGTATTTTTTCGCGTCAATTTCGTTATATCCCGATTCATTTTTTCCAATTTAACCGTCAAACCAAAAACCATAATAAATAATAAAACTAAAGCAACATAAACAATCAAATCCGCGCCGCGGCCGATACCTAATTTATTGGCTAAATAAAAAGTGCTGTCCGGACTGATGACAATGACCATTGCCGCCAACCAAAAAATCAACCAAAAAATTAATTCTTTCCAATTTAAATCACCGGCGCGAAAACGAAAAACTGTTTTTAAAACAATCAAAGCGAATAAAGCGATTAAAATTAATTGTATAGCCAACATAAAATAATAATTACTTAATTAATTTTGCTAAAATCCAATCACGAAGAATTTTTAATCCACCTCCAATTCCCTGTCCATATTCATAATAATAAACTAACACCGGTTGTTCGGCAAATTTTAAATTTTTCTTTTTTATTTGAGCGATGATTTCAGAATTATGCGCCATACCGTCTTGAGTAATATGAATCTGTTCCAAAGCGTGACGAGATAAAATACGAAAACCATTATGCACATCAGATAATTTCAAACCGGTAAGAAAAAAATTAATCAGCCGTCCGACAGGAAAAACCACGAATTTTTTAAAAAATGGAATTCGCGAACGATTATCTAAAAATCGGGAACCCAAAACAACATCCAACTGTTTTTCCTGTAATAATTTTATGGCTGGAGCGATATCAGCCGCGTCAAATTGTCCATCGGCATCAAAATGAACCGCTACTGAGGCGCCACGCAATAAAATATAATCATCACCTGTTTGCAACGCTGCACCTTGTCCGCGATTGATTGTGTGATGCAAAACAACCGCGCCGGCTATTCGCGCTTCCTCGCCGGTCTTATCACAAGAACCGTCATCAATAACCACAATATTGGCATAACCATATTGAATAAGGCCGCGTACAACGCGGCCTATATTTTTTTCTTCATTATACGCCGGAATAACAACAAAAATCATAATTTAATTTTTGTGATTGAACAATAAAGCTTCTTTGTTAGCCACCACATATTCAATGGTTTTCTCTAAACCGTCTTCCAGTCTGGTTAAAGGCATCCAACCAAGCACATCTTTCACATAAACCAAATCAGGCGCGCCTTTGGTGGTCAAAAAGACTAACGGATTTTCAAAAGTTATTTTTGAATTGGAATTAGTCATTTGAATAATCATCTGTGCCACTTCAGATAATTTTATAATTTTTTCATCACCTAAATTAATAATTTTAACTTCCGGATCGGACGCCATTAATTTTGTCAGACCCGTAATCATATCACTGATATAGCACAACGACATTGACATATTTTCATCGCCATAAATTACCAAATCTTTTCCTTCAATGGCACTGACAACAAAATCAGGTATTAACAATCCTTGAAACAAACGCATACGCGGACCATAGGTAGTAAAAATGCGAGCAATTTTCGCGTCTACACCGTGCACTTGACGATAAGTTTCCACGCAAGTTTCAGCAAAACGCTTACCCTCATCATAACAAGCGCGAGATGATAAATGGTCAACCACACCTTGATCAGTTTCTTTAAACGACCATTTAGTTTCGGACGCATTTCCATAAACAACAGAACTTGACGCAAAAACATATTTGGCATGATATTGTACTGCCAAATCTAAAGTATTTAACATGGCCGATGAATTGGCCGTTAAGGATTTCATTTTAAACCTTTCAAAATCTTTCGGACTGGTCGGACAAGCCAAATGATAAATCTCCTGAATACCCTGAAATTTAACTTTAAATTTATTTAACTCTTCAAATTTATCCAAATCAATCGGCTGGGCAACATCGCAATTAATAAATTCAAAATCAGGATATTGTAAAAGATGAGTGATATTTTGCGGATTGGAGTTTGAAAAATCATCAATACAAATAACTTTTGAATCTTTTAAAAGACGCTCGCATAAATGCGAACCAATGAAACCTGCTCCACCGGTGACTAAAACATTCTTTTTTTCAAAAATTGGAGTATCCATAAAAAAATAAAATCAAAAATCAAAATGCAAAATTACAATTAAAAAAACAAAATTTGTCAATTTATTACTTGTTACTTGCTAAGTATAGAATATCAGAAAAAACAACACCGTGCAACTGAGCTTAATCAGCTAATTGGCCTGAAATTTTATCAATCCTCAAACTCTGAAGCCACTTTCCTTTGCCGTCAATAACCGAAAAATTTCCTCCGCCCGATTGAAAATGTAAAATTTCTGATAAACCATCAAAATTTATATCTTTTAAAATAATATTTTGCTTATATTTTTCCGCCAAACCGAAAGATTCACGAATAAAACTGCTATTAGACAAATCATAAACATACATTTCACTATTTTTTCCGCGATTAACAGTTATAACCGCTTGTTCAGTATCACCAGACCAAACTTTTCCTACTGCCAAAGCCGGCACTCCGCTCACCCCGGTTAATCTCCAATCTACAATTTTATTAGCATTCCAATCATACTCCAACAGCCGCAAAGATGAATTTGTTTGCTGAAGCGCCACAATTTTTTCTTCTGTTTTTTTCAACGACCACGACACAAATCTTCCCAAAAGAGAAACTTCCGTTATTTTTTCTCCGGAACGCCAATTTAATTTTAAAAATTTTGTTTTATTTGTTTTATTGTCATATTCACTGACAATTAAAAATTGATTATTGTTCTGTGAATAGATATTCAAACCTGTAAAATTGCTGCCTAATTTAGATAGTTTAATATTATATTGAAAAATTATATTGCCTTTGGAAGATACAATGTTAATTTGATAATTATTTTTATTTTTTGTCATCGTCGCTATTTCCTGAATTCCGTCATTGTTTAAATCTCCATAAGCCATATTTATTACAGACCAATCTAAAGACGTTAAATAAACATTCTTAAATAATTGCGGCTGATAAAAATATATTTTTTTATTATTAAAACTGTATAAATTAAAAATATCCAAATCAACCGGCTTGCTCAAATAGGCATTTTCCGCCGCCCGACCGATATTAAGCCGTCCGTAACCAATCTGTCCGACAAAATCCGGGTTTTTTTCATCAACAACATCGGCAGAATTAAGCAAAGCCAAAATAATTTCTTTTGCACTCCATTCGGGACGAATTGATTTTAATAAAGCGGCGCTGCCGGCCACCAATGGCACAGAAAAAGATGTGCCACTCCACGGACCGCCAAATTGACCGCTTAATCCGGCTGATGGAGCGTACAATTCCGTACTGTAGATATTTTCACCCGGAGCCATAATGTCCACGCACGGACCACAGCTGGCGAACGAACTTAAACTATCACTTCTATCCACTGAGGTAACACCAATCAACCAATTGTCAGAACTGTCTTTATCAAAACAAACAGGATAAACAGGATTGGTATCAATTGAACCACTGACTAATTTAGGACTATTTCCAGCGGCAGCGACAATTACAATACCGGCATCGTAAGCCCGACGCATAACTGAACGCATTTCTTCTTCCAATACTTCACCAACAATACTAATACTAATAACATTGGCTTTATTTTTTATAGCATACTCAACCGCTGCGGTTATATTGCCATATGAACCGGAACCATTATTGTCCATAACCCTCAAAGGCATAATTTTTACACGCCAATTTAAACCGGTGCCCAATGATTTATTATTTCCAATCGCACCGATCAAACCTGAAATTAAAGTACCGTGTTGAGCTGCCCCCTCTTCCAGTTTTTCTGCAAAAGCCGGTGGAACAATATTATTATCTTTTCCAACAAAATTCCAACCGTGTAAATCATCAACATAACCATTATTATCATCATCAATTCCATTATCAGCCACTTCATCTTCGTTTAACCATATATTCTGACTAAGCTCTGGATTAGAAATATCCACACCGGTGTCTATCACTGCCACAACCACTTGACCATTTCCTGTTTCATAATTCCATGCTTGAGGCGCTTGAATTTGATTCCAAACTCGATCCTGCAAAATATACCATTGATCATCAGGGACACGAGCTGAAACCGCCACAGGAACAACACATAACAAAAAACCACCAACTACCCATAAAATAGTTGATTTTTTAAGCCAATTAGTGTAAAATGAATTCAATAAATTCATATCAATATTATACAGTAAATAAACGATAAAATCCACTTTATGTACTACCGCTTTAAACAAATAGCGTTGGTGATTGGCGACATGCTCCTGCTTTATGTCGGACTTTATTTTGCACTGGTTTTGCGCTATTGGCAATTCACCACACCAACTTTTTCCGACTTGTCATCTCAAATGATTTGGCTTTTTATTTTAGCCGTCATATTGTTATTTATTATGGGTTTATATGATTTAAACCAATCCAGAAATTCTTGGCCATTTTTTCAAAAAATTATAATTGCGGCGATTATTTGGTTGGCATTTGGCATCGCCTTTTTTTACATCAATCCGACAAAAACTGTTTCCGCTCCAAAAACCATCCTTCTGCTATGTACTTTGGTCGGATTTGGATTGGTAGCTGGCTGGCGTTTTATTTATAATCATTTTATTTCCACATCTCTAAAAATACAATTGGTATTTGCCGGTTTTACCAAAGAAACAGCGGAGCTGATTGATATTTTACAAAAAGAACCTGAGTGGGGCTATGCGGTGGCTGGAATTATTGGCACTGCGCAAGATGAATCAGAATTAAATCAAGAAAAATACAAAGATTTTAAAAAAATAATTTTAGAAAAAAATTTCTCTGAAATTAATCATCTGATTAAACAACGCGCTGTTCAATTATTTGTAGTGGCGCCATCAATGTCGCAAAATCAAGAAGTGATGAAACAAATGTACGCTGATTTGTTTTATCAAGTCGGAGTAATCAACTTGGCAAATTTTTACGAAGAAATTTTTAAAAGAATTCCTCCATTCACTTTTTCCGAAAGCTGGTTTATTGAAAATTTACAGGAACAAAATAAAAAAATTTATGACCGCGGACGAATTTTGATGGATTATTTTCTAGCCGTGATAATGAGTATATTTTTTGCCGTGACTTTTCCAATAATCGCTTTGCTGATTAAAATAACTTCCCGCGGACCAGTCTTTATAAATCAGGAACGCGTCGGGCGGTTGGGAAAAACTTTCAGAATTTATAAATATCGCACTATGAAATCGCTCGGACAAGGCGGCAGTGCTGAAATCAACGGACCAAAATTCGCCGCCATCAATGACCCGCGTATCACCTTAATAGGAAAATTATTAAGAAAATCCCGATTAGATGAAGTTCCTCAATTTATAAATATTTTAAAAGGAGAAATGAGTATTATAGGACCACGTCCGGAACGCCCAGAATTTGTAACACAATTAACCGACACGATGCCGTTTTATAATCTGCGACATTTAGTCAAACCTGGTTTGACCGGTTGGGCACAACTACAAAATTCTTATTACGGTACAATGGAAGAAAATCTGCGCAAACTGGAATATGATTTATTTTATATTAAAAATCGCAATGTAATTTTAGATTTGGTAATTGTTTTAAAAACATTCAATATTCTAGGTAGGATGGTGGGACGATAAATTCACAAAAAACACAAAAACAAAAACCCCGGCGAATGGCCGAGGTTTTTAATTTCTATTTACTAATTTCCAACGCCTAAATAAACCCTGTACAAAACCCTCAAAATGTACTAAACTACTCAGTTCTTTAAAAACATGGCAATCCTCAAAGGAAACCTAAAAACAAGGAGAAAAACACGGCAAAGAAATGTCTATGTGCCCGATGTTCGTCAATGGTTCCCGAATCCAACAAGACGGTTCCCGGACACCACAGGCCAGTTCCCCAAAAAGGAACAGAACAGATCGACATCGTGCCAGTTCGTGGCATCTTCGGTTCGACCGTCAAGGGTGATACGCACTGCTGCGGCAAAAGGACGCTCCGGTACAAGATAGTCATAACTGCGGTCTGCAACATCTGCGGAAAGAGTTACAAAAGAAACCAGATGACCAGGATATCGACCTCTGCGTGGTCTGCGACCACTACGAGCACGTCTGGGAATTCATCTGATCGCCACCTTTTTCTCCAAAAAACCAGCCCCGACTTCGGTCGGGGCTTTTATTTTATTATTTTACCGTAATGGAAATTTTTGAAGATATTCCATGCCGTAATTTTATCTCAGCTTTATATTCACCGGCTTTTTTAATCGGCTGAATTAAAATCTGCCCTTTTTCAATCTCTATCCCCTGCCGTTTCAGCGCTTCGACAATTTTCTGCTGTCCAACGGCGGCATAAAGCATTCCTGCTTCATTAGCTTTTTCTTCAAAAACCAATTTAACATTTTTTAATCTTTCAGCTAAACCACTTTGCTGCCGAAAATCAAGTTCAGCATCTTTTGTAATTTTCCGCCGACGAATTTCCAATTCATTAATCGCCATTGCTGACGCTGCCACAGCCAAATGACGCGGCAATAAAAAATTAACTGCGTAACCGTCGGATACATTTTTAATTTCATCTTTTTTTCCCACATTGGGCACATTTTGTAAAAAAATTACTTTCATAATAATGGGGTTGATTTTTTTAATTAATTGCGTTATTATTATACCAATATGACAACAAAAAACAATAACCAACCTGATTATCAAAAAAGCGGCATAATTACTCTAGTTGGACGTTCCAATGTGGGTAAGTCTACTTTGCTAAATACACTAATTGGCACCAAAGTGGCAATTGTCACTGATAAACCGCAAACTACCCGTAATATTATTCATGGGGTTTTAAACACGCCACAAGGCCAAGCGGTTTTTGTTGATACACCGGGTATTTTTAAACAAAGCAATTTGTTGGCCGGACGATTGACTAAACGTGTTCAAGAAGCGATAAAAGATATTGATGTAATAATTTATGTGGTTGATCCATCAAAAAGCATCGGCGCTGAAGAAAGATACAATTTATCTTTAATTCGACAACTGACTGTTCCTAAGATAATGGCTATTAACAAATCTGACTTGCCGATGAACGAAAAATTATATGTGCAGGATTATCGCGAATTAGGAGATAATTTTTCCGCTGTTTTTGAGCTGTCAGCTTTAAACAATAGCCATGTTCAACCGTTGCGAGATAAGGTTTTTGAATTATTGCCAGAAGGTCCGGCGCTTTATCCGCCGGAACAAATGACTAATATTGACCCCAAATTTTGGATAGCTGAAATTATCCGAGAAAAAATATTTTTGGCTTTGCGCAAAGAAGTTCCTTACACCACTCATGTAGTTGTAACTGGTATTGAAGAAAAAGATGCAAAAACAAAAAATGACAGCGGATTATTAATAATTAAAGCGACAATTTATACCAATGAACCGCGTTACAAAAAAATGATTATCGGTGCCAATGGCCGAGCCATCAAAGAAATTGGAATTGCCGCGCGCAAAGAATTAGAAACAGCCTTAAACAAAAAAGTATTTTTGGAATTAGAAGTGGAAACGGATAAACATTGGGAAAATAAAATTTAAAAAATAAAAATAAAACCCCCCTAAATCTCTAAACTTAGGGGGGTATTTTTTAAAAAAGAACTGATTATCCGCTACTTGGAAAGAAACTCCAATGCCTTGTCCAAAACAGGATCAGTGTCCCATCCGACCTTGTCCATATCAACCGAAATTCGAATATCCGGCGTTAAACCGATTTTGTGGACATTGCGACCAAGAGGTGTGTACCATTTGAATGATACCAATATCAGCAACGAACCATCTGACAAGACCGTAAGGTGTTGTCCCACTCCCTTGCCATAAGTTTTCTCGCCGATAATAGTCGCCAACTTGTAATCCTGCAAAGCGCCGGCGACCACTTCAGAAGCTGAGGCTGAACCTTTATTTACCAATACGACTGTTTTCATGCCGGCAAAAAGATGCTCCTCAGATGACATTCCGAGTTCATCTTTGCCCTTACGATCTTTAATCGTATAAACCAGCATATCACTTTTTGTCATCCACTCGCTAGCCAACTTTCTGGATGCTTCCAGTGAACCGCCGGGATTATTGCGCAAATCAAGAACTATTCCTACAGTATTTTCGTTCACATACTGACGAGCGCAGTTATAAACACCATTCATAACAGCGTCATTAAAATGGCTGACTGAGATATAAAGAATGCTAGTATTTTTGATAGAGCAAGTCACTGTCGGAAAAATAACCTTTGAACGAACAATAATGACTTCTGCCGGCTGTTCCGAATCTACCTTTTGAACAGTCAGTTTTACTTGAGTATTTTCCTTTCCCCTAACCTTATCAGAAAATCCCTGCATGTCCAAACCAACAAGTTCTGCTCCGTCAACTTTCAAAATAATATCGCCACTTCGCAGACCGGCTTTGTCAGCCGGACCGCCAACCACCACAGAAATAATTCTAAATTGTTTCTGCTGGTCAATCTGATAGCCAATACCGATACCGACCATTTCACCCTTATTTCTTTTGAAATAAGCCGTCGCCTCAGACGGAGTCAAATAACTGGTAAAAGGATCATTTAGCGATTCCACAGCTCCCTTGATGGCCCCGTAATACAATTCATCTTCATCGTAAGAACCGACATGATTCTCGCGAATGTTGTCCAACACATCCTCCAGCCGGTCTTCCCGAGCCATAGAGGTGACATGAGAACAACACATACCGCCGCCGAATGCCGACAGCATCAGAATAAAAACAACCACCCAAGGCAAACTCTTCCTAAAAAAACCACAACTCTTCATTTCATTTTCCATTTTGTCCTCCCATACCACTTTGTTGCTTTGTTTTGCGGATTTAAATTGTATAAAGAACTATTATTTACTTAAGGTATTTTTAGCATATTTTTCGATATTTGTCAACCTGGAAAATTATTGATTTTAACATTGACAAAATGGTAATTTTTGGTATTATACAAATACCGTTCATTGACAATCAATACATCAAACATCGTTAAAAAAACGATAGGAGGACCGTAACAATGCGTTCGTTAAAACTATGCGCCAAATATTTTTTGTTTCTAATACTGATTTCTGTTTTCATATCTGGTTGTATGTTCAGTTATACGGCGAAATCAGCTTATTTCCAAATGGAAATGCTGAACAGCCGTCAATCGATTGACAAAGTACTGGCTCAAAATCTGCTACCCCAAGAACAGGCCGAACGCTTGGCCATGGTGCCGAAAATTAAAAAGTTTGGAGAAAACCTTGGTTTATCTCCGACAAAAAATTACGGTACGTACACTGTCAATTGGAATCGTACCATCTTGGTTTTTTGCGCCTGCAAACCGCTGGCGTTTCAAAATGAAACATGGATATTTCCTGTTGTCGGAAAAATACCATACTTGGGTTTTTTTAGAATGAAAGATGCTCGACCTTGGGTCAATAAATACGAAGCTGAGGGATGGGATGTTTGGCTGAGAACAGCCGGTGCTTACTCAACTGGAGGAAAATTTAAAGATCCAGTTACACCGGCCATTCTTGAAAATAATGAATGGAGGTTGGCCGAACTAATTTCACACGAACTTGCCCATTCTACTGTCTGGAAAAAAGGACAGACTGATTTTAACGAAACATTCGCCAACGTGGTTGGAGAAGAAATTTCCGACAGATGGATGATTGCTCATTATGGCGCTGATTCAACAGAACTTCGCCAAATGCGTGAACAGCGAAAAGATAAACAAACTTTTTATCAGATTATAAATGGTTTGTATAACGAACTGAATATTATTTATTGTGACAAACAATTCACCGACGAACAAAAATTGAACCTCAAAAACCAACTGATCATTTCACTGCAAAGTCGCATTCTAAACTCCAATATGACAAATAAACTCGGTTATGCGAATTATGTCAGCCGTGAAACGTGGAATAACGCTCGGTTATCCCAATACCGAACATATAACAATTCACGCGAAATGTTTGATGCGTTGCTTGCCAAATACAACGGCGACATCCGTTCTTTTATTAAAAAATTGAAAGCGATTGCCAGGGACAATGAAAACCCTTGGATTGCTCTCAAGAAAGCTATTGATTAAAACACAGTTCTTTAACCCCGTCATCTGACGGGGTTTTTATTTTATAAATTAAAATACCCATTTAAATGGGTATTTTAATTTGTATTTTATTTATTGAACAACAGCGGGCGGAGTAGTGGTAGTAATAATTTCTTCTGGCGGAGGTATGCCGTATTTTAATACCTCTACGGCTTTATCTATCATCGTATCTTCCCCAACATCTTCATTGTCCCAATCTTCTTTAAATTCCACATCAGGCAAAATACCTCCTTGATTAATATTTCGTCCATCTGGCGTATACCATTCAGCTACAGTTAATTTCAAAGCTGAACCATCCATAAATGTTTCAAAATCTTGTACCGAACCCTTACCAAAAGTTCGCTCTCCTATAATAATCGCTTTTCCGTAATCTTGTAATGCACCAGAAACAATTTCAGAAGCTGAGGCTGAACCACTATTTACCAAAATTACCGTTGGCACGTCAGCTAAACGATGAGAACCGTCAGCTTCATGCTGTTTAATCAACACATCATTTGATTTCTCACTCACCACAACTTCACCATCTTTCAACCATTCACTGGCAATAACTACAGCCGCTTCCAAATAACCGCCCGGATTACTGCGTAAATCCAAAATTAATGATTTGGCTTCATTGTTTTTTATTTGTTTTACATAACGATTAAACAAACTTTGGGTATCATCATTAAACTGTAAAATTTTCAAATAAGCCACTTTGCCGGATTTCCATTCAAACGTCACTGATGGAACATTAATTTTTGCCCTGATAATTTTTATATCCTGAGTCTTGGTGGATCCGCCGTTCCGACTGATAGTCAAAACGACTTCGGTACCGGCTTGTCCCCGAATTTTACCAACTGCTTCATTCACCCCCATACCAAAAGTGCTTTCCTTGTCAACAGCCATAATTTTGTCACCCGGCCGCAACCCTGCTTTTTCAGCGGGTGAATCAGCCAGGGGCGCGACAATCAACAATTGATTATTCTTTATACCTATTTCGGCCCCAATACCTTCAAGTTCACCTGATAAATCTTTAGTAAATTCTTCAGCTGCTTTTGGCGGGAAAAATAAAGAGTAAGGATCATTAAGCGCATAGACCATTCCACTGATGGCTCCATAAAACAAATCTATATCATTAATCGGTTTATTGACATATTTTGATTTTATCCTATCCCAAACATCCCAAAATTGATCAAAATCAACTGTTTCTATCCTGCTAATATCGCGATTAAAATTAATCACTTTTAAAACTTGCTCTTCACCACTATCATTAGAAACTTTTTTATTTACATAAATTGTTTGACCAAATAAAAATCCTAAACCAAAAGCCACAATAAACAAAGTTATTGATAAGTATAATCCGAGATATTTACTCGCTCTTATTTTTATCGGATGAAAATTTTCCATCATAATTTATCCTCCTTAATTAATTTAATGTCAGCTCCGGCTTTATTTAAAACAGCATAAAGTCCTTCATAACCTCTGTCTATTTCATAAGTATTTCTTAAAATTGATTTTCCTTTCGCCGCTAGCATACAAATTAGCATGTCCACCGCCAAACGCAAAACCGGTGGAGTCATCAATTCTTTGGCAATCATTTCACTTGGACCTTCCACCCAAACACGATGCGGATCCAACAAAGTTATTCTGGCTCCCATTTTAACCAAATCCATATAATAAATCGCTCTGTTTTCATAAGCCCAATCATGCACCAAGGTTCGGCCTTGCGCCTGCGTTAAAATGGGAACAAATAATGGTAAGTTATCAATATTTAATCCGGGAAAAGGACGTCCATCAATTTTATCCGGCAAAGAAAATAACGGACCGGGAATCAATTCAATATCAGCCACGGAAAATTTATTATTTTTTGATTTTCTTTTATTTTTAATTTTATATTTTTGGCCCATTTTTTCTAATTTACACAATTCCAATTCTAAAAATTCTAACGGACAATTTTTAACCGTTAAACGAGACTGGGTAGTAATAGCAACGGAAATATAAGTCATAGCCACAATCGGATCAGGCATAATCGGATAATCTTTAATTGGAGACAATTTTTTAACACCAGTTATGGTTAAAGTTGTTGAACCAACACCTTCAATTTTAGCTCCGGCTTTTTGTAAAAAATAACAAAGATCCTGCACCATATAATTGGCTGAGGCCATTTTGATAGTAGTTACTCCTTTAGCCATTACCGCGGCCATAACAGCATTTTCTGTGGCTGTATCACCAGATTCATACATTACCAAATAAGCGGCCTTTAACGGTTTGTTGGAAATTTCATAAAATCCGTCGCCTGACTTAACTTCAACACCAAACTTTTCCAAAGCATACAAATGCGGACGGACAGTGCGCTCACCTAATTTACAACCGCCCGATTTATATAATTTATATTTTTTTTCACGAGCGGACAAAGCGCCAAGTAACAATAAAGACGAGCGAGTTGCTTCGGAAGCATGTTTATCAATTTGTTTCATCCGCAAAGGTTGTGAGGAATCCAACATTATTTTTCTATCACCAAGTTTTTTAATAACAACACCAATGCTTTTTAATAATTCCAAAATACGAAAAACTTCTTCAATTTGAGGCACATCTGATAACACAACTTTTCCTTTTGTCATTACTGAAGCGCACAACAAAGCTACAGCCGAATTTTTGGCTGATTGATTGGTAATATTTCCCTTTAATTTTCGTCCACCATTAATAATTAAATAGGACATAGACTTTGACTCTTGGCTAATTTTACTATAATATAGTTTACAACATATATTACTAAAAATCAACCTATGGATTATCCCTCAAGCAAGCTAAGTAAATCAAAACGCCGCATCATTTTGATTATTTTTGTGGTTTCATTTTTTGTGATTTCTCCAATAATAATATTGTATACGAGCGGTTATCGTTATGATTGGCATTATGGCTTGTTAAAAGAAACGGGTGCGATCAATATAGATATATTACCAAATAACGCTTCTATCTATATTGATGGACTATTAATTGAATCAAAAATGCCAATAAAATTAAACAACCGTCCACCTGGTAAATATAACATCAAGATTACCGCTCCGGGATATTATGATTGGCAAAAAGATATTGAAGTAAAAAGAAAACAAACAGTCTATATTAAAGGCATCTCTTTATTGAAAAAAAATGAACCATCCATCTTGTTTGAAACCGATTTAAATAATTTTAGTCTGTCTTATGATAATCGCTATGTCGCCTACTCTGTTTGGAAAAATAAACAAACAGAAGTGTATATAAAAGATTTGTCGGGTAAACAAGAAAATAAAATGTTATTAAATTTACCGGGAGAAAAAACAATAAAAATCGTTTGGGATCTTTCTAATTATTTCTTAATTATCAGCGACGATGAATCGCCGCATAATTTGGTCTATATAATCAATGTTGACGAACCGGAAAAAATATTGGATTTAGTAAAACAAACAAGATATCCAATTGTAAAATACCAATGGAAAGAGTCAGATGAGCCGGAATTATTTTTCAGCACCAAACTTAAAATAATGACAATTTTACCAAGACTTGGACAACAATATACTTTGGGTAAAAATAATTTTTTAGATTGGTATATTGCTGAAAATGGACGAATGTGGACAATGCAAATTGTTTCTAGTACTAATAAATTTCAAATAACAGAAGATACTCTTGGTTTTAATTCTATTTTTTGGGAAGAACAAATTACCTCTCAAATGGAAACAAAATTAAAATTCGTCGCAATCAATCAAAAAAGGATTCTACTAAAAAAACCCGATATGTCAGAAATGGTAATTCTGACAAAGGATAAGAAATTCAACATATCTGGGGAACAAAATGCAATTTCTATTTATAATAACTGGTGGTTAATTTGGACACCGTGGGAAATTTGGACACACAGTGAAAACGAAGAACCGTATTTATTAACACGATCCGGAGAACAACTGCAACAAATAGTACCCCTAGATCGTTATAATACACTGGCCTTGGTTTGGGAAGACAAAACCAGTATTTTATTTCCTTATTATTTAGTCAGCCATAATTTATTAAATTATAAAATTAAAGACGCGGTGGCTGATCCTAAGAAAAAAATATTTTATTTTATCGCTACAATAAATAATCAAAAAGGATTGTGGCAATTATTTTACTAAACATTTAAAAAAATCAAAGTTATGCGTTTAACAATTAACACTGACGGCGGAGCACGGGGCAATCCCGGACCAGCTGCAATTGGAGTGATCATTAAAGATGAAAAGCAAAAAATAATTTGTGGCTACGGAGAATATTTAGGTGAACAAACTAATAATTATGCCGAGTATGCAGCTTTAATTTCCGGACTTAAAAAAGCCAAAGAATTTAATGCAGATGAAGTTGAGTGTATTTTAGATAGTGAACTGGTGGTAAAACAAATGAGACAAGAATACAAAGTTAAAGAACCAACTCTGCAAAAATTATTCATTCAGGCGTATAACGCCGCCACCCAATTTAAAAAAGTGACTTATCGACATACTGAACGAGCAAACAATACTGAGGCTGACAAATTAGTAAACGAAACATTAGATAAACAAAAATAATAAAATAAGAACCCCGCATTACTGCGGGGTTAAGATTTAAGAACTGCTTAAGAACAAAACGAATCTGCTAAAAATAGAATCTTACTTCTTGGACTTCTTAACGGATCTTTTGGCCTTGACCGTACGCGGTTTGTAACCGCGAGCACGGCTCTTTTTGACATTACGATGGAGATTCTTGCGCTTCCGAAGAAACGCGAGAGCCTTCGCCGTCCTATCAAAATATTCGGTGCCGAATCTCGTGAGAGTTCCATCCTTGGAATAAGTTATGGAATGGATAAGGAAACCCACATCCGAGATCTTGCCGAGTCCGTTAATAAATCCGGTCCGACTCTGGAGACAAGGAAGGAGAATGAAGATAACGCCCTTATAGAGCATCGAGCAGTAGACGTGGCCGCCTCCGGAGAGAATAACCACAACCTTACCGCGGAACCTTGCCGGCTCCTTCTCGATTTCCTTCAGGATACTGTCCTCAATAACCTGCTGGGGTTTGTACGACCGAGCATAGCCGGTACCCCAGTTAAAGTGCTTGAGAAGAGTAATGATGCGCTTTGACCTTCTCTCTCCATCCTGGATACCAAGATAATTAATATCAGGACGCGCTTGCGCCACGTGCGCAATAAGGTCAAGACCGACGGTATCCAAGAACCACCTATCGTGATCGCCGGCAATCATACAGATCTGAATGCCTTTGCGAGACGGAAGGAGACGGATGATGTCAAAGATAAGCGGACTGGCGCGGAACTCACGAACCTCGCCCTTGAAATGCTCATCGTGCTTCGGTGAACCGTTGGAAACGTCTCCGCCGTGATTAACTACGGTGATTCCTCTTTTCGAAAAGATTTCGAATGCCTCTTCTTGAATCGGAACGAGTTCCGAATTACTACCGATGTGCGTATCCGAAATGTCGCCTTCGCGAACGGTCTCGAAAAAGTAATCATCAAAATTAATTGGAGGAACGTTGAACTTCTTCTTGAACACAGAGTTGAGCTTGAAATTCTTGCTCGCATTCATTTCACTGATGATGAAACCCTTGCTCTGAAGTTCGAAAATAATAGAATCAATCGTCTCGGGACTTTTATTAATCGCCTGTTCAAGCTCACCGCTTGACTTGGGCGACTCTTCCAAAAGCTTGAGAACCTTACGCTCGTCAGAATTCAAACCACGAAGGAATTCCTGATTCTTGGAAAACTTCTCGCGGTAATCATTCTTGATGCCCTTGAGAGGATAGCACTTGGCCTTCACTGCGAAGGTGCCGTCCTTTTCAAAGGTCACCGTGACGATAACGAAACCGATAGACGGAGCAACCGCGCGGTTCTTCCGCCTAAGAATCGAGGGGGAAATAAGACGCATTCCGGGAACCGCGTAGAGGTTTCGGACTTTTCCACCCGAAAGATCAAGGTAAACGCCCTGACCTGCCACCACTACGACATCCGGAGTCTTCTCTCCAACCAAATCGTCAACATCCTGAATCAGGTTCTCCACGAGACCCTGTACGGGATACGACTTGGAATAAGGGCTCGTGTCTCCACCGTGATACACGACTTTGAGCATGGGCCACTTCTTATCTTTTGCCTGACCCCTCCGGATGGAAACGTCAGACTGAATATCACCTCGGTAAGCGAGATCATCGCGACGCGAACAAACTTCAGCCAGGATATTCAAATTATCCTTCTTCCACTGCATATCATGAAAACCGGAAACGAATTTCGTCTTGAATTTATCCGACTTCGGATAATTCGCGACGATGTAATCGATCTGCTTCGCTGCGGTGGAAAGAAAAAATTCCTCCTGCTTCGACGGAGTCGGTTTTCCAGCCGAAACTCCGACATGGAACATTACGTCCACACCTTCGTGCTCGGCGATCTGAAATGCGCTGTAGAGACCGGTCAATTGCTGGTACTTGGAACCAAGCATCGTGTCAGCCAGGATGCCGATACGAATCTTATTTTCCTTGATGACAACATGCTCGGGCAAACACTCGATAGTAGTGCCGCTCAGATAGAGAACACCGTCCTCTTTCCAAATACGGACACCCTTGTCGCACACTTGCTGAGCCAGATCAACAATTCCAGCTGCCGATTGGTCCATGAGATGCGAAAGATCCTTGATGTTGCATCTTCCACCGCGCTCGTGGATGAGATTCAGGAGATTTTCCTCTTCATCGGAAAACTCCACCTGAGTCTGACTACCCAAAAGCTTATCGATGAAATTACTCTTGCTTTTAGACATACTCACTACCTCCTATTTTCTGTCCGATATTTGATTCGGGCAGATTCGTTGTATTGTAAAGAACTGTATATTTATCAGTGGCTTCATTTTACCACTGTTATTTTATATGTTTAAAATAACAAAATTAAATAGATATGTCAACAGTTAATGTTAATAATTTCAAGTTATGAATAACTAAATTGAAAACGCAATAATTTACAATTAAACAACCTACAAAAAAACACCCTTAATGCAGGATATTTTAATGTTTTTTGACTAAAATTTTATTTATATTGTTTATAATTCATCACGTAATTCTTCCAACTTTTTTTTAACATCACGGCTAATTTTTCTCGGTACGCGAATTTTAACTTTAACATAATGATCACCGCGGCCGGCGCGGCCCAATTCAGTAATCCCCCGCCCTTTCAAACGAATTAATTGACCAGATTCCGTGCCTTCCGGAATTACTAATTTAACCATTCCGTCTAATGTTTCAATCTCAACTTTATCTCCTAAAACAGCTTGTGAGAAATTAATTTCTTTTTCAGAATAAATATCAAAACCTTCACGATTAAATCCTTTCAATGGACGAACGTGGGCGCGGACATATAAATCTCCCGACTGACCACCGTGTGGAACAGCCTCTCCATAACCGGATAAACGAATTACTTCACCATCATCAATGCCGGACGGAATTTTAATTTTAACAGAAATTATTTTAGCCAAAATTCCATCCCCGCCACAATTTTTACATTTTTTACTCGGTTTTTCTCCACGACCATGACAATCGGAACAAGTATTAACAGTTTGCATCGTGCCTAAAAATGTGTGCTGTGTTTGTACTACCTGCCCTTGTCCATTGCAAGTGGCACATTTTTCCATTTTACTGCCAGGCTCAGAACCATTACCGCCACACACATTACATTGGGTTTGTTTACGTAGAGAAATTTCTCGCTCAGTACCAAATGCCGCCTCTTTAAAATCAATTTCAACATCTACTTGGATATCTCGACCTCTCTGTGTTCTACGTCCGCCACGTCCTCGTCCGCTCCAACCCGAGGTTGGTCCGCCTTGGGCGGAAAATCCACCACCAAATAAATCTCCAAAAATATCACCCAAATCAACACCGCCGACATGACCATCACCATGTCCACCTTGACGAAACATATTCATTACATCCTCCCAATTAGCCCCCGAACCATTCCAACCGCCTTGCTGATCAAAATCAGCGCCGAACTGATCAAAACGCTGGCGCTTACTAGAATCACCCAGCACTTGATAAGCTTCATTTATTTCTTTAAATTTAGCTTCGTCACCACCCGGACGATCTGGATGATATTGCATGGCAAGTTTTTTAAACGCTTTTTTAACTTCTTCAGCTGAAGCGTTTTTTTCTATACCAAGTATTTTGTAATAATCTTTTGACACAATTAATTCTTAAAATCATTATAAAATAACCGTTCTTTTTGTTTCTCCAACAACTGTCCAAAACCCCGACCATTTTCATTGTCCCAAGTAAAATTTTTTATTGGCAAGGCGCTAACCAATATCGTCAACCGATTCCGCATCCATTCGACAAAAGATTTGTTTACACCATCAGCATTTACTTTATTCAGAAGTACATCGGCCTCAACAATCAATTCATCTCGACGATTTTCAAACGCATTTTTATCAATTTTACCGATTAAATTAAAAAATTCATTCCAAATATCTAACTCAGTTTGAGTTAATTCATCGGGATTAATAGTCACTAAAGTAGAATCTTCTTCAGATAATTCACTTTGTATCAGCTTAATATATTCTCTATATTTATTTAATGGATTGCGTTCTGACTTAATAACTTCAATACGTTGTGCTAAATCAGCAATTTGTTCCGGCATACATTAGTAATTTACTCAGCTTAACAAGCTCTTATTTAACAACTTCACCTTCTATTGGACCTTGCTCATCCTTATTTTCACCGTTCTGATTTTCTTGTCCAGACTGATTACCTGAGGCGTCCGACTGTCCAGTCGGTGGAGTTCCTCCTTGATTGGCATACATTTTCATACCAACCGCCTGAGCAGCCTTGGATAATTCTTCCGACGCTTTTTTAATATGTTCAACATCATCTTTATCTTTAACTTCTTTTAATACCTTAACTGCGTCTTCAATTTTCTTTTTTTCATCATCAGTTACAGAAATTTTCTTTTCTTCAACTTCTTTCATCATTTTTTCAGTAGTGTAAATCATTGTATCGGCAATATTTCGAGCCTCTATCAAATCTTGTTTTTGCTTATCTTCGGTGGCGTGCAATTCAGCTTCTTTTTTCATTTTTTCAACTTCATCTTTATTTAAACCTGATGATGCTTCAATGCGAATAGTCTGCTCTTTGTTGGTAGCTTTATCTTTAGCTTTGACATTTAATATGCCATTAGCATCAATATCAAAAGAAACTTCAACTTGAGGAACACCGCGTGGAGCCGGCGGAATACCGTCCAACATAAACCGGCCAAGTGTTTTATTATCAGCCGACATCGGACGTTCACCTTGTAATACATGAATTTCTACACCTGGCTGATTATCGGCCGCGGTAGAAAATATCTGACTTTTAGAAGTTGGAATAGTAGTATTTCTTTCAATCAATTTAGTCATCACTCCACCCATAGTTTCAATTCCCAATGACAAAGGAATAACATCTAATAATAAAACATCTTTAACATCGCCGCGTAAAACTCCACCCTGAACAGCCGCGCCAACAGCAACTACTTCATCCGGATTAACGCTAACATTCGGTTTCTTGCCAAAAAACTTTTCTACTGTCTGAAGAACTAATGGCATTCTGGTCATACCGCCAACCAAAACAACTTCTTCAATATCCGAAGTTTTCAATTTGGCATCTTCCAATGCTTTTTTCACCGGTTCTAAACTTTTTTCAACTAAATCACCAATTAATTCTTCCAACTTGGCTCGGGACAATTTCATTAACAAATGTTTCGGGCCGTTGGCGTCAGATGTAATAAATGGTTGATTAATTTCAGTTTCCTGCGCAGTAGACAATTCAATCTTAGCTTTTTCAGCCGCTTCTTTAATACGTTGCAATGACAAAGTGTCAGCGCTTAAATCCACGCCGCTTTCTTTCTTAAATTCAGCCACAATCCATTCAATAATACGCTGATCAAAATCATCACCACCCAAATGTGTATCTCCATTGGTAGATAATACCTGTACTGTGTCGGCACTCACATCTAAAATAGAAATATCAAAAGTACCACCGCCTAAATCGTAAACAGCAATCTGTTGATCTTTCTTTTTATCAAAACCATAGGCTAAGGCAGCCGCAGTCGGTTCGTTGATAATACGTAAAACTTTCAAACCGGCGATTTCTCCAGCATCCTTGGTCGCCTGACGTTGAGAATCATCAAAATAAGCAGGAACAGTAATGACCGCTTCGTTAATTTTTTCACCCAATCGTTCTTCAGCATCAGCTTTCATTTTGCCTAAAATCATAGCCGAAATTTCTTGAGGGGTATATTCTTTTCCTTGCATTATGACTTTAACAGCCTCACCGGATTGAACCATTTTGTAAGGCACCAATTTCAAATCACGCTGAACCTCAGTATCATTCCATCGGCGGCCGATAAGGCGTTTAATTGATGATAAGGTATTTTCCGGATTGGTGACGGCCTGGCGTTTCGCCAGCAAACCGACTAATCTTTCACCGCTTTTGGAAATGGCGACAATTGAGGGGGTCGTTCTGGCTCCCTCTTTATTTTCCAACACCTTCGGCTGACCGCCTTCAATAACGGCCATGCAGGAATTAGTCGTTCCCAAATCGATTCCTAAAATCTTTGACATATGTATATATTAATTATGAATTATTAATTATTTTTGTATTTTTCTTTTTACTTGGCAACAATAACTTTTGCCGCTTTGATTACCTTGTCTCCCATTTTATATCCTCCTGATATCTCCTTAACAATTTCGTCTTCACCCGCACCTTCAACAGTTTCATGTCCGGCCGCTTCATGTAAATTTGGATTAAACTTTTCTCCAACAGTTTTAATTTCTTCTACTCCATGTTCTTTCAGTACGCTTTGAAATTGTTTAATCACATTTTTTATTCCATCCGTCCAAGAATCTTCACCTGCTGATTGCTTATTCTGCTTATTGCTTATAGCTAACTTCAGGTGTTCATATATTGGAATAAATTCTTCCAAAATCTGCCGTTCGCTCATCTGCGCCCATTCAACCCGGCGGGCAACGGTTTCTTTCTGCAGGTTTTGATAATCTGCCAGAGCGCGCAGCCAGTTATTTTTATATTCATCCCGTTCTTGTTTAGCTGTGTCTAATTCAGATAATTGAGGAAGGGATTCCTCCGCTCCGGTCGGAATGACAGGTGGGGTGACAGAATCGTCAGTTGGTTGGATATTTTCGTCAGTCATATATTTAACTTAAAATTTCTCTGATTGTTTTGAGTAAAGCAAAGTTGCGGCGGTAATCGGTGCGGTTCGGCGACAAAACTATAAACATCGCGTCGTTGTCTCTTCCGGCCAATGAAGCGGTCAGGCTGACCGATTCGCCGAACGGCTGTTCTGAACCGATAAAAAATCTCGGCACATCAGAAATTTCATCAACAAACTCATTTAAATATTCTTCACACTGATCAAACATTTTTAAAATATTTATAGCTTCCTCTCCGCCAAATTCCGGTTTACCAATAAGATTGGATAAACCCGTGTGATAAACCTTATTTATTCCAAAAGAAAAAATTATTGATTCGCCGGATAATTCTGCCGCCAATTTAGCAACATTTTTACAAGCCATCTCGTAATCTTTTACCTCATTAAACGCCCGCTCCAAAGATGTCCTATTGCTATTTTTTAATTTTGCTTTATCCAACGCCAAATGCGCAATATAATATCGGTAACCTTTTTCGGTCGGGATACGTCCGGCAGAAGTGTGCGGATGAGTCAAATAACCAGCTTTTTCCAATGCCCGCAATTCATTGCGCACAGTCGCTTCACCCCATTCTAAATCTCCTTCATCAACCAAAAACTTGGATCCGATCGGTTCGGCCGTTTCCACATATTTTTCAATAACTAAAGCCAAAAGCTGTTCCTGTCTTTTGTTCATACTCAAGACATAATTTATCACTCTAAACCTTTGAGTGATAATATATCACATTTGAAGCAAGGAGTCAAGCCAGCAGACATGTGTATAACTCAAAATAAAAAACCGCCCTTTTTGCGGACGGTTTTTATTTATTTTTTATTGAAAAATCATTGATATTTCACTCAGCAAAACATTTTCTACATAAATTCCTCTAGAGTAAAAAATGCGTTCTAATTCCTCTTTTAATTTCTGCTCCACATCTGCTCTTTTGGCACCAACAATATCAGCATAATCAAACCGACTAAAAACCATACGAATTCGACTGCGGACAGTCGGACGAATAATTTTTTCTACAAAATCTTCTCCGATGGTTTGCCAAATTGCCGGAATTTGATGTACATCTAAACGCATCAACACTGTCCCCTCTACTCCGACTTTCTTACCATCTTGAGTGATGGCAGCAATTGGAATATCACCCATTGCCCGCGATTGTTGCGGATTAAATTGCCGTGAAACACTATATTCCAAAGTTTGCGTGTTAAATAATTTGGCTTTTTGCCAAAAAGGAATTTTTAAATGCAAACCCGGTGTAAGTACTTTTTTTAAAACCCCATGTCCCAAGTCGTAAACACACGCCACGTAACCCGGTGGTACATGAATAAAAAATCCACCCAAAACATCATCAATAACGAAAGAATAAATCAACTTATCCAACGAATCTTCGGCCATATAATAATTAATTAACCCGTTTTAAGCCTTTGGAATACTCGAGATTCCAACTGGCGGTTCAACCGCCTCCAGCTTTTTAGCGGGGGAAAATATTACTCTAATGAAAGTAAGTATATCAGAAAAAATCATACTTGTCAAAATGAACAACGATTTAACCATTGGCAAAATCCACAACGCGGTAAACGTAAAAAGAGGAAATAAAAACAAAAAAATCACTTCACCTTTCTGCCAATTGCTTATTTTTCCTTTAGTAATAATAATGGATAAAAATAAATACAGGGCTGAAATCCCCGCCCACACACTATTGTGTAATTCACCAATATTAAAGCCGTAAAAACTATTATTTATAGCACCTGGAAAACTTACACCTTGATATAACACCTTAACTAATTTATCTCCAAAAATACCACCCATAAACACTTGGTACAAAAGTATCAATACGATAAATTGAATCAATAATATTACCACTTTGGCCCAAGGAGAAACTTTATTTTTTTTCATTATTTTCCGATATTCTTCTTTTTGTGCCACCGGATCATTTTTGAAATTTTTCACCGCCTCTGTTGCTTCTAAACGAACTTGCTGCATTCGACCAGAATCACGCTGAGCAACAATGGAAAACGGCAACAAAACAACACGTAATAAAACGGTTAAAATTATAACCGACCAACCCATGCTGTGATCGGAAAAATTATTATAAATCCAAACTAAAGCGTTTAACAATGGCTGATATAAAAATGTAAACCAAATAAATGAAAACATATTTTTAATTAAATAAACTAATAATATAATTTTTAAATTCCAATTGTTCAGCTAGTGTATTTTCCAGTTCCAGAGCCGTATAATCAGGAAACATTTCCAAAGAATAATTTTTTAAATAATCAAACTGTGATTCTTTTTCAGCAAAGTGCTTATCGTAACGATACGAAGCTACGTCCTCACGAAAAAAACTTTTATCCATAATTGCCCCAATATGAGCACACCCCACTTTATATTTCTTAGTCAAATTAACTATGTAATCATAAATTTCTGGCTGTAAACGGCGATCGTTTTCCAAATGAGTAAAGTCAAGACAAATACCGGCAGACGCTTTCACAAACTTTTCTTCCAACAAGGCAGCGCCATTTTCCACATAAATTTTATCACAATAATCACCAAAAACATTTTTATTAACATCTACCGCGCCTGAATGAATATTAAAAACCTTACAACTCCATCTTTCCGTAAGATATTTTATTTCAGCCAACTCCATATCTTCCTCTCTCAAATGCGTAAACGGTATTGTTTCCAAATTTGTTTTTTCTAATAAATTATAAAGTACATCTCTTTCTTTTTTTTCTAAAAATGTGGGAAACAAAGCTACTTCTTTTAAATTTAAATCGTCTATTTCCTTTATTTTTTGCCGCCAATCAGAGCCAGGGGTAGTTGTGATGGATAATAATATTTTGGCGTCAAAAGACATAATTATTTTTCCAAAATTTCCACTCGGGTAACTGTAACCGGATTAACTGGACGAGAAGTTTCTCCGCCTGAACCGGCTGTTACCGGCGCTTCGGCAATTATATCTACAATATTCAAACCATCAACCACCTGTCCAAAAATAACATAATTTTTAGGCAATGGATAATCAGCGTGCATAATAAAAAATTGACTTCCATTGGTATTAGAACCAGAATTAGCCATCGCTATCGTGCCACGCTTATATTCACCTTCAAATGGTTCATCGTCAAACTGATAACCCGGACCACCGGTGCCATCACCGCGCGGATCACCACCTTGTATCATAAACCCTTTAATCACCCGGTGAAAAATCGTATTATCATAAAAATTCTTGCTTGCTAACGAAACAAAATTATTAACCGTATTCGGAGTTTGTTTAGTATTTAAAGCGACTGTAATATCTCCGGCGGAAGTATGCAAAACCGCCTCATAATTTTTATTGGTGTCTATAATCATAGGAAGTGGATTAGAATTTGATTGGAAATTAATTTGATTTGATGATTGTGCTGAATTATTTGTATTTGAATTTTGTGCAGTTGAATCCGGTTTAGTGTCCGTTGTTTTCCAAATATCTTCTTGCTTGTTTTCTTTCGGAATATATTTAGGTGTTTCGTAATTACCAGTAAATAATAATTGGCGACAAGCGACAAAAATTAATATTAAAATACCAATAGTTAAAAATAAATAAGTTTTCATATAAACCTTTATAAAAAACCACAAGATGAATAAAGGTATACATACTTGCTGGTTCGAAAATGAAAATCAATTATACTAGCATTCATTTTCTCACTGTGCCATATATATATAAATTCCTCTTGTTATTCATCTACATTCGTTTATAAAACAAAATGTTTTTGAAGAAATAGGGATTCCAATATAAATCGGAATCCCTACACTTAAATCATGGACAAAAAACTTTTTTAATCAGGTGAAATTGTCAAATTTTTCATTCGTTCAGACAAACATGCGGCCAATTTATGTAACAATTCCACAGAATAATTTAGCCGTTCTGTATATGACATATCAGCCAATATTGAAGATGAGCATTTGACACCCAAAGTGCTGAGAATAGAAATCTGATTAACTATAAATCTGTCTAGAGATAGCCAATCACACTGATGAGCGATTGTCTGTAATTCTTTTTGAAAAACAGAATATTTCTTACTCAGATCCGCAAGTTTTCGGCTTTCCACTTTAACTTCTTCTTTAAGACGATTTATTTCTTCACGTATACGATTACGTGCCGCGGGATCAATTCCTTGGCCCGACGCAATGGTCTTTTTTAAAAAATCAATCAAAAATTTTAAATTTGCACCCAGATTGCAACTATTTTGAGAATTCAAATTTTTCAAAATTTCCACAACATCGTTTAAGTTGACAATAGCCATTTTTATCTCCATGTTTAGTGTTTGAAAAGATCTTCAAAAACATTTTGTAAAGAACACGCATATATCTTATCAAAGCCTGCAAATTATGCAAGCACTGTCGGTTTGATTCTAATTTTAAATTCTTCCATAATAGATTCTAAAGCTGCCATCTGTGTTTGTACTCTATGATCAAAAGACCAGCAAGTCGGAGTTTCCGTTACCATCGCATGCGAAGTATATCTCTGCAAATGCCCATCCAATGTTTCTTTATCAATATAATTAGGATCTGTAATTAACCCCGGCGACCAAACCAAACCTTCTTCATTTATTTCATAATAAATTTTTTTCTTTTTACAAACAGTTATGCCATTATTTTCCAATCTTTTTAAAATTTTATGTCCGAGTCTTAATTTTTTATCCGGTGTAACTTCATACAAATAAAATTCTCGCGGACTATCAGCCACTGTAAAACCATCCACCGGACGATAAGAATCATCTTCGTGCATATCTATAGCAAACAAATACTGTCGAATATGCTCCATTAAAAATTTCTTTATTAATTCAACTTCTTGTGCCGGATTGGCGGCTAAAAAATTTCTATTCAAATTAATACCTTGTGGATTATCCATTGTATTATCTTCAAAACCACCAGGATTTAAACAAGGACAAATAACAAAATTAAAATACGGCAAATAATCATGGATTTTATTTTCTAAAAAAGACAAAGTTGCATATACGCCAGCTGGTTCATCACCATGTATACCGGCGGAAATAAAAACATTATGCGCAGCCGGAATTTTTCCTTGAGCAATCACACAACGCATTGGGTATTTTGTAGTACCAAATGCCACATTTCCCATTGACACAACTTTAAAACCTTTTAATTTTAAAGGTTCCAGCCGATTTAACACTTCAATTTGATAACTTCTAACATTCATATCAAAAACACATATAAAGGATAAAAAACTAATTTTTTACACGTTTTTTTATAATTTGCTATATAATAACACAAAAAAAGACTCCTGTATAGGGGAGTCTTTTTATCTAAAATTTTTTTAATTCTGATTATTTTTATCCGCTGGCGGTGGAGTCAAAATAAATATCTTCGTGCTACCTGAATAAAATACTATACTGGAACCGCCATCATTTAATTTTACAACCAAACTAATATCGTCTTTCTTAATAATTTCACCAATTACTGATTGGGAACTCGTTAAACGTGCTTGACGGGTATTGTTGTTGGGTGGCGTATTCCCCTCATTGTCAGACCATTGTCTAAATTGCGACTTGTCCGGCATTTCTCCGCTGGTCGGTGGTTGAAATTGTCGTTTCTCTGTAGCTGGGGAAATAATTATTTCGTTACTATCATCTAAAGTGGACGAATTAAATCTAGGCTGTTTGTTGGTACTGCTGTTAAAAGCCATCATAATCGAAATATCACCAATTATAATTTGCTGTGCGGTAATTGTACTGTCAGAATTAGTCACACCCATTACTATCACTTTTTTGCCAATAATTAAATCGGTACTGGTGCCCATTACCTGCATATCATTTTTGGGGGTACTGGACGATATCCTATTACCAAAATCATTTTGCTGTTTTTCTTGAATATTATTGCTAGTAACATCTCCTTCTTGTTTAAGAGTATTACAACCGGCACCCATGGTTAAAAGAGTTAAAATAATAATGGAAAAAACAAAACCAACGCTAATACTTAGTTTAAAATATCTTAATTTTTTATTAAAATTATATTGATTCATAGTATTAAATAAAAAATATTTAAAAATTAAAAAAAATAATTATTGGTATCTCAATGCTTCAATCGGATCCATTTTGGCCGCTCTTCTCGCAGGATAATAACCAAATACAATACCAATCAAAGCAGACATGCCAACAGACAATAAAACGGAATAGAGTGTAACAGTTGTAGTTGTGTCGCCAAACTTACTTATTAGCCATGCCGCCAACCAACCAACAATTATTCCGATAATACCGCTAATAAATGTTAAGGTAACCGACTCAACTAAAAATTGACTACTAATATCGCGACGTTTCGCTCCCAATGATTTGCGTAAACCGATTTCTCTGGTTCTTTCGGTTACAGTAGTCAACATCATATTCATAATACCTATTCCACCCACCACCAAAGAAATTCCAGCAATTGACCCGAGTAAAATAGTTAGAGTATCAGCAATTGATGACATGGTTTCTAACATATCTGCCTGATTCATAATGCTAAAATCAGCTTTGGTAGAATCACTGATTTTATGTCTTGCTAATAATAAAACCGTTATTTGTTCCTGCACATACGTCATCAAATCAGCTTCAGAAACCTGAATGTTAATATTGGATACAGCTTGACTGCCAGTAATATATTGTTGAGCTGTACTGAGTGGTATATATATTAAATCATCAGAACTGCCCATACCTGTTCCGCCCTTGGCTTTAGTAACACCAATAACCGAATATTCCTGTCCGCTAATACGAATTTTTTGTCCGGTTGGATCAGTATTCTCGCCAAATAAATCATCACGGGTAGTTGGACCTAAAATTGCCACTTTTGATTTTGATTTTATATGTTGATCAGTTAAGCTAGAACCTATTTCGATTTCAATATTTTTAATTTTAAAATAATTTCCATCAATACCATAGATACTGGTATTTGTATTCTGACCCTTAACCGTCACCTGTTTTCGCGAACTGACAGTTGGGGCTACCGCATCAATTTCCATTACTTCATTTTTTATTGCTTCAGCATCATCTGTTTGTAAAGTAGTTGCCGAACCCATGCCACCCTTAACTATATTCCCCGCGCCAGACTGTTTCTGTGAACCCGGCATTATCACCAACAAATTAGTACCCAAAGATTCAACCCTTTCGGTAATGCCGGCGGCAGTACCTTGTCCGACAGAAATCATGGCAATCACCGAAGCAATGCCTATAACAATACCCAAAATAGTCAAAGCTGAACGAGATTTGTTAGATGATAATGAAAATATTGTTTCTTCAAATAAATCGGAAATAAGCATAGAAAATTTATTTTATTTTTTTATCGGACACAATCATGCCATCTTTAATTTCAATTACTCTATCCGCATATTCAGCCACATGATGATCATGGGTTATTAAAATAATAGTATGACCATCTTCTTTATTAAGTCGTCCAAAAGTTTCTAAAACAATCTTTCCTGTTTTAGAATCCAAATTTCCTGTCGGTTCGTCTGCTAAAATAATTCCCGGATCATTAATTAAAGCTCTGGCTATAGCTACACGTTGCATTTGTCCACCAGATAATTCATTGGATAAGTGTGTCCAACGATCTTCTTCCAAACCAGCGGCCTTTAGCGCAATTTCAGCCTTTTCTCGCCTGGCGGTTTTGGAAATCTGATTATTATAAATTAATGGCAACATTACATTGCGCAACACGGTTGAACGTGACAACAAATTAAATGATTGAAAAACAAAACCTATTTTTTGCGAACGAATTTCCGCCATTTCATCATCAGACATTTCAAAAACATTTTTATCACCCAAAAAATAATTACCGGCAGTTGGACGATCTAGTGCTCCTAAAATATTCATTAGAGTTGACTTACCAGACCCAGACGGACCGATAATGGACACAAACTCGCCTTTTTGTATTTCAAAACTTATATCGCGAAGTACAGGTAATTTATTTCCCCCTGTGTGGTAAATTTTAGTGACATTCTCACACTTAATCATACCGTCTTTAATTTTTTATTTTAATTTAATCTTAACGCATCATCATCATCATTCCGCCGCCAGACGGTCCACTATCCAATTTGCTATTACTGTTAGTTACTGAAGAACCAGACACTGTTCCACTGTTGCCAATCGTAATTTTTTGAGTAACTATTTCATCACCATCATTTACACCATTTAATATTTCCGTCATAGTATCATTTGAAATTCCAGTAGTAATTGTTTTTTGTACAACACCCCCTCCTTCATTTAACATTTCCACATAACTGGCGCCACCTTGTGTTTTAATGGCCGAACTGGTAATCATCAATACGTTCGGTTTGCTTTCTAAAATAATATTAGCACTAATACTCATACCAGATTTAACTCTTTCGTCTTGTATATCAAAAGCTATAATAACATCATAACTAACTACTCCTTGACTGGCAGTACCCAGCACATCTACTTCCGCCACTTCTCCTGTAACAGTTAAATCTTCAATAGCATCAAAAGTAAAAATTACTCTTTGACCCACCTTAACCTTTGCGATATCAACTTCATTAAGTGTGATAGTGGCAATTTTTTGCTTAGTAATCAACGTGGCCACAATCGCGCCGGAAGAAATTTCATCACCTTTTGTAATATCAGTCGTGGCAATAATTCCAGCAAACGGCGCTCTAACATAGTAATCGGATAATTGTTCTTTGGCTTCAGTCAAACTATTCTCGCATTGTTTGATTTTAAGATTTTGCGAACGAACATCTAACGCATCAGGGCCCGCTTGTACTTTAGCTAATGATTCTGTTTTTTCCACAATACTTCTTTCAGCCGAGATAATGGAATCTTTATTAGATTGGATAGTGGTTTTGGCAGACAATAAGTTTGATAGAAGACTATTAGATGTTCCGGTATATGAATTAAGGGTTGATTGATGAGTAGTAACTCCGGCTGGAATAGTTGTACCATCATCTGCCATGATATCACGCACATAATCTACGAAATTGCTGGCTATCTTAATAGTATCAGCAACAAGTTTTGTTGTTTCGTATGTTTCTTTAATCAAAGCTTCTATTGTTTCATCGCTTGAATATCTTGAAGCAGCTTTATAATTATCAAAATTATTAGTATAAGCAACGCGAGCGACGGATAAAGTATTATTAACATTATTTTTATACAATTCGGCCTTTTCTCTTTCTCCTTCAATAGCTGGGGAAGTTTGCAACACATACCATTCGCTATTCTGTTTGGTTATATCAATATTATTATCAAAAAAGAAACTGTCTAAGCCGGTGATTATAGAAGGTAAAGACAAAAAAGTGTTGGCCACTGCATTAAAACCATCTTCATATGCCTTAATTAAATTATCTTCCGCCTTATTTTTAGATTCCTGAGCTGAAATTAAAGAATTTTCGCTTTGCAAAAGAGTTAATGTGTCTGCCGGTTCTTTCAACTGTTCCATTGTTAATTTAGCTGTTTCTAAATTATCTTCCGCATCACGAATAGCTTTTAAAGCATCTCGGGCATTAAGTTGCGCCAAAAGCTGTCCTGCTTGAACATCCTGTCCAACTTTAACTCCCACATAAGTTAAATCGCCGGAAACTTTTGCTTTAATATCAATTTGATTTGATACAGAAATAGAACCTGTGCCACTGACACTGGTTGTTAATATTCCCCGTTCCACCTTAGCTGTAACATATCGAACACTTGTCGTGCTGGGAAATAATTTCTGCCAACAAAAATATCCACCTACACCAAAAATTATTAATATAATCAGAGTATAAATTTTGTGCCGCACAATCCAATATAAAAATTTTTTCATAAATAACAATGGGTAAATAAATCCTAAATTAACGTTTAAACAGCATCATGTCTGGCGGAGGTAACATATTTTGTGAATTAACTTCATTAACTGTGGGCATAACCCGAACAAATTTAGCTTCAATCTGACCATCATTATTCGGTTGTCCAATCACAATAATATTGTCACCAACCGTCAAATCATCAATTTTAATTGTATCTCTAAATCGTTGAATACTGGTGGCATCATCAGTCAAAATTATTTTCTCAACATCATTAACACCTTTCACCACTAAAGTGGAGCTGTTTATATTAATAATTTGTCCGACTGTTCCATTAGCATCAACAAATTCCTTGCCTTTAAAACCAACTAATATGCCCGCTTTCGGTCCGCCAAAATTACGCTGATAATTATCACTCCAACGGCATGAGAAGTCAGCCTTTTTTACACCAATAATAAAACCTACTTTAAATCCAATTGATAAAACAAAAAGAACGCCAATACCAATAACGATTCCTTTAAAAATTTTTGATTGAAAAATTTGATTAGTGTCTATGGTCATATTTTTTATATTTTATGAATTAAATTAAACTTTATATATGATTGATATTTTTTAAAATTTTTAATTACCGCGGCCAATGATTTTACAAAAATCAACAAGGAACCTAACAATAAAATCATACTGGTTGCCGGAAAAGCTCCTAATAAAGATAATATATAATTCTGCCAATAATTCATCATTAATCCAAAATCAGAAAATAACAAAGAAAAAAATTGCCAAAAACCGGATTGAGAAAAATCCGATTGGGTTACTACTACCATCACCACCGTAGCGGATAAAGAACAAATTGACGCCACGGAAAAAATAATTAAATTTTTTCTAATTTTCACCGCTTTACTTTCGACTTTGATTCTATTCATTACAGAATCAAAAAGATTAGCCGACATTATCGGCATTTCCGCATAATTGAACAATTTTTCATAATCTTGATGCATATGATTCTATATTTTTATTACGTTAAACACAGGATAATTGGTGCAATTTATAATATAAGATGTTGACGAAGCATCTCGACAGCACGCCAACAACGATTTTTAACCGTATTCATTGGTTCGCCCAATACTTCAGCAATTTCTTGAAAAGTAAGCTGTTCAATATAACGCAAGGACAAAACCACTTGATACTTCGGAGTTAACTTTTGCATTGCTAATGTCAAATGTTGAGATAAATCTTTTTGATCAAACAGTTCTGGTGGTAACGGAGTAACATCAGACAAATTGTCCTCAAGATAGTTTTTTCCATTATCATCTTCAAAATCTGAAAAAGGTATTGTTTTCTTCTTTCGTAAAAAATCAATAGCAGTATTTTTAGCAATATTAAAAATCCAAGTTTTAAAACTTCTTGTTTGATCAAATTTTTTAATATTTTTCCAAACTTTAACAAAAGTTACTTGAACAACATCCTCAGCTTCTTGAGCATTGCCAACATACCTATAAACAAAATTATAAATTGGCCGAAGATATTTTCGAACCAAATTAGCAAACGAAGATTCATTTCCCTTGAGATATCCAACTATATCATCTATATCTTCAAGTATATTTGGAGTTTCCATAAAAAACTGTAAAAGTTATTCCTTTATAATATCCTCCGAACAAACTTCCGGTCAAGTAAGCGACTTTTAATTTATAAATACACTTAATTAATGGATTCTTTATTACTGTCAACTTTTTGTGCCAAGTCAGAATTTTTATTTTGATATTCTAAATTATCATTAGTGATAATTAATTTAATTCCTAACCAAATAGCCAATCCTATCACAATAATCCAAAAAATAGCCCTAATTCGTCCGGCTTTAATTTGTTCTGCTTTTAAATTATTCAAATACTTATATTCACTCATCTGATTTTTAAACTCCATAAAAAACTTAAATATTCGGCTATAATTAGTACGAATAAATACTATCAAATGGTGCATCGCGCTTTAATTGTTAAAATCCTCGTATTTCAGAGGATTTTAACAATTCTATATTACTTTATATTTTCTAAAAATTATTTATTAATTGACTATCTCGTTATCATCTACTAATTTTGGATCATAAAAATTTTTACCTTTAACATTGTTCGCGCGCATTAACATTCGCCCTCTTATTTCACTGTTCATCAGACCCGGTCCTTTTCCTGGTTGGCCAATCATAATTTCTGTAGCAACAATGGCGGCATCATTCATTTCACCCCGAACAATAATCATATCATTCACTTTAATATCAGCCACTGTAATAACAACCACGGAGGGTTTATCATCATCTCCCTTAGCGAATGTTTTAACCGTGGCATTACTGACATCAACGGTATAAATAATATTAGCAACATCTTTGTTAAAACCTTGTTTGCCGGTCAAAGTAATACTTGTTCCACTGATGGCGGTTACTTTGCCCCTCATACCATATTTTTGTTGATTGCAGGGTTCTCCATGTAATTCTCTTTTGTCATTATTTTCAACATTAATCGACCTCGTACCTTTTCCGAGTTGGCCGGTCATAATTTCTTTGTCCATCGCGCCAAATTGATGTTGCCCACGTGATCCGAATTTAACCGAATTGTTTTTTGTTGTGTTGGCCAAAGCCACGCTTGCAATACTCACTCCGGAAATTATCACGGCCATAATTACAATTGAAAGAAACAATTTTTTATTTTTCATAATTATTAATTTATAATTTTATTTAATTAAAGTTCTACCTTACTTAAATATTTTTTTAAATAAATTCTTGATTTTAGTTATCTCTACTAGTTAGTACGAATGAGGCGATTAAAATGGTGCAAAATAAAACAAACCCGCAAATGTGGGACTGTTCTTTAATTAATAATTAATTTTAATTAAATTATCTACAACTTACCCAAATTAAGTTCTTTGTTAAATTTAATTTCTTTTACAAAATTTGGCATGTGACTAATAAGAATAATCGCGCCATCATATTTATTTATAGCCTTGGCTATGACCGGAATATGGCGGAAATTGATATGATTGGTCGGTTCATCAAGAATTAAAAGACCGGGTTTCATTAATACCAGCCGTGCAAAAAACAACAAACCTTTCTGACCTTCCGATAAATCAGAAATTTTAAGTCCCATTAATTCACCGGTAATTAAAAAACCAGCAGCAACAGAACGCATTTCTTGAATATCTACTCCCTCAGTTAGGGCGCTTTTTAAAGAATCAAAAACCGTTTGCTCATAATCCAAGGTAGAAAAATCCTGACTATAATAACCTACCCTAGTATCTTTTAAGATCGTACCACCTTTATTGATATTATCAAGTAGAGAACGGAGCAAAGTACTCTTACCAATACCATTTGGTCCGAAAATTAAAAGTCTATCTTTTTGTCTTAATAAAATATCCACTTTTTTTATTACCGGCTCATGATTTTTAATTACTTTTATCGACTTTATAACCACCACATTACCAACGATTCCTTGATCTGGAATATCAAATTCTCTGATAGTTTTATCTTCACGCCGGACATCCACTTTGTTTTCTTCCAATTCTTCAATTTCTTGTTTTAATTTACTGGCCAGCTTGCGCATTTTACCACCTTTGTTGGCAAAAAAGTTTACCTTTTCTTTATTGTCCAATATTTCTTTTTCCAATTGAGCATTTTTCTTTATTTCTCTTTCAATCCGGTCATTTATTTCTTCCACCACCGAATAATAATCGCCAACATAAGTTTCTATCTTCTTGGTAAAAACATCAAGATAAATAACTCCCTCGGTAAAACAATTTAAAAAATCAGCATCATGAGAAATGACCATCACTGTCTTATTATACATAACTAAAAATTCTATCAGATGATCAATACCAGCTTTGTCTAAATTATTCGTCGGCTCATCTAAAAGTAAAATATCAGGATTTTGTATTAGGGCATAAGCCAACAAAATTCTGGCCTGTTGTCCGCCGGATAAATCCCCTACTTTCCTGTCAATCGGCACGGTTAAATCAACAGCATTCATTGCTTTGCTTATTTGGCTTTTAATATTGCCAGGCACGCTGCTGAAAGCTTTTTCAAAATACTGTTCAACGGTTAAATTTAAATCTTGTTTTTCAACCATCTGTAGGGCTGTGGCAATAGTCGCATTATTGGTAATAAAAACATTGCCTTTAGTCGGTTTTATTTCACCTTTTATTAATTTAAATATTGTACTTTTTCCGGCGCCATTTTGTCCCATCAAAGTTATTTTTGCACCTTTGTGCACGCAAAAACCCACCTCATCAAGGACGGGCTTTTTTTCTGCGTATTCAAATGTTACATTGTCAAACCTTAAAATTACACCTTCTGCCATAATATTTATTTTTAAACAATGAGCCTTTTAAAGGCTCATCATTATACGAAGAGACTCAAAACATTCCGGAAGTTTATACCATCCACTTCCACCATTAAGATGTCCACCGTTTGAAATGGTAACTAATTTACCATTTAATTCATCTGATAATTTTTCCGCATGATTAAATGGTACAGCCGGATCATTATCACCATGAATAATTGTAAATTTCTTCGCTTTGGATTTAATGGTTTTGAAATCAAAGGGTTTTTCCAAAAAATTCTCTATCTTTTTATTATCTTTAATTTTTTCACAAGGTCCTGAAACTAAAACCGCTCCGGCAATGTTTATTCCGGCCGTCGCGGATTCCAAATAACGCAAAATGGCCGGCACGCCCAAGCTGTGGCCAACCAGATAAATTTCATCATTTTTATTTCGTTCAGTGTGCCGGAAAATTTCCTCCACCCACTCACTGCAAATGGGATTTTCCGGACTGGGCATGGCCAGCGCGCAAGCGTAAACATCCAATTTTTCCAGTTCGCCCATAAGCCAAGGCCGCCATCCGCCATTCGGGCTTCCCTCAAAACCATGGATAATAAATACTTTTTTCATATTTTATTTTTTAAAATAACAATTTTGCTTTTAAATACTTTTTCAATCGCTCACTTTGAGCGGACATATGTTGTTCGGCTGTCTTTTTATCATTTATCAAATAATCACTACTCTTACTATTTAATGAGTCGTTAAATTTTTTTGCCTTAATCACTTCAATGCGTGAAATCACATTCATTGGCATACCGCCTTTTACACAATAACTCAAACCATATTCATAATCAGTAATATGAAGAGATTCTGGATCCAAATATACATTTCTTTGTGCTGCTAATTTACCACTATCAATATAGATACGACCGTACTCTTTTCCCTCCCTCTCATCATCCATATAACCTTCAACTGCAAAATCTACGGTCTGTAAATATGTTAATTTATCATCATCCGCCGAACCAAATATTTTATTATTTTTTAAATTTTTTAAAAAAATCTCCAACTCAGTAACATGACCCAACTCTTTTGGTAAATTATTAACCGGTAAAAATTCTATCCGCATTGTGTCGTCATTAAAAAATTCAATTTTAATATATTCATTATCAAAAGCATTAATGATATTTTCTACTGATGTTTCACTCCAAGCAAATTCTTCAATACTGCCTTCAATCGACGGATTAGGTAAATTCTTATTTGACTCACATTCTGGCAAAGAAGCACGAACTTCAATCGTTCTTAAAACATGATGGTTCTTGGCCACCTCCAAACGATACTGTAAATATGGATCAATTTTTTCTGACATAATTACTTTAAGATGATGTAACTAAGATGAAGTAAAGATAGTGCGGTGTTTTTTGAAATCGCACGCCAGCGTGCGACTTCAAAAATGCCTTCAAAATTGCGGAAAAATACCATGCCGAGGCGCTTTGCGCCGAGGCTGTTTCTTACGATTTCACAAAAAGTGAAAATTGGCGGAGAGAGAGGGATTCGAACCCTCGATACCTTTCGGTATACACGCTTTCCAAGCGTGCGCCATCGACCACTAGGCGACCTCTCCAAATTTATTTTTCACTAACTGTCTATTTCCAGCGAACCCTCCGCTTAAAATTCAATCCTGCCATTGTTTTTTAATTTCCTGCCTACCTTCAGGATAAGTAAGAGTAGACAATTCCAAATCAAAATTTTCCCGCAATTGATGGACAGTGTATCCAAGACAGCCACCAAGATATTTCATAACATCAATCGTGCCGTCTTGTTCCGTATATTCAGACATGTTTTCTTCCATATAAATTTTATCCGGCGTATAAAGTTCGGCGCCACCGATGAGTATTTTTTTAACGCCCAAAGATTTAAGTTCATCAATCATTTCTCCCCAGGCTTCTTTTTCATTGTGGGCACACAGAAGAACAGGATCCGGCGAACAAGACTTGGTTGGAACAATATAAATATTATTATCGCGCGAATTATATTTTACATCATTCATCCAGTCGCCCATCTTTTCCAGCTTTTCAGTCGCAAGCTTATAATCCTGTACCATTTTATCGGTCTTTACGTCATATTTTGTTAAATTCCAAATTTCATTAATTGCGTGCAAAATAATCACCGGCGGCAGTTTATCCGAAGAGGATTCAAGAATACGTTGGAGAGCTCTGTCCATTTGCCGTAATTTTTTAGCGCTTTGAATCTGCTGTTGTTTATCTTCATATCCCGCATATTCTTCAAAATTTGGATGAACAAAAATACGGACAAGCCCATTGTGTCTTTTAACTTCTTCTTTTAAATTATTCTCTTCCTCTTTGTCCAATTCAAAAAAACTCAAAATCTTTCCCTTTGGTTCTGTTTCACGCATTTCGCTTTTAAATCCTGTCTCCATATTTGTTGATTAAAAATCATTTTTTAATCTATTGACTGACTTTTCCGTCTAATCTTATCCCGAAATAGCCAAAAAGTCAAGATAAAAAACAAAACCGCCATTCCCCATTGCGCCGGAGTCAAAGCCAGCCAGCGGACATCCGATTGTGGCAAATCTTCCGCTCGTAAAAAATCTAAAAAAAATCTAACTATTGAATATATCCAAAATCCAACAACGAAAACCCGACCAGCATGTTTGTATTGTTTTTTAAACCAAATAAAAATAAATAAAAAAATTAATAAAGCCAACAATGATTCAAATAAACCCAAATCATATCTAGTGGCGGTTGGAAAATTAACCGCCAACCAACAATTCGTCAAACGTCCGGGATGGTCATGAATAAAGAAACAACCTAACCGTCCAATCCCCCAACCCAACCAAAATCCAATGCTTAAAATATCAAAATATGGAAACAACTCCCGCCAACTGATTTTTTTAAAACACGCCAATAAAATAATACCAACCATAGCACCAACCAACCCACCCAAAGATGATGCACCGCCACGCCAAAATTGAAATATTTCAATGGGATTAAGTATAAAATAATCCAACGCGTAAAACAAAACATAAAATAACCGTCCACCAATCAAACCGCCGACTATTCCCCAAATAGCCATATCCATAATTACCGCATTAGACAAAGCGCGAATTTTAGCCAGCCTTAATGTTAGCAGTAAACCAACCAACATTCCCAATACAACCAACAAACCCCAGACTTGTATTGTCAGGGGTCCGATTGAAAAAGATAATAATTCAAAATAAGGAATCATTTATTGTTTATTAATATGAAACAATACTTCTTCGGGAGAATCAACAACTTTAACCAAATCTTCATCACTCTGACTAATAGTTTGAAAATCATGGTGTAATTTACGAATATAATCAATCATGGGACGCCAAAATTTCTTTCCATACAATATCGTCGGTATTTGAATCATCTTTTTTGTTTCTTGCAATGTCAACAATTCAAACAACTGATGCAAGGTTCCCAAACCTCCAGGAAAGAAAACAAAAGCTTCTGATGGCGCGGTAATAATCAACTTACGAACAAAAGGAAAAGAAAATCCGATAGAGCGATTTAAATAATCATTGGTCCGTTCGTGATTTTCAAAACGCATATTCATACCAACACTTGCACCTTTATTTTCAAAAGAACCTTTGTTGGCAGCTTCCATAATACCTGGTCCACCACCGGTTACCACACCCATTTTATTTTTTGCCAACATTTTTCCCAATTCATATGCTGCTTTATAATATGGTGACCCGACTGGAGTGCTCTTGGTGCCAAGCACAGTTACATCATTATCCAATTTAGTTAAAAATTCAAAACCATCAACCAATTCCGACATAATACGAAATATTCGCCAATCAGCGCCACCTTTATGGTGTTCAGCGCTAATCGTTGCTAATTCACTCGGACGATCACTGGCGTTTTTAATCAATTCAAACGCTTCCTCAGCAGTTTCCACTACATGCCAACTGTCTACAATTTTTTCAGATAAAGCATTTGCTTCTCTAGCTGAATAATTTCTGACAAAATCAATCAACGGTTGCCAAAATTCTTTACCCACTAACACAATCGGCGACTGTGGCATTTGCCCAATTTCCATCATATCTACCACTTCAAAAAATTCATCCAGAGTACCAAATCCTCCCGGCAAAAAAACAAAAGCATTAGCCGGCGATGTTAACATTACTTTACGAGTAAAAAAATAATAAAAAGCCACAGATTTTTTTACATATGGATTGATACGTTGTTCAAAAGGCAACTGAATATTTAAACCAACTGATTCCCCACCAGCCTCAAAAGCGCCCTTATTGGCAGCTTCCATAATACCTGGTCCACCACCGGTAATAACAGTAAAACCATTCTTGGCCAACAAATAACCAAGCTGTTCGGTAATTTTGTAATATTTATTATTAGACGGTAAACGAGCGGAACCAAGAATAGTCACTTCGCGTTTAAATTCATCTAAAAATTGATAACCTTCAACAAACTCTGACATTATTTTAAAAATTCGCCAACTATCACGATAATTAATAATTTCACCAGCTGTGGCCAATGCTGTGGATTTATGCGATATCAAAGCATTTTTTGCCATATTTTTTTATTTAAAAATTACTTCATTAAATTATGACCAATCCGCATTATTTCAGATTCTCCTATTCTGGGACCGATAATTTGTACACCAACAGGTAAACCATTCGCGGTTTTTCCAGCTGGAACTGATAAGCCGGGTACTCCAGCGATTGCTGCCGGACTTAAAAATACATCTGACAAATAAAGTACCATGGGATCTTTTGATTTTGAACCAATGTCAAAAGCGGGAAATGGAGAAGTGGGAACAACTAATACATCCACTTGTTTAAATACTTTATCAAAGTCATTTTTAATTAAAGTTCTAACCTGCTGAGCTTTTTTATAATATGCATCATAATAACCAGCCGACAAAGCATACGTTCCTATTAAAATACGCCTTTTTACTTCTTCCGGAAAACCCTGAGCTCGCGATTTAGCATAAACATCAAATAAATTTTTTGCATCAGCTCTAACGCCGTAACGAATACCGTCCAAACGCGCCAAGTTAGAACTATCCTCACTCGGCACCAAAACATAATAAGTAGCCACCGCATATTTGGTATATGGCAAACTAACTTCTTTAATTTTACAACCTCTACTTTTTAATAAATCAATTTGTTTTTCAATAATTTCTTTAGTTTCTTTGTCCATACCTTCAGCTTCAAAATATTCTTTTGGCACACCGACAATCATTCCGTTGATTGGCTTCTCTAACTCTTTTAAATAACAATCAACTTTATCCGATACTGTGGTAGCATCTAAATCATCTTGCCCAGCCATTACTTCCATTAACAAAGCCACATCTTCAACAGTTTTTGCCATTGGACCGACTGTATCCAATGAAGAAGCCATCGGCATAATGCCATAACGTGAATTACGACCATAACTCGGGCGTAAACCAACCACACCACAAAAACTGGCCGGCTGACGAATAGAACCACCAGTGTCTTCGGCAATGGAAAATATACATTGATTATCAGCTAAGGCGGCAGCCGCGCCACCCGATGAACCGCCGGCAACTTTTTTTAAATCATGCGGATTATGAACTGGACCATACATACTATTTTCATTGCTGGCACCATGCCCAAAAGCATCACAATTTGTTTTTCCTACCAAAACTGCACCTTGTTTTCTTATTTTTTTAATTACAGTTGCTTCAAATGACGGAACATAATTATCTAAAATTTTTGCCGCACCGGTTGAACGGACATCCGCAGTACATATCGCATCTTTAACCGCAAAAGGAATCCCTGTTAACAATTTTCCATTTCCGTCAGCAATTATTTTATCTGCCTTTTTAGCTTCATCCAAGGCCGTTTTTTCACAAACAGTAATAAACGCATTCAATTCTGAATTACGTTCTTTGATCCTTTTAAGACAAGCTTCGGTTAAATCAACGGAGGTAAATTTTCCGTTCTTTAAACCGTCGGCAGCTTCTTTAATTGTCAATTCATTTAAATTCATATTATTCAAATACTCCTGGTACCGATAATTCATTAGCATAAACTTTGGGCATTTGTTCTATTAATTGTTTATTGGCGGAACATTTTTTGATCTCATCTTGTCGGACAACATTTTTTAAACCGGTTACTTGCGCAGTCGGTTCAATATTTTCCGTGTCAACTTCATTTAAAATTTTCATATAATCTAAAACAGCCGAAATTGTCTCGGCGTACCGATTTTCCTCTTCCGGTGTTAATTCTAATCTTGCCAATTGAGCGATTTTTTTGATTTCCTGGTTAGTTAAAGACATATGTATTAAAAATACTATATCAAAAATAACCAATTATGACAAATATTTATTGCTCATAATCATATTGACTAAAAGACTTATTTATGGTACAAATAAGCTGACTTAAAACAAATTATACGCTGTTCTTTGACAATAAACGCTTTAAAACATATAACCAGGAGCAAAACGATGATATCGCACGCAAAACACCCTGTTGTCATGGCCATTGTCTATTCATTAACTTTCATTGTTGTGATCGGGATTTTGTTGGGTAGTGTCTATACTTACTATCAAGAACATTTGTTTAATAAAAATTTTTCCGCCAAACTTCAACAGATGACCACATCCGACTCCTTGTCTGAAACAAAAATGCAAGCTCAATCAAATTTAGATTATTTAGCAGAAGAAAACTATAACCACGGTTCTCATCCAATACCATACAAAGACAACGATGATGAAAACTGGGATTGGTGGTTTAGTGTTGAAGACTTAATTAAAAATGATTTAAATTATACTGATGATGACACCAAAAAAGCATTCCGCCTCATACAAAAAATGTTCAGTCATTCTTTTCAGAGCACACTAAATACTCCAACTGCCGGAACTGAAGCAATTTTAAAAATAAAAGATGAATTCAATGCTGTTGAACTGAATAAAAATAATGTTCTGCGCGGATTAACCATCCGACGTGATATGCAAAACATCGCCGATAATCAACCGTCCTATACACAACTGGTACCGCGGGCTTTAACAACAAACATTCTAATAATGACCACTCTGTTTGTTATACCGTTCACTTTATTATTGGTAGTTTTATTTTTCGGATTTGAAATCCACGAAGAAATTAAATTATCCAATACTATCTCCAAACTAAAAACAATACTTAGTTTCCGCTCTTTCGATTAATTTAAAGCGTCTCTCAAAAACCTCTCGACTATATCGGGAGGTTTTTTATTTTTAATATTAGAATAATTTTATTTTTATATTTTTAAAGGGTTAAAATTTGTACCACGATCATAATAATCAACTCCTTCTTTTTGTTTAAAACACCGAACAACACGATAAGTAACCGGTAATAAAATAATTTCCACACTTATTTTAAATACATAATTAGTCAGCCAAATTGTACCAAGCAACGACAATGGCAAAACACCAATAAAAGCAATAGCTATAAATATAGTCGTATCTAAAAATTGTCCAACCGCAGTAGAACCAATCGCCCGTAACCAAAAAAATCTTCCAGCAGTTTTGACTTTTAACTTGGCCAAGACATAACTATTTAAAAATTCTCCGACCAAATAAGCGGTTAAGCTGGCCAAAACAATACGCGGAATAACACCTAAAATATTATTGTAAGAATCTTGTAAACCCCAACCGGCAGCAGCCGGTAAAACTGCCACCAGCCAAAAAATCAAAACCATTAAAATATTCATGGCAAAACCAATCCAAATAACCCGTCTGGCACGACTATAACCATAAACTTCCGTTAATAAATCTCCAAAAATATAAGCCAAAGGAAACAGTATTGTGCCACCGTCAAAATTTATCCATCCGCCAAATGAAACTATCTTACTACTGGTAATGTTGGACAAAATTAACACCACGGCAAATAACGCAGTTAAAATATCAATATATTTAAATTTCATATCTTTTGCTATATAAACAAAACTTAATTTAAAATATTCTACCATTAATTATTTATAAAAACAACAATTAAAATTCTTGACACATAAATATAAATTTGTTATTTTAAAAACCTGTTCTTTATCAAAACTCAAAGGAGAAAAAATGCCAAAATTAAACACCAAAAATAAACCCATGAAAGTGGTTTTTATTGCCCATCCTATTCGTGGCAATTCCATGACAGATATCATAAACAACATGAAAAAAGCGTTGGCAATATGTAAAATTGTCCATTCCCACAAAATTTTTCCCGTCGCTCCTTATCTCATCTCTCTGCAATATCTAAATGATCATACGCCAGCTGAACGAAAACGCGGCATTAGGGGAAACCATGAATATTTTCGCCGACACTTCATTGATGAACTTTGGCTTTGTGGCGATAAAATCACCTATGGAATGGTGGAAGAAATTATTTGGGCAATTCAATATCGTATTCGCATAATTCCAAAAACGCCGGAAACAACCAAGCAATTAACACACCTTCTTCTCTGTTTTGAACATTTAACCAACCGTTAATAACGGCTATAATTTTAACCTCTCCTTTTTGGGGAGGTTTTTTAAAAAATGAAAACCCCACTTGTTTTAACAAGTGGGGTAAGTTGGTGGCTTAATAGCCAGAGAAAACTACAGAGACAGGAGCTGGCTGATTCCAGCGGCGAAAATCGCCGCCGCCAATCCGACGAGAACGATGGTGGACGCCACGCGCATGACGGCACGACGTTTCTCGATGGACGAAATCGGCTTCTTGTGCTTCTTCTGATAACCCATGGCTTTTCCTCCTGTTTAGTGTTTACATTCAAAGAACACTTGAAATTACCGCATTGTTCATATAATGAAAAATAAATTTTCCATTTATTCACAACTTGCCATTATAGCACATTTTGAAGGTTTTGTCAAGTATTCCAAACAATCCCCTTTTTAATAAAAATAATCCGTTAAAGAGCGGACTATTTTTTATTTTTTATGAAACAGCTACGGCAAACCGATTTGTATTCATAGGTACCATCATCAGGTACCACTGAAGGTAAATTATCCATTATTGGTAAGCCTTTGCTTAAAATTTGAGTATGAACCGCAGCCGGTTTTTTACACACTTCACAAACTGCCCGTTTATGCCGAACTTCTTTCGGACCTAATTCTAATAACTTTTTTATTATATCAAACATCTCCCCGCGATAATCCGTGTCTAATCCTGAAATCACTACTTTAACTCCTTTACTTAATAATTTTTCAATCACATCCACTTCAGACGGTTCAAACATGTGAAATTCATCAACTCCAACTACTTCAAAATTACTGTCCAATGCCTCAGCTAATGAACTGACTTTTTTAGCATTCATTTCTACTCCATTACGAGACCAGATTTGATTATCTCTCTGATTTCTTAATGGCTGATATAATACAAATGGAATATCAGTATATTTCAAAGGAGCAAAATAACTGATTAAATCAAACGATTTTCCACTTTTCATCGGTCCAACAATTAGAGTTAAATCCATAATCATTTATAAAAGATTAATTATTATTATTATACCATCGTTTTGAAAAAATAAAAAACCGGACCGTAAACTGACAGGTGGTAAAAATTAATCATATATAGTAGAATGACTATTATCTGTTAATACAACATTGTATCTGTTAAATATGACCCATACAGAAAAAATCAACAATATAACCAAGCAAATAACAATACAAACTGCGACCGGAAAGCCGTTCGCTTTTGTCAAAAAATCAGTCTCCCATGTCGTGCCCAATAATAATCAAAAAATAAAAACAACGAAAATAAACATCGGCGAATTAACCGATATTTTAGAAATTAATGTATCAGAAAAAACTTGTGTTGTTGAATCGGGTGTTACATTCATCAACTTGGTTAAAGCAACTTTGCCACTCGGCTTTATACCTTATGTTGTACCTGAATTAAAAAACATAACTATCGGTGGAGCTATTTCCGGATGTTCTGTTGAATCAATGTCTTATAAATATGGTGGTTTTCATGATAGCTGTTTAGAATATGAAATTATTACCGGTGACGGAAAAATAATAAATTGTTCCAAAACTAAAAACTCAGATATTTTTGAAATGATTCATGGCTCTTACGGCACACTTGGTTTGTTAACAAAAATAAAATTCAAACTCTATCCGGCCAAGCCATTTGTTAAGCTGTCTTATATAAATTTTTCTTCTTTTGATGAATTTTGGAATTTTTTTACAAATCAATGTCACACTGGAAATTATGAATTTATAGATGCTATTATTCATGCTCCAGACAAATTAGTTGCTTGTTTAGGAAATATGATTACTCAGACACCATATTTATCTTCCTACGAAAAAGAAAATGTTTTTTATAAAAGTACCCTGAAAAAACAAGAGGATTATATGACTACTGAACAATATCTTTTCCGATATGATACCGAATGCCACTGGTTGTCGCGGGCAATTCCAATTTTAGAATGGCGAGCTGTACGTAAAGTTTTTGGAAGATTCTTTCTTGGTTCAGACAATATGATCCGCTGGTCAAAACGACTAAACAAAATATCTCTGCCTTTAGCCGTTCAAAATCTACCGCCGGTTTTGGCCGCTAAAAAATTTCTACATTACAAAAAACGTCCGGATATGATTGTGGACGTATTTATTCCTAAAACAAAATTTCCAACATTCTGGCAATGGTACAAAGAATATTTTGATTTCTTTCCGCTGTGGATTGTGCCTTACAAAATGCCTAACGGAATTTACCCTTGGATTAATTATAAACATACTGCAAAAAATGATGAAAATTTCTTTATTGATGCGGCTATTTATGGTAAAAAAAATACCGCTCTTGAAATTGATTATTCAGATTTGATGGAGAATAAGGTTTTTAAACTTGGTGGAATTAAAACTTTAATTTCAAGAAATCATTACTCCCCTACTCGCTTTGCTGAAATATACAACTTAAAATTATACAACAGTATTAAACAAAAAACCGACCCGACAAACTCTTTCGGAACGGTTTTTGAACGAATGGTAACAAAACAAAAAAACTAATCTTCAAAATTAAACAAAGCATCAATTTTCGTTTTCAAAATTTCAGCTACATCATGAGCTAATTTTAATGATGGATTATATTTTGATTGTTCCAAAAAAACAATTGTTTCTCGCCTAACTCCTGCTTGACGAGCTAAATCATCCTGTGTTAAATCCAAACGCGTTCGGAATTCTTTAATTCGGTTTTTCATAATAATCTAACTACAAAGTTTTTTTGTTATAAACAATATTGGTAATGGTTTTAACAATAACGCCAGCAAACAAAGCAACCACCAAAAACCAATCTAACTGTATATCTTGAAAATAAACACTTCTGAATAACTGATATAATATGCCGGCAATCATAAAAAAAGTCATCACCCATGCGGCATTGCGTTCCGCGATAGATTCAACTCTGTGTTCCCGTTCATCACGTGGCAATGTTACCATTATATGAATAGCATCAAAAATTAAAAACAACAACCAACCACAAGTAACCCCAAACCGCAATTGTAAACTCCAATAAGGTAAGGCTTGAAAAACAAAAAACGGAATTAAAACTATTGCCAAATAAAACCAGCCTTGCCAAGTTCGAGGTGAAATACCCCAACCACCATATTTTCTCCGCTGAAACCATTCTGATTTGCCAATCATATTATTCAAGATTAAAAAATTAATGTTGATTATTCACATTCAAATGACGGAGCCGGAAAATCAGAATGTCCGTGTTCTGTCCAATTTCCATTTACATAAATCCAATTATCCTCTCCGGAAAAAAAACGAAGAGTAAAAATCGCCACTACAAAAAATAATACTGAAATCAGAATAATGTAAAGTAATTTTTTATTCGTCAAACTAAATTTACTGTAATAACGAAATATCACTCCAAATAAAAACATCAGAAAACAAGTGGAAAAAGCTAATGTCAAACCAATTGATTCATAAGCTGGATTAAAATCCCGGAAAGCGTAAAAAATTAACATACCAATAACCGCCACCCATGAGTATATTTGCAAAGCCAAAAATGCTGATTTTCCACCGATGGCATAATCTCTTTCATCAGCTATTACTTCTTTAACTTGTCGGCGAAGATATATAAGCAAAAGAGAGCTCACAATTAACGAAGTAATAGGGATTAAATAATTTTTAAAAATTATTGATTGGCTCACAATAATCGCTATAACAATAATAAAAACCAATTTTATCCATCGATATTGTCCAAGTGTCATAATTTAATTGTTAGAATTATTTAACATATCCTTATGTTAGAACATTCTAACTTGACTGTCAAAATCTCGCTGTGGATAAATAAAATAAGCCATATTAAATATGGCTTATTTTATTTTGCAGGGGGTGCAGGAATTGAACCCACGCTAATGGTTTTGGAGACCATAGTACTACCATTATACGAACCCCCCGTGTCAAAAAGGGACGGAACGAATGTCCTGTCCCCTTTTAATTACTTTGTTTCTTTATGTGTAAGATGCTTTTTACAATGTCTGCAATATTTTTTTAACTCCAAGCGATTTTTCAGCAACTTTTTATTTTTCCGGCTGAAATAATTAACTCGCTTGCATTCTGAACATTCAAATTTAATCATGTTCTCTCTTTCTTTTGAAGGCATAAATTTAAATTATAAATTTTATTAATTACTATTTTACAATAACTATGTACTATTAATAACGCTTAACGTTATTGTGGGCAGGGTAGGATTTGAACCTACGAAGGCGGAGCCAACAGATTTACAGTCTGTCCCAGTTGACCACTTTGGTACCTGCCCGATTTTTTATCCGAGCCGCCTCAGGGATTTGAACCCAGGACCTACGGTTTACAAAACCGTTGCTCTACCACTGAGCTAAGGCGGCATAATTAAGGCAGTCGGTTAAAACTGGTTCATAGTATAACATATTATTACAATTTTGGCAAGAGCTCTAAATAAACATTTATAAAAAAATCCCGACCAAAGTCGGGATTCATGCTAATTGAAAGAACTATAGGATAACGTTCAAACCTTTGGACAAACCGATTGATTTTATTATTTTTTTTACCTCTCGAGGATCAATTGGTTTGTTTTCAATTGGAGTTAAACCGATTGGATAACCATTATTCCGCAACAAGAGCTTCAATTGGCCATACTGACTTGGCACATGTCTCTTGTCTTGCCACAAACACCTTCCTGTATCATCGGCCAACTTAACCGCCAAAAAAACCGCATTGAAATATTGATCTGAACATAAAAGCTCTGTTAGACGCTTGTACTGATCAAAAAATGCACGGGTATAAACAATACAAAATAACCCTTTAGCTAAATCATCAATACTAACAAGATTCTTCTTCAAAGCGGTGACGGCGCCATTGAACGAAAAGAACAAGGTGCGTTTCTCCATCCTTTATCTCCTTTTCTAATTTATATAAAAAACAAAAACGCGATACTATAAATATCACATAAAAATAAAATTGTCAAGATTAAAAAAATCCTCCGCCATAAGAGAATTTTTTTATTTAATAATTTTAAATTATTCTTTCATTTCTTTGATGATCGCCATACCAGCCGAACAGCCCAGTCGATTAGCGCCGGCTTCCACCATTGACAACGCATCTTTAAGTGTTTTAATGCCACCAGCCGCTTTTACACCCATCTCTTCACCAACCGTATGTCGCATCAATTTGACATCTTCAACAGTTGCACCACTCGGACCAAATCCTGTTGATGTTTTTACAAAATCCGCACCCGCCTCTTTGCACAATTGGCAAGCTTTAACTTTTTGTTCATTGGTTAAATAAGCATTTTCAATGATAACTTTCACCAACGCTTTGCCTCTAGCGGTTTCAACCACCGCTTTAATATCATCACGGACAAAATCATTTTTTCCGTCTTTCAGGGCGCCAATATTAATAACCATGTCCACTTCTTGCGCTCCATGTTCAATCGCCAATTTTGTTTCAATCGATTTAACTTCAGACAAAGTCGCACCCAAAGGGAAACCAACTACCACACATACTTTCACATCTGTGTCAGACAATAATTCGGCGCAAAATTCCGTCCAAATTGAATTAACGCAAACGGAAGCGAAATTATATTCTTTAGCTTCAGCACACAACTGACGAATTTGCGTTTCATTGGCATCAGCTTTCAATAAAGTATGATCTATATATTTGGCAAAATTGTCCATAAAATAAAAAATTAAATTAATGATATATTATTTATACTGCTAAAAATAATATCCGTCAAATTAACTCTTATTAAATTACACCTTGGGCGGACCATTTTTCAGCCGAATTTAAAGGAATAAAAAGCCCGCCTTTTTGGCGGGCTTATGTGAGCCGTTGCGCGGATTTGAACCGCGGACCTACTCCTTACCATGGAGTTGCTCTACCAACTGAGCTACAACGGCGTATGTTATTCCATTTTACCAATCTGATCTTTGAAGTCTTCTAATTTTTTATTATCTGAATTCAACAAACGTAAATCATTAAACGCTTTTTGAGCCAAAGGTTTATTGTTGCATATTATAGCAATTTCTATCAACAAGTCAAGATATTTTTGATTTTTATCATCCAGTTCAACCGCTTGAGTAATGGCTTCGGACGCCACTATCGGTTCTTTCACTTTTAATAACAACTCCGCCAAATGAAAAAATCTTTCCGCAACAGAATCATTTAATACTACCGCCTGCTGATAATTTTGTATTGCCTCAGTAATTTTCCCCTGTTTTTCAAAAATTTCAGCAATTTTAACCGGCCAAATATCATCTTCTGGTGCCAATTGTTGTATAAATAAATATGTCTGCAGTGCTTCGTCAAAAGAATTTTGTGCTACATAAGTTTCAGCCAAACCACGATACGCAGGAATATGCTTTGTATCCAATTTAACAGCCGCAATATAAAATTCTTCAGCTTTTTCCAAATTACCAGAACGTAAATGATTGTCCGCCTGTTGCAATAATTCAGAAATTTTTTGTGGATTGACAGACACTGCCGAAACTACTTGTCCTTGTTGTTTTTTAATTGCTTCTTCATGTCGCCACAACTGTTCAACTTTTCCAACAAAAATTCTAAATTTTAGTTGTATCAAGCCCCACAACTTTCCCAAAGGACTAATGGTCATTTGCCATTTTTTTTGCAACTCACGACTACGAGTTTCTAAATGGTGGCGTAGTATATCTTTTTTCTTTTGCAATTCACGCTCTTCTTCAAAATGTTCCAAATCCAAACTAGCCGTCTGTGGAAACTTGCGGAAAATGATAAACAAAATCACCCCTAAACAAATTACGATAATAGAAATTGGAACCAAATAACTCATACTCCTTTATTTTTTATTTAATTTCTCCGCCGTTTTTAAAATTTTATACCAACTTTCAAATTTAGCTGAAGCTCCTCCGACCAAAACCCCATTGATTGTCTTTTTAATTAAATAAGCGGAAACATTACCAGAATCAACACTGCCTCCATATAAAATTTTAAAATTAGCTTTAATTGCCATTTTTTTAACTATTTTGGCAATCAAAGCATGCATTCGTTCAGCCTCATCTGCGTCACAGGCTTGACCAGTACCAATTGCCCAAACAGGTTCATAGGCTATAATTATTTCCTTTTTTGCATTTAATGTCAACCCTGATAACGCTGAACGTAATTGAATTTCTATTATTTTGTCGGCTTTCCCAGTTTTTCTCTCTTTAGCGGTTTCTCCCACACAAAGCACCGGTATCATTTTTTTAGATAAAATCGCTTCCAATTTTTTTCTCACCTCCTGATTGGTTTCATTAAAAATATGCCGTCGTTCGGAATGTCCAACCAATGAATACTTACACCCAGCATCTTTATACATCTTAGCTGAAATCTCACCTGTATAACCGCCTTTGTCCAACCAGTAAACATTCTGAGCCCCTACCCCAACACCCACATCCCCCAATACTTGCCCTACCGTATACAAAGATAATGCTTCTGGAAAAACAACCACATTGATTTCTTTACTAATTTCTTTCACAACATTAGAAAATCTATTGGCAAAAATATTACTTTCATCATAATCTAAATACATCTTCCAATTAGCAAAAATATAAATCTGCTTTTTCTTCATAGAATCAATTTAACATTTTTAAAATTTTATTTTTTTCTAACGGACTAATAACTGCTAATCGCATTTCTTCCGGTTGAAATAATTTTTTGGATAAATTATTAATTTGTTTAAGTGTTACACTATTAATCTTTTTTAGTGTTTCCTCATAAGTTTCTATTTTTCCCTGAAATAACATTCTATCAGCATACCAATTGGCTTGAAAACTTGAATCTTCCAAAGACAGGGCTAATCTACCGGCAAAATTTGTTTTAGCCTCAGTCAATTCTTTTGTTGTTACCGGCTGATCAACAATTTTTTTCAATTCTTGAAGAATAATTTTTAAAGCTTCCGATAATCGCGCCGGATTCAATCCTGCTTTAATATAAACAGAGCCACAATCACGAAAATAATTAATGCCTGCTCTAATCATATAGGCTAAACCACGTTTTTCTCGAACCTCCACAAACAATCGTGAACTCATTCCACCGCCTAAAATATAAAATAATAACGCAGCTGAATAACGATCTGCTGATTTATGCTTAAAACCCGGGAAACCTAAAATAATATGGGCTTGATCTATTTTTCTTTTTTCGGTCCACACCCGCTGCATTAACGGCAATTTTTTCTTCGGCCGATAATACTTTACAAAATCATTGTCTAAAAATCTTTTACCTGATATTTTTGTATTCAATTCTTTTCCAAATAACCGTTTAATCGCTAATATTTTATTCTTATCCACTCTTCCTGCGACTACCAAAATCATCTGTTTTGGCTGATAAGCTCGACGATAATAATTCCAAAGTTCCTGTCGAGAAATACCTTTTACACTCTTACTGCTACCGCCAATATCCCAACCCAACGGATGATTACCAAATAAAATTGTATCAAATTTTTGTTCCACCGCCATTATCGGATTATCCTCATACATTCTTAATTCTTCAACAATCACTCCTTTTTCTTTTTTAATTTCATTAGCATCAAATTTAGAATGAAAAATCATATCTGACAACATATCATAAGCTATTTCTTGTTTGTCGCCGTCAATTTTAATGTAATATCCGGTATAATCTTTTGAAGTAAAAGCGTTAAATTCCGCTCCCAAAGCATCTAATTCACGAGAAATATGTTCGGATGTCGGACGACGTTCTGTGCCTTTAAACATCAAATGTTCAACAAAATGAGAGGCACCGGAAATTTTTTTAGTTTCATAACGTGAACCCACAGGAAACATCGCCAACACAGTAGTGGCTTTGGTTCCGGATACTGGCGCAACAATAAGCCGTATACCATTTTTTAATTTGGATATTTTATACATAAAAAATTTATCTGCGGGACACAATACAAAACCAATCCCGCGTCAGAAAATAACAATATCATCAAAAAACTAACAATTTAATTTTTCCTGAAAATAATTTTCCAAACCGTCAATTGATATCCTCTCCTGCTCCATTGTGTCTCGATCCCGTACAGTTACTTTTTTATCTTCTAACGAATCAAAATCAACCGTCAAACAATATGGCGTGCCAATTTCATCCTGCCGGCGATAACGTTTACCAATTGAACCTGTTTCATCATATTGAGTCATCCACTTGCTCCAAAGTCGACTCTGAATTTCTTTTGACAATTTTTGCAAGGGTTCTTTTTTAGATAAAGGTAAAATAGCAATTTTTATCGGCGCTAAATTTTTATGAAGTTTTAACACCACCTCAACATTATGTTTTGCGTCTTCCTCTCCACTGCGAGCTTCAACTTCAGTATAGGCATCCAACAAAAACATTAATGTCGCACGATCAACTCCATCAGAAGTTTCAATAATCCATGGCACAAATTTTTCTCCACTTTCCTGATCAGTATAAGTCATATCAACTTTTGAATACTCTCCATGTCTAGACAAATCCCAATCACCACGATTATGCACGCCAGCCATCTCCTTCCAACCACCAAATGGCGTATTATATTCAATATCCCAAGCATCTTTAGCATAGTGTGCCCGTTCATCAGATGCGTGCTGTCGCCAGCGAAGATTCTCTTGTTTTATACCTAAATTTAAATACCAATTCATTCGCTGCTCTCGCCAATAATTCATCCAATCTTCAGGTTTACCGCCGATTTTCCGCCCATCAAACGATAAATTATAACATCCATTTGGATTAATAAAATATTGTTGTTCCATTTGTTCAAATTCACGCATTCTAAAAATAAAATTCTTGGTGGTAATTTCATTACGAAATGCTTTACCAACTTGAGCAATGCCGAATGGAATTTTTTGACGCATTGATTCTTTAATATTCAAATAGTTCAAATAAATTCCTTGGCAAGTTTCACCACGTAAATAAGCCTCGTCTTTTTCTCCTTCCACCGCGCCTAACTCTGTTTTCATCAATAAATTAAAATTTTTCGGAGCACTTAATTCTCCTTCACAATCCGGACAATTAATATCTTTAATTGATACTGGCTCTTCTTTAATATATCCCGGTTCTGCTTGTTTAGCTTCCAAAAGATGATCAGCGCGAAAACGATGATGACAACTTTTACATTCAACCAACGGATCATGAAAACTCTGTAGATGTCCACTTGCTTCCCAAACAATTCTTGGCATTAAAATGGCAGAATCTAAACCAACAACATCATTACGATTCTGAACCATTGATTTTAACCAAGCTTTTTTAACATTATTTTTTAATTCCATTCCCAACGGACCAAAATCATAAGATGCTGACAAGCCTCCATAAATTTCCGACGACGGAAAAATGAAACCTCGCCGTTTAGCGAATGATACTATTTTTTCTAAATTCACTGCCATAAAAATTAATTAAATTGTATTAATTTCCTCCTCTTTTCGTTCCCCCATATCTTTTATTTTCTCATTAAAATCTTTAACAACCTTATCTAATTCTTCCTGTAAACGAAAACGTTCATCTTCTGAAATTTCATTACTTTCTTCGGCGGCTAAAATCAAATCACGTACTTCCTCACGAATTTTTCTGATAGAAATACGAGCATTTTCTAATTTTTGATGTAACACCTTAATTAATTCTTGCCGACGTTCAACGGTTAATTCCGGTAAAAATAAACGTATCATTCGTCCATCATTAACGGGGTTTAAGCCTAAACCGGAATCTCTAATTCCTTTTTCAATGGCTCCAAGCAAACTTTTATCCCATGGTTCAATATTTAAAGTCTTAGAATCAGCTACCGTAATTGAAGCGGCCGCTTTTAATGACTGGCGAGTGCCATAAGCCTCTACTAATACGGTCTCAACAATCGCCGCCGAAGCTCGTCCGGTTCGCAAACCTGAAACTTCTGTTTTTAAAAAATCAATCGTTTTGTTAAATTCTACTTTAAAATCATTTATATTCATAATATTTTTATATTAATATTTTAATCTAATACTGCAAAACCCATCAACAACACATTGTCCGTTGTGGGATTAACTTTAATCATCACAGGAATAGTAGTGGTTGGCAGTTTCTTGGTTACCCAAGTAATACCTCCATCTGATGTTTTATAAAAAGTTGATTTAACATGTTCATTTTTCTCCCCCAAAATCGTGCCTGTATAATAAATTTCCTGCTGATTATTCGGACTAACGGCAAAACCATAAACCGCCACAGCACCTGGCGGAGTTAATAATTTTAAATCAGTCCATGTTGCGCCAGAATCATCAGAACGCAATATGCCATATTTACAAATCCAATATAAACTATCTTTTTGCGCGGAATTCAGCGAAACACGATAAAATACTTTACTATCTTGAAATGGTTCTAAACCTTTATTCATATCCAACCATGTCACACCAGAATCATCAGAACGATATAAACCGTTACGATAGCTGGCAACATAAATTCTTTTTGGTGTTTTATAATCAATCGCCATATCTTGCAATTGAAAATTAAAACGTTTTATCACTTGCCAACTTATACCAGAATCACGACTAACTAAAATATCGCCTCCTAATTGCGCTGCATATACAACTTTTGAATCTGCTGCGTCAATTCCAATTGAAACAAACCTTTGATCGCCACGCTCCTCCGTAAACATCAATTCCCAACTACGACTACAATCAACTGATTTATAAATATGTAAACCATCGCTGGCATACAAGTTACATTTATCTTTCGGATCAACCGCCATGGAATAAATAAATTTACCTGACATGGCAGCAACTGATTGCCAGCTATCTCCATTATTATAAGTATAAAACAAACCTTGACCACGGGTACCTAAATAAAAAGCGTTTGAATCACTTGGGTCTTCAAAAATTCTGTAAACTTTAATATTGGCAATACTTTTTAATCCTTGCGCTGTTGGCAAAATAGCCACCTGCTCCCATTTATCACCTTTATTTTCTGAACGATAAACTCCAACCGGCTGACTTTGTGTCGTGGTTGTAATACAACTGGCGCCAGTAAAAAGTAAAAAACAGGAAATGGCGCACAAAAATGTTATTTTTTTTATCATATAGTAAAAATTAAATTTTAAATTTTTTAATTAATTTCATCAATTTCGAAACTGTAACCAAACCTAATTCATCAGTAGATTTACCGACCAATTTTTTAAAAATAGTAACATCGTCGCTACCTTCTAAAACAAGTTGGCTAACGATATTTTCTAAATTTTTGTTCTGATTTTTTTGTTGTCCAACGTAATCTATTATTTTAATAATTTTTTCTTTGTCCAATTCATTTCTAGATAATAAGTATTCTAAAATACCATTACGATTTGAATAATCAAATTTTAAATTTTTCTGAATATAATTTTTAGTCTCCATTAAGCCCCACTCATTCTGCAAATCAACTCCCGCCAAATCTTTATCCTCAATATTTTTAAAATCATTATACCCCTCTATGTTTTTCATAAAATTAAAATTTTAACAATATTTGTTCCATCAACAGTCTTGGGTTAATATTTCTATTAAGATAACCCTGAACCGCACGCAAATCATCAATTATACTTAAAACATTTTTCGATGATATTTTTACATCTCCATGGTTATCCATAACTTGTTTTAATAAAAATTCTCTCCATAACATTATCCAAACATCTACGGTTCTTTTTATTTTTTCTTTACCTCTTGATTGATGCTTATCATCAAATAAATCCTCAACATTTTTCAATTTAGCATAAAACGGTTGAGTTAACATTTTTCGCCAACGCTCCAACTCACTTTTGTAGTCCTGCAACAATTCGGAATCTTGTAATAACTGAACGGCTCTTCCCGGTCTCCCCCACGCCAAATTAGTCGCTTCTTTTGCTGATTGATCACCAAAATCCAATTTTTTTAATCCGGAAAGTATATCTCGGTCAGATACTAAATCAAAATTAATAACTTGACAACGAGAACGGACCGTAGCCGGCAATGCTTTATCATCAGTGGTCAATAAAAACATCAAGCTATCATCACTGGTTTCTTCAATTGTTTTTAAAAGAGCATTGGCCGCTTCGGTATTCAATAATTCAGCTTCGTCAATAACAGTTATCCTAGTTCCATTTTCAAACCATGATCGATTTTGTAAAAAATTTCTTACTTGCTTAGCTTGCGCCACCGATAAATCTTTTTTTAATTTTCCTTTCTTTTCATCAATTTCTCTAGTCAAATGAAGAAAATCTGGATGAGTAGATAATTTTTCCGGTTCTGTATTTAAAATTTTAGATGCCAAATGACAAGCCACCGTTCTCTTTCCAACGTTATCAGGACCAACAAAACAATAAGCATGAGAAAGCACCTTATTTTCCAGCGCTTTTTCAAGAAAATTTAGTATTTTTTCATGACCGATTATCATATCCAACATACCTTAATATATCAAAAAAACTTCACTTTGACAACTTTTTTATTGCCTCCCATGTAAGCATGCCTGTTTTGGACCAATCAAAATTTTCTACTCGCTGCAAACCGGACAACAAACATTCTTGACGATATATTTTGTTATTTAAAAATTGCACTGCTGCGAATGCTATTTCATCAATTTTACTTGGATTTATATAAACCACAACCTCTCCTCCAACTTCTTCTAAACTATTGCCACTGGACGCTACCACCGGACAACCGCAAGCCATGGCTTCTAAAACCGGTATACCAAAACCCTCATAAAGCGACGGAAATAAAAAAACCTCAGCCGCGGACATTAAGTTGGGCAAATCTTCTTTTGCCACCCAACCTGGACAAATAATATCCGCTTGATTAATACTGGTTTTTAAAAGCTGTTCCACTTCTTCATAACCACTGCCCGGCTGACCAGCCAAAACCAACTGACAATCAACCTGTTTTTTAATTAAATCAAATGCTCGGATTAAATTAGCTGTATTCTTTTTTCTTTCTAAACGACCAACAGTAAAAATAAAAGGTTTACTAATGCCATATTTTTTTAATATACTCCCATCATTCAATTGCACATGATATAAACTTTTATCATAACCTAACGGTGTAACTAGAATTTTACTTTCATCAAAATGGTAATATTTTTTAAATTCTCGACGACTAAAATCAGACGGAGTTAAAATCAATTTAGCTTTTTTAACAATTAAACAATTCATTAATTTCAAGTACCACCGGCTAGCCCACCAATACGATTTCGGTTCGAACAGAAAAGCGCTGTCATGCACGGTAACAATCGTATTTTTCGGACAAGCGAACGGCACCAGCTGACCGGGAGCAAAAAATACATCCGGCGGTTCCAATAAAAATTCCAATGACAATCTAACTTGGCTCCAACCCTTGCCAAACGGCCAGGATAAAATTTTTACTTCCCAATTTTTCGGTAAAACAGCCAATTCGCCAACTAACGGTTCTTGAGAATACAAAATTACCCTCATGTCCGAGGGTATTTGTTTTTTTAATTGCTGTATTATTTGCCAACTATATTCTTCCACTCCTGTGCGATTTTTTTTATTAGCATGACTGGCTTCAATCCCTAAAATCATAAAATCAATAAAATAATTGATAATTCAATAATTTTTACCTCGTGTTCTAATGTCATTATCTTGTAGCTAAAATACTTCTCTTGTAACTGTCAATATTTTCCAAAGCGATGCCGGTGCCTTTAACCGCACAAAACATAGGTTCTTCAGCAACATACGTTGGTACTCCCGTTGCTTGTGCTACTAATTCATTTAAATTTCTTAATTGAGCAGAGCCACCGGTTAAAATAATCCCTTTATCCATAATATCAGCCGACAACTCTGGTGGTGTATCGTGCAAAACATCTCCAATCGCTTTAATTAACAAATCCAGGTCATGTTGCAAAGCTTCAGCAACATCATCTGAAGTAACAGATACGATATGAGGCAAACCACTCGCCATATCTTGACCTTTTATGTCTACGCTTAATGGCTTTGACATAAACATCGCTGTACCAACACTCTTTTTAATTTCTTCAGCCGTGTGCACACCAACTGATAAATTATATTTATGACGAACAAATTCAGTAATCGCTTGATCAAATTTATTTCCACCAATTCGCACTGATCCCCAAGCAACAATTCCACCTAAAGAAATCACGGCAATTTCCGCCGTTCCACCGCCGATATTTATAACCATATGACCGGAAGCCGCGCCAATCGGAATATCAGCTCCAATAGCCGCAACAATTGGAGCTTTAATAATATAAGCGGCACGCGCTCCAGCGGCAATAGTCGCATCAATCACCGCTCGCCTTTCAATAGATGTAATTCCCGCCGGAACTGCTACCATTACTTCCGGACGAAACAAATGAACACCGCCCAAAGCTTTATTAATAAAATAACGTAACATCGCTTCTGTAGTTTTGTAATTAGCAATCACACCTTCTTTCAGGGGATGCTCAGCGGAAATTGTATCTGGTGTACGACCCAACATATCTTTAGCTTCCAAACCGACGGCCAAAATTTTGCCATCATTTTTAGAAATAGCCACCACACTTGGTTCGTTAATCACAATGCCTTTTTTTGGAACATAAACCAACACATTGTTCGTACCCAAATCAATACCGATTTTTTTGATAAACATATATATAAACTAAAAATTCAAATATCAAAAGTAAATTAAATTACAATTCATTCTATCACAGTCCTGTTATTATTTCCACCCCCGTATCAGCAGTTAAGGTAGTGGCATAATTATACTTCTCATCCCCTTGATTTTCACTTTTTTCCTCCGGTTTGGTCAATATTAATTTTTTACCAAAATCAAGATTCAATATCAATTTATTATCTGTACTGCCCAATTGTTTTTGCGCAATTAAATTATAATCATTATTTTTAATCAACTCAACCACTGAGGGAGCAAGATAATATTCAAAAATTAATTCGCCTGTTTTGCCCGGTTCAACAGAAATAAATGCACCAAACCATTGCCGACCATTTTCTGTTCCGCTGTCTACCACTCCATTTTCCAAACTTTTTTCTTTAACCATTGCACCACGAACACTTATTAATTGACTGCCTAACGGCGCATAAAATCTAACATAATCACGATAACGAGAAACACGCCAATTAAACTCTCCTCGATGGACATATTTAATTGTCGCTTGAGCCAAATAACGTCCATCTTCAACCGGTTTAAACTCATAAATCAATTCTTTATCAACCGCTACATCTGTTTTTAACGAACCCATATTAGCATCTGCCCAAAAAACATAATCAACATCATTGCCATTCATTTCACCTGTCCAATTTTGACTTGATAATTTTTTTTGTAAATCCGCATCTACAGCATAAAACATCATTTGTTTTTCCTTCAACATTCTGTCACCCAAAGCACAATAAGCCGGCCAATGTTTAAAAATATTTTTAATTACACCGACCGATAGAGCTTTGGTTAAATCTTTTAAAATATTTTTTCTATCATCAAATTCTATCCCTTTTTGCAAAAATCCATACTCAACTTCATACTCCAATTTTTCAGTAAAATTTTTAGCATTGTACGATTCGCCGTCCAAAACCACAGGACCAGTAATCGCTAACAAATTTTCAATTGCCGTCGGAGTAAAGCCCAATACTGCGGTAACATTATCTGACATTACTCCATTTTCTCTCTTATATAATTCCAATGACTTAGCGGCAGAAACACTAAAATCAGGCGACCAATTACTATCACGAAAATACCACCGTCCGACATTTAAATATTTTTTTATTGGCTCTGGTGGCTCAACAAAATCAACCGGCGCATTATTATCTAAAATTTCCGTACCTTCTATTTTAATCAATTCAGGTATGGCATTTTTAATTGTAATTACAGCATAAGCCCCAATAAACCCTCCCCCCGGTCGCATCTCCGTGTTGTTCAAAAAAAGAATCAAATAAGTTTGCGGTTTTTCAAAGCCCAACAAATCTCTCGTTAGACTAACATTAGAAGTTTTTTTAATTATGGAACTTACAATTTCACCGACAGTAAACCTTTGCCAACTTTCAAAACGACATATCAAAAAAACAAAAACCACGCCGGAAATAATCAGGGTGGCAAAAATTATTAAACTAATAAAAAACAATTTGCGCAACGACATAAAACTATCCTCCCATTCTTTTTTTAACAGACACATTAAATCCAAGATATTTGCCCACCATCAAACGAGTAACCGCATCTATACACGGTATGGCGGAAAAAAATATTAAAGATACCGGCAATAAAATCCATTGCAAAATCATCATTAAATATTTGTACGGCGAATGTCCTTCTGGTCGGGGCGGCAACAATAGCATACTTAAAATTGCCGAAACAAATAATCCAAGCATGGCTAATGTCATCATAATTTCCAAAACATGCGGCGTGTTAAAAAACAAAGCGCTCTGTCTAACTTCTTCTCCAGCTACCCATAATGGCAACCGACCTAAAATCGTAATAATTATAGCAGCCACACCCCAACTCCATTTTCCTTCCCATTCACGAAAAATCATGCCAATTTTTTTCCATCTGCCTATTTCGGGGTGTTTTTCCGACTCCCATAACAAATAAGGAACATGCTCACTGCCCCAAGCCCAACGCCTTTGTTGTAAATATAAATTTTTCAAACTAGTCCACACACTCTCATCACGAACAGTATCCATAGATACTGGTATATATAACGGAGTCACTTCATAGTTACCTTTATATTTAAACCAACATTGATAAAAAATACGAGAATCTTCACTAACAATACTTTTAGCATGACCCCCACACTCAAGCGCAGCTTTAAAGCTCATACTATGAGACGAAAAAGTCACTAAATTATCTAACCTCGCCAGACTAAACAATGTCCAAAATGTTGTACCAAATGCCATAATTCGTAAAATAGATGGCGATTCCCATAAATTATTATTGTATAAAGTAACCGGCTGAAAAGAACTGCGTTCCGGATGTGGATGACGAAAATACATATAATTTAAATGAGCAAAATATTGTGGATGAATAATGGTGTCCACATCAAAAACTGAAATAATCACATCTTCGTATTTCCATTGATGAGCATCGGCATATTTTTTAAATTCTTTTTCCATATAATTTATATTTGATCCTTTGCCAGCGATTTCATCAGGCAAATTCTTCGGGTGAGTATAACAAATCAAATCAGCAAATTTATTTTGGTAAGCGGATATAATTTGTGACTGCACTTTATTCCAATGTTCCACATCTCTTTCTTCACCAGAAAAAATAACATACAACTTATCAGCCGGATAAGTTGATTTTAAAAACGCATCTAAAGTCGCCTTAACAACTTCAAAACTTTCATGGTACAGTGGTAAAAAAATTACATTCTTTCTTTTTTCCCAATCCGGATATTCTTTAACCAATAATTTCCACCAATCAGTTTTTAATGATTTTCTAAATCTTTTCCATGACAAAATTAAATAAAAAGAAAAATACACGACCCGCAGTACCCAATACACATCAAAAACAATAATAAAATAGATCATCCATATTGGTTTAATGAATGAAAAAGCAACACTGAGAACCAAGGTTAACCAAATACTCAAACCTGGTAGCATTTCATATAAACGATAACGTTGATAATCGGTCAAAAACATAGGTTATTTTTTTCTTTTGCCAATAGTAGCGTCCGCACTATATTTGGCACTAATAAAAACTCCTGACTTAGCTGTTTTTATTTTCCGTAACAAATCTTTATAATCATCTAATACGCCAACTGCCGGAATTTTTAAAACGTAAGCCAATGTATTAATCATGGTAACGGCAATTCGCGTAGAAGTAAATTTTCCTTTGCCAACAATTACACCCATTCCTTCTACATCAGATAATTTGAACTTTGTTTTTTTAAAAAATTTATCTAACAAAAACAATAAAGAAACCTTATTGTTTCCTGGACGAATAAATTCAATCTTTTTCCAATTTTCTCTTTCAGTATAACTAAATATAACTTTATCATCAGCGGAATTGTCAACTATAAAATACATAGTTATTTGTCACTAAAATCATCAACTAAAATTATATGCTTACTTTCAAAAAGATTATAAATAAATTTATCCCCAACTTCGCGTCGTTCTTTAAATTCTTTTTCATCCATAATGGTGTAACGAATTTCACTATTCATCAAACGTTCAAATTGCTTAATTAGCCGAGCGACATTATTTGGTTTTATTTTACCCACCAATAGAATATCGGAATTAGCGTCTAAATCGCCAGTAAATAAACCTGTCAACAAAAAGAATTTAATTTTTCCTGCGCGTTTTTTAATTTCTTCGGCCAATTCTCGCTCTTCCAACATCCGCGCTTTAGACAATAACTCTTTCAACTCCTGATATAACAGACAGCCTGTTTGCAATTGATAATGTTTTGAACGATCCTTATTTTTTTCATCGGCACGGCCAATAATGCCAATTTTCTCCAAATTCAACAATTCACGCCGAACTGCATTCAATTGCACGCCAGCTTGACGCGATAATTCGCGTAAATAAAAGGTTTTTTCAGTATTACTGAAAAAAATCTGTAAAAGTTTCAACCTGGTCTTTGAACCAAAAAGGTGTTCAAGCATATTAAAGGTGGACTTAAAAAATTAAATATAGTAAAATATTATAGAACTTTTTTATTATATATAGTATAATAAGGAAAGCTACAAAAGTCAAAATATGGAGTCTGGACAAATCTTAAGATTAAACGAATTTTTTGTTGAGGGAGACAACCAAGAATTGTCTCATGTTTTATTACACATAATTCAACCCTCAACACCAGAAGAAGACCGAGACAAAGGTTATTTTTTTGCTATTTGTGAAATTAATCACGGCAGCAAAGATGATATTTATCACTTACAAAGAATTATTGATGAAATTGAAACCGGTTATTATGAGAGTGGTGATAATAAAAACAAAAGTTCATTGGAAGTAATTTTAGAAAAAATAAATCAAGATAATTCAGCTGTCTTTGCTGCAGGCTTCTCTTTAAATTGCGTTATTGGCGCAATTTGTAAAAATGAAATAACCTTTGCTTACCATGGAAAACCGGAAATTCTGCTTTTCTATAAAAACAAAGATGGTTTATATCAAAAAATGGAACTCATATCAACCGACGAAGAATCAGATACCGACGCCAATAAAATTTTTCCACAAATAGTTAAAGGCAAAATCAACCCTAATGATTATTTATTTGTCGGTACGGCCAGAATTCATGATTATTTTAATCATGACAGGTTGCAAAAAATCATTACCGCCCGTTCGCCTGAAAAAAGCGCTGAGCATTTGGAAAAAGTTTTATCTGAAATACGCAACGGTTTATCATTTGGCGGTCTTATACTTAATATAACAAAAAAAATAACTAATCAAATTCAAAATGAAACAAACGTTACTGGACAAACTGACAAAACTTCATCACCAAAAATTAATCCTTTGTTTTTAACGGAACAAAATACTGCAAGAACTCTTTCTCCATCTTTATTTCCAAAAATAAAAATAAAAATAAAATCTTTAATCAATACTTATCGGGAAAATCAAATTTCACCTTCTCAAACAGAATCTGAAACTACAGAAAAAAATTTTTCCACCACCACACAAATTACATCAAACCATCTACGTCCACACAAATCAACAATGACAAAAAGCCGCGCAGAGATTGAGCGAATAGAAAAATGGTCAATGGTTTGGCTTTATATTCAAACAATTTTTAGATATATCGGCTTGGGAATTTGGAAGATATTAACATGTGTGGGACATTTACTATACGCTATCGGAAAAAATTTCATCATGTTGGTAATCGTCGCTGTTAATTTTAAAAATCGCCGACGTGAAATTATTGACGAGTGGCTAAAAAAATATAATGATGTAAAAAACACTTTTAAACAATTGCCTTTATTAACAAAGATTTTAGCCGTTACCGCTTTGACAGTGGCCATAATATTCGGCATCAGCTTGCTTTATTTACAAATAAATCAAAAACGCATTGCGGAAAATCAACACTATCAAGATACTTTACAATTAATTAAAAACCAAACAGACGCAGCTGACAGCGCCATGATTTATGGTGATTTAAATACCGCTTTAAAAGAAGCGGACGGTGCCAGAACAGCATTGATTGAATTTATTTGTCGTCCAAAAGATAAAGATATCTGTACTCAAATTAATGATCGAATAAATACTTTGATGGCTTCAGCTAGAAAAATGTATCCTGTTACACCTCAAATACTGGTTGACTGGGGAGAATTTGGATATACAAATGTAAATAAACTACTAAAAATTACCAGCAAACTTATTGGTTTATCTTCCAACAGTTCAACAATTTGCATTTATAATTTATTAAATCAAGAAAATAAATTTTCTAAATCTCCAGACAAACAAACCGACGGTTTTACTGTGGCTGCCACTCCAAAAGAAAATGATTATGCGTTATTGATTTACAATAAAAAAAATGCGATGATTTACAACCCTCAAGATAATTCTTTAAAAAAAGCTGAAATAAACACACCAAATGCTGATACAGATATTATTGGAGGAATTATTTATAACCGCCGGCTTTACAGTTTAGATGCGACCAATAATCAAATTTATCGACACGACAACATAAAAGACGGATTTGATATGGGTAAAAATTGGTTAAAAGAAACATCATTGAACATTCGGGACACGTCCAGCATGGCGGTTGATGGAGATTTATATGTTTTAAAAACTAACGGAGAAATATATAAATTCAGTCAAAGCTACCGAACAGCTTTTGATCTGCAAGGTGTTGATCCGGCTTTATCGTCCGGAACAGCCATAAGAACGTACACCGATTGGAAAAATATTTACATTTTAGATAATGTAGAGAAAAGAATCATTATTGTTGATACAACTGGAAAATTAATTAAACAACTTGTGTTACAAAATCTAAAAAATCCTTCTGATATGATGGTGGAAGAATCTACCGACACTGCGTACGTACTGGATGATAATAAATTATATCAGGTGAATTTAAAATAATTAAAGCTGTTTCAACTGCTATTTTGAACTGTTTATCCGGTTTAAAAAATGGGTTAATTCCACATTTAAAACAAAAAACACCCGGAAATTAATCCGGGTGTTTTTTATTTGGTATTACTTCAAGTTAACTTTTCCGCCAGCTTCTTCAATTTTACTTTTGATTGTGTCGGCTTCATCTTTTTTAACACCTTCTTTAATCATCTTCGGAGCAGCATCAACTAACGCTTTTGCCTCAGCTAAACCCAAACCAGTGACTTCTTTTACAGCTTTAATAACGTTAATTTTATTGGCACCAATATCAGCCAATTCCACATTAAATTCTGTTTTTTCTTCAGCAGCAACAGCTCCACCGGCGGCTGGAGCAGCCATCATCATGGCTGGAGCGGCAGCGGAAACACCAAATTTATCTTCAAGAATTTTAACCAATTCGGCTAAATCTAAAACAGATAAATTTTCAATTTGTTCAACCAAAGATTTAAATTTATCTGGAACAACAATATTTTTTTCTTCTGACATAATTTTTAAGATTAATATAAATTAAACAGAGGCTTTGCTATTTTTATAAGCATCAAGCACTCTAACAAAACCGCGTAAATTTCCGGACATAACAGTAACTAATCCGGACACGGGAGCATTAAGAGAACTGACCAATTTGGCCAAAAGTTCTTGTTTACTTGGCAAAGTAGCTAAACTCTGCACAAAATCCGCGCTAATAAATTTACCCTCCAACAAACCGCCAAAAATTTTAACAATTTCATGTTTTTTGGCAAAATTATTAACAATTCTAGCCGGAGCCACTTCATCGCCAACGCCGTAAAAAGTGGCAATACCACCCTCAAATTCTTTCGGGTTAACTTCATATCCAGCTTGTTCACAAGCCTTTTTAACAAGTGTTTTCTTGGCCGCTACCACTTTAATATTTTCAGTACGGCAAAGATTACGAAGTTCTTCAGCTTCGACCACAGTTAAACCTTGAAAATTGGCAAAAACTACGGCTTTAGCTTCTTTTAACCCCTTGCTTAAAGTATCAATGACAGCTGTTTTTTGTTGTTTAGTTTTAGGCATATTAATGGTTTATGGTCACAGTTTGATTTTAAAAAAATAAAACTGTGGCTTTAAACCACAGACTTTAGTACAATCTTCGACCTTAAAATCCGATTAAATCGGAGGTAGATTGCCTCGGTAGCTTAATTAACTTCTCCTAATGAAGATGCGCTACTGTCTATGGCTGAATAGATAATAACAAATAATAAAAAATCTGTCAAGAGTTATGCATTATTAAAATGATTTATCGTTGCCAAAAGAGATTCTGCAAAAACTTTTTGTAATCTCTCTAATTTTTTATCATCTATCCTATTATTTTTAATGTATAAACTTTCATCTGTTTCCTGATGAATAACCGGCACTCTGTTCAACGTAAAATTTCCGTTCCAGCCAAATTTCGCGCAAATATGATCATAAACCGATGAATAAATATTGTTCTTGCCAATTTTTAAAGACGGCATTCTTTTTTTTAATTCTTTAATATAGAAATTAAGATATTTATCCGGCGCAAAATAAACCCGTTTCCCTTTGTCTATCTGATAACTTGATAAAACAACATCGTGTTGAAGTTTTTCCTTGCCTAAACTAGAGTGTCCGGACACGGTTGAGTGCCCATTAAAAATCAAAGTTTTATCGATGACAGAAACCTTTTTGTAAAAAGGTAAAAAATATTTCTTCAATAATTTCTTTCTAAATTTTCTATCTAATGGTTTTTTATAAACAGCGATTCCTCTAATAAAATTAGGCACGACCGAATCTATTATGGCCGGATTTCTAACCACGTTTAGATAAACTTGACTGTAAGGAAAAACTAATTGTTGATTATTCAACGTTTTTCTAAAATCATATAATTTATCCGTTCCTCTATCGGTTTCCGCTGTCTTACCATATAAAAATTGATTATGCCGTGTTGATAACCATGATTTTTTAATTTCTTTCGGTCGACTAACGCTGCTGTGAGGAATAATAACCAATAATTTTTTTGCTTTAATTAATTGCTTTGACAATAAATCAGTTATACCAAATATCCACGTCAAATTTACCTGTTCGGCTTTTATTAATGGTGTGGCGCCAGATGTTTCTACTGTAATACAATGTTGCGCGCCAAGCCGATTAAATAAATCGGGTAAAGTTCCATCATGCCTAACTAAAAATCCATTTTTGTCACTTTTAATCAAATCTTCAGTCAAGGCTTTTTGAACCGCCTGTCCGGTTTTTTTTACCATCATATTAAAACCAGCACCGATTTTTGCATTTTTCCATACTGGAATAATTTTAAAAATTTTTCTAATAATTTCATCATAAATCTTCAAATTACCAAAAGCATAATGATAAGCAAAAGGTTTTTTTAACGGCGTAATATAATCTTGGTGTAAATCAAGACAAGCGGCTACTTGTTTTAACGGCTCTGTTTTTAATAACCGCAGCATCAGTCGCGATTCTAAGGGAAGTTTAATTTTTAATTTTACGTCAGATGCCCAATACCAATTTTTAAAAATATTCTTATCTTTCAAATCATAAACAATTTTTCCGTTGGGCAAACGATAGCGCAAAAAATCATTATTACCGGCCTCACCCGCATCTTTGTCTATATTATATCGCCATCCACGTTCAAAACCTGTCGGATTATCCAATGGATAAATAATAACTTTTAAGCCACGCTGATGGATATAATCAATAATTTGATTTATCCGATGTAAAATTGTCAGTGGCCCGACAACTTCTTCCCCATGAATTCCAGCTCGGATTAAAATAATCTTGTCATGTTTATCGATTTTTCTGGAAGCAATCCGCCACAACACCGATTTCTTTTTTTTATAGTTTAAAGAATATTTTTTTATTACAATATCATCCCGGTCAGATAATTCTTTCTCCAGTTTTTTATAATATTCAAAAGCCAACATAAATATAATTATTCAATCACTGTTCCTTTGGTTGTTAAACCGCCAATCGCTTTTTTTAATTCAACCATATTGGTTCCTTTAACAAAAGACACCTTCAAACCGAGCTTTTGAGCTTCTTTGGCGGCTGATGGGTCAAAAGGCACATTGGCACCCGGATTCCACTTATTACCAACGATTTTTCGCATTTCCGGCCATGTCAAATGTGGCAAAGGTTTGGCTTTGGAATCCTTGCGAGGATCAGCTGTGTAAACATAATCAATATTGGAAACATTAATAACTTCTTTCGCGCCATAAACTTTTGCTAAAAGTACTGCGTCTTTATCGGTGGAACAACCAGGTTTCCAGCCACCAGCGATAATAACCGGCTTAGATGTTTTAATTTTTCTAGTTGGATTAGTAATAACTTCTGGATGAGCAATGTCAGATAATAAAAATCGGGTAAACTTTGCATTCAAATGTGTAACATAAATACCCAACCAATCCAAATTGGTAGATGACAAACCAATCGCTTCTTTAATTGCTTTCTGATAAGCACGGCAAGTTCCACCGCCACCGACCACTAAAATAAATTTATCACCCTTTTTAACTCGATCCATAATCATTTTACGAAAACTTTTTAAAAACGAAACATTAAATCCGTCTGCTGGAATTATCATTGACCCACCCAAAGACATTATGACCATTCTGTTTTTTTGCGCCATAAAATTAAATTATTAAAATTAAATTACTTTATTATTTGATACCACGGATTTTCGGTTCCACGAAATTTATCTTTATTAATTAAACTTTTTTTTATTGACGAACTAATAGCTGTATTAGCCTTAAATAGACTCGGCGTCCGATAAGCCGTTTTTCCTTTTTGCGCGCGGTTGGAAGAATAATTTTTCATAAAATTATATCAACCAACTGACAATAGTATTTATTATCGGTGCGATGAAATCAAACAGAAAAAATATCAAAATCATCAACAAAATAAAACTATACCGTTCTAAAAATATTTTTAAATTATTCATTGAATCAGGTAAAACAGCATATAGGATTTTTGAACCGTCCAGCGGAGGAATTGGCACCAAATTAAACACCATCAATAACACATTAGCATAAACTATAATAAATAATAATTCATTAATAACCAACGTCGGATTAATAAAACGAATTATTAAAGCAAATATGGCTGCCAACAAAAAATTAGCCATCGGTCCGGCTAAACCGACCAAAGCAGGACCCCATTTCTGATTTTTTAAATTATATGGATTATAAGGAACCGGTTTAGCATAAGCAAATAAAAAACTTCCGCCACTCAACGCCGATAATAATAGCGGCATCAATATCGTACCCCATAAATCAATATGCGCTTTAGGATTCAAGGTCAACCGGCCGGCATAACGCGCGGTCGGATCCCCCAAACGATCCGCCATCCAACCATGAGCATATTCATGAATAATGGCTGAGGGAATAATAATAAAAAAATAAAATAAAATGTTCATAAATATAACTTTTTGACCACCAAGATGATTTAACTTGACATTAGGCTTAATATCATCTATAATGGCTATATTATATCTTAATAAATTTAATTTTACAACCTTAAAATATATGAGTAGAACTTGCGCTTTTTGCAAAAAAACCGCGTCTCGCGCCAACAGTGTGAGCCATTCCAACATTAAAACACCACGTTTTCAAAAACCAAATCTGCAATTAATCAGTATTTCAGGAAAACGAGTCAAAACATGCTCATCTTGTCGCAGAACACTAAATAAAAAATTGCACGAAAAAGCTTCATAAACATTTCTGCCCCGCTAAATGCGGGGTAGATTTTTTTTATCGGTTATGATAATATAAACCGCATAGAATTAATATTATATTCTTATATTATGAAATTAAAAATAGCGCCGATTATGGGAATAATTATCTGCTTGGCTGTAGCCGGCGGTTTAATTTGGTTAATTTTAAATAAAAATAATAATACCGAAACTGCCAATAATAATGAGATTATTCTTTTTTACGGCGAAACCTGTCCACATTGTAAAAACGTAGAAGATTTCATTCGTCAAAATAGTGTAGACTTAAAATTAGAAATAACACGAAAAGAAGTTTTTAAAAATAATAAAAACGGAGAATTGTTGGGCGAAAAAGCCGCCAAATGTGGAATATCCGCCAACAGCATCGGGGTTCCTTTGCTTTGGGACGGAAAAAATTGCCACACCGGAGAAGAAGAAGTGATTAATTTTTTAATTACCGCCGCTAATTTATAAATTATTTATGATTTTATTTGGATTATTAATTATAATTGGATTTTTGATTGCCATGCCAGCATCCGCCATGTGTCCGGTTTGTACTGTGGCGGTTGTTTCCGGTTTTGGTCTTTCCCGTTATTTAGGTATTGATGATACCATTACCGGCGTTTGGATTGGCGCTTTAACCATTTCTTTAATACTTTGGACTATTGATTGGATGGACAAGAAAAAAATTAAATTTTTTGCCAAAAATTTAATTATCACCGTCAGTTATATTGCCATGCTAATAATACCATTATACTATAAAAATATCATCGGACACCCCTTGAATTCTTTATATGGTATTGATAGGATTATTTTTGGATTAATCTGGGGCAGTGTTCTATTTTTCCTATCTCATGTTTTATATCAATATTTAAAAAAGAAAAATAACGGTCATGCGCATTTTCCTTATGAAAAAATCGTTATGGCAGTGGTACCGTTAATTGTAGTTAGTTTAATTTTTTATTTTTTGACCAAATAATATGGAAAATCCTATAAAAAATTACACCGAATTGGTGGAAAAAGTGGATAATATGAAAAAACAAGATAAGATGGATTTGTCATCCGACCAAGATTTAACTATCGCCATCATGAATTTAGTCAGTATTGAGGAACATTTCTTTTTCACCGCCGCCAAAACCGGCAAAAATGAATACTATGATTTATTGCAAGAAGTACGGAAAATGCGCGGGGATTTATTGCGTAAAATAATTAAAGAATATGAAGGTGAAGTTTGGTGTATTTCTAAACATTTACTGGCCGCCTCTATGCGTTTAATGGAGGTGGGAACTAAACAACACAAAATGGGACACAAAGAAGAAGCTGAGGATTTATTTAAAAAATCATACGATTTATATTCTCTTTTCTGGGGTGTTAATATGAAAATTATCAACACCGATGATGTTAAAAAAATTGACAGCGACGCGCTGAATAAACACGATATGGAGAAGAAAGGATTTTTAGGAAAACTGGGCGATTTGGTAAAAAAAGCAATTGATTGTTGCATCGAATAAATATAAAAAAAATCGCTCCATAAACGGGGCGGTTTTTTATTTTAATAAAAACCCCACACTTGCGTGTGGGGTTTGGTTGTCCTGAAGGAACAAGAAAAACAAACAGCTAATTAAACTCGTAGAAAATTATGACAGTGAGACGACGACACACAACCACTCCATGCTGTATTCTTTTGATGTTGACGGAATCGCCCATCATTAAGAGCCATTTGTTGATAGCCATATCAAGATCCTCTTCAGTATACCCGCTGAAATTTTGTTCGTACTCCATTTTTCCTCCATTGTTTTACCTGTTTTTAACAGGACTTGTTTGTAATCAAAAAAACATTTACAACTCTTTCACATCATGGGGGGTTAGAAGGTCTCTGAAAGATTCCGCAGCCGGCGCGAACGCCGGTGGGATTCTCAGAGAATAGACAAGTGCTAGGCGAAATTGAGCCGGAGCCCAATCAGATTGCTTAACCTCTTGTCCGACGGTTATCTCAGCCATAAGGCCTGCTTAACCGTTTTTTCTACCCCTCCCTGATTTAAAAGAGTTAACCATGTTAAATGCCCAAAAGGCAATTCGCCACCAGCGAATTATTTAACGGGGTGAATCACAAGCTTTTAATTACCTTTAAATCATTAAACTTCTGTAAACTGAGCTTGTTTCTGACTTGACGCCCATTCCATGATTTAACCAAGCATCATAAGCAAAGCTTGAAATTGCAGCGTTGCTCATATATAGAAAACATGGTTTTCCCTTTATTCACAACTTGCCATTATAAGTAAAACTTGAAATGACGGCGTTGCTCATATATAGAAAACATGGTTTTCCCTTTATTCACAACTTGCCATTATAAGTAAAACTTGAAATGACGGCGTTGCTCATATATAGAAAACATGGTTTTCCCTTTATTCACAACTTGCCATTATAAGTAAAACTTGAAATGACGGCGTTGCTCATATATAGAAAACATGGTTTTCCCTTTATTCACAACTTGCCATTATAGCACATTTTAACGTTTTTGTCAATAGTAAGAAATGGCTAAGATAAGCGAAATAAAAAAAACACCTCTGTACTGGCAGGGGTGCTTTTAGATTTTGATTAAGGGCTCAACATGTCCCTAAATGTAGGTGGTATGCCTCACGTTTAATCCAAGGACTAAACAAATTTGGCTAACCTTTGCATGTTGTTTGTAGAACAGTTTTAGCTCCCTAATCAAAACCTATCTATATTATACCACAAAATTAAAATTATTCCAAAATTCCATCCAAATTAACATCGTACAAAATTTCCTCATTTATCAATCGATATTTAATTATTTCTTCTTCTTTAAACCAAATTTTAATCTCTCGTTCAGCTTCTTCTGGTTTATCGGAACAATGAACTAAATTTCTAACAGCACGTTCATCGCCACCGGCTAAATCATAGGAATCAATCGTCAAATCACCACGAATAGTTCCAACATCTGAAGTCATTGGTTCAGTACCGCCAACTATTTTTTTAACAATTCCCGCAGACTCATTTCCTTGCCAAATCATTGCGACTACCGGACCAGAAGTCATAAATTTAACCAATAATCTAACAATATCCTTGCCATACTCAATCGCCGGTTTATCTGCCGACAAACCTGCCGCCTTTCGGCTATCTACCATTTTAGCGCCCTTTAATTCAAACCACGCATCATCTTTGTTATAATGTTTCCAACATTGATCTTCGGTTGGAATCACTAATTTTAAAGCAACGAGTTTTAAACCGGTTCGTTCAATGCGTTTTATAATATCCCCAATTAACGAGCGCTGAACTCCGTCGGGTTTAATAATAACGAATGTCCTCTCTTTTTTATTGGCCATACAAATATTAATTACGAATTATTTAATGGCTATATTTTAACGAAAAAATATCTTTCGGTCAAGTTTCTATTGTAAAACCACAAATCTGAAATTAACTTTCTTTTTCCATTTATCAACATAAACAATCAATCCAGCCATAATTAAAGAAACATCAGCCACGCCACGACGGCAACAATAAGATTTGACACTTTTTTCCAAACGCTTTTTCTTGATATAACCAATAGCTAAGTCATTAGCAAAAATAGAATTCTGTCTAGTTTTAACTTCTACAAAATAATAATCACCGTCTTTAATAGCGACAATATCTAATTCGCCAGCCGGAGTATGAAAATTTCTTTCCACAATTTCAAAACCTTTGCGGCGCAAGAAAAAACAAGCCTGCTCCTCTCCCCAATCTCCTATATTTTTCAAACGACGATCCATAAAATTATATTTTAAATAAATAAAAGAAGTAAAAACTTCTTTTATTTAAAAACAAATAACAAAATTAAATTTATTTCTTCGGTAAATATCTATCTTTTAAGGCTTTCTCCGCTTTTTCAACTTTTATTTCCGGATAACGTCTGACCAAAAATATAATGGTACGAACAATTGACCACAATAAACCGCCAAATAACAAAACCAACCAAAATCTCCATGCAAAAAACGGCACTTGTTGTTGACGGAAAAATAACCATAATAAACCCAACAAACCAACAATTAAACTGATATTGGATAATCGATTAAAAATCTGCCGCACAACCTTTTCACTTTGTTTCAACTGCCAAATTTTACCGACAATGCCGACAAAAACCAAAATCAACAAAATTATAACCCAACCTCGCAACGACCACTGACGAGCGATAAACGGCTGTTGAAACCAATATGATAATTCAAACAAATGAAAAATACTCATACTACATTTTCTTAAAAATTAAACAAAAATGATAATCGCCAATAATTGGTTTATCTACCAATTTTAATCCTACTGTTTCAGCCAAAGACACTATTTCTTCATCCTTAACCATTTGTGACAATTCCGGACCAAGCGGACCAATTTTTTTTGACCAATCAACCACTACTAACCATGCATCTTTTTTTAGTAATCTGATTGCTTCTTTTAAGGCTTGCTCTTTATTTTGTAACATAAACATCACATTAACAAAAAACCCCGCATCCAAAGTTTCTTCGGGAATCGGCGCTGCGCCAATTTTTTCCAAATCGGTCCAAATAGTCTGAATATTACGATACCCTTCAGAACGTGAACGGCTCTTTATATTTTCCAAAATATCTTTAATTATATCCATAGCATAAACCGCCCCTCTCTCTCCAACCGCTCTAGAAGCTAAAAAAATAAAATGTCCGGTTCGTCCACAACCAAAATCCGCCACCCGCATACCATCAGCCAAATGTATTTCTTCAAAAATTTTATTTGGATCAATTAAAGCTATCCCTGAATGAGTCATAAAAATCAATTATTGACTAATAAATAACCGTCCGATAGTAGCCGTTAAAAATTGGCTGGTTAAATTAGTAATAGTCATAAAACCGATAAAAATAAATGCTATTCCAATCAATTTATACATTAATCTCGTTCCACCACTGGTGCCTAAATGCTCTTCCGCCCAAGCGTTAGTGCCAAAATTCTGATAAAACCATTCGGCTTTAAAAACCAATAACACTCCGGCTAAAACAAACAGTATTCCAATAAAATATCTCATAAAATTGTTTTGATTCAAAAATTCTTTTAATAGACCATACGATATTCTACCACACTCTACTCCTTCTACCAAAAATCAATATTGGCTTATTTTTTGTTTTCTAACATTCTTTTTGTGACAGTCAACCATTTTACCAACGGTTCAGTGGATAACAAATTAATAGCCATTTCTTTGGAATAACCGCCTTTTACCAATCTAGTATAAGCATTCAACCCGTTTTTAATAAGTTTATTAAAATTATCTCTACTATACACGTCCTCTAAAATTTTAAGCGCCGTTGGCTGAAAATTTTCCGGCATTTTAGTGACATACTCCCGATCTGTTTCTCCAAATCTCGTTAAAAAATCATACAAACCTTCTTTTTCACTCAAACATGTCAATTGTTCATAAATTGATTTTAATTTTCTGTTTCCTCCCCGTAAAAAAGCCAATATTTCATCTTTCGTGTAGGCTTGAAAACGCCGACAACGATCTTGTAAAAAACCCCGCCACGTTTTTTGTCTTTCATCATCATTTTGAGCCTTTAAAAAAGGCATCATATCACTTGCTTTTGTATCAACTAATAGGTTTTCAATTGCATGCTGTTCTTCATGTCGAAAAGTCGCTTGACGATCAAAATTAAATTCAATTCCTCTTGCTTGCTCAGCACAAATTATATTTTTTAATACCATTTGTTCTCCATTATAATTAATATTTATTTGTTGAATATTAACTCCTCTGGACTTAATTGCTGATTTTATGTCTTCATCAGTAATACCACGATTATCTTTGTAGGCACCACTACGAATAACCGTATAATCAACTTCATTATGCAAACGAAAATATAAAATTATTGGACTTTCTATCACTTCTAAATCACCTTTTGGTTCACGTCCAAATATCGCTTTAAATAATTCTTTGTCATCAGGATAACTTTTGCGTAATTCTCTGATTTGCTGATGTTTTTCCATGTATTGTTCTAAAATAAACTGAATTATTCGCTGTTGATTTTCAGTAAAACCAAAATTGTATCCAATTTCTAATGCCTTATCATTTAATTCTTCAAATGTGGCATCAGAATTTTGTCTAACTAACTCAATCAGTTTAACCTGCATTTCAGCAAAACCTTCTTTTTGATAAGCCAATTTTTCTTTATATTCTTCGAGTGCTTCTTTGCGTTCTTCATGTGGTAATTGGCGAATGTCAATCAATTCTTTCTCAGGATCAAAAATCTCGCCCGGAATCATTATTGGTTCAACTTCTTTGGCAAAAATTTTATTTTTTATTTGGTCAATAAAACCCGACTTTTCTATCATAATTATATTTATTTTTTACTTTCTAACATTCTTTTTACAACTAAGGGCCACTTTCTTAACGGCTCATGAGTTAATAAGGCAATAGTCTTGTCTGTAGAATAATCGCTTTTTTGTAAATCAACAAAAGATTTTACACCATTTTTGATCAAGTTATCATATTCATTTCTAAAAACATCATGAATGACTTTCTTAATCATTGGCAAATATTTTTCATCTATACTCTTTGATAATAAAAATTTTGAAAGAACTTCTTCCATTTTATTAATCATAAAATAATCATAAGTTCCTCCCTGTTCTTGGGTACGCGTAAGTGTCCCTACAACCTGCTCTGCCGAATGGGTAGATCCTTTAAAATAAGCCATTATTTCATCTTTGGCCTTTTCTTCTATTTGCTGTCTATTGTGACGGCAAAAATGACGTAAAGCATTCTCTCTCTCCTCATCACTCTGACTGGCGCGAAACTCAGATAGGGCATTACTACTGTTTCTTTGCTCTTCAAAAAACTTTTTCATGGCATGCTGTTCTTCGTGATCATATATTTTCTTAGCAGTATCATTAAAATCTTCACTCTCGGCTTTTTCTGCAATGACAGATCCATCTAATTCTGGAATCATAACTTTATTTAAAGTTACTCCGGAAGTTTTCTCTGCCATCATTTGAATATATGTATCCGACGACTGTTGTCCGTGTGTTAAATCTGTAGCCGCCCGCAAAGTATGTTCATAATCATCCTTATCTAACAAACGCAAATGCAACGTTAATGGACCTTCAACTATCTGCACCTTCCCTTTCGGTTTTTGTCCAAACAATAATTCATATATTTCAGCATCATCAGAATATTCTGTTCGAATTTTTCTTACTGCTTTATGTTTTTCCATATAAGCTTTCAAAACTTCAGCGGTAATTTCAAGTTGTGATTCAGACATGCCATATGGAGACCCCAAATCTTCCGCTTTTTTAACCAATTCTTCAAAAGAGGCATCCGGATTAATTCGCACATACTCAATCAACTGTGTTTGCATTTTTGCCAATCCTTCTTTTTGCGCCGCCAGTTTTTCTTTAAAAATTTCCACTGCCTGTTTGCGTTCCTGGTGAGGTAATTTTTTAATTACCACCAATTCCGCTTCCGGATCAAAAACACCGTCAAAAACTACTTCTTTTTCCGGTTTTTCTTCAGTGGTTGATTGAAAAAGACCGTAGATTTTATCCTTAGCCATTTTTAAAACTTCACTCACTTTCTGTCCAAAACTTTTCGTTTCTTCTTCAACACCTGTTTCTTTTTTAGCCTCGGTTAATTCCGGTTCGCCCAAACCGGATTCTTTATCCAAACGCTTTATTTCTTTTTTGCTCTTTTCCACCACCGATTCAGCTTCTATTTCCATTTTTTCCGCGGTTATCTCAACCAATTCATCCGGCGATAATTCTATTTCCTCCCCTTCCGGTTCAGAAACTTCCGCCGGTTTTTTATGTTCCGGCTGTTGGCCATTTTTTCGTTCAAAAGGATTTTGTTCAGTCATATGATTTAGGTTATTTTAATTTTTTTCTTAATTCTTTAATTTTTAAATCCTCCAGCTTCTGCCGGTATTTTTTTAAAAGCTGCTGCTGACTTTTTTTTAATTCTGACAATTCATCCAAAAATAATTGGTGTTCTTTTTTAACTTGTTTAATCAAATCAGCGTGATTATTTTTTAATTCTTTAACTGTCATTTTGTGTAAATTAGTGCGCGGGAGAGGATTTGAACCTCCATGCCTTGCGGCGCTACCACCTCAAAGTAGTGCGTCTACCAGTTTCGCCACCCGCGCTTAAATTGTTAAAATTTTCTATTTTTACCAACAATCATGTCTATTTTATTCCGAGCTAACTTTATTTTTATTCTTACTTCCTTAGTTGTTTTTCCGTCAGCTTCAACTACAAAAGGGCTATCGCCAATTATCTCCATCTCCTCAAACGGAAAGATACTCGGCTCTTCGTATTTATAACTCCACCAACCACTTTTTGTCAATGGTCTCAAAAAAGCCTCTAATTTTCCATCTTGCGGATGTACTACTCTGATTTCTTTGTCTTTTTTACTCTTTTTCCAATAAAACGGCTGAAAATTACAAACCACAACTTCTGTTTTAAAAGGAGTTGTCACTTGAAACTTATCATCATAAATTACACGAACTTTGGCCGGCAAAACATGGAGTTGTGAAATAAAATAACGATTATTAAACCAGCCAGCATCTAATTTTTGTCTCCGGCGACGAGCTAAAATATCACTGGAATCAACTCCGATTGGAATACCCAAAACTTCAGCCATACTATTTTCGTCTTGTCCAATCGGTAAAAAACCAAAAACGCAGTCGCATGTCGCGCCGCGTGAAAGTACGTGTCCAATCGTTCTGTCATTTCCAACTATCACTACTGTTTTTGCCCCCCGTTTAATCTCATCATCAATAATCGGTTTAACATCTATATAATTATTCAGATGCAAAATTTTTCCGGCAATTCCATAATCAGTTAAACGAATTTCGATTGATTTTAAAATGGCGGCGTACTTTTTATGATTTAAAAAATTGTCGTACAGATAAACGTACATAATTCGGGATTATTAATTTTTATCCCCTCCTGTTCTATAATGTTACAGTGGCCGCTTCATCACTTTTTTTAACTCGTCCACCCACTCGTCCAGCAGTTCGCCCATCATTTGTTTCTAAACCCGGCATAGAAACTTTTCCGAGTAATAAAGCTCCAGCCTCCATCGTAACTGTTTTAGCTTCAATATCTCCAACAATTCTGGCTGAGGGAGACAATTCCAAAAAATCTTTGATTTTCATATTACCTCTCACCTCACCGGAAATATGAGCGCTACCAGCCCGAACATTAGCAAAAATTTTAGCGCCAGTTTCCACCGTTACACTTTTACTTGTATGTAAACTTCCCGTCACTGTTCCTTTTACAATTATATTGCCTTCCGAAGAAAAATCACCCTCAACATTTACTGAGGGACCCACCACGGTATCAACATTATCGTTGACTTCACTGACAGGTTTTTTTTCGTCTGTTGTGTCAACAACAGTTTCTTCCACAATATTTTTGGATGCCGATCTTTGAAAAATCATAGTTTTTAAAAATATATATCTCCCTGCGGAAAAAACCGCAAAGCGATCAAATAAATTACTTAAATTATACTTTATATATAATACACTATTTTATCATTTTTTTCCACAATTTTCCACAAATTCAAATATTCACCTTTAAAACAATCAATCAGAGATATTAAATACCCTATTGTTCCTTACATTTCTTCAACGGTATCAATGGTCAATAAATCCAAACAATTTTCCAAAGTTTGTTTAACCACTGCTGACAACCCAACTCTAGCCTGTTGTAAAGCTTCATTTTCAACTTTTAAAATACTGCATTGATTATAAAAATCATTATATTGTTGAGCTAAATCAAAAGCATATTTTGCCATTACCGATGGGTTATAATTAGCGTAAGCTTTTTTTATTGCTTCACCAAATTGTCCAAGTAATATTACTGTCTGTTTTTCCGCCGGCTGGGTTAGCAAAGAATAATCAATCTTACCTTTTCCTTTTCCGGCTTTTCTTAAAATACTGTTAATCCGGGCGGCGGCGTATAAAATATACGGACCGGTAAAACCGTCAAACGAAGTTGCGCTCTTGGCGTCAAAAATCATAATTTTTGCCGCTTCATGTTTTAAAAAATCAAATTTAATAGCGGCAAAAGATATTTTTTCAGCCGTGGCGATAAGTTTTTCTTTCGGCCAATCCGGATGGCGCAAAGCGGTCTCCTGAAAAACCTGTTCATAAACTTCATTCCGGATTTCATCATATAAAATAACATTGCCCAAGCGCGAAGACATTTTTCCTTCCGGACGGTTAACCAAACCATAGCCGATGTGTGTCATTTTATATTTATATCCGGCCAATTCCAAAATTTTAAACAATTGTTTGAAATAAAAATTTTGTTCGGTGCCGGTGATATGCACGCTTTCAGATACTTTGGTAAAAATTTTATTTTTAGCCACCGCCAATCCCAAATCGCTGGTCAGATAAAGTCCGGTGCCACTACTTTTCCGTAATAATCCGATATCCAGATTAAACTGTTTCAAATCAACAATAATCGCACCGCCCTCGCCTACTTGAGCGATTTTCTTTTTTAATAATTGATCAACCATTTTTTGTCCGGCGGATTTTACATCTTTTTCAAAAAATACTTTTGCGTGTTCAACTTTTAATTCATCAAAAGCTTTCTTAAAACCGTCCAAACTCCATTTTCTTGTCGTTAAAAATAACGGCTGAATACTCTTATCCCCCGCTTCCAATTTTTTTTGTAATTCCTCCACTTCTTTTTTACTATCCAAGTGTTCGGCCAAATATTGGCTAGCTTCGGCATAAATGTCGCCCAGCCACTTTTGTTCTCCGCCTTTTGGCGAAGTTTCCTTGCTGTGGAACTTTTTCAATCCCCAAAGACACTTAGCCACATGAGCGCCAAAATCATTAACATAATTTATCGGCACGGCTTTGTATCCGTTGGCGGTAAAAACTTTTGTCAGGGCGTTGCCAATACAAATATTGCGCAAATGCCCGACATGCAATTCTTTATGGGTATTATTCGACGGATATTCCAATAAAACTTTCTGATTTTTTCCATTTTTGTTTATACCATATTTCTTTCCGTCTTTTTTTATTTTAGTTATTACCACTTTAGCAATATATCCCGGTTTAATAAAAAAATTAAGATAAGAACCGACAGCCTGACACTTATCAATTATTTCTTTAATATCAGCACTTACAGGATCTTTTTTAGCCAAAGGAGATTCCCCTTGTAAATCATCATTTATGCGACTCGCAATATTTTGTGCCACCAAAACACTACCTTGATTTAATAATTTAGCTTCTTCAAAACAAGCAAATGCTAAATCCCCAATATCCGCTTTTGGTGGTACTGAAAAATTAATATCTCCCTTTATATTAGTTTTTCTTAATAACTGCGTTAATTTTGCTTTTATTATTTCCATCATATTCGTATAATTCGCATGAATTCGTATATTAGCATCACACTATTTAACTTTCACAAAAAATCGGCTGCCTTTTTGGACCACATCGCCCGGTTTGGCGTGTTCATCAATTGATTCAACTTTTTTATCATTAATTTTCACTCCTTTTTGTTCTATCGCCCGGCGAGCCTCCGATTTACTGGCGCAAACTTTGGATTCCACTAACACTGTAACAATATCATAAACCGACGGTTTTATGTCCGGCATTTCATCCGGTGTTTCTTTCTTGCTGAAAGTGCTGATAAAATAATCCTGCGCTTTTTGAGCTTCTTTTTCACTATAATAAATTCTAACCATTTCTTGAGCCAATTTCATTTTATAATCACGCGGATTTTTTCCTGATTGCATTTCTGCTTCATATTTTTTTATTTCTTCCATTGAAACTTCCGTTGCCAATTCAAAATATTTTATTATCAATTTGTCTGGAATGGACATAACTTTACCAAATATCTCCTCAGGTAAATCTTCCAGCGCTATATAATTACCATGACTTTTTCCCATCTTTTTTTCACCATCTACCCCCTCTAAAATCGGAACCGTCAATATATCTTGCTCTGACTGATTATACTTTTTTTGTAATTTTCTGCCCATGAGCAAATTAAATTTCTGGTCTGTTCCTCCTATTTCAACATCTGCCTCCAGTGCAACTGAATCATAACCCTGCAATAATGGATACATGATTTCCTGCATTTGTATATCCGAACCTTCTTTCATTCTTTTCTGAAAATCATCTCTTTCTAAAATTCTAGCCACAGTAATTTTAGAAGTTAAATCCATCAAAAGCTGGGTAAAACTCGGTTTACTGTACCATTCACTATTGCGGCGTATTTCAAGATTTTTTACATCAATAATCTTTGCCGCCTGATCTATATACGTCTTCATGTTCTTTTTAACGTCATCATGACTTAAAACAGGCCTTGTTTCATTACGTCCAGACGGGTCGCCAATCATTGCTGTATAATCACCAATCAAAAGAATTACTTGATGACCCAGGTCTTGAAATTGTTTTAACTTTCGCAAAGGTACGGCGTGACCAATGTGTAATTGTGACCCTGTTGGATCTATGCCAAATTTAACCCGTAAACGTTTACCGGAAAAGAGTTTTTTTCTTAAACTTTCCAATTCAATTACTTCTTCCGCTCCCCGAGTTAATAATTCTTCAATTTTTTTTGCGTCAGTGTCTATTTTCATATTAAATTTTTTAATTGTTCTTTTAATTTTTTTAATTTTTCTTGCCCTTCAGACAATTTCTGTTTTTCTTTTTCCACCACTTCTTTCGGCGCGTGGCTGACAAATTCCTGATTAGATAGTTTCTTTTCCAATCCAATCAAATATGGTTCCACCGCGGCAATTTCTTTACTCAGCCGTTCTTTTTCTTTTCCGGTATCAACCAAACCTAATAAATCAATAAACACTTCCACACCGAAAGAAACAAAACCGATACTGCCCTGCGGCTTATCTAATTTTTTAGAAATTTTTAAATTTTCAATTCGAGCCAAACCTTTAATTATTTCCTCGTTGCTATTCAAAAATTTTTCCGCTTGTCCGGCGCTAATCGCGACATTTATTTTTTTCGCCGGTTCAATTTTATAATCAGCCCGGAGCGAACGGATACTGGTAATTATATCAACAATGTATGAAGTAAATTCATCTATTGCTGACCCATTGCTACTTAATTTGAATTCGGGATATTTTTGTATCATTAAACAATTCTCATCTTTATATATTTCCTGCCAAATTTGTTCAGTAACAAATGGCATAAACGGATGCCAAAGTTTTAAAATATTATTTAAAATATAATTTAAAATTTCAGATTTTTTGCCCTCAATTTTAGCCATTTCCAAATACCAGTCGGCCAAAGTTCCCCATGTAAAATCTCGGAGTTTTTCTCCGGCCATTGATAAATTGTAATTTTCAATACAATATTTTACTTGACTGGCAACATCATTCAATCTTAATAAAATCCATTTATCCGCCAGAGTTTTTCCAACCGGTTTTTTGACATCCGCTTTCGGTTTATCAATATTCAACAACATAAACCGGCAGATATTCCAAAGTTTGTTGGTGAAATTGCGAAAACCGGCAATTTTTTCTTCCCCCAAATTCAAATCATTACCCGGAGAATTGCCAATCAAAAGAGAAAGGCGCACAGCATCAGTGCCATATTTCTCAATCACTTCTTTTGGGTCAATGCCATTGCCCTTTGATTTGCTCATTTTTTGTCCCTTTTCATCGCGAATCAAACCGGTGAAATATAAATTTTTAAATGGTACTTGTCCGGTGCAATACAAACTCATAATAATCATCCGAAACGCCCAAAATGGCAAAATATCCCTTCCCATCACCATCATATCGCTCGGATAAAATTCTTTAAAATCTTTTCCGTTTGGAAAACCCAAAGTAGAATACGCCCATTGTCCAGAGGAAAACCATGTGTCTAGTGTGTCTTCATCTTGAAAAAGCATATTATTACCATGACGTTCATCAACAGGACACACCAATGGTTTCTCACCAACAGCAACGGGAATTTTACCGACACGGCTTTTTATTTTAATATTCGCGTGATTACTATCGTTAGTAAACGATACCTTGCTTATATTATTTCTATCATCTTCACACCGTGCACAATACCACACCGGTATCCTCGGCCCCCACCAAATTTGACGAGAAATACACCAATCGCGAATGTTATCTATCCAATTTAACATCACATCTTTAAATCTCTCGGGATAAATTTTTATTTCGTCATTTTCAATGGCTTTTCGCGCCGCTTTTTTCAAAGAAAAATTTTCATGATCAACATTTACAAACCATTGTTTGGATACCATGGGCTCAATCGCTGATTGGCAGCGTTCACAAACCGACAAATTATTCGGGTAGTCTTCCTCTTTTTCTAACAATTTATGCTCACGTAATTCATTAACAATCATTTCTCGTGCTTCATTCACGGGCATACCACTAAACTTTTTAAAACCCTCATGGATTTTACCGTGTTCATCAATAACCTTAATAATTGGTAAATCATTTTTTCGAGCCATTTCCCAATCAACAGCCGAATGCGCCGGAGTCACTCCCAAAGCGCCGGTGCCAAATGTTGAATCAACTTCATGATCGACAATTATTTTTATTTTTAACGGTAGGCCGACAAAATCAACTTCAAAAATTTTACCAATATATTTTTTGTATCTTTCATCTTTCGGATTTACGGCAATGGCCGTATCACCCAATTTTGTTTCCGGTCGGGTAGTGGAAATGGAAAATGGAAAATCTTTATTATATTTAAAAGTATATAATTTCGCTTTCTGCTCCAGGTGTTCAACCTCAACATCCGAGAGAGCGGTAAAACAACGCGGACACCAATTAATTATACGCTCGCCTTGATAAATCATTCTGTTTCCATTTTTATCAACTTCATTATACATTTTTACAAATGTATCCAATACCACCTTAACCAATTCCGGATCCATAGTAAATTTTTCACGCGACCAGTCGGCTGAAAGTCCAATCTTTTTTTCCTGCTCTCGCATATATTGCGCGCGGTCTTTGCAAAAAGAAAAAATTTCATCATAAAACTTTTCTCTGCCCAAATCACACCGAGTGATACCGCGTTCTTTTTTAATTTTCTTTTCATACACAACTTGCGACTGTATGCCGGCGTGATCTTTGCCCGGTAAAAGTAATGTCTTCTCGCCTTTCATCCTGTGATAACGTCCAAGTAAATCCATTACAACATAACCCGAAGCGTGCCCGATATGCATTTCACCATTAGCATTTGGCGGGGGTAAAATATTTACATACTGTCCTTTTGTATTTAACAAATTTTCAGGATTAAAAAACCCGCTGTCCAGCCAGCGTTTATAAATGCCGTCTTCATACTTTTTCGGTTCGTACGCTTTTGACAATTCCTTCATAATTCAGAGTATATTTATACTATATTTTACGAAAAAATAGCGAAAAAAGCAAGCTAAAAAACCGTCAAAAAACGGCTTATTCCTCAAACTGGCAAAATCACCTTATTTTTACCCTTATTTAAGCCATTTTTTCATTCTCCCGACGCCCTTTTGCTGGGTCGGGACTCCGACCTGCCTGCCGGTAGGCAGGCTTTTTAGCGTCGGAGTTGACAAGTTTTCCAATATCAGATATACTGCAATGTTCTGTATGTTTACCACAACCCAACAACTACAAAAACTTTTGGAAACAAGCCGCCACATTTTGGTGGTTTTTGGAGCTGAAAAAAATCCGGACGCGATTGCCGGCGCTTTGGCTTTAAAAAAATTCTTTGATAAACAACACAAACAAATTGATTTGGTTTCCACCAATTTCAAACAGCCGTCGGCAATGTCATTTTTGCCAGGATTAGAACAAATAAAGTCTGAACTGACTCATCTGCAAAAATTCATCATCAAAGTTGATATTTCAAAATCAAAAATTGAAACAATCAGCTATGATGTTAAAGATGATTGGCTGTCCATCAATCTGACGCCAAAACACGGTTTCATTACAAAGAATGAATTGCGGACGGCGCAATCTACTTATAAATATGATTTGATTATCACTTTAAGCGCCCAAGATTTGGAGTCGCTGGGTGATATTTTTTTAAACAACACCGACCTGTTTTATCGCGTGCCGATTGTTAATATTGACCATCGCCCAAGCAATGAACATTTTGGACAAATCAATCTGGTTGATATCAGCGCCACTTCCTCATCTGAAATTATTTTCAAAACTCTGGAACAGCTCAATGCGGCACATATTGATGAAGAAATCGCCACCGCGTTGCTGACCGGCATGATAAGCCAGACACGCAGCTTCAAAACTCCAAATGTTAATCCGGACACTTTAAATCTGGCCGGCCGGCTGATGAATCTCGGCGCCGACCGCGAAAAAATTATCCGCCATCTTTATTACACAAAATCACTGGCCACCTTAAAATTATGGGGACAGGCTTTAAGTAATCTGCAAAATGACCGCGAAACCGGTCTGGCCTGGACCACGGTCACACGGGAAGATTTCGCCCGCTCCGGCGCCAGCGAAGATGATTTACGCGAACTGATTCATGATTTAATCAGCAACTCCCCCGAAATCAAAATGATTCTAATTATTTTTGAAAATTCAAACGATAAAAAAATAAATTGTTTACTGGCAACCGAAAAATATTTTGACGCCATGGAATTATCCAAAACATTCAATCCGTCCGGTGATAAAAAAATCGCCGTTTTTTCCATTTCCGACAAAAATTTGAAGGAAGCGGAAGAAACAGCGGTGACTGAAATCCGAAACAAAGCCAAATTTCTTCTTTCGGGTTTAAATTAAACTTCGGCCGGTCATTTCCGGCGGTAATTCTAAACCCATCAGCGTCAACACCGTTGGCGCAACATCAGCCAATATGCCAACTGGCGGTATTAAACTTAAATCGCCTTCTGGCGGATCACCGGCCGGACCAGCTTGACCCATAAAATCTTGACTGATTATAAACATCGGCACAGGATTAGTGGAATGTTCTTTGTCAATTTCATTAGTTTGTAAATTAAGCAATTCTTCAGCATTGCCATGATCAGATGTAATTACGACAGCGCCGCCTTTAGCTAAAGTATGATCAACTATTTCACCAATACTGCTATCTACCGCTTCACAAGCTTTTATGGTAGCGGCCATATTTCCAGTATGACTAACCATATCACCATTAGCTAAATTAACCGCTATAAAAGCATATTTTTCACTTTCAATCGCTTTAACAGTTTCTTTTGTTACTTCAGAAACAGACATTTCCGGTGTTAAATCATAAGAAGCGACTTTTGGTGATGGAATTATCAATCTATCTTCTCCGGTAAAAGGTTCTTCTTTTGTACCATTTAAAAAGAAAGTGACATGCGCATATTTTTCAGTTTCGGCAATATGAAATTGTTTTAAGCCGGCATTGCTAACTACTTCACCTAAACTGTTTCTGATTACTACCGGAGGAAAAGCTACGGCACTAACGGGTACTTCTTTTTCATATTCAGTCATAGCAGTAAAAAATAAATTGTTTATATTTTTTCTGGCAAACTTATCGAAATTCGGCAAAACAAACGCCTTAGTTATTTGCCGAGCACGATCAGGACGAAAATTAAAAAATACAATAGCATCATTATCTTTAATAACAGCAACTGGTTGGTCTTTTTTAACAATAACCGTCGGAGAAAATTCTTCATCAAAATTTTTTTGAGAATAAGCTTCATCAATTACTTTTAAAGGATCCTCAGCTGTGCGCTCAGCTTTTCCTTCTACCATGGCATTATACGCTTTTTCACAACGATCCCAATGATTGTCCCTATCCATAGTGTAATATCGTCCGGCTAAAGAAGCAATTTTACCTACTTTAATATCTTTCATCTTTTTCATCAGTTGATCAATAAAATATTTTCCAGAATTAAAAATTGTATCGCGACCATCTAAAATTGCATGGACAAAAACATTATCAGATAAACCATGTTTTTTTGCTAAATCTAACAAAGCAAACAAATGAGCGCTATTAGAATGAACTTTACCTTCACTTACTAATCCAAACAAATGTAAATTTGAATTATTTTTCTTAACATGTTCAATGGCTGATAAAAATGCTTGATTTTTAAAAAATTCTCCACTTTCTATATCATGGTCAATACGAGGTAAGGTTTGATAATAAACTCTTCCAGCGCCTATATTTAAGTGACCGACTTCCGAATTTCCCATTTCACCAAAAGATAAACCCACCTCTGTGCCAGCAGCCATCAAAGTCATTATGGGATAGTTTTTAATATAATTTTTTAAATTTACAGTATTAGCTTTTTCTACAGCATTACCATCACCAGCCGGAGCAATACCCCAACCATCAGCAATAATAAGAACTACGGGTTTATATTTATAAGTCATATTTTATTTAATTAAAGACCGACCGGTCATTTCTTTAGGCTGTTTGACACCCATCATTTTTAAAATTGTTGGCGCAACATCAGCCAATTTTCCTTTTTTCATTTTTAAACGTTTTTTATAAAAATGTTCCCCAATCAAAAATAACGGCACCATATTGGTTGAATGTTCAGTATTAATTTCACCAGTTTTTAAATCAACTAATTCTTCAGCATTGCCATGATCAGCGGTGACAATACCTTGCCCACCATTTTTTTTAATAATTTTAATTAAACGCTCTACTTCAGAATCTACAGTTTTTACGGCGATTTCTGTAGCTTTAATATCACCGGTATGAGCGACTATATCAGGATTGGCAAAATTAACACAAATAAAATCATATTCACATGACTCAATGGCATGAGAAACATAATCTGATACCATGCCGGCGTTCATTTTTGGTTTTTTTGAATAATTGTCAACTGCAACGGAATTAATTTTTACCCAACGATCCTCACAAAAATGGTGGCTATAACCGCCATTAAAAAAGTAAGTCACGTGGGCAAACTTTTCTGTTTCGGCCACAAACAATTGACGGCGCGGACATAAAATTTGTACTAAACTGTTAGTTACATCACGACTCGGAAAAGCGGTTAAAACACCGGGTAAATCAGGACCAAAGTCAGTCATGGCCACAAAACGAATATTTCTTGGTAATTTTTCCCGAACAAAAGAATTATCATTTTCTTTGTCAAAACTTCTTTGGACAAAAACTTTTGTTAATTCACGAGCACGATCACTTCTTAAGTTAAAGAAAAATATTGCATCATTACTGCTAATTTTTCCCACAGGTTCTCCTTTTTCAATAATTACCGTCGGTTGAATAAATTCATCTGTTTCACCTCGATTATATGCCTGCAGAACGGCTTCAGTGGCACTCGGAGCTTTATGTTTAGAATTCGCCAAAACCAAAGCATCATAAGATTGTTTGATTCTTTTCCATGTTTTGCTTCTGTCCATGGCATAAAAACGACCCATTATAGTGGCAATTTTTTCACCATTATTCAAATGTTCATATAACTTCTTTAAATGATGCGGCGCATCGTGTTGAGACGAATCTCGACCATCAGTAAATAAATGCAAATAAACTTTTTTAAATTTTTCTCGACGCAATAAATCCATTAAAGCATATAAATGTTCTGGACAAGAATGGGCGCTATTATGATTTGAAAGTAAACCCATTACATGAATGGAGCTATTATATTTTTTAACATGATAAAACGCTTGATGAAAAGCATTATTCTTAAAAAAGGTTCCATCATTAATCGCGTCGGATATATACATTGCGTCTTGCTTAACCACTCGTCCGGCACCCAAATTAATATGGCCGGCTTCACTATTCCCTTCTTGACCCTTAAATAAACCGACGGATGTGCCACTCGCTTGCAATTCAGTATGCGGATAATCTTTCAACCAACGAAAATAATTAGGAGTAATATTTGGTTGAATCGGATTTCCTTTATTTTTTAAAGGAGCTACCCCCCATCCATCCATAATAATTAAAACCGTAGTTTTTTTATTTTTTGTATTATGATGTTTTTTATTTTTAACGGCCATAATCAAAATATTTAAATTCCGAGCTCCAATTCAATTTCCATTAAACGATTATATTTTTCTACTCTCTCGGAACGAGACAATGAACCGGTTTTAATAAATTCAGAATTAACCGCCACTGCCAAATCAGCAATAAAAGTATCTGCTGTTTCGCCACTACGATGAGAGATACTGGTTTGATAATTATTCTTTTTAGCCAGCATAATCGCTGAGATTGTTTCAGAAACAGTACCAATTTGATTTAATTTAATAAGAATAGCATTGGCCACGCCGGATTTTATACCTTTAGATAATCTATCAACATTCGTAACAAATAAATCATCACCCACCAAGGCAACTTTTTTACCTAATGTTTTAGTTAAAATTTTCCAATTATCCCAATCATCTTCACTTAAACCATCTTCTATGAAAACAAACGGATATTTATTCACCCAACCAGCTAAAGTACTAATCATTTTTTCAGCGCTCCAAGATTGTTTTTTGTTTAAGAAATAATACTTGCCTTTATTACAAAATTCAGACGCAGCCACATCCAATCCCAAATAAACATGTTTGCCAGGTTCCCAACCAGCAGACTTGATTGCTTCAACAATCATTTGAACAGCTCTTTCATTATTCAATAATTCTGGAGCAAAACCGCCTTCATCGCCAACTGAAGTTACATAACCTTTCTGACTGAGCAAACCAGCTAAAGCATGAAAAATTTGCGCCCCCATCCGCACTCGTTCACGTAATAATTTATGACGCGGAATAATCATAAATTCCTGAATAGTCAAACCGCTATCAGCGTGCCGTCCACCATTAATAATATTCATAGTTGGGATTGGCAAACGATAACCTTTTTCATTAATTTTATAAACTTTACGGAGATATTTATATAAAGGTAAACCAATATGTTCAGCACCAGCTCTGGCGGCGGCCATAGAAACACCTAGTATGGCATTAGCGCCAAGTTTGGTTTTATTTTTTGTGCCATCTAAATCAATCATTTTTTTATCAATTTTTTGCAAATCAATAATATCCATACCCGATAATGCTTTAGAAATATAAACATTTACATTTTTTACTGCTTTTAAAACTCCCTTGCCACCATAACGAGAACCGCCGTCACGCAATTCCAAAGCTTCGTGCGTGCCAGTGGAAGCGCCAGATGGAACTTTAGCAACACCAATAATTCCATTTTCTAAAATTACTTTGGCTTCAACTGTCGGATTGCCGCGTGAATCTAAAATTTCTCTGGCTGTTACTTTTTTAATCTTCATAATTATTAAACTTAAATACAAAAAAGGGGAAACTGGCCCCTTTTGTATAAATTGTTAATTATTTCTTAGGTAGTATTTCATAAACCACATTTACATTCATTATAACATCTTTGCTGCCGCTTGAAACTACAGCTGGTGCCATTTCTCCACCACCGATTCCACCACTGTAAGCGCTATATTTATAGTAATTATCATCGCCGCTTTCATATTCATTATAACTAACCACACCACCTAAACGCACACCCAATGACTGAGCCAAAATTGCAGCTTTATTTTTAGCATCAACTAAAGCTTTGTTGCGCGCTTGATCTTTTAAATTACTCGTATCATCAATTGTAAAATTCAAACCAACCACTTCGTTTGCGCCGTATTTTCCAGCCAACGATAAAACAACATTAATTTTACTTAGATCTCTAATTTTGATAGTAACGGTATTGGTCACTTTATATCCTTTTAAAACAGCGCCTTTTTCAGTGTAATCATACTCGGGATAAATAGTATAATTGGTTTGTAAATCTTTATCTTCAATTTTTAAACTTTTTAATTCAGCCACAACTTGATCCATAACTTGCTTGTTACTTGTCTGGGCTTTAGCCACTTCTTTGTCTGTATTGGAATAGCCAATAGAAGTAACAGCAATATTATTATCTCCGGTTACTTTACCCAAACCATTAATGGAAACAGTTTTTTCAGACCGATCGGCCAAACCGACATAATTAGATTTTTTTATATTCAATGAAATAGCAGTGCCAACATAAAAAATCAAATAAACCAACAAAACTCCCAACAACGTCATAAATAATTTCTTAACAAAAAACCCATGACCGCCCATACAACAATGAATTTTATCTAAAGTATTGACGATTTTTGTTTCACTGCTTTCTTTTTTATTTTTAGATTTAATCAAGGCCATATATTTCCTCCTATAATGAAAATCTTTCGTTAAAAAAATTTTCAATTTATTAATAAAATTAATTATATTTTTTTTTCAACACGGATTTGACACCGGGTAATTGATTGTCGCTTAAAAACTCCAACATTGCTCCCCCGCCAGTAGAAACCAAATCAATATCATCAGTTACTTTTAATTTTTTAATTATCTCCACAGTTTCCCCACCTCCACAAACACCAAACGCTTTTCCTTTAGCTCGCGAAGCCAACAATCTTCCCACTGAATAACTGCCAAACTCATACGGATGCTGCTCGAAATATCCCATAGCACCGTTCCAAATCAATGTTTTAGCTCTTTTAATATACTTATTAAATAAATTTATTGTCGCCGGACCAACGTCATAAATTGCCAATTTCGAATTAATAATATTTATTTCGTCTATTTTAAAAACTTTGGCATTTTTTCCATTTTTTTCTCCAACCACCAAATCAACCGGCCAAATTATTTTCTTTTTGTTTTGATAAGATAAAACTTCTTTTTTTAACGATTGTTCAACAATTGAACTTCCGACTTTAACTCCTTTGGCCCATAAATATGTATTAACCAATCCCCCGCCCAACAAAATATAATCGGCTTTTTCCAAAAACTTTTTCAATAAAGGTAATTTGGTTTCCATTTTAATCCCGCCTAAAATCACCACAAACGGTTTCTTCGGTTTTACTGTTAATTTTAACAGACCATCAATTTCTTCTGTCATCAACAGTCCGGCATAAGTCGGCAATAATTTTGCCACTCCAGAAACAGATGCCGCTGCGCGATGCGCCACAGCAAAACCATCTAAAACAAACAGATCGGCCAGGTTGGATAAATTTTTTGCCACTATTAATTTATTATCTTCTTCTCCTTTGATAAATCTGATATTTTCCAACAAAACAACATCCCCTTCTTTCATTTTATTAATTTCTGCTTCAATTTTTTTCCACGAATCAATATTTAAAAATTTTATTTTACGTTTAAGTTTTTTCTCTAAAATTTGACTAATCGGTTTTAGACTTAATTTTTTGTCAACCCCGATCGGCCTTCCTAAATGACTAACTAAAATAACTCTAGCTCCTTTTTTTATTAAAAATTCTATCGTTGGTAAACTCTTTGTAATTTTATAACTTTCGTTAATTTTACCGTTTTTCAAAGGAACATTAAAATCCACTCGTACTAAAACGCGTTTTCCTTTTAAATTTTTAGCTAAAATAACTGAATTTACCTTCATATATACTTTTCTCTTGCTGCACCGAACATATAAACTTTTGGATAGGAAAATATGTAATATAATTATAGCACGAAACAAGGGTTTTCACTAATCAACTCTCTGTTGTTCGCTAACCTGTCCATAACCCTCCTCTTCCGGCCATAAATATCGGCTAAAAATCCAACGAGCTAAATCACGCGCTTCACTAAATCTGCTTTCGTTAGAGTTTGCGCCCAAGACTACTACAATAATTGGATGACGACGCTGGTCCATTAATCTAACAACAAAATTATAACGTGAATCGTTTATAAAACCTGTTTTACCCACGATATCTTCCTGATTAAAATTATTTGGAATCCATTTAGTTAATAACCAATTTGTACTCCACACTTGGTGCGATTCATTTTTTTGATTTAAAGGAACTAAAATATATTGAGGCATTCGCAAAGTTCTATTTATTTTTTCAAATCGAACAGCCTCTTTTAATAACTGGGCAACATCAGTGGCATTGCCGACATTACCAGAATCTAATCCTGTCGGCTCAACAAAACGCAATGAAGTTAAATTTAATTTATTCGCTTTTTCGTTCATTCGAGCAACAAATTGTTCCATAGATATTCCACTATTACGCACCAAAGCTCGCACAGCGCTATTTGACGAACCAACTAACGCGACATTCCAAATATCGGAAAAATAATATTCCTCCCCAATTTTAAATTGGTGACTACTTGAATCATCATCCGCTTCAGTAATGGTGGTAGTGGACGACCAATTGATCGGCAAATCTAACAAAACCATGGCGGACATTAATTTTGTGATACTGGCCAAAGCACGAATGTTTTTGCTGTTTTTTTCAAATAAAATAGTACCTGTACGTTCATCAATAACAATGGAAGAAAACAAAGTAAAGGTAGCCGCACAAACCCCACTGTCTTTGGCTACCGGGGCTAATAATAAACTCGTCGGCCAACTGTTGGTTTGTCTAGAAACCGCCTGTTGTACTTGAATTTTTTCCCGCGGACCAGCTTGGGGAAATTTATTAAAAGATTTTCTAACAGCCGGGAAAGATACTGTAAAAATAAATATCAAAAAAACCCCCAGCACCATTATTCCAAACGAAGAAAAAAAATTAAATAATTTTTCAGACATAAATTCTATCCGGCATTATTGATTTTCAGTTGTTTTTTGTTCTAAAATTTTAATTACATAATCATGATTATGTAAAATTTCAAAATCAGGCAATTCCTTAACACTGACAATTCCCAAATGACGCAAATATTCCATTGTTACTTCATAAGTTGGCAACAAATTACTTGGATCTTCACTTTCTTTAACTAAATCACGAAGTAATAAATTACGTAAAATCAAACCGCAATTTACCCCTCGAATTTGTTCCAATTCCGGTTTAGTTATTGGACCGCAATAAGAAATAACTGTCAAAGTTTCCAATTGCGGACGGGTTAATTCCCCGGATACTTCAGCTTTTAAAAATTTTTCCGACATTGCTCTGTTTTCCGGATTAGAAACCATCTGCCACTCATCATTGTTTTGCAAAATTACCACACCTGAATCCGGCTGATTATATTTGATTGATAAACCTTTTAAAACTTCTGCCACTTCAGAATCGGAAACACCAATGGCTTTAGCAATTTTTTTAACCGTCAACGGTTTGGAGGCAACAAATAAAATTGACTCTACTTGAGATAATAATGTCATATTTAAAATTGTGTTATCAAAATATCCTCAAAGGATTGTTTTTGATTAATAGTAATTTTTAATTGTTTAACCAGTTCAAGCAAAGCCAAAAAACTTGCAATCACTTCAGTCCGATTTTCAGCTTTAATTAAAATTGACGAAAAACTCACTTGTTTCTGCTGTTTTAAAAGATTATAAATATAATCAATTTGATTTTTTACCGACACAGTACGATCAATTGTTATCTTTGGTAACGGTGACAATGGTTTGATTTTTTTTAACAAACCAATAAAAGAATTTTTTAAATCTTCCACTGTCGCATTGAGTGGTAAAATAAAATGGTCTAACTTTATCGGCGGTTCGTGGCGTCCATAAGCAATTTGTCCAGCTGTCCAAAATTTATTAACATGAAGGCTGGCTTCAATATAACGCTTATACATTTTAAGTTGATCCGCCAAACTTAAACCATCATCTTCTTCCGCAGATAAATATGGTAATAAATTACGAGACTTAAGATAAACCAACTTCGTAGCAATAACCAAAAAATCGGCCAGCTCTTCCGGTCGACTTTCATCTAACCGACTTAAATAATCAAAATATTGTTCAGTGACTTTTGAAAGGGAAATTTCCGTAATATTTAATTCTTCCTGCTCAATCAGCTGAAGCAATAAATCAAGCGGCCCTTGAAATTTTTCCAACTTTATTTCAGTGGACATAAAATAAAAAACTATTTGTTTTACTATTCCAACGACATCACAATATAACCTCTTTTTTTCGTTTCTTCACGAGGCCAAAATTCAAGATCACTGGTCTTTAAAACAAATGTTATTGTTTTTTGTAAAGTTCGTCCCGTGTATTCTTTTGTCTGTGGATTATATTCTTTGAGAATCAAAGTGTCTCCGGATTGACAATCAAAATCAGCTAAACGCAAATCAAATTTTTTCTTTCCCTCCAATACCTGCTGAAATAAATCCGGCCAAGCCTTCTTCTCAATCATCATAATTTATTTTAATTTAATATGAGCTTCTTTCAGCGCTGATTCAGGCATTGGCGATGGCGCACCCATCATCAAATCGCGGGCATCGCCGGTTTTCGGAAAAGCCATCACTTCACGAATATTTTCTTCGCCAGACAATAACATAATCAAACGATCCAAACCTAAAGCAATACCACCGTGTGGTGGCGGAGCGAAAGTAAACGCTTCCAACATATGACCAAAACGACTTTGTGTTTCTTCATCAGATAAACCAAGTATTTTAAATACTTTTTTTTGCAATTCACGCTCAAAAATTCTCAAACTGCCACCACCAATTTCAAAACCGTTCAAAACCAAATCGTATGCATTAGCTCGAACTTTCAAAGGTTCTTTATCCATTAAATTTAAATCTTCATCTAGTGGACGAGTAAAAGGATGATGAACGGCGACAATTTTATTTTCACTTTCACTTTTTTCAAACATTGGAAAATCTACAACCCAGCAAAATGCTAAAGATTTTGAATCTTTATCTTTCCTCAAATCCGGCTTGTCACTTTGATATTTATCTATTGCTTCTTTGTACGTCAGTCGCGGGAAAGGTTTTTCTTGAATAGTTAAATGAGGAAATTGTTTTTCTACCAATTCAATTGTCATTTTTTCCATCAACTGTAAAATATCTTCCTGTGAAAAAAATGACGTTTCCATATCCAACTGTGTAAACTCCGGCTGACGATCGCCGCGCTGATCTTCATCGCGAAAACAACGAGCAATCTGAAAATATCTTTCCACACCACCAACCATCAACAACTGTTTAAACTGTTGAGGTGACTGTGGTAAAACATAAAAATTTCCCGGATAAACACGGGACGGAACTAAAAATTCACGGGCGCCTTCCGGTGTTCCTTTAGTCAATGATGGTGTTTCTATTTCCCAAAAACCTTGTTCGGATAAATAATTACGTAAAAATAAATTAATATTATGACGAATTTCCAAATTATTTTTCATCCTCTCTGAACGCAAATCAAGATATCGATATTTCAAACGCAATTCTTCGCTAATAATTTTAGTGTCAGCGCTAACTTCAAATGGCATTGGTTCCGATTCAGTGATGATTTTAATTTCTTTAGCTAAAATTTCAATCGTACCGGTCGGCATATCCGGATTTTGCTGTTTAGCACCGCGTTCCTGAACAATACCGCGAATTTCTAAAAGATATTCCAAGCGCGCTCGTTTCAATTCTTCATTGGATTTTTCATCCAATTCGCTCGGTACACCGACCACTTGTAAAATTCCTTCACGGTCACGCAAATCCAAAAACGCAATTTTGCCCATATTACGCCGGGCGTTCACCCAGCCTTTCAGCAAAACCTCCTCCCCCACTTTATTAACAGTATCAACGGAATAAATTCTATTCATAAAAAATATTTAGCAAAATAATTCGGCCATTTCCACCAAACGGTAGGAATAACCCATTTCATTATCATACCAAGCGACAACTTTAACTAAATCACCATCAACCACATTGATTAAATTTAAATCAACAACGGCTGAATAAGGATTGGCGACAAAATCTGAAGAAACCAACTCCTCAGAAGTGGTTATTAAAATATTTTTAAATCTTGGTGTTTTAGAAGCCTCAATCATTGCCTTGTGAATTTCTTCTTTAGTCACTTTCTTTTTCATTATGGCGGTAATGTCAGCCAGAGAAACTGTCAAAATCGGCACGCGAAGCGATAATCCGTCAAAAATACCTTTTAAGCTTGGGATAACCTCCCCGACCGCTTTAGCTGCACCAGTGGTAGTTGGAACAATATTTTGCGCCGCCGCCCGAGCCCGACGCAAATCTTTATGCGGACCATCTTGTAAATTTTGATCAGCGGTATAACCATGAACCGTACTCATCATCGCTTTTTTAATACCAAACTTTTCTTCCAATACAGCCATTATGGGAGCAATGCAATTAGTGGTGCAGGAAGCATTATTAATAATGGAAGATTTTTCTTTTTTAACCAAACCGCAATTAACACCTCTAACATAAGTTGGTATTTCACCGCCTTTTCCGGGCGCGCTAAGAATCACTCTTTTTGCTCCGGCCTTAATGTGCAATTCCGCTCCTTCTCGCTTGGTAAATTTACCGGTACATTCTAAAACTGTATCAATTTTTAATTTTTTCCACGGCAAAACGGCCGGATCTTTTTCAGCATAAACCGGTATTTTTTTTCCATCCACAATAATATGATTATCATCAAACGAAACTTTTCTTTCCCATTCACGATAAGAAGTATCATATTTCAACAAATGAGCCAAGGTTTTTGGATCAGTCAAATCATTAATGGCGACAATGTTAATATTTTTTCGGGCAAAAGCTATTTTAAAAGCTTGACGGCCAATCCGACCAAAACCATTGATTGCAAGATTCATATTTTAAAAAATTAAAACAAATAAAATAACAATAAATAAAATAGATGCCAGCCAGCCGACAGTAGAAAATAACAAAGTAAGCGCGTCCTTTTTTTGATTATCTAAATATAACAATACCGGTTTGCCAAAAATTAAAATACCCATAATCGTAGCGGACAAAACCAACAAAAGCAACACTATCACCGGACCAAAAAATGGAACATTATCAATTTTAATTATTTTGTCGGCGCAAAATACAAATACAGCCACGCAAAAAATATAGGCAGTGGCCAAAAAAGCGTGAACAAACGAATATTTAAGTATTTTTTTATTCATAAGATAGTATAATTATATCTTTTTTACATGACTCTGGCAAATATGCACTTGAGATATTCTCCTTCAGTAAAAGCCGCCAATTCCGGATGATCTATTCCATGAGTATAAACTTCCAAAATCTGAACCACTCTCCCAGCTCGGCCGGCCGCCTCCGACAACATATGGCGAAAATCCATCATACTGACATGAGCGGAGCAAGAAGCTGTAACTAAAATTCCGTTTGGAGACAAAAGACGCAAGGCGGCCTCATTTATTTTACGATAACCTTGCAGACCTTCACGTATTTTGTGGCGATCTTTAACAAAAGCCGGCGGATCTAAAATAATTAAATCAAAATCTTTTTCCGGTGGATTGTATAAATAATCTTTCACATCAGCAGAAATAAATTCGCATTTTTTTGAATCTAATTTATTCAATTTAATATTTTCTTCCGCTAATTTTAAAGCGATTTCTGACGCATCCACACTAATAACTTTTTTTGCGCCGGCTGATAAGGCATACACACTAAAACCACCGGTATAAGAAAAGCAATTTAATACTCTTTTATTTTTAGAATATTTTTTCAAAGCTTGACGCTTATTGCGCTGATCTAAAAAAAATCCTGTTTTCTGTCCACTAATAATATCCACAACAAATTTATAACCATTTTCTAAAATTGTAACTTTTTTAGGAAGTTTGCCATATAATAAGCCAACTTCTTTTTCCATCTGCTCACGCGCTCGCCCACCAACATCAGAACGCTCATATATTCCTTTTGGTTTTAAACATTTTATCAATGCATCAAGAATATTATGTTTCCAAAATTCAATACCTCGATTATGAAATTGGACGGATAAATAATTGCCATATTTATCCACCACCAAACCGGGCAACAAATCACTCTCACTATTTATTAAACGATAAGCGTCGGTGTTTTTATCAACTACATAATCTTGCCGTAATTTATAAGCATCTGTAATTCGTTTGACAAAAAAATTATCATTTATAACTTCTTTTTCATCCCAACTCCACAAACGAACAGCCATTTGCGAATAAGAATTAAAATATCCTTGCGCCAAAAAATGTCCGGTTTCATCAACCAATTGAACTGACTGTCCGCAAGATAAACCTTCCGGGACATATTTTAAAGCGCCGGAAAAAACCCACGGATGACGACCTAAAATTGGCCCGACACGATTTTGGTTTACAATAAGTTTAGTCATAAACATAACCTAAATTATATCTTATTTTAATACAAAAAACCGCCCAACGCAATAGTCGGACGGTTTTTATTTTCAATTAATATCAATTATTGTACCAATTCATTCAAGGCGGCACGAGTTAACGGACCGAGCCAACCTGGATATGGAGATAAATTTTTATCTTGTTGGAATTTAACCACCGCCGCTTTAGTAACATTGCCAAAGTAACCGGTGATAGTAGGATATGTGAAATAACCAAGATCTTTCAATAATTGTTGCAATTGGGTAACAGCCTCGCCTCTGGAACCAATATAAAGATAATTCTTAAATTGATAACCGGTAGGCGTGACAACCGCAACTGCCGGAGTTTCTTCAACAACAACTTCTTCTGTGACGGGTTTGGTTAATTTGTTCAAAGCAATACGGGTTAACGGACCAATATGTCCGGGAAATGAAGAAAAACCTTGGGCTTGTTGGAATTTAACTACCGCCGCTTTAGTAATATTACCAAAGTAACCGGTGATGGATGAGTAGGTATAATAACCTAAATCTTTTAATAATTGCTGTAACTGTTTAACTTCTTCACCTTGCGAACCAACGCCTAAATAATTATTAAACTGAGCGGTGACATTAGTGGTAACAACCGGAGTAATTGGAGTTTCGGTAGTGGTTTCAGCTACAGTTTCAGTTGTAGTTTCTGTGACAGTTTCGGTAGTGGTTTCAGCTACAGTTTCAGTTGTAGTTTCTGTGACAGTTTCGGTAGTGGTTTCAGCTACAGGAGCAACATATGAAGAACCAGATGAAGAACCACCCCCACCGCCCGAATAAGCACTAACTGAATAATTAGCTGTGTCAGTGTCAGTATCAGCACTCTCTTTACTATCAACAAAAGCTAAAGATAAACTATGATCACCAGAAACATTGAGCTGTCCATTGTTTGATAATGCGCCAGCAGTCACTACCAGTGGCAAAGCTGAACTGCGAAATATGCCGGTATCCACTCCTGTTTCGGTTAATGTAATTGCCTCACTGTCAGAATAAGGACTGGCGGTAATCAGTGAACCGCTAATTGTGTCAGCAACTGTGTTACTTAAATTACCATCATGATCTTCTACGGTAACATAGACAGAATCAGCGGAAGTAAAAGTTGACACTTCCGTACCGGCGCTATTGGTCAATTTAACTGAAGTCGCAGGATGTTTAATGGCGCCATTTTCCGTGATAGTCCCATTATTATCAAATGTTACCGGAGCGTAAAGATATTTATCAGCCCAAATCGTAGTGGTACCACTATTTATAAACGAATTGGATGAAGTGGCACTATCACTAAAAAAATATGTGCCGGTTCCAAAAACCAAATCATAATAAGTTTCTGCTGTACTGGTCACTGCACCGGTACTGGTATATTGCACATTAGAAGCACTGGAAGAAAAAATACCATTATTTACCAGTGGGGTTCCTGAACCTGATAAAACAAGGGTGTATGTGGCGGCGTCAAATTCCGTATCAGTATCAACAGTTAACACATTAGTAACAGTCAAATTACCAGCTAAAGTAGTAGTAACACCTGTAGTAGTTAAATTATAGAATGTAGTGTCACCGGTTCCACCCAAAGTATAATTAGCGCTCTCATCTGTCATGGACACTGTACCGGAAGTTTGGGTGACTGTGCCAGAATTGTCTAAATTACAAGCCAAATCCAAATCATAAGCAGCTAAATCTAAAGTTGAATTTTCGTCAATACTTATATTACTATCTATATCAATATTACCAGCTAAAGTGACAGTAGAAGAAGTAAGAGTTAAGTTGTACAAAGTAGTAACACCGGAACCGCCCAAAGTAACTCCTTGACCACTTCTCATAATAGTATAACTGGCGTTTGATTGTGTAACTGTACCGGAATTATAAAAATTACCATCAACAATTAATTCGTTATTTATTGCACTTAAAATCAAACTCTTACCTGAATTAACAGTAATATCATTATTTACAATCACAAAATTAGTTCCATTTGATGTATAAGAACCATCAATGACTAAGTTATAAAAATCAACACTTGTTGTACTAATTGTTAATGTTGCATCATCACCATAAAGTACAACATTCATACCTGTTAAACCGGCCCATTTGGCATTACCATTAATAATAAAACTTCCGCCGACACGAAATACACCACTGCCTGTTGTTGAAACTGTACCTCCAGCTTGGTAAAAATATGAAGTAGTGGCATTTGCTTCACCAATTGAAACTACTCCATTATAAGTTACATCAATTGCAACACTAAGCGTAGTTGTTAAACCTGTGTCCCAAATAGCGTTAGTAGAAGTAGCTTCAGGGGAAAGATAATCGCTTCTAAGCTGCAAACCAGCGCCAACAACATTAGAACAAGGACTGCCATCAGCAAGCGCGGAATCATACCAATTAGTTGGGTCACTCATATTTTGACTGGAAGAAGCTGTCCAATAACAACTTAATCCCGCAGCTGAAGCCGGAGCGACATTACCAAATAAAAACCACGCGCCGACTAAAATAGCGGCGGCAAACGAAATTTTTCTCCACGACATATTCATAAAAAATTAAATAAATAATTTAAATATAAAATCACTTAAATATTATAACGTTTCTAAAAGTATTACGCAACCCCATTGACAACAACCATACCTGTAAATAACAAAAAAGACGGCTTTTGGCCGTCTTTTTTTATTTTTTAATTTTATTTCATCTGTTCAGCTACCTCTGTGGCAAAATCACAACTTTTCTTGGTAATCCCATCACCTAATTCATATCGCCAAAATAATTTTACTTTAGCACCGGCCGTTTCAGCCAATTGACCAATAGTTTTTTCTTCATCTTTAATAAACGGCTGTTCAAACAAACAAACTTCACTGTAAAATTTATCCATTTTACCTTTCACAATATTGACAATGATATTTTCCGGCTTGCCTTGAGCGCGCAATTGTTCGGAAGCGATTTCTTGTTCTTTTTCCAAAACACTACCGTCAACTTCCTCACGATTCAAATAACGCGGACCGGTAGCGGCGGCATGCATAGCAATCTCACGAGCTAAATCTTCACTGCCGCCTTCCAATACCACCAACACCGAAATCTTGCCACCCATATGAACATAAGCGCCAAAATTTTCTTCAGCAGATTTATTAATTACAGCAATGCGGCGCAAATTTAATTTCTCTCCAATTTTAGAAACCGTCTCGCTGAATTTATCTTGCAAACCTTTCATAGCTTCTTCAACTGAAGCAGGTTTATTTTCAATCAAATAATCAGCAACAAAAGAAACTAAATTTTTAAAATCATCACTTTTGGCGGCAAAATCGGATTCCGAATTCACTTCAGCAATCACGGCTACATCATTCTGAACTTTCACAACAGTCAAACCTTCGGCAGCGATTTTATCTCCGCGTTTAGCAGCTTTAATCACGCCTTTTTTACGCAAAATTTCAGTTGCTTTATCTGTGTCACCATTAGCTTCATCTAAAGCTTTTTTGCAATCCATCATGCCGGCTCCGGTCATTTCACGTAATTTTGAAATATCTTGAATTGTAATAGCCATAAGAATAGAAATTAGAAAATAGAAATTATAATTTTAAAGAGACTCCTCTTTTTTCATTACTCGTCTCGGTTTAATAGCTTCCGCTCTATTCTTTTCTTCATTTGCCACAGCTACGGCTTTCTTTTTGTCGTACTCCTTCTTGCCTTCATTAACAGCATTGGATATGGCATCGGCCATTAATTTAATGGAATTAACAGCATCATCATTTGCCGGAATAATATAACTGGCATCAGTCGGATCAACATTGGTATCGCAAACAGCGATAATCGGCACATTGGTACGATTAGCTTCGGCTGTAGCGGTTTTTTCCGTACGTAAATCGGCAATATACAATGCGTCAGGCATTTTGTCCATTTGAGACAAACCAATTAAATATTTATCCATTTTCTCCAAATCTTTTTTGAATTTAATTTGTTCTTTTTTTGTGTATTTTTCTACTTCACCACTGGCAACCTGTTCTTTCATGGAAAGATATTTTTTCAAACGGCGTTTCATTTCTTCAAAATTTGTCATTAAACCGCCAATCCATCGTTCAACCAAATAAGGCATCCCGCAATTTTCCGCCGCCGCCTTAATTAAATCGCGCGCTTGACGCTTTGTTCCGACAAATAAAATAACCTTGCCTTCAGCGGCCAGGTTTTTAACAAAACTTAAGGTTTTGTCCATTTCCTCAAGTGTTTTTTCCAGATCAATGATGTGAACACCATTTCTGGTTCCGAAAATATATTGTTTCATTTTCGGATGCCAACGTGATTTTTGGTGGCCAAAATGCACGCCAAGTTTTAACATCTCTGCAAGAGACGGCAATAAATTCATACTTTTCCTTATTACTTCCTCTCAGTTATACCCCTTGAGTGGTCAAAGGGAGGAAAAAATTTTCTCCGGATAGCCGGACAAACAAACTGATGAGTGATAAAATATTGTGTAAAATATACAATAAATTAAGAAGGTTGTCAAGAGCAACTTGCCAAAAACCAAATTTTATGCTATTCTTGTGATAAGAATTTAGCTAAAAATATGAAAAAACATATGGAACAATATCGTACTATTGAACAAAAAGAAATTGAATCAGACGAACTCAAAAAAGTCAGAGAATTTTTCGTTGACGCCTTACCGCTGATTGATTCATCTGTAACGAAAAAAATGACGCCAAAACAGCTTTTTGACGCTTACCAAGATTTTATAAACAATGACCCGTCATTTGAACATTTTCAAACTGTCGCTTCATTAGGAAATTCAAAAGAATCTTTTTCTCGCAATGATCTAAAATCACAACCACAACTTTTGAATTTGTGGAAAAAATATCTGATTAAAAAATTACCGGCCGCGTTAGTAGAACGACAAGTGGAAATACAGCAAGTTGATGATGAAGAAGATTTAGATGCTGATAAATTAGAAAGTTTACATAAAAAAAGATTAGAAATCGGACACAAAATGGTTTTAGGTTTTCATGTCACTGATAATCAAATTGATGGCGACATTTTGCCAAGCAAAATTCCCACCACGTTATTCGGTGAAGAAAAAATTGATATTCCGGCCGGAAAAACATTTTATTCTTCCAGTCCAAAAGCTCTATATAAGCAACGCAATAAAAACCTTATTTTTGTTGAGGGTGACCAATTGGAAATTGAGGAACAACGTAAAAAAACCGGCGTTGCTCATGGTGGCGGTGAATGGATTAGTACCAACCGCAGACTTCCAACATTAGAATCCTTTGATTTAACAACTTTAAACGAACCTTTGGAATTAAAGTCCATATAACTTGACAATTTCAAAACTATTTGTTAATATAGCAACCACATTTAATAATAACTATCTATGAAAAAAGACATTCACCCCGAATTTCACACTGACTGTAAAGTCACCTGCGCCTGCGGTAACACATTTACCACTGGCAGCACAATGAAAGAAATCCGCATTGAGTTATGTAACCAATGCCATCCTTTTTATACCGGAAAACAAAAATTCGTTGACAGTGCTCGCCGAGTAGAAAAATTCCAAGAACGAGCGGAAAAACAAGCGGCTTTATTAAAAACTGTAAAAACAAAAAAGACTGCTAAGACTGAAGGGGTTGAGACTCCAGAAAAAACAAAAAAAACTGCTAAAAAAGCTGTCAAAAAAGCTTAGCGTTAATAATTAAAAAACAGACATGGATATTTCCAGTCTGTTTTTTTATTAGATAACAAAACGAACGAAATAAAAATTTATTTTTATTTCCGAAAAAGTCGACAATATTATATCTAATAGAAATATATTCAAATTATATGATAAACTAATGATATGCTTCAAAAATATATTGACATAAAAAATAAATTTAAACAGTTAGAAAACGACCTGCAAAATCCGGCCGTGATTAATGATACAAAAAAATTAAAAACCGTGTCGCAGGAATACTCTGATTTAAAATCAACGGCTGAAAAAATTATTGAATTAGAAATTACAGAAAATAATATCGTTGAAACAAAAAAAATACTAACGGAAGAACAAGAATCGGAATTACAAGAAATTGCTAAAAATGAATTATCAGGATTGGAAAACAAAAAAGAACAACAAGAAGAAGAGTTGGAAAAAATAACCCGTCCGCAAGATCCAATGGACAAAAAAGATGTAATCATGGAAATTCGCGCCGGTGTTGGCGGAGACGAATCAGCTTTATTCACCGCCGATCTTTATAGAATGTATTCCAAATATGCTGACAATCGCGGATGGAAAACTCAACTTATTGATTCTAATATGATTGGTATTGGTGGATTTAAGGAAGTTATTTTTTCTATCAAAGCCAATCCATCAAATAATGGAGTTTATAAAGATTTAAAATATGAAATGGGTGTACATCGCGTTCAACGCGTTCCGGAAACAGAAAAATCCGGCAGAATTCACACATCCACTGTTACTGTGGCTGTTTTGCCTGAAATTGAAGAAAAAGAAATAAAAATTGACCCAAAAGATTTACGAATTGACACTTTTTGCGCCGGAGGACACGGCGGACAAAGTGTAAACACAACTTATTCGGCAGTTCGTATTATTCATGTTCCAACCAATACTATGGTTCAATGTCAAGATGAACGTTCACAAGCTGCCAACAAAGAAAAAGCCATGTCTGTATTAAGATCACGCCTTTATGAAGTGGATAGACAAAAAAAAGAAAAAGAATTGTCAGAAAAAAGAAAATCACAAATCGGCAGTGGCGACCGAAGTGAAAAAATACGCACCTATAATTTTCCTCAAGACAGGATCACAGATCATCGCATCAATCAAAATTGGAACAATATCGGAAATATTTTAAATGGGAATTTAGAACCCCTAATAACCGCTTTGCGCGAAGCTGATTACGAAGCGATGGCGCAATAATTTTACGGCTTGTGTCTTCCAAAACTAAGATAATTTTAATTTGCATAATCGTCGCGGCGACCGCTTTGCGTTTGTTGACTATTTTAAAATACGGCGCATTTATTTGGGATGAAATATTTAGTTTTACTTACAGTCAAAAAACTTGGCTGGAAAGCATTAAAATATGGCTTTGGGAAACAAACCCACCATTACATATGGCAATTCTCAAAATCTGGTTTTATATTTTTCCAACCAACGAATTTTTTACCCGCCTGCCCAGTTTAATATTTGGCGTTTTAAGTGTTTGTGCAGTATACAAAACCACCCTTAAAATTTTTAATAACAATCGCTTAGCCGTTATTTCCGCTACTGTATTGGCCTTTTCGCCATATCATATTTTTATGTCCGCTACCGGCCGAGGTTATTCACTTCTAATCCTGCTTGATATTTTATCCGTTTACTTTTTTTATCAAATATTTTTTGAAAACAAATCTGACAAAAAAAGTATTTTTTTTCTCGGCTTAATAAATTTATTGTTAATGTTCACCCATCTGACCTCGGTTATTATCATCGTCGGACAATTAATAGTTTTAGCAGTTCAAAAATCCAATTTTAAATTTTGGTTTAAAATAAATGCCATTCCCCTGTTATGTTTCGGAGTTTGGTCAGCTTTCTCTTTGCCGTTAAAAATAAACTTTGATTTATTCGGCAGTGGCTGGTATTTTTGGCTAAAAACAAATTTAATTGACATAATTAATTCTCTGCAACCTCTTTTACTCGGTCCGCATTATAAAATTTCCGGTTGTTTGATTTCCGCAATTTTTATATTAACATCCGGAATTATTATTTATCGGCAAATTCATTATAAAAACACGGATACAAAATTTATTATTCTGTTAACTGCATCCATAACACCAATAATCGCCGCTGGAATGCTTGGTCTCTGGAATATTAAATTTTTTATAATTGTTCTGCCTTGGTTCGCGATTATTATCGCCTATCTGATAAATAAACTGATAAAAAATAATCTACTCGCTACCGGAATAATAATTCTGCTGGTTCTACCCGGCTGGACTTATCTCTATAAACTTTTACCGCTAAATGACTGGCGCATAATAAATAATTATTTGGCGGAAAATTATCAACCGGCAAAAAAACAAGTTTTTATTTATAATTTATTTATTGATAAATTACTGATTGAAAGATATTATCAAAGTCCAATTCCAACTTTACCATATTTTACAGGTACTGACTGGGCAGCTGATATTGTTTCAAAAAATTATCTGCGTTATATCCATCCGCAAGATGAAATTAATCAGTGGTTAAACAATCAACAATTAGAAAATTTTGATGAAATATTTTTAGAAGAAGAAAAATGTGGTATTGATTTGAGTACTATTCTGCCAGGTCGCGGCTGGAAACTAAAAAAAATAATTGACGCTCACCAGTTAGACAGAAAAAAACTTTATCATTATGTTAGACATTAAAACAATCTGGAAAAAATACTCAGAAATTGACAGTCAAGAACTAATTATTCTTTTTAGTTTGGCTATCCGCCAATCAAAAGAATTTGTACTAAGTCATACTGATTATAAAATGTCCTGCTTGGAACGCTGGCGGTTGTGGTGGCTAACAAAACGCCACAAACAAGGCTGGCCAACCGCCTATTTGGCCAGACATAAAGAATTTTACGGCTTGAATTTTTTAGTTAACAAAAATACTTTGATTCCTCGTTCAAGCACGGAGTCAATGGTGGAATTGGTTATTGAAAACTTAAAAAATAATCATTCCGAACCAAGAAAAATGCTAATTGATATAGGCACTGGTACAGGTTGCATTCCGATCAGTATTATTAAAACATTAAATGATAGCAATATAAAAACAATCGCGACTGATATTTCAAAAAAGGCTTTGCGAGTGGCCAAACAAAACGCCCAACGCCACAATGTTGATATCCAATTTATCCATGGCGATTTATTAAAACCATTCATCAACAATTATTCCGCAATAATTAATAACCGCCGTTTGTTTATCACCGCCAATTTACCATATTTGACACAAAATTGGATTAAATCAGAACCCGGCATACAAAAAGAACCTATTTCCGCCTTATTGTCCGACAATAAACATGGTTTATCTCTTTATGAAAAATTTTTCCAACAAATTAAATTTATAATATTAAACTTCAACAGTTCCCCGTCAATCTTTATTGAAATTGACTCACGGCAGTCAGTAATGGCAATGGAATTGGCAAAAAAATATTTTCCTAAAGCAAAAATAGAAATAAAAAAAGATCTCGCTCGGCGAGATCGCATATTAACAATTTATCAAAATTAAACTATTCCGGATTTATGTCGGAATAGTTTAATTTTATACGGAAATTTCAATTGCTAAATTTTCCGGCACGATCATCAACCAAATTTTTCCAGGAATTAAAAATATTTCTGTCATATCTTTATTATAAAAACGAGTTCTTTCTGGACGTCCATCTTTTTTCCAAATTCCTCTTATCATTTCACCGCGTCTAAAAATACGAGCTTCCCCCTCGCCTATTGTTTCTATTTGCCTCCGTCCAACATTATCTAAAGTAATCATGGTGGCATATTGAACCAAAATATTTTCCGCCGTTATTGGTTGACCGTTGCCATCCAACATTTTTTCTCCATTAAGCCAACGCTCATAATTTCGATTATCTAAATTATACTTCCAAACAACTTCAAAACCACGACCATAACGGATTTTTATTTCTGTCACGGATTCCGATGAAGCAATGATGGTTGGATTTGAATCAAATAACCAACCTTCCCAACTCCAACCAGGATGTTTTTCTCCATACTTATCAAAAATTAAATTCCATTGCTGGCTGGCGGTAAATAAATTATATGGCGCCGTCCGATTATGATCACGCCAATAATAATTTCCCCAATAAAATTCATTAGCATCAAAAATTTTTCTTTCTTTAATTAAACCCAATGCTTCCGGCGAACCGCCACAATGCATATAAAGAGCATCGCCATATTCAGCCAACCAATCCAAAAAATACGGTCGGGCGCTTCTAACAGGTCCGACTTCAGATACATTTTGTTCATCTCCAATCGGATAAATTGCCAAAAATCTGCTGGTCACACCTTCCATTGGCGCTTCATAAATAATCGCCGCCTCATTTACTCCGTTTAAAGGTAAGGCATCAAAATGTCCGTCAATCATTACACCAACCACATCAGGTGTTTCATCTTCAATTGTGGCAACACCTGTTCCATCTAACTTACTCCGATGATTAAACTGCGTTATTCCTAAAAAATTATCTTTGTTAGGATTGGTGATCCAAACAGTTCCTTCTTGCCCAAAATAAAAATAATAACAAAGAATGGCGGCCGAAGCGGTCATTAATCCAAAACTCAAAATAAGTTTTTGCCAATCGGATTTTTTTAACATATATTCTATTATACCAGAAATTAAATAAAAAAAGCCACCGATTTGATTCAGTGGCCTTATGTGAAAGAACTGCTGTTAAGAAAACCTTAGATGTCGTCTTCGTCCTTGAAGAAACCGATGTTGTCGCAAGGACAAGCTTCGCGCTGTAAACGCTCTTGACGGTACTCGTGACAATAGGAACACTCTTCGGACGAAAGACACATGGCACCCAGATAGCCCTGCTTCTCTCGCTCAATACACCGCTTCTCAATGTCACTCCCATGCGATACCTCGTATACATGGCCAGCCAAACACTGAACGTTGTACGTGATATCCTCCTTGTTTTGCCTATTTTTAGTAAGACTTGATTGATTTTCCAAAGAACGGATTATTATATCATATTTTAAAACTTTTGTCAATACCTTAATTTAGCTTATCTTAGCTAAAACAAAAATCCATCCGCCAAATGGCGGATGGATCTTAAAATTTTTATTACTCTTTTTTCGTCTCTTCTTTCTTTTCTTCTCCGGCTTCAGCAGCGGCTTCTTCGCCTTCTTTAGCTTCTTTGGCCGGTTCAGCGGATTCAATCTTGGTTAAATCAGCATCTTTAGTACTTTCACTTTCCATTGCTTTAATTTCTTCTTCAGTCAAAGCCGGTACAGCTTTAACAATAATAGCATCATCATCCACTTCATAAAATTTAACACCCGCCGGCAAATTTAAATCTGACACACGAAACGCGTCATCAAATGTTTTTAAAACAGACAAATCAACATCCAAATGACTGACTAAATCTTTCGGTAAACATTCAATGTCAATCATTTCAAAGTTACGCACCAAAGTACCACCAGCTTCCTTGATAGCCTGTGATTCACCAATAAAAATCAATTCTACCGGCGCGACTAAAGTTTTATTCATATCAATTCTTTTCAAATCAACATGAATTACTCTGTCTTTTACCGGATCATATTGCACATCTTGTACCAAGACTTTTCCTTCTGCTTTACCGTCCACTTCCAAATCAATCAAAGTGGAATCTCCGGCTTCTTGGTAAACTTTATTAAATTCTTTAAAAGTCAATGACACGGAATCAGCTTCTCCTCCCGCACCATAAATAACAGCTGGTAATAAACCGTCCACTCTGACTTTTTCTCCTTTTTGTTCTCGCTTTACAGCATTAATTTTAAACATACATTATTTTATATTTTCCCGACACTGTGTCGGAATCCCGACTTTGCGTCTGGATAATTTTTAATTAAATTATTTTCTTTAATTTGTCTAATGCCATCAATCATTTCGTCCATTACAATCGGTTCTAACTGGCAAAATTTTTCCGCATCAGAGAAATTCAAATCACTTACCATCCCCATTGAACTCAAACTGTGTCCCACCTCAACCACCATGGCGATAAAATTACCAGCACATTTGACACAACTAATATGAATCAAGCTGGCCTTGTCTTGCGAAGCGAAAAGCCGCGCATTTTTCGTATTGTAAATACTGCCACAAACCGGACACTTATTGATAAATTTAAGCGCTTCTCTCCAAGAATCAGATTTCTTTTTCTCCGGTATCATAATAAAGTAGCCTTATATTACACAATTCAGCTATTTTTGTCAACCCCCGTAAGAGTATACTGACAAAACCAAAACTTATTATTTATTTTAAACTTAATTTTCCAACGGTTTCCCATGTTTTTTCATCTAAAACAACAATCTCATCAGAACCGATTAAATAAAGATAATCCGATAAATAAACTGCCCGTGAAATTTGCAATCCACTGATAGCTTTTAATAACGTTAATTTATCATCGGCATAACTAAATACATAACCGCCTTGTCCTCCTGGAATAAAAAATACACTATGTTTTTCATCTAACAAAAAGGCGTGATGATTATTTAATGCTTCAGACCAATACTCATTAAGCGTATATTTTGAAACTTCGACCGGCAATTCAGCTGTTGCTACATCAAAAATTGAAATTTTAACTTTTCCACTTTCCTGTCCCAAACCTAAAACTTTATGATTTGGCAACGGATGCAAGTAAGAAGAATAACCCGGAATTTTCAGTTCACCGCGTAATAATGGTTTTTTTGGATTAGCTAAATCTAAAACGAAAAATGGGTCAGTTTGACGAAAAGTCACCATATAACCACGATCATCCATAAACCTAACCGCATATATTCTTTCTTCTTCACCCATATCCTGCAGAACGCCTGATATTTTCAATTCATCATCTAAGACATAAATATCATTAACTGTTTTTCGACTACCTCCAATACTGCCAATCCCCCAAAAATTTTCACCGACAGTTGTGGCTAAACGCAAATGATTATCATATTCATCCATAGAAAATTGATTTAACAACTGTCCAGGAACTTGTCCGGAAGCGGAAATTTTCATTTTATTTAAATCTATTTTAACAATTCCTGTTTGTTCCAAATCACGACGATGCTTAGAATAATATTCATCCAAACGATTAGTTAAATCGTTTTGTATTTTTAAATTATCATCGTCACTCAAAGAATTCATAAAACGATTAATTACCACATTCAACTCTGATAATTTTGACGACTGACTTAAATCATAACTGCTTAATTGAGCAATTTTCGTCAACATCCATTGTGGAATGATATCTTTATTTTCAGAAAAGAAATCATAGGTAAAATTTACCAAATCACCCATATAAGAATATGTCAGGTAAGCGGCATTTGGCGACATATAAAAAACAGACTGTCCTGATGAACCAACAAAAGATACTTTATCTCCAACCACACCGGTTTCAGCTTTGACAGACAACAAAGTATAAGTGACATCCACATCACCTACGGTAGTTGGATAATAAATATCTCCGCAAGCCACATTGATTTCTCCTTCAGGCAAAATAATCGGCTGTAACGGACATGGCTTTGTATAATTTACACTATCAGAAACAGATAGATAAATAGTCCCATCCATCAAACGAGCATTAATCAAAGATGACCGTTTGCCTAATTCCATACTCCACTTTTCTTTTGGCGACATTTTATCGGTCACATCATAAGCGACAATCTTATTTTGATTATCAAAAACCACTAAAATATTTTCATAAAGTAATAAATCGCCATAATTTTCAATTTTTCCGTCTTCCTTCAAATCAGTCGGTGGAAAAGCCATTACCAATTTGGTTTCACCTAACGCTTGATAATAAGGAGGTACTGACTCACCCTTTCTAATCATCGTATCCATTGCCGGTTCAGTCATATTCACGGACGGAGTAGTTGTATAATAACGCACCATTGGCTGTCTGACTGACAAATAAAGTTCTTTACCATCAGTTTTTACAATATCCGGTTCATCAATACCAGTCACTTGCACATTAGTTTTAGAAATTCTATCAGCCGATACACTGCTGTCTGAAGCCACTGTTTTACCAATTTCACCCATTCCTGCGGGTACGGCATTTGGCAAAGCCATTTCCATAGTTGCCATTGTTCGTGCACTGCCGCCAATTCCATAATATCCACTGCCGCCGGTATGATTGGCTAAAAAATCCTTAAACTCCTGCTCTGAAGAAAATTTCTTAATATCCTTTAAGTCAGCTGTTTTAAAATCACTAATCGTAGTAATCGGCGCTGGAGAAATAACTTGGCCGTCTTTGGAAAATTTCAAATCACCATGCCAAAATCCGTAAACTACTACGCCGAAAAAAATTGTTAAAATAATTAAAAATACAAAAATACCAACTTTTGCAAAAGAATTTTTTGTTAACATAAACTTAAAAAATTAATTTAAAATTAAAAAAATTATTTTGTGTCTATTTTTAATAATTTCGTTAAACTATTCTACCATAAACAAACAAAAAAATAAAACGCTCCACATCTTTGTTAAACCCGCATTAAATCATTTGATAATATATTTATAAAATACAGACATGTGTTTATCTGCTCAGAAAAGAAAATAAATTTTCTTTTCTTTCACCTCATCGTACAAAAGACCCTTTATGTGTCATTTTATCTTCACTTGCTCGGAAATTAAAATAAATTTTCATTTTGCTCGCTTCGTTTAGTAATAAAAAACCGTCTGAAATCAATCAGGCGGTTTTTTATATAGTAGATGAACACCTTTCGGGTTTCGGCGATTCTTCGTTCATACGCAATTATTAAGCTGACTCTCCTGCAGTTTTTTTGATTGCATTGCGCCACTTGAAATAAAGTGAGCACCCCATTGTTCCAACGGCGCAACCTGTAGCATATAAGAGAACCAACTGCCAGTTATTGATGTCCTTGATAATTGTTTCTAGGACATAATACCAGATTAATATATTAATGACTGTGATTGCGCCACCGGCCAACACTTGGTTACCAGAAACCATTTTAGTCCAAATAGCGACAATCAGCATTTCCACTACACCTATAAAAAATAATGTCATATGCATTTGGTTAGTGGTTTTGTAAAAATTCGACCTTTTAGGTAAAAATACACTTTTTGACCTGATTACTTGTTAAAGAGCTATACTATTTTAAAGAGGCAAAAAAGCGCATATCTTAGCCTAAATTCATTATACTCTAAAATAAGCTTCCGGTCAAAAAAAGCTATTCACAGTTTATGCACAGGGGTGTGTAAAGAAAAAAACAGATAAATTTGAAAAAATATAAAATCTCGCCATTTTTGACGAGATTTTTAATTAATCTTAATTTGATTTACAATAAAATAACTGCTTAGTTGTTTACTTTTTCTCCTCAAAACCAAACTCAACCAATTTATCTTGTTTAAATAAATTATGAACTTGGGTGTTTTTAATTTGGGCTAAGTTTTCTAAAGTTCGACGAATTTTTTCCTTCAAAAATTCAGCTTCACCGGAATTACTCAAACCATTATTTTTTAAATCATTAAATATTTCTCCATCTTTACTCAACATTAAATTTTTTGCTCTAAGTAATGGCCTAATATCTTCTGCTTGTCTAATATAATCGGTTCGATAAAAATTATTATAAGCCTGACTGTCAGAAAAACCTCGGAAATCACCATTGTAACCAATTACTTTTCCACCAATACCATACTCAAAATTTAAATTGACCGATAAATCGCCTTTTTTAAAAATATATTCAGGATGTGACGGTCCAAATGCCGGCGTTGCAAGATTATCTTCGGTTTGCGTTTCCGAAGTTAAAATATTTCCTTTTTTATCAACTACATCAGCCGCCGCAATTGGTTGTTCTGTGATTTTATTTGATTTAATGGTTGAAACGGTATCTAATTGTTCCTCTATCCGACCTTCTCCCACCACATCAACAGACCGTTCATCGGCAATATCCAGCTGATCGGCATGGTATTGTTTACCTGTATTTACATCTTCAAAAACATGTCCTCTTGACTGTATCTCTTGCAACGTATTCATGTCATCCTTGGATAAAAACTTTTCACCAATTTCATTTGTCTGCCAATGTTTATCCAGCCAAACTTTTTCTTGATCAGTAAGATGTTTGGCGTAATCATCCAACATGCTTTCCGTCACCGCCGTATCGCCGGATGCTTCAGCTTTAAAATATTTATCAATCGTTTCAATATCCATCTCATGTTCAGAAACAACTTTAATCGGTTCTATATCAGCATGTTCCATTACATAAGTTTTTCCAACCAACTCAATTTTTCCATCCGGGCGCAAAATAACAAACTGATCCCTGTTTTTATTAAATACAAAATATTTATCATCTAGATGTTGCTCGTGTGTCAACACACTTGCTTGATGATCTGCCCATTTATCCACCGACAAACCATTTTTTGGATTATAACCATAAGCCTCAGGATCTATTTTCAATTGTTTTTGTAATAATCCCTCAATATTATTTGAACCACGGGCTGTTTGAACCAACATTGATTTTAAAACTTTAGACGAATCAGCGCCACCTTCTAATATACGGCTGATAGACGCCAATACTTCACGGTGTCCAGCCACTCCGCTTAACAAACGATTAATGTCGGCAATTTCCCCTTCAGTCAAACCATTTTCAACTACACAACCGATTGCCCCAGCACTTAAACCTCGCTGTTCCCAACCGTTTAACAATGCTTTAATTTGTTCTTGTGTTGATTCCGCCATTCCTTCAGCCGGATAGTTATATTTATCAACCAACTCGTCAGTGACTGTTTTAGGTTCTCCGGTCACTGCTCCGCCGTCAATAATTTTTCCACCAACAGTATGATGTTCAGTTTCAATCGCTGCCGCTTTCCCCAACATATTTAAATAAGCCAAACAACCGCCAGCCACACCAATAACCGATGAAACAATCCGCTTACCCCAACGCAATTGTTTTTCGCCGGTAATTTTACCGCCTAAAATATCCAATTCTTGTTTCCGACTTTCCAAATAAGCTAACGCGTCAACCAAACTATCCGGACGAATTATATCGCGAGCATCACCAATTTCTACGGCTTTCGATTTTAAAATTTCTTGAATTATTTGATCTCTAAAATGTGTCAATCTCTGATAATTTTCATCTTTATTCAAATCAAAACCATTCACATAAGCATACGCTTCAATGGCAGCTATGCGATGTTGAATTTCTTTCAAACGATCCTCCGGTTGTAAATCCATTATTAAACTAATGGTTGCCTCAACTTTTTCCATCGCTTTTTCTAATTTTTTATGACGTTTTTCAGTTTTTGCGTCACTTTCACCGCCTGACGGCAATTCCAAATCTCCGCCAGTCGCCTCTTCCGCCAATCCCAATCTATTCCGCCAAACCAATTCGGCTTCATCGCAACTACTAAAAATTTCTCCTCTCTTTCCCAACCAACGCTGACCAATATTTTGTAAAGTATCCGCTGCCGCCCGACTGCCAAAAATTGAACCTGTACCAACAAATGCCGTTCTGGCTCCAATATAAACATGGCTACTTACTAAACCCGGCACTTCATATAAACCAACTCCTAGTAAACCCAACGAAATTCCCAATCGCACACTCAAAGCTTTAGCGCCAAGTTTTGCCCACAAACCGCTTTGCGACAATTCCGCGCCGCGATTAGACCAAAATTTATCCCAACCGCGAACTATTTCGCCGGATTTTTCTTTACTCAAAACTTCTTTGTTTTTCTTTTCCAAATAATTATAAAGATTCATTTCACCAAGCCGTTTCCAAACTTTAGCCACTATATTTTCTTTGCTTTTATAATGTTCACCGAGTTTCTTCTGTAAATTTTTTGATTCATTATCCAAGAATTTTTTTAAAGATTCAGCTTGTAATTCACTGGCCGATAACAATTCTTTTTGAACTCTTTCGTATACCGCCCAAATATTATCATATTCTATTTCAGCCACTTCTTCGCGGGTGCTGCCCAACCAAGTTTTTATCGTACCAAAAACCCCACCTGCTCGTTCGCGATTGGCTAAAGCGGTGACTAAATTTTTCCGAACCTCAGTTAACTGATTTTTAAGTTCTTCAATTAATTTATTCCTCTCTTGGCATTCCGCCAAAATTTCATCATCCACATTAATTTCAATTGATCCGTCTTCTACAAAAGATTCTGCGACCGGTTCAATTATTTCAACAACGGGTTCTTTAATTTCTGTTTCCTGTTTTATTTCTTCCAAATTTATTTCCTTTTCCTCCGGCAATTCTTCCAATAATTTTTGTAAAAATTCTTTATAAAGACCGACGATTTTTTCTTCAACTCTCCACTTTCTTGACCTTTGAGTATCTGAACTATTTTTTAAAGTCAAAGCCACTGTCAAGCGTTGTTCTAACATTTTTATTGTCCGACTGACAATATCCCTTTTACTATTTTTATCTTTTTTATCTAATTGTTCCAAATCAAGAGCAATACCGTCATAATTATTCCAAGCCGTATCATCCTGCCGTTCATGAAAAAATTTAGCAATTGAAGCAATATCAACGTTTTTAGGAATTTCAATTTCTTCCAAAATTTCTTTATTTTCTGAAACTTCCGACTTTAAAGAAACTTCTTCAATGTGTTTCTCGTCCGGTTTTTCTGTTATAACTTCTTTCGATTTTTCAGCTTCTTTAGATATGACCGGTGCAGATACTTTTACTTCTTCTTTAACAATCGACGGCAAATCAACTTTCTCCTCCGTTTTAGCCGGCGGTTGAATAACGGACAATTCTGTCGGAATTGTACTAATTTTTTGTCTGGCCGCTTCTAATTGTTCTTGCCATGTTAAAATTTTACCGTCAGTTTTTGGCGTAACCGGCTTTAATTTTTTCTCCCGCGGCTTAATTGCCGGTTTTTCTATTTTTGCTTTTATTGTTTCTGCCGGTTTTTCTGTTATAATTTCTTTTTTGATTTCTGGTACTGTTTTTGATTGAATTGGTTCTAATTTAGCTTCCGGCGCGACCACATGGTAACGCACAAATCTTTCAATAAAACTTTTAGCTTCCGCCGGTTTATTAAAAGTCAAAACTTGTTCAGCTCTACCTTCAACTTCTAAAATTTTAACCGTACTATCGGCAGTTACTTTAATTTTAATTATTTTATCCGGCTTGCTTCCATGAATAACAAAACCAATCAATTTATCCTTATTTTCTGTGGAAAATTTCAAATCACAATGGCCTTTGGCAGGAACCATATCAACAGACATGCCATCCGGTAATTTTAACGCGCCAATATTATAATCAAAAGAAAATTCCGGCGATTTTTGTTTTTTTGTTTCCTGTACAGCAGAAACAACTTGTTCCGCTGGCTGAACAAATTTTTCAATCTTTTCAGTTTTCGCTAAAATTTCTTCGTCTGATTTGTTTATAATTTCTTTTTTTGTTTTTGTTTCATCTTTTATTGTTGGAATTTTTTTTGTTCCTTCCAACTCCTCCTCCGCTGATTCTAACCATTTGCCAACCAAAGATTTTTCAATTTCATCGGATAATTCTCCTAAACGATTCTCCACTTTATTCATCCTCTCTTGCCATATTCTAATTCGTTCAACCATAAAATCTTTTTCCTGTTGAATATCAGATGCATCCAATTCGCCGGATATATCCTCTAATTCTTTCAAAACTTTTTCTATTTCCGCTTTATAATCTTTTTCTATCTGATAAAATTTCATTAATTCTTCATACTTTTCCATTTCAACTTTAAAAACCGACAATACTTCTTTGTTTGTCATTTTTAAATTTTCTATTTCCTCCAAATTTTCCATTTCATCATCTACTTTTAAATTTTTATCAACTTCATCACTCATAATTCATAATTTAATCAATTCTGCTTGGAAATAAATTTCATTATTTTTGTCTGCTTTGCTTTATCAACTATTTTTAAAACATCGCGTCGGAGTTTTCTACCTTCTTCTTCCAAATTCAACAACTCCATCGCTAATTCACTGCGAAGAGTTTTAATTTTTTCCAAACGCTCTTGAATTTTGGTTTGAACATCCATAATCTTTACATCCATATTATTTACTCCGGCTAACTTGAGCGATTAAATCTTTTTTTACCGCCATAATTTCTTCTTGGAGAATATCCAAAAAATTAGGCGCGTTGTTTTGAATAAAAATATTCAATTCATCGTCTGACCCTTTTTCCAAAACTTCAGTAAATACATCTTGCTTGCGATTGCCAATTTGTTCAAAAATCCTTAATAAAACACGTTGGTTAATAACATCATTCATTCTATCTAACAACTCAATCCTTTCTTTTTCCGATAAAAAATCAAGGTTTAATTGAGACATTATTTGTCCGTGAATAAACTGTTCATCGGCCATTTTAAGTATATTTTTAAAAGCGGACATAAAAAACGATTAATTTAGTAATTATATAAGTAATATAGCATAAAAAAAACAAAGCGTAAACAGTAAAAAATGATAATAAACAAAGCCACAAATGACTTGACAAAACCTTCAAAATGTGCTATAATGGCAAGTTGTGAATAGATGGAAAACCTTGTTTTCTATATATGAACAACGCCGCCATTTCAAGATTGGCTTATAACACTCTATTCTTTAACAAAATGCGGTAAAACCCGCAAAAACATCCGGTAAAACCGGACAAAGGAGACAAACAATGGCACAGATGACGAAAAACGAATCGCGATTTTGTATCGTTATGCTGCTGGTGGTGTGGAGCGTCATAATGTTGGGTGTCGGCAGCTACACCAGACAGGGCGACCGTCTGAAACTCGACAACAACGAAACCTACAACATCATCGCCATCGTGGACCCGGACGCTCCCGGCAATGTGGCGGAAATCGTCATTTCCGAAACAGACGATCCCAACGACCACCACTTCGCCTACATCTACAAGGATTGTCTGAAATCCTACCACACGGGAGCCAACTACTTGCTCCAGCTGAGTACCCGCAATTGCATTTGGCTCCCCTGACCAATCGTTCTTTCTAAAAAATCAGCCCCGTCATTTGACGAGGCTTTTTCTTTTGTTTTCCTACAGATGATATATCACATCTTTTCTTTCCACCACCACCGGCCAACCATGTCGTTTAGCATGCTTGTACAATCTCTGATTCGGATTAAAACAAATCGGCCGCTCCACCAATTTTAAAACGCGAATATCAGATTCTGTATCTCCTACTCCGACCGAACCTTTCAATGTTAAATTATTCAATTTAACCGCCCGTTTCAACAATGTCGCTTTATTAAAAATAATAGCATCTCTTTCACCGTTCAAAATATTTTTATCATTGGTTTTATAAATCAAACCGTAATATTTATCAAAACCCATCAAATGACAAAACTCATGAACAACTTCTTTCGGCGAATGAGAAATAGCCAACAAAAAATAACCTTTGGATTTTAATTCTTTAACTAAATCGCGAGTATAACGGTAAACTCGATTCTTGTGAAAATCGGAAACACGTTTAGCCACTTTAAAAAAATTTTTATAAGGAACACCTTTAATGTGGCGATTAAAAGTTTTTACAATATCCATAATATAATCTTCATAAGTGCCGACACGATTCAACCAATTTTTATACGACTTGGCATATTCCTTATTAACCGAAGACGGAAAAATTCTCTCTTGAATTAAGGCGTCTAAAATTTCAATCAACAAACTGGAACGAAAAATTGTTCCATCAATATCAAACACCGCAACTTTTTGTTTGGTTTTATTAGACATAATTTTTTTATAATTAATGCTAATTGAATATTAACACCTATTAATTTGCCGTAATTCTGCCGGACAATTGCTTTTGCATTTCTTGCAAATTATTTTTTATTAAAGCTTTTTGAATTTCTAAAGTATCCAATCCACCGGATTTAAAAGAAGATATTTTATTATTAACGACCATATCTTGAATAATACAATTTGAAATCCACGCTTGTTGCCAAACAGACGATTCTTGCCGAATAAAATTTTTAACCGTCTTTTTTCCTATTTTAAATTCTTCAATATCACTGTCGTTTATTTCAATAATTTCATTGGACGAAACAGATACTGTGCTATCCGCCAAATTATTTTCTTTTTCCGGATCAACCACGGTTAAGGCGGCTTTATTTTCCGCCACAACCAACAAAGTTTTTCCTTCTGAATATTCCACGCCAAAAGCCCCCACTTGACCAAACACAACCGCGTTGTCAGTTTTTACTTCCCAAGATGAATCACCCGGCGAGCCCACTATTTTTGACCAAATTTGTCCGGTTTTAAGAATAATTTTCACTGCCAATGCATTTTTTTTAAAATTAAAAACAGCTTTGTCCAATTCAATTTCTGTGTTGCCACCCAAACGAATTACTGAACCATTAGCTAAATAAATATTAGCTGATTCGGACGATTCTGTTTTTAAAATAATCGGCGCCATTATTTCATCACCGCTATATATTTTACGACCCGTCATCGCTTCTTCAATACCATTGCCGGATGATGGGGCGAAAATTTCAATCCAATTTAAACCCTGTAAATTATTATCCGCCGGAGCATTAATCCGCCCGACATAGAAAAAAATACCGATTAAAACAGCAATGAAAACAAAAATATAAAATATTATTCTTCGCATAATTTTAAATATTCATCTTAACTTCTTATAAGTATTATATTACAAAAAACTATTTATTTCAACACTAAAAAATTAAAAACCCCGACCGAAGTCGAGGTTAAGAAAGAACAAACTAAAAAGTCATCTCCAAGCCGAAACCGACATTGTGCAAATCAAACGTAAGATTATACTCGTAAACAGCGCGCAAATGGAAACCGCGCAAGTTGGCGGACAATCCAGCCGTGATGAAATCATTGGCGCGAAAAAACATATCATTTTCACCGTGAATGTAACCGAATTGCGGTGAAATACTGAATTTGTCATTGCCCAATGTATAAAGCGTTCCGATTTGCCAAGTCAATCCATCCTGCAAATTTTCAAAATCGGTTCCTAATTTCCAACTATCTTTTCCTAAAACATGCAACGGAGTCACTACCGTTCCGACTGAAAATCGAGGATTTTCAGATTGCGAATCACCGTTATACCAAACGGTGCCGAAATTTTCTGCTGTCACTGCCAGTCTGGCATCTAAAATCGGATCATGAAAAGCGACAGTGGAAGATAAATCAACAGCAAAACCAATTCCGGATAAACAATTGAAATCAGGCGTCTGCAAAGCGTTTTCAAACGTGGCAAGACCGAGATGTCCGTTAAATCTAACGGCGGTTTTTGGCGATAACCAACGATGCATTACTCGACCCTGAACGCCAGCTGACAATTCAATGCCCAACGGCAATTCAAACATACGAGTGTATCCAATCAATCCGCCGATGTCGGAACGAATCGCTATGGCAGCGATATCCGGTGTGCCGGAAAAATCAACATAACTGTTAATACCATCATGAACGACAGGCAGCGGGGATGTATCCAATGGAGCATTGTGAATAACGACATCATTTTCATTGTAAGCGCCAACCGTCAGTCGGCCGATTTTTTTTGTTCCCCAAGAAATGCGAAATGGTTCAACGCGAGCGCGCAAACCAAAATTCATTGTCGGTCTTTTGTTGACTGCTATGATAGCGGCCAAAGAATTTCCGGCATTGAACATATCCGAATACAAATCAATCGCATCATCGGATTCCGTCCAATTACCAATCACATCCAAATTAAAAACAGAAAATTTCCAACCTTCTGTTGAAGAAATAACATTTGACAAAATACGGCTGTCCAAAGTCAAATCTACTCCGCCCAGTCCGCGATATTCCAGCGACTCAATTTTTCTGATTTCTCCAGAATCCGCTGAAACATTCGTCACTCCAAAAAAGACGGCAATCGCAATAACCATGGTCAAATACCTAAACATTTTATACTCCACATCTAAGGCAATTTTGCCTCTTTGGTTATCAAATGACTTTAATTGTTAAAGAACTTACCTAATGTATCCATATCATAAAATATAAATGCTGTCAATCAATTGTCACAAACTATAAATTAAAAATTCAATTTCATAATCTCCTGATAATTCGTAATTTATAATTTTTTATTTACCTAAAATTAGCTAAACTAAAGTATTGACAAAATCTCTAAAATATGCTATAGTACTTCGTTATTTTCACAAAATAACCAAGTCACAACGAGGACAAAAACAAGGAGATGCAATGAAACACAGTATGCGTTCGCTGATTGTCGCTTGCGTAATCTACTTTTTATTCGGAATGACCGTGGGAAGCATTCTCGGAACCAACGGGGTTGAGGGCCGCTCAACCGAACTTGAAGACGGAAGATATGAACTCATCAATGTCGTCGGCGCCGACCCGATTGATCAAAGTCGAACCGAAGTGGTGGTAAAAGAAAACAACGAGTTCAATATTCACCGATTCGTGACTATGACGCCGGAATGTTTCAACAACTACAACGACGGCGACAAGGTTTTGGTTGTGATCAATGACTGGTGTTACTGGCTCAGAGAATAATTTTTCATTAAACATCCGCAATCTCTCCGCCAGATATCCATCCACATTGTTCTTTCCTGTCTATTTAGGACAAAACAACCCCGCATTAATGCGGGGTTTTCCTATTGACACAAATATTAAAATATACTATAAATAAGATGCTCTTTTAAATTAAACTCAGGGTTTTAAAAACACAAAAATAAAAAAGGAAGGAAAAAGGGATGAAAGATTTTTTGTTTATGATAAGTGCTTGGGTTATTGGTATTATGACGGGAGCACTTATTTTTTTTTCGTCGCATAACACAGGCAAAAGTTTGCAACTTAGCACTGGCAACTACAATATTGTTCACATCATGGATAAGTCCGAAGATATCAGCGAACCAAGACAAGAACTGCTCGTGTCCACTATGAATAACCCGACTAAACATCTCTTTGTGACAGTGTCCGAAAAATGCTTCGCCAGCTACTTTGCCGGCGCTGAACTTCTAATTATAAATAACGACGACTCGTGCATCTGGACGACCACCCGACGTCCACCATCACCCGAATTTGATATACCGTAAATATCGTTCTTTTTCTCATCAGCCTCACACAAAATGTGAGGCTTTTTATTTAAAAATAAAATTTCAAAATTGACAATTCCGCCATAAGTGGCATAATATTAGAGTAATTATATTTTAATGATTTAATGTATATGCGCGAATGTGAATCAAATAACCAAGAAATTATCATTTACGGTGATTCAAAATTATCCCGCCGAATCAACGAATTTTCTAACTGTCAAACCAACAAAATAGACGAGTATAATTTTACTCAACTTTATCAAAAAGACGAAATAAACAAAGATAAAAAATTAACCAATACCGAAACCGGCATCAAAAACGAAAAATTAGCCGAGACATTGTTGGTTGGCGCTGTTACCTGTGAATGGTTGGGGTCGCAAATGGCTGTCGTGCGCCCGTCCGCTTATGATATTGATCGGCAAAAAGTAGACTTACTGGCCGAATGCGCCGCTTATCCGTCAGAAAATTACGGGGAAGAACCGCCGGTTTTAGCCATCTCCATCGCCATAAATGAACATCCTAAAAAAGAAAAAAATCCGGATAAATTAAAAACGATTCCGGTTAAATATTTTCAGTCGCCAATTTATGGAACGCCAAGCGCCTTGGAATCAGTTATAATGGTGAACGTGACTATTAGCCGAGAAAACGCGAACAAATTAAACAAATTGCTGGAAAATATACAACAACTAATCGGCAACATCCATTATAACACTCAGGAACAAACACAGCAGCTTAAAGAAATGATGGATAAATTTGCCAATCATCCGACGCATTTGCAAATTTTAAAAGATATTTCAAATCAACTGGAATTTTTCGTCAAACAAGCCTCTGCTGAAACAAAAAAAGACGATGAATTAACACCCCGCTTAAAAACTTTAAATGACATAATTGGCATAGCCTTGGCGGAAAAAGAACAACAGCTTGAAGACGGACAATAAAACAAAAAAACGACGTAAAATTGCAACGCCGTTTATCAATTCTTCATGAAACAATCATCCAAGCTTTAATGAAATAATTTCACCACCGTGTAAATTGAAGCGGCTGAAAAAAACAATAAAACCGGAATGGCTACCAGCCAAAAATTATTCAATCCATAACGCGAGGCGTCTAAATCGCCTTTTTTTCTTGCCTTATAAGCGATTGCCACCAATAACACAGCTTCAATTCCAATAAATAAACCGCCGATAACATCCAAAATAGAAACAAAACTTCTAAAACCAAATAAAAATAAAATTACCGGCACGGATATCACGGCAAACTCCGCCAAATACCTATTTATCTTATGATCCCAAATTAAAGACTGTTTTAAAGCAATGCCAATCCCCAAAAATCCTGTGCCCATTGCCAAAGCGGCAAATAAATTAGCGCACGCATATACCCAACCGCCAAATTGATGATTTAATCCGACAGTGGCAATTTCCGTGGTGTTCACACCCAAAAAACCAACTACCGCCAATACGAATAATAAATAAACACCAATTGGAATCAATCCGCCAATAATAATCGCTTTACGAAAATGCTTTTGGCTGCCCGGCAACAAAGCATGCGCCTCGGCAATCGCCGGTGTGGCATTTAACGCAAATAAAATCACGCCGTATGGTAAAAATAATTTTGTTAAATCAGTATAAAAAAAATTTGCCGGATGAAATTTATCCAATAAAAATAAACTCAAACCGACAATCAACCCGATAACAACCATGCTTAATATTTTTTCAACATTTTTTACCGTTTGCAATCCACGCCAAATTAAAATACTGCCGATTGACCAAAAACAAATACTCCACCACACTTTATCTCCGCCAAACATAGCCGACAAAGCTTCCCCTTCTCCAATAATATAAGCCAACAAAGCGCCATAGCCTGTTAAAATTATAATTAATGACATCAATCTTTTTGCCCAACAACCCAAATAACGACCGGCAAAACCGGGAATCTGAAAATTTTCTTTAGTTCTAACGGCAATTTCACCAATAATCAAATTCAACATCATTACTACCAAACCCAAAACCAATATATATATCAAACCAATAATCAAACCGACCTGCGCCACCACATAAGGCAAACCTAAAATACCGGCGCCGATAGTCATTCCTGTAATCATAAAAACCGCTTCACTCACCGTGGCGGTTTGTTTATATACACCTTGATGTAAAACTACGGATTTTTCATTTTTCAACATACTTAAATAGTATAACACATTTTTAAATTAATAAAAAACTCCCGACAAAAGTTGGGAGTATTTTTTTAACAAAAAAGAATAGTAAAGTTGGGAGTATTTTTTTAACAAAAAAAATAGTTCAGGATCTAGCGAACAATTCCTTGAAATCACGATAAGCGGACCAAAGACCGAACAAACAAATAAAAATTACGCAAATCGCGACAATGCACGCAGACACTGTGCCCAAACAAGCAATATAAATAGCTAAACCGCACATCACGGACATTCCCACCCACACCAAGCAAGTAATTATGAAAACGATGATCCTGACGCATGACGACTTGTTACAACAATTATTTTTAATTTGATTCATCGTCATTTTCTCTCATTTCCTGTTCAATTTTTTTCAACAAAGCTTCCCAGCCTTCCATTTTCAGAATAATTAAACGGCTGTTTATAATTTGGAAATTTTTATAAAACCGAAACGTACCATAAGCATTAAGCGTGCAACACACGCCACAACATACCATTTCAAACCAGTCGTTGGAATTATAATTATTCAAACACCACCGAAAACAAGCGGCCGCGACAACAGTGCAAAAAATCATTCCCGCTACGACACCAACTTGACATAAATGAAGGGACTTTCTAATTTTTTCCGTCCTTTCATCTTTTTCCATTTTGTTCCTTTCTGCTTTAAAAATATCTGCTTTGCCGTCTGTAAATATCCTATTTCCTTTTGTTGTTAATGAACTGCTTTATATATAACAAATTTAAACAAAAAAGTCAATGTTAAAATAAAAAAAAAGACCCTGCCGAAAGGCGGGGTCAAAAGAACAAATTAACAAAAAAATTAACCGATTTTATCGTCATCCGTAAACGACAAATCGGACGATTTAATATCAAATGACACATTCATATCCAAAGCCGCTTGGGCCAGCTTTGCAAACTCTTCATTTTGCATGATTTTGTCCGTTTGGGACTTTTCCAATATGTAATCATGAATCTCACAAGAAAAATTCCAAATTACGTGCAACGCCAGCGGTATCCAAATTGTCTGCAATAAAATTCCCACCACACAACTAATAATTCCAAATAACAACATCGGTATCATCAGGGCAAACTTATAAATTATTTTTTTCTCATCTTTAAAGTTATACCAATGCAAACCGCTGAATATGACACTGGAAATAATAATGGCAATTCCGGCGACAACGGTTAACTCGGAAAAGAAAAAAATAATCGGCAAACGAAAAACCATTTCTTCGCCAGTGGGTCCAATAACGCAAGCTTCCATGCCGTCATTCAACCAATACATCTTGAAAAAATTTTTATAAAACCATTTGGCATTGCCGCATTTCTTGCTATATAATTTATTTGCCGCCGCCCTAACCAATGCCGCAAAAATTATAATCACAATAAGAATTAAAAACGGTGGTAAAAATTCAATAAATCTTTCCAACATTTTTTATTCTCCTGTTGGCCGCAACCTTACGTTTTAGCTTGTTTGTCGTACGGAAACAATTTTTTTCCATTTCATCCGACAGACAAAGTATACTATCGGCCCTTGTACCAACGCTTTTTTCTTTTTTGGATTACCACATCCTATTGCCTTTTTCCGTCAACTGACGAATTGTTAATGAACTGCTTTATATATAACAAATTTAAACAAAAAAGTCAACTATTAACAAGAGTTGACTTCAATAACAATTTAATATATAATGATTTTACTTTAAGCACGCCTAGCTCAGTTGGTTAGAGCACCTCGTTTACACCGAGGGGGTCAGGGGTTCAAATCCCTTGGCGTGCACATTTAAAAATGAGCCAATATTTTGGCTCATTTTTAAATTTTATAAGTTCTATTTTTTTAAATAACTATCAATTGAATTGCCGCCTTCCCTGTGTCCTTCGGAAATATATATTCTTATTTCATCTCCCATGCGCAAAATCTTGGGATCGGTGCCTTTATCAAAAATATTTTTATCCACTATTTTCCAATCTAATCCGTTTTCTGAAATCGCTTCATAAATTCCACTCCAACTCCACCTTCTCCACTGTTTCAAATCTTCCCACGGAGAAAATCCAGCGACGAAATACATATGATACAAATTTCCTTCTTTGATCACGGCACAACTACCCGCTCTCTGCATATATTTCAACGGTTCTTGCTCATAATCTATTCTAACACCTGTGTCCAATACCCAATTCAAACCGTCTTCAGAGTATAAACTTCTAATTCGCCACACTGGCCAAGTCCAATTTTCATTTTTGTATTTTTCAAAATCAGATGGCACCAACCCGCCTTCATCAAAATACATTCTATATCCTTTATCCAATTTTATAATTTCAAAATGCGCGATTGTTTTTATACCTTCTAATTCTCCTTGTCCTGTTACAAGCAAAGGCATTTTTTCAACTTCAAAATTCAATCCATCGTCTGAAATTGCCATCATTAACGCTTGCTGTTTATCATTTTCAAATCCTCTCTGAAAATAAAGCCTAATTTTTCCATCATCTTCAAGAATAGCCGCCGGCATAGCCGCCCGATGAATTCTTTCTCCTTCAAATTCCCAATTTAACCCGTTACAAGATTTATAGCTGTAAATATTCATCAAACCGTCACTTCCCGTTCCAGTACCATGCGAATACAATCTAAAACAATTATTGCTCAATTGGATTATATCCGGATTTTGATTGGTATCCTGTTGATTTTCAATCACTGTGCCTTCCAAATTCCATCTTGAAAAACCGGCTAACGGATTATATTCAATCTTCCAAAATAAAACTAATAATAAAAAAACAAATAAAATTAAAATGATAAATATCAATAAAATTTTTTTCATATTTTTAAATTAAAATTATTCTGCTATTTTTTTAATTTTTTTGCCAAATCAATAAAATCTGAAATATTATTTTTTTCTTTCATCCAATACCACCACTCCGCCCCCCACAAATAAGCGCGCGAAAAACCAACTCGCTTGGCATAATCAATATTTTTTTGGAAACGTTCCGGACTCATAGATTTGTATTGTTCTTTAATTGAAAAAGTATGTATATCCGTATCGGTCACCCATGGTTCAGCTTGTAATTCCACAATAAAACTTTGATCCGATGCGCGATTAGCCAACCAAAGTTTAACCCGATAAAAAAGAGGCGTCAGCCAATCATAACTAAAATATCCAAAAGTTTTATTCCACACCACCCGATAAAGCGTGGCACCAAATAAATCTCCGCGTTTGGCTGATTTTTGCCAAGTAGACAACTCACCGCTGTCGGTTACCAAAGTCAAATGAGCGGCGTCTAAATTTTTAATTGTTTCTATTTCTTTTTTCAGCATTTCATCGGAAAATTTCCGACAAACTCCAAAATCCAAAAACGGTTCATTTTCCACCTGCCAAATTTCCAACGCCGAATGTGTTCGATAATGTTTCACTGTCGCTTCAACAAAACTGTCCAATGTTTTAAAATATTCTTCATCAGACAATGACATTGCCCACTTTGGCGGATGACATTCCGGCCAACGCGGAATTTTTTGTCCAACCACCAAAATAACTTTTACTTTTCGTTTAACCGCTTCATCCATATACCAATCCAAACTGGAAAAATCATATTTTCCTTTTTCTTTTTCAATCACATCCCATTGAGCGGACAACCTAATGCGTTTAAAGCCTAAATCGTCTAAAATCGCCGTAAAAACCTGACGCGAATTCAACTTTAAATAATCAGCGTATTCTTCGTTAAAACTAACGCCATAAATTTGATTTTGATTTTGCCGCGAAGCGTAATATTTATTCAAACAAAATAAAACAATAACTATTGTCGCGATAACAATTAATCCTGTCATAATTTTTTTTCTAACAAACATAAAAAATATTCAATTTAAACATTCTAAATAAAATTATTTTGCCAACAAAGCCAAACCGACGACAATAATCAAAACAGCGATAATCTCCTGAATGATTTCCCAACGGCTATATTTTTCTTTAAAAAATTTAGAATAAAATTTGCTTAATAAACCAACTAAAATTATTAATAAAGCATATTGAAAACCGGCCAAAGCATAAACAATCGTCACGCTGCCCAACGAACTGGCATATTGAACCAAAATCAGACCAATCACACCCAACAGTTTAGCTATCATAACAAACAAACCCTTTTTCCAATCTCTCACTCCGTCAACCGGACGAAAAATACCCGACAGAGAATTTCTGACACCGGGGAAAAATAATAAGAGTAAAGCGGACGCGCCAACCATCCCCTGAGTCCACACAAAACCGGTTACAAAATCATATCTGCCATATAAATACTTTGCCGCCACGGCAAAAATAGCCCACAAAAAACCGCCCAACAAACCCCAAATTGCTCCTTTTTGAAATCCGTTATGGCGTTTGCTTTTTTCTAACGCAATGATAAAAGAACCAAAAACCAACAAAACAATTGCCAACAATTGTCTTGATAAAAAATATTCATTCAAAAAAATAAAACTGAATACAAAAACAAAAATAGGAATAACCGCCCCAATAAACGGTCCCATATGACTGACTTCGCTTTTTTGTATGCCGGTATAGCTGGCCCATAAACCCAAAACAAATGTCAGACCGGCCAAAATAGCCAAACCATAATCAAACGCGCAATTTAATAATCCGACTTTCAACGGAATCAACAATAAAAATAGCAAAGCAAAAATGGTGGAATAAAAAACAAAAGCCACCGGCTTACGGACAGTTTTATCCAACACAAATTTATCCAATATATTTACAACCGAACTGATGGCATATCCGGATAAAGCGACAAAAAACCACATACTCCTTAAATAAAAATTTTTAATTTTTAATTTTTAAATAATTTCTTAATGCTCCAATTTTTAAAACTACTTGCAACTTTTGGAAATCTTAGCAAATATCAGAGTTAACTCATGTGATTCTTTCCATAATTTACGACAAATATCTTGCTTGTCAAAATTAGCTGTAACTATCATTCTTAACCAATGTTTTGTTTCATTAGCTTCTTTCTGACAGATTCTAATCTTATTTTTAAAATCTTTTTTAGAACTTGCCTGATTCGCTTCCATATAATTTGCTCCTATACTGGTGGCAGAACGAACTATCTGACTGATTAACGGCCTATTTATAACATTTTCTGGTAATGTTTTAATAAACTTTATTATTTCTTCTCCAAATTTAGCTGTTCTCTCCTCTAAATTATAATTCATATGACTATCCTATTCTGGGTGTTTAAAAATTATGATTTATTTAAAAATTATAAAATTATAAAATTAAAAATTTAAAGTTTGAACTTAAACTAAACATTACCTGTCATTTTTCTCTCAGCGCAAATAGCCGCATTTTGAAACAGTTTAGCAACAGTAATTGGTCCGACTCCGCCCGGTGTCGGCGTTACCAAAACGCCTTTTTTATCCAAACCGGAAACATTAACATCGCCAAACACTTTTCCTTTATCAAAAGAAAACCCGGCATCAATCACAATTGTTCCTTTTTTAACCATTTTAGCGGTGACTAAATTCTTTTTTCCCGCGCCGCTGATAATTATATCCGCTTCCAAACATTTTTTTGTTAAATTTTTTGTAGTGCTGTTACAAATAGTCACTGTCGCCCGAGCATTCATCAACAAAACAGCCAATGGACGGCCCAATAATAATCCGGAACCGATTATAACCACATTTTTGCCCGGAAAATCAACATTTAAATCACGCAATATTTCCATCACCGCTCCGGCGGTCGGCGGTTCCAAACGATTATCTTTCAACAACAACCTTCCCAAATTTATTTCAGTCAAACAATCAATATCCGCTTCCGGCAAAATATATGATAGAATTTTCTGCTGATCAAATTGTTTTGGCAAAGGCAATTGAATTATTATTCCGGCCGTATCTCGGCGAGATTGCGCCGCCATTATTTCTCTAATTAAATCCTCTTCCTTTATTTTTGAAGGAAACCGCAACAGTTCAAAACCAAAACCCAACTTTTTGGCCATCATTTCTTTTTGCCTAACATAAACTTCAGATTCCGGACGATTTCCAATCAAAACAACCGCCACTTTCGGATTAAACCAATTGTGATTCATTTTTTTTACTTTATCCAATGTTTCTTGATTAATTTTAAAAGCTATGGCTTTTCCGTCAATTAACATATTTATATATTATATTGCTTTATTATAACACAGATAAACTATTTCTTTCCATCTTTTAACCGCTTTTCCGCTATTGACACAACACTCAAAATGTATTATCTTAATTGAAAATTGCTCTTTTGAGCCACTGCGGTCTGAAAGACCAAAAAGGAGAAATAACAATGGAAGAGACTGTGGCGGAAAAAAATAAAGAGGAAGAGAAAGATCCTCACTCCGGATGGTGGATTTCTATATGCGGTATTATCATTTTTCTGCTCGGCCTTATGCTGGGGACGTTTATATGCCTAGGCGACAGCGAAACGCTTGGAAGCACAGACACCGGCGATGTCTACAACTTCATCGCTTTCGTGGATAAGAACGCTCCCAACGGCACAGTGGAGGCGGTCATTTCCGACACTGACGATCCTGACGATCATCATTTCATCTCTATGACCAAAAAGTGCGCCGCCACTTACCACAAAGGCGCCCGTTACGTTCTCGTCGTGAACTTGAACAAATGCATCTGGCTCCCCTGACCAATCGTTCTTTCTAAAAAATCAGCCCCGTCATTTGACGGGGCTTTTTATTTATATTTTCATCAAACTTAAAACAATTGTTTCACTATTTTTCTTTTTCTTTCCAAAACGATCATAATATTCTATTTTTATTTTTTTAAATCCGGCGGATTTTGCCAAACTTTTTAATTCATCGGCGGTAAAATAATGTAAATATCTCATTACTTCTTTTCCTCGTGTCCCCTTCCATGGCACGCAGACATCGCCGCTATCATATCCGTCGGAAATTTTTTTTAATTGATTTTTAATATCATATTTTTTACAAGCCCATTTTTCAAGCAAATTCCAACTGGTTATCACCGCTTTGCTGCCGGTTTTTAAAACGCGAAAAATTTCTTTTAAAAATTTTTCTCTCAATTCAACGGATGGTATATGATGGATAACGGCAAAAGAAAAAATAAAATCAAATTGATTTTTTTTAAAAGGCAAATCAACGGCATCAGCAACAAAAAATTTAGCTTTTTTATTTTTTATATTCACAACATTTTTTTTCTTGGCTTCCATAATCAATTTTACTGAAATATCCGACCCAAAATAACGACCACCGCGCTTAATCGCCTCGTCAGCCATTAAACCATTGCCACAACCAATATCAAGAACACTAAAACCTTTTGCAATATTCCTTAATAATTTTATTTTAATTAAAGATGGTATAGACCGGCTAATATTCCACTCCTTGGCAATGATATTGTAATTTCTTCTGGTTTCGCTTATAATGCTTAAAGCTTTTCGTTTTTCCATAGAAATAAATTATGGGTAAAATTGAAGAAAAAGTTATTTTACTGGCGACGGAAAAAATCCGTCTTCGCCGGCTGAACAATGCCGAACAATTCAATGAATTAAAACGGTTTGTTTTGCGTTCAGAAATTAAAAGCGGAACACTTCCGTCAACAGCCAATTTGCTTAAAGCATATCATAATTTAGTGGAAAAAAACAAGTTATCACCCAATAAAATACTGGAAAAACTGCTGGTTAAACGAGCGGTCAGAACATTGTCCGGCGTATCCATCGTCACTGTTTTAACTAAACCATTCCCCTGTCCGGGAAAATGCGTTTATTGTCCGTTGGAAAAAAATATGCCAAAAAGCTATTTATCTGAAGAGCCGGCGGCCGCCCGGGCATTAAAACTGAATTTTGATCCGTTCAAACAGGTAACGGCGCGATTAAACACTTTAGAAAAAAATGGTCATCCAACCGATAAGGTTGAATTAATTGTTAAAGGCGGAACATGGAATGCCTATCCAATCAATTATCAATATTGGTTTATTTTAAGATGTTTTGAGGCCTGCAACGCGAAAAATCAATCAAAAATAAAAAATCAAAAATTCAATTCCAAAATAAAAATTAACGAATTTAAAAAAATATTAGCCGGCGAACAGAAAAAAAATGAAACAGCGCAACACAGAATTATAGGACTGACTTTAGAAACCCGTCCGGACTTTGTCACTTATGAAACAGTCGGGCAAATGCGCGAACTCGGCTGTACCCGAGCTGAACTTGGCGTACAAACAACCGATGATAAAATTTTAAAAATAATAAAACGCGGACACGCGGCGGAAGACATAAAAAAAGCGGTAAAATTGCTGAAACAATATGGTTTTAAAGTTGATTTTCATCTTATGCCGCAACTGCCCGGTTCCACCCCGGCCAAAGATTTAAAAATGCTATTAAGTGTTTTTTCAGATTCAGATTACCGTCCGGATATGCTTAAAATTTATCCGTGCGCGGTAATAAAAAATTCCGAATTATACCGTTGGTGGAAAGCTGGAAAATTTCAGCCTTATTCCAACAAACAACTATTATCAATTTTGAAAAAATTTAAAGCTCAAGTACCTTATTATGTCAGAATATCCAGATTAATCCGCGACGTACCCGGCCGTTATATTGAAGCCGGCAATAAAGTCACAAATCTGCGGCAAGTTATTCAATCGGAAATGGCGGCGGAAAAATTAAAATGTAAATGTCTGCGATGTCGAGAAATAGGACATCAAGAAAAAATAAAAAATAAAAAATCAAAAATCAAACTATTTTCTAATAAATATAAATCCAGCGGCGGAATGGAATATTTTTTAAGTTTTGAAGATATTAAACGGCAAGCGATATTTGCTTTTTGCCGTTTAAGAATTGATAAAACCGGAATTTATCCGGCTTTTATCCGCGAATTGCATGTTTATGGACAATCAATTTCAGTCGGCGAAAGGGAACAAAAAGCTTCTCAACATAAAGGTTTGGGAGTAAAATTAATTAAAGAAGCGGAAAAAATTTGTAAAAAACACAAAATCAGAGAAATTGCCGTTATTTCCGGAGTTGGTGTGAAAAATTATTATAAAAAATTCGGCTACAAACCGGAAAATACTTATATGATAAAATCACTAAAACACTAAAACACAAAAACCGACGGTTTGTTAAATATTTTCAAAAATTTAAGCATTAAAAAATTATTTATAAAATTAAAAATTCAAAAATTATAAAAATTTCATCTTATGAATCATAAAAAACTATCAAAATTTGATACAAAAATATATTCCGCCATTGAAAAAGAAAAACAACGGCAGGAACAGGGTCTTGAAATGATTCCATCGGAAAATTTTGTTTCACCGGCGGTTTTGGAAGCGCTTGGTTCAATTTTAACCAATAAATATTCCGAGGGTTATCCCGGTAAACGCTATTATGGCGGATGTGAATTTATTGATGACGCGGAAACATTAGCGATTGAACGGGCAAAAAAACTTTTTAAAGCCGAACACGTAAATGTTCAGCCGTTATCCGGCGCGCCGGCCAATGTGGCGGTTTATTTCGCTTTGTTAAAACCGGGCGATACGGTATTGGGAATGGATTTATCACACGGCGGACATTTAACACATGGGCATCCGGTCACCTATATGGCGAAAATTTTTAACTTTATCCGTTATAAAACAACATCAGCCGGAAAAATTGATTATAAACAAATTGAAATTTTAGCAAAAAAACACAAACCAAAAATAATTCTGGTTGGCTATTCGGCTTATTCGCGGGAAATTAATTATAAAAAAATTCAAATTATCGCTGACAAGGTAGGCGCCATTACTATGGCGGATATCGCCCACATCGCCGGTTTGATTGCCGGCGGACAAATGAATAATCCCGTTCCAATTTTTGATGTTGTCACCACCACCACTCACAAAACTCTGCGCGGACCGCGAGGCGGAATGATTATGTGTAAGAAAAAGTGGGCAAAAATAATTGACAAAGCGGTGTTTCCGGGATTTCAAGGCGGACCGCATGAAAATAATATTGCCGCCAAAGCTGTTGCTTTTAAAGAAGCGTTGGAACCGACTTTTAAAACTTATGCTAAACAAATAATGAAAAACGCCAAAATTCTGGAACAAGAATTCAAAACACGCAATTACAAGATTTGTTTTAACGGCACCGATAATCATCTGCTACTGATTGACTTAAACAATAAAAATCTTTCCGGCAAAGAAGCTCAGGAAGCGTTGGATAAAGCCGGTATTACAGTCAATAAAAATATGATTCCGGACGATCCGCGTTCGCCAATGGATCCGTCAGGCATCAGGCTTGGCACGCCGGCTCTGACCAGTCGAGGAATGAGAGAAAAAGAAATGAAAATAATCGCCGGATGGATTGATCAAGTGATAATCAACCGACAAAATGACAAAAAACTGGCAGAAATTAAAAAACAAGTCGTAAAAATGACAAAAAAATTTCCGCTATATAAATAAAATAAATAAACAAAAAATCCCCGGCGTATTGTCGGGGATTTTTTTAGAATAAAATTATTCGCATTTCTGGCCAAAACACTTTTTTATTTGGCATTTTAATTTTTCAAAGAAACTTCCTTTTCCGCAACAAGTTTGTTCACTTGTAACATTGGCGGCAACCGGCGCGGCTGGCTGATTTTCAACCACTGGCGGAGTGTCATTGATTACCGGCGAGGTGTCGTTAACCACTGGCGGGGTTGTCGGAGCATTTTGCTGTTCCATAGTTTTAAAATTAAAATTAATTAATATTCTTTAATACATTATACACCTAAATGAAATTATGTACACTCTTTGCCAAAAAACTTTTTTATTTGGCATTTTATTTTTTCCAATAAACTTTCTTGTTTAACCGAATCCGTTTTAACCGCCATATCCTCTTCTGCCGCGACCGGATGATTAATAACCGCCGGAGTCGGACAATTCACTCCGCCGGAAATCAAACCTATTTTACAGCCAAAATTTTTAAACCTTAATTTTATATAATCCCAAAGATTTTGATTATCCATCAAATAAGGAACATAAGGCAAGGTGGTGGAAACATCAGCCACTGACTGATTAAGTCGGTCGCAAATGCGATTACCCACAAACGTCCAATAACGCGCGCGGGTTTTTTCTTTCATTTCAGAATAATCATCACGCAATTTGATTTTTTTATCATATTCATCAAATTCATTAATCGTCGTTCGGAATTGGCTGAAAATCCAGCCGTGTTTAACATCTTCAGTATTATTCAAACACATAAACAAACCGGTCATTTCAATCCACTTATCATCATTCATTCCATCAATAATAGCGTCAGCGACAGCGCAATTTCCGGAAACAACCAATTCATTGTATTTATCTTCGTAACGCTTATTCATTTCTTCAATATTCCAGTCTGCCTGCATTGCTTCATCTCCGGAAGTTTTAAAATTTGTCTGCCACGCGTAAGCGGCATATTCAGCCGATGTTACCCCAAATTGCGACATAATGGCATTAGTCTGTTCTTTATCAACCACAGCCTCATTCACACAGCGGAGACGGGCGGTAATTTCCACCCAAATCTCAGGGGTCATTTTTCCACTGCCGGCGGTTAAAAATTTTTTCGCTTGTTCAGCTGTTTGTTGCGTGTTTTTTATCACTTCAGCGTTATTCATCATCATTTTACCCAAATCAACCGCTCCCCGAACAGTTCCGGTGACACTAACTTGCCGATTATTATTTCCAATATTTAACAACTTCTCTTTGATTAAATCCATCGGATTCTGCGCGGCGGAAACAAAATCAACTGACACAAAACATACGCTAAAGACAATAAAAAAAATAACGATTGTTTTTTTAAACATAAATTAAAAATATGATAAATAATCTTTTTTATATTATATCATATTAATTTTTTATTTTTAATTTTTTAAACAGCTAAAATAAAAAAACAACCCCGACATTTGGTCGAGATTATTTTGCCCCCTCCTCCTTCAATATATATATTATACACCATTTAGCAATGCTAATACACTACATTGTGGATAACTATAAAAACTGTTTTAAATCCACAACACAATCTCAAAACTCAAATGTTAAATGTCAAATCTATAACTCAAAACCCTCAATCTAAAAAAACACTACTATTGTTTTTAATTTAACTTTTGACATTAAAAGTTTTGGTTTTGACATTTGAGCTTTGACATTTGAGTTATTCATATAACAAAAATCCCCGCCGATGCATCGGCGGGGATTTTGTTCTAAACGCGAATCGCGTTAGAAAGACGATATTGCTATGCGCAATGATTAGCTGTTCATGTCACTGTAAATACGAGTTCCCTCAATATTTTCAGTGTCTAAGAACGTATAATCAATATCAACGCTGGTATCAGTGGCATCATAGCCATCATACCAGTCAATATTGTTATTAGAATCATCAACAGAGCCTTTGATATCATCTAAACCAAGCTGTATCCAGTTGGTCTTATAAGCTGTCGCGTCAAGGAAATTGACATCAGTCTTGATGACAAAGTAAGCTGTCGTACCGGCGTCTATCCAGGCATCGTTGCCAAGGGTAGTGGTAGCGGCAGACATTGTCCAAGAATCAGCTGTGACAGCTGTATTCTGACTGGTGGAGTAAGCGGTAAAGGTTAAATTCTGAGCCGCAGTTACACCGCCAATTCTCTTAATGGTCGCGCCATCAATGGTGGTAGAAGCAAATCTATTGAAATTCAAAGTAAGCTTCTCAATACCAACCTTCAAAGCGTTGCCACTAGCATCAGTATTGCTGTTGGCAGCGGCAGTAATGGCCAAGATAGCCAATGTGGTTGAGCCGGTTCCAGTAAGTTTAGCCGGGAGGGCTTCACCACCGTAAGAACTGACCAATTGAACATTGGAAATCTTTGAACCCTTGATGTAGAAATTGGTTGAAGAAGCGGTACCACCGACATCGGCGGCAGCTTCATCATAACTTCCATCAACATCCAAGTCAAAGACGATTTCACCGGCAGCGGCTGTACCGTTGTTGTTGCCATAAGCCAGGTCAGTGCCTGAGGATTCACCGCGAGCGGTCAAATGACCGGTGGTGGTGTTAATGGCAAATTGTAAACGATCAGTGTTGTCGGCGGTAGCGCCGGCAGAATTGCCGATGTTATTTGTCGTGACGTAGATAAAGAGATCTTGAGTGCCGATATTAACGATATAATTGATATCATCAAAGAAGGCTAAATCATTGGAGTCAAAGGTGGCGCAACCAACCAATTTGGAAGAGTCAACCACTTGCTCTTTATACATACAGAAACTCTTAACGGCATCTTCTTCACCGTAATTGCCGTTCTCAAATTTCAAGTCAATGATTTTAACCGCTTCATAATCAGCTCTCAAACGGAGTTTGCCAACCCAGCTGCCTTCACCGGCTAACAGGACGCGGTCCTTGTTAAAGCCAGCGTCGTTATTGCGCAACTGGACATAGAGCAAACCGGTATCGCCTAAAGTGACACCGCCGTTGCCGTATAATTCAGCGCCATCTTCAATGGCGGTAGTGCCATTGGATTTATAAGCAACAACAGTGTTGTTGTCAGAATCTTTGGCAGCTACGGTATCCAACTCAACATTGACGCTTCTGTATAAAGAATCCAAGGTGGCATCAATAGTGGCTTTCACAACGAAAGTCTGAGTGGTGCCGGCAGGAATTACTAAACTCAAAGCGTTAAAGTCAACATATCCGGTGGTTAAACTGGAGAAGGTGACAGTCTGTTGAACTGTATAAACACCAACAGAATCAACGGTGCATAAACTAATATCTGAGAAGTTGTCAGCATCCAACCGAGCTAAATCTAAAGCCGGAGTAGATGTGGCGCCCTCAAATTTCAAACGGGAAACAGTGATTTTTCCGGCAGAAGCTTTAAGAGTACCCTTGAACAAGACAACATCTTTCTGATTGACCACGGCATTGGTATTATTCAACGCGATGTTTTCAATGGTCAAATATGGCATTTTCACGGTAACTTCTTTACCGGTGATACTGCCGACTGAGAAACCGGAAATAGAATCTCCGGCCGGGACAGTTTCAGCCACGATTGAACTGGTATCAACTGTGGTAATTATCACTTTGAAAGAAGCGTTAGTATCAACCGTACTTGGGATATCGCCGCGCATCGTGAAGGTGCGAGCAACACCCTTGGTCAAATAGATTTCATCGGAGAATGTCCATGTTTCAGTGGTAGCAGTGGTATCAGAACCGGTAGATTCGGTACCGGAATAAGCTGAACCGGTGCCAACTTCCACTAATTCAAAAAGATCAACATCCGCAACTACTCCACCTGTGGTGGACGGGGTCTCAGAAATTTGCAATACCAAAGTGGTAATTTTAGCATCAGTATTACCGGTGCTAAAAGTCAATGTGCCGAAAGACACATCTTTGACATCGTTCATTGTTTCTAAGGCCACACCGCTATAAGCAACATTCATTTCAGCAGCTGAAATGGTAATGATCGCGCCTTCGTTAGCTGTATTATAAGCTGTGGCGGAAACCATCATATCAGAAGCATAAGTAGTACCAATAACTGACAAGTCAGTGTTGTACTCCAAAATGAAGTTAATTGTGTTATTGGCAGTGCCATCAACTAAATCGCCCTTAACGATGAAATCAGCATTTTTATTGCGGGCGATGGCAAATGGGTTATCCAAAACAAAAGTGATTTTGTCGGAAACCATACTTACCGGACCGGCCAATAAAGTGGTGCCGTTCCATAAAGTAATATTGGTAATGTCGCCATCAGCGGCAGTGCCTTTATTCTTTAAAGTGATTCTCTGGAAATTACCACCTTGATGATCGCTTAAATCCAAACGGAAACCGGCCAAGGTAATATCAGATGTGCCAACTTTCTTGGTCACAGTGGAAGCATCTTGGTTAGTGACAGTGACAGTACCCATAGAAGCAACAACCACAGCAGTCATAGTGTTGCCATAAACCGGCAAACCGGTGACAGCACCTGCGGTCACGCTGACTGAATTAATGCCCAAAGAGTTGTAAGTTGATTCGGTGTCAACATTGGCCACGATGGTCATTTCTTTGGATGTGCCTTTGGCGATTGTCCAGCCATTTGGAATGTTATAAGTAATGGTATCATCAGCATCCCAAGAAGTGCGGGTGGAACCAAGCTTGGTGGCGCCATCATAAAGCGTCACTGAAGCAAAATCACTGACCGCGCCCAAACCCTTTCGTCCGATAACCACTGTGTTCACGCGAACATCAGCATCGGATCCGGCGGTAAAAGTCGCCTTGGTGAAAACGGAATTTTCCGCGTCTCGCACAATTTGACCACCGGCCGGGCTGTTGGCTGACAAAGCGACAGCGACAGTGCCGGCAGCGGCTTCGCCGCCAGTAGTCGCGGTGGAAGTAATTCCACCACCTTGTGTTTTATCAGTCAAAGCTTTCACTTCAGCGGAAATCGCGGTGCCGGCGGTTAAACCGGAAACGGCCGCAGTGGCGACAGCGTGCACGAACTTGGTTTGAAAACCGTTGGCAGTCATACCAGTAGCATCAACCACGCTCTTGGTGTTATCAGTATTAATGTAATATGTGACGCCGCCATTGCTCACTAACATACCCGGGTGGGCAACGGAAGTGGTAATATCAGCTCCACGATTTACATAATGTGGCCAGAAAACATCAGACACAGTCATAACCTTGTAGCCGGTTCCGTATAAAGCGGTCGCGGCGGCTGATGTAATTTTAGCCAAAGTGTTGTTCGGTTCAACCACATACAATTGATCGGAAGAAGGTCTCTTCACGACATATGAACCCGGGGCGTAATTAACGGCGGCCGGATAGGTTGAAGGAACAGATAAGGAATCAAAACATTCCTGTGTTATGGAGATATAACCACCATAAGTGGGTCTCCATGATTTGAATTCATCACCTGAAGGAAAGTATAAAACTTTCAAGTCGTTATTCACCGAGTAAATGGCGGCTTTGCCAGTTACTTTAATCATGTCGCCAGCTGCCAAGGTCGGACAAACCGCGCCTTCGGCTACAGACGGTACCAAAGCGGCAACGCCTACTGACCACAACATGGTGGTAATAACAACGCTAAAGGTGAAAAATTTCTTACCCATTTTTAATACGTTGTTCATAATTAAGATTATTTATCTTTATACTCCTACGCGCTCCCGAAGGAGGTCAGAAGAAATAAAGTTTTCCTGATTTATTACGGGCACACCCGAAACAAATCAAGTTACAATGATCCATGCGAATCCTTATGGACCCTCGACCTTTACAAAGACCTATTAATAAGGTTTTTTCTCTCCCCCCCTCTGCTTACATTATATATATGCACAAGACGGAAGAGAAAAAGTGAATTAAATTTATTTCTTGATAGTAGTCGTTGATACCGGAGTACTGGTTACAATCACGGCAATCGGCAAATTGTTTAAAATTGTGGCGGACGAAGCAGTGGTGGAAACAACTATAATTTTCCAATTCTCAGTAGTGCTGGATGATAATGAATCGCCAACCGCGGTTTTAACCGCTTCTATAATAGGAGCCGGTATAACGCGGGTAGCGCTTGATAAAACATTATCCTGCATTTTTTCCACGGTCTTGCTGGTTTCAGACGCTTCTCTTATTTTATCCACCACTTGCGTCAAATTATCGCTGGCCAACAAATTTTTAGCTTCAGAAACTGTTTTGCCTAAAACCACCGAAGCTTCCTGAGTTTTTACGGTGGCATCTTTAGTTTGATTGGTTACTTTATCCAACAATTTCTGTTCAGCCGGAGTGCTGGTGGTGTTCATTGTTAAATTTTCCGTTTTAACAGCTTCTTTAACCGCTGTCACCACTGAATTTACTCCAACCATATTTTGCTCGCCGGCAGCAGCTTCAGTGACGGCAGTTTGAATTGTTTTATCCAATACGGCTTTTACTTCCTCTTTAGTAACGGTGGTGTCGCCTTCCAAATGCTTGGTCACCATAATATCCACAGCATTAACCGCTGTGTCTTTTGCCATATCTTTAACTTCGGAAACATCCTTGGATAAAATCTTGCTTTCAGTTGAAGTGCCTACAGACAATTCCGCTTTAACTTCTTTCAATGTAATTTTAATTTGTTCAACACTCTTACTGACATCCTTGGCGGTTTCAGCCTGTCCTTTATCGGTGGTATTATTTTTAATTTCTTCCAAACTGTTATTAACATTTTTAATTTCGGTTTTTAAATCAACTACCGCCTGAGTCGCCTTGTCTTGTTTGTTCGGATCTTTCACCACCTGTTTCAATTCAGTGGCGCGGCGTTTGGCAAATTCAACATGAAGTTTAGTTTCAGCTTTATCGTTGCCGGTGACAGAAGCGGCCATAACTTGAGTTTTTTCCACCGCTCTTTTCGCCGGATACAACAAATCGCCCGGCAGAGATTGATAGGAAGCGTCCACAGTGGCAATCCAACCGCTGGTGCCGACAATGGCCACTACTAATAATATGGAAAGCGGACGGACAAAATCAAACACCACCTTCTTGGGCAAGAAGATGGACATACCCAACCAAAATTTTTCCACCGCGCCGGGTTTCTCTTCCGACGGAATAGTATTTCTGATTTGGGACATCAAAAACTCGCGGTTGTTTTTCAACCACTCTTCGCGCGGGCTAACTTCGCCCTGCTTCAAGTTTTTGAGTTGTTGGATTATGTCGCGAGACATATTTTGATATTTAACTTTTTTATTTTTAAACTTTTCTCTTTTTTATTCCTCTGTTATTTTTTGTAATTTCTTGATCGCGCGATGGAGAGTTACTCTCACCGCGATTTTTCCTTTACCGGTAATTTCGGAAATTTCCGCTACCGACAATTCATCAATATATTTTAAAGTAACAACTTCTTGATATTCCTGTTTCAATTTTTTTATCGCTTGAACAATTCTCTTCGCTTCCAATATTCCTCCAACTCTTTCAACCCACTTTCCCGTATCTCCGATTTCTATTCCTTCCGGCAATTCCGACAAGAGCAATGGATTGGCGTGTAGGGATTTGGAACGGTACATATCAATGATGGCGTTGCGCGCGATGCGATAGAGCAAGCCGGAAAAACTTTTTACATCTTTTTTTTCTGAAATGTAATTCCACGCTTTCAAAAAAACTTCTGATGTAATATCTTCCGCTTCTTCGTGTCCGGAAACTTTAAAAAAAACGAACCGATAAATTCGTTTTATGTATAAATCGTAGAGAGCTGCGAATGCTTCCGTGTCCTGTTTGACCTGTAACCGATACAGTAGGACTTTTTCAGAAGTTTCAGTAGACATTATAGAAGACGTAAAAATTAACAAAATGTTACACCCTTCGCTATTTCCCTGACAATGCTATAAAAGCTATATAATGGTAATAATAATAACAGAATACAATAAAAAGGTCAAATCCACACAACAATTTCAAAACTCAAATATCAAATATCAAATGTCAAATCCGTAAATTAAAACTCTTAATCTTAAAATCGCGCTATCATTGTTTTTGATTTAACTTTTTACATTAAAAATTTTGACTTTGATATTTAAAACAGGTTGAATTGAAATTTGATATTGATGATTTGTATAGACTAGTGTATACAAAACTACTATCAACTAACCTGCCACGATACTGTCTGAAAAAACTTGACAACCTTTTTGCGAGTTTGTTATACTGAATTAAAATTATTAACTGTCTGCCAACCGATAATCAAAATGTATAGACTACTGTATACAAAACAATATGACTCCACCAAACAATCAAATTGAAAAAAAAGAAATCATCCGTGTTTCTGTTTCCGAAGCGGCTAAACTTTTTGGGGTCAATCCACAAACTGTTCGCCGGGCAATTGCCTCAAAAGAAATTACTTATGCCGTGGTCGGCGGACGCTATAAACTTAATTTTGAAAGTTTAGTCAAATGGTCGCAACGCCACACCACTGTTAAAAACAAAACTGAAAAAAAAGGAATTGGGCAATTCGTGGCAAAATGGAAAATTAAAAATCCTCTATACTCCCCCAATCCAAAAGCAATCAAATAATCAATAAAAAATCTCCCGACAAAACGGGAGATTTTTTATCTGCCTATAAACAAATTATTTTTTAATATTTTTTCCTGCACATACTTTCAGCAATTCCAATCAACAATAAATTCATAATCAATGATGAACCTCCATAACTGACAAACGGCAAAGTAACTCCGGTCACCGGCAACAATCCGATATTGGCTCCCACATTAACGATAAATTGAACAAAAAATAAAATAACAATTCCACTGACCGACATAGCAATAAAATCATTATTTGTTTGCCGGACAATTCTAATCAACCTCCAACAAATAAACGCGAATAAAACTAGCATCAAACTGACGCCGGCTAAACCTAACTCTTCGCCGATGACGGAAAAAATAAAATCAGTTTGAGTTTCCGGTAAAAATCTCAGCTGGCTTTGCGAACCAAAACCCAATCCTCTGCCGGTCAAATGTCCGGAACCAACGGCGATGATTGATTGTATAACATTATATCCGGAATAAAGAGGATCGCGGCTGGGATTAACGAATGACAAAATTCTGTCTTTTTGATAATCCTGTAAAAACAAAAACCAAGCCGCCACAGACACCGCAACCAAAACGCCTGCCAATATCAAAAGATATCTTTTTTTAGTGCCCAACAATAACATAAATCCCAACCAAACAGAACCAATTAACACTGCTGAACCTAAATCCGGCTGTAACATAATCAAACAGATTAAAATCAATGTCACAACTCCGGAACCGATAAAAAACAACAAACTATGAAAACGCCGTCCAAATCCGGCCGAAATATAAGCCAGCATTAAAATAATTCCAACTTTGGCAAATTCCACCGGCTGAAAAGAAAAACCGCCAAAATCAAACCAACCTCTTGTACCGCGAATATTCGCTCCAAACACCAAAACCAGCAACAACAAAACCGCCGACAACAAATAAATCCATTTGGCGTAAGTTTTAAAAAAAGTAAACTGAACCGAACTGGCTGCCGCCATCAAAACCAGACCGATTAAAAAAGCGATTATTTGCTTTTTAAAATAAATAAGCTCTGATCCGCGCGATAAATCCACACTATAAATAACCGCCAAACCGACGGCAACCAACAAACAAACCGCTATAATCAGCGGCCAATCAAAACTGCGTGAAGAAAATTTTTGCCAATTTAACATATTCCGAATCTCAAATGTCAAAATTCAAATGTCAAAACCACAACCTTCAATATTAAAGCCTTTTATTTTTCAATGTTAGTAAACTGGCTCCAAGCATTTTAGATATTTCTTCCAATTCGTTTAATAATGGCGTTATCTCTTCTTTTTTTGCTTCGGTAGCATCTCTCAACAATCCAAACCAATATTTGCTTTCATTTGCCGACTTCAAAGCAATTTCATAAAACTTAATAAAATCTCTTCTGGATGATGATGACTTGGCTTCCACAATATTTACTCCTATTGATATGGATGAACGCAACAATTGGTCGGCAATTATCCAGTAAACTTTTTTTCAGGTAAAGTTTGTAAAAACTTTATGACTTTAATAGAAAAATAATAACAACGTATTTTTGTATCGGATTTAGGATTTATAGCTGTGGATTTGACATTTAACATTTGAGTTTTGAGATTAAGCTTTAAATTAAAAAATAAGTTTAATCTCTTGCTAAAAATTTAAAAAAGATTACTTATTTACTACGGTTGAAGATACACTGCTTTATCGTATAAATCAATAGCCGGGAAAAGCTTGATTTCACTAACAACTAAATTTGAAACAAAACTCCGCAAATCAACATCGCGAACTTCCAAAGAATGGAAATCCTGAACCGGTAATTTCATTAATCCGACCAAAGAACCGTTTTGATATAAACCTACATAAAAAACCGCGTCTTTATAACTAAATGAACTTTCATTAGTTAATTTAAAGCTGATAATATTGGAACTGGCGCCCCCCGCCACTCCGGTTTGTTTAAACACAAAATCTGAAATTGAAAAAATCAAACGTTCATCTTGCCATCTTTTTACATCAGAAATAAGATGATTTGAAATGCGTTGCCAAGAAATATTTTCAACCATCAAATTGGCCAAACCGACCGCCCAGCCTGAATCCAAACCCATGGCCGCGATTGGACGAACTTCAAATGGCAGTAAAAAACCTTTTTGTCTTGGACTTTGTTGTCCGCCAAAATCAAAATAATAATCAAAATAAACAATATAACGCTCGTTCGGATTAACTAATTCTGCAATCACATCATTCTTATCTACTCCTCCCGGCAAAATCTGAATATCCATAATTTGCATCTGTTGTGGAATACGCGATTGGTTTAAAACATTATAATTCGTCGCCCGAGTCAAATCTATTTCCGCTGCCGGCTGTTGAAAAAAATCATAATATAAAATAAAACCGCCTTTCCACAAACTAAACCCAAAAGTTATGGCGATAAAAACAAACAACGCGCCAATTCCTATTCTGCGCAATAAAATCTTATTTTGAACATACCACATTCCCCACTTTAACTGTTTGGAATCAAATTCACCTGTCGGATCATCATATTTTTCAAAATTTGGTTTCTTGCCGTTAATTTTATGAGAATTAACTATTTCATTTTTTTCTTCAATTGGCTGGTAATTATGATTGCGATTTTGTTGTTCGTAAAAATTTATCATATCCGGTAGAAGAATTTTAAATTATTAAAAGCCTATACATATATTATAGCCGATTTTCGATTTATTGACAAAACTGACCGAATGTACTATATATAGAAATAGAAAAGAAGTTGTTTTTAACAACCCATTTAACAATCAACTAAATGGAAAAACCACGGAGGACAAAATGAACGGAATATCCTGCGGGAAATTCGTCAAAACCGAATTGAAAGCCGATTTGGTCATCAGTCTTGTTATGGCGTTTGGCATCTGTCTATTGACCAGCTTGATAATCAACATCTTTGATATCACACCCTACAGCCTATTTGGTATTGCCGTCGTTGGTTTGATTCTTGGGACAACGCTCGGCTTGATGGTCAGCCGTTGGCATGGCTTAGTTGCCGGTCTAATCGTCGGACTGGGGACTTGTCTGTCAGTCGGCGCCGGCATACTCCTTGGAAAGGCCATATCCGCTCTATTCAGCACATATACAGCTCTTTGGATTATTATTATCCTTCTGCTGATATGTAAGTACCTCTTCATCAAAGAAATCTGCATCAAAAACTAATCTTTTTCCACAGTTCTTTTACCCCGTATTTTACGGGGTTTTTTGTTTTAAAAATCCTTGCTTCTTTATTTAAAATATGCTAAAATATTTCTATTAAACTCTAAAAAATTATAAAAATATGCCTAAAAAAATAGTCAGCAAAGGAGGAATTTCCAAACCATCGTCCGTCAAATCCCCTGCTACAATTAAAAAAACTCCAGTAATAAACAAGGAAACCCAACCCGCAGAAAAAAATATCTCGGCTAAACAAAAAGAAATGTTTACCCCGACACAAACCATCAGTCAGCTGGAAAATAATAAACAAAATAAAATAAAAGCTGAACAAAAAAAATCCGAACACACCGGTTACAGCGCCAAAGACATTACTATTTTAGAAGGCTTAGAAGCTGTTCGCCGCCGCCCTGGTATGTATATTGGCTCCACCGGACCGGTCGGTCTGCATCATTTAATTTGGGAAGTGATGGACAATTCAGTTGATGAAGCAATGGCTGGATATTGTAATAAAATTACCATTACACTACGCCCTGATCATATGATTGAAGTGCGTGATAACGGCCGTGGCATTCCAGTTGATATGCATCCTCAACAAAAAATAAGCGCGTTAGAAGTGGTTCTCACCAAATTACACGCCGGCGGAAAATTCGGCGATAGCGGTTATAAAATTTCCGGCGGTCTGCATGGTGTTGGAGTTTCCGTCGTTAACGCATTGTCTATTTATTTGCGCGCCGAAGTGCACCGTGACAATAAAATTTGGATGCAAGAATACAAAACCGGTGTTCCAAGAAAAAAAGTTGCTTCAATTGGTTCATGTAAAGACACGGGAACAATCATAACTTTCCAACCTGATCCGGATATTTTTGAAACTTTAGATTATGAATGGAAAATCATCGTGGATCATATGCGGCAATACGCTTATTTGTCCAAGGGTTTGAGTTTTGAAGTTAGAGATGAACGTTCGGCTGAAGAAAAAGCCTTAGACAAAACCGCTCTTGATTTTCCAAATCCGGCTTACCAATTTTATTTTGAAGGCGGTATCGCTTCTTATGTCCGCCATTTAAATTTAGATAAAGAAATAAAAAATGAAAATATTTTTTATGTGGAAAAAGAATCGGATGATGTCAATGTAGAAATTGCTTTGCAATATACCGGTGAATTTACTGAAACTTTATTTGCTTTTACCAACAATATTTACAATCCGGATGGTGGAACGCATGTGGCAGGTTTTCGTTCTGCTTTAACCCGTTCACTCAACACTTACGCCAGAAATAAAGAAATTTTAAAAGAAAAAGATCCTAACTTATCAGGCGAAGATGTGCGCGAAGGTTTAAATGTAATTATTTCCATAAAAATAAGGGAACCTCAATTTGAAGGGCAAACCAAATCAAAATTAGGTAATACTGAAGCAAAAACAGCAGTGGAATCAGTTTTTGGCGAAGCCTTTTTAATATTTTTAGAAGAACATCCGCGTGACGCTGAAGCAATTATCGGCAAATGTGTTTTGGCCGCTAAAGCTCGCAATGCCGCCAAAATCGCCCGCGACACAATTTTAAGAAAAGGCGCTTTAGAAGGATTCACTTTACCGGGTAAACTGGCTGATTGTTCTTCTCGTTCCTCCGAAGAATCAGAGTTATACATAGTAGAGGGTGATTCAGCCGGCGGTTCTGCCAAACAAGGCCGTAATCGCGAATTTCAAGCCATACTCCCCTTGCGTGGCAAGGTCTTAAACGTGGAGCGCGCTCGTTTGGACAAAATCCTAACCAACAATGAATTAAAATCCCTGATTATTGCTTTGGGCACTAATATCGGCGAACAATTTGATATTTCCAAACTCCGCTATCATCGCATTATTATTATGACTGATGCCGATGTTGATGGAGCGCATATCCGTACCCTGCTTCTGACTTTCTTTTATCGATATTTCCCGCTTTTAATTACAGGTGGACATGTCTACATTGCTCAACCACCGCTCTTTGGCGTAAAACTCGGAAAAGAAATTCATTATGCTTATGACGAAGATGAAAAAATAAAAATTATTAAAGAATTAGAAAAACAAAAAAACATTAAAGATGCGGCCAAACCGGTTAAAAGCAAAAAAGATAAAGAAGAAACTCCCGTGTCTGAAACTTCTGACACGGAAGAAAGTCAAACTGAATCTTATGTCATTGGCGGATTAAAAGTTTCTATTCAGCGATACAAAGGTCTCGGAGAAATGAACCCGGAACAACTTTGGGACACAACTATGGATCCGAAAAGACGAACTATGAAAAAAGTCACCGCTGAAGACGCGGATTTGGCAAACAAAACTTTTGAAACCCTGATGGGTGACGAAGTTGAACCGCGTAAAAAATTCATCCAAACTTACGCTAAAGACGTAAAAAATCTTGATATTTAAACTCTAGAAAATCTGTTGAGATTTTTAAAAATTAAAAAATACCGGCTTTGATGCCGGGTGTTTCAATTAATCCAATTGGGGATTATTCCCTTGACAATTATCTATTTTGTGCTATACTTATAACCGTCGGCCTGAGGCCGTTTTTAAATACTTTTTTATTATTAAGCTTAATATGGAAAAATTAATAAATTATCTTAAAAGTTCATACGCTGAGATGAGAAAAGTGACTTGGCCTACCAAGAAGCAAACTTTCACTTACAGCATGATAGTAATCGGAATGAGTGTCGGTTTTGCCGCTTTTTTCAGCATTTTAGATTACATTTTCAAAACCGGCATCGCTCAAGCTTTATTGTTAAAATAAAATCAAAATCTAATAACGCCTAAACTATGGCTAAACAAACTTTAAATTTAGGCCGCCGTTGGTATGTCTTACATACTTATAGCGGATACGAAGAAAACGTAAAACACAATTTAGAACAACGCATTGATTCGTTTGATATGAACGACAAGATTTTTGGCGTTTTAGTGCCAAAAGAAAAAAAGATTAAAATAAAAAATGGCAAACGAACAGTGATTGAGGAAAAAATATTCCCCGGCTATGTATTAGTGGAAATGGTTGTAACCGACGATTCTTGGTATGTTGTCAGAAATACGCCAAATGTCACGGGTTTTATTGGTTCAGGCACAACCCCAACGCCAATTGACCAAAAAGAAGTTGATACTCTGATGGATCGTGTCAGTAAAGAAGAACCGCAACATAAAATTGATGTGGAAATTAATGACGTGGTCAGAATTACAGATGGACCGTTTAAAAATTTTGAAGGAAAAATAAGTGAAGTTGACGGCGAACGCGGAAAAATAAAAGTTATGGTTACAATGTTTGGCCGCGAAACTCCGGTGGAACTTGACGCTTTGCAAGCTAAAAAAATATAATATTATAAAATAAAATCATTGGCCCTTGCGGCGCTTCTCAATGATTTACAATAATAATCATATGGCTAAAAAAATATTAACAAACATTAAATTGCAAATTCCGGGCGGCGCAGCCAATCCGGCACCTCCGGTTGGTCCGGCTCTCGGCCAACACGGTGTGAATATTGCCGGTTTCTGTAAAGAATTCAATGACAAAACAAAAGATTTAAAAGGTGAAATCGTACCGGTAATTATCACTGTTTATGATGACCGAAGTTTCACTTTTATAATGAAAAACGCGCCAGTGTCAGAAATGATAAAAAAAGCGGCCGGTATTACAAAGGGTTCGGCTAAACCATTACAAGAAAAAGTCGGCAAAATCACCAAGGCGCAGGTTAAACAAATTGCCGAAAAGAAAATGCCGGATTTAAACACAACAAATGTTGAAGCGGCCATGCGAATGGTGGAAGGTACGGCAAAAAATATGGGTGTGACTGTTGAATAAATATAAATTAAAATCCGTCTCATAATTGAGGCGGATTTTTTTATTAAAAAACCCCACCAATACGGCGAGGTTATAAGGAACAATCTGAAAATCTACTTTTTCCGGAGCTTCGGCACGCACGGACCGAGAGAAATTCCTTTGCTGAAGTCAATCTCCAACTGACCACAGTCAATCATTGACCAAATCACGCTGGCAATCAAACCCTCCGACAACAGACCCTCTTCAATTTGACAGCGAACAGCGCCAATCAGCGCAATTACGGTCATCTTAGCCGGATTGGCTCTGACCAATTTGAACACTGCCCTCCTGATTCTGATCTTCTTTTTAGCATTATGATCTGTGTTCCGGACCATTTAACACCTCCTTGTTTGAAAATAAAATAACACATTAAACCAAAAAAGTCAACTTGCTGGCTATATTGTTTTTTTTAACTATGTAATTTTCCGACTTAAAAAATTATCATAGCATCGCCAAAAGAAAAAAACCGGTATTTTTTTTCTACCGCTGTATTATAACAATCCAATATAAAATCTTTATCACCGGCAAAAGCCGACACCAGCATCAGCAAAGTTGATTTTGGCAGATGAAAATTAGTAATCAGCGCATCCACAATTTTAAATTGAAAACCGGGGGTGATAAAAATATTAATATCTCCGGAATATGGTTTTATTGTTGGAATTGGTTCCGACGTAAAATCAGAGTCCCGTCCTTGCGTCGGGAAATATTTTTGATAAATTCCCTCCAGTGTCCGTGTGGTAGTCGTCCCTACCGCCACCACTCGCCTACCCTCAGCTTTCGCCTGATTAATTAAATTAACCGCTTCGTCAGACAATTCAACCCATTCAGAATGCATTTTATGTTCTTCAATTTTTTCCGTTTTCACCGGTTGAAAAGTACCTAATCCCACATGCAAAGTGACTTCAGCAAAATTTACACCCTTAGCTTTTATCTTTTTAATCAACTCCGGAGTAAAATGCAATCCGGCAGTCGGCGCCGCCACCGAACCTTCATTCTTAGCATAAACAGTTTGATATTGTTCACTCAATTGGCCATTATGACTTGTAACTTGCAGTTTAATATACGGCGGTGTCGGTACTTGCCCATATTTATTCGCTTTAATGCGGACATAAACTTCATTTTCATTAAAATTTACCAACAATGTGCCATCTTCATTTTTTTTCAACACTTCACATTCAAAATCACCGGCAAATTTTATTTTCATTCCAACACTTAATTTTTTTGCCGGCTTAGCCAGCACTGTCCATATTTTTTGTTCCGCCGGACGCAATAAAAAAATCTCCACTGATTTTTCACCGACCATACCATTTAATCTGGCGTTAAAAACTTTAGACACATTCCAAACTAACAAATCTCCCTTTTTAAAATAATCCGACACATCATAAAAATAACGGTGATCAACCGTTTTTTTATTTTTATCTATCACCATCAATCTGGAACTGTCCCGCGGTTCAACTGGCATTTGAGCAATCAACTCATCAGGTAAATTATAATCAAATTCTGAAGTTAACATTTTATTTTAAATATTTATAAACATTAATATTGTGTTCTTCCAATGTTTTGGCATAATGAATCACACCGTCAGACCCACTCATAAAATAAACATAGTTATTTTTTTCAGGATAAATAGTAGCCTTAATTGCGGTTAAACTTGGATTGCTAATTGGGCCGGGCGGCAAACCGCGATATTTATAAGTATTATATTGTGAATCAATCGCTTTATCAGCCGCGGAAACCGCCGGTAGACTTTTTCCGGTGACATAATTAACCGTAGCACAGGATTGCAAAGCCATACCCTCATCCAGTCGCCGCCAAAAAATATCAGCCACCATTGCCATATTTTTTTCGTCCGGAGCTTCTTTTTCAACAATTGAAGCCATATTCAAAATTTCAAAAATTGTTTTACCTTGTTTTTTTATTTCCGCGCGCATCTCAATCGTAATTTTACTTTCTAAATTTTCAAATATCTTTTCCAGAATTTCATTTAAATCAGAATCTTGATAAATAGTGTAAGTATCTGGAAACAAATAACCCTCATAAGAACTATCATCCGGTTTATCAAAAAAAATTTCTGCCCACCGAGAATCATTGGCAAGTGCCAATACGGGCGCAGTTTTACCTTGCATTTCATAATTATATGCCGGCTGACCAAGTAAATTATAAATATTTTCGGTAGATGAAACTATGCCTTTATTCTTCCAATCATCAGCGATTTGCCTCAAATTCCAACCCTCCTTAATTCTAATATTAATTTCCGGACGAGGAATCGGAATATATTTAGGGTGTGTTTTTTTGTAATAAAAATAACCTGCTGCCGGAAAAGCCAATAAAATAACTAAAGATATAATAGATATTTTTTGATTAACAGACATAAATTTTATTCAGACCAATTTTCTCTTGCCCAAAAAAGTCTCTCTGGCAAACCGATATCTATCCATGGGTGTTCTGAACGATAAATATCCAAATCTTTCATTTTGGGAAAAACATCATATTCAATACTAAAAGCCGATTCCTGAGGAAAATGTCGGCGTGCCGCCGAAGTAAATAAATAAACTCCCCCGTTTATATGAGCAGAACATTTAACCCCTTCTTTTTCTTTAAAAGCCAGCAAACGATCATTTTTATCATATTTCAAAGTACCATAACTAGAAGCATCTTCAACCTTGGCGCCAAAAATAATACCCTCGCTGTCTTTTCTTAATTTTTCCGCCATTGGTTTCAGACTGTCCGTCGTTAAAACATCTCCGTTCAAAACAACCACTGGCGCGTCAGGTTCTGACACATGCTCCCATGCGAATTTAATAGCGCCGCCAGTACCTAAACGTTCTTTCTCTATGGCATAAATCAACTTCATACCATTTCTTTCTTCACCAATTTGTTCTTTTAAAACATCGGCCAAATGACCGGCCGCCAATACCACTTCTTTTATTTCCAATTCTTTCAATTTTTCCAATTGCCAATCCAAAACAGTTTTGCCTTTAATGTCCAATAAAACTTTCGGGGTATTTTTAGTAATATCTTTAAGACGAGTGGATAAACCACCGCACAAAATAATAGCGTTCATAACAAATTAAACAAAACAAAATAACTTACAACATATTTTAAAACTATCGCTAACAATCCTGCCACACAAATTCCACCAATTATATCCAAAGGATAATGAAGTCCGGCATATAAACGTCCCCACGCTACCCATAAAGCTAATGGTAACAAACTCCAAACGGCCGGCAAATGAAACAATAAACCAAAAAATAAAATCAAAAAAACTGACATAGCATGATCTGATGGGAAAGATTTCCATCCGGACAAAGGAACAAAAAGTAATTTTATTTCAGGATTAGTCAAATATGGACGAGGTTCTTTTATTATTTTACCTATTATAAAATTTAACAGTAAACCAACCAGCCAGGCCACTGACAAAATAACAAATGGAGTGATTATTTGTGGCCAAGTGACTTTAGTTATAAAAACTCCCGCCACATACCAAGCTAAAATAGCCAAAATTACCCATTCCGCGCCAGCGCGCCCAAAAGCATCCAACCATTTATTTCGGCCAGACAAACCATTGATTTTAACAAGAATTTGAGAATTCCAATCCATATTTTATTTATAAAATACCTTTTATTTTTTATATATTCTAACAGCTTAATTAAAACATAGCAAATATTCAGTCGGTTGAGTTGACGTGATTTATTTACATGTTATACTACATTTATAAGCAATATAACTCTTAAATATAAGAATTATATTGTCAGCTCTTTAACAAAGAAATGGAAGGAGATAAAATGTTTAATCGCAACAACCCTCGTTGGGCCAAATTCGATTGTTTTTGGTCGGCCCTATTGCGAATGGGGTTGGCAGATAAAAATGATTGCATCTATATAATGCAATACATTCCTTCTTTGACATCCAAAGCGTGGATGAATTTCTGTGAATTGAATCCCACAAAAGATGAACTCTGTTACATTATAGAGTGGGTAGAAAACACTGATTTTCGCTTGCGCGCTTGGGACAGATTTGTGAAAACATTGCCTTCAGTAACAGATTTCCGCTACATCATCCAATGGGCGCCTGATATGAGATTTATTGCCGGCGCAGCTTGGTTGCAAAACGGAATAACACCGGATAATTTGGTTTATGTTTTTGAAAATGTACCTGAAATTCAGCCAAAACTTTCCGGCAAAATGCTCAAGGTGGTAATCGCAACCGCTACTTATACTGAAACAAAAACTCGCGCTGGCATATTACTGCTTAAGCAATCTCGAGACATTGAAACATTGATTTTTGTCAAAGACAATGTTCCAGTATTGGCGTCACTCGTCCGTACAATCGCCAATACTCTTGATGAACCGAAAAAGACAGTCGGTTTCACAGAACCGCTTACGTACAAGAAAAAGCGAATTGATTCAACACATCCGAACGATAAATCCAAAAAGAAAATTGGATTCAACACATCCGGCAAATCAAAACCTGAAAATCAAGCCAAGAAATAATCTTCTTTCATATGTCCGTCGGGCGGCCGAACTCCGATTCTGCCGCCTTTTTTATTAGTTTTATAGAATAAATAAACCTTAAACAGATGTAATTTCCAGAACTCTCTCGGGCTTGTAAAAAAATAATAAAAATGATATGATATTGCCGTTATTGCGCCTGTAACTCAGCGGTTAGAGTGCCACCCTTATAAGGTGGAAGTCGATGGTTCAAATCCATCCAGGCGCACAAAATTATGTTTAACATCTTATTATGAAAAGAGTGATCATTGTTCACGGTTGGGATGGTTATCCTGCGGAAGGAATTTTTCCTTATCTAAAAAAAGAATTGGAAAATCGCGGTTATGAAGTCCAAACTCCTTTTATGCCCAACCCCCTAGAACCAACCGTAAACGAATGGGTTTCTTTTTTAGATAAAATTGTCGATCAGCCGGATACTAATACGATTCTTTTCGGACATTCCATTGGCAGCCAAACCATTTTAAGATATTTAGAAACACTCCCTGAAAACTCAAAAATCGGCGGTGCAGTACTGCTTGCGCCTTGGGTCAATTTGACAGATAACGCTTTTGAAGATGAACAAGACAAAACAATCGCCAAACCTTGGCTGAACACACCATTAGATTGGAATAAAATAAAAACTCATACTGATAATTTTACAGCTATATTTTCAGACAACGATTCCTTGGTACCAATTTCCGATTCTAAAATTTTTAAGAATAAGCTCAACGCTAAAATTATTATTGAACACAACAAAGGACATTTTAGCGGTAGTGATGAAATCACTGAACTTTCCGCCGCTTTAGAATCAATCTTAGAAATTTCCAAATAAAATCAATCTCATGGCTGCAACAAAAAAAATCATCGTCAACGAAAAAACCGCCGGTCAACGACTGGATATTTTTTTATCCGAGAAATTAAAAACCACTCGATCACAAGCGCAAAAAATGATTGAATTTAAACAAATAATGATTAACAATCAATTACCTAAAAAAGCCGGAGAAAAACTTGACTTGAACGACATTGTTTTTGTTAAAACACAAAAAGAAAAAAAGGTTGTTCCATCTCATCAAAGACAAACAATCAAACCGTTAAAAAAATTCTCTATTAATGATATAATTATAGTGGCCGACATGCCAGATTATATTATTGTTGATAAACCGGCCGGCATTTTGACCCACTCTCTGCCTAACAATAAAGAGGAATCAATCGCCTCAATATTAAGCAAAAAATATCCTCAACTAAAAAAAGTCGGTGACAGTCCGGAACGCCCGGGTATTGTTCATCGCTTGGATAGAGACGCTTCCGGCTTGCTAATTGTGGCAAAAAATAATAAAATGTTTGAGTGCTTAAAAGAGCAGTTTAAAAATCGTACCATAGAAAAAGAATACTGGGCGTTAATTCACGGAAAAATGGAAGCCGACTGGGCTGAACTTAATTTTCCGCTCGGACGATCAAAGCGTGGTGAACGCATGGCCGCTCGTCCATTTACCATTAAAGGATTGGAAAATGACGCCGGAGGTAAAAATGCTTTAACCGAACTTTGGGCAGAAAAAAAATTCATTAATTTCACGCTTTTGCGGGTAAAAATTCATACCGGCCGAATGCATCAAATAAGAGCTCATCTGTTAGCTTATAATCATCCTCTGGTCGGCGATTCCGTATATTTTCAAAAAAAACGCAAACATGTTTGGGATGAAAAATTAGGAAGATTATTCTTACACTGTTACTTGTTAAGTTTTAAAGATTTACAAGGAAACAAACAAAATTTTGAATCGTTATTACCAACAAAATTAAAAGAATTTTTAAAAATAATTAAATAAATAATAATAAATATGCCAGAAGAACAACATCGCGGTTTATTAGTGGTCGTATCCGCTCCATCCGGTGGTGGAAAAGATTCAGTTATTGATGCTTTGTTAAAAATTTTCCCAAATTCCACACGTTTAATCACCACTACCACACGACCAAAAAGACCAGGTGAAATTGATGGCATAAATTACTATTTCATTTCTCCTGATACTTTTCAAAATTTAATAATGAATAAAGAACTCATAGAATATAACTTCTATGCCAATCAATACTATGGCATGCAAAAAAGCAAACTGAAAGAAGCATTGGAAAAATACGACTTGGTTTTTTCCAACATAGAAGTCAACGGTAAAAAAAATATGGATGGCGCCGGAATCAAAAATTTATCAATTTTCTTGTTGCCGGAAAGCATGGAAGTTTTACACAGAAGAATTGTTGTTCGTGGCGGTTTAACGCCGGATGTAATTGAAGAACGTTTGGAAACAGCTTCAAAAGAAATAGCCCAATCAAACAGTTATGATTATCAAGTGGTAAATAAAGAAGGTAAATTGGAAGAAACCATAGCTCAAGTGGCCGATGTTCTAAAAAAACACTTGGCGGAACACCAAGAAAACCTTTCTTAAATACTTATTTTACCCAATAAACACACAGGGGTGGGGTTGACAAAAAAGTCATTTTAGGCTAAGATATGAACACTTAAATAAAATTTTAAATTTATATGGCTGAAGAACAAATTATCTACAAACCGGGTATGGTCGTAAAAGTGCATCAAAAAATCAAAGAAATGAATACCAAGGGGGAAGAAAAAGAGCGTATTCAAATCTTTGAGGGCACAATTCTTGCTGTTAAACACGGTAAAGAATCTGGCGCCACCATCACGGTAAGAAAAGTATCCGACGGTATCGGTGTGGAAAAAATATATCCCATCTATTCGCCGGTTGTGGCTAAAATTGAAGTGGTTAAGCAGTTAAAAACCCGCCGAGCCAAACTTCATTACTTGCGCAATCCGAAATTTAAGAGAAGAATGAAGGAAATTAAAGAAGTAAAAAAATAAAATAAAACCCCCGCCGATTGGCGGGGTTTTTATTTTATTTAATTAGAGATACTTTCCTGTCCAACTTTTCTTATTTTTAACAATATCTTTTGGTGTACCCTCAGCTACCAAATAACCACCCTGTCGTCCGCCTTCCGGACCCAATTCAATTACCCAATCACAATTTTTAATAATATCCAAATTATGTTCAATTATCACCACACTATTACCCTTATCCACCAACCTTTCCAAAACCTGTAATAAACGATTAATATCCTCAAAATGCAAACCTGTAGTCGGTTCATCTAAAATATAAAGTGTTTTGCCGGTGGAAGCGCGAGCCAATTCAGTGGCTAATTTAATACGTTGTGCCTCACCACCGGACAAAGTGGTGGCTGATTGTCCCAATTGAACATAACCTAAGCCAACTTCGCGTAAAATATTTAATTTAACAGCAATAGGCTGCTGATTAGAAAAAAATTTAAAAGCTTCTTCCACTGTCATATTTAAAACATCGGAAATATTTTTGCCTTGATAATGAACTTCCAAAGCTTCCTGATTATATCGTGAACCATTACAATCATTACAAACCATAAAAACATCGGCTAAAAATTGCATCGGAATTCTGGTATAACCTTCGCCGGCGCAAGCTTCACAACGTCCGCCGCCTTTAACATTAAAACTGAATTTTCCAGCATCATAACCTCTCATTTTGGCTTCCGGCAAACTGGCAAACAAATCTCTGATTAAAGTAAAAATACCGGTATAAGTGGCAGGATTGGATCGTGGAGTGCGTCCAATCGGAGATTGATCAATGGCAATTACTTTATCAATATTAGTCAATCCGACAATTGATTTATGTTCACCGGGATCTTCTTTGCTGCGATAAAAATGCTTAGATAAAGCCCTGCCTAAAATTTCAATAATTAAAGATGATTTACCGGAACCGGAAACACCGGTAACACAAACCAATTTGGCTAAAGGAATTTCCACATCTATATTTTTCAGATTAAACGCCTTTGCGCCAATAATTTTTATTTTTTTATCAGCAACGATTTTGCGTTTTTTATCGGTTTCCTGATTTCTTTTTAAATCACAACCAACCTGTAAACGTCCGGTTAAATATTCACCGGTCAAAGATTGTTTATTCTTTTTAATTTCAGGCAAAGTTCCTTTGGCCACTATTTCTCCACCATAAACACCTGCGCCCGGACCGACATCAACCAAATAATCAGCTTCTTTCATAATGGCCGCGTCATGTTCAACCACAATAACCGTGTTTCCTAAATCTCTCAAATATTTTAAAGTTTCAATTAATTTTTGATTATCGCGCGGATGCAAACCAACCGACGGTTCGTCTAAAATATAAACCACACCGGTTAACCCCGAAGTCAACTGAGTCGCCAAACGAACACGAGTCACCTCACCTCCGGACAACGTATTCATTGCTCTATCCACGCTTAAATAACGCAAACCAACTCGTTCCAAATTATCCACTCGTTGGTATAATTCTTTAATAATTGGAATAATTATTGAATCTTTTTTATCTGTTTTAATATTTTTACCCAAAATTCCCTTAAAAAATTCCAAACTTTCTTCAATGTCCATAGCCGCAACTTCAGCAATGTTTTTGTTTTTAACCATCACTGCTAAAGATTCTTTTTTTAATCGCTTTCCGCCGCATAAACTGCAAACCTGTTCGCGCATATATTGTTCAATCTCCCGACAAACATAATCTGAATCTGTAGATAAGTGACGCTGGCGCAAATCTTCAATCACACCGACAAAAGTTGTTTTTTTATTCAGTTCAATTTCATAGGTTTCTTTTCCTGTCCCATTTAAAATTAAATTTACAGTAGTCGACGGCATTTTGTTAATCGGCATATCCATAGAAAAATTATGCCGTTTAGCCACCGCGCTTAAAACTTTTTGATACCAACTTTGATTACCTGTAATTCTAGTCCACGGCTGGATTGCTCCTTCAGCCAAAGTCAAACGCGGATTTGGAATAACCAAATCTGGCACTACTTCCATAGTAATACCCAAACCGGTACATCGCGGGCAAGCGCCCAATGGGCTGTTAAAACTAAAATTACGAATATCCACCGGCGGCATCATATAACCGCACTTTGGACACAAACCAAAAGTTGAGAATGTATAAACTTTATCTTTTACCGCCACATGAACCAATCCATTGCTTAAATCCAAAGCTATTTCCACCATCTTGCTCGGATCTTGTTTTTTTATATCATCAATAATGCCGGTTATTAAATCAACTTGATAATTTTTTTTCGGATTAAAATCATAATCAACTAAATCGGCAACTTTTACCACATCTCCATCAATCCACACTGATTTGAAACCGGATTTTTCAACTTTATCCAACAAATCATCCGGATCAACAATATCGTTTTTAATTAATGGCGACAAAACAAAAATCTGTTTATTTTTTCTGGCTAAATCTCTGATTTGTTCTATAATTTCTCCGGATGTATGGCTAACAATTTTTTCATCGCATTCCGGACAAAATCTTTCACCGGCTCTGGCATACAACAGACGCAAATAATCATAAATTTCCGTTACTGTACCAACGGTTGAACGCGGATTTTGTGTAGAAACACGCTGATCAATGGCAATGGTCGGAGATAAACCGTCAATTCCATCAACATCCGGCTTGTCGCGAACTTCCATAAATTGCCGCGCATACGAAGAAAGCGACTCAGCATAACGTCGCTGGCCTTCAGCATAAATAGTGTCAAACGCCAAACTTGATTTGCCGGAACCTGACAAACCGGTAATTACTACCAATTTATTCTTGGGAATATCAATATTGACGTTCTTCAGGTTATGAGCCCTAGCGCCTCTGATTATTATCTTGTCTTTATTTTTTAAATTATTTACTCCAAACCGATTGGAGGAATTTGATGTGGAAGTTACTTGTGATTTCTTTTTAATTTTTTTTGCCGGCATAAATTTCAATAAAACAAAAATCTAAAGGCTATTTTGTGATGTTTCATCGTAGCACGGATAGAGAAAAATATCAATAGCCGGAACATTTAACATCATTTGACGCCGGTGCGTCATTTTCAAGCTGCATTTTTGTCTTAAGTATATTAATTTTTCCGGTTTGTTTTACAGGAATACAAACACCCCATTTACCTTCCCATAATTTATTTGCTGACAAATCCCATAACTGACATTCTTTCTCACATACTCCTGGGGTAAGAATTTGATAATTTGGACCGCAATTCATCAAACCTATACATTCAGAAGCGGAATTACATTCAGCTGTATCAGAACACCAATCACCATCTTCCAAAACACCTCCGACGCATCTATCTTTGTTACAATTATCCGATTTACAATCGCTCGCTTTGCCGCAAGGAGAACCATTGAGACCATTGGAACAAAGCGGAACATAAGCGTCTTCAACACATTTCAAACCGGCGGCGCAATCTGACACATTATAGCATTGTGAACCATTTTTTCCGTCGGAACAAAAACCAATTTCAGTTTTAGCCCAACATTTAAAAGCTGCCGTCACACCTTTCATCTTTACACAATGACCTTCAGCGCACTGATTTTTATTTACATCACACATTTCTCCGTTTTGCAATGCTTCCGCTTTAGGCAAACAAACACCATTATGATTGGCAAAAAAATCAACAAATTCATCAACCGCATATTCTACAATTCCACTCGCTGTTGAAACTACTATTTTTCCGCAACTGATTGAATCAGCCGACGCGTCCGATACTTTATCGCAAGCCCAAACGGCTCCTACAGCAGTAGCGCCCCATTTCAAACCTTTAAATGAAAAAACTTTGGAACCAACATTTTTCAAAACAGCGGTTGCGGCTTGACTTTTTGAATAATTAGCCAATTCTTTAGCTGGAATTTTAGTAGCAAAGCTTAAAATTTTAGTTCCGCCTTTACTCAAAACTGTTTTTGCTCCATTTGCCAATTCTTTTCCGATTGACGCTTCTGCGCCAGCTCCAATTGACGCGGCTCCGCCAACAAATGACACGGAAACTGTTGATATATATTCAGCCAGAACAGCGCAAGCTCCTTGTCTGTCTGAATCATAACCGATAGTAAAACAAATATGCTGACCATCTGCTTCGCAAGCGGTTTTTGTTTCACCGCCACGCGGATCACAGTAATCACCGGCGGCAACTGACAATTCCGGTTCTGCCCGAAGCATCCAAATTTGCGGTAAACGCAAATTAACCAAAGCCGGATTAATACTATTTAAAATATTGTAAGACATAAAAGCGATAAATAATCCTATTACCGCTCCGCCAATTCTCTTTTTTGACTGACCAATCACTTCACTGCTGCCAGCTGAAGTAATCCACTGAACTCCTGAAACAATAATCATCACCACTGCCAAAACTCCCAAAGCCACCAAAGCATAATTATAAATAGTTTTTATATAATCACCAAGATTAGCAAAAGAAGATTTTCCGCCAAAAGAAATACTGGTTTTTGTGGCTCGGCCAGCTAAACATTTTCCCCACTCTCCCGTACAAGGTTCTTCTTGAATCCAACCGTCGCTGGCTAATAATTCACCAGCCATTTCTTGTCTGGCTTGAACACAATCCTCTTTTTTCCAACATAAATAATTTTCGGACTGTATTATAGAAGATCCTGTTTGCGCCAAAACTAAGTCAACTGTTAAGGGAAACAAAATAACACTAAACACCAAAAAAAAGAATACTTTTTTAAAATACATAATATTACAATTTAAAATCTTTTAACAATGTTTCCCATGTTGAAAATAACATAGCGCCTTCAATTTTGTTGCCATTAACAAAAAAAGTCGGCGTTCCTTTTTTAATTCCATATTTAACGCCGATTGAATAATCTTTCTTAACTTCAATTTCACCTCGGCGGCTTTGTAAGCAATCTGACATTCTACTTTTATCTAAACCGAATTGATTAATCAATACATCAACATCAGTATCGGAAAAATTTTCACCAATCATTTCTTGATTGCTAAAAAACAAATCATGCGCTAACCAAAACGCTCCCTGTTCATTTACACAAGAAGCTACCGCGGCCAACCGATTAGTTCCGGGATGAACCGATTCCATTGGAAAATCACGAATAATCCATTTTATTTTATAACCATACTTATTTATCAACTTTTGCATCTCGGAATATTGTCCTTTACAAATCGGACACTTAAAATCTATAAATTCAACAATTACAAAACTTGCATTTTGATTTCCCAAAAAAGGATCATCATCTGTTTCTAATTCTTGACGTGCCGCTTGAATTTCCGGCGATTCAACTATCTGATTCAACGCCTGTTGATTCATTTGCTGTTCCAAAATATCGCCATGTCCGGATTTTATCGCTCTCCAATAATTATATCCGAGCGCGCTTAAGGACAAAATTACAGCCGCCAACAAACAAATGGCCGCTATTATGGTAATACCCCACCATGTTTTATACCAAACTTTTAACCCCGTAACAGGTTCCATATTCAATTAAAATTAGCCAAAAATTCACAAAACTTCAATTGTCAATATTATATCATATATATAAGGAACAGACAATCTTGTTGACAAAAAACCAAAACGGTGGTACACTAATGTCATTGACTTTTATATAGAAAAAGAGATTATGCAAAATAATATTTTAAATATCATACAATTTGTAATGTCAGCAGTTCTTATTATTGCTATACTTTTACAACAAAAAGGTACCGGTTTAAGTGGTGTTTTTGGTGGCGGCGGAAATGTTTACAGTACAAAAAGAGGTATTGATAAAATACTTTTTTATACCACTATTGTGGTATCAATCTTGTTTTTTGGCCTCTCTCTGGCGCGAATTTTCATATAAAATGCGTCTTAACGAACACAAGTTCGTTTCACTGTTTTAATTATTTTTCTTCATGAGTTGGAAACAACTTTTTAACAGGTTCGGCCACAAAGAGCCAAAACCATTAGTTCGAAATTTTGACCGACGGCTTATCAATAATCTCCGGTCTAATTTTTGGCCATCTCTAAATCAATTAAAATATTTAAAAAGATTCTTAAGCAAAGCGGAAAAAAACATAATTAAAATTTCTTGTGGCATTATTGTTTTGACGATTTTGTTTTGGGGTGGATGGATAATTGCTTCACATCATACGGTTATTCCGAAAAATGGCGGTGAATACAGTGAAGCCTTAATTGGACAACCAAAATTGATTAATCCGATTTTTGCCGGAGCAAACGATGTTGATTCTGATATTGTTCCCCTGCTTTATTCCGGTCTTTTCCGTTTTAACAAAGATCAAAAATTAATTCCTGAATTGGCGGCCAGCTGGTCGGTCAGCAGTGATCAAAAAACTTATACTATTAAACTTCGTCAGGATATCGCTTGGACAGATGAAAAAAAATTAATCGCTGACGATGTTATTTTTACTTTAGAGACAATACAAAATCCAGAAGTTAACAGTCCTCTATTTACTTCCTTTCAAGGCATAGCGGCGACAAAAATAAATGACTACGAAATTCAATTCGTTTTAAAAGAACCATTTGTATCCTTTTTAAACAGTTTAACATTGGGAATTATACCTGAACATATTTGGGGAGAAATTTTGCCGGCCAATTTACGCTTAGCAAAAGAAAATCTTCAACCAAAAGTAACTTCAGGCCCGTGGAAATTTTTACGTTTAGTAAAAGACGGTTCTAATATTCAAACTTATGCTTTAGAAAAAAATAATAAATATTTCGGTAATCTGCCATACCTGCAAAATATCACTTTTAAATTTTATCAGGATTACGCCGAAGCAACTGATGCTCTAAGAGCAAAAGAATTGACGGCGGTCAGTTTTGTGCCACGACATTTACAAGACAAAATTTCAAGTAAAAATTTAATTATTTATAATCTTCATTTACCACAATATACCGCTTTATTTTTTAATCAAACTCAGCAATCAATTTTAAAAGATTTAAGCTTCAGAAAAAATTTAATTCAAGCGATAGATAAAAAATTATTAGTGGCTGAGGCTTTAAATAATAATGCCAATGTAACTGACTCGCCTTTTCTGCCGGGTTCAATAGGTTACTATCCGGAAATTAAAAAAATAGAATATGATTTGGAAGCGGTTAATCAATCTTTGGATAAAGCGGAATGGAAAAAAATAGACCCGGAAACCTACTTCAAAATTAGACGAGATATTTTATTTAAAAGTCGTTTAAATGAAATTAAATCTTTACCTGAATTTGCCGCCAATTCCAGTACTTTAACGGCTGAACTGCAAGAAAAAGTAGATAATACGGTTCGCCAAGAAATGTGGCCAGATCAAACTTTTTATCGTCAAGATAAGAAAGGAAATTTATTAAGTTTGACCATTACCACTACTGATATGCCTGAATATCAAAAAGTTGCGGATTCTGTCGCCAGAATGTGGCGAGCAAGCGGAATTCAAACCAACATTCAAACTGTTGCCGGACGACAAATCAGTCGCGATATTTTAAAAACAAGAAACTATGAAATACTGCTCTACGGAGAAATTTTAGGCGACGATCCGGATCCGTATCCTTTCTGGCATTCTTCACAAACTAACTATCCCGGTTTAAATTTATCCATGATGGCCGACAGAAATGCCGATAAAATTTTAGAAGAAGCCAGATCAACTAACGACTTGCAAAAAAGAATTCAATTATATAAACAATTCCAGGATATTTTAGCAAAAGAACTTCCGGCTATTTTTCTATATACTCCAACCTATAACTTCGTAGCGGACAAAAATTTACAAGGCGTAAAATTGGATAAAATTTTTGTTCCTTCCGATCGCTTCAATGGTTTGAGCGAATGGTATATAAAAACTAAATGGGAATGGAACTAAATAAGTTTAAGTTAAAAAATTAAAAGTTTAACGAATTGTAAAATAACAGCCTAAAACTTTTTAATTTAATAACTTTAAAACTTTTTAACTATTACTCGCGGACGTGGCGGAACTTGGTATACGCGTACGTCTCAGAAGCGTATGGAGCAATCCTTGAGGGTTCAAGTCCCTCCGTCCGCACAATTATTTTTTTAAATTATTAAAAATCCAATAATTTAAAATTAAATTTATTTATTTAATTTATCTTCAATTAACAATTTCACAAATTGTTTTTTATCCCGCCACAACGGGATTCCGCTTAACGCGGCAACTAATCATTATTTAATTTATGAACACAAAAAAACCGTCAGGATCGGGAAATCGTCATTTTTCCAGATCTAAACATCAACCATCAACAACTACGCAAAATGCGCGGCAGTCATTCTCACGTTTCCGTTCCGATGATACCAAATTAAAGGTCATTGTTTTGGGAGGGTTAGAAGAAGTCGGACGAAACTGCACTTTAATGGAATATAACGGCGACATTATTATTATTGATATGGGACTTCAATTTCCGGAAGAAAATATGCCGGGTATTGATTATATTATTCCCAATATCAGTTATCTGAAAGGTAAAGAAAAAAATATACGCGGTGTCATCATCACACATGCTCACTATGATCATATTGGAGCTATTCCACATTTAATTACAGATCTCGGTAATCCGCCAATTTACGCTTTACCGATGACTAACGCTATTATTAAAAAACGTCAAGAAGATTATAAAAACATCCGTCCCCTGAATATCCATAACATCAGTTTAAAAGATCGTCTAAGACTTGGTAATTTTGAATTAGAATTTTTTCACCTAAATCATAACATTCCTGATACTATGGGCGTGGTTGTAAAAACTCCGGAAGGTATTATTATTCACACAGGTGATTGGAAATTTGATTATCAACCAGCAGGAGAAGCTTCGGCTGATTTACAAAAAATTGCTCAAATCGGAAGTCAAGGAGTATTGGCTTTGATGAGTGATAGTACTAACGCATCACAACCAGGACATCAGATTTCAGAATCAGAAATCGGCACCAACTTGGAAGAAATAATCAGCAAAGCGCCCGGCCGTATTATTATTGGAACATTCGCTTCCTTATTGGCTCGCATAAAACAAATTATTGAGGTGGCGGAAAAATTAGGCAAAGTAGTGGCTTTAGACGGTTTTAGCATGAAGAGCAATGTGGAAATCGCTAAAGAATTAGGCTATATGCAATTTAGTCCCAAAACATTAATTGAATTAAAACGAACAAGTGATTATCCTGACAACAAAGTGGTCATTATTTGTACCGGAGCGCAAGGCGAAAAAAATGCTTCTTTAATGCGTATTGCCAATGGGGAACATCGTTTAATTAAATTAAATTCAGGAGACACTGTCGTCTTTTCTTCTTCGGTTATTCCGGGTAATGAGCGCACTGTCCAACGACTTAAAGATACTTTATTCAGAAAAGGCGCTGATGTTATTCATTATCAAATGATGGATGTTCATGCCGGCGGACACGCTAAAGCTGAAGATGTAAAATTAATGATTCGTCTACTTAATCCAAAGTATTTTATTCCGATTGAAGGTAACCATTTCTTGTTGCATTACAATGCGCGAACAGCAGTATCTATGGGTTTTCCAAAAGACAATATTTTTATCGCTGACAATGGACAGGTAATGGAATTTCATCGCGGTATCGGAAAATTAACAAAAAATAAAATCAATGCCGACTATGTATTTGTTGATGGCTTAGGTGTCAGCGACGAAACCAACGTTGTATTGCGCGATCGGCAAGTCTTAGCCGAAGACGGCATGGTGGTGGTAATTGTTACTGTAGACAGTAAAACTGGAAAATTAATTCAAAATCCGGATATTATTTCACGCGGTTTTGTGTTTTTAAAAGAAAATAAAGAATTAATTGAAGACCTTCGTCATCGCATTAAAAAAACAGTTATTGATTCAGATCCGTTATCTTGGGCCGATACTAATTTAATCCGCAATAAAATTCGCGATTATGTCGGACAATTTTTATTCAGCAAAACCGAAAAACGCCCAATGGTGTTGCCGGTTGTAATTGAAGTATAATATGAAAAAATTATATCGATCATTAAATGATAAAAAGATTTTTGGTGTTTGTGGCGGTTGGGCGGAATATTTTAATATTGATTCCACTTTAATGAGAATTGGATGGATAATGCTTAGCCTGATTACCGGTTTTTTTCCTGTATTTATCACTTATCTTGTCGCAGCAATTATCACACCAAAAAACAATAATCATCAATCACCGGCTTTATAACTTAGTCAATAAAAAATACCCTCGCAAAAGCGAGGGTATTTTTTATTCATAGCTATAAGCCGAATTCTGTTCCCCCCGAAAGGGTGATAATCATTTCTCTAGTTGCATCATTACTGACACAATCATCAGCGAGCGAACTTTTTATCCCGACGTGAAGTCGGGACTCTGCTCTTGCACGCGAGTAAGGATTTTGCCGTTTCACCTTCAATCTTCTTTTCCCCCGATCAAAGTTAAGCTGTTATTCCTGATTAAACAAGAACATGGGATTTAGCTTTCCTTAGCCTTTCGGCTTTGGACGTTTCTGTTCGCACCTCTTGGATCGCTCCAGACGGGCGTTACCCGCTACTTTTGCCACAAATGAGCGGCTGCGTGTTCGGACTTTCCTCCCTAATAAATTAGGACGATTATCCACTATGAACAGGTCTATTATAGCACATTTTTAAGGTTTTGTCAATCCTTGACAAAAAACAAAAATCATGATAATTCTACCTTAGTAATTTACCTCCAAACAAGGAGAAAAAATAATGAAATCCGTTCTTTACAAAAAAATCAAAGAATGCAAGGGATGTTTATCTCATCTTCGAATGTCCGAAGAAATAGCCACGCGCAAAAAAATAGACTCGCCTACCATGGTATTACTTGATGAATCACCTTTTGCTCAGGATCGCGACAGAATTCTAAAAAGTCAAGCTCTGCGTCGGCTGAGCGGTATTTGTCATGTTTTTCCATTACCCGACAATATCTATATCCGCAACCGGCTGACCCACACACTGGAAGTAGAAAGTGTCGCGGTCAAAATAGCTCATCTGCTCGGCATTAACGAAAAAATTTGCAGCGCGGCCGCTCTTGGCCACGATATCGGCCATACTCCATTCGGTCATGTCGGCGAAGATTTTATAACTGACATAACCGGACGTAAATTCCGGCACGAAGTTTTTTCAGTCATCGTCGCTCAGCAAGTGGAACGGCGTGGTCATGGTCTGAATCTGACCAAACAAACGCTGGAAGGAATGTTTTATCACTCACGCGGCGGCGGAAAACTTTATTTGTCCAAAGTGCCAGAATATGATGTAGTGATGCTGGCCGACAAGCTGGCATACCTACTTATTTCTGACATTGAAGATATGTTCCGCTACGGCTATTTGCAATGCAAAAACTTTCCCGAATTGTCTAGAGTACTAAATTCGTTCGGCGCAAATCCGACTCAACGCATCAACACCTGTGTAGCACATCTTTGCTTGGAATCAGCAACTAAGGGTTATGTTTCTTTTTCTGATTCATCGGTCGCCCAACGGTTTGACGAACTCAAAGACTTGGCACATCTTGCTTACAAACGAATCAATCGCATTGATCGCAAACTTTGCCCGAAACACTTGGAAAGCGCCTATACCAATATCGCTCTGACCGTCAAAGATGTAGATCCGGCAATAGTTTTGGCATTGATGACCGACCAAGATGTAATAAAACTTTCACAAACCACTACCAACACAAAAACGATAATCAAAACTATGCATTCTTTGCCTGTTTGGGAAATTATACAACCAATTCGCGGCAAGCGTATTGACTTCACCAAACCCAATCTGGATTGGTAATTAAATCCCCCGTTCTTTTAACCCCGTCGTTTGACGGGGTTTTTATTTTTTACGTTTGACTTAAACCAATGTTTTAGCGTAAAATAATGATAATACTCATTATTTTATGAAACGTTTTGAACTGTTTTTTGCCCTCATTCAACTGCCTATTGACTACGCCATGCTGGTGTTAGCCGGTTTTACTGCTTACGCTTTGCGTTTTACCGAAACAGTTCAATCTATCCGTCCTGTTATCTTTGATTTAGTATGGTCCGCATATTGGCCGGCGTTATTTATTGTAGCATTAGGATGGCTGATAATTATGGCCGCTTCCGGACTTTATTCCATTAATCCAAACCGTAAACTGGCCGTTGAGTTGACCCGTGTTTTTTTTGCTTGCGCCGCCGGATTTGCCGCTATTACCATTTTCGTATTTTTCACTTTGCATAAATTTGACTCCAGATTCTTGGTTTTGGCCGGTTGGATATTTGCCGTTATTTATGTCAGTGTAAGCCGTATACTAATTCGGCTGATTAAAATATATTGTTATAAACATAACTTCGGACAAAGAAAAACAATTTTAATCGGACAACCGTCAGCAGTAGAACAATTAAAGAAAATTTTTATAAATCGCCCGAGTTTAGGTTATACTTTGCTTGGTGTTTATAATAATTTTAATGCAACCGCCGCCGAAATGATTTTACAAACAATGCCTGATGAAATAATTTTTGCCGATCCGCCGGTTAATGATGAAAATACTCTGCAAGCCGCTCATTTTGCCAACGAACATCATATCACTTTTAAATACTCAGCTGATTTTTTTGCCACCATTTCAACCAATCTGGCGGTTTCCACTGTCGGTGGAATTCCAATAATTGAAATACGGCGAACATCACTAACTGGCTGGGGAAGAATTTTTAAAAGAATAATGGATATTATTTTCAGCTCTTTGTTAATTATTTTATTTTCACCTTTTTACTTAATAATCTCAATAATTATTTTATTGGAAACAGGACGTCCGATTTTTTACAAAAATAAACGCGTCGGCCAAGCCGGAAAAAACTTTTTTGTGTTAAAATTCCGTTCTATGTATCAAAAAGATTGTACTGAACAATCAGGACAAAATAATGGCCAAGCTTTATTAAAAGAAGAAGAATTAATAAAAGAACAAAGCATTAAAGATGGGCCTGTTTATAAAATAAAGAATGACCCACGCATCACTGCTTTCGGACGATTGATTCGTAAATGGAGTTTGGATGAAATACCTCAATTCTTCAATGTTTTAAAAGGAGAAATGAGTTTAGTTGGACCACGCCCTCATCAACCGCGAGAAGTGGAAAAATATCAATCTTGGCAACGCAATGTGTTAACTATCAAACCGGGTATTACCGGCTTAGCTCAAATTTCCGGTCGAAGCGATCTGACTTTTGATGAAGAAGCGCGGTTGGATATTTTTTATATTGAACATTGGGGTTCGTTGATGGACAGCATAATTTTAATTAAAACACCATTTGTGGTACTAACAAAAAAAGGAGCATTATAAAACATGAAAATTGCTTTAGTACACGACTATTTATCACAAGATGGAGGGGCAGAACGAGTTCTTAAGGCCTTCCATGAAATTTGGCCGGAAGCGCCGATTTTTGTTTTATTTCACGATAAGAAAAAAATAAATTATTTAAACCCAGAAAATATCCGCCAATCATTCTTGTCAAAATTACCATTAGTTAAATCTCTATTCCAATGGTATTTACCATTAATGCCGGCCGCCACCGAACATCACCATTTAAAAAATTTTGATTTGGTTTTATCATCCACCAGTGCTTTTGCTAAAGGCGTAATCACCGCTCCGGAAGCTTTACATGTTTCCTATTGCCACACTCCACCGCGATATCTGTGGGCCGATGCGCATGATTATTTAGAAAATTTAAAACGGGGTTCGTTGATTAATGCTATATTAAATAACACAATTCATAAACTGCGGTTATGGGATAAAATGAGCGCGGACCGAGTTGATTACTTTATTGCTAATTCAAAAACCGTCCAACAACGCATTCAAAAATATTATCGCCGCTTAAGCGACGTGATTTATCCTCCGGCTGACACTGATAAATTTTATATTTCTCCTAAAATAGAAAATTATTTCGTAGCTGGCGGACGACTTGTCCCGTATAAACGTCTAGATTTAACTGTAAAAGTATTTAACCGTTTAAAAATTCCGCTCAAAATATTCGGCACCGGTCCGGAATTGCCTTATCTCAAAAAAATAGCCAAACCAAATATTGAATTTTTAGGACGAATAAGCGAAGCTGAAAAAGCTCGACTATTAAGTCGCTCTTTGGCTTTTATTCATCCGCAACTTGAAGATTTTGGCATTACACCGATTGAAGCAATGGCTTCGGGAAGACCGGTAATTGCTTACGGTGTTGGCGGAGCCACTGAAACTGTTATTCCCAATGAAACAGGCGTTTTTTTCCGCGAACAAACCTGGGAATCATTGTTGGATACTATCATTAATTTTGAACCGCAAAATTGGGATAGCGCCAAAATACGCGAACACGCACTACAATTTTCTTTAGATAATTTTAAAAATAATATTCAAAAATACGTTTTAGACAGATATGAAGAATTTAAAAAAGGAATGAATCAAGAACCGTTGATAAAATAATTTAAAAAATTTAAATTTGAATATAAAATAATACGATTATGAATATCGGCATTGATATTCGTCCAATGATGACCTCGCCGCGAACCGGGGTTGGCGAATACACATTTGAACTTCTTGACGCCGTGTTTAAAATTGACCAAAACAATCAATATTTTTTGTATTACAACGCTTCCAAACAAACTTCAACCAATCTGCCAACTTGGAATCAACCCAATGTACATTATGTCATCACTCATTATCCAAATAAATTATTTAATAGCGCCATTAAATTATTAAGCCGACCACGACTGGACAAAATCATCTCTAAAAAATGCAACTTAACAAACGGCCTGGATTGTTTTTATTCACCAAATTTAAATTTTGTTTCACTATCGTCAAAAACTAAATATATTTTAACCATACATGATTTATCTTTTGAATTTTTTCCAGAATTTTTTTCAAAAAAACAAATATTATGGCATGGAGCGGTAAATCCCAAAAAACAATGCCAGCGCGCTGATACTATTTTAGCTCCGTCTGAAAATACCAAGCGTGATATTATGAATTATTATAAAATTGAAGAAAAAAAAATAAAAGTGATTTATCCGGGTTTATCACCGATATTTAATTCAATCAACAATGAACAGCTGTCAACAAATAAGGAGTCGGTAAAACAAAAATATAACCTGCCGAATCACTATATTTTATTTTTAGGCACGATTGAACCGAGAAAAAATATTGTCGGACTAATTGAAGCTTTTGAAAAAGTTTATTCCAATTTGCCAATTCCCCACCATTTAATTATTGCCGGAGCCAACGGTTGGAGTAATAAAGAAATTTTCAATCGAGCCGCTTACTCTCCAATTAAAGATCATATAAAATTTATCGGTTATATAAATTCCGAAGATAAACCGGCTTTATATTCCAACGCCTCACTATTCATTTATCCCAGTTTTTACGAGGGCTTTGGTTTTCCGGCACTTGAAGCAATGGCAATGGGCGCGCCGGTAATTACTTCCAATCGTTCGTCGCTTTTAGAAGTAGCCGGCGATGCCGCATATTTGATAAATCCTCTGCAAACCAACTCAATAATTCAAGCAATTTTAGATATTTTAAACAAACCAGAATTAAGAGCGCGATTAATTAAAAAAGGCCGCGAACGGGCTCAATTATTTTCCTGGGAAAAAGCGGCTAAAGAATGGATTACAACAATTACTAATTAATATGCACATTGGAATAGACGCTAGAATGTACGGCTCAAAACAAGGCGGGCTTGGTCGTTACATTCAACAACTTATAAAACATCTTGAAAAAACAGACACGAAACATAATTTCGTAATTTTTTTACGTCAAGAAAACTGGCATGAATATGAACCAGCCAATCATAATTTTAAAAAAGTTCTAGCTGATATTCCGTGGTACGGCTGGCGCGAACAACTGCTTTTGCCAAAAATTATCAAAAAAGAAAAAATTAATTTGATGCATTTTCCACATTGGAATATTCCTATTTTTTATAATCAACCTTTCGTGGTAACCATTCATGATTTGCTTCTACTCCATTATCCAACTCGTAAAGCCAGTACTCTCAGTCCGATTTCTTATTTTTTAAAAAATATCGCCTTTCGTTTTGCTTTATGTCACGCCATAAAAAAATCAAAAAACATAATCACTCCGTGTAAATTTACAAAAAATGATATCTTAAAACATTTTGATGTCCCTGCAAAAAAAATTAATGCCGTCCATCTGGGGATTTCTAATTTTCAAATAGATTCCCTACCTACCGACAAACAGGATTCAAATTCAACCAAAATAACAAAAAAATATAGCATCACTAAACCTTATATTTTATATGTTGGCGTTGCCTATCCGCATAAAAATTTAGAAGGATTAATGCGCGCTTGGAAAATTTTTGAAGAAAAATACAATGATAATTATCAGCTTATTTTGGCTGGCAAAAAAAATTATTTTTATAAACAATTAATACAAGATAAACAATTACAAAATAAAGACATAATTTTTACCGATTTTGTTCCTGACAACGAACTGCCGGAATTGTATAAAAATGCTTCACTTTACGCATTTCCCAGTTTTTATGAAGGTTTCGGTTTACCGCCATTAGAAGCCATGTCATATGATATACCGATTGCATCTTCGGACCGTTCTTGTTTGCCTGAAATTTTACAAAATGCGGCTATTTATTTTAATCCGGAAAAACCTGAAGAAATAGCCAAAATCTTACATTATCTATTGACTGATATTGCCACTCGCGATCGCTTAATTACCAACGGCCGACAATTAATTAAAAAATACTCTTGGGACAACACCGCCAAAAGAACTTTAGAAATATATCAAGATAGTGTATAATATAGAGAGTAAACTTATTTTGTCTGAATTTTACTCAAACTTGATAAAAAAATAATTCTAATTTTCTGCTCATGTCAGCGATAAAAAGACCACAATTGCGTTCCTGTACTTTTTGCCACAAGCCGGGACACAATAAAGCCACTTGCCCTGATTATAATTCCGCTCCAATATTGCCAGCCAAAAAACCGGCGGTCAAAGTTGTAATTCACGGGCGAATACCATTCTCAACACAATCTCCTCACCTGCTTAATCTAAAAACTCAAAAAAATCCTTGGCTTAAAATTACTTCATCCTCTCCTGAAAAAAATACTTCTCTTTTTCAACATTATCACGAAGTAAAAGAAACAAAAAAAATTTTAAATAATCAATTTGAAAAAAAATTACCTTCTAATTTACCAAAAATAAATTTGCGAAAAAAAATAAATAATTTACGTGACATTATAATAAAAAAATTAAAACGCAAATATAATTCTTCCGGATTAAATTTATCATCTGAACTTCCAAAAACAAAAAGAGAAAATAATTCCATAAAAAAAATAATCTCAAACTATTTAACTTCCTGGAAAACATCTGGGCGTCCGGCCTTTGTTTTGGCTATGGCAATTTTAATATTTTTAGTTTTACCGATTCAAGCACACACCTTTTATCAAAATCTTAAGTCCACAACTCAAGCCGTGGCCGCTAATGGCACTGAAGGATTTTTAGCTCTCCAAGAATCAACCGCCGCCATAATGACAGCCGACTTGTCCGGGGCAGCGAACTCAACCAACAGCGCTTTAAATAAATTAAACAGTGCTGTTGATATTTTAAATACCAATCATAAATTACTTCTTAAAATTGCCTCCGTCGTGCCAATTGTCAGCCGAGAAGTACAAAGCCGGCAAAATATCATTACCGCCGGACAAAAAATCGCACAAGGAAATTCCTTTTTAATTATGGGAATTAATTCCAGTCAAAAAAATCCTGAAGATTCATTAACACGGAGAATTTCCATTCTGACAAAATATCTTCAAGTTGCCTTGCCTAATTATCAGGCTGCTTTAAAAGATTTAAGCAATATTGATTCAACAGTTTTACCACTGCAATACCAATCACTTTTTAATGATTTTCGATTATTATTTGCCGGCGTTTTGAATGATTTGGATAATTTATCTGATTTGGGACAAACAATTCAAGAGGTTTTCGGAGGACAAGGTCTGCGTCGCTATCTTTTAATATTTCAAAATCCTCATGAAATTCGTCCAACCGGAGGTTTTATTGGAAGTTTCGCCATTATGGACATTAAGGATGGAAAAGTTACTAATTTAGAAGTTCCAGCCGGAGGTTCATATGATTTACAAGGTCAACTTGATCAATTTGTTGAACCGCCAACACCATTGTTGTTAGCTAATAAACGTTGGGAATTTCAAGACGCAAATTGGTTTCCTGATTTTCCGACCAGTGCTGAAAAAATGTTATGGTTTTATCGCCACTCTCGCCAATTAACCGCTGATGGCGTAATCGCTGTTAATGCAACCGTATTAGAACGGTTATTATCTATAATCGGTCCTGTAACAGATGAGGAACGTTCATTAACCCTGTCCGCCAATAATGCTATTGCCACCATTCAAACAGTGGTGGAAGAAGGACCAGAAAAACAACAACGCAAACCTAAACAAATTTTAACCGATTTGGCCCCAAAACTTCTTCAACAAACAACTGAAATCAAACCCGATCAGGCTTTGCCTTTGCTTTTAAGTATTTCAGAAGCTTTAAAACAAAAAGAAATTCAGGCTTATTTTACCGACAATGACGCTCAAAAAACAGTGTCTTCTTTTGGTTGGGCCGGAAAAATTTTACAAACACGTGAAAATCAAGATTATCTTTTTATAGTTAACACTAATATCCGCGGGGAAAAAAGCGATGCTGAAATTAAACAAACAATCAGTCATCAAGCGGTAATACAAGAAAATGGAGAAGTGATAAATATGGTAACAATCACTCGTGAACATTCCGGAATTCGCGGAGAAAAACTTTATGGAGCGACTAATATTGATTATCTAAGAATTTATGTGCCTGCAGGAAGTGAATTGATTTCAGTCAGCGGTTTTTCGTGGCCTGACGAAAAAACTTTTCGCGTGCCGGACAAGTGGACGACTAAAGATGAATTTATTCAAACTATTGAAAAAGAAATCAAAATTGACGACAATAGCGGCACTCGCGTCACTTCAGAATTTGGAAAAACCGCTTTCGGTAATTGGATTATTACGGAACCGGGTCAAATTTCTCAAATTCAATTTACCTACATCCTCCCTTTTAAAGTATTCAACACTGAGGAAAATTTAAAATTATTATCATTTAAAAAAATATTGAATTCAACAAATCAATCCGCGCATTACCAATTGGCGGTTCAACGTCAATCTGGTGTGGAAACAAATTTTGATAGTCAAATAATTTTTCCAAATACATGGAAAACCACATGGAATGACGGAGAAAATTCTTTACCTGCTCTTAATGGTATGACTATTACCGCTCATCCTTTAGAGTATGACGGAATTTGGAGTTTGTTAACACAAAAAGAAAAATAAAAATTTAATTATAAAAATTTTCCGCCATCAAGCGGAATTCCGCCAAAAGCGGTGAAAAAAAATATTATGTCTACAGATTTTAACACTGAAGAAAAACCTGATTTTTCTTCTCAAACAATTGGCGAAACAAAAACTCCTGCCACAAAACCAAAACATCGCGTCAAAAATATTTCCGATGATGGACACGGACGAATCAAAACAAATAAAAAACAAAAAATTGACCAGCAAATAACCGCTATTTACGAAGATGCCAACGGAAAAATTCCAGATATGAAACAAATAGAAATTAAAAAAACGCATCCATTTATCCGTAATTTAACTATTTTTGTTTTAACCGCCGCAACCATGGCCGTAATCGCTTGGGTTGGTTTTTTTGTTTTACCCACTAATAATAAATTTTCCGAAATAAAATTGGTTTTGAAAATAGAAGGTCCTTCAGAAATTACCGTCGGCGCCACCACCACCTATTCAATTTCTTTTGCCAACGAACAAGATATTAGATTAAAAAATGCCGTTTTAACAATAACTTATCCTGAAGGTTTTGTGTTTATAGAAAGTTCAAAACCGGCAAATAATGCCGGACATACCGAATGGATGCTAGATGATTTATTGCCAAATTCCGAAGGTCAAATGACAATTACAGGAAAAACATTCGGCACTTTAAATCAAGAATATTCATGGAGCACTTTTCTGACTTATCAACCAGTAAATTTTAATTCTGAAATGCAAAAAATAGCCACTTTAAAAATTAAAATTTCAGAATCTCCTTTCAGTATTGCTTTGACCGGCCCTGACAAAACTACCGTTGGTGAAAACGCTGAATATTTATTTACTGTTAAAAATTCTTCCGACTGGTGGCCGGAATCTTTAGAATTAATTCCGTCTTTACCAATTAATTTTTATCCCGCTTCTTCGTCTCCTGCTTTGAACAAAGATAAAAAATGGATAATAAAAACAATAAAAAACAGCTCATCCACTTTAGTTGCTCAAACGGAATATAAATTTAAACTAATAGGAAAATTTAGTGATTTTGGTGGAACAGTAACTGAAAATTTAGTTGCTTTGTCAGCTGAATTATATATACCCGGAGCAGAAAAAAAATTCGCGGTAGCAAATGGGGAAATCAAAAGTGAATTAATTAAAAATAATTATAATTTCAGTTTAGCCATCAACGGCTCAATGACCGATCTAAACAGTCAGCCGGGTGATACACTAAATATAACCATTTATCTTAAAAATGACGGACAAGAAACAATAAAAAAAGGTGTACTAAAATTAATTTTAGATTCACCCTCATTAAACAGACGCACCGCTCTTGATTGGACCAATGTCAACGATCCGTTAGATGGTCTTATTACCGGCGAACAAATAAATAACAACATCCGACGCGGCACAATTAAATGGACAGAAAAAGATTTGTCGACTTTGTCCAGCATTAAACCGGGACAAGAAATAGGCATTGATTTGCAATTACCTATCCGCGACAGCAAAGTTTTTGATTTGGCCGAGTTGGTTGAATACCAAGTGAAAACTTTGGCTGAGATTAACTTTTTAGACAGTGCTGGAAAAACAAAAAGTCTCTCTGCCAATCCAATCAATATCACTTTAAATTCGGATTTCAAATTTGAATCACGCGATAGTCAAACTGTTAAAAACGGAATTGAAAAACGCGACATAACTTGGGTGTTAACTAACACATTCCATCCATTAAAAAACATTGAGCTTTCGGCGGAATTATTCGGCGATATCAATTTCTACAGTGCTTCTCCAACTCCGGCCGGCATTTTAAATTACGATCAGGATACTAAAAAAATAATCTGGACAATTGCCGAGATGCCTCTCAATCTTGATATTTTAGCTCTACCTTTCACAATCACCATTAATACAAAAAATCCTTCACAAAGCGCCTTAATTTCTAAAATTCATATTCGGGCTGAAGATAGTATTACTGGAAAAACTTTTGATTTTATGAGTGATGAAACTCCGCTGGAATATAATCCGGTTGTTCAACAATAAAACAAATAAAAAAAACTCCGATGTAAAGCCGGAGTTTTTTTATTTTATAAATTTTTTAACCAATTTTTCCGCGGATTTTAAATCTTTCACCCATTTAATCTTTTTATCTCTCTTAAACCATGCCATCTGTTTTTTAGCATACCGCCGAGTATCTCGTTTAATTAGTTCTACTGCTTCAGTCAAAGTTTTTTCTCCACGCAAATAATAACCTGTTTGTTTATAACCCAATCCACTCATAGACGGCAACGACCAAGAATATTTTTTAGCCAATTTTTTAACCTCTTTGATTAATCCATCTTTAATTTGCTCGTCCACTCGGACATTGATACGCCGATATAAAATTTCGCGCGGAATTCTAATTCCAATTTGCAAAGCATTAAATAATAATGGAAATTTCTTTTGTTGTGCTATGAATGAACCTTTGCTTTGCAAAAACACTTCCAAAGCACGGATTACCCGGCGCGGATTTTTCAAATCAATTTTTTCTGCCGACAACGGATCAACCTTTTTTAACATTTTTACCAAATCCAATAAACTTTTTTTCTCTAATTTTTTACGTAACTTGGCATCTGGTGCCACCGTTGGAATATCCAAATTATCTACAATCGCCCAAATATATAAACCTGTACCGCCGACAATAATCGGCAATTTTTTTCTTTTTAAAATATCATTTATTTTTTCCATCGCTATTTTTTTAAAATGTGCTAAAGTAAATTCTTCATCCGGTTTTACAATATCCATTAAATGGTGGGTAATACCCCGCACCAAATATCCTTTTCGTTTAGCATCACAAGGTTCTTTTGCTGTTCCAATATTCATTTCTTTATAAACCTGACGCGAATCAGCATTAATAATTTCACCATTAAATTTTTTTGCCAATTTCAAACTCAAAGCTGTCTTTCCTGACGCCGTCGGTCCAAGTATAATAATAATTTTTGGTAATTTAGACATAGATTAAGCCAATTCATAATATATGAAATTATGACAAGAGTCAAAAATAAAAACCCCGCAATAGCACGGGGTCAATGAACTTTTACTTAAATTGGCTAATCGCCACGATGAATACTGATTAAAACTTCCGGTGTGCCATGACAATTTTTATGAACAATTCCGCTCATACCACACCAAATAGCGATATTATCGGGATTATCGGTCTTCAACTTATATTCTCTATACTCATGCGGTTGCCACACCCAGATACGCTTTTCGCAAAGACGACAAGAAGTGACCGCCGGCCAAAGATGAATATTTTGGTCATGATGCATAAAAATTAAATTTATGACCAAAACCATAATAAATATTGCCAATGCAGCAATAGGGACAAACACGAATATTGCAAGCAAAAATTCCATTTTTTTCTCCTTTTTAGAGATATGGTCAAACCACTTTGTTAAAAAGAACCTTTTTATATATATCTTATTTTGACGATTTTGTCAAACATCCTTTTAATAACCATAAATCCGGCTGAGTAATTTTTACTTTAACTATTTTATTGATTAAATCCGGCTGGCCAAAAAATTGAACCAATTTCATTTCACGTGAATTGCCGGAACAAATACCTTTGTCGCATTTTTCAACCATTACTTCAACAATTTTATTCAAATATTTTTGATTTTTTCTAAAAGTTATTTTTTCCATCAATTCTTGCAATTCGTGCCAGCGACGCTTTTTTTCAATTTGTGAAACACTATCTTTAAAATCTAAAACACCTGCTTTGGCGGCTTTAACGGCTGCGGTACCGCTGCGCTCGGAATAAATCGCCGTATAAGCAATGTCAAAATCACATTTTTTATAAAAATCAAGAGTATTCTTAAATTGTTTTTTTGTTTCACCGCAAAAACCAACTATTAAATCCGTACCTAAAGCAATATCCGGCTTGGCAACGCGAATTTTTTTAATCAATTCAATATATTGCTCTCGTGTATATTTACGATTCATTTTTCTTAAAATATTATTATCCCCACTTTGTGCTGGCAAATGTAAATAATTCAACTGATTAGATAACTTTAATGCCTTAATTTGCGCAAAATTAAAATACTGTGGATCAGAAGCAGTAAAATTAATGCGCTCAATTTTTTTTATTTGATTTAATTCCCATAACAAAGCGGCAAAATCATCTTTTGTTTTAAACGGATTTTTTAAGTTGAATTTTTTTCCGTCTGGTGCAATATAATGATTTACCACTTGTCCAAGTAAAGTTATTTCTTTACAGCCGTTTTTTGCTAATTTCTTAACCTCCTTTAAAATATCTTTGACCGAACGATTACGTTCCCGCCCACGGGAATACGGCACAACGCAATAAGCACAAAAATTATTACAGCCTGTTTGTATTGTTACAAAAGCCTGTGCTGATTTTTTTTGTAATGGAGAAATTGATAAATAATCTTTTTGTATTTTAAAATTCAATTCACCCAACCATTTGGGTAACACCGGTAATTCATCAATGGCAAACCATAAATCTACTCCTTTTATTTTTCTTTTAATTATACCGTCTTCATCTCGTCCGGGCATACATCCTGTTACGGCAATAATCAAATTTTTATTTTTTTGACGATACCGTTGCCAATTTTTTATTAAACCAAAAGTTTTATCCTCAGAAGCTTGCCGCACACTACAAGTGTTTAAAATAATAATATCAGCCTGAGTCGGATGTTCGGTCATCTTATAATTTAAAGAATTTAAAAGACCGGCAATCCTTTCTGAATCGCTTTTATTCATCTGACAACCCAAAGTAACAAGGTGATATTTTTTAATCATAGTTTACGTTTCATTCTAATCATTTTTTGTTAATTTGACAACCCCCCTTATCAATTATAAAAGAAAAACCCTCAGCGGTTGCTGAGGGTCTAAAGGGCGAGAAAAGAACAATTACGGCTGCTTGATACAGTCATAAACAGCGCAGAAGGCTTTAATGTCCAACTTAGTCAAAAAAGGCGAGGTCTGACCGGCAACATCTTTCGGCGAACCTTCCGGATACATCACTGGCGGTTCATCGTTTGAATTCAAAAAATTAATATGCTGAAGCGCAATCCAGTGACCGAATTCGTGAACGACTACGTAATACAGAAAATGGAGATATTCAGCTTGTGTTCTGCTTTCATCATCAACCGAAGGCGCGATGCTGAAATCAAAGAGTAGAATATCTTCCTGCACGCCAAAGCCGAGAATGGAAGCATCCGTACCTTCATACTTTCCTGTAATGTAGGTTGAATAGAGGTAGTCGTACCACTCGTCCCGCTCATCCACGTTGTAGACGACATTGTTGCCGTCATCCAGATTTTCCATCGGGGAAAAACCGTCCTTGGCGTAGCGTCCTCGGTAGATGATGATGTCGTAACCGAGATATTCACGACCAATCTGATTCCATTCCTCCGCCGCGTTCAGAATAGCTTGCTCTTGCGCTTCGGAAAAAGTATCGTCAATCATGAAATCTTTTGGAAGATCTTCAGCCAACATCTGACAAGAGGACAGGCTGATAAGGAGGCAGGCGGAAACGAACAGAATTACCAGACGCGAGAAAAACCGATCCATATCTGACCTCCTTTCAATGCTTCATCGTACATTGGACGAGCGAAATCACCGTAATGCCTAAACGTAGTAATCGGCGGTGGCATAAAAACTCTCCAATCCAATGTCATAGACACTGTCTTGGTCAGCTTTACTTCAGCACCTACTCCGAAGACTATGTCAATCTTCCGCTCCAAACGGGCAACGGAAACAGGCACAGTGAGGTTGCCGAACATCCCGAAATCGCCGATGTGCAGACGCACCCGATCGGTATGGACAATATCCAAACCGAGAGCGACTCCGACTCCGTAGGGAAATACCGCGCTGACTTCCAGAACGAGGGGGGTGTACTTGGGCAGGCGGAAACGGACGGCGACATGACCGGTGAAAGAAGCGGTGCTGGAAGCGCCGTACAGACTATCATACGCTTCCATCCACGGCGCGCCTCCGAGGCCGAGATTGAACTGGCACTCGAAGGTCTCCTGACCGGACACTTCGCTTTCAGAACCATCATCTGCTGTTGCGACGGTGGCTAGCGCCATTCCGAAGCAAACGACCGCAACCATCAAAAACACCTTATACATCTTCATTTTTTAACTCCTTCTGTGTGTACCTATTCATTTTAATGAACAGGTTTTGGTTTTCAAAGAACAGATTATTGTAAGCGAAACTTGAAATTACGGCGTTGCTCCTATAAAGAAAACGTAGTTTTCCTTTATTCGCAACTTTTAATTATAGCACATTTTGATGGTTTTGTCAATAGATTAATTTGGCTAAAATAAGCTAAATTTAATATTTTAAAAAGCCCAAATTTGGGCTTTTTAAAATTTACTTAATCTGTTTATTTTTTAATCTATGTTCATTTTCTTTCTTTAATTTCCTCTAAAACTCTATCTGTGAAATCGGATTGCGATATTTTTTCCTGTTTTTCCTGCCCTCTGATTCTAATCATCCAATCTTCACCGGCTAACTCTTTATCACCCACTACCACAATGTAAGGAATTTTTTTTGCCACCGCTTTACGAACACGATTACCCAAAGTCTCGTTAGCCGCATCCATTTCCACCCGGATACCGGCATTAAGCATATTTTTATTTATTTTCTCCGCACCAACCGCATGTTTTTCTGAAACCGGAATTAACATAACTTGAACCGGTGACAACCAAACCGGAAACGCGCCGGCATAATGTTCAATCAAAATGCCAAAAAATCTTTCCATAGAACCATAGATTACTCTATGTATCATTACGGGGCGCTTCTCCTGTCCACTATCATCAACGTAAGTTAAATTAAATCTCTCGGGTAAATTCATATCCAATTGAATTGTGCCGCATTGCCATGTTCGTCCAATAGCATCCTGAATATGAAAATCAATCTTCGGACCATAAAATGCTCCATCACCCTCATTAATTTTATATTCTTTACCAAATTCATCTAAGGCGCCTTTCAAACCAGCCGTCGCCAGTTCCCACGCTTCATCCGTACCAATTGATTTTTTCGGCCGAGTGGATAATTCCAGCCGATAAGTTAAGCCAAATTTAGTATAAATTTCCTCAGCCAAACGAATCACGCCAATAATTTCTTCTTTAATCTGATCAGTTCGCATAAAAATATGGGCATCATCTTGATGAAAACAACGTACTCTAAACAAACCGGATAAAGTGCCTGACAATTCATGCCTATGAACTAAACCGATTTCTCCCCAACGCAGCGGTAATTCGCGATAGGAATGAATCTCTTCTTTATAAACCAACATACCGCCCGGACAATTCATTGGCTTAATCGCATATTCCATTTCATCAATTTTAGTTTCATACATATTTTCCCTATAATTTTCCCAATGTCCGGATGTCTCCCAAAGTTTGCGATTAAGCATAATCGGAGTTTTAACTTCGTCATATCCCGCTTGAACATGCGTCTTGTGCCAATAATTCAACAACTCATTCCAAATTATCATTCCTTTGGGCTTAAAAAAAGCAAAACCCGGCCCCTCATCATGAAAACTGAATAATTCCAATTCCTTGCCCAATTTCCTATGATCTCTTTTCTCCGCTTCAGCCAACATTTTCAGATATTCATCCAATTCGGCTTGCGATTCAAAACAAACACCGTAAATTCTTTGCAGTTGCGGATTATCACTTTTTCCACGCCAATAAGCGCCGGCTAATTTTGTTAATTTAAAAGCGCCGATTTCTTGAACTGATTCTAAATGCGGCCCACGACACAAATCAACAAACTCTCCAGTGCGGTAAATTGTCACCTTGTCCAATGAACCAGCTAAATCTTTCATTTCTTCTTCTTCTTTTTCTTTAACCTTGGTCGTGCCTTTCTTTTTTAAATCTTTCAACAATTCAACTTTGTAGTCTTGTCCAATTTTTTTGAAAAACTTAACTGCTTCATCTAATTTCATTTCTTCACATTCAAATTTCACACCTTTTTTCATTAATCCTTTGGCTCTAGCTTCTATTTTTGCCAAATCCGCTTCGCCTATCGGTTTAGAAAAATCTATATCATAGTAAAAACCATTTTCCACCGTTGGTCCAATTCCAAATTTTGCATCAGGATATAATTCCTGAACCGCCGCCGCCACCAAATGTGCGCAACTATGCCGCATCATTTCTATGTTTACCTTAGACATATAATTATTATGAAATTATTAATAATTAATTAAAAAAATAAAAACCGATATCTAAATAGATATCGGGGTCCTTTCTTCCGGTAAGCTTAGACAGCTTGCCGGGCCGAAGCTCCAAAGGAGCGAAGGACGGTTCCACCCGAATTTTTTACTCATAAATTTGTATAATACTCCGAGAGTGGTACCATGCCTTTTTGGCTGGGCTGGTTCTCGTACAATCGTATCTTTTTTAATTATAATTTTTTCTAAAACAAATGTCAATACCTTTTTCAATTAATTAAAATTTAAATTAATTCAATAAAAAAAGTAAAAAATAATGTGGATAACTGTTTTTTCTTTTTACTTGGTCAAAAACAGCCATTTGTGATATAATATAGTATAGACGAGATAAAAATAAAAAGTAATAATTCACTAATTTAATCTATGTCAGAGCCCACTTATCGCCAGGCGTTATTTCAGGCTTGGCGTTTGGTTTGGCACAATAAAATCTTGTGGATTTTTGGTCTTTTATCCATGTTATTCGCCGGTTCTTTTGGCGCGGATAATTTTATTGGAAAATTACTGACCGCCCTATCCGATGGAAAAGCCACTTTTTTGGCAAATTTTAAACTACGTTCTTTCCTAAATTTCACTCCAATTAATGCTATTGGTTTGGTTTGGTTGGCTGGTATTATGATAGCGATTGGTTTATTTATTATTTTTGTATCTATTTGTTCGCGCGCTTCCCTATTAATCGCCACTGCTGAATTCTATCGCCATAAAATAATCCCAAAATTTTCTTTGATTTGGCACAGTAGTATAAAATATTTTTGGCAAATTTTATCAATTGAAATGATAAAAAAAATTTTATTGATAACAATCCTCATAATTTTTACCGCCATCTGGCAACAACTTCCTAATTTAAATTCTTTATGGCAAACTCCGCTGGCTTTTCTAATTCTGGGTGTAATAATTTGTCTGTCTTTAATAATTATTTCAGTGGCAATTTATGCTTCCGGATATGCGGTTATTGATAAAAAATCTTTACTCACCAGCATAACCAGCGGTTGGAAATTATTTAGACGCCATATTTTAGTATCGTTAGAAATCAGTTTAATTTTATTATTGATTGATTTATTAGTTTTGTTTTTACTCTTAGGAGTTTTCTCTGTTGCTTTCGTCCCCTCTTTGCTTATTTGGATAGTAGCGGCCACTGTGGGCAATTATGTCATGGCCACTATTGGATTTTTGCTTGGTTTATTTATTTTAGTAATTTTAATTGCTTTTGTCGGCGCGATCTATAATACTTTCACCACTAGCGTGTGGATGTATATGTTTATGAAAATGCACCATGAAAATATCTTCAGCCGAATATTTCATCATGTGGGCAATTTTTTCAAGAAATAAATTATGACGGATTTTCCTTCAATAAAAGATTTGATATCCAAATCAAACGACAACAATAAAAAACCTGCCGGGCAAAAAACAGCACCGGAAAAATTTGCGTCTAAAATGCATGAAATGGATTTAAAAGCCAAAGAAGAACAAGTTGAAGCCAAGGCTGCCAGTGCCAATATCCCCTATATAAACTTAACTAATTTTCCTGTATCATCAGAAGCCTTACGTATAATTCCAGAAACTGAAGCGCGAGGAAAAAACATAGTTTGTTTTCATGCCACACCAGAAGAAATTAGAATCGGCAGTTTAGAAATTTCTCCTGAAATCAAAGAATATGCCTATCAACTTGGCGAACGGCATCATGCACACATTGAGATTTATTTAATCACAAAAAATAGTCTTGACACTATTTTAAAACTCTATGCCACCTTACCTGTTATTCTCCCAATTACTAAAGATATCAATATTACCGACGAGGAACTAAATAAATTTCAATCAAATATTGATAACTTATTTTCAATCCAAGAACATTTTAAAAATGTTTCCATTACCGATATTTTAACTTTAATGATAGCAGCCGCTTTAAAAATCAACGCCTCTGATATCCATGTGGAAGCAGAAGAAAAAGGCATCGCGGTCCGTTACCGTATTGACGGTATTCTGCATGAAGTGGCGGAATTACCTAAAGATCAGTGGAAAAGATTTGTTTCACGCATTAAATTATTAGCCGCCTTGAAAATAAATGTCACCGACAAACCTCAAGACGGACGTGTTACTTTGCGATTATCTTCCAACAGCTTGGATATTCGTGTTTCCACTATGCCCACCACCTACGGAGAAAGTATTGTGATGAGAATTTTACATAGCGGTTCTAAAGGTGTTACCTACGATGAATTGGGATTACGCGGCGATGCTTATCTCAGATTAAAGAAAGAAATTGAACGACCGAATGGAATGATTATTACTACTGGTCCTACAGGTTCGGGTAAAACCACCACTCTATATGCTATTTTAAGAACAATAAATAAACCTGGTGTAAAAATCATCACGTTAGAAGATCCGATTGAAATTAAAATGGAAGGAATTAATCAGAGTCAAGTGGACCCATCGCATGATTACACTTTTGCCAAAGGTTTGCGCAGTATTCTCCGTCAAGATCCTGACATTTGTATGGTTGGAGAAATTCGTGATTTAGAAACAGCTGAAATAGCAATTCAAGCGGCTTTAACCGGACATTTAATGCTTTCAACTATTCATACTAATAGTGCTTCAGGCGCCATCCCACGATTCCTTTCTATGGGTGTGAAACCATTTTTACTCGCTCCGGCAGTAAATGCTATTATTGGACAACGTTTGGTTAGACGTATTTGTGAAAAATGCATTGTGGAAATGGAATTAACCACGGAACAAAAAGAACGGGTAAATAATATTTTTTCTACCATGCCTGAAACTGAAAGAAATAAAATTGATCTAAATAATTTAAAATTTTATAAAGGTGCCGGTTGTCCAGAATGTAGCGGATTGGGTTATAAAGGCCGCATTGGTATTTATGAAATTTTTGCCATGAACAAAGAAATAGAAAACATTATTTTAAGTGGCCAAGTTTCTGAATATGTCATACAAGAAATCGCCGTTAAAAATGGAATGGTTACTATGATTCAGGATGGTTTATTAAAAGCTTTGGATAAAATTACCACCATTGATGAAGTTTTTCGAGTAGCTGATTAATTTTAATAATTTTTTTAAATTTTTTAATATGATTACTAGACGGCTTTCAACTCGCCCTATTCCTCCACCGCCAGTTCGACTTTATCGAACTGTGGCGTTAACATTTTTATTTATCACCATAGTTCTACTCGGTTTTGTTATTTTTGCCATGTTAAAAAAGACTGAAATTATTATTATGGCACGCGAGGATACCAAGTCGGTCAAAACAATCATTACTGCCGAACAACAAAAACAAGGCGTTAAATCCATCAACTCTATTGTCACTTCAACGCAATTTTATTGGCTTGAAAAATATACTCCGACTGCTGTCAAAAATGTTCCCAGCACATCAAAAGGACAGGTAATTATTTATAATAAAACTAATGAAAATCAAATTTTAGTAAAAACCACTCGTTTATTGACACCAAATAATGTTCTCTTTCGTTTATCGGATAGAGTAATAATTCCGGCTAATGGACAATTAACCGCTGACGTATATGCTGATAAATCCGGCTCAACCAGCGATATCGGTCCGAGTCAATTCACTATTCCTGGATTATCCACGGAAAAACAAAAACTAATCTACGCTGAAAGCAAAACAGCTATGGTTGGCGGTTCAGGCACAACTAAGGTGGTTAGTGAATCTGATTTAAAAGCCGCTGAAATGGATTTTATGGAAAAAACAAAACAAGCATTTTTAGATAAATTTGTTTCTTCTAACAACTCCAAAACAACATCGGCTGACTTCGACCAAAAAATCGTCAATGTTACATCCCAACACATTTCTCCTTCAGCAAAAATCGGACAAGAAACAAACGAATTCACTATTTCCGGAACCAGTACACTAACGGTTGTGTTTTATAACCGACAAGAATTAATAGAAACATTAAATAAAGAAATTGGTTCAAATATTGATAATGGCTCTGAAAAAATTCTATCTTTAAACGGAGAACCTCAAATTTCCATAGAATCGGTTGACTTGTCTAATGCCAACGCCCGCTTATCTGTTACCGCTCAAGCATTGGTCACATTGGATGCTAATGCGCCACTATTGTCTAAAGAAAACTTTTTAAATAAAAATAAAAGCGAACTGGAAAGATACATCGTTGGTTTACCACATGTCATTAGTATGAATATCAAATTCACACCATCATGGATTACTAAAACTCCTGGTGTGCCAGATAAAATTAAAGTGATTGTAAAAAATGTAAAATAAAATCTAAATATAAAAAATTCTCCCCAAATTTGGGGAGAATTTTTTATATTTAGATTACTCCATTATTTTTTTAATTTCATCTTGTTCAATTGTTTCTTTTTCTAATAACACTGCCACCATCTTTTCTAATTTATCACGATTTAATTCTATAATTTGTTTAGCTTTCTTTTCCGCTTCCAATAATAGATTAGAAACTTCTTTATCAATTGCTTCCGCAGTTTTATCACTATAATCCTGTTGATCATGAATTTCTTTGCCTAAAAAAATCATTTCTTCGTGTTCACCGAAAGTTCGCGGACCTAAATCACTCATACCAAATCTAGTAACCATGTTTTTAGCCAATTGAGTAGCACTTTTCAAATCACTAGACGGACCTGTAGAAATCATTTCATCGCCAAAAATCATTTTTTCAACCACATAACCTCCCATAATCATAGCCAATTCTGATTTAAACTGTGCTAAAGTATGATAATGACGATCTTCTGACGGCATTTTCAAAGTATAACCACCGGCTTGACCGCGTGAAATGATTGATACTTTTCTCACAGGATCACCATGAGGTAATAAATGACCAACTACAGCATGACCAGCCTCATGATAAGCCGTCATTTTCTTTTCCTGTTCAGTAATCACTCTATTTTTTCTTTCCGGTCCAAGTAAAACTTTTTCAATACTTTCCAAAATTTCATCCTCGGTAACTTTTTTTAATCCACGACGGACGGTTAATATTGCCGCTTCATTTAATAAATTTTCCAAATCAGCTCCGGAAAAACCAGGAGTTCGTTCGGCAATTTTTCTCAATGAAACTTCCGCCACTAATGGTTTATTTAAAGCGTGAATTGCTAAAATTTCTTCTCTATCTTTAATGTCCGGCAAATCTAACACTACACGACGATCGAAACGACCCGGACGCAACAAGGCCGGATCCAAAACATCCGGACGATTAGTCGCGGCAATAACAATGACACCAATATTAGGATCAAAACCGTCCATTTCCACCAAAATTTGATTTAATGTTTGTTCCCGTTCATCATGTCCACCTCCCAAACCAGCTCCACGACGTCTGCCTACCGCATCAATCTCGTCAATAAAAACAATCGCTGGCGCGGCTTTTTTAGCCTTACCAAATAAATCTCTTACTCGCGAAGCGCCAACACCAACAAACATTTCTACAAATTCAGAACCCGACATGTGAAAAAATGGCACATTAGCTTCTCCAGCTACCGCTTTAGCTAATAATGTTTTACCTGTTCCCGGCGCACCCATTAACAATACTCCTTTGGGAATTTTAGCGCCCATTTGAGCGAATTTTTTTGGATGTTTCAAAAAATCAACAATTTCTAACAACTCTTGTTTTGCTTCACCTGCTCCAGCAACATTTTTAAATGTTTTTTTCTCACGCGGTCCGGCTCCGGCTTGGCGAGGATTACTTTGACCAAAACCCATCGCCTTATTATTCATTCCTTGCACTCCACGACTCATAAAATAAAAAAAGAAAATAATAATAATCAACGGCAACAAAGCCGGAATTAAATTAGCTGCCCAAAATTTCCATGAACTTTCATCTTTAACTTCCACTTCCAATAATTTACGAGCTTCATCAGATACTCCATAATCTTTCATAATTGAACCAAAAGAATCTGTAGGCTCTTTTTTAACTTCCTGTAATTTAGCTGATGTATCTTTTAATTCTACTTTTAATAAATTGCCTTCCACTGTTACTTTTTTAACCGTATTAGCGTTAATTTCTTCCACCATTTTAGCTACACCAATTATTTCAGGTTTCTTACTGTCATCACCCTTAAAAAAACTAATAACACCAGCGATTAAAAATAACGCTAAAAACACTATTAAAAAATTCTTCAAAAAATCTTTCATAAAAATTTATAAGTTAATAATTTATAGACTTATTAGATTATAACCTCAAAACATTAAAAAATCAAGTTTGCTTTACTAAACAAAAAACCTCGTTTTTAAACGAGGTTTTTTACTTTTTTATTTTACTCAGTCGTTTCTTCCTTGTCCTCTTTAATTTTTACCTCTTCCTTAACAGATTTTTCTTCTATTTTTTCCTCTTTTTCCTCAACCTGTTCTTCAGTTTGAGATGTTTCAGATTTTCGTCCGGCCTTACCTTTTACTCCCGCCACACGCAAACCAAGACGATGTTCCATTGGTTCTAAAGAAACAATGATGAATTCCTGATCCTGTCCAATTTTGAATTTATCCTGAATATTGTGCATTGGTTCATCAGATAATTCTGAAACATGAGCTAAACCATGTATTTCCTTATCTAAACTTACCATCAAACCAAACGGTTCTATCTTTAAAATTTTACCCGTAACTGTATCTCCAATTTTAAATTTATCTTTAACCTGTTTCCAAGGATCTTCTACTAAACGTTTAATGGATAAATAAATTTTAGAACGATCAAGTTGTATAATCTGAGCTTTAACTTTATCACCAACCTTAACTAAATCTTTCGGGTGATCAATTCTTTGCCAAGCGATTTCAGAAATATGTATTAAACCTTCTAAACCATCTCCAAATTTAATAAAGACACCAAAAGAAGTCAGAGCACTAACTTCACCTTCAACAATATCTCCAACTTTATAAGCCTCCAAAACAGCTTTTTGAGCGTCTTCCCAAACAGCTTTTTCAGAAACAATCAATTTTTCTTCACGTTCATCCAAATCAATCACTTTGACTTCCAAATCTTGTCCGATTAAATCATGTAATTTTTCTAAAATTCTACTTTTGTCACCACCGGTCACTCTTGGATAATGATCAGGATTCAATTGAGAAACCGGCATAAAACCGTTTAATGGACCTACTTGCATCATTAAACCGCCTTTGTTGGCTGATAATGCTTTGGCTTTTACAGTTATGCCTTGTTTCATCCATTTTCGCATATTATCCCAAACACGCTGCATACCGGCGGTACGGAATGATAATTCCATTTCACCGTTTTCATTTTCCAAATCAATAACAGTGCCTTCCACTTCATCGCCAGGTTTTAAATTGGCATATTCTGACGACTCAGAGAACATTTCTTTTCCACGAACAATAGCAGTGGTCAAATTTTCTATATCAATTCTAATTTCACCTTTATCCACTGATAAAATTATACCTTTAATAATATCTCCGACTTTAGGAAAATTAACATTAGCCGATTGTAACAATGTCTTAAAGTCTTGTTTGGTATCCATATATTTTATAATGATTTTTTTTATCTGTTCCACTGTTTGGGGTGGCAAATAAAAAAAATTGCTTTAGCCTCCGTCTTAAGCGGAAGTTCCAACCACTAAACCGGGCTGGATTTAATTAACTAATTGTTGAGAAGAGTATAACAAAAAATAAAAAAACTGTCAAGGGCTACAGTTATTTTTACTAATATTTTCATCTCTCCGCTTATTAATTTGACGGCTAACCGCCTTATTCAATTTTTTATCTAAAATTAGCCAAAATTATGACCAAAGTTGTCCACTTTTTATACCCAAAATTACCTTGAAAAAAAACACAATTTTTGCTAAAATATAGGCACAAATTAGCTATAATATTACTATTAAAATTAATTATTTTTAACTTTTGATTTGTTTTTTATGCATATAAATTGGCTCGGACAAACCTGCGTTAAGCTACAATCAAAAAATCTTAAAGACGAAGATGTCATAATTTTAATTGATGGCTATAAACCGTCCAAAGGAGATTTTCCTCGTTCTTTTAGTCCCAACATTGCTTTGTTTTCTAATGGTGAAAATAACTCTGCCACTCTCAGTCAAAATCCTCTAATTGCCAACACATTGGGAGAGTATGAAGCAAAAGATACAATGATATATGCATTGCCTGGACCTGATGGAAAATTAATTTTTAAAATTATTACCGAAGGAATGACAATTGTCCATTTGGGTCAACTTAATAAAAAATTAAACCAGGATTTAATCAATCAATTGGATAATCCTGATATTTTACTGATTCCAGTTGGTGGAGGAAATTATCTAAACCCAGAAATAGCAGCAGAAATGGTTACTACATTAGAACCACGCATCGTTATTCCTATCGCCTTACAATGTGATACTGACCCGAAAGCTGGAACTGCTAATGATTTTATTAAACAAATAGGTTTAAAACCAGAAATAACTGAGAAAAAAATTATTATTAAGAAAAAAGATTTGCCACAAGAAGAAACTAAACTAATAATTTTAGAAAAAAATTATTAGTTTAGTCATACTAAATTTACCTCTTAGGTTCTTTACTATGCCAAAAAAAAAGACTGTTCAGCAAAAAAAAACAAAAACATCTGAATCGAAAAATAAAAATTTTGATTTTTATAATCGCGCATCTGACATTAATAGACGGCAAACTTGGATGTGGTTAGGAGTAGGAACAGTTTTAATAACTATAATATTCTTTTGGATTTGGTCTATAAAAATCGGTTTTTCTTCTCTCTCCTGGCAAAACTCCAAAGAACAACAAATAATCAGTAATATAAAAAATAACTGGCAAGAACAGTTTTCCGACAGTAAACCAATTTTAAATGATGAAGAAAAAATTTTGGTTCAAAATAAACTTAAAACTATATTTAACCAAAACACTTCCCCTATTACCTCTACCGTTACATCAACCACATCAACAATTTCTCTAATTTCTACAACAACTAATTAAAAAATATGCCTCAAACTCAAGTCAAAATGCCATTGGCAAAAAATGAAATAGGAAAATTAATTAATACTCCGATTGCCGATGAAGTAAAACAATCTTACTTGGAATATGCAATGAGTGTTATTATTTCCCGCGCTTTACCAGATGTGCGTGATGGTTTTAAACCTGTACATCGACGCATTTTATATGCCATGTGGGATATCGGTCTTAAACATACTTCAAAATTTCGTAAATCAGCCCATGTAGTCGGTGAGGTAATGGCTAAATACCATCCACATGGCGATGCCGCGATTTACGATTCTATGGTTCGTATGGCTCAGGACTTTTCTATGCGTCAAACTTTCGTAGACGGACAAGGCAACTTTGGTTCAATGGACGGAGATAGTGCCGCTGCCATGCGTTATACTGAAGCACGCTTGAGTTCTTTGGCTGAAGAAATGCTTTTTGATATTGAAAAAAATACAGTTAATTTTACTCCGACCTATGATGGCTCTCACCATGAACCTTCTGTTTTACCGTCTAAAGTTCCTAATTTGCTTTTAAATGGTACCATGGGCATTGCTGTCGGTATGTCCACCTCTATTCCACCACATAACTTAAATGAACTATGTGACGGTGTAATTGCTTTAATTGATAATCCAAAAACAACCACTGAGGATCTATCAGAAATTATTAAAGGACCTGATTTTCCAACTGGCGGTATTATTTATAATAAAAAGGATATCGCCACTACATATGCCACTGGCAAGGGTGGTGTGGTCATCCGCGCTAAAGCTGAAATCCAGGAAGTTAAATCTGGATATTTTCAAATTATTGTCAGTGAAGTACCTTATCAGGTTAACAAAGCAACTTTATTAGAAAAAATTGCAGGATTGGTTCAAGAAAAGAAAATTGAGGGGATTAAAGATTTACGAGATGAATCATCCAGTAAAGACGGAGTTCGAGTAGTGATTGATTTAAAAAAAGATTCATATCCGAAAAAAATTCTCAATCAACTATTTAACATGACCGAATTGCAAACGACTTTCCATACCAATATGTTGGCTTTAATTGACGGAATTCAACCTCGTGTATTAAATTTAAAAACAATTCTAGAAGAATTTATTAAACACCGCCAAGTGGTTATTCGTCGCCGAGCTGAATTTGATTTGGAAAAAGCTCAAGATCGCGCGCACATACTTAAGGGCTTAAGTATGGCATTAGACAAAATTGAAATGGTCATCAAAACCATCCGCGCTTCTAAAGACAAAGATGAGGCTAAGAAAAATTTAATATCCAAATTTAAATTCACCGAACGACAAACAACTGCTATTTTAGAAATGAAACTTCAACAATTGGCTAACTTAGAAAGGAAAAAAATTGAAGATGAATTGAAAGAAAAAATGACTTTGATTAAAGAATTGGAATCGCTTCTTGCTTCCACTGCCAAAATTTTAAAAAATATCAGACAAGAAACTGAAGAAATTAAAAACAAATACGGTCAGCCACGCCGTACACAAATTGTCGCGCATGGCGTTAAAGAATTTACAGTAGAAGATTTAGTTCCAAACGAACCTGCCATCATAATGATTACCACCGATGGATATATTAAACGTTTATCTCCGGATACTTTCCACTCTCAATCTCGAGGTGGAAAAGGTGTAATTGGAGTCACTACCAAAGAAGAAGAAACTGTTGATCAACTTCAAGCTACCAATACTCATGATAATATTTTATTTTTCACCAATCGCGGACGAGTTTTTCAACTTTTTGCTTATGATATACCACAAGCCAGCCGTACTGCCAAAGGTCAGGCCTTAGTCAATTTCCTGCAATTAGCGCCAAACGAAAAAGTCACTGCTTTAATGGCTATGAACACTATTACTGACGCCAAATTTATGGTAATGGCAACTTATAAAGGTTTAATCAAAAAAACTCCAATTGATGCATTTTCTAATGTTCGTCGAAGTGGACTTATTGCATTAAAACTTAAAAATGAAGATGAATTGGCTTGGGTTAAACCTTCTTCAGGACAAGATGAAATTTCTATCATTACTAAGAGTGGACAAGCTATAAGATTTAAAGAAGATAATGTCCGACCAATGGGACGCACCGCCAGCGGTGTTCGTGGTATGCGCTTAAAAACCAACGATGAAGTAATTTCTATGGATATAGTTGATCCAAAAAATAAAAATGTTGAATTATTAACCATAGGTGAAAATGGTGTTGGAAAAAGAACCCCGTTGACTCAATACAAGGTACAAGGTCGTGGTGGTAGCGGTATTAAAACAGCTGAAATCACAAAAAAAACCGGATCATTAATTCATGCCAAAGTAATTGACGGTTCAAAAGAAGATCAATATGACTTGATTATTATGTCTGCCAAAGGACAAGCAATTCGCCTGCCTTTCAAAACAGTATCCGTTTCAGGACGAGCAACACAAGGAGTTCGTCTGATGAGATTTAAAGAAGATGATGATAGGGTGGTCAGTGTCACACTGGTTAATCAAGAAACAGAAAACGATTAAATAAAAATCCCGGCTTAGGCCGGGATTTTTATAATAATATTGACAAAACTACATTTTTATAGTAATATATGGACACTTGTCAGGGTAGCTCAGCTGGTTAGAGCACTGGATTCATAACCCGGAGGTCGGGAGTTCAAGTCTCCCCCCTGACACTATGAAAATCCTTGGAATTGAAAGCTCGTGTGATGATACATCGGTCGCTTTATTAGATTGTTCTAAAAGCGGCTGTTTTATTGTATCTGAAAAAACCGCTTCACAAATTGATATACACAAAAAATATGGCGGCGTAGTTCCGGAAGTGGCCGGACGCTTACACGCGGAAAAAATAACACCATTAATTGAAGAGATTTTAAAAAACAAAAGTAAACCAGACGCTATTGCCGTAACTTCCGGTCCGGGTTTAATTACAGGATTAATTGTCGGCGTAGAAGCGGCTAGAACTTTATCTTATGCCTTAAAAATTCCAACAATAGATGTTAATCATATAGAGGGACATATACATTCGGTAGAAATCAAAAATCAAAAATCAAAAATCAAAAATACTATCAAATACCCAGCTCTTGCTCTGATTGCCAGTGGCGGACATACTGAACTTATTCTAATTAAAAAACAAGGACACTACAAAATACTCGGAGCAACTAAAGATGATGCGGCTGGTGAATGCTTTGATAAAATAGCACAGTTACTAGGACTTCCTTATCCTGGCGGCCCTCAAATTTCAAAATTGGCACTTGACGGCGATGCAAAAGCAATAAAATTTCCACGTCCTATGCTAGACCAAAATAATTATGATTTCAGCTTTGCCGGATTAAAAACCTCGGCACTTTATTACTTTCAAAAAAATCCAAAAGTCAATACGAATAACTTTTGCGCTTCCGTAGAACAAGCTATTGTTGATGTTTTAATTGGTAAAACAATAAAAGCCGCTACACAGTACAACCCAAAAACAATCATTCTTGCCGGAGGGGTGGCAGCTAATAAAAAACTACGAACTATTTTAAACGAACAAATAAAAATAAAAATTCCGCATTCAAATTTTCTGATTCCGGATGGAAAATATTGCATGGATAATGCCGCCATGATTGCCGTGGCTGGATATTATAAAGCAGCCAAAAAAAAATACACTGACTGGCGCCAAATTAAAGCCGATCCGAATTGGGAACTTGGTTCATAATCACTCCAAAACATATGGAGTGATTTTTTGTTTTAAAAACCCCACGCATTTTGCGTGGGGTTAAATTTTCAAAAGAACAGAATTGATAAATTACAAATCAACAATAAAATACGCGATCGCCGGCGAATAACATTTTTTTACTATTAACAGAACGGGCATAAATATACCAACCATTTCCACCCCATTCCACCACTACTGCCCGTAATATTTCTTTGTTATCGCAAACATAAAAAATATTTGAGTAACCGTTAGTCAAAAGAACACCACTCTCACCATTTTTCTGAATTTTCATTAATTCATAAATACCAAACAATGATACTTTTACTTTATCTTCTCCGCCAAAATCTTTAATGAGATATTGATATAGCGAGGCGCACATAAGATCCTTGTGAAAACGAGGAATCGTTTCTTTTTTTATCTCTTCAATTTTATCACCAAACCATCCTTTAAAATTATCATCAATAGCAGATATTTTAACCAAAGATTCTGAGGAAATATCTATTTTAAAGCGACTAGATACGATAAAATTAGTAACTTCAACTACAATCAGATTAACTATTTCTTCAACAATACTTTCACCTTCAACAGTAACTAGGCGACAAAGATCAGTCAGTTTACCACCTCGTTTGCACACGGCGGCAACCAACAACTTCATTACTGAAACAAGCACATCATCCGCATTTTCTACATTCTCAGATACATCTTTTAAATTATCTTTTGACATTATTATTTCCCTTTATTTAAGATTATCATTCATATAGATAATCTATTGGCAGTCAACGTTTTATTTTCAAAGAACAATTACATTAATACCATCTAATGACAATTTTGTCAAAGACTAAATTATGTTCTATAATCTAAAATTTTAAATAAATAATTACTTCTACAAAATATTTTTATTTTTGGCAAACTTCACAAAATACAGTACCTCTACCACCAAGCTTAATTGTCTTAAGAATATTTCCACAACGACGACATTTTTCCCCACCATGTCCATAAACCTTAAGCCGTGGAACAAAATTACCTTCTTTACCAAATAAATTCAAATAATTTACAGCCGAGCTTCCTCCACATTTAATCGCTTCGGACAAAACTTTTTTAATCGCCTGATATAATTTTTTGGCTTCATTTTTTTTCAAACTGCCGGCTGAACGAATCGGTTTAATGCCGGACGCAAAACAGGCTTCTTGAACATAAATATTTCCTAATCCGGCGATTAATTTTTGATCCAGCAATAATTGTTTAATTTTCATTTTCGGACGTTTATTTAAAATTTCTTGAAAATTTTTAAAAATAAATTTATTGTCTAAAGGTTCTGGACCATATTCTGTATTCATAATTTTAGATAATTCCATAACTGATAATAATTTTAAATATCCAAATCTGCGCATATCATTAAATAACAACCAATCATTCAATCCAAACTTAAAAATAACTCTGGTGTGCTTATTTTTTTCTCCGCGCCATAAATATTGTCCGGTCATTTTCAAATGTGTCACTAAAACCAAATCATTAGATAAATAAAACAATAATAATTTCGCCCGTCGGGCGATTTTTTTAATTTTAACTCCAATAATTTTCTTAACAAAAATCTTCGCCGGCATTTTAATTGTTTTGGAAGATAATATTTTAATACCGGTAATTTTTTTACCGGTAATTTTTTTCGCTAATTGGCTTCTTATGGTTTCAACTTCAGGAAGTTCGGGCATAAAACAATTATTTAACTCTCCCCTCACCTAATAAACTTTCAATCTCTTCTTTTAAATCTGATGATGGGGCTATTTTATATGAAGTTTTAATTTTTTTGCCTTTAACCGACAAATAAACCGGTACTTGTCCGGAATAATTCTTTAAAATTTTCTTTAAATCATCTGATTTTGTTTTTATTTCCTCTGGAGTAGCGCTGATTTCTAAACCTTTTTCTCCAATCTTTTTGTCTGGATTATCTGCAACAATTTTAACCGCAGACATGATTCCTCCGCCGTATAACATTTCTTTAATAATTGACTGACAATTTTCTTTATTTAATAAACAAGCTTTTTCCACAAATAATTTATCATCTCCCTCTCCTGTTGGCATTTTGCCAAGTACAGCTACCGGTTCACCTTCAACCCAAACATCTTTAGTTATTTCATAAGCCCGAGGAAAAACTAATAATTCAAGCTTATCAGATAAATCCTGGATAGTTACAAATAGCATTGTCTGGCCATTTTTAGTAATTTTTTTCTTAATACTATCAACCATACCTCCAACAATCGGCCAACCTTTATTTTGTACATTGAACGCATCACATAATGGCGTAATCATTCCAACTAACTTTTGTTCATAATAAGTGAATGGGTGGGCGGTGACATAAAGTCCAAGTAATTCTTTTTCCCACTTCATTTTATCATCTTCAGTGGCCAATGGAGCCGCATCCAACCTAACTTTTTCGTTCAAATCAATATCTGTGCCTAAAAATAATGAATTTTGATTACTAATAATATTTTCTTTAGATGCGCGAACAAAAACCATTATATTTTCCGTGTTCGCCAGTAATATTCCACGGTCATAACCGAAACAATCCAAAGCGCCACATTTAGCCAACGACTCTAAAGATTTTTTATTCAAATCTTTATCTTGAATCCGGCGTAAAAAATCTTCAAAATCTTTATATTTTCCATTTGATTTTCTTTCACGATAAATAACTTCAGCAATATGCTCGCCAACATTTTTAATTCCCTGTAAACCAAAGCGAATATGCGATTTACCACCATTTTCCCAACCAATCATGGCAAAGTTTTTAAAACTCTCATTAACATCGGGAGGTAAAACATCAATACCCATTTTTCCACATTCATGAATAATTTCCGGAACCTTATCAATATCACCGCTTTCTGCAATTAATACGGCCGTCATATATTGAACCGGAAAATTAGCTTTAAGATAAGCGGTTTGATAAGCTACTACCGCATAACTGGCGGCATGCGCTTTATTAAAACCATAACCTTGAAATGGCACGAACAAATCCCAAATCTGTTCCGCTTGTTCTTTGGTCATTCCGCTGTGTTTCTGACAGCCGGGAACAAAAACTTCATGCTGTTTTGCCATTTCCGCGGGAATTTTTTTGCCAATGGCTTTACGAATTTTATCCACGTTTGTCCAATCATAACCGGCTAATTCCATGGCAGTAAACATTATATCATCCTGATAAACCAAAATTCCAAACGATTTATCCAGATACTTTTCCATTTTCGGATGAAGATAAGTTACTGGGCTACGACCCTGTTTTCTAGCAATATATTCTGGAATATTTGCCATTGGACCGGGACGAAATAAAGCAATCATGGCCATAATATCAAAAATTGTGGATGGAACCAATTCTTTCAAATAGCGGGTCATTCCGGAACCGGCCAATTGAAACAAACCAACCGTTTCACCACGGGCCAGCATTTCATAAGTTTTTTTATCATCCCAAGGAATATTAAATAAATCTATTTTTTTATTAGCGGTTTTTTCAATAATTTCCACCGCATGCCCCAAAATGGACAAATTTCTGATGCCAAGAAAATCCATTTTCAAAACACCAGCCGGTTCAATTGAATACATATCATATTGAGTAATAATATGCGTACCGCCGGTTTCATATTGAACCGGAGTGTAATCAGTCAACGGGGTTGGCGAAATAACCACTCCGGCCGCGTGCATTGAAGAATGCCTGGCACAACCCTCAACTTTCTGAGCTAAATCAAGCAAACGACGAGCTTGCGGATTTTTGTTATATAACTCTTCTAAATCTTTTTCCAATTCTAAAGCTTTAGCAATCGTCATTGGAAATCCCTGTGAACCCATTGGAATCATTTTAGAAATCTGATCGCAAAAAGTATAAGAATAACCAAGAGCTCTACCGGTATCACGAATCGCACCACGCGCCATCATTGTTCCAAAAGTGATAATTTGTGCCACCCGATCGGCACCATATTTATCAGTCACATATTTAATAATTTCTTCACGGCGGTCATCAGCAAAATCTGCGTCAATATCTGGTGGACTGGGACGGAAAGGATTTAAAAATCTTTCAAATGGTAAATTAAAATACAACGGATTAACAGTGGTAATACCCATCGCATAAGAAACAATAGAACCAGCACCAGAACCGCGAGTAGTTTCCATAATACCATGATCGCGAGCATAATTAACATAATCAGCCACAGCAATAAAATAAGGCGCATAACCTTTTGTATTGATAATATTCAATTCATATTCAGCTCGCTGTTTTACTTCTGAATTTATTTCGGTTAATTTTGGTAATTTTTCAAACACTTGCTTTGTCAAATAATCTTCAGCTGTAATTCCTGGCGGAATATCAATCGGCGGAAAAATCCATTTATCCAATTCCAAAACTAAATTGACCCTTTCAGCAATTTTGACTGTATTTACTAATGCTTCTGGAATATGTTTAAAACGCCCAGCAATCTCTTTGGCTGTAGCTAAAGAACAATCCACACTTGCCATGCTTGAACGATTCGGATCTTCCATTGTTCGTCCATCACGAATGCAGGTTAAAATATCCTGTGCTTCAGCGTCTTCAGGATTTAAATAATGTGCATCGCGACTAACAATAAGGGGTATACCTGTTTCTTTAGATAATTTTTGTAACTGACTATTCAATTCCATTTGTCCGGATAAAGCCGGCAAATCCATCATTTCTAAATAAAAATTTCCTTCACCAAAAATTTCCTGATATTCCAATGCAACTTTTTTTGCTTTATCAAAATTATTTTCTTTTCGTAAAATATGCGGAATCTCTCCGCCAAAACAAGCGGAAGTAGCCACCAATCCTTCATGATATTGTTTTAATAATTCTTTATCCAACCGAGGTTTATAATAAAATCCTTCCAAATTCGCCAATGACGTCAATTTCATCAAATTACGATAACCGGTATAATTCAAAGCCAATAAAACCAAATGAAAATATTTATTATCCGGTCCATTTTTTTCAAAACGGCTAGTCGGAGCCAGATAGGCTTCCATGCCAATAATCGGTTTTATATCTTCCTTTAAACATTTCTGATAAAATTCAATCGCCCCATACATATTACCATGATCAGTCAAAGCCAATGCCGAAAAACCGCGTTTTTTTGCGGTCTTAACCAACTCATCAATCTTTGATAAACCATCTAATAAAGAATAATGGCTGTGAACATGTAGATGAACAAATTCAGACATACTGGCTTTATTTTACGGCAAACCGCAAATAAAATCAACCGGTTAAAAAACAAAAAATCCCCCGCTTTAACGGGGGATTTATTTTTTATTATTTTTTCATTTTTTTACTTAACTTCTGAACTTTTTTCGCTGTTGCTTCAGCAGCTTTATCAACCGCTTCTTTAGCTGCCATATTTAAACTTGCCGTGCCGACATCAACTAAGTCTTTAACTTTTCCAGCTACAAATTCCTTAATATCATCCTCGCAACTGGCCTTTTTTTGTCCACCAAAAAACATTTTTACTAAACCGGATATTCCCTCAACTTTTTCTTGAACTTTAGTTACCGCTTCAGTCAATTGTTGAAAACGCATGCGAAATTCCTCAATAATTTTATTAAAATTCTTTAAAACACTACCGGCATAATAAAACATCCAACAAAGGAAAAAAGTGGCCCAAATAATACAAAAAGATATTACTATATATAGTATATCCTTTGAATTTTCTATCATAAATTTGTGTTAAAAATTAAACTGTCTGTATTATACCACAAATCTACCCTCCAGCCAAAATTGCTTTTATGCGCGAATTTCAGCCTGATATTTTTTATGAAGTAAGACGACAACTTGTTCCATAACTTTATCTACCTCAGCTGAATTCAATGTCTTTTCAGGATTAGTAAAAGTTAAACGATAAGCCATGCTCTTTTTGTCTTTTTGAATATGTTCTCCTTCATAAACATCAAACAATTCAATTTTTTTAATCAATTTATCAATGCCGGATAAATCTTCAGCTATTTTTTCATGCTCGATTTTTTTAGCAACTGTAAAAGCTAAATCACGTAAAACTTCAGGAAACTCAGAAAGTTTTTCGTAAGTTTTAATTTTAGAACCGGCAACAATCTCCGCCATCTCATTCAAATTAATTTCTAAAATACCCACTCTTATATCCAATCCAAATTTCTTTGCTGTCACCGGATTAACTTCATATATAAAACCTAGAGTTTTTTCTCCTATAACAACTTCTCCTGACCGAGTCGGATGCATCCATAATTTTGTGGATGGAAGTTTTTTAATTGTCACTGGTAAATTCAATTCATTCATTATAACTTCAATCGTCCTACGGGCAACCGTAAACGGAATTTCATTCTTTTTATCCGCACAAACTGCTGACAACCAAACGTCCTGACGAGGTAAAAGTTCATCACTTTTTTCTTTTGTCCGCGGACCGTTAAAATCTGGCCAGAAAACCTTTCCTATTTCTAAAATTTTTACCGGACTAAAATATTCAATATTTTTTGCCGCATTCTCCAACATATTCGGCACTAACGATCGGCGAAGAAGCGGCTTTTCTTTGGAAATAGGATTATCTAATTCCACATATTCTCCATCATCACCAAACTTTTCTTTCTGTTCACGACTGACAAATGCATAATTATAAACTTCATCGTAAGCCAAATTACGAACTAAAATAGTGCGAAATAAATGTTCCAATTTTCTGATATCATTTTCTTCAGGTGGTATCATTGGAAACAGAGGAGTGGCTGATTGAATATTATCATAACCGTAAATACGCGCGACTTCTTCAACTAAATCCTCCACAATTGAAATTTCTTTACTGGCGCGCCAACTCGGAATTTTTACCATCCAAACTCTACTCTTATCCTTAATTTCAAAACCAAGCCTTTCTAAAATATTTTTAATATCTTTTTCCGGAATTTCTACACCTAATTTTTTAGTAAAAATATTTTTATCCACTTCCAACGGTCCGCCAGCAACAGTAAAATTGGCAACATCAATCAATCGACTAGAAATTGTCGCTCCGTGACAAAATTCCAAAGTAAATTCAACCGCTTTTTGTAAAGCTGTTTCACACACAATAGGATCTAAACTTTTTTCAAAACGCGCCGATGAATCAGTTCTTAAACCCAAACGCACTGAACTCTTCCTAATGGTGGCGGCATTAAAATTAGCTGATTCAAAAATTATTGTATCGGTAGTTTCATCAATTCCACTTGTTTCTCCTCCCATAATTCCAGCTAAAGCTAAAGGTTTTTCCGAATCAGCAATCACTAAATCTGCTTCTGATAAATTAACTTTAACATCATCAAGTAAAATCATTTTTTCTCCTTTTTCCGCCTGTCTAACAATAATATTAGTTAATTTTTTGGCATCAAAAGCATGCATCGGCTGACCCAAATCCAACATTAAATAATTAGTAATGTCAACGATATTATTAATAGGTCTTAATCCTGCCGCGATTAAACTTTGTCTCATCCAATCTGGAGATTCAGTAATTTTAATTCCACTTATTGCCACCGCCATATAACGCGGACAAAGTTTTGTATCTTTAACTTCAACTTTCAAATCAATTTCATTTTTAGAAGATTTAATCGGCTTAATTTTATAATCATTAAGTGCTTTACCTAACAAAGCCGCCACTTCACGCGCTAAACCGTAATGTCCCCACAAATCAGGACGGTTACTCAATGATTTATTATCAATTTCAAAAATTGTATCATTTAAACCCAACGCTTCAGCCAATGGTTTACCAATTGTTTTTTCTTTAACTTTTTCAGATAAATCAATAATTTCTTTTTCATCTTTTGGTGGAAACATTCCACTTAAACCAATTTCTGTCGCGCCACAAATCATTCCATAAGATTCCACACCACGAATAGTAGTCAATTTTAATTCAACCAATTCTCCTTCACCGTGCCACTTTACTTTCGCTCCAATTTTCGCCAACGCCACCAACATTCCTTCACGCACATTAGAACCGCCACAAACAATTTGTAATTTTTCTCCTGCATCAACTTGGCATAATTTTAATTTATCAGCCTGAGGATGTTTTTCTGCTGAAACAATTTTACCAACAACAATGTTTTCCAAATCTTTACCTTGACTTTCAACATTTTCAACTTCCACCGTGCTTAATTTTAATTTTTCCGCCACTTCTTCCGCTGTAATAGAACTGGACAAATTAACATGTTTTTTTAACCAATTAAATGAAATTCTCATATTAAAATTGTTTTATAAATCTCAAATCACCACTTTCTAAAAATCGGATATCATCAATATTGTATTTAAGCATCACTAATCTAGTCAATCCAAAACCAAAAGCAAAACCCTGATATTTCATTGAGTCAATATTGCCTTCTTTTAAAACATTAGGATGAATCATTCCGGCACCAAAAATTTCCATCCAACCGGTATATTTACATACACGACAACCTTTTCCACCACACAGAAAACAAGTTACTTCGCCATTAACACCTGGCTCAACAAAAGGATAAAATTTCGGACGTAAACGAACCTTTGTTTCAGATCCATACAAATGTTTAGCTACCGCTTCTAAAACACCTTTCATATGTGCCAATGTAATATTTTTATCAACCACTACACCTTCCAACTGATAAAAAGTATGTTCATGTCGGGCATCAGTTGATTCATTTCGAAAACATTTTCCAGGCACAATCATTCTCAATGGAGCACCATATTTTTGCATTGCCCTAACTTGAACCGAAGAAGTATGTGTTCGCATTACCCAATCAGAATGATCTTTAATATAAAAAGTATCTTGCATATCACGAGCCGGATGATCAGCTGGAATATTCACGGCGGCAAAATTATAATAATCACTTTCTAATTCCGGTCCATCTAAAATTTTAAAACCCATTGAAACAAAGAAGTCTTCCAAATCTTTCTGCACAATAGAATTCGGATGAAAATGTCCACATTCCTGTGACGGCAAAGCCGGCTGGCTGATATCAACTGTTTCTTTTTCCAATTCGCCTGACGAATTTTTCTCCCACAACTCATTTTTTTTAACCGCTAATTCTTCTTCTATTTCTTTCTTAACTTCATTAGCTAACTGTCCGACAGTTCGTTTTTCTTCATCAGACAAATCTTTCAATCCTTTCATCAATTCAGTCAATTCTCCGGCTTTACGTCCAAGTAATCTATTTTCTAAATCTACCAATCCAGCATCATCTTTAATAGCTTTAATCACCGCCAACGCTTCGCTTTTTAATTTTTGTAATTTATCTTTCATAATTTAAAATTATTTTTCTATAATTTTGGTTTAATTCTCTTGCCTGTTTTGGCAGGATCGTAAGTATCAGTTAAAGTTTTGGCATGATAAGTTTTTAATGCTTTATGTAATTCTTCAATCACACTAGTTTCTATAAAATTTTCAGGATTAATCATTCCTTCCTGAATTGATTTTGAACAATTATCTTCTTCCTTTAATTCTTCTTCCCAATCAAACTTCTCTAAATTTTTAGTTTTAAATTTTTTAAAAAAATCAATTCCCGTTTGGTCTGATATTTTCCTAAAATACTTTAACGCTCTAGCGGTAGCATCCCTTTCCATTATTTTTTCCGATAAATTAATAACTTCCTTTGAATTTGTTTCATTTATCTTCCCAGATTTTATTAATGTCACCACTTCGGGAAACATTTTTATTACACGCTTAAATACTTCAACTCTTTCTTTTGTATTATCATCGTTCTTTTCTATTTTAATATCAAGAGCCAATTTTAAAATATCCTGATCAAAATTTTCATTTATAAATTGATCTAAATGTCCAAATTCATGCATTAAAAGCCCTAAATCAATAATACTATCAAATTTATTTATTTCTACATCACCTGACGATACAAATAAATTACCTCCCTCTTCTCCCGTATAATTAAGAAAAACTTTTCCAGCATTAACTAATTTCAAAATATCTACACTGCCTTTTGGTCCTTCAATATTCAAACTTTTTAATTCACTTATTAACGGTTCAGTTTCTTTCCATTCCACTTTCAAATGTTTATTCCAATCAAACTCCACCTTCAGTTCGCGGGTTTCTCTAATTTCTGACGGAATTTGATTTTGTTCCGGTGAACGTGTCATATTAAAAAAACTTATTCCACAAACCAATAAATAATCCTCTAAATGTTCCTATATCTTTTATAGTCACCAGAGCAATCAAAGCTAGGAGTAGTACAAAACCAACTGTATGCGCCACTTGTTCATATTTTAAAAATGTCCAGCGTCGATTAATTTTGCTTAATAATAAAAATAATAATCGTCCACCGTCTAAAGCCGGAATTGGAAGAATATTAACTACCGCCAAATTTAAAGATAAAACCGCGACAAACTGTAACAAATATAAAAATCCCATTTTTGCCACTTCACCGGTCATTACAGCAATACCAATCGGACCAGACACCGAATCACCAATGTCTTCCTTGCCAATAAACAAACCTTTAATTAAAGATCCAAAAGCAATCACAATATCTTTCAGATAAACTCCAGTATCAATACAAGCGTGATAAATTGCTTTGTACCAAGGATATTTTACTGTGCCATATTCAGCTATACCAACGCCTATTCCACCGCGTCCGCTATCTTGATAAATCATTGGTTTAATTTTTTTATTCAATAACTCATCCCCTCGTTTAATAACAAAAGAAACCTCATCGGTTTGGTGGGCATCAACATAATTTTGCATTTCAAATAAACGAGGATTAACAATATCACCAACTTGCGCCACCACATCACCGGATTGAATATCAACTAAAGCAGCCGGTTTATCCGGTAAAACCTGAACAATTTCTAAAGTTCTATTTTGTACCGCACTGGTATCTTCAATTTTATCAGTCAACATCGGTAAACCAACTGAATAACCGACCGAAAATAAAATCGCGGCCAAAAGCACATTCATTGCTACACCAGCTACCATTACAATGGCTTTCTTCCAAGCCGGTTTGCCAGAAAAACTGTCTGGACCAATATCATTATTATCTTCACCTTTAATTTGAACAAAACCGCCCAAAGGGATCAAATTTATAGAATAAACCGTACCTTCACGCAACTGTTCATTGCCGTTTTCTGGAACAATCGGCTTATTACCCCAAACCCAGCGCCATTTTTTTATGGGTACTTCTTTAGTAATTTCCACAATTTTATCAGTCACTGTTTCTTTAATCACTTCCGTATTTTCCGAAACTTGATAATCCTTAATATTAACATCTATAATTTCTTCTTCAGACAATGTTTCCAATTTTTTTCCTTCCAATCTTTGTATACCAAACAAACGCGGGGCAAATCCAAATCCAAACTCATAAACTTTCATTCCGCTTTTTTTGGCAGCAATAAAATGCCCCACTTCATGAGATAAAACTAATATTGCCAATACGGCGATAAAAATAAGAAGAGTTGCCATAAAACCCTATAAATAATGAATTAATTTTACTATATATAATGACGATTGGCAAGTCCCTTGTTTTTCCGCTTTATTTAATATATAATGACATAAAAGTAATTATTATTAATTTTAATTTTATGATGCCTCTATATATCATCTTGGGTGTAGCCGTAGTGATTGGTTTGTGGTTAATTTTAACTTACAATGGATTAATCCGCTCAAAAAATCAGGTTGATGAATCTTACAGTGACATTGATGTTCAACTTAAACGTCGTTATGATTTAATTCCGAATTTGGTTGAAACCGTCAAAGGTTATATGACTCACGAGCAAAATACTTTGATTAAATTAACTGAGGCTCGTTCGGCGGCAATGAAAGTTCACGATAATAAAGAAGCTACTTTGGCTGAGCGGGAAGCGGCGGAAAATATGCTCTCTGGCACTTTAAAATCTTTGTTCGCGGTTACGGAAAATTATCCAGATTTAAAAGCCAGTCAGAATTTTATGGAATTACAAAGAGAATTGACTGACACAGAAAATAAAATTCAAGCCGCTCGCCGATTTTACAATGGCAATGTTCGTGACTTCAATATAAAAATTCAAGTTTTCCCAACCAATCTTATCGCCAGTGCATTGAAATTCGTCAAATATGATTTCTTCAAAGCTGATGAAGGAGAAAAAACAAACGTTAAAGTTCAATTCTAATTATGTATAGCGAAATTGCTTCCAATAAACGCAAGTCAATCTTGCTAGCTTCTTTATTTATTGCCGTAATAATTTTACTCGGTTGGATTTTTGATCAAGTTTACGTCGGTGGAAAAAGTTATACTGGAATAATTATCGCTATTTTTTTGTCTTTTGGTCTAACCGCCATTTCCTATTTTCAAGGCGACAAAATAGCCCTGCTGACCACCGGTGCCAAATTGCTGGAGCATGATGAAAATCAAAGAGTTTATCATTTAGTTGAAAATCTTTGCATTGCTTCCGGCACACCGATACCAAAGATATATCTAATAGAAGATCCGGCCATTAATGCCTTTGCCACTGGAAGAAAACCGGAAATAGCATCTATTGCTTTAACTCGCGGAGCGATTGAAAAATTGACCGACAATGAACTGGAAGGCGTCATCGCCCACGAGCTTTCGCATATTAAAAATTACGACATCCGCTTTATGATGCTGGTAGCAGTAATGGTGGGGTCAATTTCCATTTTAGCCAATATTCTTTTACGTTCGGGCGGACTGACGCGCGGAAAAGGCGGAAATGACCGCGAGGGCGGCAGTCAGCTTTTTGCTATTTTAATGATTGTCGGAATTGTCCTGGCGATACTTTCACCGCTTATCGCTGAACTGATTAAATTGGCTATTTCCCGCCGACGCGAATTTCTAGCTGACGCTTCCGGTGCCTTATTAACTCGTTATCCCGAAGGTCTGGCCCGGGCGCTGGAAAAAATATCAGCCGAAGCCAAACCGATGCGCACAGCTTCTTCAGCTACAGCTCATCTTTTCATCGCCTCCCCTTTCAGCGCCAAATCATTTTCCAAATTATTTTCAACACATCCTCCGGTTGAAGAACGCATCAAAAAATTACGGACGATGGGAGCGTAAAAAATATGAATTATAAAAATATATCCGGCTGGCTTTTATCAGGAATTGCCACGAATCTTCTTTTGAAGAAATTAAAAAATTTTTAGGCCGAATTAAACAATCCAATTTATCAGGAATAAATACCGAAGAAGCAATACCGACTTTCAAAGTTGATGAACAAACATGGAACTCTCCCGCTCACTGGTATGTCTCTACTATTGCCCATGATACTTTTCATTCCTACTTTTATCACGATTATAAAAGAAAAAATAAAGGCAAAGTGATACCAAAAAATATATGGATCGGCGCAGAACCGGAAAAAAATGTTTAAAATTTCAACTTCAAATTTTAAAAGAAATAGATGGCGACATCAAAGATATAAAACATGTGGAAGAATTAATAAAAAATCCGACTTATCAAAATATTCAAAATAGAAACTGGTAAAAAATAAAAGCCCCGCCAATGCGGGGCGTTATTTTATATAAAGAGCTAAAAAATATCTATCGGTTGACCGCCAAACGTTGCTTTCAAATAGCAATTTTTGCGAGTGTCAAAAATGAATTCACCCTGTTCAATTTGAATGGTAAGGGTAGTACCTCTTTTAACAATACTCTCAATAGGCATACTCACTAAATCATCAGACAATCCCATATTAATCCGATAACTGAACAAGTCAGGATTTTTTTCATTGGAACAATAAATAACGAAATAAATCGCCGAATTAATCATACCGAAATATACTACTTTTCGACCTTCTGGTAAACCATCAACACTCGGCTTTTCGACGACTTTCATTTTTTACTCCTTTGATTTGTTAAAAAACATTTCATTTTTTTAAACACGATAAAATAATACAATTTTATTTTAAACTTGTCAACATAACAAAAAAACACAAAAAAATAATTCAATCAAATTCCTTTGACTAAAACGTCAAAATATGTCATTCTATAAAAAGTACTTTTAAAAAACATAACCTAAATAAAAAGGAGTAAAAAATGCTACGCTTGGTTGGACAAATCAATACCACTCATATCACCGGATTACATTCTATGGTTTGGGGTAATTTTGATAAATTGACCGGCAATGTATCTGGACTACGGGGCAATGTTTCCAATATTTGGGGACGGATTCATCCGGAAATTGAAGGCTTTGTTAGTAATATTTTTGGAAATATTACCGGTTTATCTGGGATAATTTCCGGAATAAACGGCAACATTAATAATATATCAGGCAAAGTCGGCGGTTTATACGGTTGTATCACTGCACTCTGCGGAGACGTCAGCCGGATTCGTGGCACCATTCACCCTTCCCTCTGCGGAGACGTCAGCCGAATGCGAGGTGACATTTCCGGATTGCGCGGACATATTTTTCTACTCCATGGAACTGCCAGCGGCATTGAAGGTGATTGTACCGGACAAAAAGGCAACATTGAAGAAATCATAACCAAAGCCGCATTGGCTCGTATCGCTGAAATCCGTAAACCCTTTGACGCTTAAACGTTCTTTAAAACAAATCCCTCCGACACAATGTCGGAGGGATTTTTAATGACTTTATCATTTTTTTATTTTTTTCGATCCAAATATTTTATCAAACACCCCAACCTTTCTTACTGTTCCTTTTTCATTTTTTAAATAAACAATTCCTTCCTGTTTATCTATTTTAGTCACTTGATAAATAAACACTCTTAAATCATCGCCAATTTTTACCCTATAAACCATTTTCGGTTTTAACCCTGATAATTTAATCCTGTCGTTTATTTTTAATCTTTTTTCATAAGCAATATCCACTAAACCTTCACCGACTTTACTAAAAGCCCCCGCTCGGCGTTCTTGCCAAGAACTGTCACGGCTTGCCGGACGGCTATATTTTTTTACTGCCATAAAATAAAAATTAATTAATTAACCTAAAATTTCATAACGTTCTCCACCTGGTGAAATTTGTTCGGCAATTTTAACCAAATCCTCCAAAATTGCATGGGCTAATTTATCACCTTCTTTTTTAATTTGTTCATATTTTTCCTGACTAATCGGTAATCCCACCTGTCCGGTCGGCAAACCAACAGCGGCATAAAATTTTATTTTTGGTTCCGTTCCGGACGGACGAGCAACCACTCTAATCATCTTTTCTGGATTCAACCAAAATACCAAAGCATTATCAGGAAAACCACTATATTCTCCAACTACTTCGCCAGTCCGTGGATCAAGGGTTTTTTTGTTCAACTGATCAAAAACCGATTCCACTTTTAAACCATTTATTTCTACTGGTAATTTTTCACGCAACTTTTTCATTATTAAAGACATTTTATCCATTCCATCCATTCCACGATAAAAAATTGATTGAACCAATTCGCGATAATATCCATATTCTTTTTTAATTTCTTCCAATTGTTCAAAAAGCGTTCGGCCCTGCTGTTTTAAAAGAGCGGCATATTCACAAATTAATAAACTCGAGGCAGCGCCATCTTTATCGCGAGCATAATCACCATAAAGATAACCATGACTTTCTTCTCCGCCAAATAAAAACTTTTTTTCAGGCGGAATATTATCAATCGCATCCGCAATATATTTACAACCAACCGGTAAATCACCAATTACTTCTACTCCATTATCTTGAGCTATCTTTGTCAACAAATCAGTGGTAACCGCGGTTTTAATTAAAACATAATTATTATCTAATTTACCTTGTTTTTTTAATTCTTTAGTAATGTAATCAAATAAAAGCGCAGCAATCTGATTTCCATTTAAAAAAACATACTCGTCACCAGTATACGATCGACGGCTAACTACACCAATTCTATCAGCATCCGGATCAGCAGCCACCACCAAATCAGCTTTTATTTTTTTTGCCTGTGCTGTGGCTAAATCCAAAGAAATTGGCACTTCTGGATTAGGAATTCTTTTGGCAACATTGCTAAAATTGGGATCAAAAGACATTTGTTCTTCAACTTCATGAATTTTAGTGAAACCAACATGCTTTAATACCGGCAAAAATGAAGTGCTGGCACAGCCATGCAACGGAGTAAAAACAATATCCACATCGCGATAATTTCCTAAAGATAAACTTCCAACAGTTTCAGCATAAGCACGATCAGTAACATCATCCAATAAAATAATTTTTCCATCTTTTATCGCTTGATCAAAATCACATTTTTTAACTTCCGTCACCCGCATTACTTTTTGAATTATATTAACATCATGCGGTGGTACGACTTGTCCTCCATTTTCCCAATAAACTTTGATACCGTTATCTTCTGGCGGATTATGACTGGCACTAATCATCACGCCTCCAGCCGCTTTTTTATAACGAATAGTGAAGGAAAGCTGAGGAGTAGACCGAATACCTTTAAAAAAATAAACGGTTAAACCGTTAGCGGCAAATATTTCAGCCGCATATTTAGCAAACAACTCGGAATTATTACGGATATCATAAGTAATAACTACCCCCCTCTTCTTAACATCTTCACTGCCAAAAGTTTCAATTAAATAATCAGAAAAACCTTGAGAGGATTCGGCGATAGTTCTAGTATTCATCCGATTTGATCCGGCACCCATTTTCCCGCGACGTCCACCGGTGCCAAAAGGCATAACTTTATAAAAAGCATCATTAAGTTCAGAAATATTTTCATCATTTATTAATTTTTCTATTTCATTAAAAAAATCAGCATATTCCGGTTCGGTCAGCCATTTTTTTATATTTTCAAAAGCACTATCCACTAATCCATTTATTTTTAAAATTTCAAGATTGTTTAATATGTCATTTTTTACCATATTCTAAAGATTTTATTTAATAAAATTTTCTTTGACTGAATGTTGAAATTATTATATAATACCGCCATAAATAAGGCAAACTTTTGATGAAATAAGGCAAACTTTTGATGAAATATGGATATTTTAGAACGTTTTTCATCGCATTTACGCGAAGTGTTAGCACGTGGTTTACAATTGGCGACTGAACTTAAAAATCCAGAGGTGGAACCATTACACCTATTTTTCTGTTTATCAAATGAAAAAGGTTCAGTGGCGACGGAAATTTTAAATCGTTTTAAAATTGATCCTAAAATTATTGAACAAACAATTTTCTCATTACCTACAATTTCTGATAATGATTCAAAAACAACAAAAAATTCTGCTGAACAATATCAAATAATCCCTTTTTCTAACCGCTCAAAATTAGCTTTGGAAAAAGCGATTTTTATTGCTCAACAAAATCAGCATAATTATTTAGGTACTGAACATTTACTTGAAGCATTATTAGAATTAGAAGATTCTCAGCTAAAAGAAATTTTTAAGGTAAGTAATATTAAAGAAATTGAATTAAAAAAACAAATTAACACTACTCTTTTAAATTCATCACAATTTCCACAGATTAATGAGGTGGCGGAAGTAACCGAAAAAATACAAGAAAATTTACTCGGCCTTGAACCAGAAATTTTACCTGGCGCAAAATTTAAAAAACAAAATAAAACAAAAGAGTCTGCTCTTGAATATTTTTCCATTAATTTAACTGACATTAAAAATCAAAAAAATATCGATCCTGTTGTCGGTCGACAAGCAGAAATTGAACGATTGACACAAATTATTTGCCGACGTACAAAGAATAATCCGATACTACTCGGTGATCCGGGTGTCGGAAAAACCGCCATTGTTGAAGGTTTAGCAAAAAACATAACTACTGGCAATGTACCGGATATGCTCAGACAAAAAAAAATATATGCTGTAGATATGGGTTTATTAATTGCCGGAACTATTTATCGTGGTGAATTTGAATCACGACTCAAACAAATTATTGATGAGGCTTCTGCCGACCCTGATATTATTCTTTTTATTGATGAAGTACATAATATCGTAGGCGCCGGCTCAAACCAAGGGACTATGGATGCGGCTAATATTTTAAAACCCGCGTTGGCAAGAGGACATATCCGCTGTATTGGTTCAACCACACCGGCTGAATTTAAAAAATTTATTGAAAGTGATGCTGCTTTAGAAAGACGTTTCCAACCAATCTACGTTCGAGAACCAAGTTTGGAAGAAACAATAAAAATATTACATGGTATTAAAAAAAATTATGAAGAACATCATCAAGTAAAAATTTCCGACGATGCCATAACGGCAGCTGTTGATTTATCTTCTCGACATATTACCGGAAAATTTCTTCCTGACAAAGCGATTGACTTAATGGACGAAACAGCAGCAGCTAAGAGATTAAATGCAGAATTTCCTATAGTGGAGAAAAAATTAATTTTATTAAAAGAACGATTACGTTATGCTTCGGCAGCCAAAGAAAAAGCGGCTTTAAATAATCGTTTTGGTGAAGCAATTAATTTAAAAGATGAAGAACATAAATTATCGGCAGAAATTAAAAAAATAGAAAAATTACTGTCAGAACAAAAAATTAAATTCTTTGGCACTGTCACAGACAAAGATATGCTCAATCAAGTAGCAAAAATGACTGGTTCCGAACCTTCAGAATTAATTTTGAATAACAAAAAAAGATATACTCAATTAGCAAACGAATTAAAACAACATATCATCGGACAAGATCATGTAATTAATGATATTATTCGTTTAATTCAACAGGCTCAGCTCGGAATTTCTCACCCAGAAAAACCGCTTGCTTCATTTTTATTCGTTGGATCTAGCGGTACGGGAAAAACTGAATTGGCCAAAAAATTAGCCAGCGCCTTATATCCCGGACAAGACGCTTTGATTAAATTGGATATGACTGAATTCAGCGAAAGTTTCGGTGTATCTAAATTACTCGGTTCACCAGCAGGTTATGTCGGCTACAAAGAAACTAACCGTTTTACCGATCGGATAAAAATTAATCCTTTTAGTATAATTATTTTTGATGAAATTGATAAAGCTCACGCAGAGGTGACTAAACTGCTATTGCAAATACTGGACGGCGGAGAAATTACCGATTCGGTTGGCAAGAAAATTTCCCTAAAACATGCTATAATAATTCTAACTTCATCTTTTGGTTCGGAAGACTTGCAAAAAGGCTTACTGGGATTTGGGGATGGAACAAAAGATGATTCTGAAACAAAAAAATGTCTAATAGAAAAATTAAAAAATCGTTTTACTCCAGAATTAATAAATCGGCTGGATGAAATCTGCTTATTTAATGAATTATCTGAAGAACACCTCTCAAAAATCGCTGAATTAGAACTACAACAATTAAATAACCGATTAAAAAAATATAACACTGCCATCAACGCTGAATCAGAAGTTCTTAATAAAATGATTAAACAATTGCCGGACAAAAACAATAATGCACGCAATATCAGACAAAAAATAAGAACAGAAATTGAAAATATGGCGGCTAACATTATTATTAAAGGAAAAATTAAACCTCAATATCAATTAAAAATTAAAAATAACAATTTGTCATTAAATAATTATTTGCATTAATATTGGAACAAATAATATGGTTCAAGATTTAAAAAATATTTCCAGCGCTCCAATATTAAATGAAACTGAAGCGGCTAAAAAATTATCGGCTCAAAAAGCGTTGGACAGAAGACAAACACAAATACACAATATTCCTGCCGAATTAGGTAAAACGCCAATTTTTGAAGATGTTGGAATGGATAAAGGTGATATTGGCATGGAAATTCCACTTCAAAAAAACGATGACATAGAAAATAATGAAAATGATTCAAACTCAGACGAACAAAAAGAAACACAAAAATTCAATGAATATTCACAACAAACGACAAATCTAAATGCCAACATGGCAATTTCAACGCAACAACAAAGAACCTCTCAAATCAGAAGATCTATTCAATTGCGGCAAAATCAAATTGAACAAACTACAAATAAAATAAAAACTTTATCTAAAAAAATAACATCTCTACAAGGAAGGGCGCGGGACGGAAAAAAATTAACTTTAATTTTAAAAGTTTTATCTGTTTGTACAATTGTTGGTGCGGCACTAGCTTTCTTTATAAAACATATCGTCAATTTTTTTACAGATTCCGACAAAATTGAAGAAGAAATCAAATCTTTACAAAAAAAAATAAATTCAGAAGAAACTAATAAAAAAAATTTAGAAAAATCTTTGCAAAATGAATATCAAATACTTAATCAAAATCAATAATACATAATATATGTCTAAATTAAAAAAAATTTTATTAATCACCGGCTTGTTAGCTGGCACCGCAATTTTAGCATTTTTATTATTTTATATTTTTAAAAAAACCAGCCCTCTTCAACAATTACCACCAACTGTCCCGACTGAAGAACAGCCTGACGGTGGACAATTTATTCCAGCCGGACAAAGAACCGCTACCACCACCGGCGTCGGAGGAGAACAAATTGGTACATTACCAACTGCTGGAATCATACCCGGTTCACAACCAAGTTATTATCAACCAGAATTATCAAAAAAAATTATTTCCGATTCCACTAATTTTGTTTCCCTTAATAAAACTGGCGGTGTGAGATACTATAATCCAAATGACGGAAAATTTTATACCACTTTAGCTGACGGATCAACCAAAATTTTAAGCAACCAAACTTTTTATAATGTTCAAAAAACCACTTGGGCTAATAAACAAAACAAAGCAATATTGGAATTTCCTGACAGTTCAAAGATACTTTATGATTTTGACGCTCAAAAACAAGTAACATTACCAAAACATTGGGAAGAGTTTTCTTTTGCCGCCGATGGAGAAAAGGTAGCCGCAAAAAGTCTTGGTTTGTCTCCGGAAAATCGTTGGTTAGTTACTATTAATGACGACGGCACTGGTACTCAACTAATTGAAGCAATGGGAGAAAATGCCAACAAAGTAATTATTGATTGGTCTCCAAGTCAACAAGCAATAGGTTTTACCATGACCGGCGAAGAGCTGGGTATGTACCGAAAAGAAATTTTACTGGTTGGACTTAATGGAGAAAATTTTAAATCTTTTGTGGCTGAAGGTTTAGGATTTCAACCACAATGGTCTCCGACTGGAAAAAAATTGCTTTATAGTGTTTATAGTAATACTTCTGATTTTAAACCGGAAATTTGGGTGGTAAATTCTTATGGGCAAGAAATCGGTTCTGGAAGAAACAATCTTCAAATCAACACTTGGGCAGACAAATGCACTTTTGCTAATGATGACACTCTTTATTGCGCCGTACCAAAATCAATGCCCACTGGCGCCGGAATCAATCCGGCTGTAGCCGCAGGATCAACCGACACTCTTTATAAAATTGATTTAAAATCTGGCCTAAAAACCACTGTTAATACCGGTGGAGATTTTGATATGAATAATTTGTCTTTTGATCAAACTAATAATCGCCTGATATTTTCCGACTCCGGACAAACAGGTGTTTTTGAAATTAAACTTTAAATTATGCTCTCTTACAAAAAAAAATTATATTTTGTATTGGCTTTAATAATATTATTTTTAATGGTTTTGATTTTTAAACAAATTTCCACCGCATATAAAATTTCCGTTTCACCGGCCAATAAAAATTTAATTGACAATAAAATGACCGAGATTCCCTCAGACTTAAACGATCCTCTGTTTGGTAATCAAGGAGCGGCAATTACCATTGTAGAATTTGTTGATTTAAATTCAAAAGACAGTCGAGAAATTCATCGCCAAATAAAAAATTTCGTAGCTAATTATCCAACAAAAATTCGTCTTATATGGAAAGATTTACCGGAACCAAACATGTTTAATTCCAAAGCATCAATTTCTCACCAGGCCGCTTGGTGTGTTTACAAACAAGACAAAAATAAATTTTGGACATTTACTGATGCGATGCTTGATAAAAAATCAATCAATGACACCAATGTCTTAAAAAATTTAATTGATGAATTAAAAATTAACAATACTTCTTGGCAACAATGCCTCGATTCCACTGAAGCTAAAACCAAAGTAGAAACTTCTTTATCATTAGGAAATTCTTTGGGAATTTTCTCCGCGCCGGCGATGTTTATTAATAATAAAAAAATAAACTACTTAGATGAAATAAATATGGTTGATTTCTTAAATGAAATTATTAAAGAATACTAAATTTCAATATGATTCGGTTTAAAAAAATTTTAATTATCTCTCTAGTTGGTTATCTTCTGTTTCCGGCAATAGCAATGGCGGCAAGTTGTTGTGTGTGTGTTCAACAATCAGCCGATTTGGGTGCGGGAGGTTTTAATTATGATTGGGAATCGGGGCAAGTTTTTACAGATATCACTGATGATATTGACAGTAAGTGCAGTGAAACAAAACGAGATGCTGTTATGTTTGGGGGGCTTACTCCTTTTATCTGCGCCATTAAAGACAATACGCGCTGTTCCCCGGCGGCCGTCACCACAAAACTGGAAGAAGATTTTAAATTTTCTGATGTTGTTTTGGGTATTAAAATTCCAAATTTATCCTTTAGTGCTCCGCCAACAGAAATAGATTCTGAAGGAAATATCTATATTCCTTGGATTGGTGAATATATTAAAGCTTTATATAATTTCGCTTTAATTGCCATCAGTGTAATAGCAGTGGTAGTATTAATTATTCAAGGAGTACGAATAATAATTTCCGCCGGCGGTCCGGAAAAATCCGCCGCTTATAAAGGTATTGCCGGAGCAGTAATCGGACTTTTTATTGCGTGGGGTTCATATGTAATTCTTTATTCAATTGACCCGAATTTAACTCAATTTAAATCTTTAAAAATAAAGTTTATTGAAACAGAATATTTGGAAGAGCCGGCTGATGATATTGAACAAACTACAACCGTTCTTTCATCTCAAATTATTAAAAAAGCCGATAAAACTGGCCGTAATGATTGTCTAAAAGAAATATTACTTGAGACAGCCAGTATTTCTTTAAAGAAAAATTTTCCAGATTTAATAGGTAAATCTCCAAATCATCCAAAACCTCAAGGAGCACGTAGTGTCACAATTAATAAACTAATGTACAATGATTTAATGGCTGTTTTGTCTGAAATTCTACAATCAACCGACTATAAAATAAAAGCTATCGGCGGCATTCGAGGAACAAGTGGGGTTTGTAATTCTAATAATTTGCATCTTTGCGGATTAGCAGTAGATATTAATCCTGGTGATAATCCTGATTGTCCAGCTTACATCAAAAAAAATGACAGGCAAGTTGGACAATTTTGGGATGTAGCTGGTGATCACAAGATTACTCAAACAGAATGGGACTTGTGTAATAAAGGAGGACAAGTAACTAATATCCCGCAAAAAGTTATTGACATCTTTGAAAAACACGGATTTTACTGGGGCGGTTATGGTTGGGGTAATCCTAATCGTTCAGATGCCATGCATTTCGAATATCATAAATATTGCTACGAATAACCAATTGAGCTATAATCACTTTACCCCGCTTTAAGCGGGGTAAAGTGATATTATTATGAAAAATAATCAAATATTTTCTTGTTCCAACTGCGGCGCGCAATTCCAGAAATGGGTTGGGCGATGTTTAGAATGTGGAAAATGGGGAACAATTGATGATAAACCTCAAATCCAAATAACTAAAAAACAAAATAATACAGAAAATTATGCTCTAACTTCATTATCTACTTTGTCGTCTATAAAAAGTGAAAATGCGGCTAGAATTAAAACCAATGTTAATGAATTGGACCGCGTCTTGGGCGGTGGATTCGTGCCAGGCAGTTTAATACTGCTCGGTGGTGAACCGGGAATCGGCAAATCAACTCTGGCTCTGCAGTTAAGTTCAATTTTTGCCCACACACTTTATCTTTCAGGTGAAGAATCAATTGAACAAATTAAAATTCGATCTGAACGTTTAAAAATTAATTCCCCCACTCTGCAAATAGGTAATGAAACTAATGTAGAAAAAATTGTTGCCACTATTAGAAAAATAAAACCGCCGATGGCAATTGTTGATTCGATTCAAACAATTTCCTCTAACGAAGCCGAGGGTGAAGCTGGAAATATAACTCAGGTTCGCGCTTGCACAGTAAAACTGATGGAAGCAGCTAAAACAACTGGCACCACCATCATTTTGGTTGGACAAGTAACAAAAGAGGGATCAGTGGCAGGACCTAAAAGTTTAGAACATTTAGTTGATATGGTACTCTATTTAGAAGGTGATCGTTTTCATCAATTCAGAATTCTGCGGGCGGCAAAAAACAGATTTGGTTCCACTGACGAAGTTGGTGTATTTTCAATGGAAGAAAACGGATTACAAGAAGTAAAAAATCCTTCAGCCGCTTTTTTAAATGAACGTTCAGAAAATCCAGCCGGCAATGTAATAGCCTGTTTAATGGAAGGTAGCCGTCCAATTTTAATTGAAATTCAAGCCTTAGTTAATAAAACTTCTTTTGGTTATCCTGTGCGCAAAGCTAGCGGTTTTGATTTAAACCGCCTTCATGTTTTAATTGCTGTTTTGCAGAAACGAGCCGGTCTTCACTTAGAACAATTTGATGTTCACTTGAACATTGTTGGAGGTTTAACAGCCAATGAACCGGCAGCAGATTTAGCCGTTGCTATGGCAGTAGTCGGCGCTTATAAAGACAAACCTTTGGGCACTGATTTAGCCGCATTTGGTGAAATTGGTTTAAGTGGAGAAATCCGTCCAGTTTCTTTTACTGAAAAAAGGTTAAAGGAATGTGAACAATTAGGACTCAAACGAGTTATCACCAATCTCGGTAATCAAAATAAACCTACAAAAATAAAATCACTTAAAGTCATCGGCATTAAAAATATTCAGGACATTATAAAACATACATAAAAAATACTCGGCCTAACCGAGTATTTTTTATTCAAAATGAACTGTTTTTTCCCAATCTTTAATTTTTTGTTTAATACTGGGATATTTATTCAAACCAACCGCTACAACCTGTGCCGCTTGTTTAGCTTTTTTAATTATTTCTTTATCGGTAAGCTTTGCTAATCTTAAATTCATTAAACCACTTTGCATTGTGCCATAAACTTCACCAGGACCGCGAATTTCTAAATCTTTTTCTGCTAATTTAAAACCATCCGCCGTTGTTTCAAAATATTTTAAACGATCATGAACTTTTGAAGATTGACTATCTGTAAACAAAAAACAATAAGATTGGTAGTCTGCCCTACCAACCCGTCCGCGGAATTGATGTAACTGTGCCAAACCAAAACGATCCGCTCCTTCAATCATCATTACTGAAGCATTTGGCATATCTATTCCGACCTCAACTACAGAGGTAGAAATTAAAATATCAATTTCCTTATTTTTAAACGCTTCCATTATTTTTTCTTTTTCCACAGACTTTAATTTTCCGTGTAAATAATCAACTTTTAAATCCGGAAAAATATTCTCTGATAATTTTTTATACTCAGTCATAACTGATTTTTTTTCAACACCAGCTGTCGGAAAAAAAGGATAATTTATTATTTCAATCGCGGATTCATCTTTGGTTTGAGATTCAATCAGTGGACAAATCACAAATACTTGACGCCCTAAATTAACTTGTGCACGAATAAAATTATAAGCCTTATCCCGATTGTTTGATTCCACCAAACGAGTAGAAATTTTTTTTCTGCCAATCGGCATTTCATTAATAGTAGACATACTCAAATCACCATATAACATCAAAGCTAATGAGCGAGGAATTGGAGTAGCTGTCATACTTAAAAAATGCGCCGATAAATTATCGGTTTTATCTTTAATATTTTTTCTCTGCTCAACACCGAAACGATGTTGCTCATCTACTATTATCAAACCAACATCTTTAAACTGTACTTTTTCAGAAAGCAAAGCATGAGTACCTATTACAACTTGTACCTCGCCGTTTTTTATTTTTTTTAACAAACCAGATTTCAAATTTTTAAATTTTTCATTGTTATTTTGATTTATTTCTGCTTGTGAACGTGTTAAAAGACCTATTTGAATTTTATCACCTAATAACTTAAGTAATGTATTATAATGCTGTCGAGCTAATATCTCCGTTGGTACCATTAAAACCGCTTGATAACCATTTAAAACGGCATTATAAATAACTATAGCCGCTACCGCCGTCTTTCCCGACCCAACATCGCCGGACAACAACCGATTCATCGGCTTTTCCAAATTAATATCTCTTAAAATTTCCCAAGCAGAAACCTTTTGTGTATTAGTTAATACAAAGGGCAGACTGGAAACAAACTCCTTTATTTTTTTTTCCTGAAAAATCAGTTGTGGTGCTTTCTCATTTGTTTTTTTCAAACGAGATAACTCAGCTTTAAGTTGAAACAAAAATAATTCATCAAATTTTAACCGTTCTGTGCTATATTTTAAATCCTGTTCATCAACCGGAAAATGAATACCGCGCAATGCGTCACGTAACGGCAACATATCCCATTCTTCTAAAATATCAGCCGGTAACCAATCAACTGTTTTTGCCGATAAAGCAATAATTTGAGAAATTAAAAACCTAATCTGCTTTTGAGTTAAACCGGTCGTGGCCGAATAAATTGGCACCATTCTGGCAGTATGTTTAGTTTCACCCCTAACAGCTTTTTCAAAAGTCGGACTAACAAAATGACTCCCTATCATATCTGATTGCACTTTACCGGATAAAAATATTAAATCTCCCTGATGAAGTATTTTGGTTATATATGGCTGATTAAACCATGTCACTCTAATACTTCCGCTTTTGTCCGACACTAACGCCTCAACAATTACTTTGCGCTTCCGCCAACTACGCTTACTAACAATAAATTCCAATTTACCAAGTACGGTAGCCAATTGTCCCTCTTGTAAATCTTGAACTAATATCACTTGACGATAATCTTCATAACGAAAAGGAAAATAATATAATAAATCACCGGCAGTAAATAATCCGAGATGTTGCAAGCGTTTGGCGGTTATTTTTCCCACCCGGCTTAAATCTTTAATTGGCGTTTTAAAATCAACCATAATAATTACTATTATAGCTTATTTCAGCAAATATAAAAACGTCTTTAGAAAGACGTTTTTATATTTTAATTTACTAATTTCCGTTTCTATTTTGTAATTCTTCTTTTATCTCTTCCTGTACTGGTTCAACAACAGGTGACGCAGAAATTTGTCCATTCACTCTGTTTTCAATTCTTTCCTGAACTTGATTAGCTGCTCTTAACTGTTTAGCTGCCTCAATATTACTTTGAACTGTTTGATTGCGTATTTCTTGTTTTACTTCACGTACAGTATTTTGCGCTTCTTGTTTTATAGTTCTTCCTTCTTGCATTAATAATTCTTTTTCGCCTTGTCGTTCTTCCCGAGTTTCAATTCTTTCCTGATGTAATTCCTGTAATTGAACTTTAGCTTCTTCATCTCCAGAAGCGGCTCTTTCCAATAAATCCTTTTTTTCTTCCTGAAACTGTTTTACCTCTGTCGCATGGGCTTCAATAAATTCTTTAACATCTTGTAAATGATTTTGAATTTCTTCCGGAATATTTTCATTTTCTAAAGCATTAAGTAAACGCTGACTGTTTTCTATATTATTCATTCGTGTAGTTTCAAATTTTTGCAGTCGTTCCGGTGATAAAACAGCTTCAATTTTATTCATCACGGCTTCACGTTGAACCATTTGAGTGGCTGTATTGCGCAACAAAACGCGTACACGAGTATCCTCGCCATTATTAAATAATTCTTGTCGTTCTTGTATTTTTTCCATCAGCTGATTGGCCCGTTCCATAATTTTTTCAGCTTTATCTTGTAATTTTGGATTATTAACCGCTTGAGTGGCAACCATCTCTGCAATAGACATTCTTTCCTGTGCGAATTGTAATTGTTTCTCGGCTTTGGCAACAGGATTAAAAGTTAAAGCCAAAGTCACTCTCTCTCTTATATTCCGCCAAAATAATCCCAAAGTGCCGGGAACAGAAACAGTTTCGGATAAAACTTCATCATTAGCAACCGTAACTGGGATATCTTCATTTGTTACAACCACATTTTCTTCGGTTGTAACCGTTACAATACCGCCGTCGGTTGTAACTTCTGTTGTTTCTTGCGCCACAGCCGGCATGGTGCCGAGTAACAAAAATGCAGCGGCCAAAAATATGATTTTACGCATATTTATTATTAATTATTAAATAAAAGTTGGATGACAACTTACTTTAATAGTATAACACAAAAAACTTAACATTGACAACTAACCAATAAAAAATAATCCCAATTTAAATCGGGATTATTTTTGTGACCTCGCAAGGAATTGAACCTTGATTTCCGGCTTCGCAGGCCAGTGTCCTATCCGTTAAACGACGAGGTCAATTCTAATAAAATATTCTGCTTATACAGCAGAACAACTAAGTATAGCAAAAAACACAAAAAAAATCAAGAGTCTCCTTGTGAATTTACTGAATTTTGAATAAACGACTAATTCGATCACTCAACGGTTCCTCTTCTTGCGCCAAATCTTCCATTAAAAACTGTTTTAAATATTCTCTTGCTTCAACCGGATTTATATCGGCCAACGGAATTGTTAAGCGATGTTTAATAACACTTTTCAATTTAAAATATAAAGTTTTTGTCTCTGGCGGATTATAAATTATCCAAAAATTTTCCAAATCACTATAAGGATAATATTTAGTTCCCAAAACCACTCCGGAATCTGTTATGGCAAAATCCATTTGAGCCGGTTCTTGCATATCCTGCAAAAAAAGAATAATACCAAACAAAACAACTATTAAAGCAAATAAATAATTGTTTGAAACAATAGCGTAAATTATCAAAGCCGCCACTAACAATATCATCACCACATACCAACCGCGGCCACGACTATACTTTTCATACTCTTTAAAAATCCATTGAAAAGCAATGTCGCCCGGATTTACATTTTCTTTAGTTAAATCTTTAGGCATAATTTGATAATTTTAATATTTATGTGGACTCAAGAGGGATCGAACCTCTGACCTTACGGATGTGAACCGTACGCTCTAACCAGCTGAGCTATGAGTCCTCTCCTCCTCATTATTATTGATTATACCACTGTTTTAATGAAAAATCAAGACCTCTATAAAACAATTAAATTACCTATTGAAAAATAGAGGCCATTGTGTTATAATTTCCTTTGTTGCTGTACTATATTTGTATGCAAGAACCTCTAAAAAAACCACAATCCATAAACTTTTTGGATAACAATCCGGATGACCAATCGCTCAATTTTCCAGTCCAACCGCATCCGGACAAAAGGAAGAAAAACAAATTCTTTCTTTATTTTATAATTGTTGCTATCATTGTAATTTCTATCGTTGTTTGGGGAAAACAAACATCCTCCAACACATCCGGCAATTTATCTGATGAATCAACCAGTCTAACCTTATTAGAACCTAAAAAACCAGGAATTTTTAAATCAATCAAAAATTTCCTATTTTCTTCTGATGATTTATTGATTGGACAAAAAGATGATCGAATCAATATCTTATTACTTGGAGTCGGCGGATACGGACATGACGGTCCATATTTAAGTGATACTAACATTATTGTCAGTATAAAACCAAGTACAAAAGAAGTATCAATGATTTCAGTACCTCGCGATTTAGGAGTACAAATTGAAAATTATGGCATTTATAAAATAAATTATGCCGACGCCTTTGGTGAAAGTCGATATCCAGGTCAAGGTGGAGAATATGCCAGACAAATTTTTAACCAAACTTTCAACCAAGAAATTCCCTATTACATCAGAGCAGATTTCTCAGCATTTAAACAAATTATTGACAGTGTCGGCGGAATTGATATTGAAGTCAAAAAATCATTTATAGATCAGGCCTATCCGGGACAAAATTATAGTTATCAAACAATTTCTTTTAATGCTGGTTGGCAAACAATGGATGGAGAGAAAGCATTACAATTTGCCCGCTCAAGACACGGCTCAAATGGAGAAAGTTCCGACTTTGCCCGTGCCAAACGACAACAACAAATACTGGTTGCTTTAAAAGATAAAGTTTTATCTTTTGGAACATTGGCAAATCCCGTAACTATACAAAAAATTTTAGAATCACTTTCTGGAAATATCACCACTAATTTTAATTTTACCCAGCTGGTATATTTAGTAAATTTCTTTAAAGATTTAAATAATCTTAATATAAAAAATATCACTTTAGATGATGGACCAAATGGTTATTTAACTTCATATATCACTCCAACTGGCATGTTTATTTTAGCGCCAAAATCAGGAAATTTTGATGAAATTGACGCATTAATAAATAACGTATTTAATTCAAATTTTATTGCTCAACCGCCAACAGCTTTAATTGTACATCCTTCCGCTTATGTTCAAACTTCAGGATTAAACAACCCATCTTCCACTATCTCCAAAATGACTCCTTTTAAAACAGTAAATGTTGAGATTAAAAATGGAACTTGGCGAGTTGGCTTGGCCGCTCGTATGCAAAACTTATTATCTGATAGCGGTTTTTCAGTATTAAATATCGGCAACAGTTTAAAAAGACCTTTACCAACAACAACATTTTATTTAATTAACCGTTCAGTTGACAATGAAGCAGTGGTTTTATTAAATAAAAAACTACCTGGAAAAATTTCAATGGAATTACCTGATTGGTTAACTAACGAGTATGATGATCCCACTACAACAGAAGATGAAACCGGACCAAAATTCAACGATCAAATTGATATATTAATTGTTTTAGGAACAGATACTAAAGAATAAAAAAATAAATATATGTCTACATTGGCAAAAATCATTAATTTTAATTTACCGTCAGTTGCTTTGGTCGGTCGGGTTAATGTTGGTAAATCAACAATTTTTAATCGTATAACCGAAACTGGACGAGCTTTAATTTCAGATATTCCCGGCACAACTAGAACACGAAACATAGGAACAGCCACTTGGCGCGGAAAACAATTTCAATTGGTAGATACTGGCGGTTTAACATTTTCTAATGATATTCCTTTAGAAGAAGACATTATTAAACAAACAGAAATGGCTTTAAAACAAGCTGATATAATTTTAATGGTAATCGATTTACAAAAAGATTTATTGCCACAAGAAAAAGAATTGGTAAAAAAAATCACTAAGCAAGGCCGTGGGAAAAAACCGATTATTTTAGTTGGTAACAAAGCTGATTCCCCCGATTGGAGAATAAGAGCTCATGATAAAGAATGGTTAAAACTTGGTTTGGGAGAACCAATTGCTGTATCAGGAGTCAACGGAAGTAATATCGGAGATTTATTAGATTTAGTTTATAAACATTTAAGAAAAATTAAAAAACAACCTAAAACAATAAAAGAAACAGATATTGTTAAAATATCACTGGTTGGAAAACCAAATGTCGGAAAATCTTCACTTTTTAATAAATTAATCGGCGAACCACGGGTGATAGTCAGTTCCATGCCACATACTACTCGCGAACCACATGATACACTGGTTGAAGTTGAGGGTGAACACCTGTTATTTGTAGACACGGCTGGTATTCGCCGCAAAGCAAAGGTATCTGGCGAACTTGAAAAAATGGGAATTGGACAAAGTTTAGAAACAACAAAACGTTCTGACATTATTTTATTTGTTTTAGACGCTTCACAACCAATTACTGATCAAGACAAACAATTGGGCGGTTTTCTTAACGAACATGCCAAAAGCGTTATTATTGTCGTTAATAAATGGGATTTAGCCGACGAAAACACTGACACTTTTAAAAACAGTATAAAAAAAATGATTTTGAATTATTTTCCACATTTAGATTTCGCGCCAATAGTTTTTATTAGTGCCTTAACCGAATATCGTGTTCATCAAATATTTCCATTAATAACACAAGCGTGGCAAGCGCGGCAAATCAGTGTATCTCCAGCTGCTTTACGTGAATTTTTAAGATTAACCATCAAACACCATTTACCATCTCGCGGCAAAGGAGTCCGTCATCCACAAATTTTAAAAATTAAACAAATTGGTAACAATCCACCTGTTTTTGAAATAGATATAAAACAAAAAACTTCTTTACATCTATCATATGTTAACTTCCTTAAAAAACGCTTAAGAGAAAAATTTGGCTTCTTTGCCACGCCAATCATAATCAAACTCACTAAATTTAAAAGATAATATTTTTTCCAAATCATACTCGAGTAAATTCACTTATTTATTTCAAATATGAAAATAAAAATTATTGCCGGTCTAGGTAATCCGGGAATAGAATATGCAAATTCCAAACACAATACCGGTTTTGTAATTATTGATTTAATAGCCAATATTTGCAAAGCTGACGATTTTGAATTCAATAAAAAATTTAATGCGGAAATAACTACTGGAAAAATTGGAAAAACAAAAATTATATTTATAAAACCGCAAACCTTCATGAATAACTCCGGAAAATCAATCCGTCCATTAATGAATTTTTATAAAATTAAACCTGAAAATTTAATAGTGATTCATGATGATAAAGATATTTTATTTGGGGAATTTAAAATTCAAACTAATCGCGGACCTGCCGGACATAACGGAGTAATATCGGTAATGAAAAACTTAAAAACAGAAAATTTTACCCGCATCCGTGTCGGCACTTCACCGTCACACAAAAGAAAAATAGGAAATATTATAAAATTTGTCATGTCTTCTTATAGTAAACCGGAATTAAACGCCTTAAAAAAAATTTCTAAACAAATATTTGAACGGCTTGAATCAATATTGTAAATAAAGTTTAAATTATGTCGTCTGTCTATCATGCCGCTTTAGCTTTCTTTCCCAAATTATCTTACCGCCGCTATAAAAAGCTGGCGGCTTATTTTATTAATTTCGAAAAAGTTTGGACAGCCACATCTAACGATTTGATAAAATCTGGATTAGAACCTGGATTTGTTCAAGAATTTGTAAATTGGAGAAATCAAAAACCTTTAGATTATTATCTTGATGTACTGGAAAAAGAAAACATAACCACAGTTTCATTACCTGACGCTAATTATCCAAAAATTTTAAAAGAAATAACTGACCCTCCGCATACTTTATTTATACGAGGTTGTTTACCAAATCAATCGCTGCCTGCTTTAGCGGTAGTCGGCACAAGAAAATCAACCCCTTATGGCAAACAAATTTGTGAAGATATTGTTGAACCGCTGGCAAAACAAGGAATGGTAATCGTTAGCGGCATGGCTTTAGGAATTGATGGGATAGCCCACCTCACAACCATAAAAGCCGGCGGTTTGACTGTGGCTGTACTTGGTTCAGGTGTTGACCGTCAAAGCATCTATCCGGCCACCCATCGTCAATTGTCAGAAAAAATAATTTCCAGCGGAGGAGCAGTCATATCAGAATATCCACCTGGTTTTACTCCAACCCAATATTCTTTTCCTGAACGCAACAGAATAATTGCCGGATTATCGCTCGGCACTTTGGTAATAGAAGCGCCGATTGAATCAGGTTCTTTAATTACTGCCAAATGTGCTTTAGATTATAATCGAGACGTATTAGCTATTCCACACCAAGCTACTTCCATATATGGCGCTGGTGCCAATAATTTATTAAAAATGGGGGCTCGTCCAATTACTTGTGCCGAGGATATTTTAGATGCTTTTAATCTGAAAAACCTATCGGAAACAACCCATAATTGTTCAACTTTATCTCTTTTGCCAAACGAAGAAAAAATCATATCAATTTTATCACGCGAACCAAAACATGTTGATCAAATAATTAAAGAAAGTTTTTTGGATAGTGCCACCACCAACAGTTCTTTAACTATGCTAGAAATGAAAGGCCTGCTGAAAAATCTAGGCGGAATGATGTATATAAAAAGATAACGCTAATAAAATATTTGAAAAGTGAATATAATTTACCTACAATATACTATATTTGACAATAAATAATAACTAAGCTATCATAGTTTTTACTAATTTGCTCTGTTAAAAAAATTATGAAAACACTAGTCATCGTAGAATCGCCGGCTAAAGCTAAGACCATTGCCAAATTTCTTGGTAAAAATTTTATAGTTAAATCTTCCTTTGGACATGTTCGTGATTTGCCAAAAAGCAAACTCGGCATAGATATAGAAAATAATTTTACTCCTCAATATCAAGTCAGCCGTGATAAATCAAAAATAGTTAAAGAATTAAAAACAGCGGCAACTAAAATTGATGATGTACTCTTCGCCACCGACCAAGATCGTGAGGGTGAAGCTATTTCTTGGCATTTAGCTTTTATTTTAAATATAGATGAAACTAAAGCTAAAAGAATCACATTTCACGAAATTACCAGAAATGCCATTTTAGAAGCTGTGAAATCTCCAAGATTAATTGACATAAAATTAGTTGACGCTCAACAAGCGCGTCGTGTTTTAGATCGTTTGGTCGGTTATCAACTATCTCCTTTTCTTTGGCGTAAAGTTTCTAAAGGATTATCAGCTGGAAGAGTACAATCAGTAGCTGTTCGACTAGTAGTTGAACGTGAACGTGAGATACAAAATTTTAAAGCGGAGGAATATTGGACTTTAGAAGGAATATTCGCCGACAAAGACAGTAGAAAAAAATTTAATGGAAAACTCCATTCAATTAACGGCGAAAAACTTGGTAAAATGGATTTAAAAAACAAAGAACAAGTAGATAAAATAATCGCCGATTTAAAAAACGCCACATATAGTGTGGCATTAGCGGAAGATAAGGCCACTCAAAGATTGCCATTAGCTCCGTTTACGACTTCAACTTTACAACAGGAAGCCAATCACAATCTTGGTTATTCAGCCAAACAAACAATGAGATTAGCTCAACAATTATATGAAGGTGTAGAATTAGGAGGAGATTCTGTTGGTTTGATTACTTACATGAGAACTGACTCAGTAAATTTATCAGAAAAATTTTTAATTGAAGCAAAACAAGTAATTAATGATCAGTACGGAGCCGACTATGTTGCTTCTACAACTCGTCAATATACCACAAAAAGTAAAAATGCTCAGGAGGCACACGAAGCTATTAGGCCAACCGAAGTTTTCCGAACTCCGGATTCGGTTCAACCGTTTTTAGATAAAAAACAATTAAAACTATATGAACTTATTTGGCGACGCGCCGTTGCTTCACAAATGGCTGAAGCAAAACTTAACAATGTCACTCTTGATGTAATTTCCAACAACCAACACACTTTCCGCGCAACCGGACAAAGAGTGGTTTTTGATGGTTTCTTAAAACTTTTTCCAGAAAAAAATAAAGAACATATTTTACCAAAAATGAATGTTGGTGACAAAGTTAAATGTCTGGAATTCAATCCTGAACAACATTCTACCGAACCGCCGGCTCGTTATTCTGATGCTACCCTAGTTAAAATATTGGAAGAATACGGCATTGGACGTCCATCAACTTATGCTCCCACGCTTGCCACTATTGAAGGACGCGGATATGTTGGTCGGGATGAAAAAAAACGTTTACAACCGAAAGATATTGCTTTTTTGGTTAACGATTTATTAGTGCAACATTTTCCAAAAATTGTTGACTATCAATTCACCGCTCAAATGGAAGAGGATTTAGACCAAATTGCTTTAGGTAACAAACAATGGCAACCTGTGATTGCCGATTTTTATTATCCATTTAAAGAAAATTTAGAACAAAAAGATAAAGAATTAACCAAAAAAGATATAGTACAAGAAGAAACTGATATCATTTGTGAAAAATGTGGAGCGCCAATGATAAATAAATTTAGCCGTTATGGAAAATTTTTAGCTTGTTCCGCTTTTCCAAATTGTAAAAATACTAAATCATTGGATAAAGACGGAAATCCGGAAATTGAAGAAGGAGAGCCAATAACGGAAAAATGTGAAAAATGCGGCGAAGCAATGGTTAAAAAAATTGGACGTTTTGGAGCATTTCTTGCTTGTTCTGGTTATCCTAAATGTAAAAATATAAAAAATATTGATATTAAAATAGACATGGCTTGTCCAAAATGCTTAAATGGCGATGTTGTAGAACGACGCAGCCGACGAGGAAAAATTTTCTACGGTTGCAATCGCTATCCGAAATGTGATTTTGCATTATGGAATAAACCAGCTGGAAAAACTTGTAAAATTTGCCAATCACAAATGATTTATGATAAAAAAAATCAAATCATTTGCAGTAACAAGGAATGTTCCAGTCAAAAATAATTATGGATGGTCAACTTAAAAATTTTCAATCTCCTTCCATTGAAAGATTGATTGCTATAATTATTTTTTCTTTTTTAGCCACTTTTACAATTTCTCGTTTAATGGTTTATTTAGTGCTTGAACATTTAATGCCAGATTTCTTTCTTACCATTAAAGGTGTCCACATACACCATTTCGCTTATGGAGTATTTATCCTAACTGTTATCAGTTTTTATTTCATTATTGGCCAACCAACATCTGGCACCAAACGATTCCGTTGGGCAACAGCAATCTACGGTATTGGTTTAGGACTGACTTTTGACGAATTTGGAATGTGGATACATTTAGAAGATAATTATTGGATTAGACAAAGCTACGATGCTGTCATTATTATTACTTTACTGCTTTTAAATATCGCTTATCGAAAATTTGTGTGGCGGTGGCTAAAAGAAATATACCGTTTAGTTAAAAAATAAATAACTAAAAAATCCCTTTCAAAAGGGATTTTTTAGTGCAGGCGCGAAGGGCGAACCTTAATGCCAATGGTGATACAAAGGGCCAATCGCGACCTGCTTCAATATTCTATCAAAAACAGTCTAAATATGCAAGAAAAAACGATTAAAATAGGAATACCGCCCCGTAAAACGGAGCGGTATTCTTTAGCACTAAAGGTTTTTTTGTATCACGAAAAGTATTATAGCACATTTTAAGGCTCTTGTCAAGTCCTGTAAATGGTAATACAATTAAATTCTACTATACTCTTATATATGGGTTTAGATATTTCAATGCCAAAACCGATAACTGTCGGACATTTGGTTAAACAACTCAAAAAATATTGCCGTCCTACCGACATTGATTTTGTTAGGCTAGCTTATGATTTTGCTGCCGAAGCTCATAAAGGACAATTTCGCAAATCAGGAGAACCATATATTAACCATCCCCTATCAGCTGCCTATCTTTTATCTAAAATTAAAATTGACACAAACATCATCGTCGCCGCTTTGCTACATGATGTACCGGAAGATACTAATGTTTCTATACAAGAAATAGAAGAAAATTTTGGATCAGACATTGCTATTATGGTTACTGGCATCACTAAACTTGGAAAATTAAAATATCGCGGCATGGAACGATATATTGAAAACTTAAGAAAAATGTTTGTCGCCATGGCTGAAGATATGCGGGTTATTATTATTAAATTTGTTGATAGAATTCATAACTTAATGACTTTAGATGCTCATTCTCCCGCAAAAAGACATCTCATTGCTTTAGAAAGTTTGGAAATATATGCTCCGATTGCCAATCGTTTAGGAATGGGTGAAATAAAAGGCACACTTGAAGATTTGGCGTTTCCTTATGTTTTTCCAAAAGAATATAAAAAAGTTAAATATTTACGGGATAACCAACTGGCTGAAGAAAGTATTTATTTGGATCAGGTAATTAAAACCACAAGAAAAAAACTATTAGATGATGGTATTAAAGTTTTAGATATTCACGGTCGTGAAAAACAATTATACAGTTTATATCAAAAACTTTTATTAAAAAATTGGGAAATAGATAAAATTCATGATATTGTAGCGGTGAGAATTATTGTTCCTGATTTAACAAATTGTTATGCCGCGTTGGGAACAATTCATCGTTTATGGAAACCGCTCAAAGGACGTATTAAAGATTATGTCGCTCAACCAAAACCAAACGGTTACAAATCACTTCACACTACTGTATTTTGCAACGAGGGTCGAGTGGTGGAATTTCAAATTCGTACTGAAGAAATGCATAAAGAAGCCGAGTATGGTATTGCCGCCCATTGGCATTATGATGAAAAAGGAAAATTGAAAAAAGTTCCAACTAAAGATATTGCTTGGGCTCAAGAATTAGCAAAAATACAAAAAGAAAAACTGCATAATATTTCCGATTTAGAATCTTTGAAAATTGATTTTTTTCAAAATAGAATTTTTGTTTTCACACCCAATGGCGATGTTATTGATTTGCCGGAAAACGCCACTCCGATTGATTTCGCTTATTATATTCATTCTGAAATCGGACATAAATGCAACGGAGCAAGAATCAATGACCAAATGGTCAGTTTAGATACGGCTTTAAAAAGCGGCGATGTGGTGGAAATTTTAACTGATAAAAATCGTAAAGGACCAAGTCCGGACTGGTTAAAAATAGTAAAAACCACCGCCGCCAAAGATAAAATAAAAAGTTATTTGAATGGCGCCAAACGCAGCTGGATAAAAAATCTCCTGCCGTTAAAATAAATAAATTCAATTCTATTGGCTCACCCAATATTTTTGCAGAAGTTCGCTTCTGATTTTTTGCGTGTTTCCGTGTTTCAGCATCCCCAAATATGATTGTAATGTTTCCTCTTTTGGATTTTCTTTCACACTGGCAAACATCCTTCTTTTTGTCGCCCGCCGCAAAACGCGATGGTCGGGAAAATTAACCCAGCCGAGAAAATCCGCGCCGGAAGCGTAGGTTTGAATAAAAACTTTTTTATCGTGCAAAGACAATTTCAGCCGTGTTTGTAAAAATTCGGCGATTCGTAAAATAATATTTTTAAGCCATTTTTTGTCCGCTGATAATATGGCAAAATCATCAGCGTAACGGATATATTTTTTCGCGCGCAAATTATGTTTCATCCATTGGTCCAATTCATTCAAATAGACATTGGAAAATAATTGAGAAGTCAAATTACCCAGCGGTAAACCGACACCGGTTTTGTTTTCGTCGGAATAACTCTCAATCACATTTTTTAACAGCCGCATAATATTTTTATTCGGGATATATTCATCTAAAATTTCCATCAAAATATTATGGTCAATGCTGGCGAAAAACTTGCGAATATCGCATTTTAATATCCAGCAAGTCCGGCTGTTATTGCGGCTTTCGCTTAAAGCCATCCGTTGAAACCGCTTGACCGCTTTGTGTGTGCCTTTATTCAGACGGCAAGAATACGAATCGGCGATGAATAACCGGTCAAAAAACGAATATAATATCCGATAAATGGCGTGATGCAACAAGCGATCGCGGACGCCGGCTTTGTGGATGTGGCGCGGCTTCGGGTCGCTGATATTAAACGCTTCGTAAGGCCCGTGCCGGTAATTTCCGCTTGCCAAATCTTCGTGAAGAGATATAATATTATCAGCTAGGTTGCGGCTGAATTCTAAAACATCAGGCTTGGATTTCTTGCCGACAACAAACTCGCCCCAGGCGAGAAATAAATTTTCAAATGAAATAATATCTTCAAAACTATGGTTCAGCTTGCTTTTCATAATAATAATTCCTCTTATAACCCCCCCCCCGACAACCCGTGGTGATTGGCAAGGGTAAGGAAGCATACCAACTCTGGCTTGTTCTTCATAGAAACTTTCCCAAAACGGAACGTTTTGGTTTGGGTCAAAAAATTGACACAATATTTTTAGAAATTTTAGAACTTGGTTATTCGGCCGGATATCTGCCGCCCGAACAGAAAACCGTCGCCTTGGGAAAAACCATCACTCGCTTGGATATATTAAAATTTCTTTTTCAAATTGCATGGGAAAATAAACTGATTCCAAACAATAAATACATTATACTGTCTCAAAAACTGGAAGAAATCGGCCGCATGCTCGGCGGCTGGAAAAAGGGGCTTCTAAACAAAACTCCCGTAAATTAAACGGGAGAAAACAACAGTCGCGAGAAAAGACACGGTTGCCAGCGTTCCACCTGTTCGGATTCTCAACCGAATTGGCGTTCACGTTCCAGCCGTCATCGTTCCGGTTTACGTTCACGGCGCCCGTTTTCACGCAAAAAATCATCCTTTGCACCATTCCTTGAATACTCTTGGAATTGAATTTTATATGGGACATAAGAAGTCCTCTAATTTTTCGCGCCGATTCTTGTTTTTTTGAAAAATTTTTTTATACTCTCGCGCAAGGCATGCCCAGCACGACTCTCACAAAAAATATTTTAGATACTGTGTCACGCAAGCCGTAGCCGACGCGAAAAACACAATTTCCATTTTTATAATAGCATAAAATTTTAGATAAAAAAAGCCCCGCACAAGTGCGGGGCCGAAGAGCCAAAGGAACAAAGAGTTAAAGGGTCAAAAGGATAAGGATAAGGAAACAAGAATCAGCGAGAAAAGACACGGCTGCCAGCGCTCCACCTGTCCGGATCCTCAACCGAATTGGCGTGCACGTCCCAGCCGTCACCGTACCGGTGGACGTACACGGCGCGGAGCACTCCACTGACATCGCGAACATAGAAGATGTTCGTATAGCCGTTGGTGAGAAGTACGCCCGGCTCGCCGTTTGGCTGACAATTCACCAGTTTGTAAACGCCGGCCATGGTGACTTCGGCCTTGGCTTCGCCGCCGAGGTCGTTGAGAATTTCGCAATCCAGAGAGACCTTGCTGAGGTCGTGGTGAGGACGCGAAACCGCCACATCCTTCGCTTCCTCGGTCTTGCCGTAGAACCAGGACTTAAAATTGTCGCCGATGTACAAGAACTTGATGGTGATGTTGGACAGCTTGAAGTGGTCGGCGATGGCGAACTTGGTGACGGTGCCGACGATCAGGGCGGCGATCTGCTTGCGCAGGTCGGCGTCCTTGAGCACGCGCTCCATGTCGCTGTCATCCCCGCCGATGTCCAGCACGGCGTTGGCGATGGCCTTCATAAACCCGAAGGCCTTGCCCATCCCCTTCAGGAACTCACTCGTTTTCTTTGCCATGACACTTTCTCCTTGTTTTTGGTCTGCCTCTTGCTAACGCGACATGCGCCAGCCTATGGCTTGCCATTTTTAAAGAACATTACATTATAAGCGAAGCTTAAAATTACGGCGTTGCTCATATAATGAAAAATAAATTTTCCATTTATTCACAACTTGCCATTATAAGTGAAAATCTTGAAATGGCGGCGTTGTTCATATATAGAAAACAAGGTTTTTCATCTATTCACAACTTGCCATTATAGCACATTTTGAAGGTTTTGTCAAGGGTTTAATTTGGTTAAAATTAACCAAAACAAAAAAATATAAAATCATACCAATTCTCAATTTTCAATCAATTTTACAATTTTTAAATTTTCAACTGGCTATTTTTTTATAAAAAATACACAGCAAAAAATCCGACCTTTCAGCCGGATTTTTTAAATTATTTTTTTACTCACCACCATCAATCTTTTTAATAATTCTACTTAATTCTTCCTTGGAAAAATAATTTATAGTAATCACTCCTTTTTCTCCTTTTTGCGTAATAGAAACTTTAGTCCCCAAGGCCTGTCTTAATTTTTCTTCCAAATACATCAAATTAGGATCTCGCCGCTGTGAACCACTCGGTACTTTTTTTCTTATTTGATGCTCCAATTCACGCACAGAAATTTTTTCACCCAGCATTGAAGCCAGCATATCAAGCTGTTCCGATTTATTTTTTAAACCAAGCAAGGCGCGCGACTGTCCCATACTGATTTGCTTTTCAATTAAAGCTTTTTGTATCTCATCCGGCAATTCCAATAAACGAACAATATTTGCTACAGCTGGACGACTTTTACCAACCTTATCAGACACTTGTTCCTGTGTTAAATGAAATTCATCAATCAAACGCCTATAAGCAAAAGCTTCCTCAATCGGATTTAAATCTTCACGTTGAATATTTTCAATTAAAGCAATTTCCAACTTTTCTTCATCCGGCAACACTTTAACAATCGCCGGAACATTGGTCAAACCGGCCAATTTAGCCGCTCGCCAACGACGTTCACCTGCCACCACTTCATAATCACCATTAGGTTTTTCAATTAAAATAATCGGCTGTAAAATTCCGTATTTTTTAACTGAATCGGATAATTTTTCCAATTCTAACGGATCAAAATGCCGTCTTGGCTGTTTTGTGTTTGGTGTAATTTGTGTAATGGGAATCAACCAAATCTTTTGCTGTCCAGACACGACTGGTTCTTGATTAATAATTTCAGATTTTTTAATTTCTTCTTTTTTACCGGTTGAAGAAATAAGCGCCCCCAAACCTCTGCCTAAAGACATAAAATTGAAAATTAAAATTGATTATTTTCAAAACGTTCTAAAAACTCTCTTGTTAAACGCTCATACGCCTTCGCTCCCTTTCCGCCAGGTTCATAATGAAATATGCTTTGGCCATAACTTGGCGCTTCAGCCAAACGAACAGTGCGCGGCACCACCGAACGAAAAATATTATCCGGAAAAAATTTATACAATTCATGCATTACTTCCTCAGACAAACGATTACGTGAATCATACATAGTCAAAACCGCGCCTAAAACTTTCAAATCAGGTTTTATATTTTCTCTAACCAAATTAATCGTTTTTAATAATTGTCCCAGCCCTTCCAATGCATAATATTCGGCCTGAACCGGAATCAAAATATAATCAGCGGCAACCAAACCATTCAAAGTTAAAATTCCTAGAGATGGCGGACAATCTATAATAATATAATCGTAAGCATGCTTAGCTTCAGACAAAATATCAGACAATTTATTTTCACGACCTTCCACGTTAACCAATTCAATATTGGCGCCGGCTAAATCCGGTGTAGCCGGAGCAACTCGCAAACCCTCATGTGAAGTATTGCACACAACATCATACAAACGATTTGTGCCAATAATTGAATGATAAAGTCCTTTTTCCAATTCCGCATGTTTTATACCCAATCCGGAAGTGGCGTTTCCTTGCGGGTCTAAATCAACCAACAAAACAAATTTGCCGGCTTCAGCTAATCCGGCGGCTAAATTAACGGCGGTGGTTGTTTTACCTACCCCGCCCTTTTGATTTACAACAGAAATTACCAATGACATAACAAAAATAAACCAATTATCTACTGTTATTTTAGCATATTTCACCAAAAAGATAAAATACCAATTATGGCTTGACAAAACTGTCTAAATAAACTACAATTGATAACGTTAATTTGGGCGAGTGGCGGAATTGGTAGACGCGCACGACTCAAAATCGTGTTCCTTCGGGAGTGAGAGTTCGATTCTCTCCCCGCCCACAAAAAACTCTGACTAAAAAGTCAGAGTTTTTATCTTGACTAATCTTAAAATATATGCTATGTTTATTATATAAAATAAACTTGCTCTTTTAAAATTAATGGTTTTTAAAATTAATTATACTCACAAAACAAACAACATCTTCTAAATAAAGGGAAATCAAAAATGAACGAAAACAAAATTACTCTGATGTTTTCTCAAGTAGCTATTAAAATACTAAAGAACATTGTCATTAGACACAACATTAAACTCGCAGACGTTATATCACATGCTTTAGTATTGGTAAATTGGGCAGAAGCAGCCGACAAAAACGGAGACATAATTTGTTTAAAAAATGGTCGAACAGGTAAAATCACTGAAATGAATTTCCTGTGGCCAAAACCCCAAACTAAACAACCAGAACAAACACCAAAGCTAGTACTGATTAACTGCAATCCTAATGCCAAACCATCACCACCTCGTCTTTTGCCACCGCTCCAATCCGTTATTGATCCGACAACCGATTCTAAAAATCTGGAAAATAAATAATATTTAAAAACTGTTAATTAGTCCACCCCCAAATCATTATGGTTTGGGGGTTTTAAAAAACTTGAAAACTTTTTATTTTTTAGATAAACTATCTCTAATATGAATTTCATCAGCATTATTATAGAGGGATACTTAATCGTGGCTGTCACGATTGTTTTTATTTTATTACGTGATTTAAAAAGATTAAAAAATGTTTCAAAAAATAATAATCATTATCGATTTAAACATTTTTACCCGTTTTACGGACCAGGCAAAGTTTGGGCCGTGAGCGTTATTATTATATTAATGATTGGAATTATAGTTGGCATAGACAGCCGGTTTTTTGAAATTAACCATATTACAATTAAAAATACAGAGATACAAACAATTTCGATTCAACAACCTATAAAAATTGCATGGCTAACGGATTTACAATTGGGTAATCATAAAAAAGATGCTTGGTTAAAAAAAATCATCAATAAACTGGACAACATAAAACCTGATTTAATTTTGTTGGGAGGAGATTTAATTGATAATGAAGGAAGCTATGAAAATGAAAGTCAATATTTTGAGCCATTAAAAAAAATTACCAATAAATACCCAATTTATTATATAATGGGAAATCATGAATATGGTGTGGGTAGCGCCAGTCGTGGTCACCCGGAATGGCAAACTGGCGACCGCTCAAAAGATTTAATGAAAAAAATGGATGAAATTGGAATACCATTGTTATTAAATCAACTTGAATGTTTAAACATCAACAACCAATCACTTTGTATATTTGGTGTTGATGATTTTTGGGCCAAACCTATTGTTTTTGACGATTTAAAAAAATGGGATCAAATTACACCTTTAATTTTTATTACACACAACCCTGATGCTGTACAATTTTGGCCATCAAACACAAATCTTCCAATTATAACCTTGGCTGGACACACTCATGGTGGACAAGTTTGGCTACCAATTGTTAAACGCCCCCTGCTAACAGCCGAAGTTGATCTAGGATTTAAATACTACCGCGGACTAAATTATTGGAATAATATTCCAATTTATACTTCAACCGGATTAGGTGAATCGGGTGGACCTGTTCGTTTTTGTGCCCTACCCGAAATAAGTGTCATTGAATTAATACCCGCTAATTAAAAAAATCCCCTTTCGGGGATTTTTTTAATCTATGGTTTATTTTCCCAATAAGCTTCTCCTTCTTTTTCCAACTTTTCTAATCGATCATAATAATCACGTATTTCATTCAAATGAGCCAAAGCTATTTTTCCGGTTAATTCAGGATCGTCGTTGGTTACATTGGTGGAAGAATCACGGGTACCATGTTCTAATTCCACATCCAAACCTATCCTAAATTGATTAACATCCCATTTGTCCCATTTAATTCCCAATTTATCGCCAATAATTTTAGCTTCTTCGGCAGAAAAAGATTTTTTACTATCTGTTTTTCTTTTGCTAAAAATAAAAATATATAAAATTTCCAAAACTCCCAATAAATTTATAACCAACAACGCGCCAAACCAAATCTTCTGATTTTTCCGACCAGCAATCCACAATGCCCAGGCTTTCCAAAAAATCGTCCAAACCACCAAGATTGGCATAAAAGAAATATACAGACTCATAAACGGCCCGTAACCCATTGCTTCGTGCATATATTTAAAATTAATAATTAAAAAATTTTAAGGATATAATCGTCCGATAGTTCTTGGAAAAGGAATGCATTCGCGAACATGCTCAACGCCTGTAATCCAACGAACTGCCCGCTCCAATCCGATACCAAATCCTGAATGAGGCACACTGCCATAACGCCGCAAATCTAAATACCATTGATAATCTTTTTCGTTCAAACCTTCTTTTTTAATTCGTTCCAGTAAAAAATCAACATTATCCTCACGTTGACTGCCACCAATCAATTCTCCGCCACCTTCGGTGGCAATTAAATCGGCGCATAATACCGCTTTTGGATTCTGCGGATCAATTTTCATATAAAAAGCCTTAATATCTTTTGGCCATTTTTCCACAAAAATTGGCACCTCACTATTTTTAGTTAACATCACTTCATCATCATTACCCAAATCTTCACCATATTTTATATCTGAACCTAATTCATTAAGCCTTTTAATTGTTTGTTCATAAGTCAAACGAATAAAAGGCGCATCAGCTTTTTTTAATTTTTCTACATCGCGTTCTAAAATTTCCAATTCTTCACGACAATGTTCTAAACAATAACGAATAACATAACGAACCATTCCTTCTTGAATTTTTAAATTTTCATCATGTTCAACAAATGCGGCCTCAGCATCCATCATCCAAAATTCGGTCAGATGTCGTTTTGTTTTACTTTTTTCAGCTCTAAAAACAGGACCAAAATCATAACATCTCCCAACTGACGCAATAGCTGCTTCAATATATAATTGTCCGGATTGTGACAAATAAGCTGTTCCTAAATCAAAATAAGGCACGGGAAACAAAGTGGTAGTGCCTTCACAGGCATTGGGCGTAAAAACCGGAGAATCTACCCTGACAAAATTTTGCTGGTGCAAATATTCATTAATAGCAGTGATAATGGCGTCACGAATTATTAAAATTGCCCACTGTTTGCGACTACGCAGCCAAAGATGCCTATTTTCCATTAAAAAATCTGGTCCATGTTCTTTTTTAGCAATTGGATAATTTTCCGCTAATTGAATAATTTTTAGATTGGTTAATTGTAATTCATAAATACCTTCTTTTTTGGGATGTTTAGAAACTTTTCCAGAAATTTCTACTGAAGATTCTTGACTCACTTTTTCAACTTCTAACCAAATTTCCACTGGTAATTCCTTTTTTGCTGCTATCGCCTGAATCCAACCAGTTCCATCACGCAACTCCAAAAAAGCAATCGGTCCGGATGAACGTTTATTATATAACCAACCTTTAATTATAACTTCTTGACCAACAAAATCAGATAAATTTTTAATAAAAGTATTCATACAATATTTTAATTAATACTATAATATTACAGTACTTTTAATAATTTTACAAGATATTAAATCTTATCATATTAAGCTTTTTTTCACTATAATATTCAACAAATTTATAAATTGTTTGTTTTAATTTATCATTTATTATGAGAGGAATTTTGTCCCAATCATTATTTAATAACTCACACCAAACTTTGATATCATTATTTAATAACGGCAAATAAATTTCATCATTTCTATTTATTTTAAATATACAATCAGAACAAACAATTCCACCGGCAGTTAACTTAAAAAAAATTTCATTATATGATTTTGTTGAATTTAAAAATCTCTTGTTGCAAACAATACAGTGACTTAAAACTGGAACAAACCCCAAAACAGCAATCATTTTAACCATAAAACTAATTATTAAAACAGATGATATCTGTTTAGAATCATTTAAATAATTCAACCAACTATGCAACATGTTAAAAATTTTAATTTCTCTCTCATTTTCGTGTAATAATCTTTCAACCAAACTTACGGTGACACCTGCTAACAAACTTTTATTTAAATCGGTTCTAATTTTGTTAAAACTATTAATCGGTTGCACACTAGCCAAACGACTTAATTCTTTTCCAGAAATAATTTCCGCTTCCACCAAAAAAAACGGCTCCAAAAAAGCCGAATTTTTACTAATTATTTTTTTTATTCCTTTGGCTAAAACTTCAATTTTTCCTTTTTCTAAAGTATACAAAATGATTATCTGGTCAGTTTCTCGAAAATTACGCCTGGACAAAACAAACGCAATCATATTTTTTGCCTTGTTAAATAAGTTTCTAAAATTAGCATGGCTGATTTTTCATCACGACTTACTTCACCACCTAATTGATCAGCAGCTTGTGAAGAAAAACGTTCATCAACAAACTCCATCGGCAAAGATATTTGTTTTTTAATACCCTCAACAAAATTTCTAACTCTTTCAGTATTAGGACACTCCTGTCCTTGTTGATTTAATGGCAAGCCAAAAATTATTTTATCCGGCTTTTCCGTCATAACTAATTTAATAAGATTTTGGCTTATTTCAGCCAAATTTTTACCAACAATCAAACCAAATGGTAAAACAATTTTCAAATCTGTATCCACCCAAGCTAACCCCATTTTTTTGGTACCAAAATCAATTGATAAAATATTCATATTTTTTATTTAATTTCTCCAGGCCGTCGTGTCACTACTACTGGACCATTTTCTTTTATAATAATTGTATGCTCAAAATGCGCACAAATTGACTTATCTGCCATTTCTATTGTCCACCCATCTTTATTTGTTTTAACTCTATGACTACCAAGAGAAATCATTGGTTCTAAAGCCAAAACCATTCCCGGCTGTAAAATAACATTTTCTAATTTTTTATCAAAATAATTCGGTATTCGCGGTTCTTCATGAACAGCATGACCAACTCCATGACCGACCAAATCACGCACTATACCATAATTACCTTGCGAACGAACATAATTTTCAATTGACCGCCCAATATCAGCCACACTATTCCCTGGCTGAGCCGCCCTTATGCCACATTCCAAAGCTTCCTTGGTAACTTTAACCAACTCTTTAATTTTTGGCAAAGTAACGCCAACTAAAACCGTAATTGATGTATCAGTAAAAAATCCATGTCTTTTTTGTTTAAAAATTTTTAATTTTTTTTGATAACGAGGATACTCCATTCCAATATCAATACTTAACAGATCCCCTTCATGTAAAACTGTTTCTTTTTTTGCAATACCATGAACTAACTCTTGATTTAAGGAAGCACAAATCGTGGCTGGAAACGGAGGATCATAATAACTTGAAGAATAACCTTTAAACGACGGTTTTCCTCCAGCTTTAATAATCATTTTTTCCGCCGCCTGATCAATTTCCCAAGTAGAAACTCCCGGTTTGCACATTGCCGCTAATTTAGACAATATTTGACCAAGAATTTTACCGCCTTTTCTTATTTCTTCCAATTCTTTTGTGGTTTTAATCAACATAAATTATGATTTAATAGCTCTGTCCACTTCAACTTCCACTTCTTCAATTGTACCCATTCCATCAACTATTTTTAATTTATTTAAATTTTTGTAATAATCTACAATTGGCTGCAACGCTACACTACCTTGTCTATCAATGCGATCCTTGATTACTTCCTCGTTATCATCATGACGTATTTTTAAATTTCCGCCACATTTCGGGCATTTTATATAGTCTTTAGCTTTACCAACCCATGGAATTATTTCCTGACAAGCCTCACAAACACGCCGTTTAGTTAATCTAGCAAAAGCTTCTTCGTCACTAATCATAATCGCCACTGCTAAAAATTCTTTTTCTAAAGCTTTTTTTTCTAAATAATTTTGCAATTCTTCGGCCTGATTCACGGTTCTAATTGCCCCATCAAAAACAACTCCTTGTCCGAAAATATTTTCTTCTATTACATTAAAAACTAATTTTAAAATAAACCAATCCGGCGCTAATTTACCTAATTGAATAGAATCATTAATAATCACTTTTTCTTCATCGGTTAAATCAGTCCTGTTAATCATGTTGCGCAATAAATCACCGGTGGAAACATGTTTATAACCATATTTAGCTGACACCTTTTTAGCTTGTGTTCCTTTGCCGGAACCCGGTGGACCAATAAAAATCAAAAATTTTTTCATATTATGAAAAATGTTGTGAAAAATAATTTTCAAAAACTTTCATTAACTTAATTCTATCATTTTTACTAATTTTTTTAGACTTTTCTAAATATCTTAATGTTTCAAAAATCTTTCTCAAAGAAATTTTTCCATCTGAATGACGAGCTAACAAAACAGCTTTCTCCACCGTATTTTCTTCATTTTCACTCACATTTGGTAAATGAATGGAATTAAATAAACGATGAATCTCTTGTTCATTAATAATTTTTTCCTGATTGGAATATTTACCAGCGCTTCCGCCGAAAAATACGCTAAAAAATGACATAAAATAAAAATTAAAAAGAAATTACTGCTTCCATTATAATAACAGATTAAACCTGATTTTTCAACAATTAAAATCCCCGCTTAAAAGCGGGGATTTTATATTTTTTTATTATTTAATTTTTATACATGATCGTATTCATGCATCATCATCTGTGCTTCAATTTGTTTGGCTGTCTCAATAGCTACTGCTACCACGATCAAAATACTAGTACCACCAATAGTCAAAACCTGCGAACCGGTAAAAACTTGTAAAATCAACGGCAATACGGCAATCAAACCCAAAAACGACGCACCAACTAAATTAATTCTCTTAACCACTCCGCCAATATAACTTTCGGTTTCGTTGCCCGGACGAATTCCAGGTACAAAACCACCTTGTTTTTGTAAATTTTCAGCGATTTTTTTCGGATGAAAAATAACAGAAGTGTAGAAAAAAGTAAAACCAAACACCATGCCAAAATAAGCTAAGCCGTAAAATAATTGATTATTAAATAATCTAATGATAAATTCTGCAATATCCTTAATCCATTCCGCCCGAGCGTTAATAAAAAATTGCGCTAACATTGGAGGTATCACAACTAAAGAGATGGCAAAAATAATAGGAATTACACCTGCCATATTAACTCTTAACGGCAAATGAGTGTTTGATCCTCCATAAACATGATTACCGCGAACCTGTTTGGCATAACTTACCGGAATATTACGTTGACCTTCATTAACAAATACTACTCCCACCACAGTTAACACCGCAACCGCAACAAACATTAAAATTGTATAAAAATTAGAAGAACTATAATTTACAAATGCTCCAGCCATTGAACTTGGCATTCCAGAAACAATGCCGGCAAAAATCAATAAAGAAATACCATTACCAACTTTTCGTTCTGAAATTAATTCTCCTAACCAAACTAAAAACATTGTACCGGCAGTAATACCAACCATAATGGTTAACATCTGAAAAAAAGTCATATCAACCGGTAAAATTGATTTTCCAGAAGCTCCCAACATTCTAATCATGGCAAATGATTGTAAAAATGCCAACGGAACAGTCAACCAGCGAGTATACATATTTATACGCTGATGTCCGCTTTCACCTTCTTTAGACATTTCTTCCAATTTAGGAACAATCATTGTTAATAATTGGAAAATGATTGATGAAGTAATGTACGGCGCCACTCCCAACATGATTAAAGAAAAATTCATGATTGTTCCGCCAGAAAATAAATCAAGCATTTTAAACATTTGCTGGCCTTGTAAAAAATCACGCAAATTTTCAACATTAACTCCGGGCACCGGAATATGGGCAACTAAACGAAAAATTACCAAAAGACCCAAAACAATTAAAATATTATTTCTAACATCTTTGGTTTTCCAAATTTTCATTATTTTATCCCACATAATATTAAGATTTGAATAATAACCTTAATTTTATTATTTAATTTCACCGCCAACTTTTTCAATAGCTTCTTTTGCGCCTTTTGTGCATTTCAAACCTTCTACTGTCAATTTCTTGGTCAAAGTGCCTTTTAAAACTATTTTAGCCGCAGAACTATTAATGCTAATAATTTTTTTATCTTTTAAAACGGTTAAATTAACAGTTTCTCCATCTTTAAATTTTTTATCTAAATCATATAGATAAATTTCAATCGGTTTAACAGCTAAACTTTTAAAACCGCCCAACTTTGGGGTGGACTGCATCATTCTTTTAAAAGCTTTGGTGTGTAAACGATGACTACCTCCGGAACGAGCTGTCTGTCCCTTACCTCCGCGCGTTGAATAAGTGCCATGTCCGGAAGCATTGCCGCGTCCAACTCTTTTCATTCCACGTTTTGAACCTTTAGATGGTTTAATTGTGTGAATAGCTAATGTCATAATCTAAATTTTAATTTGTTTTTTCTTCAATTTTTATGTTCTTTGCAACTTGTAAACGACGACGTCCAGTTTTAAAACTTTGCAAAGCTTCAAAAGTCGCTTTAGCAATAGCAATCTTATTTTTTGTTTTTCCTAAAATTTTTGAAGAAATATTAGGAATACCTGCCAAATCTAAAACCGCTCTAACTGCCCCACCGGCAATAATACCAGATCCTTCTGGGGCTGGTTTCAACATAATTTTAGCCGCCTTAAATTTAGAATAAACCATATGTGGAATAGTAGCTTTGACAATCGGCACAGTAATTATATGTTTACGAGCCTGCTTAACAGATTTTTCTACCCCCAACTGCACATCCTTACCCTTTGCTAATCCAAAACCAACCCTGCCATGACGATCTCCCAAAATAACACAAGCTCGAAAACTTAAATGTTTTCCACCCTTAGTTACACGGGTTACTCTTGCTAAATCTAAAATATATTGATCAAATTCTTTTTTTTCTTCTCTGGGGCGACGATCGCCTCTTCTTCCACCTGATTTATTCATCATACAAATCAAAAATTAAATTTTTAAACCACCATCTCTGGCACCTTCGGCCACCGCAGCTACTCGGCCATGGTAACTATAACCACCACGATCCAAAATAGCACGAGTAATATTTTTGTCTTTAGCTTTTTCCGCCAACAACTGTCCGGCTGTATAAGCAACGGCTATTTTGGTTGATTTTCCCTCAACTTTAACCTTCTTTACTTCGTCAGTGGAAACAGCACACAAAGTTTTACCGGTAGTATCATCAATTAATTGCAAAATCATCCTTCGTAAACCACGAAATACCGATAAACGCGGACATTCTGCCGTACCGGACAAAACCATTCTAATCCGATGATGACGAACTTGTCTTAAATTGTTTTTTGTTTTTTTAAATAATCTTCTCATACTAATTATTGATATCAAAATTATTTGCTGGATTTTGTTGCTGTCTTGCCGGCTTTACGACGAATAACTTCATCAACATATTTAATACCTTTACCTTTATAAGGTTCTGGTTTTCTTAAATTTCTAATTTGGGCAGCAGTTTCTCCAACTAATTGTTTATCAATTCCTGAAACTGTAACTACATTTTTCTCCACAGCAAATTTAATTCCAGCAGGTAATTTAAAAAGTATCGGGTGAGAAAAGCCTAATTCTAAATTTAAAGCCTCGCCTTTTAATGACACTTTATAACCAACGCCATTAATTTCCAATTGTTTTTGAAAACCATTTGTTACACCATCAAGCATATTTTCTATTAAACTGGAAAAAGTGCCCCATAAAGAACGATCTTTTTTGTCTTCTGTATTTACCACCATAACAGCAATTTCTCCGTTATTAATAGAAATAGTAACACGAGGATGTATAACTTGGCGTAATTCTCCTTTTGGACCGCGAACAATCAATTCATTACCAGATATTTCCACGGTTACACCTTGCGGAATAGTTCTTATTTTTTTACCTATACGCGACATACATTTATGCTTAAAACTGATTAGTAAACTTCACATAATAATTCTCCACCTATTTTTGCATGATACGCTTCCAGACCTGTCATTACTCCCTTGGGGGTGGACACTATTGATAAACCAAACCCATTTAACACTTTAGCTATTTCATCTTTTTTAACATAACGACGATGTCCCGGTCTACTGATTCGCTTTAATTCATGAACCGCCGGTTCACCAGCTTCGTATTTTAATTTAAAAATCAATTCGGGCTTGGTCCCAGATGTTTTTTCAATATTTTCCAAATAGCCTTCCCTTACCAAAATATCACCTACGGCCATTTTAATATTGGAAAATGGCAAAATAACTTCTTTTTTGTGAACTAAAGAAGCATTGCGAATTCTAGTAAGCATGTCAGCAATCGGGTCAGTCATCATAGCTTTATAAAATTATTATTGATAATTAAATTAAATATTTTTACCAACTTGATTTTCTTACACCTGGAATTTTTCCATCATTAGCCAGTTCGCGGAAACAAATACGACACAAGCCAAAACATCCCATAAAACCATGTTGGCGTCCGCATTTCCAACAACGACGAACAATACGTGTAGAAAATTTCGGTTTGCGGTTTGATTTTGCGATTTGTGATTCTGTAGCCATACAATTACTTTACAAAAGGAAATCCTAAATGAGTTAATAAAGCCCTACCCTCTTGGGCACTTTTAGTGGTGGAATTAATTGTTATTTCCATTCCATGCGACTTGTCTAATTCACCTGATTTTATTTCCGGAAAAGACATATTTTCCTTAAAACCAATGGTAAAATTACCTTGCTTATCAAAACCCTTGTCAGAAATTCCATGAAAATCTCTCATACGAGGAAATGTGACATTTAATAATTTTTCCAAAAAATAATACATTCTTGGTCCGCGCATGGTAACCACCACGCCAATTTCCATACCTTCACGAATTTTAAAATTAGAAATAGCTTTTTTAGCTTTAGTGCGAACCGTTTTTTGACCGGTAATTTTTACCAAATTTTTTTCCACATTTTCAATATAATTTGGTTCTTTCAAAAAACGACCAACACCAACATTAATAACGACTTTTTTAATTTTCGGCACTTCCATTAAACTTTTATAACCCATCTCTTTCATCAAAGCCGGAACTACTTCTTTTTTGTATTTTTCGTATAAATTATTCATATTTTTAATCAATAAACTCATTGCATTGGCGGCAAACTCGTTTTTTTGTTTTACCGTCAACTTTATAACCAACACGCACGACCTTAGCACATTTTGGACAAATTAACATAACATTACTGATATTCATCGGAGCAGCCAATTCAATTACTTGTCCTTTTTCTCCGCGTTTTTGCGGACGTAAATGTTTCTTCATTATATGTAAACCTTCTACTACTACCCTATCAGAATCTGAAAAAACCTGTATAACCTTCCCCTCTTTTCCTCGATCTTTGCCGGTAATAGCTTTAACTTTGTCATTAACTTTAATTTTCATATTTATATTTTATAATTTTCGTAATTTCCATGTAATTATAATACTTCCGGAGCTAAAGAAATAATTTTTTGAAAACCCTTCGTTCTTAATTCACGAGCAACCGGTCCGAAAATACGAGAACCCTTTGGTTCTTTGGTTTTTCTGTCAACAATAACAGCAGCATTTTCATCAAAACGAATATAAGTTCCATCTTTGCGTCTAATTTCTTTTTTTTGACGAACTATAACTGCATGGACCACTTCACTTTTTCTAATTAAACCTCTTGGTGCGGCTTTTTTTACGGCACAAGTAACAATGTCGCCAATAATCGCATATCTCTTTTTGTAACCGCCGAGTACACGAATACACTGGAGCAATTTCGCTCCTGTATTATCCGCTACCGCTATCATTGTGCGATGTTGTAACATATTCTTCTAATTTATCGATAAATTATTTCTGATTCAAAATTTTAACCAATCTCCAACGTTTGGTCTTTGATATTGGACGACATTCAACAAATACTACTTTATCACCCATTTTAGCTTCTGATTTTTCATCATGAACATGATATTTTTTATTAACCCGATAAAACTTCTTGTATTTCGGGTGTAATTTTCTGTTCTCAACATTTACTGTAATAGTTTTATTCATAGCAACAGAAACAGTCTCTCCTGTTAATTCACGTTTTATCTTTTTGATTGTTTTTAAATCTTGATCCATAATAATCAAATTATTTTTTAAATCGCTTTGGTTAACACAGTGTTAATTCTGGCAATAATTTTTTTGACAATTTTTATTTTATTAACTTGTTTTAATTGTTGACTCTGTATTTTAAAACGCAACTGGCGCAATTCATTTTTTTGCTCCGTTAATAAAGCTTGTAATTCTTTTTTGCTTTTATTTTTAATTTCAGAAAAATCCATATTATCAAATTTATTTTTTTTCAATATATTTAGTTCTTACGCTAATTTTATAACCAGCCATTTTCATCGCATCCATTGCTGATTCTTTTGTAATACCGCCCATTTCAAACAATATCGTACCCGGTTTCACTACACAAATATAATGATCCGGTGCGCCTTTACCTCCACCCATCGGCGTTTCATTGCCTTTTTTGGTAACTGGCTTATCTGGAAATATTCTAATCCAAATTTTTCCACCGCGGCGGACATAACGAGTCAAAACACGACGAGCTGCTTCAATTTGACGACTGGAAATCCATCCGTGTCCTCCGCTTTTTAAACCAAATTCACCAAAAGATAACGTATTGGTACGTGTCGCCACTCCTTCTTGACGACGGCGGCCTTTATGCCACTTGCGGTGTTTTACTTTTTTAGGTAACAACATAAAAAATCAAAAATATTTTACTCTTTTTCTTCAGTTTTTTTAGCAAATTTATCCCGTCGGCCAAAAACCTCTCCATGATAAACCCAAACTTTAATACCTATTTTTCCATAAATCGTGTGAGCCTCAACAAAAGCATAGTCAACATCACTGCGCAACGTGATTAAAGACATTTTACCCGCACCCAAAACTTCCCTTCTGGCAATTTCCACACCATTCAAACGACCGGACATTTTAATTTTAACTCCGCGCGCGCCAGCGGCCATTACTTTCTCAATCGCGTGTTTCATTACACGTCGGAAAGGCATACGTTTTTCAATTTCTGAAACAAGATTCTGTCCGATAATCTGAGCTGATAGGGCCGGTTGTTTTACCGGTTGAATATTAAGTTTTACTTTTATTTTTCCTTGTAAACATTTTTTTTCAATTTCTTTTCTCAAAATATCCAAACCTTGTCCACTGCGTCCAATAATTACACCTGGTTTGGCTGCTAAAATAAAAATTTGCAATTCCTTTGGTGTTCTTTCAATACTAATAGCATCAATCCCCGCCTCTTTCAATTTAACGGCTAATAATTTACGAATTTCCACTTCTTGTTTCAAAACCTGAGGAAAATTTTCTTTTTTCGCATACCATTTTGAATCCCACGGATAAATGAAAGGAGTGCGATAAATTTTTGGATGTACTTTGTGACCCATAGAAAATTATTATTTTTTTGTTTTAACTTTTTTTGCTTCAACTTTTTTTGTTTTAACTTTTTTTGCTTCAACTTTTTCTTCAATTAAAACCAAATTGATATGGGAGGTTCTTTCTCTAATCGGGGTAGCACGTCCATGAGCTTTAGGCATCCATCGTTTCAAAACAGGACCACCGTCTACGGTAATACTCTTCACTCGTAAATTATCAACTTCCAATTGAAAATTGTTTTTAGCATTTGCAACAGCTGATTTTAATAATTTCAACAAATATCTGGCCGCTTTTTTATTCATTAAAGACAAGCGGTCAATCGCTGTTGAAACTTTCCTTCCACGCATTAAATCAGCGACTAGTCTGACTTTTCGCGGACCCATTCTTAAAAAACTTAATTTTGCTTTTACTTCCTGCATATTATTTTAATTATTTTTTAGGCGCTGAAGATGAAGCATTGGCTGCCGCTTCCTGCTCTTTAGCCATCTTACCACCATGTCTGGTAAATTTACGGGTTGGCGAAAATTCACCCAACCGATGACCTACCATATTTTCATCCACAAACACACTAATAAAATCTTTTCCATTATGAACCAAAAAAGTCATTCCGACCATTTCCGGAGAAATAACACAAGCACGTGACCAAGTTTTTATTGGTTGGCGTTTTCCGGTGGCTTTCAAAGCAGCCACTTTTTTCAAAACTCGCGGATCAAGATAAGGTCCTTTTTTTAAACTTCTAGACATACTTATTTATTTGCGTCGTGATTTAATAATAAATTTATTACTCCATTTTTCCGGTTTTCTGGTACGCACACCCATAGCAGTTTTTCCGTAAACAGTTTGCGGACCACGTTTCTGACCAATCGGACTATGACCTTCACCACCACCATGCGGATGATCAACCGGATTCATATTTTTACCTTTAACAGTCGGTTTAATACCACGGTGGCGCATTCTTCCGGCTTTACCCCAACGAATCAAACGTCGATCTGAATTTCCCAAAACACCAACAGAGGCGGATCCTTTTTTTAATACAGCTCTGATTTCTCCGGATGGTAATTTAATTTGAGCATATTCTCCTTCAAAACCAACCAATTGGGCGGACATTCCTGCTGAACGAACTAATTGTCCTCCTTTGCCAGGAGTTAATTCAATGTTATATACAAATAAACCAGTGGGAATATTCATCAACGGCATCCGGCAACCATTCTTAGTTTCAATTGTTTTGTCGGATGACATTACTTTATCGCCCACTTTTAAATTTGTCGGGCATAAAATATATGATTTAGTTCCATCATCATATTTTATTAAAGCAATACGCGGACTGCGATTCGGATCATATTCAATAGCTAATACTTCAGCCGAAATATCAAATTTTTGTCGTTTAAAATCAACCAAACGATAAAATTTCTTAGCACCACCACTTTTATGTCGAACGGTAATAATTCCTTGATTATTACGACCGGATTGCGGACGCAAAATGCGAATCAATGATTTTTCTGGTTCTTTTTTTGTAACATCAGAAAAAGAATCAACACTTGAAAAGCGTCGTCCCGGAGTGGTTGGTTTGTAAACTTTAACTGGCATATTATTTAAAATGTTTTATTTTTGTTTTTATACTCCTTCGTGAATAGTAATTGTTTTTCCAATCGGCAAAGTCACCAAGGCTTTTTTATAATCAGAACGACGTCCATTGTTACGTCCAAATCTGACACTTTTACCTTGAACATTAACCATATTTACTGCAATTGGTTTTATGCCGTACAATTCATTAACTGCTCGTTTTATCTGTTCTTTCGTAGCTTGTCTGGACACTATAAAACCATATTTATTCAAACTCTCCATAACCGCTGTTTTTTCGGTTACCAAAGGTTTAATAATAATTTTTTCAGCCAACAAACCAGCGGCTTTTTGTTCTGATTTTTCCTTTTTCGTTTCATTTTCAACGATAGCCTCTTTAATTTTTTCTTTTTGAACTTTCGGTGTTTTGGCCGATTTGACAGTTCTGGCTTTCTTTTCTTCTTGTTTTTTCCAGCGATCTAATAAACCCATATTTCTAAAATTATTTGAAATTATTTGCTAAAAACTTCTTCTATTTTTTTAACAGCATCTTTACTGGCTACTACTGCGCTATTCTTTAACAATTCCATAACATTAATATCTTCAGCTCGCATAGTTTCCACTTTTGGTAAATTTTTTGTCATTCGAATAACTTTAATATCTTTACCGGCGGTTAAAACTAAAACAGTTTTTGTTTTTATTGGTAATTCTTTTAAGAAAGCGGCAAATACTTTTGTTTTCTGATCGGTAAAATTAAAATCTTCAATAACTAGTAATGTTTCGTTTTGAGCTTTGTCAGTCAAGCACATTTTAATGGCTGAACGACGAATTTTTTTATTAATTTTTGTTTTATAATTTCTAGTTGATAAAGGACCAAAAGTCACACCTCCGCCCTTCCAAATAGGAGAACGAATTGAACCATGTCTAGCTCTTCCAGTACCTTTCTGGGCCCACGGTTTTTTACCACCACCACTTACTTCGCCTTTTGTCTTGGTGTCAGCCCAAGGTTCGCGCTGATTATTGGTTTGTTGGACAAAAACTGTGTGAACAATTTCCGGTTTTATCGCAACATTAAACACAACATCCGAAACTTCCATTGTGCCGATTGATTTTCCAGTTAAATTGTAAACTTTTAATTTCATATTTTTTTCAAAAACTAAATCGGAAATTAATTGTCTTTATTTTCCGTATTTTCTTCCACTTTGATTTCTTCTGCTGTCGGGGTTTCTGTTACCAGAGTTTCTGTTACCGGAGTTTCAACACTATTCTTCTTCTCTACTTTCAATTCACCAGGACCGATAATAATAACTGTAGCATTTCTTCCTCCCGGCAAAGCGCCTTTAACTAAAATTTCATTTTCTGATGGATTAACTTGGACAATTTCTAAATTCTTAACCGTCACTTGTTGTCCACCCATTCTTCCAGCCATACGCATTCCTTTGAAGACACGTTGTACACCGCCCGCGCCAATACTGCCTGGAGCACGTAAATTATCTTTATGTCCGTGAGAAGCAGGACCACCGGCAAAATGATGACGTTTAACCACACCCGCAAAACCTTTGCCTTTAGAAATTCCTATTACTTCCACAACATCTCCCACATCAAAAGTGGAAACTGTAACATCATCACCTCTTTGCCAATCACCAATTTTATCCACAGAAAAGTCATGTAAAACACGGACGGGTCTCAAATCTTTCAAATGTCCGGCTTGTGGTTTTTTTAAACGAAAAGCTTTAACTTCATTAAAACCAAGCTGCACAGCAGACTGTTGTTTATTTCCTCCAATTTTAATTTGCGTGATTTGGCATGGTCCGGCCTGAACTTTGGTAACCGGAACTACTTCGCCAGTCGGCGAAAATACCTGGGTCATGCAAATTTTCTTTCCTAAAATAAATTTCATATGTTTAATCGTCATTGCTCCATATTCTGATTTTCATCAGAACTCCCATCCCTGAGATGGAGATAACTTATTAAATTATTCTTCTAACAAAAAACTAGAAGCAGCAACATCGAATTAACAAAAAAATTATGATGTTCTTGCTTCTAGCCTTTTTCGCAAATGCGAACCCTTTTTCAAAAAATATTTGATTCAGGTTTATTTCTTAAAAATTTAAGAAATAAAAATTGGCTTTTATTATTAATTTTCAATATGTTTTCTCCCTGCTTTTCCGTTATGCTTAAATGTTTTTTGATCCCGAATATCGGAATACAAATCTTATTTATTTAAAACGGTCAGCAAATTTCTTATAGAGCTTACTCTGTTTTAAAAAATCTGTCAAGCCCTTGCTTTACATTTTAATTTCAACATCAACACCCGCCGGTAAACTCAAACTCATAAGGGCATCAACGCATTTTGGTGAAGCGTTCAGAATATCAATCAAACGTTTATGAGTACGCATTTCAAATTGTTCGCGCGCATTCTTATGAACAAAAGTTGAACGATTGACTGTGAAAATATTTTTCTCAGTCGGCAATGGAACAGGACCAACCACTGTAGCTTCGTTGCGCTCAGCGGTATCAATTATGGTCTTGGTAGCCTGATCAATAACTTTATTGTCATAAGCGCGAATTTTTATGCGAATTCGACTTATTTCACCAGTTTTTTTAGTTGTCGCAGTAGCTGCTTTCATGTTTTTTAATTCAATGGACTAAAGAACTTTTGTTAAATTAGATAAATCTCATATTATCTGCGTTCCGCTCGGAAATGAAAATAAATTTTCATTTCACTCGCTTCACTTGATAACAGAAAAGGGGGTGTTTTGGTTATACACCCCCCATCTACTTTATTTAATAATTTTACTTACCACAGCGGCGCCAACAGTGCGTCCGCCTTCGCGAATAGCGAATTTCATTTTTTCTTCAATAGCAACCGGTTTAATTAATTTGATAATCAAATTAACGGTATCGCCAGGCATAACCATTTCTGTGCCGGCCGGTAAAGTGACTTCACCGGTAACATCGGTTGTTCGGACATAAAATTGTGGTTTATATCCATTAAAAAACGGTTTGTGACGACCACCTTCTTCTTTGTTCAATACGTAAACTTGAGCTTCAAATTCAGTGTGTGGAGTAATAGAACCCGGTTTAGCCAAAACCATACCACGTTCAACTTCTTCTTTCTTAACACCACGAAGCAAGATGCCGGCATTATCACCAGCTTGACCTTCTTTCAAGCTCTTGTTAAACATTTCAATACCGGTAACCACTGTCTTTTGTGGTTCATCGGTCAAACCAACGATAGAAATTTCATCGTTGACATGAATAACACCGCGATCAATACGACCGGTTACAACGGTACCGCGGCCTTCAATAGAGAAGACATCTTCAACGGCCATCAAAAACGGCTTATCAATTTCACGTTGCGGATCCGGGATATATTCATCTAATGTTTTCAAAAGTTCTAAAACAGGTTTAGTTACTTCTTCATCAGTCGGATTTTCCAAAGCTTTTAAGGCTGAACCACGGATAATTGGAGTGGTATCACCAGGAAATTCATATTTATTTAACAAATCACGAACTTCGGCTTCAACCAAATCAATCAATTCCGGATCGGAAACTTGATCAACTTTGTTCAAAAACACAACAATGCGAGGCACACCAACTTGGCGAGACAACAAAATGTGTTCGCGAGTCTGTGGCATCGGACCATCGGCGGCTGACACAACAACAATCGCGCAGTCCATCTGGGCGGCGCCGGTAATCATGTTTTTGATATAATCGGCATGGCCCGGACAATCTACATGAGCATAATGTCGTTTTTCGGTTTCATATTCCACATGAGCAGTGGAAATAGTAATACCGCGGGATTTTGATTCTGGAGCTTTGTCCAAATCTTCAACACCCTTTTTTTGCGCAGTCATTCCGCGCGCGTTCATCACCTGCAAAATTGCAGCGGTAAGAGTAGTCTTACCATGGTCAACGTGGCCAATAGTACCAACGTTAACGTGCGGCTTGTTTCTCAAAAACTCAGCCATATTAATAATTACGCTTTACGGCACTGACCCGAGTGGTCGGGCAGATTTGTTATCCAGCCGTTATTATTTTAAATAAGCCAACAACTTTTTGACTAATTAATAAGCGGTTTATTTCTTATTAATCAAGCATTTTTTTATTAAATTGACAGCTTGATTTACCAGTATAGCAGATTTTAAAAAAAATGCAAGGGGTTAACCTGTGGACAACCGATTTTACCTAAAATACGCCAAAAAACCATTATTCTATCGGTTCCAAATAAAATTTTTCCTCTTCTCCCCCGTCTTCCGGCAAATCGGTCAATGATTCCTCAACACCAAAACCTGCTGGAACACTTTCTTCTGTTTTACTCTTTTCAACTAATTTTGGTTCTTTGTTTTCAATAATTTCTTCGTTTTTTTCAGAAAAATATTCTTTATTTTTTAATACATCACCTAAAGCAACCATATTTCCGGCGGCCGCCTTAATAATTTTTGGTTGTATTGCCGGTTTTATTTCTTTTTTTAATTCAACTTCAACCGATTCATCCAACGGCTGAGCAGAACGCCAATAAGCCACATCACGATTTATTTTATTCATCATTTCTTCTTCGCTTAATTTGGCAATATCCCGGCCGACTTCATTATTTAAAAGTTTTTCATAATCTGACAAAGTCATTAAAGCAAAAACTTCTTCTGTTTCATTATCAGCCACAAAACAACGTTCGCCGGTACGGCGAATTAAATTTAAAAGTTGTTTTAATTGATTATCCTTCATATTATAAATAGAAAGTTAAAAGTTTCTTTCCCACACATTATAACAGTAAAAATTAAAAAGTCAAGCCCTTGACATACACTAATTTTTATGATAAAAAAAGACAGTTCTTTTCAAACATACAATAAAAAAACAAGGAGTAAAAAATGTTAGATTCGACAAAAAAAGAAACTTTTAACTATTTACTTTTAGTAATTGACTATCTCAAACAAAAAAAGGAAGCTGCATTTTACGAAATGGAACAAACACTCAGTCGGCGGCTGAACAAAGAAGAAACTAAACGGCGGCTAAGCAGACAAGAAATTCGTAACGCTATTTATAAACTGATGGACTTGGGCATAATCAGAGTCAACGACAAACTCAAATTTGAATTGACTCCGAATTAATTTTGTTCTTTAAGACACAAACCGCCGATCAAAGGCGGTTTTTCTATTTTAAAACCCCCCTTGACAAAACCCTCAAAATGTGCTATAATATAATGGTATTTAATTAAAGATTTTGGCTAAAATATCACTATTTAAGCCAAATTTAAACCTTAATTTTAAACATATGGGAGAAACATTCAATCCGCAAGAAGAAGCTTTCTTTAAAAAAGGTGATGAAATGTCAGAAAAAAATGAAACTTTAGCTCAAGGCGAAACCACGGTTGGCGCCAAAAAAGCTGAAGAAGTTGAAAAAGATACTGACAGTTGGTTTGAAGACAAACAATAAAAATATTAAAAAACCCCGCTGATAAAGCGGGGTTTTTTAATATTACCATTTTCGTTCGTAACTGTTAGAATCAAAAAATCCTATTTCAGACGGACGAATTATATCCATTTCTTCTTCAGCTATGATTTTAGCAACATTTATTGCTTCTGTGGTCGGGGGTTGTGAATATCTTTTCAATTCATTCTGATAACGTTGAACGCTGCTCCAACCTCTTTTTTCCGTTGGCGGAATATTTTCTTCAAAAGATTGCCTTCCCTGAAGACTTGGATCAAATTCGCTAATATGCGAAGGTTTCCAATCTTTAGGAGTTACACCAACTTGTTCCATGTGTGGAATCAATGAATCACCACGATATTTTGATGCCATATTTTTTATATTATATTTAAATTATAACAAAAAAACAGTCAAAAGTCAATTAAACTAAACGGCTGCCAACAAAAAATCCGACCCCGCCTTTAAAGGCGAAACCGGATTATTTTTCCAAATCGTAATTAAATTTTCTTAAATACCACTTTACTCATCAAACAAGTATTGCTCTGCTGACAATGTCGCGTATTGAAAGTATAATCTTTTTGAAATTTTAAATTAACTACATCATAAGGACATTGGATTATTTGTCCGCCGATAAAATAATTAGCAAATCTACATTTGTTCTCAGCTATAGTTTTTGTGCTTTCAAAAACTCCCCTCTTAGAAACATGGATCTCCATATTGCCATCATATTTTTCCAAAAATTAATGGACCAAATCTTTATATTCCAAAACGGGCATTGTAATTTTTGTATCTGTAAAAAATTCTTTTTTCGGATTATCCAATTCTCTAATGCTGGATATAAAAAATACATCGCAAGAATAATTTGATTCCAATTCTTTGGCGGTGGATAATAAATCTTCCAAATCGCTTGTCTTGGAAACCATATAACAAACTTCAAACGGAATATCGGTTTTAGGCAAATTATCAACTGATTTTAAATTACCCGATTTGCAATATAATGAAATTCTTAGTTTCGCGCCTTGAAAATCTTCTTTTTTGTATTTGTTTAAAAAATAACCGTTGGTATAAATAGTGGTTTTTAAATAATGGTCTTTATTAATTTTTAACATCTCTTTCAGATTCGGATGAAGCAACGGCTCACCGCCCAAAATATTAATTTGCTGTCCGCCTTTAGTTATAAATTGTTCTACAACTTTTTTATATTCATCCAAACTGATGTTGGAATTATCTGCCATGGCGTTGCGAGCAAAACATCCGTCGCATTTTAAATTACAACAATTAGTAATGAAAATTTGAAGGGTATTTCTTCGTCCAGTCGGTAATTCTTCATATTTATTCCAAGGGAAAAACATAGTTTTTAAATCAAAAATAATAATGTAATGACACACTAGCAAAAAATATGAACGGCGTCAAGTGATTTCATTTGTAATAACTACAGCTTCCAAAAAGACAATAGAACTCATTAACAAAAAATCACCCCGAATTTTCGGGGTGATTTTTTAATTGATTTTATTTCTGTTTTCCGGTAATGATATTTTGCGCTACATTATTCGGCACATCGGCATAATTGGCAAATTCCATTGTGGAACTGGCTCGGCCCTGTGACATATTGCGCAAAGAAGTGACATAACCAAACATGCTGGCTAACGGAACAATCGCTTTAACAACTTTCATTTGTCCGCGATCGGTCATTTCCTGAATTTGTCCTCGTTTGGAATTCAAATCACCAATCACATCACCCATAAATTGTTCCGGAGTCACTACTTCCACTTTCATAATCGGTTCCATAATTACAGGATTGGCTTTTCGACAAGCGGCTTGAAACGCCATTGAACCGGCCATTTTGAAAGACATTTCGGATGAATCAACTTCATGATAAGAACCATCATAACAAGTAACCTTGATATCCACCACCGGATAACCAGCTTGAATACCGCGAGTTAAAGATTCTTTTACACCTTTTTCAATTGCCGGAATATATTCACGAGGAATAACACCGCCTTTAACTTCATCAACAAACTCAAAACCCTTTCCTGGTTCTTGAGGTTCAACCCGCAACCAGCAATGACCATATTGTCCGCGACCGCCGGATTGTTTGATATATTTGCCTTCAGCTTCAGCTTCATTTCTTACAGTTTCTTTGTAAGCAACTTGCGGAGCACCGACATTCGCCTCAACTTTAAATTCGCGTTTCATGCGATCAACAATAATATCTAAATGCAACTCGCCCATACCGGCAATAATTGTCTGTAAAGTTTCTTCATCAGTATGAACTTTAAAAGTCGGATCTTCTTCTGCCAGTTTCTGCATAGCCATGCCGATTTTTTCCTGATCAGCTTTTGTTTTAGGTTCAATAGCAATAGAAATAACTGGTTCCGGAAATACAATTTTTTCCAAAACAATCGGATGATTAGGATCGCACAAAGTGTCACCGGTGATGGTATTTTTTAAACCGATGGCGGCGGCGATTTCTCCGGAATAAACTTCATTCACATCTTCACGATGATTAGCATGCATTCGAACAATTCTTCCTAAACGCTCTTTTTGTCCATTGGAAGAATTAAGCAAATAACTGCCAGCAGTTATCATGCCGGAATAAACACGGAAAAAAATCAATCGTCCGACAAACGGATCAGTGGCTACTTTAAAAGCTAGAGCCGCAAAAGGTTCTTCGTCAGAAGCTTGGCGACTTACTTCAGCTTCAGTATCAGGATCAATACCTTTTACCGGCGGTAAATCAGTCGGAGACGGCAAATACCAAACAACTGAGTCTAACATCATTTGAACGCCAATATTTGACAACGCCGATCCGCAAAGAACCGGATAAATTTCACTTTTTAAAACTTGTTGGCGAATACCGGCTTTGATTTCTTCATTAGTTAAAGTTTCACCGTTTAAATACCGATTAGTATAATCATCGTTAACTTCTGAAACTTTTTCCACCAATTTTTTTCTATGTTCAATAACCAAATCTTTCATATCATCCGGAATCGGAATTTCAATGACATTTTCTCCGTTTTTACCTTCAAATTTAAAAGCTTTTTCTTCAATCAAATCAACTAAACCAGTAAAAGTTCCTTCAGCGCCGATTGGCAACTGAACGGCGTAAGCCTGATTAGACAAACGTTCTCGGATTGAAGCTAAACTCATATAAAAATCCGCGCCCATTTTATCCATCTTGTTAATAAAAGCGACACGAGAAACATGATATTTGTCAGCCTGATGCCAAACCGTTTCTGATTGAGGTTCCACACCTTGTGAACCATCAAACACGGCTACCGCTCCGTCTAAAACACGCAATGAGCGTTCTACTTCCACAGTAAAATCAACGTGTCCTGGAGTATCAATAATATTGATACGAAAACCTTTCCAAAAACAAGTGGTGGCGGCTGAAGTAATGGTAATTCCACGTTCTCTTTCCTGTTCCATCCAATCCATTTCCGCGGCTCCTTCATGGACTTCTCCAATTTTATGTTTTTTTCCGGTATAGAATAAAACACGCTCGGTGGCAGTTGTTTTGCCGGCATCAATATGAGCCATGATACCGATATTACGTGTCTTGTCCAAAGTATATTCACGAGGCATATAACGATTTTGATTAAAAAGTTATAAAATTAAAAATTATTTGGCAAAACGGGCGAAATGAGCAAAAGCTTTATTGGCTTCAGCCATACGATGAACATCATCTCTCTTTTTGATAGCATCACCGACTCCTTCAACTGTTTCCATTAAAACTTCCGCTAACTTTTCCGACATTTTTTTGCCTTTACGTCCGCGAGCCGCATCAATAATCCAACGGAAAGCCAAAGCGTTTTGGCGTTCTCCTCTAACAGGCAACGGAACTTGATAGTTGGCGCCACCAACGCGTCGTGAACGAACTTCAACTTGCGGCGAAATAAGCTGAATTGCTTCTTCAAAAATTTTAATCGGATCTTTTTTAGTAGTGACAGCAATTTGGTCCAAAGCATTATAAACAATGGTTTGGGCGGTTATTTTTTTACCACCCATCATCACATAATTTATAAACTTGCCCAAAATGACATGTCCATATTTAGGATCAGGCTTCAAAACCCTTTTAATTACTTGTTTACCTCTCATAATATTTTAAATTAGAAATTGGAAATTAGAAATTATTTTTTAGCTGAGTGGGATAAATGAAAATTTATTTTCATTTCCGAGCGAACAACAAAAATATGCTTTATTTATTGTTTAACCGCTTTCGGTCTCTTGCTGCCATAAATACTGCGTCCGCGTCGACGAGATTCAATACCTTGAGTATCATAAACTCCGCGAACGATATGATAACGAACACCCGGTAAATCTTTCACGCGACCGCCGCGCAACAAAACAATTGAGTGCTCCTGTAAATTATGTCCTTCACCCGGAATGTAAGCAATAACTTCCATACCATTGGACAAACGAACTTTTGCCACTTTTCTCAAAGCCGAATTCGGTTTCTTTGGTGTAGTGGTATAAACTTTAGTACAAACTCCGCGTTTAAAAGACGAACCCTTTGAAAGCACGGTTTTCTTGCGGTGTAAATTGTCGGTCATAAATTGCAAAGCAGGGGTTTTTGATTTAACCACCTTGTTTTTGCGACCTTTCCGCAATACCTGATTAATAGTAGGCATAGTACAAAATTTTTAATTTATAATTTATATTTTTTTGAATAAAAAAGACTGAACGAAATGCTCAGCCACGAGTTTTTGTTTAGTCTCACGTTCTGCGAATAGAATACATTATTTTTATAAATGTGTCAATAGTTATTAAAGTGGATAAAAAGGCCCCGCATAAATGCGGGGCCGAAGAGCCAAAGGAACAAAGGGTCAAAGAGTCAAAAAATATAAGGGAACAAGAATCAGCAAGAGAATACGCGGAGGTCGGCGCACCACCTGCTCGGAAACCCAACCGAATGGGCGCGCACGTCCCAGCCGCCATCGAGCCGGTTCACATACACAGCGCGAAGCACCCTGTTGACATCGAGAACATAGAAAATGTTCGCATAGCCGTTGGTGAGAAGTACGCCCGCCTCGCCATTTGGCTGGATCTTCAAGAGCTCATAGATGCCGGACATAGTAACTTCGACCTTAGCTTTGCCGCCGAGGTCATCAATAATTTCGCAATCCAACGAAGCCGCCTTACAGAGGTCGTGGTGAGGATGCGGAACAACCAAATCCTTTACTTCTTCAGTCTTGCTGTAAAACCACAACTTGAAGTTGTCGCCGATATAACTGAACTTTACTGCGGCGTTGGACAGCGTGAAATTGTCGGCGACAACGAACTTATTGACAGCGGTTTCCAAAAATCCATCCGGATTCTTGAGGAACTTCTGAAAATTGGCGGACGTAACTCGTCCGGCCTCCACCTGCCTAAAAAATTCCTTCATCTGTTTGAAACTGGGTTGTAACATTCTATCATCTCCTTGCATCCGCAGTATTTAAACAATACATCCGACATCATTGCCAAACATACTGCCAATAAACCTGACGGACACGGTAAAAAGAACCGATGTTTTAATATCATAAAAAATATCTCCTGTCAATCAGACAAAAAAATGCCCTCAACATTTCTGTTGAGGGCAAAAGAGCGAAGAAAAGCGGCTTGACCACTTTTTGGTGATGGGCTATTACTTTTCCGGGGTGAAAATGGAGAGCGTGTAGCAACTCAGGCAGTTGCACTGAATGCGAGAAATGCGGATACATCTCGTTTTGCGGTTGATGCTGAAGTATCGATGAACCATATGAATTTTGGTTTCCTGACAAGTATCACACATAAGCCACTCAAACTTCATTTTAGAAATCATTTTCTGCTCCTGTTTTTGTTTTATCCGCTCGCTATTAGCGATTGGAATATCATTGTTAAAGAACAATTTATAAATAAAACTTGAAATTACTGCGTTGCTCATATAATGAAAAATAAATTTTTCATCTATTCACAACTTGTGTGTTTATAAATAAAACTTGAAATTACTGCGTTGCTCATATAATGAAAAATAAATTTTTCATCTATTCACAACTTGAAATTATAGCACATTTTTGGGTTTTTGTCAAATATTATGTTTTTACAAAAAATAAACTTTAACCATTGAAAAAATATCAGTTTTATAATATAGTATGTGTGTTGAATCAACCTAACATTATGAACCCAGAAAAACCTATTGCTCAATTTTTTGATGGTGAACGCCAAGTTAAAATTCTGCCACCGGAACAGGAAGATATTTATAATATCCAAAAAAATATTCCAACTGTAAATATTGAAATAACCGCCGAAGAAGCAAAATCAAAAAGCTCTTTAGATAAAATAACATTTCTGCCGGAAGATGAGAAAGAATTAAAACTTAAAGGAAAAATATCCCCTGAACGAATAAAAAAATATTTAAAACCGGAAAATGGCGAAAGATTGGAAATTTTTAAAATATCAAAAGCAAAAATAAATTTAATCGCTTTCCAAAATGTAGATGAGCGTCGAGCCGGGTTATTCGCCTATTACGCCGGAACAAATAAACAACCATTAACTTATACCGAGTTACTGCTCGCCTTTCACAAAAACGGATGGATGAAAGAAATAGGCATGTTGGAAGATGAAATAAAAAAACGCAGTTTAGATACCGACAGTTTAATTTATTATTTTCCGGCCGATACAGTTTACGGACGTAAAAAAACAAAATAAAATTTTACAAATCATCAATATCTCTAAGGAAACTCCCGGGAGATATTTTTTTTGGCTGAAATTCTTCCTCCTCTGAAATATAAGATACACCTGCCTCCGAATCATTAAACGAAGTATTGTGGTTACTAATGAGAAGAGAGTGGTCTTCCAATAAATCCGGACTAATTTCTTCCAAAAACACACTCGGACCAGTAAGTGAATCGCCGAATGAACCGCCGGACATTGGATAAGTCAAATATAAATTTTCCTTCGCCCGAGTGATGCCAACATAAAATAACCGGCGTTCTTCTTCCAAACCGCCATCTTCGCGCAAAGCCCGATCGTTAGGAAAAGCGCCACGCGCCACATTCATAATAAAAACATTTTTCCATTCCAAACCCTTAGCTTGATGGAGGGTAGATAAAATAATTCTATCCGAAGAAACCACGCGCTTACCATTTTTTAAAGCAAAATTTTCCGCCAAAGCCGCTTCAGCCAAAAAATCATCCAAAGAATCGTGTTGCTTGGCGAAAATAATTAATTGTTTTAAATCACTTAATCTCTCAGCGGCGTCTAAATATTCACTGGATAAATAATCAGCATAAGGAGACTCAACCACCACTTCAATCATATCCGACGGTTTTTTCTCCGAAGACATTAAGGCTGAATAAATATTAAGAAAATTTTGCCATCCGCCGGTCGCCCTATCTCCCAATGATTCACCGATTTGTTTTAACTCATCAATATTTGCCGCACCGGTAGACATTGAAATAATTTTCATCGCACCAGCCGGACCAATTCCTTCTTCGTGTAATAATACCCGAAGCCAAGCGGATGTATCCGACGGATTATGCCGCAATCGTAAATAAGCCAAAACATCTTTAATGTGCGCCCGTTCAAAAAACCTCAATCCACCGCGATAATCATATCCTATTCCACGCCGTACCAATTCCATTTCCAATTGTTGAGAATGATATGCCGCACGGAACAACACGGCGATTTCCGATGTTGCTGTGCCGGCTTTTAATTTTTTTTCAATTTCACCGGCGATAAACTTGGCTTCTGATGACTGATCCAAATGCGGTTTAAGCAACGGTTTGGCGCCGCCAAATAAAATTGTTTTTAAAACTTTCTTATACTGTTTTAAATTTTTTGAAATAATACTGTTAGCCACATCCAAAACGGTTTGATAAGAACGATAATTGGTTTCTAATTTAAAAACCTTAGCACCCAAATAATCACATTCAAAATTCAAAATATTTTTAACATCGGCGGCGCGGAAAGAATAAATACTTTGCGCATCATCGCCAACCACCAAAACATTATTATGAACCGAGGATAATTTTTTAATAATAGATGACTGTAAACGATTGGTGTCCTGATATTCATCAACTAAAATATACTGAAACTGTTCAGATAATCGTCGACAAATTTCAGGATTCTGTAAAAGCAAAAGTAAATTAACCAACAAATCATCAAAATCCATGGCATTGGCTTCTTTTTTTGATTTTGAATATTCACAAGCAATTTTTTCCAAAACAGGAACATATTCAAACCAATTCGGATATTTCAAATCCACCACATCGGACAACGGTAATTCGGCGTTTCGGCTAAAACTAATAATATTTTTAATAGCGCCGATGGAAGGAAATTTTTTTTCAACCGTTGTATCTTTACAATTTTTAACACAAATTTTTAACAACGACTCGCTGTCATCCTCATCTAAAATGGTAAAATTATTTTTATAATCAAGCAATGAAGAATATTTCCTTAAAATTTTGTGAGCAATACTGTGAAAAGTTCCCGCCCAAGGCAAACGACTGTCGCGGCCAGTTAAATTTTTCACTCGATTAACCATTTCCGCCGACGCTTTATTGGTAAAAGTCAATAATAAAATTTTATCCTCAGAAATTCCTTTTTCCAACAAATAAGCGACACGGTAAGTGACTACTCTGGTTTTTCCGGAACCAGCGCCGGCTAAAACCAAACAAGGACCGTCGCCCTGATAGACGACGGCCAATTGTTCTTGGTTAAGTTCTGTCGGAAAATCAATCATGTAAATTTTGTTTACCAATCTTTCGTCGGATTTTCCAATTCTTCAATTATCTGTTCTCTTACTTTTTTTAAAGTACCTTCAAAAAAAAGATATTCACTGTCACTTTGTAAAAATATTTTAACTTCAAAACGCGGTTCATTGCCTTTTTTTCCCCCATTTTTTTCTTTCTTAATGCAAATAATATCTTTGATTTTATCTTGTAATCCACGATTTTCAAAAAAAATTCTTAATACTTCCGTCGCTGCTTTGGATGAATCTTCGTTTAATACTTCCGTTCTAAAAGATTTTAACGAGGGTTTTTCATCAATCATCTCTTCTTCCAAATCTTTTTCTGGAACAAATGTTTTTTTACGCGGTGCAAATTTTTCCGCTTCAGCCAACAATTTTGGAATAGTTTTATTTTTTAATACTATTCTGGCTTTTTTAGTATTTTCTGCCTGCTCATCATATTGAATTAAAAATTTTTCAGTATAACGAACCCTTTTTTCTCCTTCAGGCGTAGTGTACTCTTCAATTAAACCATCTTCAATAGCAAAATTATAATCACCATTATCAGGATCCGGACGACCAAAATACGTGCGCTCGCCAACCGCAAAATCGACTTGTCTCGGATAATTCATTTTTTCTTTTTTATCAGAAATTTCAGGACAGTATCTTTCGTTCATAAAATTAAATTAATTAAAAATCATCCTTATCATAACAAAGATTGATTTTTTGGTCAAAGGGTGTTAAATTAAATCATAAAAACACTATCAATTATATAAATATGAAAACAAACAATTTTTTCAAAATTATCCATAAAGATAAAAAAACACGCGCTAGAATCGGCATTATTCACACTGATCATGGCGATATTGAAACTCCGGTTTTTATGCCGGTAGGAACGCAAGCGACAGTAAAAACTCTTGACCAAACTGATTTGAATGATTTAAAAACTAAAATTATTCTGGGCAATATTTATCATCTGCATTTACGCCCAGGTGAAAATTTAATTTCTAAATTCGGTGGTTTGCACAAATTCATGAATTGGAACAAACCGATTTTAACTGACAGCGGAGGATTTCAAGTGTTCAGTTTAGGTTTGCAAAAAACAAATAAAAACGGTGAAAATTTAATAAAAATTGATGAAAATGGCGTAACTTTTCGTTCACATATTGACGGCTCAAAACATCGTTTCACACCGGAAAACGCTACGCAAATCCAGCACAAAATAGGCGCTGATATTATTATGGCTTTTGACGAATGTACACCTGATTCGGCTGATTTAAAATATACAAAAGAAGCGATGGAACGAACACATCGCTGGGCTAAACGATGTGTTAAGGAACATAAAAAATTAAATAAAAAAAATAATTACCAACAATTTTTATTTGGTATAATCCAGGGCGCAAATCATAAAAATCTACGGCAAGAATCAGCTAAATTTATTTCCCAATTAGATTTTGACGGAATTGCCATCGGCGGAGAATCAATCGGATATAATATGAAAGCGACAAAAAATATTTTGAACTGGGTGTGGCCTTTTATTCCTGAAAACAAACCCCACTATGCCATGGGGGTAGGATTATCACCGACTGACCTGTTGGAAGTAATTGCCGGCGGGATTGATATGTTTGATTGTGTAGCTCCAACTCGCCTTGCTCGACACGGTATGTTTTTTGTTCACGATAAAAAAAATAAATTCCGATTAAATATTACCAACGCCACTTTTACCAAAGACAGTAAACCGATTGATGACAAATGCTCCTGCTTAACTTGTAAAAATTATTCCAGAGCTTATCTACACCATCTTTTTACGACCGATGAACTAACCGGTATGCGATTAGCTACTATTCATAATATTCATTTTATGTTGGAATTGATGAATAAAACGCGTCAAGCGATAAAAAATAATAAATTTTCCGAATTCAAAAAAACTTGGTATAAATAAAATAAACTCAAAAAACCCGCTAAAAGCGGGTTTTTTGTTTTATAAAATAATTCCTACTGTCCGATGGGTGAATAAAAACAAAGTATTGACAAAATCATAAAAATATGTTATTATACTCCGTTGTTCTTTAGAAAAATAACTAAACGGCCATTAATGGCCCAAAAACAAGGAGAAAAACAATGAAATATCCGACAATGTTCATTGCTCGCGTGATGATAACTCTGCCAGAACAGAAACAGCTTCGCGCCGCACTGAACTCCGGCGTGGACACCCCTGTCGGTGAATATCTCTATCAGATGTGCTACTTCAAGCTCACTCCGGACTACATCCTCAATAAAGTAAGAATGCCGCCCGGCACAAAGGAACGACAAATAGCCCAAAGAATTCTGAAATGTCGTGAACTCTACGCCGAATGGCGCCGTCTCTACATCAAGGAATGGCGCCAGACAAAACAAAAAAATTAACCTCGTCAGCCGACTGCTCTTTTCCAAAAAAAAGACCCCCGCGACTATAATTGTCCGGGGGTCATTTTAATTTTATGATGATTATTTAACAAGACATTCTCTTCCTTGAATAATATCCATCGCGCCGGGAGTAGCGCCTTTTATCAACTCATCAGTTCTTTCCTTGCCAAGTTTATCCAAAAAACATTCCTGCATAGCCGGCGTTATTTCTGTCGGCAACAAATCAACATTAACTCCCAAATTTTCTAAAGTTTTTTCTTGTTCTGCGTTAAGCAACGGGTTTTTATCATTAGACACATTTGTTTTTTCAACATTAACATCGACGACAGAAGAATTTTCGGTTATATTTTGGCTTAAATAACTATTAATAATCCCACCGATTAATTTTACCCTTAAATTCATCGGATTAAAAACAATAATAATTAGAGATACTATGGCTAATAAAATTATTATGACCAATGACTGTATTATTTTTTTCATAAAATTAATTAAAATATTTATTAATGACAATTACAACTTGCTTGGTTGTAATTTTTATTTTAAAAAATTAATCTGCTATTCTTAAATTCATGCCTAGCGCCAATTCAATTGCTAATCTCACATTTTCCTTATCACTCACTTCTCCCAGAGTTCCGCTGTAAAAAGTTATTTTTCCTTGTTTAGGAAAAATCCATCCACCTTCTAAATCACGCCTATCTTTATCCCGCGTCATTTTACCATGTCCTGATTTTGCCACAGTCACAACAAAATTGTCTTTGTTCACAGCATAAGCCAACTGATCAATTTTTTTTAAATTAACTCCTTCCAGTTCAAAGGACTTGCGAACTTCATAGGGACTATAATGTTGAAATTCATTTTGAAATTTTTCCATAAAAAATAATTATAAACAAACTTATTGTAAGTTTATCATAAAAAGCATATAATTTCAAATGTATTTTACTTTAACTTTATGATACACATTAATTTAATTTGTCTTGGAAAACTTAAAGAAAAATTTTGGCGTGAAGCCGAAAATGAATACCTAAAACGTTTATCTGCTTTCTCTAAAATAAAAATTCATGAATTAAAGGAAGAATCATTTAATGAAAAAAATTCGCCTAAAATCATAAAACAAAAAGAGGCGGAGAAAATTTTATCAATTTTAAAAAAACAAGACGGTTTAATTATTGCGCTAGATGAACACGGCCAACAATTTTCTTCAATTGCTTTTGCCGAAAAAATAAAACCAGCCGGAAAAATTACTTTTATTATCGGCGGACCGCTTGGTTTAGATGAATCTGTTTTAAAAATCGCCAATTTAAAACTTTCCCTGTCATCAATGACTTTTACCCACCAAATGGTTCGGGTAATTCTTTGGGAACAAACTTACCGGGCAATGATGATTAATAGCAACAGAAAATATCACTATTGATTGCTAAAAACTGTAAATCTGTTAGAATAAACATAATCCCCGCGCCAAGAGCGGCGGGGTATCTGGACAAGTTTTTTAAAAGCAGTGTCGGCTCCGCCGACATTATTCACACTATTGTCCGCTTATCCTGCGACAAAATCACAGAATAATCGCGGACTTTTAATAAAGAGACTTTTCTTTCTTATATTATATATTATGAACAAAAAAGAAATTATCGTATCCGGCATTCAGCCAACAGGAAATCTGCATATCGGCAATTATTTGGGCGCTGTAAAAAAATGGGTGGAACTGCAAAATTCCGGTAAATATGAAATGTACATTTTTATCGCTGATTTGCACGCCTTAACCGGAAAAATGACAGCTGACGAACTGCGGACACAAATTAACAAAACTTGCGCCGAATTGCTGGCGGCCGGCATTGACCCGAAAAAAACCACTTTTTTTGTTCAATCACACATTCAGGAACATGCCGAACTGGCCTGGATTTTTAATTGTGTCACACCGATAAATGAACTAGAACGAATGACCCAATATAAAGATAAGGTAGCGCAATTTAAAAATGCCACCGCTGGACTGTTTACTTATCCAATTCTGCAAGCGGCAGATATTTTGCTTTATCATGGTGACTTGGTGCCGGTCGGACAAGATCAAATACAGCATGTGGAATTAACCCGCGACACTGCCCGCTGGTTTAACAATAAATACGAACAATATTTTCCTGAAACAAAACACTTGCTCACTCCGACGCCAAAAATTATGAGCTTGCTTGAACCCAATAAAAAAATGAGTAAAAGTTTGGGACAAGACCATGTGATTGAATTATCTGACGAACCGGAAATTATAGAAAACAAAATTAAAAAAGCGGTCACTGCCACAGAAGGAGGAGGTGTGGCACCGGGTGTGGCCAACTTATTGGTCTTAATAAAAGAATTTGGTGACCAAAAAACTTATGAAAAATTTATCCAAATGGAAAAAGATAAAACCATCCGCTATGGAGATTTAAAAAAAGAATTAGGCGAAGCTGTTGGCAAATATTTTTCCAACTTTCGAACCGAACGGGCTAAACTTTTGAGAGATGAAAAAAAATTAACCAAGATAATGTCAGTCGGAACAAAAAAAGCTAAAAAGGTCGCGGAAAAAACCATGATTGACATCAGAAAAATAATCGGTCTTAAATAAAATTTTATGTCTGAAACAATAGAACCATCTTTTGGTGATTCTCGTAATATTATTGAGAAATTTGACCAAATTACCAATGAAGATATTGCGTCAGTCAGAAACAAAATCCTTCCAGAATGTTTAGAGGAATTTGATTCTCTAAATCAAGAAACAAAAATGCGATTTGCTCTTTTAAACAAACTGTCACCGTCTGAAATTAAACAAATACTGACCGCCGGATATCTGCCTGGTTTACACAATATTAAAAACGAATTAACAAAATATTACTTACTCACTAACCAATAATTATGGAAAATCAAACTGCGCCCGCTTCTGCTAAAATAATTATCATTAAAAATATATATTTTTACCTTGTTTCGTTTGTCGCTTTAATGATGGTGGTTTTTGCTTTGGCTAATTTGATAAATATTGCTTTAAAAACTTGGGTTTTTACTAATGCGGATAATTTTTACTATGGTCCGATTTCAACAGAATGCGGTATTCTGGTAAAATCAACCGACTCTGCAGAAAATGCCACCACCAGACAAATGACTCCTGAGGAGTGCATTAAACAAGACGAAACTAATCGCCAACGTGAAAAAGACAGTCAAGCTTCCCAAAAACAACGCGATGCTGTGCGTGATATATCTTTAATTGTTGTTGGTATTCCGCTATTTATTCTTCATTGGCGCGCTTTAAGAAAAAAAGAAAATGTCTAATCGACGCTGGATAAAACAAATAATTTTTATCGCGCTGGCCTTGGTATTGATTATTCCTAGCTGGCGATTTATTGACAAAAAAATAATCAAACAAAAAAAAGATATTCAATCGTCATCTGTTATTAATAATATGATTTTAAATAGTATTGCTTTTAAGCGTAATGGTTATTTGCCGGCAAAATACTCATGTGACGGTCTTAATGTAAATCCTCCGCTAAAAATTACAGAAATTCCTACTAATGCTTCCAGTTTAGTTTTAATTTTTAACGATCCGGATACGGACACCGGACAATGGACTCATTGGTTATTATGGAATATTTCTCCTACCACAAAAATAATCGAAGAAAATAATATACCAGAAGAAGCGATTGTCGGCCAAAATGATTTTGGAAACAAAAAATATGAAGGACCTTGTCCGCCAAATGGTACACATCATTATATTTTTGAACTTTATGCTTTGGACAATAAATTAAATCTGCCGGATGGGGCCGATAAAAATATGGTAAAAGAAGCCATGATTGGACACATAATCACCCAAACAGAATTAACCGGACTTTACAGTCGTTAAAATATGACAACAAAACTACAATTACAAAAAGGTTTTTCTGCCGCAATCAATGAGGCAAAAAAAGGTATCCGCCAAAAACATGGCGGACCTTTCGGCGCGGCTATAATTAAAAATGAAAAAATTATAGCTCTTGGACACAATACTGTTTTAAAAAATAACGATCCAACCGCTCATGCCGAAATAAATGCCATACGCGCCGCGACAAAAAAATTAAAATCTCCACATCTAAAAAATTGTATTTTAATCGCCACTTCTGAACCATGCCCAATGTGCTTAACAACATCATACTGGGCAAAAATAAAAGCCATTTATTATGCTCTGCCAAAATCGGTTGCCGACGATGCCGGGTTTCAAGATAATTTTATTTATAAAGATTTGGCCAAACCAATAAAAAAAAGAAAATTAAAATTAATTTGTTTTCCTTCTTCTATTAAAGACAGTAAAATGATTTTTACCGACTGGAAAAAAACCGGAAAATTATACTAAAAACTAAATTATCTAAATCACCACTCTATTCCGTCTCATTGACGGAATTTTGTTTATTGACAATTAACCAATTTAATGATATATAAATAATATTAGAGTTCTTTTAAAACACAACCAAAAAGGAGAAAAATGTTCACCAAAAAAATTTTGGAGCGTTATGCGCAAGTCTTGGTTTGGGCTTTAGAGCAAGCAAGGGCTGGTTCGGGTGGAATTTACCGCCCTGGCGATATTGTATCAATAACTTTCCACATCGGCGGCTTAAAGTTGGCAGAAGCTGTCCATAAAACACTTCTGTCCAAAGGTCTCTGTCCTGTTCTTGAATTAAGACAAACCGCCGGAATGGAATCAAATTTCTACAAATTAGCCAATGACCAGCAAATGGAATTTCGCACTCCTTGGTGCGACCAGCTATGCCATTCGTTAAACGGCGATATTTATATCTTGGCTCCGGATTCTATTTCCCATCTGGTCAAAACTGATCCAAAAAAACTTTCCCGGCGGGCGATAATTTTAAAACAAGGCCAAAAAATTCTTGAGAAACGTGAAGAATGTGGAGAATACGGATGGACACTCTGTTGCTTGCCAACCGCCGCTCAAGCTGCGGCAGCCGGAATGACTATTCGTGAATATGGCAACGAAATCATCCGAGCCTGTTATTTAGACAATAATAATCCGGTTGCAATCTGGGAATCTTTAACAAGAAAATCACAACACATCAAAAACTGGTTAAAACAACTAGATATCAGACATGTTCATGTTGAATCAGATAATATCGACTTATCGGTCAATATCGGACAAGATAGAAAATGGGTTGGTTTTTCCGGTTGCAATATCCCGGGTTTTGAAATTTTTACTTCACCGGATTATCGTGGCACCAATGGTATCTACTACTCCAATATGCCATCCTATCGTCTCGGACACTTAATTCGTGGCGTAAGGCTGGAATTCAAACAGGGCGATGTCGTCCGTGCCACAGCTGAAGAAGGTGAGGATTTTCTGCGCGGACAACTAAATACCGATACCGGTGCAAAACGTTTGGGTGAATTTTCGCTGACCGACAAAAGAATGTCGCCAATCAGCCGTTTCATGGCAGAAACGCTCTACGACGAAAACGTCGGCAATCCAAATGGAAATTGCCACGTGGCCATCGGTAACAGCTATAGTGATACATACAGTGGAAACGAACAGTTAAACGACGAAAAAAAATCACTGCTCGGCTTCAACGATTCAGCCATCCACTGGGATTTGGTCAATACCGAATCAAAACGCGTCACCGCCCTTCTTAAAGGCGGTGTAAAAAAAGTAATCTACGACGACGGAATCTTTTTGGTTGATTAAAATTTTTTAATCTTTAAGCCCTCTGTAATGCAGAGGGCTTTTTTAAAAAAACTAAACTTTTCTGTTGCGTACAATAACAAAAACCAAAAAAATAGTCATTAAAGCAATTAATCCAAATAAACCAAACACCACCGTCGGTTTATCCGCCAAAGGCAATCTGGACAAATTCATTCCATAAATTCCAGCCAACAAAGTTAAAGGCATTAATCCTACTGAAATAAAAGTCAAAATACTGATTACCCGATTTGTGTGTTGTGAAATAAGAGATTCATTTGTCCAATGCAATCCATCAATCATATCTTTAAAATTTTCCACTTCCACCCACATTTTTTCTATATAATCATGAATGTTGTCAAAATAATCACCCATTTCCTGAGGAATAAAGTCACGGTTGATGTTAGTCATGGTGGCTAAAGTAAATCTTTGAGGATCAAGTATCCGGCGCAATGTTAAAACGGAACGACGGATATAAGCTAAATCATGAGCCACGCTTTTTAATTCATTCTCATAAACATTATCCTCAACTCGTCCAATTTGATTATCAATTAAATCAATCACCGCGTATGATTCGCGAAATAATTTTTCCATTAATTTATACAAAATAAAACTCGGACTTTTGTCTAACCACATCTTTTTAAATTTGGCGCTTTGGGCTATTTTATTAAAAAAATTTTCAAATGCCGGAAATGGTTTTTGAGAAATTGTTATCAATGTATCGCCGGTAATAAAAATATCCACCTCTAAACCGCGCGTTCTTCTATTTTCTTGGTCATAATAAGGAAAAATAGCAATCAAAAAAAGATAATACTTATAAACATCCAGCTTTGGACGCTGTTGTTCAGACATTACGTCTTCAATATCCAATGTATGAAATTTAAAATTATCCTTAAGATAATTTTCTGTTTCCTCATTAACACTATCAATATATATCCAACGTCCTTTTTTGCCGGTCAATTCTTGAATAGCCATAAATTTAAATATTAGCCATAATTTAATTAAATTTATTATATCAAAAAAATAACTAATCCTCAACAACCAAACTAACAAATTAATACTTGACAAAAGTTTAATTTTGTTGTATAAATATATCACTTAAACAAGTGGGATCCTGACCACTCGGGAGTTTGTACCACTAACATTTTATTCATATGTCAAAAAGAATGGACGCTTTACGCGCCAAAATAGACAAAAACAAAGTGTATCCGATTGACGAAGCGATTGCTTTGATCAAAGACACATCAAATGTTAAATTTGATGCCAGCGTGGAAATTCACGCTTTGTTGGGTGTTGACCCAAAAAAAGGTGAACAACAAATTCGCGCCACCGTTGTCTTGCCTCACGGCACAGGTAGATCAAAAAAAGTCGCCGCTTTTGTTTCTTCTGAAAAAGAAAAAGAAGCCAAAGAAGCCGGGGCTGATTTTATCTACGGTGAAGAAGAAATTAAAAAAATTAAAGATACGGGTAAAATTGAATTTGATATCGCTGTCACCACTCCTGATATGATGCCGAAACTGGCCGCTATCGCTAAAGTGTTAGGACCTAAAGGTTTGATGCCAAACCCAAAAACAGAAACAGTCGGTCCAAATGTCAAAAAAATGGTTGAAGAATTAAAAAAAGGAAAAATTACTTTTAAAAATGATGATACGGCCAATGTTCATCAAAGCATCGGCAAAATCAGTTTCAGCAACGATCAACTAAAAGAAAATTACACGGCTTTTTTAGAAGCATTGCAAAAAGCCAAACCGGCAACAACCAAAGGAACTTATGTAAAAAATTTGGTTATTTCCAGCAGTATGGGCCCGGGAATAAAAATTTCCGACAAATAAAAACAATCAAAAAAAATCCCTCGTTTTTACGAGGGATTTTTTCTTGTCAAAAAGTTACTCAGCTGATAAAATATCGGTATAATTTTATATGATTCAAAACCGCCAACGTCCAGACTGGGACGAATATTTTATGGAAATCGCCAATGCAGCCGCCAAACGCGCCACTTGTGATCGCGGATATAGCGGCTGTGTTATTACACGCGAAAAACAAATTTTAGTCACCGGTTATGTCGGTTCACCAGCCGGATTACCTCATTGTGATGAGATTGGACATAAAATTAAAACTGTCACTCACGAAGATGGACATCAAAGTCAACACTGCCAACGAACCGCCCATGCCGAAGCTAACGCCATCTGTCAGGCGGCAAAAATTGGAACTTCTGTTAACAAAGGAACTCTCTATTGCAAAATGACACCTTGCGCCGCTTGCGCCAAAATGATAATCAATTCCGGAATCGTCCGAGTGGTCTGCGACAAACGTTATCACGAGGGACAAGAAACTGAAGAACTATTCAAGACCGCAAACATAGAATTAAAATATTTTGATGGTAAGCTTGAACATTATGACAAACAATAAAATTATTTTTGGTTTTACCGGACAATTATCATGTGGAAAAGGAACGGCAGCTAAATATTTGGAACAAAAATATAATGCTCAAACTTACCGCTTTTCTACTAAACTGAGAAACCTGCTTGATGCTATATATATAGAACACTCGCGCGACGCAATGATAAAAATGTCGGAAGCTGTGCGATCAATTTTTGGCGAAGATATTTTAGCTAAAGCGATGGCTAAAGATGCCGCCAATGATTCAAATCCAATTGTTGTGGTTGAAGGAATCCGCCGGCCAGCTGACATTGAATTTCTTAAAGAACTGCCTAATTTTATTTTAGTTGAAATTTTTGCCGAACCAGAAACAAGATACCAGCGTCTGATCAAACGCAGAGAAAATTCCGATGATAATTCAAAAACTTACAAACAATTTTTAGCCGACCACCAACGTCCAACTGAACTGAGTATTTCACAAGTAACACCCGAAGCGGTAGAACATATTGATAACAACGGAACAGTGGAAGACTTAAACAAACAACTTGATGTTTTAATTAAAAAATATGCAAATTAAAATAAAAAGATTAGACAAAACTCTTCCTTTGCCAAAATATCATACTGATGGCGCAGCGGCTTTTGATTTTTATGCGCGTGAATCAGGTGTCATAGAACCAAAAACAATAAAACAAATACCAACAAATTTAATTATTGCCACTCCACCGGGTTTTATGATGCTGATTGCATCTCGTTCTAGTCTAGGCGTCAAAAAAGGATTGATGCTTTCTAATTGTGTCGGTATTTTAGATAGTGACTATTGCGGACCAAAAGACGAGATTCTGCTTTCGCTTCATAATTTTACCGACAAACCAATTACTGTTGAGCGAGGTGAGCGACTGGCTCAAGGTATAATTATCAAAATAGAACAAGCGGATTGGAATGAAGTTGAAGAAATGGACATGCCAACTCGTGGCGGATTTGGCAGCACAGGAAAATAACAATTATTATGAAAAATTATTTAGATATCGTTCAACGAATTATTGAGCAAGGCGAACAAAAAGAAAACCGCACCGGAATAGATGCTATTTCCATTGCCGGCGCTTTTTTTGAACATGATATGTCACAAGGTTTCCCTTTATTGACCACAAAAAAAATGCCATTTAAAATAATTGCCACCGAACTTGAATTTTTTATCAAAGGTATTACCGACAAACAATGGTTAAAAGACAGAAATTGCCATATTTGGGATGAATGGTGTTCACCAAAAAAAATTCCTTACGGACACGATGAAATCACTAAACAAAAAATGGCGGATGAACGTGACTTGGGGCCAATCTACGGTTTTCAATGGAGACATTTTAATGCCGATTATAATTCATTTGATTCAGATTATTCCGGACAAGGAGTAGACCAATTAAAAAATTTGGTAGAAAAATTAAAATCAAATCCAACAGACCGCCGAATGATTGTTTCAGCGTGGAATCCATCTAAACTTTCAGAAATGGCCTTACCGCCATGTCACTATTCTTTTCAAGTTACGGTTATTGGAGACAAATTAAATTTATTATGGAATCAACGTTCAGTAGATACTATGCTGGGATTGCCATTTAACATCGCTTCCTATGCTTTATTATTACATTTACTGGCCAAAGAAACCGGTTTAAAAGAAGGAAAACTGGTTGGTTTCTTAGCTGATACTCATATTTACGTTAATCATTTAGAAGGTGCGCGTGAACAACTAAACCGTGATTCAAACATATATATTTTACCAACAATCACCACTGAAAATTTCACTTCAATTTTCAACTGGCAAGCAACTGATTCTAAACTAGAAAATTATCAAAGTCATCCTAAAATAAACTTTTCAATCGCCGTATGAAAACAATACTTTTAATGGCTATAACTGCTGACGGAAAAATTGGAAAACATTCAAAACATTTAGCTGATTGGACTAGTAAGGCAGATAAAAAAATATTCGTAGCGGAAACTAAAAAAGCCGGCGTGATTGTAATGGGACAAACAACGTTTGACACAATCGGAAAACCTTTGCCTAATCGTTTAAACGTTGTAATGAATTTAAATCCAGATAAAACAAAAAATATTTTAGAGCAATTGGAATTTACCAACAGTCCGCCTAAAAAATTACTTGACGAATTATCTGAACGCGGGTTTGAAACCGTTATCCTTGGTGGTGGCGCAACTATTAATGGTCTTTTTCTTGATGCCGAATTGATAGATGAAATATGGCTGACCGTTGAACCAAAAATTTTTGGTTCCGGATTATCTCTTTTTAACAATGTCGATGTAAATTTATCACTTGAATTAATTTCTTTAGAAAAAATTGATACTAACGTTTTACAAATACGGTACAGGGTTATTAAGTAACCTATCCACTTCAAATAAACACCAAATTTTTGATTTATTTTTTATGTTCATAATGCTAGACGGTATTGATGGTTGTGGAAAAAGCACTATTATTCAAGCTTGGAAAGACTATCTAACAACGCAAGGTAATGCTATTTTTGATTTAAAAAAATATTGGCAAGAAACTGGCCGTTATCCAGAGTTTTCAGAATTAAAAAATTATACTTTTATTTTTAGTTGCGAACCAACTTACGTCGGAATTGGAAATGTCATTCGTCAAGAATTAGTCAAAAATGGAAACAATTACCCGGCTAAAGCCACTGCTGAAGCATTCTCGCTAGATCGATTAATTTTATACACCAAACTAATTATTCCTCTGATTAAAAATGGTTGTTGTGTTATTCAAGACCGCGGGGTCAGTTCTTCGTTGGCATACCAAACAACTCAAAATCCTGAACTCACTTTAAAATTTTTATCTTCATTAACCGGCAATAAACTGGCTTTAACATATCGTCCGGATTATTTAGTTCTGCTTGATTTAAAACCGGAAGAAGCAATCAAAAGATTAGGTAAACGGACCAACAAAAAAGACGACGCTATTTTTGAAAAATTAAGTTTTTTAAAAAAACTTTATAAACAATATCATTCTTCCGCTTTTAAAAAAATTTTCACCAAACATGGATCAAAAATTAATTTATTGCCGACAAACGTAAAAATTGATATAATGAAACAACAGGCTGTTGATTTATTAAAAACAATTTTAAATTAATTCAATTTTTATGCTTATTTCCGCCCCAGACATCATTAAACAAAGTTGGTATTTATACGCAAAACATTGGAAAAAACTTTTACCCTATATGGGTTGGCTTTTGATTCCCAACGTAATACTTGGTCTATCGGGTCTCATTAGTTTATATTTGGATAAATACATTAAAGTTGGTCCTTTTATTTTAATAAACAATATAGTAATAACAGCTATTTTTGTTGCCAGTATTGTATTTTCACTTTGGGTAACTATTGCCACAACAAAATTTTTGAAAGAAACTATTACCAACCAACCAACAATTCAATTTAAAGAAAACTTGATGGTTACCAGCACTTTGCTTTGGCCGGTGATTTATACTTCTGTCTTTGTTATGTTAATAGTTGCCGGCGGAACTTTATTGCTGATTATTCCAGGTATAATATTCAGCGTCTGGTATGCGTTTGCTTTTTACGCTGTTATTTTTGACAATCAAAAAGGCACCAAGGCTATGCAATTCAGTAAAAATTTAGTTACCGGACGATGGTGGATTATTCTTTTGCGATTAGCTGTTCCAAGCATATTTTTCGGATTAATACTGGTTACAATAAATTACATAATAAATTTTGGATTAAATTTTATTTTAACCGATTCAGCTTATACTGTAATTACAGGATTATTAACCAGCACGGTTAATGTTTTAATTGCGCCCCTAACAGCCTTAACCGGTATTTTGCTTTACCTCAGCGCTAAAGAAAATCCTGTGCAGATTATTCCACCACCGACAAATATTACTCCTCAAACCAAATAAATAAAAACCCCGTTGTAAAAAACGGGGTTTTTAAATTCACCTAAAAAATAAATATCATTTTCGCTTATTCCAAAATAAAAACGCCCCGAATTAATCGAGGCGTATATGAACGCATTGGATAGGAACTTTAATCAACAAATTCAAGGAATTCGTTGATTTCGTCTTCAAGCTGATCATACGTCCGACTGCCGAGCATGTCGCCGTAACGCACTCCATCGTTGTAAAAAATGAAAAATGGGATTGATTCAAAACCAAACTGATCCCCCAATCCCTGAATTACTGTCGTTTCCACCTCAATAATGGTGATCAATTTTTCATCACGAATATATTCGTAATTTTCATCCAACAGCTCATCGCCATATTGAATGGAGGCAAGTTCCAATCGAGGTACCATATAATTACAAGGTGGACACCAAAAAGCGCCAAACTTAACCAAAACCGGAGTTGAATTATCCTCAAGCATTTCAATGAATTCTTCGTAAGTTTCGGGATGCAACACTTCTGATTCATAGCGATCAATCAAAACTTGAGCGCTGATCGTTATATTATCTTCGGTTACATCATAACCATCAAAACTTAGTTCGGACATTTCTACACCATAACTGAAAAACTTAATAGTCGGCGCAACTGTCACATCAGCATATGAAAAAACTTTTGGCGCCGTATCATAACCTACCTTTGCCAACCACAGCCAAGGCAAATTGCTATTCGTTACGGTAGAAGCGGCGCTAAGGTAAGGATCCACATCATAATTTTCACTCCTAATGAAAATCACCAATACATTGCTCTGCTGAGTCACCCAGTCGTACTGATCTTGATTTTGAATCTCAAAAATCTCTCCCTCGTTCCACGTGTAATGCAATTCGTTTTCATTTGAATTAGAATCGCAAGAACTGAAAAAACACGCCAACATCGCGACAAAAAACATCAGGGGAAAAAACTTAAGTCCGTTTCTCATCTGAATTCTCCTTTCGACCTATCTAAGGTCAAGGTGTTGTAAAAGAACAATTAAACCATTATAGACATGGCTGTTGATTTTTGTCAAACATAACACTATTAAATAATCAAACTCAAATAAATTAATAAATTAATTTACCAATAAAAAACTCCCCATTCGCCTCCGTCAATTGACGAATAGCAAATAGGGAGCAAATCAAACAGATATATTAATCTGAAAGACTATTGAGGAATGCATCAATATCAGATGCTAGTGTCTCATAATAACGACTGCCGAGCATATCGCCGTAACGCACTCCATCGTTGTAAAAAACGAAAAATGGAATAGCGCTAAAACCATACGTCGCACCCATACTGGGAACTTCATCAACATCCACATCAATAATGGTAATCAACTTCTCTTCGCGAACCAAATCACCATTTTCATCCAAAAGATCATCTCCATATTCAATGGAAGCCAGCTCCAATCGTGGAATCATGAAATTGCACGGTCCGCACCAAGTGGCGCCGAACTTGACCAAAATCGGATTGGTCGGATCTGACAGCATCGTCTCCAACTCGGAGGCTGTCTCCGCCTTAATCACATCCGCTTGGTAACGATCAATCAGAATTTGAGCATTGACTGCTACTTGTTCCGCGGAAGCTTCATCGATCAAATCCATTTCTGTCATTTCTACGCCGTAACTGAAAAACTTGAGGGTTGGTGCGGTTTCCACACCGGCATTTTCAAATACTTCCGGCGCGTCGCTCATTTCCACTTTTGCCAACCAAATCCAAGGAATTTGTTCCCCCATTACTTCAGCGGCGAGATTGAGCAACAGATTCGCTTCATCACCATCGGTATCAACAAAAGCCACTATCACATTCGTCCGTTGAATCACCCAATCATACTGCGCTTGATTCGACACAAGGTACACATCTCCCTCATGCCAAGTATACGGCGGCGTTTCAGAATCGGTATCGGTGTCAGAATCGGTATCGGTGTCAGAATCGGTATCGGTGTCAGAATCGGTATCGGTGTTTGGCGGGTCATCCCAGCTATCAACAATGGGCACACAACCAACCATTAGAAACAAACCAAACAAAAACATCGTCGCAACCACCAAAAACTTCTTCATTGTGAGACCTCCTTTTTGGTCTTCCATCAATTGACGGATCGACCGGTTATAAAGAAAAGAACAACAAATTAACATAACATATTTTAAAAAAAATGTCAATATTAAATTTAATTTAATTTAAATTGACTTTTTTGGCTGTCTAAACTAAAATTATAAGGGGTTTATATAAAATTTTATGCCAAAATACATACCTATCATCGGACTGGAAGTTCACGCTGAATTAAAAACACAAAGCAAAATGTTTTGCTCTTGTTTTAATAATCCTGATCGCGACTCAGCCAATTCCAACATATGTGAAATTTGTCTCGCCCACCCTGGAACTTTGCCAGTACCAAATAAAACCGCCATTGAATGGACAGTACTTATCGCCAAAGCTTTAAATTGTTCTATTAATAAAACGAGTAAGTTTGACCGCAAACATTATTTTTATCCGGATTTGCCAAAAGGTTATCAAATTTCACAATATGATTTACCAATTGGAGAAAATGGATTTTTACAATTAGACATGCGAACCGCTGATAATCTACGAGCCACACCAACAATTGGAATCACTCGCGTTCATTTAGAAGAAGACACGGCCAAACTTTTACATGATAACAAGGGCGATACTTTAATTGATTTCAATCGCGCTGGTGTACCGCTGGTTGAAATAGTTTCTGATCCGGACATTCAAAGCGCTGCCGAAGCAAAATTATACTGTCAGGAACTACAAATGATTTTGCGCTATCTTAATGTTTCCGACGCTGATATGGAAAAAGGTTATATGAGATGCGAAGCTAATATTTCCGTGCAAGAAGAAGGAAAATTCAAAATTGAAAATAAAATTGTAAAAGCCGTCGGCGATTATAAACTTAATCCAAAAATTGAATTAAAAAATATCAATTCATTTCGAGCCATAGAAAAATCAATTGATTATGAAATCAAAAGACAAACTGAAATGATTAATAGTGGAGAAATTTGGACTCAACAAACACGCGGATGGGATGATGATAAAGGTGAGAGTTATATGCAAAGAGAAAAAGAAACATCTGCTGATTACCGTTATTTTCCGGAACCTGATATTCCGCCATTTGAACCGGAAAAAATAGCTGGAAAAATAAATCTGCCGGAAATGCCGGCCGCTAGACGATTGCGCTTTCATGAAGAGTACGGTTTTTCTTATACTGACGCTCAATTGTTAACAGCCGATAAACACTGGGGTGATTTTGCCGAAGAAACCATGGGTGAACTTTATGATTGGTTAAAATCTTTGCCTGAAAGCAAACAAATGGTCAAAGAAATGTTTGAATCAAGAAAAAAAGAACTAGCTCGCTTAGCTGGTGGATGGCTAACTTCAAAATTAGCCGGCGCTATGTCCGAAAGAAAAATTGATATCCGTATTTTAAAAATAAAACCGGAAAATTTTGCTGAATTAATAGCTTTAATTTATAACAACAGAATCAATTCCACCAACGGACAAAAAATATTAGCCGAAATGATTGATTCCGGAATCAATAAAGATCCGACACATATTATGGAAGAAAAAGGTTATGGACAAGTAAGTGATGAAATAAAAATTGGAGAAATGGTAAATGATGTAATAAAAAATTATCCGAAACAGGTAACTGAATTTAAATCAGGCAAAGAAACAATCATTAAATTTCTACTTGGAATGGTAATGAGAATCTCTGAGGGTTCGGCTGATCCGATAATAGCAGAAAAAATCTTAAGAAATAAATTAATAAATTAATTTTGTGATACAATCTCAAATTCCAACCGCTCTCGCTTATGATGATGTTTTAATCGTACCGAAACATTCTACTTTAATGTCCCGGAGTGAAGCGATAACAAAAACCCGGCTGACAAAAAAATTAAACATTAATATTCCGCTTGTCAGCGCCAATATGGATACGGTCACCGAATCAAAAATGGCTATTACTCTGGCCCGGCTGGGCGGCATCGGCATTCTGCACCGCTTTATGACGATTGAAGAAAATGTTGAAGAAATTAGAAAAGTAAAACGGGCGCAAAATTTCATTATATCCAATCCTTACACCATCAGTCAGGAAGTGACAATTAAAGAAGCGAGATATTTTGTGGAAAATCATGGCGTGGCCGGCCTGCTGGTGGTTGATGATGATAATAAATTACTCGGTGTAATGTCCCGCCGCGATTTTTGGTTTAATGAAAATCCGGACGTGAAAGTTAAAGACATTATGACTCCAAGGGAAAAATTAATTGTCGGACATGACCGGATAACTTTTCAGGAAGCAAAAGATTTATTAATCAAACATAAAGTTGAAAAATTGCCCTTAGTGGATGCCAATAACCGGGTTGTTGGTTTAATCACCGGCGAAGATATCAGAAATTCCATTCAATATCCCTTAGCCAGTCTGGACGCAAACAGCCGGTTATTGGTCGGCGGTTCGGTCGGTGTGCACGGCGATTATCTGGAGCGGGCGCAAAAACTGGTTGAGGCCGGCGCCGATGTTCTGGTGATTGATATCGCCCATGGCGATTCTGAAATAATGTTGAAAGCTATCAAAGAAATTCGCGACATTTGCGGCGATGTCCAACTGATTGCCGGCAATATTGCCACCGCCAAGGCGGCCGATGAATTGTGCCGGGCCGGAGTTGACGCGGTGAAAGTCGGAGTCGGTCCGGGTTCAATTTGCGTCACCCGCTTAGTCAGTGGTTGTGGCGTCCCTCAATTTACCGCTGTAATGAATGTCAGCCGGGTGGCCCAGCAATATGGCGTACCGGTAATTGCCGATGGCGGAGTAAAAAAATCAGGCGATATTGTCAAAGCAATTGGCGCCGGAGCTGATTCAATAATGATTGGCGGATTGCTGGCCGGTACCGAAGAAAGCCCAGGTGTTGTGATGCAACGAAATGATAAAAAATTCAAAATCTGCCGCGGCAGCGCCAGTTTTTCAGTGGCCATGCGGAGAAAAAATATAAATCAGGAAAAGAAAAATCTCGGTGATGTCGTACCGGAAGGAATTGAATCCATTGTCCCATTCAAAGGTCTGGCGGTTGACACTATTGTCCAGTTGGTCGGCGGATTGAAATCCGGCATGAGCTACACCAACTCACATACAATTACTGACCTGCAAACCAACGCTGAATTTGTCCGTATCACTCCATCCGGTCAGCAGGAAAGCGGTCCGCATGATGTCGTTGCTTTGACTTAAAGATAAAAAAGTTAGACAGCTAAAAAAGCATAAAATGAAAAACCCCACAGCAATGCGGGGTTTGTTTGTCCTGAACGGACAGGGAAGAGCGAGGTGTTGTTATTTATCGTCTTGAATGTTTCCAGATGACGACAATCATTACCATGTAGAGAACGACCACGACAATGCTGGCTAGGAATCCACATGTCAAAATGGCGGGATAGATATCATGCTTGTGGGAAACGAGGGCTACCACCACCGCAATCACGAATGTAACAAACCAACCTACCACAAGGATCATAAAAGTAGTCATACCTGCCTTGAAGTCATCGTCATTACACCAACGCACGAATCTGTGAAAGAAGTCCATTTTTTCTCCCTTTTTAGCCAATTAGATGGCATTTGTTGATTGTCTAAAGAACGAAGTATTATAGCACATTTTAATGGTTTTGTCAATAGTCAAATTTGGCTAAAATTAGACAAAATAAAAACCCCGCTATCCGACGGGTTTTTTATTTTAAAAAATATAAATTTTATTCAGTTCGGTTTTCAACCGTTTTCCCATACACTCCGCGCTGATTTTCAGGTAACATTTCAGCAATGTTACTACCCAATAATTCAGCTTGTTCGCGTAATTTTCTAATAACTTCCGAAAACAATGCCTTTTCCTCGGCACTTACCGTTTCATTATTTTTTCTTTTGTTAAAAACATCATCTATAATCCCAATATCAATTGGCGGTAATTTGACAGGCTCTCCCACATGAAACTTGACGGATGCGCGGTTAAATAATCCTTTTGTTATTTCCTTTACGCCTTCCATACTTTCTGAACCGCCAGACATATCTAAACCGCACGGCACAATATATGCGCCAGTTTTTTGCGCCAAATATACGGGGCCGACACTTGCCTTCTTCATTTGACCGGTGGTTGAAAATGGATGATTGGCAATCCATGGGGTTTTGCCGTCAGTCATCTTCTCCGATAAACCATCAAAATTTTCCGGATTAAAAACACCGTGTTTCTTGCCCTCCGAAGCATAATCCAAAGGAAAAAAATTATCTCTGCCTATCGCTTGAATCATTATTCTCTGCGGTAAATATTTTAATTTCTCTAAAAGTACCGACTCACCGGTAAGAAGCATATCAAAATTTACTCCCAATGCCTTAATGGCGGATGGCGCGTCTAAATTATTTGTATGCGAAGCTGTAATAATAAACTTTGCTTCAGGATGTTGTTGCTGAAATTCCAATAATCTTTCAACCCCTTCTGTAGAAAATTCACGACAAAATAATTTAACCGCTTTTTCACAATACGCCATGAATTTGCTGTCGGTGGTTTTTTGCTCATGTCCCTGACCATCTTCCTGATGAGGTAAATGTCTTTCACTATACATAAAATTTATCTACTCAATCTTTTCAGCGCTTCACGCAATAATTCCTCGCTGGATTTATCAGCCGGCAATTTCTTTACCGCCTCACGCGCCTGAACCGCTGAATAACCCAAAGAAATCAAACCTTCCACCACCTCGCCAATTTTCCCACCTTCAGAAGAACCGTCAAAATTAACACTAACAATTTTATCTTTCAATTCCACCACAATTCTTTCGGCCGTCTTTTTTCCAATTCCGCTAACTTTGGTCAAATAATCAACATCTCCATTGGAAATAGCCAAATTAATTTCTTCAATATCGCCAAGCGCTAAAACATGCAACGCGCTTTTTGGCCCAATACCGCTGACCAATAATAATTTAGAAAACAGTTGTTTTTCTATTTCATTGGAAAAACCATAAAGTTCCATTGACCCTTCACGCACTACCAAATAAACTATGGCTGATAAATCACTGTTAATTTTAGCTTTATTAGACAAAGAAGGAGTGGTAATTATTCGATAACCAACCCCACCGTTTGTTAAAACAATAATTTCAATACCATTATTATTCAAAACTTTTCCTTGAACAATTGAAATCATATTAATCTTGCGGATATTTAACTTTATAAGTTAGAAAATATTGCGTCGCTCGCAAATCTGCTTCTAACTCCATGGGCATTCCATTATCATACTTAGCCAATTTAGTAGCATCGTTCAGATCATTAATGATACCTGACAATTTTCCTTGTTGAATTTTTTTCAAAACTGTTTTACTGATTTGTTTAAACCATGTTTTTGCGTAATGTTCTCTTCCGCCCCAACGACTACATTGTTCAGTGTGAACTAACTCATGAAAAAACCACTTTAATTGTTGATCGGTCAATTTATTTCCTTTTGATAATTTAGTAACAATATCTTTTTGCCCGAAATAAATTTTATTACAATCAGTTATGGCTAAATTATCAAACCGTGTTGTGTGAGCCAGTCTAACCTTGGTTAAATCATTTTTATAAAATGATTTAATCTTCGTTATCATTGAATCTGCTATGTCTTGTTTGCTGCCACTAACACCATCATCAACCCAAGTCATATATATTTTATAAGCGACATACAAAACTTCGTTCGGCAAATCACCCAAATCATCCAAAAATTCATCAAAAGAATAAGCTTTGATTGTTTCAATATCCACTTTCACTTGATGGCTTTGGTAAGCGTTATAACCAAGAAAACCGGCAGCGCCAAAAACCACTAACAAAGTAAAAATAACCAACTGTGTCTTTATTTTCATATAAATAAATTAAAATTATACTATTAAAAGTATATCATTAAGCTATTTTTAAAGCAAAAACTATATTTTAATGGTAATTCTAATTTTTTTATCGCCAATTTCAATCTCATCAGTCGCTTCATCGCTCGCCTGCATTTTTTTTGCTAAAACACTTTGCTGTATTTTATCTCCCTGTCCGGAAAAAACACTGCTCAAAAATTCATCATCGGTAAAATATAAAATTTCTACCTCATCATTCGGAGTCAATTTCATGTCTTTGCGCTTTTGATTAATGGTCCGGATAATCTCGCGCACCAAACCTTCTTTTTTCAACTCTTCGGTAATTTCAATATTAAGTGAAACTTTTATATCACTATCTTCTTTATCTATCCATTCACCAAATCCTGAAATAATATCACCAACCTCTTTTACATTTAATTCTTCGGCAATAATTTGTTTTAATTCAGACGGAAAATCTAACACACCGACATTCAATGATAATAATGGTTGTCTAACTTTTATTCCTTTCTCTGCGCGTAATGACAAACCCATTTCTACAACTTTTCTTGCAATATTCATAATTCTCAAAACTTCTTGATCAATCAATTTTTCATCCGCTTCCGGCCAATCCTCCAAATGTACACTTTCTTCCTTGCCACCAAGCAATGAATAAATTTTCTCGGCAATAAATGGGGTAAATGGCGCCATTACTTTGGATAAGGTGAATAAAACTTCATGTAAAGTGGCAATGGCCGCTTGTTTTTCTTTTTCATCGCCAGATTTAAACCGGTCGCGCGAACGACGCAAATACCACTGCGACAATTCAGTGACAAAATCTAAAATTGGACGGCTGGCGGCCGGCAATTTGTAATCATTCATTCCTTCGGTCACTTCTTTAATCAAAATTTGTAACTTCGCCAAAATCCATTTATCCAGAATATTTTTACCGACGCTAAGTCGGGACTCCGACCTTGCGTCGGAGCTGATTTTCTCATTTTCATCGGCGTATAACTTATAAAATTCAACCACATTCCACAAAGTATTGATAAGTTTATTGTAAATTTCACGCACGCCGGCTTCGGAAAAATTCAAATTTTCCGCTTCCATCACCGGTGAAACAACCAAATAATAACGCATCGCGTCTGCGCCATATTTTTCCAATACCACATCCGGTTCGGGATAATTTTTCAAACGCTTACTCATCTTTTTTCCATCTTCGGCTAAAACAATGCCATTAGCAATCACATTTTTAAAAGCCGAACTATCTTTTATAGCTGTGGCGATAATATGCATATAATAAAACCATGCCCGCGTCTGATCCACGCCTTCAGCAATAAATTCGGCCGGAAAACCATTTTCAAACTTTTCTTTATTATCAAAAGGATAATGCAGTTGTGCATAAGGCATTGAGCCGGATTCAAACCAGCAATCCAAAACATCTGGAATGCGTTTTACTTTTTTCCCGCACTTATCACAAGATATTTCTATTTTATCAATTATGTGTTTGTGTAAATCAATAATTTTCTCACCGCTGACTTTTTCCAATTCTTCAATTGAACCAAACACTTTTGTCTCGCCACAAGTGCATTTCCAAATTGGAATAACCGAAGCCCAAAATCTCTGCCGACTGATAGACCAATCTCTGGCACCTTCCAGCCATTTGCCAAAACGGCCTTCTTTAATATGCGCCGGTGACCAATTTATTTTTTCCGCCAACGGAATAGCGGTTTTCTTAATTTCCGTTACATTGACAAACCACGATGATGTGGCGTAATTAATCAACGGCGTATCACACCGCCAACAATGCGGATAACTATGTTCATATTGTTCTTTGGCAAACAACAAATTCTTACCAGCCAAATATTTTATAACTTCCACATCGGTCTTTTTAATATCATCAATCGGTTTAACATTCATACCTGAAAAATCCGCTACTTCCTCCGTAAACTGACCATTCATCAGAACATTCTGAATAAAAGGCAGATTTTTTTCTTTACCCAAATTCATATCATCTTCACCAAATGCCGGGGCAATATGCACTACACCGGTACCATCAGTCGTGGTCACAAAATCGGCCGAAACAACAGTGTATAAATTTTCTTTATTGGGCAAATCTTTTTCTAAATAATATGGAAACAGCGGATTATATTTTTTTCCAACCAAATCAACACCTTTAAACTCTTCGACTATATCACCGGATACTTTCAGCGCTTCCATTCGCTCCTTGGCCAGAATATATTGTTCTTTTTCAACCGCAATTTTCACATATTCAATGTCTTTCCCCACCGCCAAAGCGACATTGCCGGGCAAAGTCCACGGAGTAGTCGTCCAAGCCAAAATATAAGTCCCCGACTCATCCACCAATTCAAATTTAGCGGTTAAAGAAATATCTTTAACATCTTTATATCCCTCAGTCACTTCCTGCTGAGACAAAGTCGTCTCACAGCGCGGACAAATATGCATTGATTTATAACCTTCATAAATCAAATTTTTATCCCAAAGCTGTTTAAATACCCACCAAATACTTTCCATATAATTCAAATCCATGGTTTTATAAGCGTTATCCATATTCACCCAGCGACCAAAACGCTTAATAGTCTTTTTCCATTCTTCCACATACATCAAAACTTTGGAACGACAAGCTTCATTGAATTTTTCAATACCAATTTGTTCAATATCTTTTTTACTTTTCAATCCCAATTCTTTTTCCACGATATTTTCAATCGGCAAACCATGACAATCCCAGCCCCAAACACGCTCTACCCGATAACCCCGCATTGTCCAATAACGTGGCACAACATCCTTCATTAAACTGGCAACCATATGCCCATAATGCGGCGTGCCGGTGGCAAACGGCGGACCATCATAAAAATGGTACGATTTTTTCTCCGATCGGCTGCTAATTGATTTTTCAAAACACTGGTGTTCATCCCAATATTTCAAAACTTCAAGTTCTTCTTTGTTTGAATTGTACATAAAAAAATTTTTAAATAAAAAAACACGCTTTTGCGTGCCAAGAGTCAGCCTTGGGCTGACGGTACCATCTTGAACTTTAACTTAATTTCAATTTTAACGGTTCTGTCCGGAGGATTCTACTTCCCAGGGGGTTTCTTTCCTCAGCGCTCCGCCTCCTTTTCCGTCAACTGACGAATAATGGAAAGCGTATTCCCGTTGATAGCGAGTACTGGCGCTTTTATAATTGTATACTATATATTATAAGAAAAGATTACTTTTGTCAATCCCATTAAAAAATATGATCTAATCTAAGGACATCACTTATTTAAATCAGTATTTAAATACTGATTTAAATCATTACATTTCACCACAAATTATTTTCTAACAAAAATCAATAAAAATTTGTTTGCTAAAAAAAGCCTAAAAATGTATAATGAAAGAGTATTTTTACTATTAAAATTAATAATCCTATGTTATACATCGCTTCAGATCATGCCGGTTTTCAACTAAAAAAATATCTTGCTCAAAGACTTAAAAATGATTTGGAAATTGAAGTTAAAGATTTAGGCCCAAAAAACATTGACGAAAATGATGATTTTCCTGATTTTGCCGCTCCTTTGTCAAAACAAGTGACTAAGAGTGATAAAAATTTTGGTATTTTAATTTGCGGTTCAGGTCATGGAATGTGCATTGCCGCCAACAAAATAAAAGGGGCACGGGCAATTGTCGGTTATTCAATTCAGGGCGCCGAATTGGCTCGTAAACACAACAACGCCAACATACTTTGTTTGGCCGGAAGAATTTTAAGCGAAGAACACGCTTTGGCGGTAACAAAAACTTTTTTAACAACAAAATTTGAAGCCGAACCGCGTTTCGTCAGACGCAACAAAAAAATCTCTCAACTGGAATAACTATGGAAAAACAAATTATCCCGACAATTTTAGTGACGACGTTTGACGAATTCACAGAACAAATAAAAAAACTAAAAAAATTTCCGCTGACACAAATAGATGTGATGGACGGAGAATTTGTTGACAACAAATCATTTGAAGAAATTGAAAAAATAAACCAACTGGATAATCTGCCGAATTTTGAATTACATCTGATGGTTAAACATCCTCTAACAGAAATTGAAAAATGGTCAGCTATTAAAAATATCCGCCGCGTAATTTTTCATATTGAATCAGATGATAATCCAACGGCTGTATTAGAAAAAATTAACGGACATTGTTGGCAGGCTGGCATAGCCATAAACCCAGAAACCCCATTGGAGACAATTGAACCATATTTTAACAGAGTAAACGAAATTTTATTTTTAACCGTTCATCCGGGACATCGGGGCGGGTCTTTTATTCCAGAAGTAAAAAATAAAATTGAAGAATTTATAAAAATAAAAAACCGTCCATTATGCGCGGCGGACGGCGGAATTAACAAAAATAACATCATAGAATTAAAAAATTGCGGAGTGGAAATATTTTGCATTGGTAGCGCATTAACTATGTCTGATAATGTGGAAAAAACTTATCAAGAAATTAATAACTTAATCGCTTAATAATTTTTTTATGTTGGATTTAATCATTGTCGGCGCTTCAGCCGCCGGTTGCAGTGCGGCTGTTTACGCGGCCAGAAGAAAACTCAATTTTAAAATAATCACTGACAATGTCGGCGGAGAGGTAGCTTTGTCTGGAGAAGTAAATAATTGGCCCGGAATAACCAGTATTCAGGGTTTTGATTTAGCACAAAAATTTGCCGAACATGTCCGTTTTTACGGGGTAAATATTGAAGAAGGATGGAAAATTACAAATATTGAAAATAAAAAAAATTTTCAACTGATTACAATTAAAAATGACAAAAACAACGAAACAATCTTGGAAACCAAGGCTGTTTTAATTGCCACAGGTATTTATCCGCGCCGCTTGGATATTCCCGGAGAAAAAGAATTTGACCGCAAAGGCGTAACTTATTGCACCGTCTGCGACGGACCACTTTTTAAAAATAAAATAACCGCCACTATTGGTTCTGGTAACAGCGCTTTGGAATCAGTCCTGATGATGAGCAAAATCGCTCAGAAAGTTTATTTAATCAGTAAATTTCCAAATGACAAAAAAAATAATTTCGGTTTTCCAAAAGGAGAAAAAATTTTAGTTGATAAAATTAAATCTTTGCCGAATGTTGAAATAATTTACAATGCTGAAACTTTAGCTATCACTGGACAAGACAAGGTTACCGCCTTAAAATATCGCGACGAAAAAGGAGAAAATAATTTAATTGTGGGCGGCGTGATGGTACATATCGGAATGACGCCAAATTCTCAATTTATCAAAAATATAAAAAAAGACAAAGCTGGACAAATCATTGTTAATGAAAAATGCCAAACCAGCCGCAAAGGAATCTTTGCCGCCGGCGATGTCACCAATGTCGCTTATAAACAAATCGGCATTGCCGCAGGACAAGGTATCATCGCCGCTTTAGCTGCCATTGAACATATAAATAAATGGAAATAATATATGGATATAATATTTAAAATTATCGGCGCTTTGGGACTAATATCAATTATTGCCGGCGTAGTTAATTTAAACTCCATTCGGCGTAATTGGTTTTTTGTTGTCGGAGGAATTTTGCTTTTAACTTATAGTATTTATTTACGTGATCCAATTTTCATTCCACTGCAAGCAATCTTTACCACGGTCAGTTTATATGAAATTTACAAAATTACTTATAAAAAAATTTAATATATTCTATGTATAATGTAATCACAATCGGCGATGCGGTTATTGATACTCACGTTCAAATCAATGATGCCAGTGTAGAATGCGACATTAATAATAAAAATTGCCAACTTTGTCTGGATTATGCGGCAAAAATTCCAGTCACAGACAGTTTTCAGATATTGGGCGGAAACGCTGCTAATATTGCGTGTGGTACCACAAAATTAGGTTTAAAATCAACTATAATTACCACTCTGGGGAAAGATTCTAATGGAAAATTAATTCAACAGGAACTGAAAAAATACGGCGTGGACACATCTTTGGTTGGAACCGATTCACAAACTAAAACCCGCTATTCTATTGTTTTAAATTTTCAAGGAGAACGAACTATACTTTCATACCATCAAAAAAGAAATTATCACTGGCCAAAAAAAATGCCGGCGACTGATTGGGTTTATTACACCAGCTTAAGTGAAGGATTTGAAAATTTACAAAATAAACTTTTTGATTATTTAAAAAAACATCCTACTGTTCGCTTAGCTTATAATCCCGGTTCATTTCAAATCAAATCCGCTTTGCCAAAAGTGCGCCAAACAATAGCCAAAAGCGATATTGTTTGTCTTAATATTGAAGAAGCTGAAACTATTTTAAATACCACTTTAAAAAAAGAAAAATCAATCTCGGCTTTGATTCACCAATTAACTCAGTTGGGCGCCAAAGAAGTTGTTGTCACTGACGCCATACGCGGCGCCACCGCCGGAGACGATGATGAAATTTGGCAAATAAAATCTTTTCCGGTAAAGGTAATGGCAAAAACCGGCGCCGGAGATGCGTTTTCATCCGGCTATCTGGCGGCAAGATTTGCCGGACACAACATGCCTAACGCTTTGCTTTGGGGAATTGCCAATAGCAGCAGTGTTATTGGACAGCTTGGAGCGCAAAAAGGATTGCTGGATAAAAATGGAATTAAAAAAATATCAGCAAAATTTTCCAATATCAAAGCAAAAAAAATATTATAAATAAAATAATCTTAATCAAAGCCAATCAATATTTAAAAAATTGTTGTTCAGATTATGAAATATATAATAGTAAAAAACATAACTAAAAATAATCTAAACAAATTTTCAGTTAAAATACCTTTACAAAAATTGGTTGCTATTGTTGGTCCGAGCGGTAGCGGAAAATCTACTCTGGTTCACGAGGTCTTATACAACAATTCCATCAAGTGTGGGTGGAACATAAAAAACTTGCCTAAAAAAATTGAAATTCTGGAACAAAAAGTAATACTTCCTCAAAATTCAAAATTAAGCTTGGGCGAATTTAATTTTGATAAATTAAAAAAGAAGCTATCATCAATACACAAAAATGATTTATTAATACTTGACGAACCGTGCGCTGGATTTTGTGAAAAAGAACGCAAAATAATTTTAAAAATGCTACAAAATAAAGTCCGTCAAGGATATTCAATAATTGCCGTTGAACACAACAAAGAAATTATTACTAATGCTGACTATGTGATTGAACTCGGTCCGGGAGCCGGCCGATATGGAGGAAAATTAATTTTTGAAGGAACGGTAAGTAAATTTAAAAAATCAAACACAATGACAGCCAAGCATGTTTTTGAAACAAACAAAAAATTTTACAGCCCAAAAAATGACAAAAAAAATAAAACAATTACGATTTCAAAAATATCTGACGGAAATTTTAAAAACTACAGTCTTGTCTTCCCGCTCAAAAAAATAGTTTGTCTCACCGGCTGTTCTGGTTCCGGCAAATCAACCTTGTTAAACATTGTTTATAAAACGCTGTTTAAAGGTAAAAATGCTTGGAAAATAAGGTTAAAAACAGTTAATGTTACGGGAAAATCCAATGTACGCCGGTCATTCATTGTGCCTCAATCCCCAATCGGCGATCATCCTTCAAGCACGCTTGCGACATATGCAAAAGTTTGGAATAATATCCGAGATATTTTTTCAAATGAAAAAATATCAAAAAAATTAAAACTGACAAAATCTGACTTTATTATTTCTAAAAATATTCTGGAAAACAAAAATAATTTTTCTAAAAAAATTCTAAAAGTTAATTTTAAAGGCAAAAATATTAAAGATATAATCAATTTAACAATTGATGAGGCGTTGGAAATCTTTAAAACAAATACATTAATAGTAAGGAAATTAAAATTTTTACAAGAAGTTGGTTTGGGTTATCTGGTACTTGGACAAAAATCCGGTTCATTAAGCGGCGGAGAAGCCCAAAGAGTAAGAATTGCAAATATTCTATCAAAAAAATTAGGCGACAGATCGGTTTATATTTTTGACACTCCAACCAGAGGACTACACCTTAAAGACATACCTGTATTAATAAATGTTTTTAAAAAAATTATAGACAAAAATAACACAATTTTAATAGCCGATAACCGAGAAGAAATATTTAACTACTGCGACTATCAAATAAATCTTTAAAAAATCATCTCAACAAAAAATCCGGCCGTAAGTCGGATTTTGAATTTAAAAAACTTTTTAATATTAAAACCATGACAACAATCGAGGTTTTAAATTTTTTCCAGAATTTTTTTTGCCCACCCCTCCGCTGCCAATGGACCAACCGCGGTAATTAATTTTCCGTCGTCAACAACCGGCTGACGAATATATTCGGCTTCGGCTTCTTCTAAAATATCCGATAATTTATCATCCCTGTCCCAACCGGTAACTTTTTTATTTTCTAAAACTCCGGCGTGAGCTAAAATTCTAGTGGAATAACAAATCGCACCCAACGCTTTTCCTGTTTCCAACGCTTCCCGCGCTATTTTATAAGACAATTCGTTTTCCAAATAATCATGGGCGCCATGACCCCCGATAAAAAATACACCGTCATAATCAGCGGTGTTTATTTCCTCTAAAGTTAAATCAATTTTAATCTGTTCATTAGTTATTGAGGACACGGCTGTGCCAGGTAAATCGCTGGCAGTAATTACTTCCACGCCGGATTGTTCTAAAATTCCTTTCGGCGCGCCATATTCCAACGGCTGAAAATTTTCATGGGCAATAATTAATAAAACTTTTTTACTCATAAAAATTTATTTCTTTCGTTAAGTGAATGCCGCGCAAACGATTTAGGTGTTTTTTTCTTTCATCAAAAAATTCAATTGATTTTGCCACGGTTGAAAAATGAATTTCCGGACCCAAACCACATAAACTTTCTTCAAATCCTCTAATCTTAGAGCGCATTTCATCAGCCAATGAAGGATGGCTATCTTCCCTGTCAGATAAATTTTTTAATTGCTGTATTTGTACTTTAATTTCTTCAAGTAAAGAATTAAATTCTTCCACCTTATTTAAATATTGTCGCTGATTTAAACTAACGATGTCTCGGCGAACATATTCTTTCAAACATTTTTTCATTCTTTCCAACGCCGGCAGTATTTCCATTCGTTCCTCTGGAGTAAAATACTCAGCCACTCGTCCGGAATAAAAATCGTTCATCGTTAGACCATATTCTTTATATTCAGCAAATTTTTCCTGTAACATACCTGAAAGAGCCGGTAATAAAAAATGTTCACCCATCCGGCCTTCGGCTGAATTCAAAAATTCCCGGTAAGCTTGATTCCACGGCCAAACTTCAAAACCAAATTTAATCAATGTATCCTCGGTTGCCCGTGGACTGACTGTCGGATCATTTTCCAAATGCGCCAAAGCGTGTCGCATCTCCATTGCTTTTTCTTCAGGAAATAATGGCGGCAAATTTTCACACAAATGTTTAAATATGGATACTGCTGAACTGGACATAAATTATTTTTTAAATCGACTAATATGATACAAGGCAACACCGGTTGCCACACTGACATTTAAACTGTTCTTTTTTCCTTTCATTGGAATATGAACTGTTTTATCACAATATTTTAAAAGGGTTTTTGTTACGCCGGATTTTTCATTACCAACTATTAAAGCTATTGGAAATTTAGGTTTCCATTTAAAAATATCTCCGCTTTTTTTAGTTAATTCCAACGCTACTATATTATACCCTTTTTCTCGCAATTTTTTAAGCAGGCGGACAGTTTGTTTTTCATATTCCCAAGGCATCCATTTTTCCGCGCCAAGCGACACCTTATCCAGTTGCGGATGCGGCGGCTGGGCGCTATAGCCGCATAAATAGATTTTATCCACTCCGGCGCCGTCGGCGGTACGAAAACTGGCGCCAACATTATGCGCGCTTCTGATATTCGGGAGGATTAAAACAAATTTCTCGTTTTTCATAACGGACTTTTAATGTTTCTTATTTGCGGATTCATTACATGGGTATAAATTTGAGTGGTACGAATATTTTGGTGCCCCAACAATTCCTGAACATAACGGATATCAACGCCGTTTTCAAGCAAATGCGTGGCAAAACTGTGTCGCAACGAATGGAAAGTGGCATCTTTTTTAATCTCCGCTTTTTTCAACGCCTTTTCAAAAATCGCCTGAGCGGTTCTTTCTGTAATTCCACCCCCTCTTTCACTTTCAAAAACATATTCATCGCCAACGCGATTACCTATTAAAAAATATATGTCGGTTTTAATTTTTTCTGGAAAAACAGTCATCCTGTCTTTTTTTCCTTTGCCTTGTCTTATTTTTAACACTAATTCATCAAGTAATACATCTTTTATCTTTAAATTAACCACCTCACTCACACGAAGACCGGCGCCATAAGACAAAGAAATCATTAATGCGTGCTTTTTGTTTGCAATTTGAGCCAAAATTTTCTGAATCTCTTCTCTACTTAAAACTTCCGGCAAACGATTATTCCTTTTGGCAAATTTTAAATCAATTTTTTGACAATCTTTTAAAACATCGCGATAAAAAAATTTAATGGCATTTAAATACAAATTAATTGTTTGTGGGGCATAATTTTTATCTTGTTTTAAAAGCAAAAATTCTTTAATCTTAGCCAAATTCACAACTATCGGGTCACCATTTAAAAAAATAAAATAATCTTTCAAACAACCCAAATAAGCATCAACGGTCTTAACACTATAATTGCGCAATCTTAATTCTATTCTAGCTTTTTCCAAAAATTCTTGCATATTCTAAGTAAAAAGAGTAAGATTTATTTATACTTATTATATACTCTATACGTAAAATATACAAATTTATGACTTCTATACGAATTTTCTTCGTATAGTAAAGAGTTAGCCAAAATAAATTTTTCTTTTAGCAGCAAACTGAACGATAAATCTTTTGAAATAACAGATAAAATTTTGCTTTTTCTTTTTTTATTTTAGGGGGATATAGGTGTTTTTGCCCCTGACAAAGCAGGGGCAAAAACGCTTTATTTATAAAGGGAAAAAGAATATAATACAATCATTCAATTAAGAAAAATATGGTAAATAAGAATCTTGCAAACGCAAAACGCGCAAAGAATGACGAGTTTTATACCCAATATAGCGATATTCAAAAAGAGATTGAAGCATATCTGGACCGCGACCCCGATGTATTCCGAGGCAAGGTAGTATATTGCAACTGCGACGATCCTTTCGAAAGTAATTTTTTTCGCTATTTCGTGCTTAATTTCAACAAGCTTGGATTAAAACAGCTTATCACCACTAGCTATAAACCCTCGCCTGTAGCCAACACGCAACTAGGTTTATTTGGCGACGATAAAACCCTCACTAAATCAAAAGGTTATCCTAAAATAAATGCCAACAAATTTATTATCAACGAAGTGCGCGACATAGACGGCGATGGCGAGTTCAACTTAAAAGATGTTGCTAAACAGTTAAAGACAAACAAACACAATGAGTGGACGCCGCTAGACGGCGATGGCGACTTTCGTAGCGATGAATGTATAAATCTACTTAAACAATCAGACATCATAGTAACAAATCCGCCGTTCAGTCTGTTTCTCGAATATGTTAAACAACTTTTTGATTATAATAAAAAATTTGTGATTATTGGTAATAAAAATAATGTAACATCTAAGGAAATTTTTCCGTTGATTAAAGCCAATAAAATGTGGTCGGGAAAAACTGAATGGTCTGGTGGGTTATGGTTCGTAACAATGGATGATGGTGATGTGGATAAGGTAATAGATGGTGTCAATATGAAAAATGTACCCGCCATTTGGTTGACAAATCTCGATCACGGACGTCGTCACCAACCATTGCCACTTATGACAATGGAAGAAAATTTGAAATACAGCAAACACAAAGAAATTAAAGGTAAAAAAGCGTATGATAAATATGACAATTACAATGCTATAGAAGTGCCATTTACTGATTCCATTCCTAGTGATTATGGTGGTGTAATGGGCGTGCCGAGTAGTTTTCTAGATAAATATAACCCTGATCAGTTTGAAATATTAGGAAGTGATTACAACATTAAAGAGGGTTTACTGCCTAAATTGATTAATCCTAAATGGACAGGTAAGTTAGATAGGGGTTATGTAAATAACAAAAGACTTTATACTCGAATATTTTTAAAACATAAGAAAAAATAATATGCAAACAACTTTAAAAACCGACATTACTGTCAAAGATATCTGCAAAGGGTTCATCTATAACGAACTTGAGGGCAAGGGTTTGTTCGGTTTGTCTGGCAAATTAACAATTCAGCCGGAGTATCAGCGTAACTATATTTACGCCTCCGATGGTGGAAAAAGAGAAATGGCCGTTATCGAATCAATTCTCAAAGGTTACCCAATAGGTTTGATTTATTTTAATATAGTTTCTGAAAACAAGCTGGAAGTTTTGGACGGGCAACAGCGCATCACCAGTGTTGGACGTTTTGTGACTGACAAATTTGCCATCAAAGACGATAACGGCATGGAACAATACTTTGGCGGCATGGCAAAAGACAAAAAAGCTAAGATTTTGGAAACTAAACTACTCATCTATGAATGTGAAGGAACAGAAAGTCAGATAAAAGAATGGTTTAAAACAATCAACATTGCTGGAGTTCCGCTCGTTCCACAAGAATTGTTAAATGCAATCTATTCCGGACCATTTGTTACACTAGGTAAAGAAGAGTTCAGCAACAGCCAAAATTCCAATATTCAAAAATGGAGCTCGTATATAAAAGGCAGTGCAAACCGGCAGGCATTTTTTGAGAGATCTTTAGACTGGGTGAGTAAAGGAAATATTGATGACTACATGAGTTTTCATCGCTACGACAAAAATATCAATGAGCTAAAAAAATATTTCAACAGCGTGATCGATTGGATCTCTAGTGTATTTACCGATGTAGAAAGCGAGATGTCCGGACTTGAGTGGGGACGACTGTATGAGCAGTACCACAAAAAAGCTTATGATCCTGCAAAAGTATCGAAAGAGGTACGGAAGCTCTACGGTGACCCATATATTAAAAACCGTAAAGGTATTTTTGAGTATATTCTTGGTGGTTCTACTGACACAAAATTACTTGAAGTTCGAATCTTTGACGAAGCAACTAAAAGAAGCACTTACTCAACACAAACCTCTAAAGCAGAGAAAAAAGGCGAATCAAATTGTTCAAATTGTACTACCGGGCACGATGCCAACAAGAATAAGGTTTGGAGTTTTGGCGAAATGGAAGCCGATCATGTAGCGGCTTGGAGCAAGGGCGGTAAAACATCGGCCAAAAATTGTGAGATGTTGTGTAAAACACATAATCGAGCAAAAGGAAATCGCTAATCAAAAAATTAAAAATACAATCGTAGTTCCGTTTGAAAAAAATGGAACTTGCATATACACGTGCAAAGATAACTACAAAAAAACGCCTATTTTAGGTGTTTTTTTGGATATATAAACTATATTTACAAAGGTAAAACATACGCGTATAATTATAGTTATTTACTATTATGTCCCATTTTATTGTATTAGTGTCCCAAATGTGCTAACATACACGATGTGGATAACATAAATTTATTTTAAAAGTGCATATGCGTAAAAAAAACATTTTGAATTTAATTAAATACCATGCTGAAAAAAATGAATCCGGCTTTAAAAATGAGGCTTATGATATAGCTAGATATTTTGATTCTACTGGAGATTCTGAATTGGCTCAATATATTATGGCTTTATTATCTGGTGCTAATACTTTTGTACCGCAGAATAATGAATATAGTCTTCCTTTTTTTACGAGAGTAAATTTAACTAGCGGAAGTTCCTTTCCGCTCCCCACCCTGATAAAAAATGATATAGTAGGTGTTATAAATTCAATTGGGCACAAGATTGGAGTTAATAAATTTTTATTTGAAGGTGATCCTGGAACAGGTAAAACTGAAACGGCAAAGCAAATTGCTCGTATTCTTGAACGAGATTTATATGCTATAGATTTTGATAGTGTCGTGGACAGCAAGCTTGGCCAAACGTCCAAAAACATTGCTTCTGTTTTTACAGAGTTACGAAGATTGCCTCAACCAGAAAAAATCATTATTTTGTTTGACGAGATAGATGCAATAGCTTTGGATAGAATTAACTCTAACGATTTGCGAGAAATGGGAAGAGTAACTTCTTCTGTTTTGAAGGGGTTGGATGGATTAAGTGATGAAATTGTTCTTATAGCCACCACTAATCTTTTTGCGCAATTTGACAAAGCTTTATTCAGAAGATTTGATTCGATTATAAATTTTAATAGGTATGACAAAGAAGAATTGATTGAAGTTGCGGAGTCTATGTTAAATGAGTTCTTAACAAAATTTAAATTTGCTAGTCGTAATATGAGACTTTTTAGAAAAATACTTTCAACTTTAGATCATATTCCTTATCCTGGTGATTTAAAAAATATAATTAAAACTGCACTTGCATTTAGTGATCCAAATAATGAATATGATTACTTAAAAAAGCTATACGAGTCTATATATTCTAAAGACAATGTGATAAATTTAAAAAAATTACAGCACGGCGGATTTACAGTTAGAGAGATAGAAATATTAACGGGAGTTTCCAAAAGCCAAGTGTCAAGAGAACTAAATGTCTAAAATTATGAACGATATACTTCAATTAAAAGGAACTCTTCAAGAACGCCCGCATAGTGGTAAGCCAAGCTCACGTAATGTACCTAAAAATTCCCCAACTATAAATTCTGATAAGCTAAAATCTTTAGTTAAGCAGCTTCAGGATCTAGTTACTTATTGGGCTAGGCAAAGTATTATCAGAGGTTGTTTAATTGATGTTTGTTATATCGACGTTATCGCTAAAAGCAATAGGATAAGCGGACTATTGTCAAGCAGTGACCCCATAAACGATTCTATTGTTGGTGCGAGATTTGCCAATGAAGAGACGAAAAAACATGTGATTACACATCATGTTAGCGAAGAAGTAATTCATGATACAATTAAAAAATTAGAAGGCTGTATAAATCTATTAGATACAATATTTGACGGAAAGATAACCCACGATTTAATTGGTGGTTTAAATGATAAAAACATACAGTATGAGACATATGGAATTACAAAAACAAATTTTCGAAATATAATTGTAGATTCACATTATATAGAAGGTTTTAAGGTTCCAAATAACAGTGCAAATACAAGTGATAGATCGATAATTACAATATATAAAACCGATGTCGATTTAACTAACTTGATGAAGGAGATCGGTATAAATGTTCAGCCTGATAAAATACTAAGTGAAACTACTTTACTTTTATATCCAAATGAAATTAAGCTCTTGTCAGAAAAAGCACCCTATCTCATTGCAATGTCGACAGAAGATATATCTAATCTAAGTTTTGAAAATGTTATTAAAAATACAAACAGCGGCTCAACTATAGCAACAATAGACCCACCAAAAGACGAACCTATTGTAGGCGTGATAGATACTTTATTTGATGAATCAGTATATTTTTCTAAGTGGGTGGATTTTAGAAAAATGATCAATGAAGAAATACCTACAGATCCCAAAGATTATGTTCACGGAACATCGGTAAGTTCGATTATTGTTGATGGACCAACTATTGACCCAGGGCTAGATGATGGGTGTGGTAGATTTAGAGTTAGGCATTTTGGCGTAGCTGCACAAGGACAGTATAGTGCTTTTTCTATTATGAAAGCCATAAAAGAAATAGTTACTTCAAATCCTGATATAAAAGTATGGAATTTATCTTTAGGATCCGACAGAGAAATTAATCCTAATTTTATATCGCCAGAAGCAGCTATATTAGATGAAATTCAATATGAAAATAATGTTATCTTTGTAATAGCAGGTACTAATAAGCGTGACAATGAAAGTAAAGTAGAAAAAATGATTGGCTCGCCCGCCGATTCAATTAATGCTGTAGTTGTAAATTCCGTAGACAGTAAAGGGTCCCCAGCAACCTATTCCAGAAAAGGGTTAGTTTTATCATTTTTTAATAAACCAGATGTTAGTAGCTATGGTGGTGATAAAAATGATTATCTTAAGGTTTGCACGCCAACTGGTGAAGGCCTGTGTAGCGGCACTTCATACGCAACACCATGGGTAACTCGAAAGATTGCTTATTTAATAGAAGTACTTGGACTTAACCGAGAAGTCGCAAAAGCACTAATTATAGATGCTGCTGCTGGGTGGAATAATATTGGCAATAATTCTGAATTAGCACCTTTTGTGGGTCATGGTATAGTGCCTAAAAATATAGAAAACATTATAAAAGCAGATAATGACGAAATAAAGTTTATCGTTAGTGGCATTTCTGAGAAGTGGGATACATATGCTTATAATTTACCTGTTCCAACTTATAATAATAAACATCCTTTCGTTGCCAAAGCCACCTTGTGTTATTTTCCCAGTTGTTCGATTAATCAAGGGGTTGATTATACAAACACAGAACTAGATATATATTTTGGCAGAATAAAAGGCAAAGGCATTAAGTCTATAAACAAAAATCATCAAAGTAATGATGACGGTGAAAAACATTATATATACGAAGGCAACGCTAGGGAGTTTTACAGAAAATGGGATAATACTAAACATATACATGAAATCCTTACAGACAAAGTTCAAGCACGCGATGTCTATGATAAAGGTATGTGGGGTTTAAGTATTAAATCAAAAGAAAGGTTAAACAAACGTAATGACGGCATTAATTTTGGTTTGGTAGTTACATTAAAGGAAATTAATGGAGTTAATAGAATTAATGATTTTGTTCATCAATGTGAGCTGCTTGGTTGGTTGGTAAATCGCGTGGATGTAGATAATAAAATCAATATTTACAACAAAGCTCAAGAAATAATTACATTTGATAAGTAGCTGTTAAATTTACCACTATGTTGGAGCTGTATAAAAACGAAAGCATGTTAAATAGTCCCACTAAAAAACTTCGGTAACAAAACCCAAATAAAAGGCAAAAATTCCCTCCCCTTAAACCCCTTCCTTTTTGCCTTTTATTTGAAGAGAATAAGGAGTTTTGGATTTTGGGCATTCACCCCTAACCCCTCTGCCCAAAATCCAAAACAGAAAAAACAAAATTTTATAATTCAATACTCAAACTAATAAGGCAGATAAAGAAGAAAAATTTACATCGGCTAACACCCCATATGCGGCTTAGCTTACGCCTATTATGGCAAGATTGCTATTTGAACTTAAAAATGCTTAAATTAGATTAAGCTTTTTTGCTTTAATAAGCTGATATTACGGCGTAAGCTGCGCCCAAATTAGCTCCTCCGTGGCGGCGGTGGGCTCGCTGACGCTCGCGATTATACCACCGCCACTCCGTCGCTAACTTCGCATATGGTGGCACGTTTTGGGACTAATTTTATGCTCATAAATGTCTATCAAGCTTAGAATAATTAAGAAATCAGACCTTCCTCTCTTCCTCGGGTGGTGGAAGGATCACGATCTAATTGCTCTTACCAGCGGTAATTTTGATGAACCGGACGAAAGGCTTCCTGGATATTTTTCTAAGATGATTGAGGGCAAGAAAGATCATCATTATATTATTCAATATGAGGGAAAAGCCATAGGTCATCTCGCATTAATGCATAAAAATTTAGATACGTTTGAAATTACGATAGTCATCGGAGAAAAAGAGTATTGGAACAAGGGTTTTGGCACAAAGGCAATCAAAAAAGCTTTGTTGTTGGGCTTTGGCAAACTTGGGTATTCAAAATCCTGTTTGGAAGTTAGACCTGAAAATATTCGTGCTATTAAAGCATATGCATCTTGTGGCTTTGTAGAAAAGGGATTAAAAAAATATCCAGAAAACAGGTGTCAACCTGTCACACTAAAAATGGTCTTGAATAAAATTAGCTCCAAGTGAGTATAAAATTTTAATTACATCCGATAACAGCGTGTATGAGGTTCAAGAAAAAGTGCATAAATAATTTTCAAAGGTTGCACTTTTTCTTTCACCCAAATTTGCCTTCACTCCGTTTCGGCAAACTTCGGATATTACGAAACGTTATGTATGCCGAAAACCAACTCATTTGAAATCGCGCATAAACATTTAGACGCTTGCTCAAAGATTTTAAAATGAGCCTGAAGCAACTATTATACAAAAAATAAAAAACTCCCGTTTTGTCGGGAGTTTTTTATTTTAATTTTTTCTTCCACAAACTTTGTCCGGCACAGAGAGCAACTGCCAAAGCATCAGCTGCGTCATCGGATTTTATTTTACCGGGAATTTTTAGAATCATCGCTACCATTTTTTGCATCTGGCTTTTTTCTGCCCGGCCAAAACCGGTAATTGCTTGTTTGATTTGAAGCGGTGTAAATTCATCAACGGGAATTTTATTTTCCACCGCTGTCAATAAAATTACACCTCGCGCCTGTCCAACCTTAATAGCTGTTTTAACATTTTTGAAAAAAAATAAATCTTCCACCGCCATCCTGGTTGGTTTATATTTTTTAATTAAAAGCAAAAGTTGCCGATGCATTTCGGCAATTCGGTCAACAAACTCGCCTCCGCTCGGGGTCTCAATACAACCATAATCCAGCGCTCGCCAATCTTGACCAGCCGCTTTTTCCACAATACCATAACCTACTCTGCCATAACCGGGATCAATGCCAAGTATAATATCTTGATTCATATACCCATATTTTAGCAGAATTTAAACAAAACAAAAAGTCCTCAGATGAGGACTTTTTTTATATTGTTTTATTCAGCATTGGTATAAAAATCTTCCACATCATCATTATCTTCCAAATCACCAAATAATTTTTCCAATTTACCCTGAACTTCTTCGGAAATTGGCACCTTATCTTTGGCTGACCAAATCAAGCCTGACTCTTTCGTTTCAATATTCATTTCTCTTAATTTATCAACAACTTTTTTAAAATTTTCTGTTTTGGTTTTAATTTCCAATCCGCCACCTTCCGCTTCTTGAATATCTTCAACTCCGGCGTCTATCATTTCCATTTCAAATTCTTCACGATTAGCCGGCTGTTTATCGGCCTCAATTAAAATATAACCAAGCTGTTGAAACATCCAACTGACCGAACCGGCATTACCAAATGAACCGCCTTTGTCTGAAACAATATGTTTTATTTCCTGCACGGTACGATTTTTATTATCAGTCAAACAACGAATCATAATAGCCACTCCGCCCGGGCCATAAGCTTCATACAACATTTCTTCCACTTGAGTGCCATCGTTTAATTCTCCGGTACCTTTTTTAATAGCCCTATCAATATTATCCTTTGGCATACCGGCCGCTTTTGCCTTATCTACAGCCAAACGTAAAGAAAAATTAATTGCCATATCACCACCGCCTTGTTTAGCCGCGATACTAATGGCTTTAGAAAATTTGGAAAACAAATTACTGCGCAAAGCATCTTGTTTTCCTTTTCTGCCTTGTATATTATGCCATTTAGAATGTCCGCTCATAAAATTAACAAATTACAAAAATCTTACAAAACAAAATTATCTTAGCACAAACCAACAAGCTTGACAAGGAAGTAGATTTATGTTATTTTGAATGATGTTATTGTGCTTGAAACAAAAAATCAAAATCATGGAGGAAAAAATGACACAGAAAAAAACTCCTTCCAAAAAAGACGAGTCTGCCAAAAAAGGCAAAAAATGCGTCTATCAATGTATTGTCTGCCCCAAATGCAACGGTTACGGGGGACATGACATCGCGCAAGCGTGTCCTGTTTGTGACAATGCGGGCTATATCTATTTGACTGGCACGAAATAACACAAAAACTACTATCCTAAAGAGCACGCTCATTAGTGGGCACACCGCATTTTCGCGGATGTGCCCTTTTTTATAAATAAAATAACGCCCCGATTGGCGCGAGGCGTCATTTTTATATTTTTATGGCTTATTTCTTAAATCCAGTACCACAAGGAATCAAACGACCAATAATAACATTTTCTTTCAAACCTTCCAAATAATCAATCTTACCGGTGATGGCGGTATTAATAAGCACGCGAGCTGTTTCTTGGAATGAAGCGGCTGACAAGAAACTCTGTGTGGACAAAGATACGCGGCTGATACCAAGCAACAATTCACGAACCACAGCTTCTTTTCCGCCTTCTTTTCTTGTTTGGCGATTAGAATATTCAACTTGCGCTTTTTCCACAATTTCACCCGGCAACAAATCTGTTTCACCGGCATCTTCAATATAAACACGACTGAACATCTGTTTAATAATCAATTCCATGTGCTTATCATTTACTTTTTGACCTTGAGAAGAGTAAATATTTTGAGTTTCTTCCAAGATATAACGCTGAACAGCTGAACGTCCGCGTAATTCATGGAGTTCGTGCAAATTAATACTTCCGTTGGTCAGTTGGTCTCCGCGTTTAACTTTATCGCCGGAATTTACATATAATTTATAACCCAACGGAACCACATATTCGCGAACTTTCGGTCCTTCATAAGACAAAACAATAGTACTCTTTCCAACCTTAACATTGCCCGGATATTTCGCTTTAATTTCTTCACCATCACTGCCGCGAACTAACAAAACTGTGTCTTCGGCGACAATTTCTCCATCTTTAACTAAAACTTCGTCTTCTTGGGTAAATTTAATTTTAGTTTCATCCATTCCTTCAAAATGAATTTTAATAATTTTTTGTCCACGTCGACCCTCAAACAATTTCTTACCTGATGGGGAAGTAATAATTTTTCCATCTGCATCTTCAATTTCAACCTCACCATCAACTTCCGATAAAAATGCCTGATGTTTCGGATTGCGAGCTTCAAATAATTCTTCCACGCGAGGCAAACCTTGAGTAATATCGCTACCAGCGACACCGCCAGTATGAAAAGTTCTCAAAGTAAGCTGTGTGCCGGGTTCACCGATTGATTGAGCGGCAATTACACCTACTGATGTTCCCATTTCCGCCGGTTTATTATAAGACAAATCGTAACCATAACATTTCTGACAAACACCTTTTGGCAGTTTACACTGCAAAACACTGCGTACATGAACTGATTTAATTTGACTTTCTTCAATCACACGAGCAATTTTTTCATCAATCATTTCGCCCGCCTTAACTAATACTTTATTTCCAACTTTAACATCTTCCAAAGCATAGCGTCCCCAAACACGATCTGATAATTTTTCTCCCATTTCTTGTGATTGTTCTTCAGTAAAGATTTCTCCGACATTATCACCGCAATCTTCTTCCAAAATTACCATATCTTGACAAACATCAACTAAACGACGGGTTAAATAACCGGCACCAGAAGTACGCAAAGCTGTGTCAGACAAGCCTTTTCTTGTACCATGTGAAGAAATAAAGAATTCTAAAGAATCAAAACCTTCTTTAAAATTACCTTTAACCGGTAATTCCATAATATCGCCAGATGGTGATGCAACCAAACCTTTCATACCGATAACCTGCCCAAGCTGACCCCAAGTACCGCGAGCGCCAGATTCAATCATGGCGTAAACCGGACCATTTTTACCTAAAGTATCTTGATTGTTAGCCACAACTTTTTCTTTTGTTTCAGTCCAAATTTCTAAAATTCTGGCATGACGCTCGGTTTGAGTCAATAGACCTTCTTGAAACTGATCATCAGCCTGACGAACCATCTGTTCGGCTTCTTTAATAATTCCTTCTTTGGCAACAATTTTCGGAAAATCCATCATACTCAAAGAGTAACCTGACTTGGTAGCATACTTAAAACCAAGATTTTTCAAATCATCCAAAAATACTGCCGTATTTTGCTGTCCATAAAATTCCAAAATCAAACTGATAATTTTTGCTAATTTCTTAACATTAATTACTTCATTATAATAAGGAATTTTTTCCGGCAAACCATCATTAAAAATGATGCGGCCAACCGTAGTTTCAATTAACGGTTTTGTTCCTTCAGGAAATTTACTCAAATCAACAAAACGAACTTTGATTCTTTCGTGTAAATCAATCAAACGATTTTTATAAGCCAACAAAGCCTCCTTTTCAGAAGTAAAGTGTTTAAATGTTTTTTTCTCTTCTTGATCTTCATCTAAACGAGTTAGGTAGAAACAACCAAGAACGATATCTTGTTTCGGAGTAATAACAGGAGAGCCTGTGGCCGGTTTCAAAATATTTTTTTCCGCCGCCATTAAATTATCAGCTTCCCATCTGGCTTCTTTGGTTAAAGGTAAATGTACAGCCATTTGATCGCCGTCAAAATCGGCGTTAAAAGCAGTACAAACTAACGGGTGTAATTGAATAGCATTACCTTCAATTAAACGTGGATGAAAAGCCTGAATACCCAAACGATGCAAAGTTGGAGCTCTGTTTAACAAAACACGAGTAGTTTTTGTTAATTCTTCTAAAATATCCCAAACCTCATCACGTTCTGACTCGATAAAACGGCTGGCGCTACGAACATTGTGCGCCAATTCACGCTTAATTATTTCTGCCATTATAAACGGTTTAAATAATTCTAAAGCCATTCGTTTGGGTAAACCACACTCATCAATATTTAAGTTTGGACCAACCACAATAACCGAACGTCCAGAATAATCAACACGCTTACCTAACAAATTCTGACGGAAACGGCCTTGTTTGCCTTTTAAAATATCAGCCAAAGAACGCAATTGCCGGCGTTGTCCGGTAGAAGCAGCAACAGTTTTAGCATGACGGGCGTTATTATCAATTAAAGCATCAACTGCTTCTTGCAACATTCTTTTTTCATTTCTACAAATTACTTCTGGCGCGTTTAATTCAGTTAATCTTTGCAGACGATTATTACGGTTAATAACGCGGCGATATAAATCATTCAAATCAGAAGTGGCAAAACGTCCGCCATCTAAAGCCACCATCGGACGCAAATCCGGAGGAACTACAGGTAAACATTTCATTACCATCCACTCAGGACGGATTTCATTCATTAACAAACTCTTCAAAAGTTTTTTGCGGCGGATAATTTTTTCCAATTTTGCGCCTTTAACTTTTTGTTGTTCTTCTGTCAAACGATTATAAGTTTCCTGTAAATTAACCCGAGACAATAAATTATAAACCGCTTCAGCGCCAATTGACGCTTCAAACAAATGTCCATAGCGCAATGACATTTCTTGATAACGATTTTCTGAAACAATTCTTAAAACCTGCAATTCTTTTAACTCTTTGTCGGCTTGCTGAAAATCAGCTTCTAAAACTTTTATTTTTCTTGTTCCTTCTTCTTGAATTTTGTCCCAAGCTTCCTGACCAAGTTTTTTGTCTGTAGCCGCCTTAATAGCTTGAGCAGTTTCATTTTCAATCTGTTTTTTCTTACTTTTAAATTCTTGTCGTAACAAATCAAAAGCTTGTTTCTTTCCTTCTTCGTCAACATGAGTAATTATAAAGCTGGCAAAATAAATAACTTTTTCCAAAGCTTGAGCGGACAAATCCAAAACTAAACCGATTTTTGACGGCACTGAACGAAGAAACCAAATATGAGCTACTGGTGTAGTCAATTCAATATGTCCCATTCGTTCACGGCGTACCAAAGAAGTGGTCACTTCTACCCCACACTTATCACAAACAATTCCTTTGTAACGAATTTTTTTATATTTACCGCAATAACATTCCCAATCTTTGGTAGGACCAAAAATTTCTTCAGCAAACAAACCGCCTTTTTCCGGTTTTTGAGTACGATAATTAATGGTTTCCGGTTTACGAACTTCACCAAAAGACCAATGACGGATAACTTCTGGAGAAGCGATTTTGAGACGAATGGCGTCAAAATCTATGGTTGGACGATTTTCTCTAAATAACATATAAGAAGAATATTAAATTATTTTATTTAGAAGGATTTTCTTCAGTTTTTTTTTCAAGCGTAGTATCAATTAATCCCGCATCATCATCTTTTTTTTGTTCAACAACCGTTTCTGTCGCCACATGATATTCACCGTTTTCTCCTTGTTTCAACAATTCAACATCTAATCCAAGACCTTTCATTTCACGAACTAACACATTAAATGATTCTGGAATATTTACATTTTTAATATCTTCACCTTTAATAATCGCTTCGTAAGCTTTAGAGCGACCCGGCACATCATCGGATTTAATGGTTAAAATTTCCTGTAAAATATGAGCGGCACCATAAGCTTCCAAGGCCCAAACTTCCATTTCGCCAAAACGCTGTCCACCGAATTGAGCACGTCCACCCAACGGCTGTTGAGTAATCAAACTGTAAGGACCAATAGATCGTTGGTGGATTTTATCTTCAACCATATGATTTAGTTTAAGCACATAGCTATAGCCAACAGTCACCTTATGATCAAACGGTTCACCCGTACGGCCATCATATAAAACAGACTGGCCATCAGACGAAAATCCGGCTTTAACTAACTCTTCTTTAATTTGATCTTCGTTCAATCCATTGAAAGGCGGGGTGGCAACACGATAACCCAAAGCGTTAGCGGCCAATCCCAAATGATTTTCCAACAACTGTCCAAGATTCATACGAGAAATAACACCGAGTGGGGACAAAATTATATCAACAGGAGTACCATCTTCCAAAAACGGCATATCCTCGGCTGGGACAACCCTGGAAATAACACCCTTGTTACCATGTCGACCTGACAATTTATCACCAACCTGAACTTTTCTCATATCAGCCACACGAACGCGAACTTGTTTAATAACACCTGGTTCTAATTTATCACCATTCTCAGACGAAAATACTTTCACATCAACAACTTTTCCATGTTCTCCGTGTTCAAGGTATAAAGAAGAATCACGAACATCTCTAGCTTTTTCACCAAAAATCGCTCGCAATAATCTTTCTTCGGCACTCAATTCAGTCTCTCCTTTCGGAGTGATTTTACCAACCAAAATATCACCAGATTTAACTTCGGCGCCAACACGAACAATGCCTTCGCTGTCTAAATTTTTTAATTTTTCTTCACTGACATTCGGAATATCTGATGTTACCAATTCCGGACCGAGTTTGGTTTCACGAACATCAACTACATAATCTTCAATATATATAGAACTGAAACGATCTTGCTTGACAACACGATCAGATAAAATAATCGCATCTTCATAATTATATCCATCCCAAGACAAATAAGCGACTAAAATATTTTGTCCTAAAGCCAATTCTCCGTCACGAATACACGGACCATCTGTTAATGGTTGGCCTTTTTTAACTTTATCACCAATATTAACAACTGGATGTTGGTTAACACAAGTGGCGGCATTAGAACGTAAAAATTTATTTAAATTATAAACACACTTCTCTCCTTTTTTATCAACCACAGCAATCTGATGTCCTGATAATTCAACCACTTCACCTTCAATTTCCGATTTAATAATATAACCGGTATTGTCGGCCACAGCTCTTTCAACACCTGTACCAACCAATGGCGGCTCAACTTTAATACATGGCACGGCTTGCCGCTGCATATTTGTGCCCATCAAAGCACGCGTAGCATCATCGTGTTCCAAAAAAGGAATTAAAGCGGTGGCCAAACTGATAATTTGACTAGTGGACACATCAACATAATCTACCGCATTTGATTCAACAGTGCCTGGTTTTCCATAAATACGAGCCGAAACCATATCCTGAATGAAATATCCGTGGTCATCAATTTTAACCGTGGCCGGCGCAGTAACAGTCTTTTCTTCTCTGAAAGAATTAAGATAAACAACTTCATTGGTAACACGAGGTTTAACCTGAATCATTTCTTGTTTAGTTGAAGAAAGTTTTTTAGCTATATCTTTAGTAATGACGGTTCCGTCTTTAACACCACCAACATCGCCATGTAAAATTTCATCAACTAACAAGTTCGGATCGTTAGCCACTTCTTTTAAAACTTTTCTATAAGGAGTTTCAATAAAACCCAATTCATTAACACGAGCAAAACTGGCCAGGTGATTAACTAAACCAATGTTCGGACCTTCCGGAGTAGCAATCGGACAAATACGTCCATAATGAGTATTGTGCACATCACGAACTTCAAAACCGGCTCTATCGCGAGACAAACCTCCTGGACCCAAAGCGCTTAAACGTCTCTTGTGTTCCAGTTCTGATAAAACATTAATCTGATCCATGAATTGGGATAATTGCGAACTCATAAAAAATTCACGGATGGCGCTGATTACCGGACGAGCATTGATTAATTTGTTCGGAGTTAATTGTTCCAATTCATAAGTACTCATTCTGTCTTTTATTACACGCTCCATTCTGGCCAAACCAACACGAAAACGATTTTGGATTAATTCACCGACCGCGCGAATGCGGCGATTACCCAAATGATCAATATCATCAGGATCTTCCTGTGTAACATTTAATCTGATAACTTCTTTAACTACTTGTAATAACTTTTCAGGAGATAAAACACGATTTTCTTTTTTAGAAAAATCTTCCGGCGAATAACCCATATCAAACTTGGTGTCAAACTTATAAACACCGACCGGACCCAAATCATACCGATCGAAATTAAAAAACATGGCATGAATCAAACTCTTAGCATTATCAGCTGTAGCCAAATCACCAGGACGAATTTTTTTATAAACTTCAATTAACCCCTCGTCAACAGTTTTGGCCAAATCTTTTTTCAAAGTCGAATCAATATAATCAATGTTCGGATGAATATTTACATCTTTTAAAAGATCGGTTATTTTTTCATTATCTTCATAACCAAAAGCGCGCATCAAAGAAGTGATGGCCACCTTACGCTTACGGTCAATTTTAACCCAAAGAGTATTATTTTGGTCAGTTTCAATTTCTAACCAAGCGCCACGATTGGGAATAATTTTAGCACCATAATATCGGCGTCCACGAACATTTTCGGCAGTAAAGAAAACTCCTGCTGAACGAATAAGTTGAGAAACAACCACACGCTCAATACCATTAACAACAAAAGTTCCGCGCTGTGTCATTAACGGTAAATCACCCAAATAAATTTCTTGCGTTTTGGACTGTTTTGTATTCTTGTTATACAAACGAGCATTTACTCTCAGTGGCGCTTCAAAAGTTAAATTACGAGTTCGGCACACCATTTCATCAAATTTCGGTTCATCTAAATAATAGTCTTCCAAATAAAGCTCTAAATTACGGTCAGTAAAATCTGTAATCGGCGAAACTTCCTCAAACAATTCTTTAATGCCGTATTTCAAAAACCAATTATAAGAATTGAGTTGCAATTCCACTAAATTTGGAAAAGGAGCAGCATCAAGATTTTTTGTAAAAAATTTTCGTTGCGTATTTTTAATCGCGTTTGCTTTATAAGTAGCCATAATTTTTAAAAAAATTAATTATTTTTTAAAATATATAAATTGAATTTTTTTAACAATTTTCTTTTCACTCGTGTCGCTGCGTAAACAAAAAACCTCCCCGTTCAATTTGGGCAGTTAAAAAATAGTAATATTCAGTTGTTTAGCAAGGTGAGCATGAAATTGTTTTTACCTTGCGCGTAGCTCAAAAAGGATATTTTGGCCACACTTTAGGCTTATTTTAGGCAAAAAAACGCCTTAGCCGAATGTCCAAACAGGACATTGTTTTATATAGTAAGATAATTCTACACTAAAAAAATGATTTTGTCAACTAAAAAGCAAGTCAAAAACCTTTTGTCAAGACACTGTAAAATTTGGCTTAAATAAGCGATTTTTATTTTATCATCAACAAGTTATCCACAGTTATAAAAAATTACTTGCAAATTATACTTGTCCACACAATCTTAAAAATGTGGTATAATAACACTGGTAATTAATTTTTTCGCTTAACAAAGCCAAAAAAAGAAATTGAACCAGCATTTTTTCATTTTTTGACAAAAATGCGTTTAAACCGTTAAAATTTATTAATATATTTTATCTCTATCAAGCTGCGGTGGGGTTGATGCGTTAACGAATTGGATTTTAAAAATACTCTCTCCTTTCCCTAATAACATCATGTTATTTTGGAAAAAAATTTTTGAGACTCATTTCGCCTTTTAGCATGCTACTCCTTCGCAGCTTAATGGGGATAAAAATCCCGCCTTGACGGCGTATTTTTTTACAAAAAACCACCTCGAAAAACGAGGTGGTATGTAGTTAAAAAGAACAAAAAATTTAGTTTTCCGTATCGCGCTGGGAATGTTTTTCCCGGCGTCGATACTTAGACTTATCGCGATGCCGCCCTCCACGACCCAACTGATTAATAGCTGTGTCCGGCAAACGCGGCATAATCGGCAACTCCTGCTTCTTCTTTTTCTTGTGTTTCTTGCTCATTTGGAACACTCCTTGTTTAATTGAAAGAACGAAATACTGTAGCATGTTTTTAAAGCCTTGTCAACAATTGTTTACATAATAAAACTATGCTAAAATATCTTTATTATAAAACTATGGCAAGAACCTACAAGAATAGAAAAAATGGACATAATTTTCCCAGTTTAAATCCGCAAATCAGCCGCGGATTATTAGCTATTTTTTTATTTATTTTAAGTGGCATTGCCATTTTGAGTTTTTTCTCCATGGCTGGTGTAGTCGGACAGTTTGTTGATTCATTATTAGCTATCACTTTCGGACAAGTTCGTTATGTATTTCCAATAATTCTTATTGTTTTGGCAATACTGATTGTAAAGGATTTTGAATATGATTATCGGTCTACTCATTTATTCGGCGCAATTTTATTTTTCTTAAGTTTCAATGGTCTGGTTCATTTACAAAAACCATTTGAACAACTTTACGACTTAGCTATACAAGGAAACGGTGGTGGACTATTTGGACTGGCTTTATCGTGGCCTCTTTTAAAATATGTCGGTTATTGGGGTGGCTTGTTAATTCTAGCCGGCATACTTTTGATTTCTTTAATTTTTCTTTTTAACACATCTCTAGCCGCCATGGTAGGAATGAATAAAAAAATATTCTTGGCTTTTGGTTGGGTTGGACGACAAATTATTGGTTTTTTCTCACTCTTTAAGAAAAAACCTTCCTCTTTGCGCATGGAAATCAAGGGGGAATATACTTCTCCCGACGATGATGAAAAAGAGGATATTAAAAAAGACGACGAGGAACAAGAAGAGCGTCGCATTTTTCACAAAAAAAACTTAAATAAAAATGATACGGAAGAAAAAATAGAAGATAAAGATGCTATTAGTTTTAAACAACCTAATAAAATAGATTATCGACTGCCACCACTAGATTTGCTTGGTGTTTCCAAAACCAAACCATCCGCCGGCGATATTGAACAAAACGCCGCAATAATTAAAGATACTCTGCATAATTTTGGCATTGAGGTGGAAATGGGTGAAATACGAGTCGGTCCGACTGTCAGTCAATATTCTTTGGCGCCAGCTAAAGGAATAAAATTAACCAGGATAACCAGCTTAAGCAATGATTTTGCTTTAGCTTTAGCGGCACACCCAATTCGTATTGAAGCGCCAATTCCGGGCAAATCATTGGTTGGCATAGAAGTGCCAAATCAAAAAATTGCTACTGTCATGTTGCGCGAACTGTTGGAAAGTCCTGAATTCAAACATCGTGAACATAACTTAATGATGGCTTTGGGTAAAGATGTGGCAGGAAAAGTTTGGTGCGCTGATTTACCTAAAATGCCTCATCTTTTAATCGCCGGTTCAACCGGTTCCGGAAAAACGGTTTGTATTAACACCATAATTTTGAGCTTGATTTATCAAAACACGCCAGAAACTTTGCGTTTTATTATGGTAGATCCAAAACGAGTTGAATTGACTCTTTATAATGGTATACCCCACTTATTAACCCCTGTTATTACTGATCCGGCAAAAACGGTTAGTGCCTTGCGTTGGACAATGGCAGAAATGGATCGTCGTTTTGATGTTTTGGCTGGCTCAGCCACTCGCGATATTCATTCTTACAATAAAACCGCCAAACAACCAATGCCTCATATTGTTTTTATTATTGATGAATTAGCTGATTTAATGTCTACAGCAGCAAGTGAAGTAGAAGGCGGAATTATTCGTATTGCTCAAATGGCCCGCGCTGTCGGCATTCATTTGATTGTTGCCACCCAACGTCCGAGTGTTGAGGTAATTACAGGCTTAATGAAAGCCAATATTCCAGCTCGAATTGCATTTTCTGTCGCTTCAATTATTGATTCTAGAACTATTTTAGATTGTCCCGGAGCGGAAAAATTACTCGGCCGAGGAGATATGCTTTATCTAACCGCAGAACTTTCAAAACCAAAACGTTTACAAGGTGCTTATGTTTCTGAAGATGAAATGAAAAAAATTGTTGATTATGTTAAAGGCGATGAACCGCCACAATATGATGACTCTATTGTTAATAAAAACTCATCTCCGTCAGGAACTTTAAATTTATTTGGCGGTTATAATGATGATCATGATCCATTTTTTGAAGAAGCTAAAAAAATTATTTTGGAATCCGGCAAAGCCAGCGCTACACTTCTGCAACGCCGAATGAAAGTTGGTTACGCTAGAGCGGCGAGATTACTTGACGAGCTTGAAGAAGCTGGTATAGTAGGGCCGGCGGATGGCGCCAAACCACGCGAGGTTTTTACCGAACATTTACGTCCTGAAATTGATCAAGAATTACCACTTGAAGAACAAACAATGGACGCGGGCGGAACTGTATTTGACGAAAATCAAAAAGAGGAGGAAAATATTAATAATGAAAATCTTAATAGTGAAGAAACTGATAAAAGTGAAGTTGATGAAAACGAAACTGATGATGAATTAACAGAATCAACGGAAAAATCTGAATGATAAATTAAAAAATACTTTAAACTTTGAAATCTCGTGTCAACTTTTTCGTTTAAAAAATTAACCTCGCCAATCAGGCTTGGGTCGCGCTTTAAAACCGCTCGTGAAGAGTGGAAATTAAGTTTTGCTAATGTTGCGTCAGCTACCCGCATTCCTTTGAAATATCTTGAACTGATTGAAAACAATACTTTCAACGAATTACCCAATGCTAAAGCATATCGTTTGGGCTACATAAGAGAATACGCGGAATTTTTAAAACTTGATCCGGAACAAATAATAAATCAATTTATACAGGAAAACGGTTTAAAAGATATATCGGCACTTCACCCAAACAAAGTTATTGGCAACACATCTTTTTATTCAGTTTCCATTTGGGCAAGAAACATTTTGGCTGCCGTCTGCGTTGTGTTGGTTTTTGGTTATTTAACTCTTCAAGTTAAACATATTTTAGAACCACCTCGTTTGGTTTTACTTGATCCAAGTGAAGGTTTGGTCACTAATCAATTAAACGTGGTTGTGCGTGGCGAAACAGACACCGAGTGTCAATTAACGATCAACGGCATGGAAACTATGTTGAATGAAAAAGGACAATTCCAATCAGAAATTGATTTGGCTAACGGAGTTAACACACTGGTAGTTTCTGCCACAAAAAAACACGGAAAAACGAATACTGTCACACGGCATATTATTGTTAAAAATACGCAATTTTCCAAACTAATTGAATCTTTCAATACAACTAATTAATTTATTAATAAAATAATATGGCAAAACAAAACCCTGAAGATTCCAAAAATAAACTAAAAGCGGCCGAAAGCGCGATTGAACAAATCAAAACAAAATTCGGTGACGGCGCAATAATGACATTTGGCGAAGCAAAAACCATGCAGGTGGATGCTGTACCGACAGGATGTTTATCTTTAGATATTGCTTTGGGTGTTGGCGGTGTACCGCGTGGCCGAGTGGTTGAAATCTATGGACCGGAAGCTAGCGGAAAAACCACCTTAGCTCAGCACATTGTGGCTGAAGTGCAAAAACTAGGCGGTATTGCAGCTTTTGTTGATGCTGAACACGCGCTTGATCCTGAATATGCTAAAAAAATCGGAGTAAAAGTTGATGAACTTTTAATCTCTCAACCTGATACGGGTGAACAAGCTTTGGATATTGTAGAAACTCTTGTCCGATCAAATGCTGTTGATGTAATTGTAATAGATTCGGTGGCGGCTTTGGTGCCAAAAGCAGAAATTGACGGTGACATGGGTGATTCACATATGGGTTTACATGCCCGATTAATGTCTCAAGCGCTTCGCAAGTTAACGGGTATTATCAGTAAATCAAAAACCGTAGTAATTTTTATCAATCAGACCAGAATGAAAATTGGCATCGTGTTTGGAAATCCTGAAACTACTACCGGCGGTATGGCTTTAAAATTTTATTCCTCAGTTCGTATTGAAATTCGCCGCGCCGCTCAAATCAAACAGGTAGATAAAATAATCGGCAACCGTGTAAAAGTAAAGATTGTAAAAAACAAAGTCGCGCCACCTTTCCGTACTTGTGAATTTGATATTATGTACAGTGAAGGAATTTCTATTCCTGGCGATACCTTGGACACCGCCGTGCTTTACAAAATAGTTGATAAAAAAGGAAACAGCTATTCTTTCGGCGAAGAAAAATTGGGAGTCGGGCGCGAAGCTGCCAAGCGATATTTAAAAGATACACCAAAAACTTTAAAGACCATTCGGACTGAAGTTTTGAAAGCGGTGGAAAAAGGCGAATTGGCTGATTCTGCCAGACTAAACGACGAGGTTCCTCCTGTTGAGTAAAATATCTTTAAAAAATCCTCGGTTTTAAGCCGAGGATTTTTTTATCATACAATACATTATCTTGACAAAACTTTAAAATTATGTTATGTTATCCTGTTCTTTAAACATTCAACCAAAAAAAGGGAGAAAAACAATGACAAAAGAAAAGGAACTTCATACCCACCCGAAAAATCCAAACGAAAAAATTTTTGGCCAACGGCTACAAGCGGGTGACATCGTCGAAGAAGACGATGTCTATGATTCAAGTTCTGGTAAATGGGAGGTGTGTCCCTGTCCGGGTCTCACTCTGCAGGAAAGTGTTAATACCTACTGGGTACGACCTGATGGCATAACCGCCGAACAGAAGCGACACGAACGACTCGCCGCCGCCAACAAGTAGTTTTCCTCGTTTTTTTAAAATACAAACCGCCCCAAAAATCGGGGCGGTTTTTTAATTTTTATTATTTCCACACTCCGAAAATTTTTGTTCCGCACTCCAAACAATTCCCATCTTTCATTTTATAAACAGTAATTTTATATCCGTCGCGGTCAATTAAAATTTCACCGCACTTCGGACAAACAGTTTGTCCGTATTTCTGATTATCAATATTTCCCAGATAAACATATTTTAACCCAACCCGCTTACCAATCTCATAAGCCTGTATTAATTTTTCCTCTGCTGTCGGCCCAACATCAGTCATTTTGTAAGTCGGATAAAAAGCCGACAAATGCCAAGGAATATCAGGTGAAATATTTTTTATAAACTCAGCAATTTGAGTGATTTCCTTTTCCGAATCATTTTTATCCGGCACCAATAAAGTGGTAATCTCCAGCCATTTTTTTCTCCGATAAATTTCCTTAATCGTTTTCGTTACAGGTGTCAATTCGCCCTGACAAACTTCCTTATAAAAATCCTCGCTGAACGCTTTTAAATCTATGTTATACGCGTCAATCCATTTGTCCAAATATTCCAAGGCCTCATTTGTTTCATAACCGTTAGAAACAAAAACACCTTTCATTTTATATTTCTTTGCCAATTTCATCGTTTCAACCGCGTATTCAGAAAAAATTGTCGGTTCATTATAAGTGAAGGCAATGGAAGGAATTTTTTTTATATGGCAATATTCCACTATTTTTTCCGGGGTTAAATCATGACTTAAACCGAGTGTTTCATCTTGAAAACCTGATAAGATTTGAGAAATTTCAAAATTCTGACAAAACTCGCAGCGCAGATTGCAACCGATTGTTCCTAAAGAAAATATTTTGCTACCTGGTAAAAAATGATAAAGTGGTTTTTTTTCAATCGGATCAACTTGAGAAGCGATGGCCTTGTTTTGAACCAAAAGATAAAGCTTGCCATTGGTATTTTTTCTCACACCGCAAAAACCGCTTTGTCCGTCAGATATTTTACAACGCCGAATACAAGCAGCGCATTCCACAATATTATTTTTTAATTTTTTATACAAAATCGCTTCTTTCATATCTTTATATATTAACAAAATAACCTTAATTTTTCAATTTATAAAAATAATTAATTGACAAGAATAATTTTTAAATATAAACTATGTGGTAGTTCTTTAAGCCAATCGTCACATAAATGGGAATATAAAAATGCCGAATAAAAAAGATTTAAAAAAATCTAATGATAAAATTTATCTGATAGTGATTACTGTTACCGTTACACTCATTATAAGCTTTGAACCCTTGCAAAAGATCCTCGGAAATACCGCTGTCGGATGTACCTATATCATTATGATAATTTTTATTCTCATTTTCACGCATTTCGTGGGTAAAAATAATTAACCCAAAATTAAAAGTCCCGCACAAACGGGACTTTTTTAAATTTAATTTTAAAAAATAATTTTTAAAAAAAACAATTCTTACCTGCCAAATATCCCGTACTCCAACAAATTTGGAGGTTAAATCCTCCCGTTCGTCCATCTGCACTGATTATTTCCCCAGCAAAAAATAAATTATCTATTATTTTTGACTTCATTGTTTTATTGTTTATTTCTTTTAGGGAAACTCCGCCTTTTGTTACCATTGCTAAATCAAATCCACATAATTCCTCAACTGTAATTTCAATATTTTTTAAATAAACCGCTATTTTATTTATTTCTTTTTTAGTAATATTGATAATCTGTTTATCAGTTTTTAAATTCAGATTTTCCAACAAAGCCACAGCAAATCTATTTGGCACAAAATCAGACAATAAACTCTTGATGGATTTCTTTGGATTTTGATTTATCTTATCTTGGATTTTTTTATTTAAAAATTCTAAATTTAAACTTGGAAAAATATCTAAACTTAGTTTTACCGCGCCTTGCTTCAACAAACCGCCAACTCTTCCACTTATATTTAAAATAGCTGGCCCGCTTGCGCCAAAGTGGGTAAACAATATGTCTCCTGTTTCTTTAAAATAACGCTTGTTATTTTGACAAACAATTATTTTAATATTTTTAAACACTAATCCCTGCAACTTCTTTACCCAATCCTCTTTTATTTTTATTGGCACTAAAGCAGGCAAGAGCTCGTCTACAGTATGTCCAAAATCTCTTATCCACTTAAATCCATCACCTGTAGAACCGGTCATTGGATAAGACTTGCCACCTGTACAAAAAATATATTTTTCGGCAATTATGCTTTTGTTTTCCACTACTAATTTTTCGATTTTATTTTTTTTAAAAACAATTCTTGACACTCGGGAATTTAAGCAAATACTGACTTTATTTTTTGATAAATATTTTTCTAACGCATTTAAAACATCACTTGACCTTTCACTTATCGGAAAAACTCGTCCATCATTTTCGATTTTAGTTTTAACTCCTAATCTGTTAAAAAAATTAATAACTTTTTTAGGTCCAAAAACAAAAAATGCGTGAAACAAAAATTTTCCGTTTTCACCGTAATTTTCAACCAATTTCCTTAAATTAAATTCTGCGTTGGTTATATTACACCTGCCATTGCCGGTCAACAAAAGCTTTTTGCCCGGCTTTGTATTTTGGTCTATTAATATAACTTTGGCGCCAAATTCAGCAGCCGCTCCGGCTGCCATTATCCCAGCGGGTCCAGCCCCAACAACGGCAACATCAAATTTATTTTCTTCTGCCATAATTAAATTTATTTGACGGTCTTTTTTTGTAAAAAGTATTCATTTGACGATTTAATTCAAATGATAAATCCGGTAATTTTGAGATAGGCAAATAAAGCCTGGTTAATTTTTCAATTTCTCTGACTTTGGATCCTTGGTCTGACAAAACAAATGAAATGGCTCTACCCGCCATACCAGCTCTGCCTGTTCTTCCAATACGATGAACATAATCTTCCGGATTTTCCGGAAGATCAAAATTAATAACAACTTCAATACCTTTAACATCTATGCCACGTGAAGCTATGTCAGTTGCCACAAGCACCCGATATCTACCACACTTAAACCCTTCCAACGCCTCTCTTCTTTGAGAGAGTGACCTGTTTGAATGAATTTCTACCGCAGAAATTCCAACTCTGCGCAAACTGTCACATATTTTCTTTGCACCAAATTTAATTCTTACAAAAACCAAAACACTTCCCTTATATTCTTCAAGTAATTTCCTTAAAAGTGGTAATTTTTGATCTTTTTTTACAACAAATAACTCATGCTCAATATTTTCAGCAGTGGTTCCGGCCAAAGCTATCTCCACCCTCACAGGAAGCTTCATATGATTACTGGCAATTTTTACAATGCCATCCGGCATTGTTGCGGAAAATAACATTGTTTGTCTGTCTTTAGGTATCACTTGTAAAATTTTATTTATCTGCGGAGCAAAACCCATATCAAACATTCGGTCGGCCTCATCTAAAACCAAAATCGAAACATCAGACAAATTTAAAGTTCTTTTCTCAATATGATCAATAATCCTTCCTGGTGTACCAATAATAATATGGGGATTATTGCGTATATTTTTTATTTGTTGATAAATAGGATATCCGCCAATCAATACTGCTGATTTAATACCAAAATTTCTCCCTATTTTTTGTATTGATTCATTAACTTGTAAAGCCAACTCACGAGTCGGCAGTACTATTAAACCTTTTCCTTTTCCCAATTTTAAAATCTGTTGAATTAAAGGAATGCTAAAAGCTAATGTTTTTCCAGTGCCTGTCTGGGCTATACCAATAACATCTTTACCCTCATTGGCTACCGGAATTGCCTTATGCTGTATTGAGGTTGGAATTTTAAATCCCAATTTTAAAAGTATATCAAGAATCTTGGGGGCTATCCCAAGACCGCCAAAAGTCATCTCTGTTTCACTGGTTAAAATTGTTTTTGAAATATTTTCCGACAAATCTTTGTTTTTCATGTTTTAATATTATCTTTCTATAAAAATTTACCCCCGCAAAGCAGGGATGGATTTTAAAGCGGAAGGGGTGGGATTCGAACCCACGGTCCACTTTCATGGACGACAGTTTTCAAGACTGTTGCCGTAAACCGCTTGGCTACCCTTCCTAAATTAATTATTATAGATGATTGAGCGGAGAGGGTGGGATTCGAACCCACGGTCCCTTGCGGGACACGGCTTTTCGAGAGCCGCACTTTCGACCACTCAGACACCTCTCCTTTGCGCTTCACTTCTGTCTAATTACAGACATCTCTACCCATCGGTAAACAGATTAGCATAATTTAACAAAAAAATCAAGCTTATTAATAAGTTGAAAATTACTCAATACCAAACAGACTTGCTAAAAAAATAATTGCGATACCTACTAACAAAAAAATAAAATCAACTAAAAATTTCTTTAAACCCACACTTTTGCGTAATTCAGGCAACAAATCACTCACTGCGATATAAATAAAACCCCCAGCAGCTAATGGCAACAAATATTTTTCAATTCCTGTTGAAAATTGAGACACAGTCCAACCAACCAAACCGCCGATTACAGTTGTTAAGGCGGCTAAAAAATTAAAAAGTAACGCCCGACTCTTTTTAAAACCAGCGTAAAGCAAAACACCAAAATCTCCCATTTCCTGCGGTATTTCATGCAACCCCATAGCCACCGCCGTAATAAGACCGAGTTTGATATCAACAACAAAAGCTCCGGCAATTACCAAGCCATCAATAAAATTGTGTACTGAATCACCCAACAAATTCATATAGCCGATTGATGGGGCATGCGTGTCACAAACCAAACCTTTATGACAGTGTCGCCAGTGCAGTATTTTTTCTATTAATAAATAAAAAACAATGGCAGACAAAACTATAATAAAAAATATTTTTGGAGATAACAATTCAACACCCTCGGGCATTAAATGAAGAAAAGCGCCACCAAGTAAAGCGCCGGAAGAAAGCGCCACCAATCTGGTTAATATTTTGTTCAAAAAAGCATCTTTTAAACTCAAAGTTAATATACCAATTAAAGCACAAGAACTTATAACAAGCGTACTGCCAACTATCCAACATAGGGTATACATATATACTACTTTTTTAAATTTAATAATTTTTTAATTTTGGGCAATATTTTTTGGGTAGCTTTTTCTCCAACAGTAATAATTTTATTTCCAACCAAAAAATCATACCCGTTAATTTGTCCAACAGTAGGAGTAATTACCACATCAGCTGATCGTGAATCGCGTTCAGCCAATTGATAACGCAGAAGTTTAATGGTCTGAAAAGCGGTTTCTCCAAGGCTTAATTTTTCTTTTTTGTGTGAAAAATAATCATCATCTAAATTTACTGCGATCACTATTTCAGCACCACTTCGTTTAAGGGGTTGAATCGGCACAGGCATTGAAAGAGAACCGTCTACCAAAGATTTTCCGTCTTTTTTAATTGGCTGAAATATCAAAGGAACTGCGCTTGAAGCCATAATCGCCTCTATTAAATCACCTTTGTTCATAATAACCGATTTACCTGTCAACAAATCAGTTGCCACCGCCGTTAAAGGAATTTTTAAATCTTTAAAGGTGCTTTTTTCTCCTAAAAATTTAGTTAAAAATTTTTTTATTTTTTCACCACGCAAAAACCCCTGTGTCAAAGAAGGATCAAGTAAAGACAAAAATAATCGCCAATCGGCGGTGGTAATTATTTTTTCCAATTCATTTGCGTTACGTATTGCCGCATATAATGCGCCTATAATTGAACCAATACTCGTTCCTGAAATAAAATCAATCGGAATATTATTCCGCTCTAAAACTTTTAAAACTCCGATATGAGCCAACCCTCTTGCACCACCGGCGCCAAGCGCTAATCCAATTTTTAATTTTTTCTTTTCTTTTGACACAATTTTAAAGTTAGACGCTGTTTAAATTTTATGTTATTATAACACAAAATTAAACTTTTACCATATATAAACCTTTCCATTTTAACATATCATTTATTACTTAAGTAAGTGTGCGATAAAAAAATGATTTATGCCTATTAATATACTTTTACTTGCATATCTTGTCTGTTTCATTTTCTTGGCTTGGAAAAATTTTCGTTTAGCTATTGGTTGGCTTATTTTATGTTTACCAGCTTATCTTATCCGATTTAACTTTGGGCCATTACCCAGTACTTTGTTGGAAATCAATTTTGCCGTAATTTTTATTATTTGGCTGATACGTTATTTTAAAACAGATTGGTTAAATATTAAATCTACCATAAAACAAAACAAAACAATCTTCGTTTTTGTTGGTTTTTTTTTATTATCAACTATTGTCAGTATTTTTTGGGGCGCTTGGGACGACCCGGTTTTCTCTCGTTCAATTTTAAAAGCTACAGGTATTTGGCGCGCTTATTTTTTAGAACCTTTATTATTGTTTTTTGTTTTAATTGGACGTAATGGAGACAGTACAACAAATAAATCAAAAATCAAAAGTAATGATTTGGTAAAATTTTTAGTTATTTCTGGTTTAAGTGTCGGTTTGCTGGCTATTGTTCAAAAAATAACCGGCTATCTTTATTCGCCAAGCTTATGGGATGACGTTTTAAACGGACGAGTAACATCTTTTTTTACTTCACCAAATGCCATCGGTTTATATTTGTCACCACTAGTAGCACTGTTGGCAATATTATTATTAAAAAGAAAAGAAGAAAAATTTAATTTTCTAAAAATCACACTTTATATATTATTGCTATTAATTATTTTAACAGCAATAATTTTCAGTTTTTCACAAGGCGCTTGGGTAGCATTGGGTGTGGCTTTTGTTTTTTGCGCTATTATTTTTGGTTATAAAAAAATTGCCATATTTACTATTATGACAGCCGTTATTATGGCGTGGACAATTCCTTCACTTAAAGAAGCGGTGACTTTTAATGATCAAGCGGGGCGCAATCGCTTAGAATTATGGAAATATTCAGCTGAATATTTAACAACTTCACCGACAAATTTTATTTTTGGATCAGGCTTAAGACAATTTTTTAATGAAGTACAGAGACCGCACTATGACGTAAAAAAAATGGAACGCCTCATATATCCCCACAACTTACTTTTAAATTTCTGGCTGGAAACAGGCTTACTTGGAATGATTTCGTTTGTTGGAATTTTAATTTGCGCGAGTTCATTATCTATTCTTCTGTGTAAAAAAAATTTAATGTTAGGTGCGGGTTTTTTGTTGGCTCTGCTTATTATTTTTATTCATGGCCTGGTTGATGTCCCCTATTTTAAAAATGATTTGTCTATGATATTTTGGATAATTATCGCTTCTATACTAATGACCAAAAGTCAGCCTGAAAAATAATAATTATGTTTTTTTATTATTTTTATTCAATAATTACCGCTCCGGGTGTAGTCATTCACGAATTAAGTCACACTATTTTTTGCCTGCTGTCTGGAGTAAAAATATATAAAATAAATCTTTTCAAATTCGGACGAATCGCCGGCTATGTTGTGCACGACGAACCCAAGAAAGTTTACCAAAGCTTCCTGATTTCTTTCGGACCATTATTTATTAATTCTTTTTTGGCCCTTTGTCTATTTTCACAAATTATTCCTCCTTATTTAAATTTGCTTAATATAATTTATTTTTGGCTTGGTGGAGCAATAGCTTTACATGCCATTCCCTCAACTGGCGACGCGCAAGCGCTATTCAAAGCGACTAATCACGGATTTTGGAAAAATCCAACAGTACTCATCATTTATCCTTTTATTTTGTTGCTTTATATTTTAAATTTTTTTAGACGACTCCATTTAGATATTATTTATTTTATTCTTTTACTTTGGTTGGGAAATATTTATTTAAAATAAAACCCCCGATTTAAATCGGGGGTTTTATTTTAAATTTTCTTGTCTGGCGGCAAATCATGTGAATGAATTTTAACCCATCTATTATCATCAATCACAAAAACAATTAAAACTAAAATACTTACTATTACGGCCATCAAATAAAAACCAAGACCAATGGCCATACCAATGGCAGCGGATATCCACAAGCCAGCAGCAGTAGTTAAACCAATTGTTCTGTCTTCCCGATGCAAAATTACACCGGCACCCAAAAAACCGATACCGGTAATAACTTGAGCGGCAATACGAGCCGGATCTTTATCAAAAGCTAAAACCGACAAAACAGTAAACAAAGTTGAACCTGCGGTCACCAAAGCATAAGTTCGAGTACCCGCATCTTTGCCACGTATTCCTCTTTGCCAACCAATAATGCCGCCCAAAATAATTGCGGCCAAAACCTGTCCAATCGGATAAAGTTGCGGTAAAAAACTTTGAAAATCAAAATCCATATAAAAACAATTAAAAATGATAATTTATATAATTATATAATATAAAAATTATTAAAACAAGAGATAACTGAAAATTGACTTTTATAAAAAATTATGGTATATTGTTCTCAACTTTTTAATGGGCCGATAGCTCAGCTGGTAGAGCACCGCGTTTGCAACGCGGGGGTCCGGGGTTCGAATCCCCGTCGGTCCACAAAAATAAAAACCCCGCCTATTTAGTAGGCGGGGTTTAAATTTAAAAAGAACAAATTAGGACATTAAAATACTGGACGGTAGAAGTAAAGGTTCTGATCGGGGCACATCAAACCCCAACTCACAACATAGATTCTCTGCTTCTATAATCAAATCTTCCAAACTGATTTTAATTCCTTTAACCCAAAAATCCAAATTCTCCAAATTTAAACCGAACGGTTTCAATAAATCTGTGGTGGATTTAGAACCGCCGGCTCGCAAAAAATCAAGATACAACGGTTCAAAAGATGAACCGATAGCCGCGCGTTGAGCATACAAACTACTGGTCAACAAATCAGCAAAGGCATATCCATAAACATAAAATGGCCGATGAAAATGAGGAATGGTTGACCATAAATGATTGATGTTTTCATAAGTGAAAACTTCACCTTCTTGACCATAGAGTGATTTGGTGGTCTCAATCCAGATTGAATTAATTTCATGAACAGACAACCATCTTCTCGCTCCATGCAATCGTCGTTCAAAATTGGAAAAACCTATTTGGCGAACTATGGTATTGATAGTATCATTGATTCGTTCCATCAACAACTTCAACAGTCTTTTCTTGTCGCCGCTTTTTACCAATTCTGATTTAAATCTGTCGAAAACAAGCATCTCGCCAAAAGTCGAGGCTGTTTCACAAAGAGCTGTGGGAGAATGAGACATTAAAGTTCCTTGTGCGGCGCCAGACAATAAACCATGGACTGAATGTCCTAACTCGTGTGCCAAAGTCATCACATCGCGGCCAGAGCCGCGGTAATTCATTAAAGTAAACGACACGGGATAATTACCCGGCAAAACTGTAGACAAATTAAATGCCCCCGTGTGCTTGTTTGGCATAGCGACAGCATCAATTCTTCCATCCTTCAACATAGTCACAACCAATCCAGCCAAAGTCGGAGAAAAATCATTATAGGCAGACACCACCAAATTAAACGCTTGGTTGAAAGATATTTTTTTATCCTTACCTTTCAAACAAGAAATTGAGGCGTTGCGATCACTCCAACGAAGTGTTGGAATATTCATCAACAAACCTTTGAGACGATAGTACCGCTTCACCAACGGACTGGCAAACATTTTCGTTGCTATATGCAAATTATCAACTACGGCATCAGAAACGCCATTACTTCTGTTTTGAACAGACATTGGACTCTGGTAGCCGCGCTCTTTATCTTCAACTGCTTTTTCTCCAACAATAACATTAAGTGTCTGAGCGGAATAAGCGGCAAAAATTTTACCTAACTCATCATTAATTAATTTCAATGCAAGGGCTCGAACATCGGCACTGTGGTTATTTGATAAAACATAAAACATATCGGCAAGCGTAAGCTGTCTATGACAAAAATCAAACTTCAAATTTGCTTCCATTACTCCAAAAAACTCACTCCAGGTTTCCGAACCAAAAGATGAGCGCTTATTCAAAGCAATTTCTACTTCTTCAGAAAGCATATGCGATTTTTCAAGACGCATATCATTAATCATTGGCCGATATTTAGCAACAACCGCGTCGATCACGGTCAATTGATCAATTATTTCTTCTTCCATTGACACAACTTCAAAATCAAAAAAGGTCAAATATTCACTTGTTGCTTTTTGAAGAACTCGACTTACATTGTTTGATTTTGCAGAAACAGGAGTATCAGAAATATCCAAATTGTGTTTGAGCGACAAAAAACAATACAACTTGTTAAGCAAACAATTAATTTTGTCATAATCAACCAATGCCAATCCAAGCTTTGTGGAAAGTTGTCCTTTGTAATCAGTGTAAAAATTTTTCATCATTACTAAAACTAATTGAATATCAGCGTCAATCTGAGAATCATTAATGTCTTTGTAAAAGCAGCCAAGATTCCACCGCGCTTTTTTAACACCATACTTATCGCTTTTCTTGTCCATCTTTTTTATTCTCCTTGTTTGTGGATTTTTGAACATCCTAAATTGTAAGGAACATACCTAATTTTCTTTATCATCCGACAAAAACATAACTTTGTCAAGCGGGGTTGACATTTCTTAAAATTTCATTTATAATTAAAACGTTAAAAATCGCCGAGGTAGCTCAGTGGTAGAGCGAAGGACTGAAAATCCTTGCGTCGCGAGTTCAATCCTCGCCCTCGGCACAAAAATCCTAAACTCTAAACATTAAACTCCAAACTTGCTTTGAGACTTGAGAATTGGGGTTTAGGATTTTTTATATCCGGGGTGTAGCTCAGTTGGCTAGAGCGCCTGCTTTGGGAGCAGGAGGCCGCAGGTTCAAGTCCTGTCACCCCGACAAAAAACAGCGAACTTGTTTCGCTGTTTTATCTTAATACTTAAAATAAATAGCTACTTTATTTAAATTTAATAAATAAGCCGATTTTGCTATTTTTTAAAAATCAATATAACCTAATTTTCTATTGACTTTTTATTATGTTAATTGTACTATTCAATTTACAATTAATCAGAATATATTTCTATAATAAACTTTATTTATGGGCATAAAAGAATTTTTTTACGATAATGTTAGGTATCAAATTGATAACACCAAAACAGTTGGAAATGGCGGAGATATTGACGAAACCACATTTACCATTTTTGTTGACAAGGGGGTGCCTGAAAAATTTTTAGAGGGTATTGCCGTACATGAAATTGAAGAAAGAAAGTTATTAAAAAAAGGACATAGCTATGTTTTTTCACATAATGAGGCGCAAAAAAAAGAAGCGGAATTTTATGAAAAAATTTACGGAAAAGATAGTGGTGTAAAAGTTTTGGGTGAAGAAGAAAAGGTTATTTTAACAATCACTCATCGTCGCAGTGTTTCAAAAAAATCAAAAATAATTTCTCAGGAATTGGAAAATGTTCCACCTCCGGCACGGCCAATTATTGATATTGATAATATTTTACAAGTAATTTTTGATAACAAGAGATACATTATAGATAATACTGAGCGACTAATCGGTACTCTGGTTGATATTTATGAAAAAGGCGACGGCGGCACTATCTATATTGATCGTGATGTGCCGGAAAGATTTTACGAAGGATTGATGTTAAGTGAATTAGTAACCAGAAAATCTTTAAAAAAAGGATTGAGTTGGAGAGAAGCCAACGCAGAAGGAAATAAAGCTGAAGAAGAATATTTAGTAAGCGAATATGGCGCTCAGGAAGGAAAAGAATTAATCGCCGATGAAATGAATTTTCAAGCTTGGAAATTTGCAACAGAAAAAAAAGAATTCAATCTGCCTGATGGAACCGGACATAAAGTTATTTACGAAAAAGATGAAATCCTGCCAAAATAATTATCAAACTTTACGTTTAAACACGGCGCCCAATACTAGGGCGCCTGTTTTTTTGGCAACAGTTTTAAGTACAGTTCCTTTTGCTCGACCAATAAAGCCTAATAATAAAGCGGTTAAACCGCCAATGGTGGCGGTCAAATAGTTTTCCGCATTTTTTTTCGGAATAACATCCGCTGCTGCCAACACTTCTTTTTTAATTAAATCTTCCGACATACCGATTAATTGAATATCGCCGGTACTTCGAGGCCAAAGTTGAAAATCTCCACTTTTTTCTTCTAAAATTCCAACCACAGACACATTCATTCCTTCTTGAAATTGTTTTTTATTTATCTTGGCGCCTTGTTTAAAATAAATCATAATTTCATCCTGTCCATCATCAACATACATACCACTAGTTTTTATTTCCGTAATTTCTCCGGAAATTTTTATCAAACTGCCCAATTTTTCTTCCTGTAAATCTGACAAAATACACGGTTGCGAATCTAAAAATTTTTCTAATTCTAACACATCAATCATTTCGCTATTCGTTATTTTAATTCGTTTGATGTTTTGATTTACAGAAATTTCTCCGCTCACTTCAATAAAATCACCAATTTTTAACGGGGGAAAATCTTTTTTATAATTATAAACTTGAATTCCGCCATTTTCATCTCCTAAATAAAAAAATTGAACACCAAAAACTCCCGGTAAAACAGTGACTGTTCCGCGTGTTATAATTTTTTCTCCACCATCTAACAAACGCGCTTCGGTTAAAGTGGAAAAATTTTCAATTCCGTCACTTAAATAATTACCGCCATCGGACAATTCTTCATCCGATTGATTAATTTGGCCTGGGGTAATATATATTGTCCATTGCCATTCATCCGCAAACACCGAATAACTCTTTCCGGATGGGCTGGTGCCAAATTTAATCAAATCAACCGTTTGTGAATCACGAGTCAACAATTCAATTTTATCCCCCTGATTGTTTAAACTGAAACGAGTAACTGCGCGGTCAAAAACCAAATAACTATCCGCATTTATTTTTGTGCTTACCGGAAAAATATATTCTTGACCATTTTGACGACGTAAACGCCAGCCAGACAAATCAATTACTGATTCTCCTGAATTATAAATTTCAACAAACTCTTTTAAATCATCTCCTGCGGGATTTGATAAAATTTCTGAAATAATTATGCCTGTATTGTTTGCTGACAAACCTCGTCCAATGATAACTTCTATAATTTTGGAAGCACCGCTGCCGTTGGTGCTAGTGGCTGAAATTAAAATTGCAAACACGCCGGAAGTGCTAAACACTCTTTCTACCTCTCCGCCAAACAAAATTTCTCCATCACCAAAATTCCAAACAAAATTTAACTCTCCCCCACGTCTGTCAAATGAATCTTCGGCGTCAAAAATCAACATCTCACCAATCTCTCCGCCCGCAGGCGCATTTATTTTTAAAATTATTTCATTATCAATTTGAATAATTTCATTTTCTGTTCCGGACGTCGGCTTACTTGACCACAACCACTTTCCCTCTATATTGCGGCAATAACTTTCGCTTTCTTTGGCTCGATCATATTCAATCGCATCAATTGTCTCATTTTTTTCATTATACAATTTAACTGTTTCTTTGGTTGTGTTATTTAAAGAAATTTTTGTCAGACTTCTTGGCCAAGAAACTATTTGTTGCGGAAAAATAATTCCAGAAAGACTAAAAGTTTGTACCGCATCGCCAATTTTCCAACCACTTAAGTCAATCATTGAATTAGAAATATTTTTAATTTCTATAAATTCCCCAACAACATCAGGTCCGGACGGATTCGGAAAAATTTCATTAATTACCACACCATAACTAATTCTGTCTGATGTTTCAAAAACTGCCGGTAATGTCTGAACCTGTGAATCTGAGGCGCCACCACTTCCACTGGATGACTGGTGGGTAATTACAGGTAATACAATCACATTAACTGCGCCAGGAGTTAATTGCGTGGTAATTGACCAGTCCGCCGGACTGTCAGAATCAACTCCATCAATTTTTCTGCCCAAAGCTTGATTTTTATTTGGTAACAAATCAGCGCCATAATCTATTCTATCAACAATCTCTCCGGATAAATTTCTTAAAACCACACTGTCGCCATCATTGTTCAAATAACTATTGCCGGCTAAATCAATCAAAAACCAACCGCCAGAAAATATTGTTCCGGAAATATTTTTACAAGTTGAGGTGCTTTCCCGTGAATCACAAATCAATCCACCGGTTAAATTTAAACTACTGGTAGACAGATTATATAACTCTACCCACTCATTTCCAGACTCTGGATTAGAAACAAATTCATTTATCTTTATTTGTGGCCAAATAATTAACGGGTTTGCGAATTCAACCAGTATATCAGAAACTGATTCTACCGGTTCTTCCGGAGTGGTAGTGGCAATTCCAATGGTGGAAGTATTATTGTTAATTATTTCATCAGTATAAACACTATTAATAAAACCAACGGTGTTGCCAGACAAATGTTCCTGCCAATTAGAATTGTCATAAATTAACAAATATGGATTTTTTCTTTCCAAAGAAAAATTAATCGCGGAAACATAAGAAAACTGTTCAATAAAATTATTTTCAGAGTCTTTAATTCCAATTTCTTCTCCGCTCTCATTTAAACCGCTCCAGGAAGAATCAAATATTGAACCGCTAAAAGACGGAAAATCAACCAAAAACTGATTCGCATCCTGACAAATTACGGCGTATTCACCAGAATCAATAATACTATCAGTGGTGCTGACACTCAAACCGTGATTAGTGTTATTTTCCCAAAATTTCCAGCCGGATAAATCTACTGAATCAGAACCCTTGTTCCAAATTTCAATCCATTCATGCGTACTGGTTGCGTAAGCGCCAATTTCATTAATAATAATATCCGAATTGGCTGACCAACAAAATTTTGCAAAAATAAAAAAACTGCCCACCATTACAGCTGTCAGCAGTTTTTTTATTTTAACCACAAATTTAAATCAGCATTTTAATTGCCGATATTATAACAGCAAAAAAATAAAAAGCAAGATAATGGGGTGGATAAGTTTATTGAAAATAACACGCCAAAAAAACTTACTGTTTTAAAGTTTTAATAATGGCGATAGTTAAGGTTGTTACAAAACCAATAATCAAAACAATAGAGGCGATAAAAGAAATCATCTCATTAATACCAAACCATCGGGCGAAAGCGGTATGCATAATATATGCTTCCACTGATAAGCCCAAAAGTAAAAATGCTGTTTTATACATATACAATATTATTATTAAAAAATTTTAATTATGGTTGTAAAATATCATCAACACGACCATTGACTGAAATTATTACTTCCTTAACGGTTGAAAATTGTTTTAGAGTTTCAATAATTTGAGCGCGGATGGCCGTCACACGACACGAACCGCCCACTTGAAATTCAATCTCATCATCAAAATCAATTTTTAAAATTCCATTGTTTAAATCCAAACTATTAATTTTTACTCCACTGTTGATATTGGTAAAAAATCCATTATTTTTTTCTTCCTCGGTTACGCCTTTTAACAATTCTTCCATACTGGCGTTAGCAACCGCTTCTGTTTTTTTAATTTTCCTTTCAACTGGAAAAACTTTATTACAGGAAAATTCCGGATCCATTTTGTTATTGTTAAAAAAAACTTTTATTGTTTGTCCGAATTTAACCGGGTAAGATTCAGATTTATTATTTTTCGGCAAATCAGACGGATTGTCATTTTTCAAAACCAAGGTGCCAGTTGTGGTGTTTGGAATTTTAAAATCTATTATTCCTTTGAAAAGAACAGGGTTAGACGTCATCCATTCTTCTTGCGCTTGCAACGACGCAACCGCTATTTGCAAACCATTGGCATCATAAAGTTCAGCAATAGCATTAGCCTCAAAATACCAATCCCCGGGCATTATTCCTTCTAAAATCAACGGACTAACAAGAAATTCATTAAAAGCTGGCTTGATTAATTTAGTTGCATAAATTTCTCCGCAACTTTCACTGGGCATTGGCGTAGTCGGTTGTCCATGTTTAACCCATTGGTTTTCAACGCAAATCCACGAATCTTCATCTCCACCAACAACAAACCTCGATATCAGTACCACCAACCCAACTATGGTTAAAAAAATTATAAAAAATAATATCTTTTTCATATATACATTATACCTCAAAACTATCTTTTCTTCTACTTTTCTTTTTTAAAGATGATTTTGTTTTGCCTTCCAATCTTTTAATCTTGGAGGCTTTGGTGGGTTTGGTTAGTAAACGTTTTTTTCTTGGTTTTAAAATTTTATTTATCAATCTATTTAATCTTTCAACTGTTTTGGTTTTATTCTGAAATTGCGAACGTTCTTCTTCAGAACTGATTATTATTTCATCATTTTTATTCAATTGATTATGAAAGCTGGCGCGAATTATTTCTTTCTGATCCAACGAAAAAATTGCCGACTGCCCGACAGACCAACGCAACTGAACTTTACTTGATGTTTTATTAACTTTTTGTCCACCCGGTCCGGATGAACGAATAAAATCAAATTTTAATTCATTGTCAGGGATAGAAAAAATCATATAATCATTCCTTCTCTGTCTTCATTGTCGCCTTTTAAAATATAAACATCGTAATGAAAATTATCTTCACCAACCAGTTCCGCCTCGCCTTTTACAATTGTTTCAAACGGGCGACAATTTGGACAACCACCATCGCCTTGCGGACATTTAAAACGTCCCAACTGACGAGCTAATTTTATTTTTAAAGCAATATCCAATACGCTTTTTTCCGCTTCGTCCAAAGTCGGTAATTTTTTTTCGGTCAATTCATCATTCCTGTCCAAATACCAATAGCTAGCTTTACTAACTGGTCGTTTTTGACAATGATGAACCAATAAATGATAAATCGGCAATTGTAGTGATTCCGCTTCTTCATCGCTTTTCCCAGTTTTAAAATCAATAATATGAACACTATCTGTTTCCGGCAAATATTCCAACCAATCAATTTTCCCGCATAAAATAATATTTTCTTCTTCAGACAACCAAAAATAAGGCAAATCCATTTGAATTTTTACCGACAAGCCAACTATCGGTCCTGGGTAATTCATAATCCGACGCAACATTTCCTGTCCACGCTGTTTATAATGGTATTCATTGTCACTATTATGAAAACCACCTCTTGTTCCTTCAATTTTTTTCCAAGCTTGATCAAATTTTTCCAATAATGGCACGGAAAATCTCTTTTCTTTTGGTAAAATAGAAAGTGATTCTACCACTTCATGTACTGCCTGACCTAAAGCCAATGACGGTGACATTAATTTTATTTTATGATTATTTTTTGGATCACGATAAACATTTTTCAAAAAATAAGCGCGCGGACAACGCAAAAAATCACTAATAGAAGTGTGTGAAACCCAAACGGCTGAATATTTATCTGGCGGCATAGATTATTTATTTAATAATTTTTTAATTTCTTCTTTTATTTTTTCCCAAGGAAAAGCCGGACCCGGATCAATTTTTCTGCCAATCGGGCGAGCGACATTTTCATGTCCGGTAATATTTTCCAAAGTAATCTGAGGAAACCGTTCCATTATATATATAGTAAGCTGGATAACTGCTTCAATCTGAATATCGGAATATTTTTCCCAAAAACTTCCTTTTTCATCTTGAAAAACATTTGTTCCTAAAAATTTTTGCTGGCGTTCAGGACGTCCGCAAAAATAATCATCGCCAACTTTTCGTAACGGACCCCAATTACAAATTTCAATACCGACGGAAAAATCATTCACATTAGTTATACCGTTCCACTCGGAAACACCGGCATGTTTAGCTCGATCTTCCATTTGAACCATTTGAATTATATTTCCATCTCGGTCGACAATAAAATGAGCTGATACTCCGTCCGGACGATGAAAAATTTCCACACACGATTCAGCTGGTCCGCCTTCAGTATAATGATAAACGATTACCGAACAGGGAATTTCTCGTCCGGGGAAAAAATTTTGACTGGGAGTAAATTTTTTTTCTATTTCCATCATATTATATTGTTTATATTCTACACTGCTTAAACCGCCTCGTCAAAATAGCTTGATAATAAAAAACCACCCCGGAAAACCAAGGTGGTCAGATTTTAGAAAGAACGAGATTACTTTGGGACGGCGAGAAAACGATAATAAATATACCAAACATTAAGATACTTTTCCATATGAAGAACACGCCTATCAGTGTCCCCATCAAGACAGGGCACATAGCTGTAGCCGGACGATGCTTGTTTGTAAACAGAGCCAAGAGCGATGATTGGAAACTGTCGTTGAATTTCTGGTAACTTTGCCCCAAAAGCGAGCATTTCCTGTAATGTCGCCGGACGCAATCCAAGTGCATCCAATTCAGTCAGTACATCTGCAGATTCAATAGGATGATCATTAAAATTAACAAGCTGGAAAAGAACTTCTATTTTTCCACTGTTTGTGACAGTAAAATTCTTGATGTCACTGGCGGAAATGTTGAAATGGCTATCATAGTTTCCAGCCGCAATCATCTGATCAGACGGCATATCATAGTCCACGGTGACTAGACCATAAACATCAATCTTCAACGCCGATTTAATACTTGGTCCTTGGCTAGCGCCACAGCCAGAAATGGACAGAATCACGAACACTATCAGAGCGAAAAACATCCCCTTTTTCATCTACTTCTCCTTTTTGATTCGCCAACTGGCAAATCGGTTAAAAAGAACAATGTTCCACATATATATCATATTAGAGGTGGGTTATCAAGGGGACGGTTGTGAATAAAAAAACCACCCCGGAAAACCAAGGTGGTCAGATTTTAGAAAGAACTAAAACTATTCGTCGCAGAGCTCCAACAGCTCTTTCAACAGAGGTTCGCTGATTAGCGGACGAGCGGTAGACAAGAATTCTTCCGGCTGAACTCTCTGTCCGCTATCTTTGTAATAACGGGCCTGGAGAACCGCCTCAATCTTATCAAGCTGACGAACGATACGGGCTTCTGGTGTAGACTGTTCCTCAAATTCAATCCAAAGATTGAGATATTCATTGCCACCAGGAATTTTGGCAAAAATACTTTCCATCACGGACAACTCGGCAACTTGCTTTTTCAACTCCATCTTCCGTTTTCGCGCGCCACGCTCCGTCTCAGTGACAATGTCGCCGGTAACACTTTCCGCCAAATCATGAATCAAAGCCATCTTAATCATTTTCAACTGATCCAGATTGAACATTTCCGCAACCAACATGGCCATAAAAGAGATGGAAAAACTATGGTCAGCCACACTTTCAGCGTTTTTTACAACGCGTCGTTTCCACTTCTCATTTTTTCTCGGCTTCTTGTTCCAGCCGGTTCGAACCGTCGCTTTCAGTTTTAAAATTGTCTGCATTATTTCAAAGAACTTTTCCATTATATCCTCCTCTTTGTTATCAACAACATAGCACTTTTTTACTGTTTTGTCAACTATTTAACTATAAAATAACTAATTTTATCAAAAAATAATTTTTGACCAACATTGTGTGTCGTGTTATGATTAATCTAAATAAATTATAAATATAAAAATATGCCGCAAAAAATACCATCGGAAACACCGCCGGCTTGGATGATAGAAAAAATAAAAAAAGAGGAAGAACGAAAACAAAGAGAACAAGGGTGTCCTCAGCCGGAAATTCCTCTTTACGATGAACCTCCTCGCGAATCAAATAAAAAAGATGATGAAACTTGGTTTCAAATATAAATAAAAATTCCGGCTTTCAAACCGGAATTTTGTTTTTTAATATTTCAATGTTTTTGTTCCTCGTTTCACTTCTTTGTTTTTTGGTTTTTGTTCAGAATGTTTTCTTTTATATTCTTTACTGGTTATACCACGTTGAAATTTTCGAGAAAGCATACCTGTCCGAACAACTTTAATATCTTTTTGTTCTCGCGTTTTCTTTACCGGAGAATCTAAAACAACTCCGCCACCACTTTCTTCAGAGCCATCTCCATAACTTTCGTTCAATAATTTCTCCGTACTGTCATTAAAAAATTCATCAGTTTCGTCTTCATCTTCTTCCAGCGCAACAAGTCTTTCTTGTTCGCGGCTTTTGTCTAACTCAACCGCCATTCTATCTTCAACAGTTAAATATTCTCCACTTTCTCCTTCAGGAGATTCAGAAATTTCATTTAAATTAACATGGCGACCCGGACCTCTTAATGATTCTTCGGCTTCAACTTCTTCAATCGGCCTAAACTCATCGGAAATATATCCGCGACCTCCCAACAAACCTTTGGTTTCAGACACGGCTGCGCGACGTAGATTTATATCTAACCCCCCTCGTTTGTTTTCACGCATATATTTTAAATAGTTAAAGTAATTTTCATCACCATTATATAGGTGCAAATTATTGTTGTCAATGACTCTGTCCACAAAAAGTTATCCACAACCATTACTACCTTGCCTGTTGATTGTTTTTAGCCTTATTTTTTGCCTAAATTATGAGAATAAATCACTCGCTTTAAACCCATATTTGATCAAATTTTTACATTTGTTTACATGATTTATTGATTTTATTTTACTGTTTGTATACACTTGTGTATACAAAAATATTTAATAATTTAGATACTTTTCCGCTAAAATTAGCTAAAAAACACTAAAATTACCTACCCCCCTTGACAAAACCATAAAAATGTGCTATAATACCTCTTGTAGTTAAGATGAACTACGGGCACATTAAAAAAATAATTCCTAAACTACTTCAACTTCAAGTCGGTTTACCACAGCAAAAAATACATATTCAATGCCATGGCATTCTGACTTCTTCAGGGCTCACTCCAATAATATTGAATGTCTTCATATGAAGCTTTCAATCAGGAGGATACCCAGAGGCGGTTGGGAATTCAATTATCTGCAAGTTTGTAGATCTTCAATTCCGCAAGGAGTTATCATCTCAACCGCAGATTAACTAAAAGGGCAAGGCCTTGTAATAATATATAATCGGGTCAATGCCCTTTTTTGTTTTTTAAAATATACAAAATACTTGACGTACCAAGCAATTTTCAGATATAATTCACTGGTTAGAATTTGATTTAAGTGAAATATAATATGTTATTAAAAAAATCCGGTTTTTCAAAAGATTTTTTAGAATCTATTGAGAAACGATTGATTGAACAAAAAACCAGAATGGAAAATGAGTTATTAAAATTTTCTACAAAAAATCCGCATGTGGCTGGGGATTATGACAGTTCTTTTCCAAATTTAGGAGACAAGGAAGATGAAAATGCGGCTGAAGTGGCAGAACATCTTAATAATCTTCCAATTGAAGAAGGTTTGGAAAAAAGTCTGCGTGATTTAAATAAATCTTTGGAAAATATTAAAAAAGGAACATACGGTTTCTGTAAATATTGCAAAAAACCAATTGAAGAAAAAAGATTGTTGGCTCGTCCGACTTCTAGCGCTTGTATTGAATGCAAGAAAGCCATCACCCAAGAACTGTAATATGACTTCAAAAATCCGTTGGTTGTTATTTCTAACCGGCGGATTTTTTTTATTGGCTGACCGATTATTCAAATATGCCGCTTTACATAGTTGGCCGAGTAAAAATTATTTAACCGATTGGTTCGGTTGGTCGCCTTGGAAAAATAGCGGAGCAATTTTCGGACTGCCAATTTCTTCTCAAATAATTATCACTTGTTCAATTCCTCTGATTATTTTGGTTATTTTTTTGTTTATTAAACAACGCCACGATTTATTTTCACAGATTGGTTTATATTTTATGTTTTTGGGCGCTGTTTCTAATCTTTTTGACAGAATATTTTATCATTCCACCATTGATTATTTTCTTATTATGACGGGAATAATCAATTTGGCCGACATTCTCATTTTAACCGGCGCCGTTTTATTTTGCTGGAATAATTTTAAAAAAACTAATAAACAATAACATGTTTTTAAAACTCAACTCCGCCGCAATCATGGGACTTGAATGCCGGCCAATCGATGTAGAAATAGATTTAAATAAAGGCCAAACAACTTTTAACATTGTCGGCTTACCGGACACTTCAATTCAAGAAGCCAAGGAACGCATTCAGTCCGCCTTAAAAAATTCCGAATATACTTATCCGTTTAATTTTCGTATTGTGGTCAATTTGGCGCCAGCCGACTTGCACAAAGAGGGCCCGATGTATGATTTGCCAATGGCTTTGGGAATCGTTGCTATCAATCAAAACTTAGAACTAAAACTGGACGACGCTATTATAGTCGGAGAATTGTCTTTGGACGGATTAGTCCGACGAGTCAATGGTATTTTGCCATTGGCAATATTCGCCAAAGAACATGGATTTAAAAAATTATATGTGCCGGAAGACAATGTGGTTGAAGCGGCACTGATTGAAGAACTGGAAATTTATCCGGTAAAAACTTTGCAACAAATTCTTAATCATATAAAAGGCGTTGAACTTATTAAACCACACCGACAAAATAATAATTGGAATGATTTTGGCGATACGGATTGTGAAATGGATATGTCTATGATTAAAGGACAAGAATTCGCCAAACGAGCGGTGGAAATCGCCGCCAGCGGAGGGCACAATATTTTAATGAGTGGTCCGCCAGGTTCAGGTAAAACTTTGTTAGCCCGTTCACTTCCATCTATTCTCCCTTCTTTAAATCTTGAGGAAGCGTTGGAAGTTACAAAAATTTATTCAGTTGCCGGATTGCTTAAAGAAAATTTTATCAAAACACGTCCTTTTCGCGCACCGCACCACACCATTTCCAACGTGGCTTTGGTTGGCGGAGGAAAATTTCCCCGGCCGGGAGAAATTTCTTTGGCACACCGCGGAGTGCTGTTTTTAGACGAATTCCCCGAGTTTCCGCGAACTGTGCTTGAAACCCTGCGCCAACCTCTTGAAGATGGCGTAGTGACCATTTCACGCGCTCAGGGCACTCTTACGTTTCCAGCGCGGTTTGTGTTGGTGGCAAGTCAAAATCCTTGTCCTTGCGGTTATTCCTCCGATCCTGAACATCAGTGCACCTGCTCACAAACACAAATTGTCGCTTATAAAAAGAAGGTCAGCGGACCATTGTTGGATAGAATTGATTTACATGTTGAAGTGCCGAGAATTAAATTTGAAAAATTATCATCTGACGAACTTGGAGAAGCATCATCTAAAATTAGGGAACGAGTGCAAAAAGCCAGAGAAATACAAAATAACCGTTTCCGAGGTCGGCCGATAAAAACCAACAGCGAAATGCGAAATGCTGATATTCGTGAATTTTGCCAAGTGGATGAAACAACGCTTGAATTGCTAAAATCAGCCGTCAACCAAATACATCTTTCCGCCCGAGCTTATAACCGCATTCTAAAAATCGCCCGAACCATCGCCGATTTATCCGGTTGTAAAGACGTGAAACTTGAACACGTCGCTGAGGCGTTGCAATACCGCGCCAAAACAGAGTAAACTATATATTACATTTCACATAACATACATTTAACATACATTTTTAGACTATTATCCAAAAACATTCCACATATTAACGAGTTATATTCAATCAGAAGTCGGCCTAAGAAAAAGCGCGCGCGAAACGATAAATTTATGGAGTTCAAAAATTCATTAGTATAATATGGATCATAAAGAGTATATTGCGATTTCAAAAGAAGTCGCAGAAAAATTGAATAAGCATTTGGAAAAATTTTGCAAAAAAAATCCTGCTTTTGGTTTAATCTTAAAAGAATATACTCAAAAAAGAATCCATCTTAACGGCATCCAATTTTACGCAGGATTTAAAGCCGCTAATTCAAAAGAAGATTTTGCAAAATTTTTCCATATTCCAATCGCAATAGAATGTATAATGCTTGCGGCTTACAAAACAAACAGGATCCTTGACCATAAGCAAGAAGTTTGGAGTTCTGAACAAAAAATTAAAGAAACTGTTTTTGGTGAAAAAATTTATTTGTCTTTGATTTTTGCACTCCTTGAAGACTCAAAAGAAAATCTCGGAGAAAAATATAACATAGTTAAGGATTTGATTCTTAATTTAATATCAAAAATTTATCAGGGGTTTTGGTTTGAACAGAATGATCTTAATGTTAATTTTTCTCCTCTGAACGAAATTCTGAAAAATTGGAGTTCCAAATACAAAAAAAGAAACATTCTTTTTAATGGAGTTTATGATTATTCTTCGTTAATTGGATTTTATATCGGCTCTGGAAATAAGTCGGTTTTTGAAAAATTTGAAAATTACTTTAAAAATAAAGACAAAATGTCTCATTCTGCTCAAGTCGTAAATGACGTAAGTGATTATTCTTCGGTATATGATGAAAATGTAAAATCTTATCAAGACGCATTTTCAGACATTAGAAATGGAATAATCACTCAACCAACATTTGAGCTTATCAAAGATAAAGTAATTTTAGATGCTCTCAAAAACCCCCAATTAACGAAAGATGTAAGCTGGAGAAAAAAAGTCATGGGTATTTTGATTAAAAAGAATGTTGTAGTAAAAATCAAAAAAGAAACTGAAAAGAGTTACGCCCAAAACATTAATTTTTGGAAAAAGATTATGAAAGTTGATTCAGAACTCCTCTTTAACACTTATTCAATTTTGTCTAGAAATAAATACTATCATGAATTTTTGAACTACAAAAAATAGGCGCGCGCTAAAAATGAACGGCCGACTTCTGACTCTGAAATTTCCCTGCGGGACGTTGCACTAAATTTCAGCCCTCCGTGGGAACATAACAAGGGATATGAGGTTACGAAGTCTTGCAGACTTCTCCACCCAAATTGCTCCCGTTGGTCGCAAAAACATCGCATACGCTGGAACGTTATGTGAAATAAAATTGTTTTTAACATATACATACGTATGGAAAACAAAATTAACAAATTTATCTATTGGATTCCGAGAATTTTGTCTATTCTGTTTATTTTATTTCTGGCCATGTTTTCATTGGATGTTTTTGAAGAGGGATTAAGCGCCGGACAAATAGCGCTCGGATTATTTATGCACAATATTCCTGTTTTATTTTTATTGGCAATTATAATAATTTCTTGGAAAAGCGAAGTGATCGGCGGAATTGTTTTTATTTTAGCCGGACTTTTTTACACCTGTATGGTCACCAAGGAAGTAATAATGTCATATCCACACCAATATTCTATACTGACATGGATACCAACAATTGCCGGTCCGGCGTTTCTTGTTGGAATTTTATTTCTCATCGGCTGGATGAAAAAAAGAAAATTAAAACATCCGACTGAAATTTTACCAAATCAAACAAAATAAAAAGCAATCAAAACAAAAAAGACCTCCATGTTCGGAGGTCTTTTTAAAAACTATAATTATTTTACCAATACTAATTGTTCAACTTTATTCTGATAGTAAACTTCCACTGTCAATCGTTTCACACCAAATTTTTTCGCTTCAATTTTAGTCGTATCCAACCAAATATCCATACGTCCATAACCGTAACGAGAATTCATCCGATCATCAACAGTAAAAATTTTATCGCCATACAATTCCGGAATTTTTATCTTTGTGCCGAACGGCAACCAGTTGGCAGCCAACATTCCATCGTAAACATATTTTCCTGAAGCGGCGATAAAAGGAGAATCGTCGGTCTGATCAGGCGTGCTGGTATAAGCAGTCATCACTACTTCAACTACTTTATCCGGAAAAACTTTCGGTTCAGTTTTTAATTCCTGATAAAAAACTTTTTCTTCTTCTTTAAATGTGGTGGCGGACAAAATCTTCTTAGCCAAAACTCCTTGCCGCAAAGTTTTTTCAGCAGACAGTTTCTCTTGAACGCGAAAATAAGCGCTAAGATAAGAATTAGTCTGAATCATTTCTTTGTTTACAAAATATTGTTCAAAAACGTCGGATTGCGACTCCAAACCATTTTCAACAGCCTTAACCTCTACGGGCTGACCTAAAACTGTAATCAAAATAGCTAAGGTCACTAAAGAATATAAAGATTTAGCAGTATCAGCCAAAAAATATTTAATTTTGCTATTCATAGTAATTTTAACTTACTTTACCGTCATATTTGGCTATATTTAGCCAAATCTATTCAATGGGACGGTAATAATTTAATTGTTCTAAAAAGCTATTTTTCATTCTTTAAGAACCAAACATTATATCACATTTTACCGGTTTTGTCAATACCTTTTGCCACTTTTTTAGCTAATTTAAGCCAAAATATAACTAACATTTTATACTCTTTTAAAGACCCTTTGCCAATTTTAAAGTTTTCATATATAATAGCAACTGATTTATTAAGCTAAAAAGACTGTTTTTTTTCGCTTAACTATGCCAATTAAAAGCCTAATCCCTCGACGTCAACGCCGAACTTACGGTGACATCAATCCAAATCGTCAACCAGAACGTCCCGTCAGTCGACCTCGACCGCCAAAAAGAAAACCAATGCGAAAAATAGCGTTCTATCTTTTAATTTTGGGCGCGGTTGGTATTATTATTGGAACAATTTTAGTTGCCTGGGCCAGTCGTGATTTGCCTGATCCTGAAAAACTTTCAACTCGACAGGTGGCGCAAAGCACAAAAATATACGATCGAACCGGAACACATTTGCTTTATGAAGTTTATCAAAACCAAAAAAGAACCGTGGTGGAATTAGACCAAATTGCTCCATTGGCAATTAAAGCGACCATTGCCATTGAAGACAAACATTTCTATGAACATAGCGGCATCCGGCTAATCAGTATTTTTCGCGCCGGTTTTAATAATTTAATTGGACGGCAAACTGGTTCCGGTGGAGCTTCCACTTTAACTCAGCAACTTGTTAAAAATGCGGTTGTCGGCGATGAACATTCTTATTTCAGAAAAATAAAAGAAGCAATAATGTCCATGAGATTGGAAAGAAAATACAGCAAAGACCAAATTTTAAAAATGTATCTAAATGAAATTCCTTACGGTTCCACCAACTACGGCATTGAAGCGGCCAGTCAAAGTTATTTTAAAAAAAGCGCAAAAGATTTAACATTGGCAGAAGCCGCTACCATTGCCGCCCTACCACAGCAACCGAGTCGATTTTTAAATAATCTTGATTTGTTGAAAACTCGCCGCGACATTACTCTCAATTTAATGTTGGAACAAAATTATATTACCGAAGAAGAAAAAAATGAAGCGGAAAAAACTCCATTAGTAATTGAGGCTCGAGCGGGAATTATGGATGCGCCGCATTTTGTTCTTTATGTAAAACAATTGCTGGCGGATCGCTATGGAGAAAAAACCATTGATCAAAGCGGCTGGAAAGTAATTACCACTCTTGATTATGATAAACAAAAAATAGCTGAAACCGCGGTAAAAGAATTGGGAGATAAATTTGCTAAAGAAGCCAATGCTAATAATGCCGCTTTGGTGGCGATTGATCCAAAAACAGGACAGATTTTATCAATGATTGGTTCACGTGATTATTTTAATGATGAAATTGCCGGACAATACAATGTCGCTGTACTCGGAAAACGACAACCGGGTTCATCTTTTAAACCTTTTGTTTATACAGCAGCTTTTGAACAGGGATATACACCTGAAACGGTGCTTTACGATGTAGAAACAAATTTTGAAATGCGCAGTGACGGCACAGCTTATGCGCCAAAAAATTATGACGGAAAAGAATACGGTCTGGTGACTATGCGCCAAGCTTTACAAGGTTCATTGAATATTCCAGCTGTTAAAACACTTTACCTGGTTGGCGATGAAAAAATGAAAGAATATGCAAAAAAATTCGGTTATACAACTTTAACCGGCGATTATGGATTGAGCTTGGTTTTGGGCGGTGGCGAAGTTAATCTTTTGGAACACACTAATGCTTACGCCACTTTGGCTAATGAAGGAAAATATATTCCAAATTCTACAATTTTAAAAATTATAGATAATCAAGGAACGACAATTTTTGAATGGCAAGAAATTCAACCGCAAGAAGCAATAAAACCAGAGTTAGCCGCTTTAACTTCAAGTGTTTTAAGCGATAATAAAGCGCGGGCTTTTATTTTCGGAATTAACAATACTTTGACTCTGCCAGATCGTCCGATAGCCGCCAAAACAGGAACCACAAACGATTATAAAGACGCTTGGACGATGGGCTATGTTCCTTCTTTGGCAGCTGGTGTTTGGGTTGGAAACACGACACCATCACCAATGAAAGGTGGTGGTAATATGTTGGCCGGACAAATTTGGAATCGTTTTATGAAAGAATCGCTGGCAAACACTCCAATAGAAACCTTTCCTATTCCTCCGCCAAATATCGCCACTAAGCCGGTTTTACGTGGCGCAGTCGGCAGTATAAAATTAAAATTAAATAATCTTAACGGAAAAATCGCCACCACTTCCACACCGGAAAATTTAATCGTTGAAAAAGAATATTTACCGCCACACACTATTCTGCATTATGTGATTAAAGATAATCCGATGGGACCGACACCAACAAATCCGGCTGACGATCAACAATATACCAATTGGGAAAATGCTTTAAATGAGTGGGTCGGACGACAGCAACAAATAGGAAAAGGAATTACTTTTTCTGAACCACCAACAGAACTTGATGATTTTCAAACTTCTCCGGAATTAGCGCCAGTTGTAGAATTTCTTTATCCGACCGGAGATAAAATTTTAAATGACAGACAAATTGAAATCAGAGTTGAAGCCACTTCTCCTCGCGGAGTATCTGAAATTCATTACAAATTAGACGGAAATCCAATTGGTTCAAGCCATGAATTTCCTTTTACAATTTCATACTACGCAAAATATCTACCCAAAGGAACACACACGCTGACAGCTGTGGCAATTGATGATATTGGAAATTCAACCGCCAAAGAAATAGCTTTTGATTTACAAGCTGAATTTGATTCACCTGAATTTAATTGGTTTGATCAATCACCTCTTGCTATTAAGTCTGAAGAATTTCCGAGAGCAATGAGTGTTACTCCGTTTCGTTGGAATGAAATTAAAGATATTAAAATTTATTTAATTTCCAGTAATGAAAATAAAAAATTAATTTATACTTTTGATCACAATGACCAATTAGTAATGGATAAAATAACTTTTGTCTGGAAGAATGCGCCAATCAAAGATTCATGGACTCTATCAGGAGTAATGACTGACGAAAATGGAAAACAAATAACTAAAAATCTGGAAATTATCATTGAATAAAATTTAAAAAATCAAAAATACCCCTTGATACTACTCATGGGGTATTTTTTATATTGCGAGGTTGACAAAACTTTAAAAATGTATTATAAATAATTCGCTCTTTAAAAAACCACAAAAAACCATTAAATTGGTTGGGGAGAAATAACAATGAAAGAAACAAGAATCAAAAAAAATATCTTGACTCGTTCATTCGCCGACCTCCTCGCCATTTGCAAACAAACCAGCTGTCACAATATAAACTTCAATGAAAAAAACTTTCCATTGGAACCAATAGATGACGGCGAAGATGAATGGGAAGTGTGTGAATTTCATTTTGATAAAAATATCAAAGAAACATCCGCTTTAATAAAATTAACAAAAAACGGATATCGTTTATGCGGTCCACGTCGAGCGATGGAATTCATCGCCAATAATCCAAACATTCAATTTAATCATCCGTTGATTCTCACTACTTGTTGGAAAAGAAAAACAACCAATTCATGGTCTTATACCAATATTCAGCCAACTCTACGGTAAGCGTCTTATAAGCCTCTGTAGTCTCGACAGTAAAGACTTTACCCCAAGCTTCGGCTGGTTGGTACTCCGCAAGAAATAATCAATCTAATTCGCTCTTTTTAAACTCCACCCCGACTTCGGTCGGGGTTTTTATTTTGAAAACATAAAAATTATAATAATTATTTTTATTAAAAATAGCTAAAGTTAGCTAAATTAAGGTATTGACAAAAGCCTTAAAATATGATATAATACTCTGTTCTTTTAAAACACAACAAACTCCAACCATAATGGTTGATGGAGGATAAAATGGAAAAGAAAAACAGAAGAATGGCCACGATTTTCATGACTTGCATCACTGTCGCGATACTGTCGGGTCTGTCCTGTGTCTGGGTGTGGCTCCTGAGCGACCACCACGCCCCCGTCAGCCGCCTTGTGGCGACGGTTTCCGCCGAACAGCGGAATGATGCCATCCGCGAGCAATCACGGGCGATTGCCGCCCGGAAGACATTCCGGGCAATGGCTAAGGCAATGGCCGAACAACAGGCCGTTGTTTCTTCCGGCGCCAAGAACATGGACATGTTGTTCTTCAAAACTGAAAAAGATCCTCAATTGGAACAAATCTTTCTGAACCGTCTCAATCAGATGGTCAACAGCGAAAATGTTTCACTCAGCACATGGATAGACCTTTTTCAGTCAACACAGAACAAAGACAGCTACGTCGGCCGGACAACATTTGAAACCGCGATGGACGAGATTACACGCATCGTGGAGGAAGATGAAAAATCTTTCCGGGCAATGACCTTCGACGAATGGAACACAATTTACATTACCGCTCCGAAAGACAGCGAATTGGAAAAATTTTCCATCGTTCAAATGCGCGAGACCGTGGAAACACCTGACGATATCTGGCTCTATCAGCACTACTCTAACAGTTGATTGTTTCGCTCTTTAAACTTAAAACCCCGGCCGAAGCCGGGGTTTTTTATTTAATAAATATTTATTTTCTAATTGGCATTACAATGTATAAATATTTAGCATCATCTTTTGATGATATTATGCACGGACTATTTCCATTAATCATTTGTAAAATTCCAGTATCACCATCAAGATTATTTAATCCGTCTAATATATATCTAAAATTCATTAAAATAGAATTATTTTCTCCTTTAATATTCGCTTCCGCTTCTGAATTATATTCACCTGTTTGGGTAGACATTGAAGAAATTTTAATTATTGATTTATCATTTTCCAAATCAAAATTAATTCCATTAACTCCACTAGTTGAAAACAAACTAGCCGCTTTTATTTCTTTTATTATTTTTGATAAAGAAAATTCGGCTGTCGTTTTAAAATCTTTTGGAATAATTTGCACATAATCAGGATATTGCCCTTCAACCAATCTTGATATTAATTGGACACTGTCATAATTAATAACAATTTGATTTTCACTTAATAAAATTCTGACATTTTTTTCATTTTCCAAAGTATTAAACGATAAAATATGATTTATTTCTTGCGCGGTTCTTCCAGGAACAATTATTTTAATTTTTTCTTTTCCCTGGCTTAATTTTATTTTTTTCTCTGCTAAACGATAACTATCAGTTGCAGCCATTATTAATTCATTTTCATCAAAATTAAATGATATTCCTGATAATTCAGGGCGAATATCATTTTTGGCTACAGCCGGTAAAACTTGACTTAATCCTTTTTTAAATTCAGCTGTTTCAACTAAAAATCCATTATTTCCATCGGCTGCAGGAATAATAGGAAATTCATCAGCCGGGGATCCTTTAATTTTAGTAGCTGAATGTCCACAAGTAATTTGCATCTCATTATCTTTAAGTTCCAATTCAATCTTTTCATCAGGTAACAGATTAATAAAGTCAGTTAAAGTTCTAGCTGGAACAGTAAAGCTTCCGGGTTTTTCTACGATTGATCTAATATTAACAATAATAGCTAATTCAAGGTTGGTTGATATTATCTCTACTTTTTGAGAATCAGCTTTAATTAAGACATTGTTTAAAATAGGTAAATTTATATTTTTAGTTGCCACTCCGCTTACTAATGATAGAGCAGAAGCAAGATTTTCTTTAGTACAAGTTATTTTCATAAAATTAAGTTATTAACTTTTTTTATTTGTTTTATTTATATTTTTTTATATATATTTAAATAATAGTAATAATAAGGGAGTGGATAGTGGGGATAAAAAATAAAAAGTTATATTTAATGGTTCTTTTAATTAATTTATAAAGTGTATAACCGGTGAAGAGAAAGTAATAAAACAGTGGATAAAATTTTATTAGTATTTTTAAAAAGTGAATAACTTTATTTTTGTGGACAAACTGTCAACAGAAAAGTTTATTTTTTTAACCACTTATTCACAATTTAAAAGCAGTTTAAATATTATTTATATAAAGTCTTTGTTTAATAGATTCAATTTCTTGTTTTAACTTGAGATTATTTTCTACTTCTTTATTAATTTTTTCATAAGCGTGCATAGCGGTGGTATGATCACGTCCGCCAAGTTCGTCTCCAATTGATGGATAGGACATTTTTAATTCTTCTCTCATTAAAAACATAATGATTTGTCGCGGGTACGAAATTTTCTTTTCTCGGCTTTGACTAAGAAGATTTTCGTTTGAAATATTATAATATTGTCCGACAGCATCAATAAGTTGTTTCGAGGTTAGAGATTGTCTCATAGAAGTAGTTTCCACGCTGGAAAGGAGAGATTTAACTGATTCAACTGAAGGAGTAATATTTTTAAGCTGATGATAAACAATAATTTTATTTAAAAATCCTTCAAGTTCACGGATGTTTGATTGAATTGAAGCTGCAATGGTTTGTAAAATTTTAGTTGGTAATTCAAAATGCTTTTCATTGCATTTTTTCTCTAAAATAGCCACTCTTGTTTCAAAATCAGGCATAGTAATATCCGCAATCATTCCCCATTCAAAACGTGATTTTAAGCGGTCTTCTAAGGCCGGAATAGCTTTTGGCGGTCTATCCGAGGTTAGAATTACTTGTTTGTTTTGTTGATGTAATTCATTGAATGTATGAAAGAAAGATTCTTGAGTTTCACCTTTTCCGGCGATAAATTGAATATCGTCAATTAATAATAAATCTGTTTGCCGATAACGATTTTGAAATTCTTTTGTTGTTTTTTCTTTTACAGATTGAATAAAATCATTGCAAAATTTTTCAGCATTAACATAGATAATATCAATTTGTGGATTTTTTTTTCGCATTTCATTTCCGATAGCTTGCAGAAGATGGGTTTTTCCCAAACCTACCCCGCCATATATAAATAATGGATTATAAGCTTCACCTGGTCGTGAAGCAACCGCTTGAGCGGCGGCAAAAGCCAATTCTGCCCCTTTACCAACAACAAAACTTTCAAAGGTATATTTTTGATTTAAAGTAAATCCATTGCTTGAAGCTCCATTTGTTCTGACAGAGAAATCATTAGTTTGATTTTGAGGAAATTCTAAAGTGTTATTTTCTTCTTCCTCTTGAGTTGTTAAGTTTTTTATATTATTTATTTTATACTCCAGCTTTTTTATTGGTTTTTCGGTTATTCTCTCTAAAGAGAGAATAATTATTTGGTGATATTTTTTTTCTAACCATGCACGAGCGAAGGTGTTTGGGACACACAAAATAACATAACCGTCTTGTATAGAGACAATTCCAGTATTTTTAAACCAAGTGATAAAATTAGCTTTAGAAATTGTTAATTCTAATTCTGACAAAACAGCCTGCCAAAGTTCATTGTTATTCATAATGTGATACAGTATTAAAATCATTATTTAACTCCGTTTATTTTAGCAGTAATGAAAGTAAAATAAAAGTTTGTTTTTGTGAAGATTTTGTGGACAAAATGTGGATGAAAGGGAGTAGAACTTGACTTTATTTTTATTTTGTTTTATGATATAGCAATTATAAGAGTATTTATTAATTTAAAATATGCCAAAGAGAACATATCAACCAAAGAAAAGAAAAAGAGCAAAATCGCATGGATTTAGAAAGAGAATGTCTACTAAGGCCGGTCGCGAAGTTTTAAAACGCAGACGCGCCAAAGGACGCAAAAAATTGACAGTTTCTAATGAAAGAAAGGGAAAAAGAACAAGAAAAACAAGATAGAGAATATCACTCTATAGTTATTTGTTGATTTGAAAAATCAAAAAAATAATAAAAATCCGCTCAAAATCAGAGCGGGTTTTGATTTTTTATAAAAGATTGTTATAATTACTTTAATATATTTTAAAAATATGTTGAAATTAGATAATAGATTGACGAAAGTTAGAGATTTTAATTTGGTAATGAAGTATGGACATTGGATAAATGGTATTTTTTTAGATATGAAAGTTTTAGAATTGTCTAAAAATGAAAGTTATTTTCCCAAAAAAGAGGATGTAGAAAATTTTAAAAAACAGTTTAGATTAGCCATAAATATTAGTTTGAAAGTCAGCAAAAAAGCCGTTTTAAGAAATAAATTACGTCGGCAGATTAGTGAAGTAATTAGATTATTAATAAAGGAAAATTTGATTAAGGTTGGTTTCTATGTTTTAATAGTAGCCAAGAAAGACATTTTAAAAAAAGATTATACTGAAATTGATAAAGAAGTTAATTTTTTGCTTAGTAAAGCCAAATTGTTAAAGTAGAAAAATACGCCCTTTTTATTTATGAGACAAAAACGGTGTTTTTTTGTAGTAAAAAACAGATAGGAAGATTGGTCAAGGAGACAAGAGTTGAAAAAGAAAAAGGCAAAAGTAAGAGCAAATAGGTTTATAAAGCATTGGAAATGTGGCATTTTATTTTGTTCACACCGCAGTCACAAGAAAGGCGTTTGTCCAAAATGCCTTGAATTCAAGAAATTGACTCGCCACCATTGTTTGCCCAAACGTTTTTTTAATGGCCAGGGAAAAATTTTGCTTATTTGCCGCGATTGTCATGATAATTTGGAACTTTTGATTCCATTAAAGAAAAAGCTGATTGAGCGCGAATATTACGATATTGTAGACCGTTTTCTCTCGGATCCTTACTAACAGAAGTGTATTTTGTTAGTTTTACGGGGAGGCGAAAACGCCTCCCTTTTTATAAAAATAATTTTTATATTACACAGAAATTATAAAAATCATATTCTCTATTTGTAGTTAGATATTTTTATGAGTTTAAAGAATATTATTAATGCTATTTTATATTTACCACGCCTACCATTTTTGTTTTTGATACGTTTATATCAAAAAACATTTTCTCCAGACCACGGTTTTACAAAAACTATATTTCCCCATGGTTATTGCAAGTTTCACCCATCTTGTTCAGAGTATGGTTATCAAGCAATACATAAATATGGGATTTTAGTTGGTTTTTTAAAAACCGGTTGGAGAATTTTAAGATGCAATCCTTGGAGTAAAGGTGGAATTGATTTACCGTAATTGTTGACTTGTTTACACTATTAACATAATATAGAGAAGGAGGGGCGTTTTGCTCTTTTTTGTTCTTTAAAATTAAACCCGATTAAAAACGGACCAACAAAGGATAAAAATAATGAGCCGTCGTCAGAATTGGCGAACAATATTGAGAAAAGGTTTTGTTTTGCCAAAAATTGATAGAGATACCAGTTTTCCTTATTTAGTTAGTCTTGTCAGAAAAGCGGTACAAGATCATTTGTTGCAGTCAAAATCAATTCGTTCTTATCTTGCCTATTTACCAAAAGGACCAGGAACTTATTGTCCCAACTCAAAAGTCTCGGTTTTGCAAGAATATATTTCCAGTCAAAATAGTGAAATAGATAGAAGTGATCCGGTAGTTTTTGCAGCTTTTATGTTGAAGATTATTGTTCCAACCGTTGATTTTGGACACCAACAAGTTTTGTCAGCTGTTAAAATGATTGATGATATTAATCCGGCGGAAAAAACAATTCTTCGTACCAGTGCGATTATTGCCCAATCGGTTAATCGTTTGTGGTTGAAATGGTTTGCAGCGGTAGTATTGCCGTTTCAAAAGATGACTTTACTTGAGCGTCAAAATCTTGAATCCAGAGCTGTTGGATATTTGCCAAAACCTGATTATACAGTTTTTGATTATGACTCCGACACAGAGTCTTTCAGCAACAGGAAAACTTGGGCGGAAGCGTTTCCGCGTGAAATAGATATTATTTGTCGCAGATTAAAGATTTTTAAGTGGAGCAAGATTAATTCTAAGCAAGGTTCTGTTTTTCCGGCTTATTTTAAAGCTTTGGGTCGCGCTTATGGATGTAAAAAAATAAATCAACTCAAAAAGTATTGGGAAAAAGTTGATCAGCTTTGGTTTAAAATTAATAAGGAAAGCAGAATTCTCCCTGTTCATAATATGATGTATGGCTATGAACATCCTTTCTGTGTCAGTCCGGAATTTCGTTTGGAAATTAGAGTTTCAAATGAAAATATTATTTTTGGAGATATTCGAATGGCAGTGGAATCGTGTGTTAAATCATTGATTGACACAGAATGTCTAAAAATAAATAATTCAATCTTAGCGTTGCAAAAAATTGAAGTAGGAATGTTTGAGTGTGCTATTCAATCTGGCGCAGCGATTAATTCTCCCAATGGCGGAGAGATGATTTCAAATTCAAAAAAAGAAGGTGGAAAAATATTATTGGCGCATTCTATGTTGCAGTCGACCGGTATCTATTTTGCAAGAGAAATTCGCAGAAATTGTACTTTCAGAACTAAAAAGAATTTACAAGATTGCTTTCATCAAAATGCTATTTTGTATTATTATTTAGGTCATGAATTTGGTCATTTGATTTGCGGTGCTCAAGACATAAAACTTGAAGAGGCTAAAGCCAGCGCAATTAGTATTTTAGCCAATGAATATATGGAAGATACTCCTGAAAAACGCCTAAGTTTGGTGGCAGTAGCGTTAGGAGATGTTTTAAGTATTTTAAACAAATCAGCGCTTAATGAATTAACAACGGATGATTATACTCGGGAATGTCTTATGTTAGCCAATACCCTCTTTCGCTCCGGTGTCATTAAATTGACCAAGCGAGGCATAAGAGTTAATTTGGAACAGGCTAGAAGCCGGGCGTGGTTTGAACAGTTAGAAGAATTCGTTTATGAACTTTTGTTGGCATATCGTGATAATGACAAAGTAAATTTGGAACGGTTGACTAAGCGTTATTGCAGAAAAATCGGGCCGGTGGCCGAATTGATAGATTGGATTAATCGGGAATAGAAAAACCCCTTGGACTTTTTGTCGAGGGGTTATTTTTTTAGTTAATTTTAATTGTTTTATTTTTTCCGTTTAATCCTTTTATTATTTCAATTTTTGTTTTTGGCGTGTTGTATTCCCTACTTAAAAATTTTATAAGTTCCCGGTTGGCTTTGCCGTCAACCGGCGGTGCTTTTAATTTTATTTTTATTGTTCCGTCCGCCACTGGTCCAATAATTTCGTTTTTTGAAGCGCGCGGAGAAACTCTTACTCTAAGTAACATATTTTTTTCTAATGTTTTTTAAAATTTTTAAATCGTCAGTTACTTGATCTGGTTCGGTTTCTAAAATGAAGTTGGTGTTTTTTAAGCGGTGATCGGATAAAAGTGATTGAAAACCATTTGTTCCAATCATCCCCTCTCCGATATGAGCATGGCGGTCGTGATGGGAGTTAAATTCTGTTTTAGAATCATTACAATGGGACATTTTTAAATTTTTTAAACCGACAATTTTATTAAATTTATCCAAAGTATTTTTTACAGCTTTTGGATCACGAATATCATAACCGGAAGCAAAACCATGTTGAGTATCATAACAAACCCCAATTTTATATTTTTTTAATTTAGGATGATGGATTATTTTGGCAATTTCTTCAAAAGTATCGCCAATAATTTTACCTGAACCGGCTGAAATCTCAATTAAAAATTGTGTTTTACCTTTATAATTTTTTAATGTTTCATTTAAAGCGGCGATAGTTTGTGTCATGCCTTTGGTTTCTCCTAAATCTTTAAAACTGCCAATGTGCGTCATTAAATATTTGGCACCCAACAAAGACGCTCTTTCTAATTCTTCCCGGACAACATGAATGGAAGTGTGTTTAATTCGTGGGTTGGCTGAGGCAAAATTAATAAAATATGGCGCATGAATATACCACTCACGTTGTTTTGTTTTTTTACAATTAGCTTTGAATTCGGCGGCAATTTTTTTATTTAACGGAGCAACATAGCCACCTTGTGGCGAACGTGTAAAAAATTGAAAAACTTCGCAGCCAATCAAGTTAGCATTCAATGGAGCGTTAACTATTCCACCGGCAATAGATACATGAGCGCCAAAATACATAGTAATTAACAATAAATTAAAATAAGCAGATTAAGCCATAATAAAAGTTATTTGAATTATAACTTAATTTGCGAATATTGACAAAACTTTTAAAATATGTTATAAAAATATTGTTCTTTTAAAAAAATAAATATCAACAAAAAAGGATATAGAAATGTCAATAAAAAAAGGGCTCGAAGATTTTCGTGCGGGTCGCATTGTTGGTCCTTTGACACTGGATGATTTGCTGTTGCCCAAAGAAGAAGATGATTCTGATGAGCAAGAAGAACAAGAAAAAAAGTGATCGCCTTACAATGGAAGAGTTGTCTGAAGGCACTCAACCTTTGGATCTAATTAAAAATCATAAACCTGTATGGTTGCCGAAACTTGGTGATATAATAAAGAAATCGGAATCACGCACAGGCTCTTAAATATTGTTCTTTCAAATTATGACCCCAACATTACGTCGGGGTCATTTTATATTTTTATAAAACTAAAAACAGGCCTAACGGCCTGTTTTTAGTTTTGTATTATTTTATCACTTTACTTTTTAATAATTCCATTACTTTCCGATTCTGAATCATGGTGGCGATGGTTGATAAAACATCGGCTCGTTTTAAGTTTTCTTCAACTTTTGGATCGTCAGCATAAGTTTTTTTAATCAAATCAATTTCTTTGTCTATATCTTCTTGGGTGGCAATAATGTTGTTATTTAAAGCAATTTGCCGTGTTGCCAATAGGGCTTTGACCCGCTTTATTGCTTGCTCGGCAAAATCATCAGAAATTTGTTCCTCGGTTTTTTTTATATTTTTCAAATAATCTTCCATGGAAATTCCACGATGTTCCAAATCATGTTTGAGTTCGTGGAACATTTTTTGTTTTTCTGATTTAACTAAAATTTCTGGAATTTCTTCATATTCGCTTTTTGTAAGTAATTGTTCAAGAATATCCATTTCAGTTCTCTGTTCCTCTTTCATCTCTGCTTCTTTGGACAAGTTTGTTTTTAGTAGTTCTTGAAGTTTGGACAAACTTTCTATGCCAAGTTTTTTAGCAAATTCATCGTTAACCTCTGGATATTCCAAAGAAAAAACATCTTTAATTTTAACTTTGAAATCAACATTTTTTCCAGCTAAATGTTTTTGATAATGTTCTTTTGGAAAAGGCAACATAAATTCTTTTTCATCATCTTTTTTTAAACCGATAATTTGTTCTGCTAAACCAGGTATATAATGTTCTTCACTTAAATAAATCTGATGATCTTTTGCTTGTCCGCCTTCTACTGCCACTTTATCAATAAACATATCCATATTAATTACCGCCTTATCATTTTTGGTGGCCGTTTCATTTTTTACGGTTTCTTTAATTTGCATTTTTTTTAAACTTTCAATTATATCCTCAATTTGTTTTTGTGTCACTTCAATTTTTTTTGATTCAATTTTTATTTTTGATAAGTCGGCTAGTTTTATTTTTGGGAAAAGAGCAACTTTTGCTTTGTAAACAATGTCATTGCCTGGCGCCATTTTTTCTATAGTAACCAAAGGCATGCCGACAGTTTCTAATTTTTCAGCTTGAACAGCTTTGTAAAAACCGGCTTGGATTATTTGTTCTAAAGCCTCTTCCATGATTTTAATTTCTCCAACTTGGCTTTTGACAATATCATAAGGTGCTTTTCCTGGACGGAAGCCTTTGATGGCGGCGCGTTCCGATAAGCGTTCGGCAGCACTATCCATTTCTTTTTGATAGTCAGCCGGGGATACTGTAATAGTAAATTCTACTTCGGATTGGCTGATTTTTTTAAGTTCATGTGACATATGTTTTTTAAATTAAATTTTAATTACAGAGAGAGTTTAAACAAAAAAATAAAAAAAGTCAAGAGAATACTTGTGTTGGGAATAAAAAACCCCGCAAAAAGCGGGGTTGGAGGAGCTTTGTTTTAAAAAATTATTGGCATGGTTATGGTTTTGTCGGAAAAAAGTTATATCTGGTGTCGCAGACGACACACTCCCAGAATTTTATATTTTCTCCGGTGATTTTGTTAAAAAGATTGCCTCGCTGCAAACGAATGCACTTCTTGCATTTGGGGCACCAACCTTGTTCTATGACGAGATATATTACAGTTTCTTCTGCTGTTGTTGTTTTAAAGGACGAGGGGATGTTTGGTTTGGACATTGAAACTCCTTTGTTGTGTGGTTTCCAATGATAAGAAACCAATTTCAAAGTACCCCCTTTTTTTATTTTTGTCAAGGGAATTTAAGGGGACAAAAAAAGACGCTCTTTAGATAACTGTTAGAGCGTCTTTTTTATTTTGATATAATAGTTTTAGAGCAACCAGCCAACAATTAATAATGCTACAATATTGGCAACTTTAATCATTGGATTTATTGCCGGACCGGCAGTATCTTTATAAGGATCACCAACAGTATCTCCTGTTACTGCGGCTTGATGAGCAAAGGAACCTTTGCCACCATGATTACCCTCTTCTATGAATTTTTTTGCATTGTCCCAAGCGCCACCACCAGTAGTCATTGAAATAGCAATAAATAATCCAGTAACAATAGTGCCAACTAACAAACCGCCCAAAGCTTGAATACCAAGAATAAATCCTACTAAAATTGGGGCAAGAACCGGAATCATGGCCGGTAAAATCATTTGTTCAAGAGCGCCTTTGGTGACTATATCAACAGCTTTGGCATAATCTGGTTTATTAGTACCTTCCATTATTCCAGGAATTTCTCTAAATTGTCGTCGTACTTCTTCAACTACTTTTCCAGCAACTTTTCCAACCGACTCCATTAATAATCCGCCAAAGAAATAAGGCAGCAGACCGCCAATAAATAAACCAACCAAGACTTTTGGATCATTGATTAAGAATTGGGTTGATTCTGGAAGTTTGTGAGTAAAATCAGCAAATAATACTAAAGCAGCCAAACCAGCTGAAGCAATAGCATATCCTTTTGTAACAGCCTTAGTGGTGTTACCGACTGAATCCAACGGATCAGTGATGTCCCGAACTTCTTTGGGCAGTTCAGCCATTTCGGCAATTCCACCGGCGTTGTCGGTGATTGGTCCGTAAGCGTCAATAGTGACGATTATTCCAGTTAAAGAAAGCATGGCGACGGCTGCAATAGCAACCCCAAACAAACCAGCTAACCAATAAGAAGCCAAAATAGCAGCGACTATTGCCAAGACCGGCAAGGCGGTTGCTTTCATAGAAATAGCTAAACCGGAAATAATATTTGTGCCATGTCCTGTAGTAGAGGCTTTAGCGATAGCTTTAACAGGGCCATATTTTTGGGAGGTATAATATTCAGTAACCAAAACCATAATACCGGTTAAAATAAGACCAATGACAGCAGTGATAAAAAGATTGAATGATTTAATTTCGTCTAATCCCGAAGCTAGCCATTTGGTAGCTGGGTAAAAGCCAACCAAAGCTAATATACCAGCGGCCATTAATCCTTTGTATAAAGATTTCATTATTTTTTTATCTTCACCCAAGCGGATAAATAAAGTTCCAAGTATGCAAGCAATCATAGAAATACCGCCCAAAACTAACGGGAAAATAAGAATTTTAATATTTCCTGGAAAAAGCAAACTAGCAAGAACCATAGCGGCGATTGCTGTGACGGCATAAGTTTCAAATAGGTCGGCGGCCATTCCTGCGCAGTCACTGACACTGTCGCCGGTGTTATCGGCAATGACAGCTGGATTACGCGGATCATCTTCAGGAATTCCTTTTTCAACTTTGCCAACCAAGTCTGCTCCGACATCAGCGGCTTTGGTAAAAATACCACCGCCAATACGAGCAAAGACAGAAATTAAACTGGCACCGAATCCGAGACCAATTAAAGCAAAAACATCATTAGTTAATAAAAAGAAACCAGCTACTCCCAACAGGGCTAAACCGGCAACCAACAAACCCGTGATTGAACCTCCGCGAACAGCTACATTAAGTGCTTCTTTTAAACCTTTTCGGGCTGCTTCAGTTGTGCGGACATTGGCTCTGACTGAAATATTCATACCAATAATACCGGCTGCTCCTGACAAAACGGCTCCAGACAAAAAACCGAACGCAGTTATCCAATCCATGCCAAATCCTATAATAAAGAAAATTACAGCCGCGACTATGGCAATAGTTTTGTATTGTCGTCCCAAATAAGCTTTGGAACTTTCTTGAATGGCACGAGCAATCGCCTGCATTCGCTCGTCGCCGGCCGGCTGTTTCATTATCCATTTAATAAGGATAATTCCATAGATAACCGCCAATAAAGCTGGTACTATGGCAAAAATGGTGATAATTAGACTGGGTGTCATAATTATTATTTTAATTTAAATTAAATTATTTTGTTTATTACCTAAAGTAAGGGGGTTTACTTTATTCGATAAATATAATAACCTAAAAGGACAAAACAGTCAAGAAATTAAAACGTGCCTTGCAGGGAGATTTTTAACGACCATGTCTTTTGCAATGGTATTTTTTAAATAAAATAATTCATTGTTTGTGAGAGAAATTAATTTGAAAAAGTCTTAATGGGGTATGAAATACAGGGTTTTATTGAATTTTTTGTATTCTTTAGTCTATATTAAACGATTATTTTGGTGGACAGGACAAAGAATAAACAAGCTGTTTGCCAAGATGTTTAAAGGTTTTTGGCGTGTTTTTGCTTTTATTCATTATAAAATAGATTATTTTTTTCGCCGAGCTGGTTGGAGTAAAGACAAGATTTGGTGGTTAAAACGCGATAATTTACAGATAGTATTGTTGTTGTTATTGCTTTTGGCCGCTTTGCCGCAAACAAAATTATTTGTTCGTCCGGAAAGTTATGTTGTTGGACACGAAAGTATTGCTTATAATTTGCTTGGACAAGGGGAAGAGTATGGTTTAGAAGAATTATCTCCCGCTCCAGTTGAATTACCACAGACTGTTTCTCCTTGGCGGTCAGGTACGGTTAGCAATAAAACCGTGTTGGTCAAAACTGATGAATTAATCAATCAAGAATTGGGCACAGTAGTGGTTGGTGGTTTGGCGACTACTAAGCCGATAATTATTCCTGGGGCTTTGGTGGCCGGTTCAGAAAGAAGATTTATTATGGAATATGCGGTTGCACCAGGTGATTCGTTGAGTAGTATTGCTTATAAATTTGGTATTAGTGTGGAGACAATTATGTGGGAAAATAAATTGACCGCTTATTCGGTAATTCGTCCTGGAGATAAATTAAATATTCCACCGACCACCGGCATAATGCATCAAATTAAAAAAGGAGATACATTACCAAAAATTGCTAAATTATATAATGCAAAAGTGGAAGATATTGTTAAATTTAATGTGCTTAAAGAAAGTGGGACTGATTTGGTGGTGGGAGAAAAGATTATGATTCCTAATGGTGTAAAAGTACAGGTTCAGTATGTTTCTACGCCAAGCAAAACAAGTTCGGTTAGTCGGCTGGTAGTGCCATCGGCATCAACTCAAGCAAAAAGTGCTTCCGGTTTTATTTGGCCGAGTGCTTCAAGAATAATAACTCAATATTATGGTTGGCTCCATCATGCTATTGATATTGGTGGGAAAATGGGTACGGCTATTTATGCGGCTAAGGCCGGTACAGTTGAAGTATCGCAGTGTGGTTGGAATAGTGGTTATGGTTGTTATATTATTATTAATCATGGTAATGGAGTAAAAACTTTATATGGCCACCATTCAAGACTGCTGGTTTCAGTTGGTGATTATGTTACTACAGGACAAACCATTGGTTTGATGGGAAATACCGGTAAAGTTCGCGGTCCGACAGGTGTTCATTTGCATTTTGAAGTAAGAATAAATGGTAGTTTATATAATCCGTTAAGTTATGTTAGGTAGTCAGCTCTTGAAATAAACATAATTTTTTGTTAAGATGTTGACTGTTATGGTACCGTAGCCAAGCAGTAAGGCAGAGGTCTGCAAAACCTTTATGCGCGGGTGCAATTCCCGCCGGTACCTCAAAAACAATTCATTCGGAATTGTTTTTTATTATCTATATATAATAAAAATATTTTTCTTGCGCAAATAGGTTAATTTAGAGTAAAATGATAGTAACTTTAATATTATGAAACGACTTATAATTATAGACGGCAATGCGATTATTCATCGTGCTTATCATGCTTTGCCGCCAATGACCACAAAAACAGGACAGCCAGTTAATGCGGTTTACGGATTTGCTTCTATGTTGTTGAAAGTTTGGCAAGATTTAAAACCCGAATATATCGCGGTGACTTTTGATATGGCTGGTCCGACTTTTCGTCATAAACAATTTGAAAAATATAAAGCCACTCGTGTAAAAGCTGATCAAGAACTTTATGATCAAATTCCGTTAGTTCATAATTTGGTCAGTGCTTTTAATATTCCCATTTATGAAAAGCAAGGTTATGAAGCAGATGATGTAATTGGAACAATCGCGAAAAAAATTAAAAAAAATAAAGATTTGGAAATAATGATTGTTACCGGAGATAAGGATACATTACAGTTGATTGATAAGAATGTAAAAGTTTTTACTTTACGCAAAGGGATGAGTGATACGGTTATTTACGATTTGGCTGAATTGAAAAAAATTTTTAATTTTACACCGGAGCAAACAATTGATTTTAAAGCATTGCGTGGAGATGCATCAGACAATATTCCCGGAGTGGTCGGTGTTGGTGAAAAAACTGCCACTGAGTTAATAGAAAAATTTGGAAATTTGGAAAATATTTATAAAACAGTAAAAAACAAACAAAAAGTTGAAAATATTGATATTAAGCCCAGCATATTAAAAAAACTTATTGAAGGCGAAGAAAATGCTAAGATGAGCTATGAATTGGCGACCATTGATCAAAATGTTCCGGGGGTTGATTTTGAGTTGGAAAATTGTTTAGCCAAAGATTTTGATCGCGAAAAAGTAATTAAGCTTTTTCAAGATTTGGAATTTGTGTCATTGGTGAAAAGATTGCCGGGTGGTGAAAAAAATAAATCAGATAAAAAAAATATTAAACCAGCTAACATTGAAAAATTTGATTTTTTAGAAATTAATAATAAAAATGAAGCGGAAAAAATTACTAAATTAATTCAAGAGTCGGGCGAGTTTGCTTGTCAGGCGGTTTTTGAAGGAGATGACGTTTTTGCGGGAATTTTTTCAGGGTTGTTGATTGTTGTTGGTGGTAAAAGTTTTTATTTAAAAAAGTTTTTTGATAAAAAATGGTTTCAAGATGAAAAAATTGAGATGGTTGGGCATAATTTAAAAAAGACGCTTAAAATTTTATCAGTTCACGAAAAGATAGAAGTTAAAAACAGTTTATTTGATTTAATGTTGGCTTCTTATATTTTAAATCCAGGAAGTCGGGCACATGATGCGAGTAGTGTCGTTTTAAAATGTTTAGGAAAAGAATTAAAAAATACCAGCGGACAAAATAGTTTGTTTGGTTTTGATGCTAAGACTGCGGCTTATGAATTATTTTTGCTGGCGGCGACAAAAAATAAATTAAAAATAGAGTTGGAAAATGTTAATAATTATGATTTATTGAAAAAAATAGAAATCCCATTATTAAAAATTTTAGCTGGCATGGAATTAAGCGGTGTGGCAGTTGACTTAAAAATGTTAAAAGAACTTTCTGTCGGTTTGGCAGAAAAAATCAAAAAAATTTCTAAAACAATTTATGATATGGCCGGCATGGAATTTAATATTTCTTCTCCCAATCAGTTAAGGGAAGTTTTGTTTGAAGAAATGGAAATTCCGGTGTTTGGCATAAAAAAAGGAAAAACTGGCTTATCAACCGCCGCCGCTGAATTGGAAAAAATGCGCGGCTTACATCCGATTATTGAAGAAATTGAAAATTATCGAGAATTAACGAAATTACAAAATACTTATGTTGATGTTTTGCCGACTTTAATTAATAAAAAGACAGGACGTGTCCACACCACTTATAATCAGGCTATTACTGCTACAGGACGTTTATCCAGCTCAGAACCAAATTTACAAAATATTCCAATTCGTACCGAATTAGGAAGGGAAATAAGAAAAACAATAGTGGCAGAACCGGGGAATGTTTTGTTGAGCGCCGATTATTCGCAAATCGAATTACGCATTGTCGCCTCTTTGTCTGATGATAAAAAAATGATAGAAATTTTTAATCATGGTGAAGATATTCACCGAGCCACAGCCGCCATTATTAACGGTGTGTCGTTGGATAAAGTAACCAAAGAAATGCGCCGAGCAGCCAAAGAAGTTAATTTCGGTGTTTTATATGGAATGGGCGCCTATGGATTAAGCTGGCGAACAGATTTAACTGCTGGTGCGGCCAAACAATTTATAGATAAATATTTTGAAAAATTCAGCGGTATTAAAAAATATCTTGAAGAAACTATTTCTTCCGCAAAGCAAATTGGTTATTGTGAAACATTGTTTGGTCGGCGGCGTTATATTCCTGAATTAAATGTCGCCAATTATCAATTGCGCAGTGCCGCTGAACGAATGGCTGTTAATCATCCTGTACAAGGCACGGCTGCTGATTTGATAAAAATGGCTATGATATCGGTTGATAACAAAATTAAATCGCAAAGTCTTTTTAATGACGGTCAAGTTAAAATGATTTTACAAGCTCATGATGAGTTGGTATTTGAGGTAAAAAAAGATTTAGCTGAAAAATTGGGCAAAATAGTTAAAGAAGAAATGGAAACAGTGGTGACGTTGCGCGTGCCGATTGAAGTAGATATTAATATTGGAAATAATTGGGGAGAAATGAAATAATAAAAAAGTAAAAAAGAAAAAAATCCCCAGTTGGGGATTTTTTGATTGGAAAGAACAAAATTAACTGTTGCAGTCGATATACTCGGACAGCAACAACATCAAGTTGTTTGGTTGCCACGAGAGAGGCAAAGGTTTGTTGATATCTTCAAGGCGAATTTCTATTTGCACAACGACGTAAAGTTTGTTGTTCCAAGTAATTTTCATACCCGGTTTTGGAATCTGACCATGAAGCTGTTGATAAGCAGTTTTTTCGTTTTGGTCGTTTCCCAAATTTGTCGGCCGACGATATCTTTCCAGTTGCAGTTTCAATTTGTTGCAGGCTTGTAGCCACATGAATTTGGAATAGAATTCTTGGTAAACAGGATTAAAATCTAAATCCTTGGCTATTTGGCGTGACAGCCAAACGATGGCTGATTGCGGAACCTTTGGACGGATTTTTATTTTAGAAAAACACGACGGAAACATGACGGCCAATTTTGACAAAACAGCTTCTTCTTGGCAAAGCGAAATAACAATGCGCATACCCGTGTCTTGAAGTTGGCAAATTTCCGGCCAGTTTTTGTGCGGCACAGATCTTTTGATGTCCATTGTTTCTCCCGGTTGTGAGTCTTTTCCAACGATATTTTTTAAAGAACGGCATCATTTAGTGTTTAGACACTATATCACAGTTTAAACAATTGTCAATATTTGATTTGCCGAAGAAGGAAAAACATATTACAATGGATTTGTCTGATATTGAAAAATAGAGAACACCGAACAGATATCAGTTTAGTTAATATATTTGTATTACCATAAGATTCGTTTATGATAATTTATATTTTTGGCGAAGATACTTTTTTAAGCCGGCAATTTTTAAAAGAACAAGTGATGAAATTTAAAAAAACTCGTGATCCGCAAGGATTTAACACGATTTTTTTGAATGGTCTCAAAGAAAATGAAGATAAGATCATTGGAGAAATTGTGGCGTTTCCTTTTTTGTCTGAACGACGGATGATCGTGATTGAAAATTTATTGAGTTCAAATGATAAAGATTTATTAAATAGGATTATTGATTTGATTAAAAATAATAAAATACCAGAAAGCAATGTGGTTATGTTTTGGCAAGGTGAAAGTTTTGGTAAAACTAATGAGATTAAAGAGTTGGCAAAATTATTACAAAATAAAAAGCATGTTTATAATTTTTATGAATTTAAATATTTTTTGCCAAGCGAATTGCGTAGTTGGATAATAAAAGAAGTTAAAGCGCGAGGTGGGATAATTGAGCATTCGGCCGCAAGTTATCTTGGTGAAAACATTAATCAGGATATGTGGTTGCTCAACTCATTAATTGATCAATTGATTGCTTTTAAAAATGATAATGAAATAAAGTTGTCCGACGTGCGTCTTTTTTTAGATGAAAAAGTTGTTGATAATATTTTTCAGGCGGTTGAATCAATCGTGTCAGGTGATAAAAAAACAGCCTTTAAACTTTTAAATGAGCAGCGCCGTTTAGGGCAATCCGATACTTATTTATTTGGAATGATTTTACGTCAGTTTAGAATCTTGTTGCAATTACGAGATTTATGGGAACGGGAAGATCAAACGACCAGCGATAGTATGGCAAAACTTTTAGGTTTACATCCGTTTGTTGTCAAAAAAAGTTTGCCATTGGTTAAGCGTTATTCAATGATACAATTAAAAAATTATTACACAGAATTGTTTGAAGTTGATATTAAAACAAAAACAGGTTTAGCTGCGCAGGATATTTTGATTGATTGTTTTGTGGGGAAGATAAAATAAATTTTAAAATAAAAAAATCCCTGTTTAAACGGGGATTTTAATTTTTAAAAGGTTACTTTTTGACGTAAGGGTTTTCCCAGTTGCCATTGGAATTGGTGTTGCTTTTTACTCCGCGATCGAAAAATTCTTCTGCTGGCGGTCTGGGACCAGGAAAGTTGCACAAACATCCGAAAGCGCCACATTTGAGACAGATGATTGGGACGCAACCCTCTTCGTAACCATCTTGGCGAAAAACCCAATCATGTTCACAATCAGATTTGCCATACCTTACGCTCATTTTTTCTCCTTTTTTATTTAAAGAACCCCGCAAAGAAATTTAACAAAATAATTATGAATTGTCAAGTTGGTTTGGTTAGTTAGAAATTAAAAACAAAAAAACAGGCCTTATGACCTGTTTTTAATTATTTTACTTTTTTTTCGCATGGATTTTTTTCATCAATCGGGAAAGTTTTCTGGCAGCTGTATTTTTTTTGATTACACCTGTTTTAGCGGCTTTATCTAAAGCTTTTTGCGCTTCACGCGCGTATTCCGCGGCTTTTTTAGCATCCTCGGCTTTATTAGCTTTTTTTATTGCTTCGCGAAAATTTTTTTTACGCGCTAAATTTTGCGCGGCGCGTTTTATGTTTTGTCGCAGAGCCTTTTTGGCATTCGGTTTATTAGGCATAGTATTTTTAAATTAATCAAAACTGTTTTAATGTGAGAGTGCGACTATAATAACACAACTGTATTTTTAAGTCAATATATCCACACACTCGAGACTAAAAAGATAAATTTAACGGTATTTTTTTAAATTGACTTTAAGATTTTTTGGACCGAAAGCCAAAGGCAGCAGTTCTTCAATTTTTGCGATAACAACCTTACCTTTTTTTGTGTCGGACATGATTATTTCGATATTTTGATTGGAAATTTGTGCCGCTTCAAAAATCATTTGTCGGCAGGCGCCGCAAGGGCCGGTTATTTTTTCCGCCGTTTGTCCGACAATGGCGATTTTTTTAATTAGTCTAATTCCTTCAGCGTTAGCTCTAACCAAAGCGGAACGTTCGGCGCAAATAGTTAAACCGTAAGAAGCGTTTTCCACATTAGAGCCGGTGATGATTTTATTGTTGCTAGACAAAAGCGCTGCCCCAACAGCAAAATGGGAATAAGGATTGTAAGCGGTTGGCAACATTTTTATGGCACTGCACACTAGTTTTTTTTGAATTTGATTTAATTTTTTATAAACAGTTTTTTTCATAAGATTTATTTATTCTTCTAAATTTGGTCCATCAATCAGCATTGGTTCTATTTTTTTATCACCATCGGTAATCCTAACCACATCTTTATCAATTTTGTTTAATTCTTTATAAGCGACATTGTAGGATTTTGCGGTTGTTTCAATATTCTTTCCCAGTTTTTTAAAGTACTCATCATAAGCGGAAATGTGTTTACCAAGCTCCTCTACTCTTTGGCGGATTTCTTTAGCTGACTCCTCTATTTTTAAAGCTCTCAAACCCTGCATAACTGTTTGTAAATAAGCCAAAAATGAGGTTGGTGACACAATAATCACGTGTTTTTGTTTAAAGGCATATTCAATTAAATCATGAGTATTGGTTTTTATTGCTCCAACCTTATTAATTAATAGATCGTAATAAATTCCTTCAGCCGGAAGAAACATAAACGCAAAATCCATCGTACCTTCCTTCGGCTTTATGTATTTACTGGTTTCATCAATTCGTTTTTTCAGGTCGCTTTTAAAAGCTGCTTCTAATTCTTCTTTTCGTGTTTGATCCTTCTCTTGTATTAGTCGGTTATAATTTTCCAAACTGAATTTGGAGTCAATTGGTATGATTTTATCTTTGACTTTTACTACCGCATCAACAATGTCGCCATCGGAAAATTTATATTGCATTTCATAACTGCCCGGCGGCAGAACGTTTTTTAAAACAGTTTCCAAATAATATTCACCGAGGATGCCACGGTGTTTAGGGTTTTGCAAAGTTTCTTGTAGAATTTGCAGTTGGTTGGTAAAACCCATCACCTGTTTATTAGTTTCATCCAGTTTGGTTAGTTTTTCCGTTACGTCGGTAATAATTTTTATGCTTTGTCCGAACTGTCCTTGAATAGTTTTATTAATATTGTCCTGATTATCACTCATTAGTTTGTGTGTGTCGCTCATTTTTTGATCCATTGACTTGTTCAGTTCATTGATTTGATTTTGCAACATCAAGAAAAGGTTTTGTTCACCATCTTTTGGTTTAGTTTGAATTTTTTTAATCATTATAACCAGTAAAATTATAATGGCAGCCAGACCGGCAATGATGATATAATAAATTGGATTCATAAAAAAATTTCAATTGTAATGACGGTATTATATCATTGAAAATCTGAAAGTCAAAGAATAATGAAATTAAAATATAAAAAGTTTTGCTCTTGCCAAAAGTAAAAAATTAGTATATTGTGTGTGCGGTGGTTAAATGTTTTTAAATAGCGTGCCACGCATGGCTGACACAAGGATATTTGTATGCCCCTGTAGTTCAATGGATAGAACAAGACACTCCTAACGTCTAGATCCATGTTCGACTCATGGTGGGGGCACAGACGATTAACTGATAAACAGATAAGATATCAATCTAAAAAGTTTTTGGAGTAATTAGACCGCAAAGATAATTGTTTCACGTGAAACAATTATATGAGAAACAAGGTTTCATGTGAAACAATGTTAGAATAGCGTAATTTATTAGAGTTATTTACTAAAGAAATAAATTAGGATTAAAAAAGACAAGGTTTCATGTGAAACAATTCAAATGGGCCTGTAGCTCATCTGGTAGAGCGCAGCATTCGCATTGCTGAGGTAAGGGGTTCGAGTCCCCTCAGGTCCACTATTTTTTCTTGTTATTGATAGGAAATTTATAAGGCAGGACAATATAAAATTTCGGCGAAAGTTTATATTTTTAGTTAATATTTCAGATTTGGTTGTAGTTATATTTTTTTAAAAAATATTTTGTCTAATTTTGTTAAAATATTGTCAAAACTCCTTTAAATAAGGAGTTTTTTATTGTTTTGAGTAGTTTTTAATAAATGGTGAGGTGTGGATGAATCTGTGCATAACTTGGGCTAAAGGGGGATAGATGTATAGAGCAGTGTATACAAATCTCACAATTCACATGGTGTTATTAACGGTGTTTTTAGTTTAGTAAAAGTGTTTTTTGTTGTTTTTTATTAAGAAAGTGGTAGAAATAAACATTGATTCTTATATTTGCGGGGGGGGTAGTGTGGAAAATCAAAGTGGATCAAAATCAGGATGTTTTGAAGGGTTGACAAAATTTCAAAAATATATTATACATAATTTATACAATTTAAAATCCTGTTCAGTTTGAACAGGTCTCTGGCCCGGAGTTAGGGCAAAAGGAGCGGGTGATAACAAGCCCGAAGTGAATATGATGGCGAATCCGTTGGAAGAGTTTAAAGATGTGCCATACGGCCGATGGGCCGCATTGGGACATAAACTTGGAGGTTTGAAGGCAATTGAGGTTATACTCAAAGACGATGAATTGGCGCGACGAATCAGAAAGCAGATTGCTGATGTTAATGTTACCACTATTATTCTGTCCGACGAGCGGACCCGCTTCTACAAGGAAGTCTTCGGTCTGACCGTGGATCTCTCCAAGGTGAGGCTCCCGCCCGAAACCGAAGGTTTCGGCTGGACGCTGACCATCGCCAAGGAGCTCGGTGACAAGCCACTCGCCACAGTCATGGCCGCCTGTCGGAAGCTGTTCAAGGGCAATGTCTGGCAGTACGCCGACGACCTGGACAATTCCGTCCCGACCAACGACCGCGACCCCCGACGCGACGGTTCCTACATCATCCGCGTCAGAGACAGAGTGGAAGCCGACGAGGAGAACAAGAATCTCTCGGCCGACACAGTCAAGTCGCGCAACATGGTCACCCTGACACTGTTGGAGCGCATCGTCCTGGAGCTATTCTGCTTCTGGAAGACCGGCAAGCACCTGGACATCCAGAACACCACCCTTTGCTCCGGTTCGCGCAACTTCGATGGCGGTGTTCCGGGTTGTTGCTTGCGCGGCGGCGAGTTCGAGGTTTGCTGGCGCGGCTCGTCCAGTTGCCGCGGCGCTCTCCGCGCTCGCGAAGCAGTTTTGACCTAACCCTTTTTCCTTCGTTCTTTAATTCTTCGCCCCCTTGCGTCTTGCACAAGGGGGTTTTTTGTTGGCTAATTTTAGCCATCAAAATCATTTATTTTTTGAGGTTTTTAAAAGAGATGAGTTATCCCGAAGTTATACACAGTCTATTGTTCAGAGCATATCAAATTTATGCTATAATATAGTATAGTAATTTTTAAAATAAAAATTTATTTAATTTTAATTTAATTTATTCTTTATGTTCAGCAATATCATGGCGAATGTAAACAACCAAAAAATATTTAAGTTTTTGGATGTTTTTTCTTATGTCATCCTTTTGGTTAATGTGGTGGCAATTCCTCTATTCGTTGATAAAAATTTAATTAATTTTTATATCATACCAAAGCAGTATGTATTTATTGGTTTGGTTTTGATTAATGTGGTTTTGTTTGCGGTAAAAATTGTTTTATCAAAAAAGTTGACATATCGCCGTTCAGTAATGGACTTGCCTATTTTAGGTCTTCTGCTAATTAGTTTGGCGGTTTCTATTTTTTCCGTTAATACTTTTGATTCATTTTTAGGACGAGGAGAATATTTTGTTTTAAATTTCTTCCTCCTTATATTCTTAGCCACTTTTTATTTTCTGTTGGTTAATATTCTAACAACTCAATCGCGCTGGCTTGGAATGGTTGATGCGTTATTGTATACCGGTGGAGCGACAGCACTTTTATTTTTGTTAAAAGCGATTTTTAAATTGGATATTATTTCTTATATTGCACCTTCAGCCATGAATACGATTGATAAGGTAAATATGGGCTTTGGTATTTGGTTAATAATGATTTTCTTGTTAGCTGCCGGAAAATTGATTAAGAAAAATATTACTGTTGGCAAGTCATTATCATATTTCTTTGTCGCCTTATTAGCTTTTGTATCATTGGTAATGTTGAGCTTTAATATTTTCTGGTGGATTATATTGGCCGGTTTAGTATTGTTGTTGATGATTGGCATTAGTTTTGTTAAAGATTCAAGATTGGGTTGGGTTTCCGCTTTGTTTGCCATGACTATTTTAGTAGTGGTATTTATTGCTTTTGGAACACCGCGTTATTTGCAGGCGGTGGTACCGGCGGAAGTTTCGTTAGGCTTTAAACCGTCTTGGTCAATTTCTGCGGACACGTTGTTTTCTGGGGCTAAGAATTTTATTTTAGGCAGTGGTTTAGGCACCTTTAATGTTGATTATTCTAAATTCAGATCAGTTGATTTCAACACAGATTCCATGGCTTGGTCATTAAGATTCAGTCAGCCGGCCAGTTCATTCTTTTCTTTGTTGGCTGAGGGTGGTATTGTCTTTACTTTGGCTTTGATATTTTTGATTATCTACAGTTTGGGACACGTTTTTAATATCTGGGTTAAAAAAGGCGCGCCGACTTTGGCACAAAAAGTTGTTGACGGTTTGGGTGATAGTGGAGATTTTAAAATTGATGTTTTCTTGATAACAGTTGCTTGGTTGGTTTTGAGCGGTGTTATGTGTGTGGTTTATTACGGTTTAGTGTTGTGGTGGTTGTGGTGGCTGTTGCTCGGTTTGATTATTACAGCCGTATCATTTATTAATGCTGATGTAATTAAAACTAAAGTTTGGGAAGTTGATGATACCCCGCAGTATAGTTTAACTTTTTCGTTTGTTATGATTGTTGTGACAGCCGGTTTAGTAATGATTGGTGTTTGGGGAGGACGATTATATATGGCTGAGCGTGCTTACGCCAGCGCTTTAAAAAGTTCTGACTACGAAACAGTTGAAAGTAATTTAAAAACAGCTCTGTTTCATCGGCAAAATACCGATGTTTATCATGTTGCTTTGGCTCAAGTTTATTTGTTAAGAGCATCTGAAATGGTGCAAGGTGGTTCGCAAGATGTTCAAACAATTAGTAATTATTTGGCGCAAGCTGTGAATGAGGCTAGAACCGCCACTGATATTTCTCCAAGATCAGTAGCTATTTGGGAAAATTTAGCTGTGATGTATGAAAATGCCGCGGTCTTAGTTCCTGAGGCCGGAGAGTGGGCAATAAAAACATGGCAAAAAGCTAAAGAGTTGGAACCGACTAATCCGATATTGTCTTGGCGGTTAGGCAATAACTATGCTGTCGCCGGAAACTGGGAAGAGTCAGTAAAAAATTATCAAGAGGCTATTACATTAAAAAAAGATTATCTTGATAGTTATATTAGTTTAGGTCGCGCCTTTGAACAACAAAATAAAGTTGAAGATGCGGTAAATATTTTTAAAGAAGGACTGTCTTACGGTGGAAATAGTAATTCCGCATTTCTCTTTGATTTTGGACGGTTGTTATACAACAGAAATAAAGGTTCAGATCGCTCTGATGCGGAACAGTTATGGTTGGCAGCTGTTAAATTACAACCAAATTATTCCAACGCCCTATATAGTTTAGGTTTGTTGTATGAGAATAAAGACGATAAAGCCGCCGCTTTGCAATATTATTATAAAGTCAAGGATTTAAATCCGGACAATAAAGACATAACAACAAAAATTAAATCCTTGGTTGGTGGTGAATAAGGAGTAATAAATTTTTGAATAGCCACGGATATCCACTCTTTAAAAGCGGGCGGTCGTCAGATAAAAAGTTACTATGAAAAAAACCGCCATTGCAGTCATACTTGTTATAAATTTATTTTTTCCTCTAAATTCTTTTGGGGCGATGTCTTCAACTAATTATTCAATTTACGCCGATGCTATAGATTCGGGCGGTAATTTAAGTACGGGAGGAATTTACAGTTTGGAAGATACGATTGGAGAATCGCCGGTTGGTTTTACTACTAGTACATGGTATGAAATTCGTGCCGGCTATCAAGCTATGGAGCGAGGTTATATTACTATGACTATTGATAATTCAACTTTGAATTTGGGCAGTTTGAGTCAAATTGCTGTTAATTCAGCTTCTGCCAATGTGACAGTCAGCACAGATTCGGCTTCTGGTTATATTCTTTCTATTCAAAGCGTGAGTGGCACAGGATTGACCGCAGTAAGTGATGGTGAGGTGACGGTCGGGAGCGAAGAGTATGGTGTTTCTACTTCCGGCAGTGAAAGTGTGGTTAGTGGTGATGTGGGAGTGGAGGGCGGAACTTTTTTGGCAGAATCCATTTCAGCTATTGATAACAGCGTGACACAACTTACTTTTAAAGCTTCAATAAATGCCGCTTCAGTTGTTGGAAGTTATAATCAAACAGTTACATTATCTGCTTCGGCAAATTGGTAAATTTTATGTTTAAAAAATTTTTATTTGTTTTGTTAATTTGTTTTTTATGGGTTGGAAAAGCGGAAGCTTTTTCGATTAGTCCTTTAAAATATGTGGTTACCGTATCTCCGCGATCAAGCGAAGAGGTAGAAATAAAAATTAAAAACGACCAATTAGTTAGCCAGAGATATGTTTTAAAGGTATTAGGAACGAAACAGAACAATCAAGGAGAATTAATTTTTTCAGAAGGTGTCAATCAAGCTGAAAATTGGGTTAAGCCAGAGAAAAATGTTGTACAAATTGATCCTGGCGAAGAAGTCACGGTTAATTTTTTTATAAAAACTGATTCTTTGGCTGAGTCTGGCTCATATTTTTTAGGTTTAGCAGCGGAGAATGTTGATTTAGGAGAACGGGAGGTTGGATTATCCGGAGAGTTAGTTTGTTTATTGTTATTACAAGTGTCTGGTCAGGTGCAGGAAAATTTATCGGTAACAAATTGGCAAACGGAAAATATAACTATAAATAAAATTTGGAACTTTGATCTATCAATTAAAAATACATCTGCAGTTGAATTGCCAATTCAGTCAGAATTAATTATAAGAAATTGGCGTAATAAAATTATTTATAGAGAGTTGAATGATTTGGGATTATTGTTGCCACAGGCAGACAGAATTTTTCAACAAAAAATTGACATGGTCGGACAAACATTTTTTTCAGGAAGTTATTCCGCGACCTTAAATATAATTTATGGACGAACCAATCAAATAAAAACTTTGGTTAAAAATTTTTGGAGAATATCTCCTGTTTGGATAATAATTTTAAGTGTAGTTGCAGTTGGAATAATAACTTTATTATATAGAATAAAAAAGAGAATGGTTGTTAAATTAAAAAAATATATTGAAAATTTTCAAGCATAAAGTATGAGAATAGGATTTAAAAAATTAATAATGGTTGTTTTGTTGATGTTGGGCTTGTTTAGTTTTTCAAATTTTGTTTATGGCAGTAGTGAAAGTAGTAATATAAATATACAAATGACCGTGCCAACGCCAGTGGTGGAACCTGGCGATCCTGGCCCCGGAGGCAGTGATTCGGCACCGGTAATTTCAAATGTTGTAACAAGCACTTCGGCCAACAGCGCTGTTATTACTTGGATAGTAACCGACGACAAAGGTTTAAGTAGTGTAAATTTTTATTATAGCGCGGACATGTCTTATGGTTTAACAACCACTACTATTGGAGCCTACCAAGTTAATTTAAGTAATTTGACGGAAGATACAATTTATTATTTTAAAATAGTCGCCACAGATATTGCCTCTAATGTAACTGAATACGCCGGGACACTTAAAACTTCCCTTGATTCCGTTAAAAGTTTGAAAATATATGCGAAAGCAGAAAAACGAGTTCCCAAGATCGGAGGAAATCTGGCTTTGTTTACGACGGTCATTTTGTATGATCCATCAGGTTTTTATTTGCCTTACAGTTTAAATGTTTCTTTGGATAAAACCGGTTCGTCTACTTTGTATAATGTCATAGTCCCAAACGGAACTAATTTAGAGGCAGTAATAAAAGGCCAGTCTCATTTAGCCAGGAAAATTATTGGCGTAAATATTCAAAATGGACAAGATATTTTTTTGGATTTTAGTGAAGCTGATTCGGTGGAATTATTGGCTGGAGATGTGCAAGGAACTGGATTAAAAGATAATTTTGTAGACATTCTCGATGTTTCAGCCGAGAATGTTAATTATAATAATATAGGATTGAATGAAGATTTAAATCGTGATGGCGTAGTGGATATTTTGGATATGAGTATTGTATTAACCAATTTTAATTTAGCCGGTGTTCTGATTCCTTCATAAAATTATGACTAAAGCATTTCGTACAATTGTATTTTTTTTAGCGGCAGCGGCATTGTTGGCAACAGTCAGCATTGTTCAGGCGGCTACTTTTTCTTTAGAACCGGCTTCTGGAACTTTAATTAAAGGATGTCCGGCTTCTATTAATGTTAAATTAAATACTGGTAGCCAGTCGTCAAACGGCGCTCAAATTTATGTTGATTATACTGGTGTGAGCAGTGCCAACATGTCAGGCACGGGTTTATTTACGAGTTACGGTTTACCGCCGGGCTTGCCGGCCGGCACAGCTGGTTTGTATGGTTATGGAGGAGTGGTTTCTGGGGCATCTTTAAATTTTGGTCGCATTAATTTTACTGCTGGCGCACTGGGCACAGTTGGTTTAACTATTCGTTTTGGAGGCACAGACAGTCTTGTTAGTAAAGTCGCAGCTTATCCTACCAGTGAAAATATACTTACCAGTGTTGTTTCTGGTTCATATACCATAGTCAATGGTTATTGTGAAACGGCTCCGCCGTATTTGGTTAATTTGATTCCGGCACCAGGAACGCCGAATCATCCGATTGATGAAAATATAAAGTTTGACATTAAAGATGATGGTTCCGGAGTGAATATATCTTCGTTGGTGGTTACGGTACAACAAAACGAAACAGATGTTCCTTTTAATATATCCACTGTTTTAAAAAGCACAACACAAGGTTGGTATTCAGTTGATATTGATCCGATTAATAACTTAATCCCAGAATTAAAAGTGGTTGTGACAGTAAATGTCTCAGATAATGCCGGCAATGCTTTATCCCGTTCCTATTATTTTAATGATCTAACTTGCTCACAATTGGGTTGCGCGGTTGGGGGAGCGGTAGCTCAGTGTAATGATGGTATTGATAATGAGGGAGATGGAAGTGTTGATTTTCCTAGCGATTCTGGTTGTGATAGTGTTGATGATAATAGTGAATATGTGTTGGGTGACATAGTTTGTACACAAGTTATTTCAACATCCACTTCGCCGGTTTGTCCATCACCGATTTGTGTTTCCGGCATATCGTCACAATGTAATGATGGTGTAGACAATGACAATGATAATTTGATTGACATGGCCGATCCAGGTTGTGATAGCGGAGATGATAACAATGAGTATGTTTTCGGTGAAGTTAAATGTCCAATTTGCCCATCTATAATTACCACTCCAACCATTACTCCTCCATTTATTTCACCAACCACCACCCAACAGATTTTTGATGTGGGTGATTTAAAATTTTTCTTGGCTAGCCGAACAGTAGAAACAAAAGCCAGTAATTTAAGTGTGGTTGAAGATTTAGTGGGGATGAGTTTTGCGGTAGGAGCTAACATTAAAGATGTACAAGGTCCAATTACCGGAGTTTATTTAGTTTTGGGCGGAAAAACTTATTCAATGTATTTTGATAATGGTTTAAAAATGTATGTCGCGGATGTGTTAGATTTAAACGAGGTGGAAATTTTAAACGGTATTGTTAGTGTTAAACATGGAACCAATCAAGAAGATACCGCACAGTTTGTTTTATCTGTTTTAACATCAGGCATTGTTAGCAGTAAAGATCAAGATGGAAAAATCAATCCTTTGCCCGGTGCAACAGTTGTTTTAGAACAATTATCTTCTGCTAATAAATATATACAAATTAAAACAGCCATAACTAATAATCGCGGAGAATATGGATTTGTTTTGCCAAATGGCAGTTATCGATTAAAAATTGATTCTGAAGGATATAAAAATCAAATTACCAGTGGTTTTACAATTACCAACCACATTATTAATCGGTTTTTCGTAATGTTCCCAAAGGTAGATTTGCTTTCGCCAGATGTTTCTTTGGGTGAGAAAATTACTTATATAGGAGATGTTGCGGGGGAGCAAACGAATAAAATTATTGAGAGTGTTAATGATCCAATAGTTGAACAAACAGCCAAAACAACCGTTGCCCCAATAGCTTTGGGCGCGGCCGTGGCAGCCACTGTTCCGGCTTTGTCATTTTTAAATTTAATTTCTTATTTAAGATTTTTATTTTTACAGCCAGTTTTCTTGTTTGGGCGCAAAAAAAGAAAGAAATGGGGAATTGTTTATAATGCGCTTACCAAAATGCCGATTGATTTGGCGTTGATTAGACTGTTAGATGTTAAGACAAACAAAGTAATTCAATCTCGTGTTACCGACACAGAAGGTCGTTATGCATTTTTTGTTGATCCCGGTTTGTACCGTCTTGAAGTGGTTAAACAAAGTTTGATGTTCCCGACTAAAATTTTACAGGATTTTAAAGAAGATACGACATTTTTGGATATTTATCATGGTGAGGCGATTCATGTGGATGAAAAATACACTGCCATTGCCGCTAACATCCCCATGGATCCGGTAGGTGTGGAAGAAAAAACACCACGTCGCATTATTTGGAGTCAGCGTTTGAGAGATTTACAAAGTTTTATTGCTTCATTGAGTATTGTTGCTGGTTTGGTTGCTTTAATAATTTCACCAACTTGGTGGACAATTGGATTATTTGTTTTCCAAATCGCAATTTATTATTTATTCAAACGTTTATCATCTGCTAAAAAACCAAAGAGTTGGGGTATTGTTTATGAAAAAACGAATAATCAACCAGTCGACCGAGCGATGGCAAGATTATTTAGTAAGCAATTTAATAAATTAGTTGCTTCTGAATTGACTGATAATAACGGTCGTTATGCTTTCATGGTTGGACCAAATGATTATTATATAACTTTTGAAAAAACAGGTTACCAGAAAAAAACTACACCTGATATTAAAATTAAAGAACGGAATGAAATTATTAAAGTCAATGTTGCTATGGATCGAGATGAATCATCAAAACCAATTTCAACCACTTCTAATCCTGTTCCGCCGGTTAAAAATTAAATTTTCTTAGTTTAAATTTTAAATTGGTTATCTGATTAAAAGATTAAAATTAATTTATGGACATATTGCGGCATCAGCAAGAAATTATTCGCAATCAGGGTTTGTTGGCAAAAAAACCTATTTTACAGAAAATCTATCGTGATTTTTATGTAGAAATTGCCAAACATGTATCTAATCTGCCGGATAAAAAAATAGTTGAATTAGGTTCTGGAATTGGCAATATTAAAGAAATTATTCCAAATTGTCTTCGGACGGATTTGTTTCCTAATCCATGGCTTGATCAAACCGAAAATGCTTATCGGCTTAGTTTTGACGATGAAACTGTAAGCGACCTTATTTTATTTGATGTATTTCATCACTTGCGTTATCCGGGCACGGCCTTGAAAGAATTTGAGCGGGTTTTGCGTCCTAACGGACGGGTAATTATTTTTGATCCATATATTAGTTTGTTGGGTAGAATTGTTTATGGTTTTTTTCATTCGGAACCGATTGCCTGGAGAAATAAAATCGTTTGGAATGCATCAGAAAATTGGAATGCCGAACAGATTGATTATTATGCCGCTCAAGGTAATGTTACACGTATTTTTTTTGGAAATAAATTTCAAACATTATTACAAAATTGGAGTGTAATTTCTCGGTCGCGTTTGTCAGCCTTTTCTTATGTTGCCAGTGGGGGCTATTCGGGACCTCAAATATATCCGAATTGTTTATATCCGTTAGCGCATTCATTTGATAAAGTTTTTGATTTTTTACCGGCTGTATTTGCTACTCGAGCATTAGTTGTTTTGAAGAAAAAATAGAAATATTTTTTAAATTTTAAAAAAGACGCTTGACAATAATTTTTTTTTCAGGCATAATAATTTTTGTTTTAAGGGCCTTTAGCTCAGCTGGCTAGAGCGCTTCCATGGCATGGAAGAGGTCAAGGGTTCAAATCCCTTAAGGTCCACCAAAGAATTCTTTAAACAGGAATTCTTTTATTATATATTAGTTCTTGACATTTTTTATAAAAATTGTTAAGTTTTAAACAGTTCTTTAAACAAAAAAATCAAGGAGATAACATGCCTAAAAAATACTTGGGTTGCGTAGTTTTTGATGGTGACAATACACTTTGGTATAATAGTCATAAATACAACGAACCAGCGCTCAAATGTGCGGAAATCATTTGTAAAGAATTCAAGGAAGAATCTCCATATTATTTGGATATTCTTAAAAGGTTTGATGAAATTGATCAGGCCGGTGTCAAACAGTTTGGTTTCGGAAAGGAAAGGTTTCCTTCTAGCTGGGTACAAACCTACCAAGAATTTTGCCAGAAGGTTGGTAAAATTCCTTTGCGACGGACAGAAAAGCTTCTGTATATAGAAGCAAGTAAATTTTGGCAACCGCCATTTCCGATGAAGAAGAAGGCGCGAATGGTTTTGCGGAAACTTAAGGCCCTCGGTTTTTATTTGGTACTGCTCACTGGCGGAGACCCAGAAGTTCAGCAAATGAAGATACAAGCCAACGATATTAAGAAATATTTTAATGAAATAAAAATCGTTGGTACTGATAAGACCAAAGAGTTGGAAAGTCTGGCTTCCCAGTTCGGTTATAACAATGTTTGGATGGTGGGTGATTCTAAGAAGTCAGACATATCAAAAGCCATTAAAGCCAAAGTTAAAGCATTTTATATTCCTAGTGTCAACTGGGATTATGAAAATTGGGTTTGTAACGACCCCGAGACTTATTGCAGATTTGTTATTGAATTGAAGGACATCAAGGAAATTTTAGCTTATTTTTAGCAAAAAAGTTCATTTGCCCCGGCTTTTAGCCGGGGTTTTTATTTTTTTATCAGATTAGCCTTGAAAAAAAAAATTAGATAGGTTAATATTAGATAAATTAAAAAATAAATATTTGTATTCTTATTTTTGATTTTTGAATTTATTATTTTTTATGTCATTATCAATTGGAATTGTCGGTTTACCAAATGTCGGCAAATCAACATTGTTTAATGCTTTAACCAGAAGCAAGCAAGCTAATGCGCAGAATTATCCTTTTTGTACTATTGATCCCAATGTTGGTGTGGTTGAAGTCCCCGATGATCGGCTGATAAAGTTAGCCGAGGTTTCAAAGTCACAAAAAATTATTCCAACCACAATAAAATTTGTTGATATTGCTGGTTTAGTAGCGGGAGCTTCGAAAGGAGAAGGTTTGGGAAATCAATTTTTGTCCCATATTCGTGAAGTAGATGCTATTGTGCAGGTAGTTCGGGCTTTTAAAGATAGTAATGTTATTCACGTCAACAACCGTGTTGATCCAAAAGACGACGCAGCGGTTATAAATTTAGAATTGGTTTTAGCTGATTTACAAACTGTGACAAAAAGATTAGAAACTGTTAAAAAGAATGCCAAGGGATTGGCGGTCAAAGATTCAAAAAAAACCATTGAATTATTAGATAAGATTTATAATCAACTGGAATCAGGGCGTCTGGCTAGAAGTTTGGAATATACCCAGGAAGAATTAGTTAATTTGGAAGATTTACATTTGTTGACAATGAAGCCAATGTTGTATGTGATTAATGTGGATGAAAAATCGGAAGAAGAAATGTTAGAGCAAGTTTCTCCAGATGCCAGTCAAATAGTTATTTGCGCCAAATTGGAAGAAGAATTGGCTGAATTATCATCAGAAGAAGCTGTTGCTTATTTAAAAGAATTAGGAATTAAAGAATCAGGATTAGATAAATTAATTAAATCAGGTTACAAACTTTTAAATTTAATAACTTTTTTAACTAGTGGTGAACCAGAAACACGAGCTTGGACCGTTCGTTGTGGAGCAAAGGCGCCGGAAGCGGCTGGAGTAATTCATACGGATTTTGTTAAGGGGTTTATCAAGGCTGACGTGGTTAATTGTGAGGATTTTATTACTTGTGGCGGTTGGAACAAAATAAAAGAAACCGGCAAGATGCGGATGGAAGGAAAAGATTATGTGGTAAGAGACGGGGATGTGGTTTATTTTCATGTTAGTACGTAAAACAATTGTATTTAATTTTTTTAAATTAATCATTAAAAGGCCACGTGGCCTTTTTTTGATTTTATACCCTTGATATTTTGTTTAAAATTTGCTATAGTTTATAGTGTTCTTTACAAAACAATAAAATTGTATCAATAAGAGAAACAGACCAAACGGACGGAGACATAAAATGTCCCATAATCAAAAATTAAATAAAAATTCTGTCTGGGTTAAGGAATGGATTAAATTTTATAAAGAAATTTTTGGCTTGGCTATTAATGTTTCAAACATTTTTATTCCGCCCAAAATCAAAGGTTTCAACCGACCAATGATTATTGCTCGTGAGATTGGTGATTCTCCGTTGGAAATGACAATGGTTACTTGTCAAAGATTATTTTCTTACATCAGTTATATTGGTGATAATCCAGATGAACTAATTTCAGTTACTAATCGTAACCCGCGATATAAAGGTTCCTATGCCATTCGTGTTCGTGACGGAATAGAAGCTGATGAGGAGAACAAAAATCTTTCGGCTGATGATATTAGATCTCAAAGTATGATTACAATGACTTTGTTGGAACGCATTATTTTAGAGTTGTTTTATTTTTGGAAGACAGGACAACATCTAGATAATCAACATTGGACTCTTTGTTCCGGCCCACGCAACAAGGCAGGGCAAATTCCATGCTGTTATTGGTACAAAAATATATTTTGGATATTTTGGTATAATTCTGCCAATGCAATTGGCGATTTTCGCGCTCGTTCCGTGATTGTTTAATTTTCTAATTTGTTCTTTTTTCACCCGCCCCAAAGGGCGGGTGTTTTTATTAAAACAAAAAAACTCGCAGGAAAGCGAGTTTTTATAATTTTAATTTTTTTTAAATTTCCAAATTTCTCGACCAAGATGTTGATTGTCGCGCCAATAAAGCAGAGAGAAATATTTTTCATTTTTAAACTTAATTAATGATTCGGTTGAAAAACCAATTTTTTCAATTTCTTTTTGACAATCAATTTTAATCCATTCATTTCTAAATTTAAATCGGGGAATGATAAAAATTATTGTTCCGTTTTGTTTTAATATTTTTTTAAAAATTTCAAAAGCTGATAAATATATTTTTTTCAGTTCATCCGTTTGTTTTTCTAAAATTTGTTTTACCTCATTTCCTCGAAGAGGTTGTCCCAAGTACGGTTCGGTAACAATTGTGTCTACCGAGGCTGGCTTAATATGCTTAGTCAAATCATTAACATCAGCCACAAAGATTTTTGTTTCATTATTTGGTTTTAACCAAGCGATATTTTTATGTGTATCAATTATGGCTTGATTTGAGATATCTGAGCCGATAATTTTTTTGTAATCCATTAACAACGCCTCAGTAACAATTGTTCCTGAACCGCAAAACGGATCTAGAAGTGTTTTGTTAGCAGACATATTTGATAAATTAATCAGCATCATTGCTAGTTTGGGAGGTAACATTCCACTGCGACTGTTACGACCTGGTCGTCCAAAATCTCGCCGTCCAAGCTCTTCAAACGGCTGAACCGTTAGGGTTTTAGCAATAGAATAAAGATTGTCGGTATTTTTAATTATCAAAAATTCAGCACCTTTTTCTATTAAATTATTTTTATCTACTGTTACTGATGATAAAACCGATTCATTTTTAAAGACAAAACGAACGGATCGTCCGACCGCAGTCATTTCTTTTTTTATTTCTTTCGCCCAATTTTTTATTTTATTTAAGTCTATGTTGCCGTAAACACTTAGTCCGAAATGAATTTTGCCTGTTTTTTCTAATAATTCTGCGATCGCTGTTTCTAACATTTGTTTTTCGGTCAGTTTAGATTTTAATTCTTGTCCAATTTTGATTGTACCACCAATTTGTTTAATAATTTTTTTTGCTTCAAAATTTTCCCGTACCTTTAATATGGGAGTTTCCAATTGCCATTTACTTGTTTGTTCGGACAAAGACAAAACCGCCAAAACCTCGGCGGCTGAAAGAATGGGAAAATTTCCCAAAATAAACCAGTGTGTCATCATAGTTTTTCTCCTGTTTTAGACTGTATTTGTTCCCCGCCAAGGAAAGCGTTAAACAAGAAAGGGTTGCGCAACGGTTTTGGTAATTGAACAGCTTTTTGTTTGTAAGTAATAATCATCTCAGCTTTTTGAAAAGATTCAATGTCGACATTATCAATTACAATACCTGTTTTTGTCAACATTATTTCACTGGTGGTGTTTAAGATTTCACTGGTTTCATCAAATTTCTTTAAGGCATAAATATTAGCCCCAATCAGCATGGCTATCAAAATTATAATAATTATTATTTCCCAAATAAAATATTCGCACCGTTTTTTTATCCAGGATCCAATATTAATTTTTAAAAAATTATTGAATTGCATATAAATTAATATGTATCCTTAAATTAACAGGTGAAGACAATCCCATTTCTTTAGTTGGTTCTCCTGTTGGATAAAGTTCAAGATTTTCTACTGATAGAAAATAAGGGTGACGTTCCACGGCCAGAAGATATTTTAGCGCATTTTCATATGTGCCGCTAATATCCAATGTCATTTGAAGCGAATCGCCGGAAGCGCTGTCTAGGTTTGAATTAATGATGTTTTGTGAGACATTATTTTTTAGGGCAATATTTTCTAAATCAGTAATTAATTGAAGTTCATTGCCTTTTTTAAATAAGAACGAATTATATTGTTCTACTTTTTTTTGTGTATCGCGAATTTTTGCTAGGGCCGAGCGCAAATCCTCATTTCGGCAACTTTTGTTTTCTAAAGATAATAAAAATTCATTAATTTGTTTTTCCGTGTTTTTTATTTTTAAATTTAGTAAAACTATGCCAATTATTAGTAAGACAACCACTGTCACAAGTGACAAAAGAGTGATTAATATTTTTTTTCTGATATTTGTTTTCATATTTACTGGCAGTTTTCTTCAATTTTTGGCAATGTAATTTTTAATTTGATTTGAAAAGGCACATCCTTTTTTTGTAATAATTGAGATTTGGGTAAGTCAATATTTTCTACCCAAGTAGTTTTTTTAAGAATTTGTTCATAGTTTAACAGCGCTTCTCTGGTTAGGGCGGTGCCAGGTAATGCTAATTCAGTGCTGGTTAAATTTAAAGTTATATATTTAAGTTGAATGTCCGGCGGGGTGGTATTGATAATTTCTAAAAGCCGCGGGGTTAGTAAACTGAATTGTCCACCGGCCAAGTTAATGTTTTTGATTTTTGTATTGATTTCTAAAACGCGATGATTATAAGTTCCGTGTCCACTGCCAATTAATGAGGAATTACCGACTAAATTATTTAGTTGTTCAGACAATAGGAGATTAATTAGCGGTAAGAACAATAACAGCAAAATAAGAATTAAGGCGGCATAAATCAAAAGAGTTTTTAAAACACCTAATCGCGCAAAAAGGCATATTTCTTTTTTTCTGGATTCCGAAAGTAAATTGAGATTTAATATCATCATAATTTTTTATCCCTTTTTAAACCAACCGGCTTCGGTGGCGCGTAAGGCCAATCCGATGGCCGCGGCAAAGGGCAGTCCTTTAACTCGGTCATCTTCATTAAATTTTTTATTAAATAAATTTTTCCAAGCATTGCCGGGCGCCGTCTCAACCCGTAATTTTTTGCTTAGCAGTTTGTCTAAATTTTTCATAGCGGATAACCCGCCTGACATAGTAATGTGAGTTACCGGGTTAGGATTGTTAAAATGATTTTTATAAAAAATTAAAATATTTTTTATTTCTTCAATTAAATTATCAATCGCGTCGTTTACGACTTTTAAATAAAGAGGGTGATTTAAATCATAAGTTAATCCATTTTTATCTTTTAGTTTTGTGGCGGTTTCACGATCAATTTTAAGCCGTTGAGTAAGGGTTGTGTCTATTAAGTCACCGCAAACATTAATTAAAGAGCTGAATTGTATACTACCCTTATCATAAATTATAATGCTGGAACGGGAAGACCCGATGTCTAAAATTGCTCGAGCTTCATTTTGATAAGTTTTTTTTGCGGTAATCATAGAGCGGGCAATTGATAGATCTTCAATTTCTAGAGCTAAAGGATAAAGTCCAGCGTCTTCAATTACAGACAGATAAGAATCGGCAATATTTTTTGGTGCGGCACCGATTAATACTTTTGTAAAACCGTTTGGTTTTTCGTTATCAGTAATTATTTGCCAATCAATAGCCACATCTTTTGTGTCAAAAGGCAAATGTTTGGCTGCTTCAAAATATACGGCTTCAGTGGTGATTAATTCTGGTTGAGATTTAATGCGAATTAATTTAAGAAAAGTTTTGGAAACAGGTAAATTTACCACTACCCAAGGAGATTTGATTGGTTTTTTTCCACCCTCCTTAGAAATTAGCAGTTTAATTTTTTGACTGACTAGCTCTTTTTGTTGAATTTCTCCATTAGCAATACAACCGGTCGGCAATGAAGTTTTTCTTATATCAACCACATCAAAATAATCACCATTTTTTGGGTGCCATTTTTTTTGAAGGCGCACCAGTTTAATTACTGAATCGCACAAATGCAGACCAAAAGCGCCAGAGAATGGATTTTGTAAAAAAGGCATAAAATTAAACGTTTTGTGCCAATGAATACATCGGCATTATAACTGCCACAGCGATGCCAGCTACACCTAGACCGAGAGCCAAGATGATTACCGGCTCAATAATGGTAGTGAAATTGTTCATTGTATTTTCCACCTCATTATTAAAATATTCAGCTAGTTCGCTTAACATTTTTTCAGTATTTCCCGACTGTTCACCAACCATAATCATTTCAGTTACCATCGGTGGAAAAGTTTCCGGATAACGCATTAAGATAGTCGACAATGATTCGCCTTGTTTCAGAGATTCAGCAGTTGCCATTACATTTTCTTTAAAGATTACATTGCCGAGAACTTGTGCGGCAATGCGGGTGGCTTCAATGATTGGAATAGTACTAGCCAACAAAGAAGACAGGGTCAAGGTAAATCTTGCTAAGTTTATTTTTTTAGCCACTGGTCCAAAAATTGGAATTTTTAAATTTAAAGAATGAATAAATTTTTTAAATTTAGCAAGCTTCATTAAACGGTTGCCCAAAATAATTAATCCAGCAATAATTATAATTACCAACCACCAATAATGTTGACCAAATTTTGTTACTCCCATTAAAACTCTGGTGGAAAGCGGCAGATCAACTTTAACTTCTTCAAACATTACCATGATTTTTGGTAAAATATAAAAAACCACAAAGATGGCGATACCTACCATAGCGGTTAAAATCACCGATGGATAAATCATGGCACCGCGGATTTTTGAAGTTAAGCGCTGACTTTTGTTCATTTGATTAGCTACTTGTGTGAGCGCATCCTCCATTTTACCAGCCGATTCACCGGCAGCAATCATACTGACATAAATTGGTGGAAAAATACTTGGATATTTTGCTAAAACATCGCTAAATTGTTGACCGGACTCAATATCATTTTTTACTTGTTCAATGACATTTCGTAATTTTTTATTTTCTACTTCATGAGCTAAAATATTCAGAGACGCAACAATAGACAAGCCGGCCTTAGTCATTATTTGTAAATGATGAATGAAAAGATATTTTTGCATGAAAGGCACCCTGGTTAGGTGATTTTCTATCCAAGTATTTAGTTTTTGTATAGAACTAACAGAAGCGGCTGGTGCCGTTGTTGGTTCTGTTGTGGTGGAAATTGTATTTTGTTCATCGGGCATAACTAATCTTTAGTTACTCTTAGAATCTCACTAATAGAAGTGATACCCATTTTGGCTTTTATTAAACCATCTTCTGACATTGTCAGCATGCCTTTTGAGCGAGCGTGAGCTTTGATATCGTTGGCAGTTGCATGTTCGTTAACTTTTTTGATTAATTCTTGGTCCATTTCTAAAACCTCATAAATACCCATACGGCCTTTAAATCCAGTTTGTTTACATTGTGAACAACCTTCGCCTTTATAAAAGGTAATTTGGTCAAACTTTTTTTCTTTGACACTTAAATTCGCATATTGTTTAAACAGTGGCAATATTTTTTCAATATCAAAAACTTTGGCCAACTCATCAGCTGAAGCTTTGTCTAAATTAAACTCTTTTTTGCAGTTTTGACAGATTTTTCTGACGAGACGCTGAGCAATAATGATATTTACTGTATAAGCAACTAAAAATGGCGGTACACCCATATCAGTTAAACGCGGCAGAGTAGTTGGTGCGTCGTTGGTGTGAAGAGTGGAAAGTACCAAGTGTCCAGTCATGGCGGCATGGATGGCAATTTCAGCGGTTTCTTGATCGCGGATTTCTCCGACCATGATAATATTTGGATCTTGGCGTAGAAAAGCGCGCAGTCCGGAAGCAAAAGTAAATCCAACTTTTGGATTAATTTGGCTTTGATTGATGCCGGCAATATGATATTCAATTGGATCTTCAATGGTTGAAATATTTACACCCGGCTGGTTAACCATACCCAAAATTGAATATAAGGTAGTGGTTTTACCTGAACCGGTCGGACCAGTAACAAGAATCATTCCTGTTGGTTTTTTAATAGCTGATTCAATAATTGGTTGAACAGCCGGTTGGAAACCCAGTTGTTCTAAAGTTAAAGGTTTTGCCCCTTCTGGCAAAAGACGCATAACTATTTTTTCTCCATCAAATACAGGGATAATAGAGACACGGAAAGCCACTTTGTCTTCCTGAACTTGGATTTTAAAGCGTCCGTCTTGGGGAATCATATGTTCATCAAGTTTTAGGTTGGACAAGACTTTGATTCTGGCCACAATGCCGTTTTGTAGATTTTTTGGCAGAGTCATTACTGGTCGTAAAATTCCATCAATTCGGTATCGAATATTTAATTCTTTTTCTACGGGTTCAATATGAATATCAGAAGCGCCTTCAAAAATCGCGTGTTCTAAAATACTGTTAACCACATTAACAATTGGTAATTCTTCAGCAACTTTTTTTAAATCATCACCGCCGCTTCCGCCGGATTTTTCTTGAATTATTTTTAATTCTTCTTCTAAACCGACACGGTAATGATGAAGGGTGTCGCTTAAATCAGCCGGAGTAGTAATAAAAATTTTTGGTTCTAAACCGGTTTTACGTCGGATAAATTCAGTTGTTTCCATATCGGTCGGATCAATCATGGCCAACATTATTTCTGAGTTATTTTTATCAAAAGCTACCACATTATGAGTAACTGCCACCGGGTTGGGGATTAAATCAAAAATATCATGACGGATATCCTTTCCTTTTAAAGCCACAAATTCAGTATCTAGAAATTCGCCGATTTTTTGATAAAGCGATGTTTCGTCAATAATGTTTTTATTTATTAGCAATTGAGATAAATTGACGCCAGTTTTTTGTACTTCGTCTTGAATAGCCTTCCATTTTTCCGCATCTGGGCAAATTTTAAATTTTGTGACTATTTTTTCCAGTATTTTATTCGGAATCATACGCAAAAAATTGACTTAGGGATTATTAAGACTCTTACTATAATTATATCATAACCTTAGGTTTTTGGCGACAATAGCGGATTAAATGGCCTTGACTTATTTTTACTTTGTGCTATTATATGCATATCTTAAATAATAATAACCAAAAGTAATTAAATTTATCTATGAAGAAATACGAATTATTGCTTATTTTACCGGGCACTTTTGATGAACAAGAGGCCAAAAATAAGGTTGAAGAAATTGTTAATATGTTAAAAGAATATGCTCAAGATGTGGAAATTAATTCTTTGGGCAAGAATCGTTTAGCTTATCCAATTAGACAAATTAGGTATGGATATTTTTATACCGCGATTTTTAATGCTGAAATTGATAAATTGTCGGTTATTTATGAAAAATTAAATTTAATGAGAGAATTGTTGCGAGCAATGGTGACACATTTTAATACTAAAGCGGTTGGTAATCAAAAAATCACTTATTTTATGGAAGAGGGTGGAATAACTCGCCGTGACGATGAAGAAAGAAAACCAAGAGTTATTATGGATAGAGCAGTAGCATTGGAACAGGTCGAAGAACAGGTTGTTGTTCCGACAAAAGAAGAAAATACCGCTCAAGAAGTTGTTGTGGAAGAAGTGAAATTTCCAAAGGTTGCGGCCAACGAAAAACAAGTTGATTTAAAAGAAATTGATAAAAAATTGGACGAAATTTTATCAGATTCCAGTTCGTTGGATATTTAATTAAAAAAATAATTTTTATCTATGGATTTAAATCGTATCACAATAATTGGCAACATGACACGTGACCCGGAAGTTCGTACCACTCCAAATGGAAAATCTGTTGCTTCTTTTTCTGTCGCCACCAATCGTTATTGGACAGACCAAAATGGACAAAAACAAAAAGAAACCGAATTTCACAATGTCGTGTTATGGACTAAGTTGGCTGATGTAGCAGGACAATATTTACACAAAGGCAATAAAATTTATATTGAAGGACGCTTAAGAACTCGTGAATGGACGGCGCAAGACGGAACCAAAAGAACACGAACTGAAATTATCGGAGAAAATATGATTATGTTGGGCGGTCGCCCGAGTGGTGCGGTCGGTTCCACTGTCGATTCAAACGGACAAATTCAATCTGCCACCACAAGTGAAAGTGGCCCACAGGAAGTGATTGAAGAAGAAATAAAAGTTGAAGATATACCTTTTTAAAAAAATAATTATCTATGTTAAACAAAACAAAAAATACAAAAGCAAAAGGCTGTCATTATTGCATTAATAATAAAGTGGCAGTTGATTATAAAGACATTAATAGTTTGCGTCGATTTGTTTCTTCATATATGAAGATTGCGCCGCGTCGCCGCAGCGGCTTGTGTGCCAAACATCAACGTCAAGTGTCTTCGGCCATTAAACGAGCCAGACAAGCGGCTTTAATGCCATTTATACCAAAGTAATTTGTGGTTTAATTGCAAATAAAATCAAACGCGGTACACCGAAAGGTGTATCGTGTGTTGTTTAAACAAGGAATTTATATGTCTCAATGGTTGGATTTTAAAAAAAATTCACGCTTGCGTGAGATTTATGAAAAAAGATTGCAAATAACGCGTTTAATTCGCGAATTTTTTTGGGCGCAAAATTTTCAAGAAGTGGAAACTCCAATTGCTCTTAAAAAACCGGGTCAGGAGCCATATTTAAATCCTATTACAACTTTATTTCATAATCCGCTCGGCAAAAAGCATAAGTTTTATTTACAAACTTCACCAGAGTTTGCTATGAAAAAATTATTAGCGGCCGGTTGGACAAAAATTTTTCAAATCTGTAAATGTTTTCGTGATTTTGAATCTTTTGGCGGAATTCATAATACCGAGTTTACTATGATTGAATGGTATAGGTCGCCAGGGAAATTAGAAGATATTATGAATGACATTGAAAAACTTTTTAAATTTATTGCCGGTCAATTGAATATACAAGAAGTTGAATATAAAAATAAAAAAATAAATGTAATTGGCGAATGGGAGAGATTGTCTATGCGCGAAGTTTGGCAAAAATTTTTAAATGTGGAATTAAATAATTATTTAACCATTGAATCAATTTTAAAATTGGTTCAAAGTCGAGATTGGCAAATTTCTGAAAATGACGCATATGAAGATTTGTTTTATAAAATATTTTTAAATGAAATTGAACCAAAGTTGGGTTTTGAAAAACCGGTAATGATTTATGATTATCCGGAACAGATGACTTCACTTTCTTGTTTATCAGAAGAAGATTCGCGTTATGCCGAGCGTTTTGAATTATATATTGGCGGATTGGAATTGGCCAATGCTTTTGGCGAGTTAACTGATGCTGCTGAACAAAAGAAGCGTTTAGAAGCCGATAAAGAAAAAAGAAAACAATTGAATAAAGAAATTTGGCCAGTTGATTCTGATTTTATTTTTGCTTTAGAATCTGGAATTCCAAAAGCCGGAGGAATAGCTTTGGGTGTTGATCGTTTAGTAATGCTTTTTACCGGCGCAAAAGATATTAATGAGGTGATTTTTCAGGCAGTCGGGGACCAGCTTGACCCTATAAAGTAGAACTTCGTTCATTTCAGCGTTGACAGAATCATTAAAAAATGTTATCTATTAAACATAGTTCATTAAAATATATTCCCGGCCTTCGTTGGGTTTTGTTAGAAACAGATTCCAACGAAGGCCGGGAATTGTCCCGTCTTCCTTCTGTCCGCGGAGCGGTTGGAAGTACTCCCTTTTTGGGAGAAGGACTTTGTGGCCGGTTTGGTTCGCGCGGCCGTGGAGAACACGTTTTTCACCGCCATCTCGGACAAGGACGCTCCGGCTCGTTTCGCCGACGCAGTCGCCAAGTGGCGCAAGCTCGCCAGCGACCTCGGCTACACCGGCCCGGTGCTCTGGCAGGTGAAGGCAGGATTCACTCTGAAGAAGCACGCCCCGCTTGCCGGTCCTTGCTATAAGCGGTTCGGCTATCTGCAGAACTGCTGGTCGCTTCAGAACGACGAGCCGACGGTTGGCTCTATGGTATTCTATATCCCGCGCATCGTCGCGACGGAGAAGAACACCGAAGAACAGAAGCAGGCGCTGGCTAAGCTTCGCAAGAAGTACGGCCTGCCCGAGAGCCATCTGTCCTCGTTCGGTTCGGCTGCCTTGGTTTCCGGTCTTATTCTGGCGCATTTCAAGCGCACGGGCGAGCGCGCTCCGTTCAACAGAAATTGGGTTCGCACCGATACCCTGCGCACGGATGACTACCGGCTCGGTCTCGGCGACTTTGATGAGGACGGGCTCTACTGCGACCACTGCCGCTGGGGTGACGGCTGCGGCGTTAGTCTCGGGGTCTTTCCTTTGGGGGTGGAGCTGGGTTTCTAGGTCGCTTAGTTCTTTTTGTTAGTTCTTGGGTCCTTGGCGTTTTGGCGCTTAGGATCCTTTTTTATTTCATTTTTGCGGAGTATAATAGCAGTCTGTTCATTAATTTTATCTATGGTAAATTTGCGCGAAAAAATCAGCGGGCTTAATTTGTCCGTTGTGGAAGAAGGAGTTATGTATTTTTTTATTTACGGTTTAATCGGCTGGCTGATTGACACTGTTTTTGAATCAATGATTTTTGACCAATTGTTACCCGGTGGAATGTTCCAAAGTTTCCGGCTGCCGATTCCATTTGCCCCGATTTACGGCTTTGGTGCTTTGGCAATTATTTATCTGACCAAGCGGTTATGGAATAAATCTTTAATATTATCCGTTCCGTTGGCCGGGATTATAGCGACGGCGGTAGAATATTTTGGAGGAATAATAACGGTTGCTTTATTTGGACATCGCGCATGGGATTACAGCGGGAGTTTTTTAAATTTACACGGGCACACTAATTTATTTTATGCTATTGCCTGGACATTTCTTGGCTGGAGTTTTATTAAGTTCATTCATCCGCCGGTAGAAAAAATAGTAAAAGTTTTTTTAATGCGTCTGCGTAAAAATATTGATACGGATATTCTTGACAAGGAAATTAAAATTCGTTAAAATCATATTGCTTTATTATTTAAAATTTTTATTTATGGCTTCTACATCTGATATCCGCAAAGGAGCGGTGATAAAAAATCAAAATGATTTATATGTAGTGGTTGATTTTCAACATGTAAATCCGGGCAAGGGCGCGGCTTTTGTTCGTACTCGTATGAAATCTTTAGCCAATGGAAAAGTAATTGAAAATACTTATAAAAGCGGAGAAAGTTTAGATATTGTTAGTGTTCAGTTTCAGACTATGCAATATTTATACAAAACCGATGGACGCTATGCTTTTATGAATAACCAAACCTATGAACAGATTGAAATGGATGCCGATTTAATTGGTGATGATGCAAAATATTTAAAAGAAGGGTTAGAATTGGTTGTTGGTTTATATGGAGAACGTCCAGTCAGTGTGCAATTACCGAAAAAAATTCAGTATAAAGTAGTGGAAGCTCCACCGGCCGTAAAAGGTGACAGCGCTTCCGGCAATGTAACCAAGGAAATTGTTTTAGAAAATGGGTTGCATATTCAAGCACCGATATTTATTAAAGAAGGAGAAGAAATCTTGGTTAATACGGAAACGGGAGATTATTCCACTAGAGCGTAAAAAAATCCCGACTTTGTGTCGGGATTTTTTTATTCATCCTCAGAATTGTCTTTGTCAGGATTTTCTTCCTCATCGTTAACCAAATGAAAACCTTCCATTTCATTTTCTTCTTCTTTTTCATCTTCAAAGTTATCGTTGGAATTCGTTGGGTCATCATTAAATTGCATAATGTGTGATTAAAAAATATACTAAAGTTATTTGTAAAATTAAAATTATCGCCAGCCAAGCCAAAAAACTATTCTTTTGTGTTTTGTGCCGAAAAAGTTTGATTCCAGTCATGGCGCCGATTGATCCTCCGACCAAAGCCATTATCAAAAGTGTTCGTTCGCTAATTCGCCAAGCTTTGGCGGCAGATTTTGCTTTATCCACACCGTAAAAAAAGAAAGTCAGAAAATTAATTACTAGCAAATACCAAGCCAAAACGATGTGTTGTTGATATAACTCTTTAAGATATTCCATATAGATTAAGTATACTAAAATACAAAATAAATCTCAACAGCCATTGACTTTTTTATAAAAACCTATTACAATGTTTATTGTTTTGTGGATATCATATATTCAATTACGGGTATTACATATGGCATGGCATATAATACCCCTCGTTCGGAAAAGTGATAGTTTTACTCTCCCTTTTCGCTCACTGCGGGTATCATATAACGGCTATTATCCCAGTTTTCCAAACTGGTGACACGGGTTCGACTCCCGTTACCCGCTCAAGTTTTAAAAGCAGAGTTCATACTCTGTTTTTTGTATTTTAGATTAACGAAGATATATCCGCAGATAAATGATAATTTGACAAGATATAGTTATGGGTGTATACTCATAACAGGTAATATGAAAAAGGTCGGATTACCAGTTATTATTAAAATAATGATGAATAAATATATGCCGAGTATGAATAAAACAGGTCCAATGGGGCGGGGTGCTATGACTGGTCGTGGTTTAGGTCCCTGCGGCGGAGGAATGACTTGTGTCCGTCGGAGAAGTGGCTGTGGATTAGGCTGGAGAAAATTTTGGGGATATGATTTTACTCCGATTCTTTCCAAAAAAGATGAAACTGAAATGCTTTCAGAAGAAACGAAAATATTGGAAGAAGAACTGAAGAATATCAAATCTCGCTTAGCCGAAATTAAGGATCAAAAATAAAAAGTTAAGTGTCACTCGTATCATTTGGTATAAGTGATATTTAATTTAATATTAATAAAAATAATAATATGTTGTCAAAAATACCAATAAATTTAGATGGTATTGATAAAAAAATTTTAGACATAGAAATATTAAGAGTTGGAATAATAGCGGAATTAGATGCAATAAATTTGTATGAGCAAATGGCTGTAATGGCGCAAGATAAAAATATTAAAATAATGCTTTTGAATATTGCTAAAGAGGAAAAAACTCATGTAGGAGAGTTTCAGACATTGTTGTTGAATAGAGACAAAGAACAAACCATTGAAATGGAAACCGGTAAAGAGGAAGTTAAAAAAGAGGTTGGTGAATAAATTAAAATATATTTTTTATAATTAAAATTTAATAATAAATTATGAGTTTAAATAACAAAGTTGTTATTGTAACCGGATCGACATTGGGTATTGGCAAAGGAATTGCCGAAAAATTTATTGATGCCGGCGCAAAAGTTGTTTTTTCCGATATAAATGGCGATGATTCTTTAGTTTCAAAATTTGGGAAAAATGCCATATTTGTAAAATGCGACGTATCCAAAAAAGAAGAAGTTGATAATTTAATCAATCAAGCCGTTACACATTTTGGACAGTTGGATATATTAGTTAATAATGCTGGTATTTATCCCTTTGTTTCTTTTGTGAAAATGACTGAAGTTGATTGGGATCGGGTCATGTCTGTTAATTTAAAAAGCATTTTTTTATGTTCTCAAGCCGCAATTAAAGCAATGCCGGAAGGTGGAAGAATAATTAATATTTCTTCAATTGCGTCCTTTGTTGGTTTTGCCGGTTTAGTTCATTACTGCGCTTCAAAAGGCGGAATCAGTGCTATGATTAGAGCATTAGCTTTGGAGTTGGCAGATAGAAGAATTACGGTTAATGCCGTTGCTCCAGGCGCGATTGAAACTCCGGGTGCCAGTCAATTCATAACTGATGAATCAAAAAAACAAACCATAGCTATGATACCGTTATTGCGCATGGGACAGCCGGAAGACATTGTTGGAGCAGTTATTTTTTTGGCTTCTGATCAAGCTGGTTATATTACCGGCCAGACTATCATAGTTGATGGCGGATGGACATTAAGATAATCTTGATTTTTTTAATTTAAAATAATTAATAAAAATATGAAAATAGCAATAAGTTCTACCGGAAAAAATATTGATAGCAATATTTCAGATATTTTTGGCAGATGCCCATATTTTATTATTGTTGAAATTAAAAACGGAAAAACAGGAAAGGTTGAGGTAATAAAAAATAATAACGCTGATCATGTAAGTGGAGCCGGTATTTTTGTCGCGCAATTATTGGCGGAAAAAAATGTTAATGCGGTAATAACAGGTAATGTAGGGCCGAGAGCTGTGGATATTTTAAAACAGTTTAATATTGATGTGTATAATGAAAAAGGTGTGGTCAAAAGTATTTTGCAAGAATTTATTAATAAAAAATTTAAACAATAAATTATATGAAAATAGTTATTCCAACAAATGATAAAAAGGGATTGGAAGATAAAGTTGCAGAACATTTTGGCCGTTGTTTGACTTATACCTTTCTTAATGAAAAAGGCGAAGTTATTGAAATTATAGATAATATCAGTGAACATATGGGTGGTATAGGTTTACCCCCGGAATTAATGAAGAAACATGAAGCGAATGTTTTGCTTTGTAAAGGTCTTGGTCCAAGAGCTCTTAATTTGTGTAAAGAATTGGGAATAGAAATATATGTTTGTCAAACGGAAACAGTTAAAGAGATTTTTGAGATGTGGAAAAATAATAAAATTAAAAAAGCAGATTTGAAAGATGTCTGTGAAGAACATAAAATATGAAACAGATAAATTGTTCAAAATTAAAAATAGCAATTACCGGCGGTAAGGGCGGTACAGGTAAATCAATGGTGGCAACTTCGTTGGCTGTTGAATTTGCTCGAAACAAAAAAACACTTTTGATTGATGTTGATACTGAATGTCCCAATGATCATCTTTTGCTTTCCGTTATAATAAAAAAATCTTCAATAGTTACCCAATCAATTCCTAAATGGAATTTTAGGAAATGTGTTAAATGTGGTCAATGTGCTTTGGTTTGTCAGAAAAATGCTATTATTTTCGTCAAAGGCAAATATCCTGTTTTTGTAAAAGATATTTGTATTGGCTGTAAAGCATGTGTTGCCACTTGTCCTGTGGGGGCAATATCTGAAGATAAAAAAGAAATTGGTAAAATTTATACCGGAAAAAATTATCAAGTTAATTTAATTTCTGGAGAACTTAAACTCGGAGAATTGGCATCTGGCGAGGTGGTGACTGAGGTAAGAAAATATGCGGAAAAAATTAATGCGCGGTTAAAGGCGGATATAATCTTGATAGATTCCGCAGCTGGAGTTGGTTGTCCTGTAATAGCTTCATTGGTAGGGACTGATTATGTTGTAGCTGTAACCGAACCAACACCCGCTGCTTTGCATGATTTAAAACGAGTATTATATTTGGCGAATCATTTTAAAATAAAACATGGTATTATCATTAATAAATATGATTTGTCGAAAAATTTTTGTTTAAAAATAGAAAAATTTGCTAAGAAAAATAATATTTTAATTATTGGCAAGATTCCTTATAAAAAAGAGTTTGTTGATTCAAACATAAAGATGAAGCCGGTAGTTGAAATAAATCCAATTTATCAGGAAGTGTTTCAAAAAATTATTAAACAGATAAAAATTGCAATAAAATAAAAAAAGATTGTAATATTTTTAATATTAGTCAATATAATTTTTGGATTGAACATAAAATTATTACCACTATCTTAATGTTTAAACTGTAAAATTAATTTAAATATAAAATAATATGCCAAGACCAAAACTTTGTAGAAAAATTAGAATTAATCCAAATATAACATATTTTAAACCGCAGGGTGTGCCGATGTCTGTTTTAGAAATTGTAAATTTAACAATTGAAGAATTAGAAGCGTTGCGACTCCATAATATTAAAGATTTAGACCAAAGCAAATGTGCGAAAATGATGAATACTTCTCAGAGTACACTTCAAAGGATTTTGGAGTCAGCTTATAAAAAAATAACTGATGCGCTGGTAAACGGTAAAGCCATTGAAATAATTAAACAGTAAAATTATATTATTTAATTCTTTTGGAAATAAACACACTTATTTATTTTTTTTATTCGTTCTAATTATGAAAGTATTAAAGTTTGGCGCTGTTTGGTGTCCGGGTTGCTTAATTATGAAACCAAGGTGGGAAGAAATTGAAACAGAAAATTCATGGTTGCAAACCGAATATCATGATTTTGACAATGAAAAAGAAATTGTAAATAAATATCAAATTGACAACATTTTGCCAGTTTTTATTTTTTTAGATAAAGATGATAAAGAATTTTTGCGTTTTAATGGCGAAATGTCCAAAGAAGAATTACTTAAAATTATTAATGAAAATAAAGATAAATAAAGTTTTGTGACTAAAATAAATTTTTTTATTATTTTTTTATTCTCTGCTTGTTTTTTATTTTTCTATCCAGTGCAAGCGGAAAATAAGATAAATGTGTATTTTTTCTGGGGTGAAGGATGTCCTCATTGTGCCAAGGAAAAAGAACTTTTGGATTACTACACCAGTAAATATCCATATGTTCAGATTTTTGATTTTGAATTGTATCATAATTATTCAAATGGTCAAATTTTGTCAGAGGTGGCTTCAATTTTAAATATTAGAGTGGATGGTATTCCCTTTACAGTTATTGGAGATAAATATTTTTCTGGATATTCAGAAGCTGTATCACCTGATCAAATTTTGGAAAGGATAGAGTATTGTTATAAAAATAATTGTTCTGATAGTTTATCTCAATTTTTTCAAATTGGATTAAATAATCCTGTTGTAGATGTCTCAAAATTAAAAGAATCAGAAGAAAATAAAAAAATTATCAAGATTCCAGGTTTGGGAGAAATTAATGCTGTTAATGTTTCCCTCCCCTTAGTTGCAACTGTCATGGGAATTTTGGACGGATTTAATCCGTGTGCTTTGTGGACGCTTTTGTTTTTGATTAGTTTGCTTTTGGGAATGAAAAACAAAAAACGGATGTGGATTTTAGGCAGTGCTTTTATTGTTGCTTCCGCTTCTATTTATTTTCTATTCATGGCTGCTTGGTTAAATTTTATTTTATTTATTGGTTTTGTAATTTGGGTTAGGTTTTTAATTGGCGGCATCGCTTTTTTGGGCGGCTCGTATAATTTGAAAGAATTTTTCTTTAATCCAAATAGTGGATGCAAAGTAGCTAATGATGAAAAAAGACAAAAAGTATTTGCTCGTTTAAAACAAATAATCCAAAGAAAGAGTTTCTTAATTTCTTTTTTGGGAATTATTCTTTTAGCTTTTGCGATAAATTTAGTTGAATTAGTTTGTAGTGCTGGGTTGCCGGCCGTTTATGTACAAATATTGGCACTTAATAATCTTAGTGGTTGGCAATACTACATGTATATTTTGCTTTACATTCTTTTCTTTATGATTGATGATTTGTTTATATTTTTTGTTGCAATGCTTACATTGCAAATGACTGGAATTTCCACTAAGTATTCTCGTTATTCCAAATTGATCGGCGGAATAATAATGGTAATAGTTAGTATTTTACTCATTTTTAAACCGGAGTGGTTGATGTTTTGATAATTGATTTATGTAAAGAAATAGTTTGTTTGATTCAGTCTATGACACATCCCCAATAATTTTTAGTTTATATTTATTATATTAAGTATGATAAAAAAAACAATAATAACAGTTTTTTCTTTGTTGCTGTTTTTTCCAATTTTAGTTTGTGCTCAAGAAGATATCAATTTGCAGCCAAACAATGATCGTGTTTTTAAGGCCAAAGTAATACAGGTTATAGAAGAAAAAATAATAGAAAGAGAAAATGGTTCAGAAGCTTTGCAGCAGGATTTGCGTTTACTTGGTTTAGAAAAAGAATGGAAAAACAAAGAATTTGAACACAAAGGAATCTCTGAAATTGATGTGGCCAGTGCTAATACTTATAAAGTTGGTGATAAGGTTTTAGTTAGTGAGGTAAAAAATATTGATGGTGTAATTGATTATTATGTAATTGATTTAGTCCGTAGCGGTTATTTATTTTGGTTAGCATTAATTTTTGCCACTGTCACTATAATTATTGGAAAAAAGAAAGGCATTAAGTCCTTAATAAGTTTAATGGTGAGTTTTTTTGTAATCATTAAATTCATTGTTCCTAAAATAATAAGTGGTAGTAGTCCATTATTTGTTGGGGTATTAGGTGCATTGATAATTTTGGCAATTATTATCTATTTAACTGAGGGTTGGAATAGAAAATCACATATTGCCGTAGTTAGCGTTTTTCTTTCTTTGGTTGCCACTTTTATTTTATCTTGGATTTTTACTCATTTAACTCGTCTCACTGGTTTGGCACAAGAAGAAACGACTTTTTTGCTTAGTGCGAATAACGGCGCAATAGATTTTAGAGGCCTACTTTTAACTGGAATTTTAATCGGCACGATTGGTGTTTTAGACGATGTCGTTGTTGGACAAGTAGAATCAGTTAGACAAATCAGAAAAGCTAATCCACATCTTACTAATGTTCAGGTGTATAAAGCAGTCTACGAAGTAGGAAATTCTCATTTGGGCGCGATAGTAAATACTTTGTTTTTGACTTATACCGGTGCCAGCTTGCCACTTCTTTTACTTTTTTATTTCAATCCGATGGGAGTAATAAGTTTTACTCAAGTTATAAATAATGAAATAATCGCCACAGAAATTGTACGCGCGCTTGTTGGTAGTATTGGTGTGGCTTTATCTATGCCCATATCAACTTTTTTAGCTACGATTTGGTTAAGAAATAATAGGAACATATGATATTGGTTTTGTTTTAAGAGCAGGATTATTTATTATTGTTTGTGTGGATTAAAGTTGTCAATAAAGGACGAATTTAAAACTTTTTTTAGTATTCATCACCAAAGAGGATAAATTATTAATGTAGTAATTTTTTAAAAATCGTTTCATTAAAAAATTAACGGTTTTTGATTCAAGTATTTGTCAAATATAAAAAATATACTACTTATCACATAGTAATATTATTTTGTACACCTTTACCGATTTTTCTATGTTGCTGCGGACAATTAAATTTTTTGTTCGCCCTGTGTCCAAAAAGTGATAAAAATTGAGTAAAATTGATAATAGATGATAACGAATGAGAAACTACCGCTCTATGAATTTTTTTCTATACTGAGCTATGATGAGCACATTATGTGGCGTTTATTAAAATGGTTTGATAAACACCTTGGTGTCTTTGGTTCCTATTATTCGCTCTAAATCCAGACTATATATAGTCTGGATTTTTTGGTAAGACAAAAGTGTATTTGATTAAAAAATTAAAATTATTTGATAACCTTGACAAAATTTTAATTTTGTGATATACTGCAACACAATGTCGGCTACCCATAGTTGGCAACTATTCTTAAATGTTAGACACTATGATGTCCAACGATTTAACAGGGGATCAGAACGCCACACAGATTCCTGCTACCGATGAAAACGTGGTAATCCCAGCCGAGGGCAACGAAGTCGCTCCTCAAGAAGAAGCTGCTACAGAAGCTCCTACAGAAGAAGCCACACAAGAAGAGGCTCCTACAGAAGCTGCTACAGAAGCTCCTGCAGAAGAAGCTCCTCAAGCCTAAACTGTTTGAAATTCATCCGCCACAATGTGTGGTGGGTGAATTTTTTTATCTAAAAATTAAAGGGATTTATTAAACAATCACACTGGGTTGACAAAAATCAAATTTATCCTTATTCTAACAATAATTGTTCTTTAACAACTTTCCGGAATTTATATTCCATAATACAAGGAAAAAATAGATGAAAAAGGTAGTTTGTTATTGTTTGGTCTTTATCTCGTTTATGTTTATGTTTGGTTGCGGAAACATTGTTTTTCTACCTGGTTTTTCTCCGTTAACACCTCAAATTCAATTGGAAAAGGACTTAATGTCCGCCACAGTAGTTATTTATGGTGTTCGAGTTAAAGATATACAAAACAAATATGAAGTAGAAGGTTACGATGTCTGTACAGCCACCGCCTTTGAACGTAGAGGCGATGATTATTTTTTTGTTACCGCTGCCCATTGTTTCAATCCTGACTATGCCAATGTTTGGTGTTTGTCTTTGGACGAAATGGCGCCACTGAAAAAGCCTGACGAAAAAAAATTGTTTACCGTTACGCCGTTGGTGGTGGGTAATCAATATTTGGGACAAGATTTAGCTGTAGTTGCGTCAAAATTAATCGGGGTAAATTTACCTACTATGCCGTTGGCATCTTCTGACCCAACAGTCGGCGACAATGTGATTAATGTTGCTGCCCCTAAATTTAGGGATAAGCAATTATATCGCGGTGTAATTAAAACAACTAACTTTTATCGGACGATTTTTTCTACCAGAGGCGCAAATTGGCAAAGTGCGACATTAATCGCATTAAGTGAAGGGTCTGCACAAAAAGGATCATCCGGTTCGTCTGTGGTCAGTGGAAGTGCGGGCGGTATTGTGGCAATTTTGGTTGGTAATTCTTATTGGGAAAAAGCGGCAATTACTTTGCCAATCAGCCAATTTAAAAAGTTTTGGAAAGATTTTTTATCAGATATGGATAATTGTGATTCGTGAAGATAAATTTTACCCTCGCTGTATGCGGGGGTTTTTAACAATATAAACTTGACAGCCTCTGACGGTTTTGATACAATGAGTGCTGTAAATTGCGGTAGTAGTTCAGTTGGCTAGAACGTCTCCTTGCCAAGGAGAAGGTCGCCGGTTCGAATCCGGTCTACCGCTCTGTTTAGTCTTCTGATTGTATATAGCGGGGTAGAGCAATTGGCAGCTCGCCAGGCCCATAACCTGGAGGTTCTCGGTTCAAGTCCGAGCCCCGCAACAAAGTTGAAAAGGACGGCCAAAGTGGTCGTTTTTTTCTTTTGTCATGAGAGTAATTATTTTTTATAAAAAAGACAATTGATTGAAAATAATTTAAAACCCCCCGATTAAATCGGGGGGTTTTAAATTTGATTTGTTTATTCATTATGTTCCAATTCGGTTTGGTAATACTGATCATACATTTCCCAAAAGGAAACAAGAAGAGCGGAAATAATGGGGCCGATGATAAATCCTGAAATTCCAAATAAAATAAAACCACCAAGCATTGAAAATAAAATTAACAGTGGATGGAGTTGGGTATCATTTCCGATGATAATTGGTCTAAGAAAATTATCAATTGTACTGATTAAAATTAAACCAACTAAAATTATTACAATACCTTGCCAAATATGTCCTGTGACCAACATAATAATGCCGGTTGGAAACCAAACAATAGCCGAGCTGAAACTGGGAATGACACTTAAAACCAACATTACCACACCCCAAATTAAAGCGCCTTGCACACCAGTTAAGAGAAAAAGAATTGTGCCCAAACTGGCTTGGATTGCCCCAATAATTAAAATTCCTTTCAGTGTAGCGTAAGTTGTTTTTGTAAATTTATTATAAAGAGTTTTTTCTTTTTGGTCGCCTAACGGACAAAGGTGCATTAATTTTTTTAAAAGTTTTTCTCCGTCTCTGATAAAATAGAATAGTGTGTAAAGCATGATGATAAACATCACTACGAAAGTTAAAGAGTTTTGAGTAACGGATTTGATTCCTTTAAAAACAAAACCGGATACAGACTGTGTAACCTCAGAAATTTTTGCCGTCCAAAAAGCTTCGTCTATATTTAATTTTACTACAACTGAATTATGTTTAATCCAGTCGGAAGTTTGGCGTACCGCTTCTCCGATTTTAGTTTGGTTATTGTCTAAGGAAGAGTACAAGTCAACTGATTGTTTAACCAACAATGTTCCAATTAAGCCTATCGGAATAATAATACAAATAACCACACCAATCAGCACAATTAAAGAGCTGAGATTGCGTGATTTAAGTTTTTGATTCAGCCATTTATAAATCGGGTAACAGATGCCAGCAATTACCGCTGCCCAAAAGATTGGATACGCGAACGGTTTAATAACATAAAAAAACCCGATTGTTACAATGGCTAATAGGGCAAAGAAAAGTATATAGCGAATTTTTGCAAAATCCATATATTAATAGATTAATAAATATTGATTATGAATATTATATCAGTTTTGCCGGTTTTCAGCAATTTTGTTTTTGTTTGATGAAAAAATTTCTTTTAAAGTTTGAGGAGAAAAAAACCGTAAAACAATGGCTAAAATGGCATAAATAAAAGTACCGACAAAAATAGACAAAATAATATTAAGCGGTTGTAACCAATAAACAACTAAAGCCATAACCAAACTTGATATTAATATTTTAAACAGTGTAAACAATTGCGGGCGAAACCCGGAATAGTGTATAACCAGCCATGCCAGAAAAAAACCAGCGTAAAGTTCAGAAAAAATTGTTACATAAGCTGCGCCATAAATTCCGTAACGGGGAATGAAAATTAAATAGCCGGCTAAACTTAAAATAGCATCGGTAATATAAATCCACAGAGCATTTTTTTGTCGGTCAATAGACAAAGCCATGTGTCCGAATACCATACCGAAACTGACTCCGATAACGGAGATAATTAAAATACGCAGGATATTTCCGGATATGGCAAAATTTTCTCCGGCAATGAAATTCATAAGTGGTACAGCTAAAACAAAAATACCGGCAATCATTGGGATTAAAAGAAGTGACATTAAATCAAAACTGCGTTGGCATTGTTTTTCAAATTCTGGTTTAAGATTTCTTGACCAGCCAAAAGTAATCAGAGGCATCATAATACCCATAATCATAGCCGCTACTTGAATAGCAATATCTAATACACGATAAGCTGCGCCATAAAAACCGACATCGGTTTGAGAAACAAAAAGAGGTAAAATAAAGCGGTCACCTTGTAAATAAATACAATTAAAAATTACTGCCAAAGCCGTTGGCCATATTTTTTTTAAAATAGCGAAAGTAATATCCTTGTTAGTTTGTAAACGAATTGGTTCACTTTTCCACCATAAGTATCCGGTATTAAAAAATGCCGCTAAAGCGACAGCCCCCATTATTGGTAAAAATCCTAAATGTCCGACTGACATTAAAGCAATACCTGTCACTAATACCATCCGACTGATAACTTCAGCGATAGCTTGGATATGTGTTTGTAGTCGAGTTTGATAAAAAGCGATAAAAATCTGATTAAGAGAAGCGCTGATATAAGATATGGATAAAATAGCCACCGCTAATTTAATTTGCGGCGGATAAGGAAAAAGTAAAATAGTAAGAGGTCCAATTCCTTGAAATATTATAGTGGTAACAAACCGCCAAGTAAATAAATTGTTCAAAAGTTTTTTTTTATCAAAAGCCGGCTCAGAAAGCATTTTGGCTGAAGTGACAGTAAAACCAAAATCGCTTAAGATTCCAATGAATTGTAAAAAACCAATAGCAGTGGCATACCAGCCGAATTGTTCAACACCGAGTGAGCGGGTCATTATAGCTATGGCCACTAAACCCAAAATTGTACTGATGGCTTTGCCAGCAATTTGAGCAAAAGTATTGTGAGCGATTTGTTTAGTTTGAGACATAAAAAAGTCAGCCGATACCTGTAATCAAAATTAAACAGATATAGGCGAATTATATCATATTTTTATAAATTCAGACAAAACAGTAAGGTTTGACAAATCAGGTAAAATGTGTTATTTCTATTATTAAGCGAAGTGAGTGAAATAAAAACTTGTTTTTATTTCCGAACGAGCGCAGATAAAGTGGACTCGCCTTTTATTATTGTTCTTTAACAAGATTTCCATTTTTAATGGATAAAACAAAAGAGGAAAAATGGCAGCGGAAGATTATTTGGATATTGTTGAATTTGCGACTTTAAAAAAGTTGTTGTTAAAAATCGGTTGTGAACTTAGGGCATTTGGAGTAGTTAAGCGAGTTGGACCGGGAGCAAAAATAACTCAAGCGGAATTGATGAAGTTGAGAAGTTTGGCTTCCGCCTGTGGAATTATGGCCAATGTTCAAAAGGCACTTTTAACACCGTGGCCGGGACAAAACAATGTTATTCCAAATATTGAAATTCCACCAGCGATTAATTCGGCTAATAAACCTAACAGTCAGACGAATTTACCGTTTGTTCCAATCGGTTTGATTAATATTTGGAGCAGATTTTATAAAGAAGTGTTTGGTTTGACAGTTAATATGTCAAAAGTTAAGTTTCCGGTTAGAGTGGAACATTTCGGCTGGACAGTGGTGGTGGCCGAAGAGCTTGGTGATAAAACGCTTAATACGGTTATTGAAGTCTGTAAAAAAATGTTTTTGGTTCGGACCTATATTCGTAATGATAATTTGCAGTCAGTTGTAACTTTTAATGATCGTGACCCGCAAGTTATTGGTTCTTACGCTGTTTATCCGCGCGCCAATCTCATGGCAGATATTGAAAATCTTAATCTTTCAGCCAATGAAATTAAATTACGCAGTATTATAACCATGACTCTTTTGGAACGTTTGATTGTGGAAGTTTTTATTTTTTGGAGCCGCAATAAACATTTGGATGAAAAGACATTTACTTTGTGTTGCGGTTCACGCGATCTGTGGGATGATGTCCCTGTTTGCGGTTATTTGTCTGGTGCGGTATTTCAAATTACAAGCCGTGTTGCAGGTAATTATGATACTTATTATCGCGCTCGGACTGTAATTTTTTAAATTTGTTATTTAAATCTTCGTGTTCCTTTGACTTTTCGACCCCGCATAAATGCGGGGTCTTTTTTATTTTATGTGATATAATATAAACAATACTATTTATGATAAAATTTTGCAGGTATTCTAAAATTATTTCATTTTTCGCCATTATTGGCGGTGTTTTGTTTTTTTTAATGCCGGTAAAAGCGTTGGATTTTACCATTCCTCCATTTCGTGATTTAAATTATCTTGGATCTTACGTTTCCCAATCAGTTAACGATCCAATTACTATTAAAGTCGGTGAAACCAAAGAAGTAATTGTTAAAATAAAAAATACGGGTAAGACAATTTGGTATCCGACCGGTGTTAATTTTGTTTCCGCTTACACGGTTGATCCGAATTATCGCGAAAGTGTTTTTGTTTCCGCTAATTGGATTAAAAAAAATCAACCGGCAAAAATTACGGCTGTAACTAAGCCAAGTGATATTGCAGAAATAAAAATTAATTTGACCGCTCCAAGCAAAACCGGTGATTATGTTGAAAAATTTTATTTGGCAGCGGAAAATTTAACTTGGATTAAATCCAGTTATTTTTATTTAAAAATTAAAGTGATTGATGTTGGTGTTTCTGTTGTTCAAGCGCAGCCCAGTGTTTATAAATTTACTCGAGATCTTGAAGCGGGCATCGTAGGAAACGATGTTAAAGAATTACAAAAATACCTGAATAATAATGGATTTATTGTTTCCGTTTCCGGTGTAGGTTCGGTCGGTAAAGAAACAACTTTGTTTGGTGCTCTAACTAAAAATGCTCTCATAAAATTTCAAATAGCTAATAAAATTTCTCCAGCTATTGGATATTTTGGTCCCCTAACAAGAAACATGGTTAACAAAAAAATAGCCACTCCCGTAACAGTTGTGTCGGAAAGTGAAGAAAATCCAGTCGGCAATTCAGCTTTGGGCGGTCAGGATGTGGCTCAAGAAATTAATACTGAATATCAAGCTAATTTAGCAGTAATGTCGGCACGTAATATACAAACAAATGGTGGTGATTTAATACGTTTTTCTGTTCGTTATATCAATGATGGTACAGAAACTTGGAATAATTATTTGTGGCAAGAAGCCGGTAGTTCCAAAGATGATAGTTCAACTTCTTCTGAAAAAATAATTGTGGCTGATCCATCTTGGTTAACTGAAAATAAAATTTTTACAAAAAATGAAGCAGTGTTACCGAAACAACCCATGCAAGTTGATTTTTATTTTCGCGCGCCGATTACAAAAGGAAAGTATACAGTTAGATTTCAGTTGACTGCTAACGGACATACTTTGGATGGCGGTACATTAGAATTGCCGGTAGAGGTTTTAATTGATGCGCCTGCCGGTTATCAAATGCCGATTTTTTCTTCAGCTCGAAAATTAATTGATGAACCGAGAATACGCGTCGGTTTATATAAAGCGGATGTTCCTGTGGAGTTCCGATCATCCTTTGCTTATCAGGTTTATGCCGGTGAAATTTTAAAAGGGGTTTTGTTTCCAAATGAATTAGTAACTCTTCAATACGCTGATGGTCTCTATGCTTTTTTAGGAGGTAATTTGGATTTTAATGTTCGTGAAGCTATTCGGATGGTTCCTTTAGAAACTGATAATTATTTTGAATTGGTTAATTACAGTCGAAAGGTTAGTTGGAAAGGCAGTAAAAATTTTAATTTATATCGCGGTGTGATGGAGTATAAATATTCTCCCAAAAGCGACGTGCCGTGGGTGGTAAATGAATTACAACTGGATGATTATATTGCTGGCATTGGTGAAACTTCAAATGGGGCAGCTATGGAATATATTAAAGCAATTTTAGTGGCGGCTCGTTCTTATGCTTATTATCATATTAATAATGGTGTTCCAGCCGATCAGAGAACTTTTGATGTTTATGCCACTACCGCTGACCAACTTTATTTGGGATATAATTCTGAAGTAATCGGTCCGCGGATTGTACAGGCAGAACGGGCAACTCGCGGTGAAATGGTAACTTATAATAATCAACCAGTGGTGACACCTTATTTTGGACATTCTGATGGTAGGACAAGAATATGGAGTCAGGTTTGGGGAGGGGCGGATAAGCCTTGGCTACAAAGTGTTGTTTGTAAATATGATTCTGGCGCAATGTTTGGACACGGAGTTGGTATGAGTGCTGGGGACGCGGCCAGTCGAGCTGACAAAGACGGTTGGACATATGATCAATTATTAAAATATTATTATACTGGAGTGCAAGTTGATAAAATTTATTAGTTTGAAAAGTAATATAAAAAAAGGCCTGGCGGCTTTTTTTTATTATTTAAGAGATGGTCAAAATGATTTTCTTGACAAATCACACTAAACATGTTAAAATGTTGTGTTCTTTGAAAAAATGAGTGGATGCTAAGCGTCCCCCCTAAAAAAGGAGAAGAGAAATGAGTAAGATGATTTTGCCGATTTTTTTTACCACCGTATCAGGCATAGTTGTTTTTGGATGGACAGTGACATTGATAGATGTGGTTGTGGTGTTAAGTTGGTTATCCTATGTGTTGTTTTGGGTGGTTTTGACTTTGATTCGTCTTTATACAGAGCGTGTTGACCAAGAGAAGTTTGTAGCCTTTGTCAATTTTCGGACAGATAATTCCAAAGTGAAATTTTCTTGCATTAGCGAAAAATTCAAAACATGGTTTTATGGTAAAATTGAGAAAGTGAAAGATGCGACGATTCCGCAATCTTACCACGATTTGCGCCAGGAAGCGTCGGACAATGAAATTATTACTAATCTTGGTAATAAAATCCAAGTTGAAACAACTCTGGTCGGCATATATAAACTGATGAGAAACCAGAGAAAAGGCGAAGAGGGTATTTTGCTTGTAGATGGTTTTGCGAATATTTTTTATATTCGTGACATTAGCGGTGTTTTGCGTGCGGTAAGCCTCAGCTGGTGTCGGTATGGTTGGGCGGTAGTTGCCAGTCAGACCGATTATCCGATTAGATGGAACGTTGGCAGTCGTGTTTTTTTTCTTGATTCTTAGATAATTATTTTTTTGATATTAATGTGTCCGACCGTTTTTGGCGGCAGGATATGTGATGTTTATCAAATTATTTTGTAAGGAATTAGCTATATTTTTTTTACTCCTTTATTTATTGGGCCCTTCTGTTTTTCTTTTTGAATGCGTTGGGCCTTTTTTATTTAATTTTTTTCATGATATTTTCTGTCTTCAAGCGCTAAATCCAAAAGTTTTTTTCTTAGTTCATGAGGGTGAGCCACATTGTGAAGCGTACAGCGTGGCATAGACCCAGCTGTTTGCACCATCACATTTCCATAGTCAAATATTGAAGGAAAAAACCCTTTTATTTCAGATGTGGCATCTTGTATTAAATATAAGTCTACCTCAGCGATAGTGCGAGAAAATAATCCATTTTGATTAATATCAACCAATCGGTCGTTGGTAATTATAGTTAAATTTAAATAAAATGTGACAAAATAAGTATAAAAATATAAAACTACAAATAAGTAGTAGATGCTGGCAAAAAGAATTAACAAAGGTAAACCAACCGGACTTTCCAACCATGGTGTAAAATTTCTATTGATGATCCAATATAATCCCAATGGCAATGTCATAACAAAAAACATCAAAATCAATGCGGGAACAAAAGTAAAAGGATGTTGTCTTAATTTATAAACAACCCTTTCATAAATTTTTTGGCGGATTAATTTAATAATACCCATATTACATTAATTGTCTTGGAATAAATAAACCAACAAACCATTCTTTATTAAAAATAATAACTTCGTATTGCCATTGTGTTCCTTCTAATAAATTCATGGTGGCGTAGATTAAAAGCGTAACCGAAGCAAAGAAAATAAAAGTAACTACAAAACTGACAAAAGTTAATGAACTCGTTTGTACCAAGTGAGCGATATTAATAATAAAAAATAATGTAAAAATTCCTAACAAGAGCAGGTAAAGTCCGAGAAATGTATATAAAGGAATAGCTATCATAAAAACATTATAATAATGTTTGATCTTTTGGTTTTTCAAAACCAAGATGCAGATAAGCGTTATTGGTGGCACGTCGGCCTCGCGGAGTGCGTTCTAAAAATCCAGTTTGCATTAAAAATGGTTCGTAAATTGTTTCTATTGTGTCCATTTCCTCTGAAATAGCTGCCGCTAGAGTATTTAAACCGACTGGTCCGCCATTGAATTTAGTAATCATTGTTTCTAATAATCGGCGGTCAATATCGTCTAATCCGAATTCATCAATCATTAACATTGATAAAGCCTGTTTTGCAACTGATGTATCAATTTGTCCGCCATGATGCACTTCCGCAAAATCACGAACCCGCTTTAATAATCGGTTGGCGATGCGCGGCGTTCGGCGTGCTCGTTGTGCAATAATTGAACCCGCCTCCTGGTGAAATTGAACACCAAGAATTTTTGCGCTTCGCGCTAAAATTTTTTCAATGTCTTCGTTTTCGTAAAAGTTTAAATGGAAACTGTGCCCAAAACGATCACGTAACGGTCCTGATAATAAGCTCATTTTAGTGGTGGCGCCGATCAAAGTAAATTTATTAAGTGGCATACGGATAGTTCGAGCGGCTGGACCACTGCCAATAATAATATCTAAAGAATAATCTTCCAGTGCTGGATACAAAATTTCCTCAATACTTTTATTTAACCGATGAATTTCATCAATGAAGAGAACCTCGTTTTCTTCCAAGTTGGAAAGAATAGCCGCCAAATCACCAATTTTTTCCAACGCTGGACCCGAAGTAATTTTAATATTAGCGTTCATTTCTTTAGCAATGATGTGTGCCAGAGTAGTTTTGCCCAAACCCGGGTTACCATACAACAAAACATGTTCTAATGGTTCAGAACGTTGTTTGGCCGCCTTAATGGAAATATTTAGATTTTGTTTTAGCGGTTCTTGTCCAACAAAATCAGACAGTTGCTGTGGACGCAGAGTATTTTCTAAAACCGCTTCCTCAACCATGTTTTCATTTTCCGGCGCAGTTAAACGTTGATTTTTTAGTGTATTCTTAGCCATATGCTTATATTTTACTATAAATAAGCGTTAAAGTCCATTGATATTTAGACAATTAAATTATTAGTTGGGATTAAGTTGTGGATAAGGTTTTTAAAAGCTGTTATTTAAGGCAAAATAATGACTGTTGGCGAGGACTTGGTTAAATGGTATAATATAAATAGTTATAATACAAGATATTGTGGCTTGATAAGAATTGCATAACTACTGGTTGTATTATTTGCTAAAACAATAATTTATTAATTTTTTATATTTTATGTTCAAAAAAATAAAAAAGCGTGATGGTAAAATAGTTAAATTTGATTTGGAAAAAATTTGCCAAGCCATAACTAAGGCTGGGCAAGCTACCGGTGAATTTGATGATAAAATGGCTAAAAAATTAGCTAGCAAAGTATTGATGTTGGCAGAAAATATTTTGGGAAATAAAGTTCCGGAAGTGGAAGAAATTCAAGATATTGTTGAAGATGTTTTACTAAATTCAATGTATAAAAAAACCGCCAAAGCTTTTGTTGTTTATCGTGATCAGCATAATCAAATTCGTGATTTGAATGACACGGCCAACGTGGGTTTAATGGATCAATATTTAGATAAGTTGGATTGGCAAGTGAATGAAAATAGCAATATGACTTTTTCTTTGCAAGGATTGAATCATTATGTTTCATCAGAAATCAGCAAAGTATATTGGTTGAATAAAATTTATCCAAAAGATATTCGCCAAGCTTATTTGGAAGGTGATTTTCACATTCATGATTTATTTAGTTTGTCGGTTTATTGTGTTGGTTGGGATTTACAGGATTTACTAACTGTCGGCTGGGGCGGTGTATCCAGTAAAATAGAAAGTCGTCCGCCAAAACGATTTCGTAGCGCTTTGGGACAAATTACAAACTTTTTTTATACAATGGCAGGCGAAGCGGCCGGTGCCCAAGCTTTTTCTAATTTTGATACATTGTTGGCGCCATTTATCAGATATTCAAAATTAACTTACGAAGAAGTAAAATTGGCGCTTCAGGAATTTATGTTTAATATGAATGTGCCGACTCGAGTTGGTTTTCAAACTCCGTTTACCAACGTTACTTTTGATTTAATGGTGCCCAGCACTTTTAAAGATCAGCCGGTGATAATTGGCGGTAAACAACAAAAAGAAACATACGGCGAGTTTCAGAAAGAAATGGATATATTAAATAAAGCGTTTTTTGAAGTGGTGACTGAAGGAGACGCAAAGGGAAGAGTTTTTTCTTGGCCGATTCCGACTTATAATATCTATAAAGGTTTTGATTGGAACAATAAACGATTTGATGGAATTTGGGAAATGGCGGCTAAATATGGTATTCCTTATTTTTCTAATTTTATAAATTCTGACATGAAACCGGAAGACGCTCGATCTATGTGTTGCCGGTTACGGATTGATAATCGTCAATTGGAAAAACGTGGTGGCGGTTTATTTGGCGCAAATCCATTGACTGGTTCAGTGGGGGTGGTGACAATTAATTTGCCAAGAATTGGTTATTTAGCCAAAAATGAAAAAGATTTTTTTGCTCGATTAGAAAATTTGATGGTGTTGGCAAAAAATAGTTTGGAAATAAAACGTAAAGTGTTAGAAAAATTTACTGATAAAAATTTATATCCTTACGCTAAATATTATTTGCGCAACATGAAAGCGCGGCATGGTCAATATTGGAAAAATCATTTTGCCACCGTTGGCATTGTTGGAATGAATGAAGCGTTGTTAAATTTATTGGGTGAAGATATTGGAAGTAAAAAAGGCCGAGAGTTTTCTTTGAAAGTTATGGATTTTATGCGTGATAAATTAGTAAAATTTCAAAAGGAAACAGGAAATAATTATAATTTGGAAGCAACACCGGCTGAAGGTACTGCTTACCGCCTGGCTTTGAAAGATAAGGAATTATATCCGAAGATTATTTGTGCCAATGAAAAAGATTATAAAAAATTAAAAGCCGCGCCTTATTATACAAATTCCACGCAATTACCGGTTAATTATACCGATGATATGTTTGAAGCGCTTGATTTACAAGAGGAGTTACAAGTTAAATATACGGGCGGTACCGTGGTGCACTTATTTTTAGGAGAACGAATAGATAATCCACAATCGGCTAAACAAATGGTTAAAAAAATTTGTGAAGGATATCGTTTGCCATATTTTACTTTTTCTCCGACATTTAGCGTTTGCCGAACGCATGGATATTTATCAGGTGAACATTTTGAGTGTCCCAAGTGTGGTGATCAATGTGAAGTTTACGCTCGGGTGGTTGGTTATTTAAGTCCGGTTAGACAGTGGCACAAAGGAAAACGCGAGGAGTTTAATAATCGCAAGATGTTTAATTTGCCAAATCTGCAAGCGTGTTCTGGAGATAAAATTTCCAAGAAAAAATAAAATAAATTTATTTTTACGAGATATGATAATAGGCGGTTGGCAAAAATTTTCTCTAATTGATTATCCGGGCAAAGTTAGCGCTGTAATTTTTACTCAGGGCTGCCGGTTTCGTTGTCCATTTTGTCATAATCCGGAATTAGTTGTGCCGGAAAAATTTACCGAGTCGGTTTCAATTGAAGAAGTTTTAAATTTTCTTAATTCAAGAAAAAATCAGTTAGATGGAATTGTAATTAGTGGGGGTGAACCGACAGTACATTCGGATTTGCCGGATTTTATTAGTCAAATAAAAAAATTAGGTTTTTTGGTTAAAATAGACACCAATGGAAGTTGTCCGGATAATTTAGAATATTTGATTAAGCATCATTTGGTTGATTATGTAGCAATGGATATTAAATCACCGCTGTTTAAGTACAAGGCTCATACCAATTCAAACATAAATGAAGAACATATAAAAAAAAGTATTGAAATGGTGAAAAATTCCGGATTGGATTATGAATTCCGCACCACGGTGGTCAAAGAACAATTGTCGCCGGAAGATTTGTTTGCCATCGGTCAAACTTTGTCCGGTTCAAAAAGATATATTTTGCAAAAATTTATTCCCAGAAAAACTTTGAATGAAGATTTTATGAAAGCGGAAACTTATACCGACGAAGAATTTGATGATTTTTGTTTGAAGTTAAAAACATTGGTGGAAGAATGTTTTTGGCGATGATAATTGATTGAAAAATAATTTACACAGATAAAATAAAAATTGCCTTGACAATAAGGCTTTTTTGTTTTTTAATATCAAATAGATCCTTAAAATCAAAAGTATTTTAGCAAATACAGAAGGGACACGGTCATGGGAATTTCACGTCGGAAAAGGGGTTCGCATATTAATCCCCAATCCACACCTCAAATTGGCAAAGGTTCATTAATTTGTACGTTAAATAAAAATTGGATTGATCCCGAGTGGGACGATTGGGCGGTACACCCAAATGGTAATGTTATTTTGCGGCGTGGTCGGTTGTTTACTTTGAATGGTGTGACAAAATTATACCATGGTTATTACGACGATTGGCGTCCGCATTATGAACATTCGTTGGTAATTCGCATTGGTAATTATTTTTTCCTTCCTAACGCTCGGCGAGTATTTTATAATGGTCCATGGGACGATTGGCGTCCGCATCCAAATGGCGTGGTAATTCGTCTGAATAACCAATTTCTTTTGAATGGAAAAGATGAACTTTACAGAGGTCTTTGGGATGAGTGGGATGTACAACCCTACACAGGTAATATATATATCCGTTTGGGATTTCGGTTTTTTAATGACGAAGATGAAATTTACGCTGGTCCATGGGACGGCTGGGATGTGTCTCGCAGGGGATTGGTAATTCGTTGTGATGATTATTTTCGTTTAGACGGAAACAAACTGCTTTACTGTGGGCAGTGGGATGGTTGGCGCGCTCACGTCAAAGGCGTTATTATTCGACGAAATAATAATTGGCGTGCCTACACCGGCTAAAATTATTTTTTGTTATTTTTTACCCCGACTTCGGTCGGGGTTTTTTTATTGTTCGCACAAGACTGTTCAGAAAATATAAATTAGGATAAAATACAAAGTGTAGAAAATAAAATTTAAAATAATTTATGACTGAAATAAATAAAGTGAATGATAAAAACGGTTTTGTTCCAAAAGCATTTTGTGATGGAACAGAAGTATTTTTTTCATTTAAAAAGAAAACAGTGGAGCATACTGTCGGTTATTTTATTTTAGCGCCGTCAGGAGCGGGTAAAACACATTTTGTAAAAAACCAAAAAGAAAATCATTGGATTGACGGCGATCATCTTTGGATAGCGACAAACGCGCATCCGGATAGAGAATGGTGGCTTGAAAGCACAGTTTCCATGGACGAGATAGATCAGATGAGTGATATTATAACCATGCAAGCCAAAAAAATTGGATTATGGGTTACCGGAGCTTCAAATAATTGGCTTCCACCAGATGCTGTTGTTTTACCGGATTGGAGAACGCACAAATCTTTCATTGTTAAACGCGAAAAAGAAAATTATGACGGGGGAGCTAAAAGCAGTGATTTTAAGCAGGTTTTAGGTCACAGGGCTTATATTAAAAAAATAGCCCGGAAACACAAAACTCCGATTTTTAAATCTATGGAAGACGCCGCAAATTATTTACAAAATAAATATAAAGAAAAACTATAGTTCCAGTTTGAATTCTTTTCCTTCAGTATTAACAGTTGCATTTCCATCCGAATCTAAGTCTATAGATAATCCCGCTCCGTATTCCACGGGCAGATATGTTTCCGGTAAAGACTTATTCAAAACATATTTTTTTGTCCAGGGACTTATCGTATCATAATGAGAAACACACCAAATAGCCAGTCGGCTGTTTGGTTTTTCTTTGTGAAACAAAGAGGAATATCTTTTTAAAACTTCAAGAAATTTTTCTATTCGGTCAGCCATTTCTTCCGGTCCTTCAGCGCCCATTTTTTCTCTGGTTTCTTTTTCAGTCTCAGTTTCAAAAGCTACCCAAAAATCCTTAAAATCAGGATACTTTTCTTTTAAAAATTTAACGAAATCAGGAGATTGTTCAAACATATGAGGTTCACGAAGTTTTACAACAGGTTTGGGTCCGCCTTTTTCCGCTCCGCGATAATCTCTGGAGAGATTAAGTAAGTTTTTTTCGCTGATGCCGTTTTCTACCAATAATTTTTTAATTTTTTTGGCTATTATATCTGCTGTTTCCATTGACCTTGCCCCATTGCCATTGTAGACAGTATCGCTCGCCAAAACCAGAAAGAATAAATTATTTCGTTCTTGGGGTGGAACTCGTTCAATTAAATTTTTGATTCGTTGTTCACTTTCTTTGGTACCAGTTTCTTTCCCTTTGGCTGTTAAATGACCTGCCTCTGTAGAATTTGTATCTCTGACAAATTCTTCATGTCTCTGTAATAATATTCTAGTTTCTCCCATATCCAACGGTCCGGCTTCAATACTTTTATTTGTTATTTTTTCGATAGATGTGTTGAAAGTTTCGTGTTGTTTCATATAATTTAAATTTATTTTTTTAAGATAAGTAGATTATAAAGTATAATTCAATTTTATTCCAGATAGCTCGGAATTGCAAGATGATTTTATATAAACAAAACGACACAAATTATTGTGTCGTTTTGTTTTTGTGCCGCGAGTGGGAATTCCTCGTCGTCTCGCCGACCGCAACCGGCTCAACTCCTTGACCTGGGCAGCGTCGGACTTTCACTGAAAGTCCTCCGACGCTCCTCGCCTCATTTTTTCTTCCGAAAAAACTTCGGGCGTCGTTTCTGCCCGTTCGATTCCTTCTGTTCATGATATATAAATAAAAACACCCCACGTATTGTGGAGTATTTTTATTTTTGTGCCGCGAGTGGGAATCGAACCCACACGACCGAAGCCGCAGGATTTTAAGTCCTGTGCGTCTACCAATTCCGCCATCGCGGCTTAAAACAAAAAAATAATATCATAATTCCAATAAAAAATCAAGAGCTTATTATATTATATATAGATAGCAGAGGAGGTTGATTCGTGGTATAATGATTTATATGAGACCAATAAATAATCAAATGGTTGGTTTTACGTTAATTGAAGTTATTGTCGCGATAGCTATTTTTGCGTTATTTTCTTTTGGGGTTTTTGAAGGAGTGAGATTTATTTATAAAGTAGTTTATGTTTCACGTATTAGAATTTTGGAAACAGCCTTATTAAGTGAAGAATTAGAAATAGTTCGCAATGTATCATATGGTGATGTTGGTATTTCAGGTGGTGTACCGTCTGGAATTTTAGAACATGAAAAAACTGTTACTAAAAATGGTATTAATTTTAATTTAATAACGACCGTAAGAAATATTGATGATAGTTTTGATGGTACGATTGGTGGTGAACCCAATGATGTTTCTCCGGCTGATTATAAGTTGGTTGAAATTTCAGCTATTTGTTCAAACTGTGAGCAGAAAGAACCTGTCATTGTCAGTGCCAGAGTTTCCCCCAAACAACTTGAAGGTGCCAGTGATAATGGTGCTTTATTTATTCAAGTATTTGATGCTAATGGTTTACCCGTTGAAGGAGCCAATGTTTATGTAATAAACACTTCAACTTCGCCGGATACTATTATAGATGACACAACCGATTCAACTGGTTTTCTTCGTATTATTGATACGCCAACAGGTACTTTAAGTTATAATATTTTAGTTACCAAAGATGGTTATTCTTCTGATTATACGGTTACATCTTCAGTTGCCAATCCTAATCCTATAATACCCCCAGCCACTGTGATTAGTCAGTCTATTACTGATGTTAGTTTTTCAATTGATAGGTTGAGTTCAATGGATATTTCAACAGTCAATCAAGGTTGTGCAGCTGTTGGCAGTGTAAAGGTTTTTATGTATGGTGATAAAATTTTAGGAACCGATCCGTCAATTTATAAATATTCAAGTGGTTTCTATACTGATGGTAGCGGTAACTATAGTTTTCCATCATTGGAATGGGATAAGTATTTTATTGTGGTTACCACCACCTATGATGTGGCCGGTTCAATTCCTCTTTTACCTGTTAATTTGACACCAGGTTTACATCAAGAAGCAACATTGGTTTTGCGAACCCACACAACCAATTCTTTGTTGGTGCAAGTTAAAGATGCTGGTACCGGATTGCCGCTGTCTGACACTAGTGTGCGTTTATATAAAACCGGGTATGATTCAACATTGGTTACGGGTTTTGGTTATGTTAGACAGACTGATTGGGGCGGTGGCAGCGGACAAACTTTGTTTATTAATGAAACAAAATATTGGACTGACAATGGAAATATTTCAGCTTCTTCTGGAGATGTTAAGTTAAAAAAATCAGGCAGTCATTACGCGACCAGCGGTTGGTTAGAATCGTCAACTTTTGATTTGGGAACAGTGGTTGATTTTAGTAATATAGTTATTTCCGGCAATCAACCGGCGCAAACCGGAGTTAATTCATTAAAATTTTATATTGCTACCAGTAATTCAAGTACACCGGTCAGTTGGAATTTTGTTGGTCCCGATGGTACGGCAGGAACTTATTATACGGTGACCAGTACATTGATTAATAGCATGCATGATGACCAGCGTTATTTGCGTTATCGCGCGTTTTTAACTACTACTGACAACCATTATACGCCGACATTGTCTGAATTGGCTTTTACTTTTACTACCGGTTGTACGCCGCCGGGTCAAGTATTTTTTTATTCTTTATCCGCCGATGATTATGTTTGCGAACTAACTCGTAGTGGTTATGCTTCGTCCAGTAGCACAATAACTATTTCGGGCAACAATACTTTAACCGCTTTTATGTCACCAGAATAATTATGAAATTATTTTGTCAAGACAAACGAGGATTAACTTTGATAGAACTTTTAGTTAGTATTGGTATTTTTGTTTTGGTATCTGCCGCTCTAGCTTCTATTTTAAGTGTTGTGTTTCAAGCCAGAACAATTATTTGGGAACAATTATCTACTCAAAAAGAAGGTCGTCAGATTGTGCAAGATTTTACCAATGAATTGCGTAGTGCGACTGCGTCGTCAATCGGTGCTTATTCTTTGGAATCAGCACAAAATGATGAAATTATTTTTTACAGCAATATAGACAGCGATAGTTGGAGAGAACGAATTAGATATTTTTTGTCAGATGGAATATTACAAAAAGGAATTACAAAACCTAGTGGCACCCCTTTGGGTTACTCTACCTCAACCGACGAAGTTATTACGGAGATGATACATGATGTTATTAATGGAACCACTACGCCAGTTTTTTATTACTATGATGAAAACTACACTGGTTCGGAGAACCCGATGACGTTGCCAATTGTATTGTCAGAGGTTAGGGTGGTCGGTATAAAATTAATTTTGGAGGAAAATCCGCGGATGTCGCCAGCGCCATTGCAAGTTGAAACTAAAGCGCAAATTAGAAATCTAAAAAGCAATTGATTGTATTGTTATGATTAAAATTAGTTTTTTTAAAAATTCGTTTAAATTTGATTGTCGTGGCAATATTATGATATTTGCAGTAATTTTTGGTGTAATTGCCACATCAGTTGTGACCATAGCCATCTCTAGTTATGCAATTTTTGAAAATCGTGCTTCTCTTAGTAAACATAATCGCGAACAAGCCTTTCAAATTGCTGAGGCGGGAATTGATTATTACCGTTGGCATTTAGCTCACGATAAAGCCGATTATTATGATGGTAATAGTAGTTCTACACCCGGACCGTATGTTCATGAATATCAGGATAAAGATGGTAATCCAATAGGATATTTTTCTCTAGTTATTACTCCGCCAGTATCAACCTCAACTATTATTTTAATAGAATCAACCGGTTGGGTGAATGATCAGCCGAATAGTCGCAGAACCATAAAAGCACGGTTGGGTTTTCCGGCCATGACTGATTATTCTTTTTTAACTAAAACAGATGTTTGGATTGGCGATACGGAAGTGACTCACGGAAAGTTTCATGCTAATGGCGGTATTAGATTTGATGGAACCGGTGATGCGCCAATTACCAGTGCTGTGGAAACCTATATTTGTAAAGCTCATCATGGTTGCGGTTGGGTATCAAAACCTGGAATTTGGGGAACGGGTGGTCCGACATTGTATTGGGAATACCCTGTGCCGGCAGTCGATTTTAATATTGTCACTGCTAAGTTGGCCAATATTAAGTATACAGCCGATTCAGATGAAGGATTGTATTTAACTTCATCCGGACAACAGGGTTATCGTTTACAATTTACTGCCGATGGTCAAATTAATGTTAATAAAGTTTTAACCACTGATTGTCATGATGGTTATGATGTAGACGCCAGTCATAAGACACTTTTTTGCATTGATGCCAAAACTTTTGACACCACCACAACTTATAATATGCCGACTAATGGTTATATATATGTTGATGATACAGTTTGGGTTAATGGAATAGTTAATGGGCGAGCTACCATAGGCACAGCCGAAGACAAAGATATTATCATTAATGATGATATTATTTATGTTGCCAAAGACGGTAATCATGTTTTGGGTTTAATTTCAGAACAAAATATTTTATTACCTTATCATTCCCCGGAAGATTTAGAAGTTGATGCGGCAATTTTGGCGCAAAATGGCGCGGCTAAACGTTATTATTATTCAGGTAATACAAAAGACAGTTTGTTGATTTATGGTTGTGTTATTTCTAACGGAACATGGACTTGGAGTTGGGTGTCTGGTGGCGGTTCAATTGTTTCCGGTTATGAATATACCAATTCTACTTATGATGCTAATCTAACTTATAGCCCGCCACCCGGTTTTCCGGTAGGTTCGGAATACAATATTATCAGCTGGGAAGAAATCAAGCCTTAATTAAAAATCTTGCTGAATGTTGCGAAAAAAAAGGCGGTTTGATATACTATTTTTAAAATAAGGCAGTTAATTTTTTAATTTTTATGACAAAACAAATAGTTACAAAAGGAGTTATTACTGTCGCGGGTTTGGGAACGAGATTTTTACCGGTCACAAAAGCTATGCCGAAAGAAATGTTGCCGGTTTTAGACAAACCAGTTGTACAGTATATTGTGGAAGAAATGGCTGCCAGTGGTATAAAAGAAATTATTTTTGTTACCAGCTCGCAGAAACGTGCCATTGAAGATCATTTTGATCATGATAGACAGTTAGAAAGTGTTTTAAAAGAAAAAGGTAAATACGACAGTATTAAACCGCTAGTGGAATTAATTGATAAATTACGTTTTTTTTATACTCGTCAATCAGAACCTTTGGGAAACGGGCACGCTTTATTGTGTGCCAAAGAATTTATTGGCGATGAACCGTTTGTTTTTTCAGATGGCGACAGTATTATTGACAGTCAGGTGCCGGTTATTAAACAACTATTAGATATTTATTATAAAAAAAACGCATCGGTCATTGGAGTACAAAGTATAGATAATAAAACGGATATGACTAAGTATGGCAATGTGTATGGTACAAAAACCGATGAGCCAAAAATTTATAAAGTAGAAAAATTTTTAGAAAAACCTTCAATTGAGGAGGTTTCCCCGCTTGGTTTGATTGTGGGTGGCATGAGATATGTTTTTACCAAGGATATTTGGCCTTTATTAGAAAAACAAGGCAGAGGAAGCGGTGGAGAAATTTGGTTGGCTGACGCAGCTAATCAGTTGTCTCAAGAAAAACCTTTTTATGCTTGTGAATATGAAGGAAAATATTTTGATACAGGTAATAAGTTGGCATTACTTAAAACAGCTATGTATTTTGCCAAGAAGGAAGGTTTGTTAGATTAATGATATTTTTTGTGTTATAATACTTCGGCATTAAGATACAATTATCAAATCGTATGATTAAAATTACAAAGAAATTTTATCCCCTATTTTTAGTAGTGGTTTTTTTATTATTTTCAGGTTTTGGCTGTAAAGGATTATCACAAACTGAATTGCAAGCTACAAAATCTGTGGAATTGGAATACTGGACAGTTTATGATGATGTTGATGCAATGCAAGCTCAAATTAATAATTATCGAGCGCAAAGACCGTATTTGACTGTAACAATAAGACAATTGCGAGCTGATGAGTTATATCCGCGTTTGATTGAAGCTTTAGCGGAAGATAAGGGTCCTGATATTGTTTCGGTTCAGGCAAAAAATATTCGCAGTTTTCAAAGTAAATTGGCAACCATGCCATCCAGTGTAAAAGACACTACAATTACAGTTCAAAAAAATGTGGTTGGTACAGAAACAATAGTTAATACCGCTTCAATAAATTTACCCTCGGTTAGTCAGATTGACAGAGAATATGTTCAAACAGTTAAAAAGGATGTAATTGTTGATAACAAAATTTATGGTTTGCCAATGTCTTTAGATACTATGGCAATTTATTATAATAAAGATCTATTAGATCGTTCCGGCGTGCCGGAACCGCCAACAAATTGGAACGATTTTCAGGCGGCGGTTAGAAAGATTACAAAATACAACAAAGAAACAGGACAACTTATTCAGTCCGGTGCGGCTTTGGGCAGTAGTGCGAATATAGAAAATTTTGATGATATTTTATATATTCTTTTTAAACAAAGCGATGTGGATTTTATAGATAGAAATGGCCGGGTCGCCTTTCATGTTGTGCCAAGTAATTTAAAAAGTTCCGAGTCACCGTCTACAGGAGTGATGAGTTTTTATACCGATTTTGCTAATTCTGCTCGCGATACATATACTTGGAATTCCCAAATGGAAAATTCTTTAGACAGTTTTACCAAAGGGAAAGTCGCTTTCTTTTTTGGGTATAGTTATCATAATGGTATAATTAAGACTCGCGCTCCGCAACTTAATTATGGCGTTACTCCGATGATTCAGCTTAATGCTGAAAAACCAGTTAACGCGGCGGATTATTGGATTCAAGCGGTGGTGCAGAAATCAAAAAAACAAAATGAAGCATGGGGTTTGATAAATTATTTAACTCACAGTTCAAAAGCGGTTGAAGAATATTTAACTGCCACCAAGCGACCTGCCGCTATGCGTTCATTAATTAATAAACAAAAAGAAGATGTTGATTTGTCTCCATTTGCCGGGCAATTACTTATCGCTGAAAATTGGTATCGTGGTAAAAATTATGATGGTGCCTCGCAAGCTCTTGGCGCTATGGTTGAAGAATGGTTAAATACACCGATTACCGATGCCAGTCGAGTAGCTCAGTGGCAACAAGATGTTTTGAATCGCGCCGCTTCGAAAGTTAATCAAACTTTTTAGTATGAAATCCATTTTAAAATTAATTGTTATTTTAATTTGTTTACAGTTTTTATTGTTACCGTCGGATGCGGTTTTTGCTCAAGAAACAAGCGCTCAGTCGTCTGGTTTTCTTCCGGAATGTATATTAAACGGGGATATTAGCGGGGGACAATGCGGTGACAGTGCGGATATATTTTTATGGTTAGCAATTAATGTTGGACGCTATTTGTTTTCGTTTATTGGAGCTTTGGCTTTATTATTTTTTGTTTATGGTGGTGTAATTTTAATTACCTCTCAAGGTAATCGTGAAAATGTCAGCAAGGGAACCAAAGCAATGGTGGCCGCCGTTACAGGTTTGGTGATTGCTTTTAGTGGTTATGCTTTAATTACTTTCCTTAGTCAATCGGTTGGAGTTAAATCTGAATTTTTATTAACTCCACAAAATACTGCTACTAAAAAATAAATTTATGAAATTTTTAAGAGTTAAAATTTTAATTTGTTTGTTGGTTAGTTTATTTTTGGTTGCCAGTGTAAAAGCTGAAGAATGTGACCCTCTTTATCAATCATGTGAAGGACAGTCAGTTGAATCTGCTGAACAAGAATTGCAAGATATTTTGGGTGAATCACAATCGGTTCAAGAACCAAGCACTCAAGCAGAAGTGTATGAATTTAAAAATATTAAAAAACAAGCGGCCAGTTTGAATCCGTTGAATATTTCTGGTCCGTCTGATTTGTTTGCTAATGCTATAAATTTAATGATGGCCTTTATTGGTTCAATCGCCATCCTTTTATATATTTACGCTGGATTTTTGTGGATGTCTGCCGCTGGTAATTCTGAACGGGTCGGTAAAGCTAAAACTATTCTTATTTGGACTACTTTAGGTGCGGTTGCTATGGGTGCCAGTTATATGATAGTTAAAACCGTGCTTGAGAAAGTGGGTTAATTATTATTTTATGAAAAAAATAATATTATTTTTGACAATAGTTAGCTGTATATGGACAGCGATGCCTTTGAGCACAACCACAGTTAATGCGGCTGAACCAGAAACCGTGAAATTAGAAAATCCTTTAACAGTTGATGCTAATCCGTCGTCAATAATTGGTTTGTTTATCAAAGCAATCTTAGGAATAGTTGGTGGGTTGGCTTTGGTTATGGCTGTGTATGGCGGTTTTCAATGGCTGACGGCCGCAGGCAACAAAGAAAAGATAGATAGTGGTAGTAAAACTATGCTTTGGGCGGTGGTTGGTTTGATACTTACTCTAAGCAGTTATTTATTGGTGGATACTTTCTTGAATTTTTTAAAGGGTGGCAGATAAAAATTAAGATTGTGCGATGTTTCGTTTATTGTTATAATAAATATAAGTTAAAATATGATAAATTTTACTGGAAAGGGGGTGACAATATGAGCAAATTATCAGTATATATAGCGTTTATTTTGGTTGCAGCTTGTGCTATGTTTGTTTTGACGCCAGTTTTAGCCGCTGATCCTATTACTGCAGGAGATCTTGGTTTAAGTTATGGCGCGGAAACAGGTTTGGGTACCAAAGATATCCGTACCACCGTTGCGCAGGTAATCAAAGTGGCGATGGGTTTATTGGGTATCGTGGCTGTCGTTATAATTTTAATCGGCGGTTTCACTTGGATGACTGCCGGTGGTAATGAAGATAAGGTCTCCGAAGCGAAGAAATGGATTTTCTCCGGTGTTATCGGTTTGGCTATTATCTTGTCGGCTTATGCTTTAACCAGCTTTATTATCAATCAGTTGGTCAACGCTACTACTAGTACGATATAAACTTTTTTTATCAGGGGGTTCGCGCGCGCAACCCCCTGATAAAAAATTGGATTATGAACTTTTTAATGAAGATTTCATAATCCAGTTAAATCCTATGAGTTTAAACCGGAAAATTTTTTTATTCATTATTGTGACGGCCATCAGTGTCGGTTTTTTGTTGAATGTCAGAATGGTAAGGGGAGCGGATGATTATGGATTTGAACAAACCGCACAAGGAACTGACTTGCCGGCTTTATCAATCAGTAAAGGTACACCAGAATCATTGGCTGAAATAATTGTAAAGCGAGTTTTATTTTTTGTTGGAACAATTTTCTTTTTATTGATTCTTTATGCGGGAATAAGTTGGATGACTGCTGCTGGTTCCACTGAAAAAGTTAATACTGCTAAAACTATTTTAGAAACAGCTATTATTGGTTTGTTGGTTATTACCGCTTCCTATGCGATTTCTAATTATATTTTTGAAAAATTTACCGGTGTAAACAAAACTTCTACAGATATTCCCACTGCCACAGAATAATAATCATTAAAATTTATGAGTTTTGGTTTTAAAGTTAAATTAACGATGTTGTTGGCAGCTGTTGGTATAATGACAGCTTCTGTTTTTTGTTATGCTGCAGATTTTGGTTTAGGAGAAGCCGGTTCTGTTTCTGGGCTGACAAAAAATAAAATTACCGAAGCTGGCAGTATTCCCGCTGTTTTGGGTGATTTGGTTGGTATAGCGCTTTCATTATTAGGAATTTTTTTCTTTATTTTAGTTTTGTATGCCGGTTTTATTTGGATGACCGCCGCCGGTTCTGGTGAACAGGTTGATAAAGCAAAAAAGATTTTAATGTCTGGCGCTATTGGTTTGGTAATAGTTTTATCAGCTTATACAATTACCAGTTATGTTTTTACGGAATTTTTAGCTGGCGCGCCGACCGGACAAACAGGTGGTGATGTTTGCAAAACAGGGGCAGATGGACAAGATTGTGGTGATAATTCTCTTTGTTTGAATAAAAAATGTGTTTCGGAGTGTGTCTATACATATGGAACAAATGCTAAATGCAAAGCGGCAGGCAGTTGTGCGGGTGTGGAATTAACTGGTTTTTGTCCGGGCGGAACTAATAATAAATGTTGCGTGCCTCAGTATGATTATGATTTTGTGCACAAAGTTAGTGGAGGAACATCTGATACCGGATCAGTAATGATATTTGAATCATGTTCAACTAAAGGTGGTTATTGTATTAAGCAAGGTGATGCTGGTTGTGGAACATATCCTGGTTATAGTGAAATTCCTGGAAATTTTTCTGATTGTTCAGGTGAAACTTCATCTTGTTGTGTTAACAGTTGTCGCACAAAAGGCGGTATGTGTCTCAGTGCCAATGAATGCAGTAATGCGTCAGGAAAAGAAGAGGCTGAATCTTGTGGAGATGGACAAGTTTGTTGTGTAACCTGCGTATCTCAAGGTGGAAGTTGTTTTTTTTCTGGTAGTGAATCTTGCAGTGGCAAAGTATTGAGTGGTTCTAAAAATGGTTGTGGTACCGGTTTAAGTTGTTGTATAGGCGGATTTTTACAATAATGTTTTTAAACTTCTTTTTAAATAATTTATGAAAAAACTTTTTGTTCAATTACTCATTGTCACTTGTTTATTTATACCGACCATGGCATTAGCTGATACTTTTGGTTCAGGCTTATTAAGTCAATCGGTTCAAGGTGTTGGTTTAGAACAGAATTTAGAAAATAGCGTGGCCAATGTCATTAGTACAGTTTCAACCGTGGTCGGCACGATATTTTTAATCTTGACTGTGGTGGCAGGAATTATGTGGATGACCGCCGCTGGCAATGAAGATAAAATTTCTAAAGCTAAACAAATGTTGGCCGCCGCCGCCGTCGGTTTATTTATTGTTATGTCGGCTTACACAATTACTTATTTTGTCACCAAAAAAGTTGGTAATGCTTCTGGTGGTGGCACAGGAGAAACGACTTGTAGTTGCGCCGGATGTTATTGTTCCACAGTGACAGCGTGTACAAGTGATGTGGGTACAGCATTGACAGGTACTACTTGTTCAGGAGTGTGTTGTCAACCAACTTTTGCTGATTAAATTTTTTATGAAGAAATTTATTGTTTTATTTATCGCTATATTGTTACTGTTGTCGCCGGCTATGTCGGCTGCTGAGGGTTTGGGTGATGCCGCAGGAAAACTTGGTTCGTTTCAGACAGGTGGATTAAGCAGTGATTTGGGTGGCACGGCGCAAAATGTGGTTAAGGCCATATTTTGGGTGGTTGGCACAACTTTTCTTTTATTATCAGTTTATGGTGGTATTGTTTGGATTAAAGCGGCTGGCCGAGAGGAAGAAGTAAATCGCGCTAAAAAAATTATTGTTGCTGCTGTTATAGGATTAGTCGTTGTTTTTGCGTCTTATGCAATAACAAATTTTGTAATGAACAGGGTACAAGGAATTGAAACTACAGAATAAAATTTTTTAAAGTAATTAAATTTATTTTTATGAAAAAAGTTTTGATTTTATTGGCTATGTGGCTGATTAGCGGAATACTATGTTGTAATATGACAATGGCGGCAGATGGAGGAATGGCGGAGCGTATAGCGGAAAAAGCTGGTTATACTACCGAAGGAATAACTGAATATAGTTTATCTCAAAACATTGGTGTGATAATTCGGAGTGTTTTGTCAGTTCTCGGTGTAATATTTTTAGTTTTGACTATATATGCCGGAATTTTATGGGGAACAGCTGCTGGTAATGAAGATAAGGTTGATAAAGCCAAAAAAATTCTGATTTCCGCATTTATTGGTTTGGTAATTGTTGGAGCCGCTTACGGAATTACCTCTTTAGTCTTTTATTTTCTTGGAGTTGGTTCGGCGCCGTCAACCGATGTTGATGTACCGTGGTCTCAACAATAATTATTATAAAATATGAAAAATATTTCTAAGACAAAGTTTATTTTAACCGTAATAAGCATACTGACTATAACAGGAACTATTTTAGCGTTTGTTCCTGATTTTGCGAGTTCGGCCAATTTAAGTACGGAAATGGAAGCTCAATTAAAATCCGCGGCGGAAAGTGGTGCTGGTTATGGCGCGCCGACAGATCCTCGCACTACAGCCAGTGTGATCATTCGTTCATTACTTGGAGTGGTAGGAATAGTGATGGTTTGTTTGATGATTTATGCCGGTTTTATTTGGATGACCGCTGCCGGCAATGAAGATAAAGTGGCGACGGCAAAAAAAATAATTGCCTCGGCGGCAATTGGTTTTATTATTGTGCTGACAGCATATTCAATTACTTGGTTCCTGACATATACGGCTTTTGGCGGCAGAAGTACACAATTTCCTCAAGATACATCAGAAGACCCATGGGGAAGCACTGATTAAGAAAAAATTTGTTTCAGAATTTTTTCATTAACCAATTTTGAAAGATTGGGTTTGGTAAAAATATCAGGCCGACGGATTATTTCTTGTAATGCGTCGGTTATTTTGTTTAATTCTGGAATTTGCCGTCCATAATTATTTTTTTCGACAAATCGTACATTGGCTTCTTCTTGTCCGGGAATAGGCATAGACAGAAGAGCTGGTTTTTGAAGGAATAAAGTTTCAGTAACACTTAATCCGCCTGGTTTGGTTAGAATCACGTCAGCCAAACGCATTAGTTCATCTATTTTGGTAGTATAGGTAATTACTCGATAATTTATTGAATTTAATTGAAATTTATTTAATTCTTTAAATATTTTTTTATTATTTTTTCCTACCACTATAATTAAGTTTATATTTTTAAAATCATTTATTATTTCTTTGACAAATGGGACAGGATCAATCAAACCAATGCCACCGGTTAAAATTAGAATTGTCGGCCAGTCATTGTTAATGCGCCATTTATTTTTTAATTCATTTATATTTTTTTCTTTTAGAAATTCAGGATGTATCGGAATGCCGGTATAAAAAGCTTGCCGACCCATTTGTTTCAGTTCATCGCAAATATCATTACTCGGAGTAAAAAAATAACGAATTTGCGGAGCTAAACAAACTTTGTTGATTTCATAATCGGTAATCAAAAAATCAATAGGTATTTTGTCGGCGTATTGATTAGCAAAAGCTGAGGCAAGAAAATGGGTGCAAAATATTTGATCTGGTTGATATTCTTTAATAAATTTATTAAATTTCCGCAAATTTATTTTTAAGAGCAAACTTATTTTGTTTAAAACATCCGGACTTTTTGAAAAATCAAACATTTGATAAAGCAGCCCGTAAATATTAGGCAGATGGCGTGCTAAAAAATGATACGATGAAGTAATGCTTTTTCCGAATAAGCCGCCAGAATAATCCATAATATCAATATGCGCGGATTTGATTTGAGGATATTTCGTCCGACAAGTTAGATATAACGCTTCAGCAGCACGGACATGTCCGGTGCCGGCTGAGCAGGAAAGAAATAATATTTTTTTTGGTTGAGACATAAAATGTTATTATTTAAATAATAACAATAAAGAGTATTTTTGACAATAAAAAAAGCACAAAGGGGTGACCAGAGGGAGTTGAACCCTCGCTAGCGGGACCACAACCCGCTGTTCTACCGTTGAACTATGGCCACCCTTTTATGCTCTTAAATATGAGAAATTGTAACAGGTTTGAAAGAAAAAATCAAGTTGAAGTATCTTTTGGTGACCTCGCTAGGAATCGAACCTAGGTCCAGAGCTTAGAAGGCTCTTGTTCTATCCATTGAACTACGAGGCCGCTTAGAAAATGACAATTTACATTCTATCATATTTTGTTGGAAAAATCAAGGTGTGATATAATATATATAATAAACCTTAAAATCTTAATTTTTAATATGCGTAAAATTTTAATAGTTTTTATTTTGATGTTTTCAATATTGTTTATCGCCACCCCGGCTCAAGCTGCTTTTGGTTTGGAACAAACTGCGCAAAAAGCTGGTTATAATTTAGGCGCTACCAGCCCGGCCACCACGGTTAAAACAGTGGTGACAGTAGTTTTAGGATTTGTTGCTTTGATATTTTTTGCTTTAACATTATATGCCGGCATAATTTGGATGACTGCCCGCGGAAAAGAAGACAAAGTGGAATCAGCCAAAAATATTATAGAATCGGCGATACTTGGTTTAATAATTGTTGGAGCCGCTTATGCCATTACGACTTTTGTTTTAAGCCGATTGGGGAGTAGTGGAACAACCGAAGGTTGTTGTATTCAATATAATGAAGACTCTACCACAAAAGGTTCGGTTGAAGGGGTGCTTAATGATGAATGTTTGAATGAGGGTGGTGTTTGGTTTGAGGGAAAATGTCCATCAATACAATAACTATAAATTTATAGAATTTAAAAGGTTTTTTGCATTACCCTTGACATAAAAGCCTTTTTTTGATACTATTATCAAGCGAAGTGAGTGAAATGAAAATTTATTTTCATTTCCAAACGAAACGCAGATAAAATGAGTTTACTCTCTTTTAGGCACTTAATTTAATAAGCAAACATAAAGGTTTGTCCCGAACTGTCAGGAACATGCTCTTGATTAGCTCGGTAAAATATAAGGCATGTATGTTAGACATAAAAAAGAAGCAGCAAATTATTAAAAAATTTGCTATTCACGCCGGCGATACCGGTTCCAGCGAAGTTCAAATTGCTATTTTGACCGCTGAGATTGACGAATTAATTCAACACCTCAAACAGCATCCGAAGGATCATTCTTCACGTCGCGGTTTGCTCCGCAAAGTCAGCGGGCGTCGTCGTTTAATGCGTTATTTGAAGAAAGAAAATGAAAAGTCTTATGAGGAGTTGATGAAAAAATTAAAAATCAAACAGCCGCGTGCCATTAGAAGTCCGCAACAGAAAGAAGCAGATGATGCTGAAGAGTTGTTGGAAGAAGATGTGTTAATTAACGAAGATGAAACTAAGCTTGAATAAAAAAAATCATCCATTAAAACATCCCGACCAACGCGTGGGGGTGTTTATTGATGTACAGAATATGTATTATAGCGCCAAAAATCTATTTGGTGCCAAAGTTAATTTTGGAAATATTGTTCGCGAGGCCACAGCCGGCAGAAAATTAATCAGAGCGATTGCTTATGTTGTCCGAACTGAAACAAAAGAGGAACAGCCATTTTTTGACGCTTTATATAATTTAGGTATTGAAACAAAAGAGCGTCCGTTGCAAATTTTTTATGGTGGAGAAAAAAAAGCAGATTGGGATGTTGGAATTACTGTTGATGCTATACGGTTATCGCCCAGTATTGATGCGGTGGTTTTAGTCAGTGGTGACGGAGATTATATTCCATTGGTAGAATATTTGCAAAATCAAGGTAAGCAAGTTGAAATAGTCGCTTTTGCTGGTACAACTTCAGGAAGATTGCAGGAGGTGGCAGATGATTTTATTGACTTGGGCAAAGAAAAAAATAAATTTTTAATTCCAGACAGAAAATTTTTAAAAAAAAATTAATAATTAATTTAACGAAGATGGTTTGAGGACACATAGACCTTTTTTATAGGTCTGTAGCTCTCAAGTCATCTTCATAAGCCAACACTCAATCAGCGTTGTTTTGTTGGCAAGAAAGGCATTCTATATGAATGTAAAGAATTGGTCCATGGAATGGGGTGGAAAAACCTTATCTGTGGAAATGGGGAAGTTGGCTTTATTAACGCAGGCTTCTTGTACGGTTCGCTATGGTGATACCGTTATTTTAGCGACTGTGGTTATGAGTTCGAATACTCGTGATGGAATTGATTTTTTTCCATTGATGGTTAATTTTGAAGAAAAATTATATGCCGCTGGGAAAATAAAAGGCAGTCGTTTCATAAAACGCGAAGGTAAAGCGAGCGAAGAAGCTGTTTTGTGGGGTCGTTTGATTGACCGAGCAATCCGTCCTTTGTTTAATGAAGAAATGCGCAATGATGTACAGGTTATTTTGACCGCTTTATCTTTTGATAAAGAAAATGATTCTCAGATTCCAGCCATGGTAGCCGCTTCAATTGCATTGTCGGTTTCTCCGATTCCTTGGAATGGACCGATTGCTGGTGTGCGGGTTGGACGGTTAAATGGTGCTTGGGTAATTAATCCTGCTTTATCAGACAGAGAAAAGAGCGATGCTGATTTAGTTGTGGCCGGTACGCCAGATAAATTAATTATGGTGGAGGCCGGCTGTAAGGAAATTCCAGAAGGAGAAGTTTTGGAAGGAATGCAATTCGGCGCGCATAATTTGGCGCCAGTGTTGGATTTTATTAAAAAAATTCAAAGTGAAGTTGGACAAACAAAAATTAACCTCTTAGATAGCACAAGTGAACAGGAATTAAAATTAAAGGAAGTAGAAGAAGAAGTGAAAGCTTTTGTTGCCGGACATGTTAATGATTGGATTTTTGATACTCCTAAAAAAAGTCGTTTGGAAAGAGTGGTGATGACTGTTCAATTTAGTAATGCGATTGCTGAATTATTAAAAAGCAAAGAGGTTGATGAAACAATTACAAAAATTATTCTCGGTCGTGTTAAATTATACATTGAAAAACACATTACTGAACGAATTTTAGAAAAAGAACAACGTTTAGACGGTCGTTCTTTGACGGAAATCAGAGAATTATATAATGAAGTTGGATTATTGCCGCGCACTCATGGTTCAGGTTTATTTATGAGAGGTGATACACAAGTTTTATCAGTGGTTACCCTTGGTTCTCCTGGTGATGTTCAAACAATGGACACAATGGAAGAAAATGGAACTAAACGCTATATGCATCATTATAATGATACACCAGCCACTTATGGAGAGTGCGGTCCTTTACGCGGACCGGGTAATCGAGCAATCGGTCATGGTGCTTTGGCGGAAAGGGCTTTAATTCCGGTATTGCCGTCGGAAGCGGAATTTCCTTATACCGTGCGTGTTGTATCTGAAGTGTTAGGTTCTAACGGTTCAAGTTCTATGGCTTCAACTTGTGGTTCAACTTTGTCTTTAATGGATGCCGGCGTGCCCATCAAGAAACCTGTGGCAGGAATTGCAATGGGTTTAGCCAGCGACAAAAAAGGAAATTGGAAGTTATTAACTGATTTACAGGATGTTGAAGATGGTCCGGGAGGTATGGATTTTAAAATTACCGGCACTCGCGATGGAGTCACTGCTATGCAGATGGATACTAAAACTGACGGTTTAAATTGGGAATTAGTCAAAGAAACTTTTAAGCGTTCTAAAGAAGCTCGTTTGCAAATTTTAGACGCTATGGAAAAAGTTATTGCTGAACCGAGAAAAGAAATGTCACAATACGCTCCGCGTATTGTTACGATTATGATTGACCCAGAAAAAATTCGAGATGTGATTGGTCCAGGTGGAAAAATTATTAACAAGATAATTGACGAAACCGGAGCGACAATTGATATTGAACAGACTGGACGTGTTTTGGTCACCAGTAGCGATGCAGTTGGTTTGCAAAAGGCTTTGGACAAAATTAAAGAATTAACTCATGAAGTGACTGCCGGAGAAATTTATGAAGGTACGGTTGCCCGCTTGGAAGATTTTGGCGCTTTCGTTAATATTTTGCCTGGTAAAGATGGTTTGGTTCATGTTAGTGAAATTGCTTGGACCAGAACCGACAAGCCGAGCGATGTCTTGAAAATTGGTGATAAGGTTAAAGTTGTTGTTAGAGAAATTGATAATCTTGGACGGGTCAATTTAAGTATCCGTGCTTTAACTGATAAGCCGGCTGACTATGTTGAACAACCACCGAGAGAACGAAGTTTTGGCGGTGGTGGACGAAGTGGCGGCGGATTTCGTGGCGGACATGGTGGCGGAAGAGGCAGATAAAATAATTAAAACAAAAAAGCTCCTAATTGGGGCTTTTTTGTTTTTTAAGATTGACTTTTGTTTCTTTTTATGGTTTAATACGGCAAGTTTGCCGGGGTGGTGAAATTGGTAGACACGCATGCCTTAGGAGCATGTTCCCGAAAGGGATTAGAGGTTCAAGTCCTCTTCCCGGCACAAAATTGCTCTGATTATTTGTGAACAGTTTTTTATTAAATATTCTACTAAGTTTGGAGCCAATTCAGACACTTTAATGAAAATTGATAAAACAATAAAAACAAACTATTCTAATTTTAGTTCATTAACAAAGGAGAATAACTGTGAGTTTTGACGAACTCAAACATAATATTTTGGATAAGTCGATTTCTGATCGACAAATTTTGAAAATGTATTTAAGTTATAATCCGACAAATACAGATGATGTATTTGAAATTGTTCAATTGTTAAACGAACACCGTCCGGCAGTTATGAAGTTGTTAGTAGAAGGGGATCAGCGGAAACGAAAGGAGCAAATTAATTGGACCAAGAAGCAAAGCTAACTTTTGGTGAACTTGAGTTAGGAGATATGTTTATTATTCTGCCAGTTTCTGGTGACAATGATGGACATGGCGGGTTTAAGGTGACCCACTACATATTCCAGAAAATTGAATTGGGAACGTGGGCGTTGGGCACTTATGAAAGTCGTGTTATGGCTAAGAAGTTGTCTACCGGTAAACTTGTTAATATATCCTATTCAACGGAGGTTATCAAAGTCGCTTAGTTGAAGTTCTTTAAGGGAAAGATTTTTAGCCGACTGTTTTAAACAGTCGGTTTTTTATTAAAAAAATTATTTTTGGTCTTTGTCAAACAAAAAATACTGTTTTTATATCAGTCTTTATTTGTCTTAATTTAGTCTAAATTTACCATATTTCTTTTTTTTATCCACATCCGTCAGTCCCACGCTGGTTGATTTTATGCTATACTAAAAGTAGTTCGTTTTACACTTTGATGTAATGGGGCTCTAACCTACAAAACCTTTTTGCCGGTTTTACCGGATTAACCAATATTGGCCTAATAAAAAGGCATATTAATCTGAGGTGTCAAATCGCACCTTTTCAGCTTTATTTACATCGATCAGCCGGGAATCCCCCGGCTTTTTGTTTTCCACCACTTATCCACAATTAATTACTTGACAGTGTTAAACAAAACTGCTACAATTCGCTTTGCAATTTAAAACAATTCAAAATAAACCACGTCCAATTAATGATGACTCTTCTTTCGTCGATTGATGGAAGGTAGGTGTATCGCTTGGACCTCTGGGTAAATATCTTAGTCTTAAACAAAATTAAAATAATGTTCACTAAGAATATAAAATACTCGGAAAGTCTAAGCGGTTGAAGGTTTTTTTAAACCATTTTTTAGAAGGCCGCTTATCAGCGGTTCTTTTTTTAAAAAACATGTCGGACAGAGCGAAAAATTTTTAAAAAGATTTTTCACTTTGTCTGAAATGAATGAGTGCGGAAGTTTGGTCAGCACGTTGAAAATTTAGTGAAGCAAATAATAGGGTAGGTAGTATATAAACTACAAAACACATGAAAGCACATTTTAGTGCTTTCGTTGTGCGCAATTTCATAAGAGCGCACGGTGGATGCCTTGACATTAAAAGACGATGAAGGACGTGGCAGGGTGCGATAAGCTTCGGTGAGGTCCCAAGCAACCTATGACCCGGAGATTTCCGAATGGGGTAACCCGGTTCCGATTTATCGGAATCATCATACGCTGAATACATAGGCGCATGAAGAAGACCTGGTGAAGTGAAACATCTCAGTAACCAGAGGAATAGAAATCGAAGAGATTCCCTTAGTAGTGGCGAGCGAAAAGGGAAAAGTTCAAATCGCATAAATGTTTTTGTAAATACTGGATGATCTTCGGATTAATCTTGATTTACAGAATAAAGGACAGGCCGTTGTTTATGCGAGGTTGTAAGACATTAATGCCGGTTACCTGTAAGACCGGGTGAACAGTTGGTTCTTAGCTAAATCGTTCTGGAAAGAACAACCAAAGTGGGTAATAGTCCCGTAGGCGAAAAGAAGCGATTTGTTCATAGTTAATGTTCTTGAGTAGGGCGGAACTCGTGAAATTCCGTCTGAACCCGGGCCGACTATGGTCCAAAACTAAATACTTTTAATGATCGATAGTGGACAAGTACCACGAGGGAAAGGTGAAAAGCAGCCCGGTGAGGGCGATGAAATAGTATCTGAAACCGTGTGTTTACAAAGAGCGGAAGTCTTGGGTATCGCAAGATATCGGACGACCGTGTTCCTATTGAAGAATGAGCCTGCGAGTGTGTGTGTGTCGCGTGCTTAAACCCTTCTGGGGTGGAGGCGTAGCGAAAGCGAGTCTTAACGGGCGATAAGTGGCACGTACACGACCCGAAACCGGGTGAGCTATTCATGGCCAGGATGAGTCCCGCCGAAAGGCGGGAGGAGGTCCGAACCCACCAGCTGTGCAAAACTGGGGGATGAGCTGTGAATGGGAGAGAAATTCTAATCGAACTCGGTGATAGCTGGTTCTCCTCGAAATAGCTCTAGGGCTAGCCTCGAGTGATCCTATCGGCGGTAGAGCACTGGATGAGATCCGGGTCCTTCGGGATACCGTTCTCAATCAAACTCCGAATGCCGGTAATTATAACTCGGGAGTCAGACAGTGACGGCTAAGCGCCATTGTCAAAAGGGAAACAGCCCAGATCGCCGTCTAAGGCCCCTAAATCCATGTTAAGTGTCAAAGGTGGTTCTAATTCTTAAACAACCAGGAGGTTAGCTTAGAAGCAGCTATCCTTTAAAGAAAGCGTAACAGCTCACTGGTCAAGAGTTTTAGCGCCGAAAATGTACCGGGGCTCAAACATGGTGCCGAAGACGCGAATTGTCGGAAGGAACTTTGGTTTTAAATTTTAAGTGAACATTTCTCAAAAAATTTATTATATAAATTTTTTGCAAATGATTAAGTGAAAAGGTGGTGTGGTGGCAGTAACTTAATTATAAGAAAGATGTTTGGCGAAAAAATTGAAAACAAAGTTTCTTCCGGCATTGGTAGAGGAGCGTTCCCAATACGCCGAAGCCGTAGGCGTGAGCCGCGGTGGAGAATTGGGAAGTGAGAATGCAGGCATAAGTAGCAAAAAGGCAGGTGAGAATCCTGCCCGCCGCAAACCCGAGGTTTCCTGGGCAACGAGAATCGTCCCAGGGTTAGTCGATCCTAAGGCGAGGCCGAAAGGCGTAGTCGATGGAAGAGCAGGTTAATATTCCTGCACTTCACACAATTTGGTTATCGTTGCACATTTTCAAGCTTTAAGCGTGTTTTGAATACACACGTTTCGCAAGATGAAGACAAAGCCTTCGGGCGGAGTCAACTTAAGGGGAGGAGGTGTCTAGAAAAGGCGAATAGCCGTTAAGTTGTGTGAAATCGTACCGTAAACCGACACAGGTGGGTGAGTCGAGTAGACTAAGGCGTACGAGAGAACCTTCGTTAAGGAACTAGGCAATATAGCGGCCGTAACTTAGGGATAAGGCCCGCCCCGCATCTGCGGGGCTTCAACAAAAGACGCACTGCGACTGTTTAACAAAAACACAGCTCCCTGCAAAAGCGTAAGCTGAAGTATAGGGGGTGATGCCTGGCCAGTGTCAGAACGTTAAGGGGAGAGGTGAAAGCCTTGATCCGAAGCGCTGATGAACGCCGGCGGTAACTATAACCGTCCTAAGGTAGCGAAATTCCTTGTCGGGTGAGTTCCGACCTGCACGAATGGCATAACGATGGTGCGACTGTCTCAACGAAGGACTCGGTGAAATTGCAAGGGAGGTGAAGATGCCCCCTACCCGCAACTAGACGAAAAGACCCCGTGAAGCTTTACTATAACTTGATATTGACATAAGGTTAGGTATGTTCAGCGTAGGTGGGAGCCTTCGGGCGCCAATGAGACACCACCCTTACCTAATTTTATGCCTAATTTTCTCCCTTGAATCAGGGAGAGAAGACAGTGTCTGGTGGGTAGTTTAACTGGGGCGGTTGCCTCCTAAAATGTAACGGAGGCGTTTACAAAGGTCAGCTTAGCTCGGATGGAAACCGAGTTGGACGCGCAAACGCACAAGCTGGCTTTACTGCAAGGACTACAATCCGAGCAGTCGCGAAAGCGGAAGTTAGTGAACCGACCATCCTATATAGGAAGGTGGAAGATCAACGGATAAAAGCTACTCCGGGGATAACAGGCTGATCGCGCCCAATAGTCCACATAGACGGCGCGGTTTGGCACCTCGATGTCGGCTCATCGCATCCTGGGGCTGGAGAAGGTCCCAAGGGTTTGGCTGTTCGCCAATTAAAGCGGTACGCGAGCTGGGTTCAGAACGTCGTGAGACAGTTCGGTCTCCTATCTGTTGCGGGCGTAGAATGTTGCGAAGGCTCACTCCTAGTACGAGAGGACCGGAGTGTACGAACCTCTAGTGTACCAGTTGTTCCATCAGGGGCACCGCTGGGTAGCTATGTTCGGTACGGATAAATGCTGAAAGCATATAAGCGTGAAGCCGTCTTCAAGATTAACATTCGTTATAGACCCCTTATAGATTATGAGGTTGATAGGCACTAGGTGTAAGTTCCGTTAAGGAATTGAGCCGAGGTGTACTAATCGGTTAAGCGCATGACGATGGCACTAAGATGTGCTTTGCTTCATTTCCCGATGTAAAGTCGGGATCCCGACCTTGCGTCGGGAAAATTTTCAAATATAAAATATAAAAAAAGAGACATTGTCTTGGTGGCACAAGCGGTGGGGTCACACCTGTTCCCATCCCGAACACAGCAGTTAAGCTCACCAGCGCCGATGATAGCGGAAACGCAAAAGTAGGCCGCCGCCAGGACAATGTCTCTTTTTTAATTGTAATTTTTTTGTTATAATAGCCACATATAAATTATTTTATGAAACTATCAAACTTTACTAAAAAAGGAAAATATTTAATGTTGGCTTTGGATCATCGTGGAAGTTTTAAGAAATATGTAAACAAGAAAAATCCGGAAGCGGCCGGTAATAAAGAAATTGCCGATGTGAAATCTTTAATTATCAAAGCGTGCGACAACGCTATGAGCGGATTTTTGATTGATCCGGTTTGGGGTTTGCCGGCTTATAAAAAATCAAAAGTCAAAAAACCATATTTATTGTGTCTGGAAAAAACCGGTTATATGGAAACTAAAGGCGCCCGTCTGACTAAGCTTCAATATACCGGTAAACAATTAAAAAAATGGGGAGCCAGCGGAGCAAAAATTTTGTTATATTTTAATCCGGCATTAAAAACCGCTACTGCCAAACAATTAAGCGTGGCTAAAAAAGCGTTGACCGATGCCCACAAAAATAATTTGCCATTATTTTTGGAAATTGTTACTTACGGAAATGAAGAATTGAAAAAAACTCGCGCCGAATGGGTTTTAAAATCTTTGCAGGCGTTTACCAAAGCAAAAATAAATCCTGATATTTTTAAGTTGGAATATCCGGGCAGTAGTGAAGCCTGTAAAAAAATAACTAAATTAATTAGTCCGACACCGTGGATTATATTAACCCGCGGAGAAACCTTTAATGTTTTTAAAAAGCAGTTAAAAAACGCTATTGCCGCTGGCGCAGTCGGATTTTTAGCTGGACGAGCGGTTTGGCAGGAGATAGGTGATTTTAAGACAACAGTTGTTAGACAGAAGTTTGCCAAAACAATCACAAAACGTTTTAAAGAATTGACTAAAATTGCGTTAAAATAACTAAGAAATTAAGTTATCCACACAAAGCTGTCATAAAAAAATTGACAGTTTTTTTTATTATGATACACTAAAATTAGTCAATAATAAGTAAATTAAATAAGGTTGTTGGTAAAATTATGACAAAATAGACGTATGCATATAGAATTACTTAAAAAATTAGGCTTCTCTGACAAAACAGCACTTACCTATTTAGAGTTATTAAGATTGGGGCCGACTTCAGTGCGTAAATTAGCGGAAAAAGTGGATATGAATCGCGGTGTAGTTTATGAGGCTTTAAAAACCCTGCGCGAACAAGGTTTGGTTAATTTTTATGAAAAAGATGCTAAACAGTTTTTTGTAGCTGAGGATCCAAGTAGGTTGCAAGATTTAGTAACACGCCAATCTGAAAAACTCAAAGAAGCTGATAAAAAATTACAAGCTATTATTCCTGAATTGAAATCAGTGTATTATAAAGGCGGTGAGCGACCTGTTTCTCGTTATTATAGTCAAACCGAAATCCATTTAATTTTGGAAGATGTGTTAACAGTGGTTGAACGAAGTGAAGAAAAATTATATAGGATTTATTCGGTGGCCGGCATTCGTGAGTGTCTTTATGATGATTTTCCGAGTTTTAGTGATGCTCGTGTGGTAAAAGGAATTAAAGTTAAAGCAATTGCTATTGGCGCCGGAGGAGTGTTGCGTGGTTTGGATGAACGTAAATGGCTCAATTTACCAATTGATAAACCGACTTACATTATTATGTATTCTGGCAAGACAGCGTATATTTCTTTAGATGCAAAAGATGAACCGATTGGCGTGGTGATTGAAAATGAAGGAATTTACAAAATGCAGCAAGAAATTTTTGATGAACTATGGAAAAAAATATGATGCAATATTGTTTCGTTGATTTAGATAAAACAATTTATGATACTGATCGCTTGCTAGATGATATGTGGGCGGTGGCGCAAAATTATAATATTAAACGTTCTGATTACGACAAAGCTTTTATGGAATCCTTGCATACTGTTAACGAAATTCAATACGATTATAGTTTTGAAGAACATTTAAATTTTTTAAAAAAAATTGGATATGATATTGAAGATGAATTTTTGAATGAATTAAATTCATTGGTTAATAATAATTATTTATTTCCAGAAAGTGAAAACTTCATTAATTTCTTAAAAGAACACAGTAAGCAGGTGATTTTATTAACAGCTGGCGATACTCATTTTCAAATGAGTAAAATTATTGGTTGTGGAGCTGAAAAGATTTTTGATGAAATTATGGTTTCTGAAATACAAAAAGTTGAATATTTTTCTCGGCATTTCAAAGGTCAAGCAAATAAAGCCTTATTTATTAATGATAATTTAAAAGAAAATGAGGCTATTAAATTGATGTACCCAGAGTTGAATGTAATTTGTAAATTTAATCCTAAAAAATATTCAGAAGATGAAATGAAACAAAGCGGTTTGCCGTATTTTAAAACTTTATTTGAAATTAAAAATTATGTTAATCAACTTTAATAAAATCGGTGTGGTTATTTTGGCCGGGGGACGGGGCGCCCGTCTTAAATGCGCCAATACACCCAAAGCGATGTTGGAATTATCTGGTCGTCCGATTGTCAGTTATTTGATAGAAACTTTAAAAAAAATAAATTTTAATTCAGACAGAATTTGCGTTGTAGTTGGTAAAAATCGGGATAAAATTATGAATTATTTTGGGGATACTGTAACCTATGCCATTCAAGATATTCCCAAAGGTACAGCGCATGCCGCTTATGTTGGTGCGATGGCCTTACCTCCTGAAGTAGAACAAGTATTGATTATTAATGGCGATGATGGAGCTTTTTATACCGAGCAGACCCTACAGAATTTTATTGAACAACACATTAATTATGGTGCAACCGTTTCTTTATTATCGGTAATTCCGGATAAGTTTGAATTATACGGGCGTATTACTAAAGATGAAAAAGGCCGAATAATTATTATTGAAAAGGAAAGTTTAAACGAAGACCAAAAAAAAATAAGAGAAACAAGCTCGGGTACTTTTTGTTTAGATAAAAATTGGTTTGTTAAAATTTTTCCTGATATGCCACCAATGAAAAAGTTGGGTGAATATGGATTGCCGACTGTTTTGGAAATGGCCAATGAGCAAAATTTGTCGGTTCAAGTTATTAAATTACAAGATTCATCACAATGGTTTGGTATTAATACTCCGGAAGAATTGGAAGAAGCTCGTCGGCGTAAAGCGAATAAAAAAAATTATTAATTTTTTATTTTATTATATTGGCATTTTTTATTAATTTTTAATTTTTACCTTTTGTTTTTTAATTTGTTTATATGTGTGGAATCGTTGCTTATATTGGTAAAAAACAAGCATCACCGATTTTGATCGGCGGTTTAAGACGTTTGGAATACCGTGGCTATGATTCAGCCGGAGTGGCGATTTTAGATAAAAACATTAAGCGTATCAGGTCAGTTGGTAAAATTGATAATTTGGCGGAAAAAATTAAAAATCAAGATTTGTCAGGTAATATTGGTATTGCTCATACTCGTTGGGCAACGCATGGCGGTGTCTCTGAAGTTAATGCTCATCCGCATTTTTCTTGTGATGATGATTTGGTTATTGTTCATAACGGTATTATTGAAAATTATCGTGAACTAAAAAATGAATTATTAACTGAACATAATTTTGTTTCCGAAACTGATACCGAAGTATTGGCGCACTTGATTGAAAAATATTATCAGGGGAATTTGAAAGAAGCGGTGACCGAAGCTTTGTCGCGTGTTCGTGGTACTTACGGTTTGGTTGCCATGCACACTAAAGAACCAAACAAGTTGGTGGCGGCGCGATTAGGCAGCCCACTTGTTATTGGTGTTGGCGATAAAGAATATTATATTGCTTCAGATACATCGCCAATGTTAGCTTATACAAAAAATGTGATTTTTTTAGATGATGGAGAAGTGGCGGAAATTACACCGGAAAATTTGCAAATTTTTAATTTACAATCTGAAGCTATTAATAAAAATGTGGAGCAAGTTGATTGGGATGAAGCGCAAGCTCAAAAATTTGGTTTTCCTAATTTTATGTTAAAGGAAATTTATGATCAGCCAATTGTTTTTCAGGATGCTATTAGAGGCAGGTATGATTTAGATGGGGGTACGGCGCATTTGGGTGGTTTAAATATGACAATTGATGAGATGCACTCTATTAAAAAAATTATTCTTTTAGCTTGTGGAACCGCTTCCTACGCCGCTATGATTGGAAAGTATGCTTTTGAACGTTTGGCTGGTATTTCTACAGAAGTGGAAATAGCCAGTGAATTTCGTTATAGTGATCCGATTGTTGGACGAGATACTTTAGTTTTTGGTATTACACAATCAGGCGAAACAGCTGATACTTTAGCGGCTTTACGCGAAGCTAAAAGAAAAGGTGCCTATATTCGCGGCATCGTTAATGTTGTCGGATCAACTATTGCCCGAGAAACTGATGGTGGGACATATATTCATGCCGGACCGGAATTAGCTGTCGCTTCAACTAAAGCCTATACTAATATGGCAGCAATAATGTTTTTGTATGCTTTACAATTTGGCAGGTTAAATAGAACGAGTGTGGCCACTGGACAACGTTTACTGGCTGCTTTGTTAGAAATTCCTGAAAAAATGGAAATTATTTTAAAACAAAGTGATAAAATAAAAACAATCGCGGAAAAATATAAAGATAATAAAAATTTCTTTTTTCTTGGACGCGGAGTAAATGTTCCTGTTGCATTGGAAGGATCTTTAAAATTGAAAGAAATATCTTATGTTCACAGCGAAGCTTATCCGGGTGGAGAAATGAAACACGGTCCGATTGCTTTATTGTCACCGGATTTTCCGGTTTTTGCCATTATGACAAAAAATCAGCTTTATGAAAAAATGCGCAGTAACATTGAAGAAGTTCGCGCTCGTAAGGCGCCGGTGATTTTAGTTGCCACCGAAGGAGATGAAATGGCAAAAAAAATAACTGAAGATGTAATTTATGTTCCGCCGACAATGGAGTTGTTGGAACCGTTGCTAAATACTATTCCACTGCAGCTTTTTGCTTATCATACAGCAGTATCGCTTGGACGAGATGTGGATCGTCCAAGAAATTTGGCCAAGTCGGTGACGGTTGAATAATTTAAATATGGATAAAAAACCCAAAGCTATAATTTTTGATATGGATGGAGTGCTGATAGACAGTATGCTTTATTGGATTGAGCAAGATGGTGAATTTTTACGAACCAGAAATATTATTTTAACTGAAGAAATTATAAAAAGATTTAGTGGTCGGAGTGAAGAAGAAAATATGAATTGGCTGAAAGAAAACCATGGTTTAAAGGAATCGTTGGCGGAATTACGAGCAGCTCGAGATGTTTTTACAGAAAAAATTTATACTGATAAAAGTCAGTTGATGCCGGGAGTTCTTGAATTGATGGAAAAAATAAAAAAAATTGGATTGAAAAGAGCGATTGCTTCCGGCGCGCCGATGAAAAGAATAGAAAAAGTAGTGCAAAGATTTGGTTGGCATGATTATTTTCAAGCTTTAGTTTCGCCGGATTTGGTTGATTTTATCGGAAAACCGGATCCGCGCGTTTATTTGTATGCCGCTGAATGTTTGCAGGTTGCGCCGGAAGATTGTTTAGTTTTTGAAGATGCGGAAAATGGAGTAATTGCAGCCAAAAAAGCAGGTATGACTTGTATCGCTATTCCAGATAAACGTTGGAGTTTTGGAGATTTTTCACAGGCCGACTTAATTGTTGAATCTTTGTCCGATGAAAGGATTAATAAATTTTTGGAGGATATATGATTAAAACAAAAATTGTGGTAATCGGCGGCGGCAATGGCAGCGCTATTACATTATCTGCCCTGAAATGTAATTTAAAAAATTTTGATTTATCGGCGGTTATTTCCATGAGTGATTCGGGCGGTTCATCCGGCCGTTTGCGCCGTCAATTTAAAACTTTGCCACCGGGCGATATTATGAGAGCAGTTTTAGCTTTATCAAAATATGATTACGCGTCATTACGTAAAATTTTTTATCAACCACGTTTTTTGGGTACTGGAAAATTAGACACTCACAATTTGGGTAATTTATTTTTAACATTAGCAACGCAATACTGCGGAGATTTTTTAAAAGCTTTGAATGCATTGTCACAAAGTGTTGATGCAGTTGGAAAAGTTTATCCTGTCACTTTAAAATCAGTAGATTTAGTGGCTGAATTAATGAATGGTAAGATTGTTAAAACAGAAGCTTTTATTGATAAGCCAAGGTATAATAGAGGTTGGAAAATCAAAAAAGTTTGGCTGGAACCATATTGTTCTATTTATCTAAATGCCGCAAGAACAATCAAAAAATCTGATTATATCATTCTTAGTCCGGGCAGTTTGTATACCAGTATCATTGCTTCTTTGTTGCCACATGGCATGAAGGAAGCAATTAAAAAATCAAAAGCAAAAATTATTTATGTGGCAGGCAATACTTATCGGACAGACGGAGAAACCGGTCCGGAAAAGTTAAGCGAAGTAATTAAACATCTGGAACAATATTTGCCTCGTCCGATTGATACTGTAATTTATAATAATCATAAATTAGACAAACAAGAGAAAAAATTTTATAAAATAAGACGTTGGAGTTTGTTGGGATATGATGTGGAAAATCTTTTGCCGAAAAAAATTTTAAGTTGTGATTTTGAAAAATTAGGCGGTGGATTATGTTCAATTAAACTTAGTAAAATTTTTAAAAAGATATGTCGGAAATAAATTTTACAAAAGAAATCAAGAAAGATTGTTATGCTATTAAAATTATAGCTAAAGAAAATGGTGAAACAGCCGGACGGGCTTATCTTTATATTATTTATAATGATTTACACGATAAGCCGTATGGTTTATTGGAAGATGTTTTTGTTGAAGAAAAATTTCGCGGTCGTGGTTTAGGTTCGCAACTGCTTCATCAGATTATATCCGAAGCCAAAGAGCGCAAATGTTATAAATTGATTGCCGACAGCCGATATGAACGTGCGAAAGTTCACACTTGGTACGAAAAGGAAGGTTTTAAAAAATATGGTTTTGAATTTCGTTTTGATTTTTTCGTTTTAGAATGATTAATTGAAAATTAAAATTTTAATTTGTTAGATTTATATTTATATAATTATAAAAAAATATGCTTTGCGGATATATTAAAAAAGTTCAGCCAAATATTTTAACCGCCTGTCCTGATGAAGATTATGCTTTATTGGATGCCGGCGAAGGAGAAAAATTAGAGCGTTATGGCCGATATGTTTTGTCTCGCCCCGATCCACAAGCTTTGTGGAGAAAACATTTGTCGGAAAAAGAATGGCTGAAAGCCGATGCGGTTTTTTTACGCGACGGCCGCTCAACCGAATGGAAATTAAAACCCAATACGCCGGCAAAATGGCCGATTAAATTTGGCGGTTTGCAATTATGGATTAAACCGACCGCTTTTAAACATACCGGATTATTTCCGGAACAAATCAGCAATTGGGATTGGTTGGGTGAAACTATAAAAAAATCAAAAAGAGAATTATCAGTCCTTAACCTGTTTGCTTACACTGGCGGCGCTACTTTAGCGGCTGCTCAGGCCGGGGCGAAAGTTTGCCATGTGGACGGTTCAAAATCAGCCATTAGTTGGGCGAGAGAAAATGCCGAATTATCAGGTTTAGGTGAAAAACCGATTAGATGGATTTTAGATGATGTGGTGGCTTTTGTTAAAAGAGAAATAAAACGCGGACATAAATATGATGGAATAATTTTGGACCCGCCGGCGTTTGGGCATGGTCCGGAAGGGGAGATGTGGAAAATTGAAGAAAATCTTTTGGATTTGTTGGATTTGTGCAAGAAAATTTTATCAGATAAGCCGGCTTTTTTTCTGATTAATGGTTATGCGGCAGGTTATTCAGCTATCGCTTATGAGAATGCTTTGAGAGGAATTATTTCGGGTGGTGAATTAGAAATTGGCGCTTTGACTATTGCTGAAGAAAAAAATGACCGGTTGTTGCCTTGTGGTATATTTGCAAGATGGCATTGTTAGTAATGGGCAGATTAAGCAAATAAACAAATTATTTATATACGAAAAAAAACGGTCGCAAGACCGTTTTTTGGTTTTTTAATTTAGTTAATTTTAGCCAAATTAAACCATTGACAAAATCATCAAAATATGATTTAATACACCGTTCTTTAACAAACTCCGCATTTTGCGGAAAAACCCGGCCACTGGGAACAGTGGCAGAAATAAAAAGGAGGAAAAGTCCATGTCAAAGCGTGGAACGGTCCCCCCGAGTCAGAAGCAGACGGCAGAGTTTCACTCAACCGTCATTATCGCTCTGCCCGAGCTCACACCCGAGCAGATGCAGACCTGGATCGGCAAGAAGAAGGTCTTGCAGAAGAAGTTCCGCGAGCTGTTCATCGGCGCGACCGAGGACAGCGACATCGCCTGGTCCGACGAGTGGACCCGCTTCTATCAGGAAGTCTTCGGTCTCAAGGTGAACCTGGCGGATGTCGTCCTTCCGCCCGAAACCGAAGGTTTCGGCTGGACGCTGGCCATCGCCAAGGAGCTCGGCGACAACCCGATCAACACGGCCATGGCCGCTTGCCGGAAGCTGTTCGGAAACAAGGTCTGGCAGTACGCCGACGACATGGACAAGTCCGTCCCGACCAACGACCGCGACCCCCGACGCGACGGTTCCTACGCCATCCGCGTCAGGGACAGAGTGGAAGCCGACGAGGAGAACAAGAATCTTTCGGCCAACACTGTCAAGTCGCGCAACATGGTCACCGTGACCCTACTGGAGCGCATCGTCCTGGAGCTGTTCCACTTCTGGAAGACCGGCAAACACCTGGACATCCAGAACATCACCCTCTGCTCCGGTTCGCGCGACTCCGATGGCGATGTTCCGAGGTGCTGCTGGCGCTTCGACGAGTTCGGGGTCTGCTGGGGCAGCCTCGGCTACTGCCGCGACAACTTGCGTTCGCGTTCCGCAGTTATCTAACCCTTTTCCTTCGCTCTTTAAATCTTCGCCCCCTTGCGTCTTGCGCAAGGGGGCTTTTTCGTATAAAATGATTTTAGTTAGTATTATCATATAATATGTCAGTAAAAGTTTTATACGAAGATAATCATTTAATTGCGGTGTTTAAGCCATCTGGTGTTTTAGTTCAAGGCGATAAGACCGGCGATGTTTGTTTAATGGATGAGGTTAAAGAATATTTGAAAGAAAAATATAAAAAACAGGGTAATGTTTTTCTTGGTTTATTGCACCGGTTGGACAGGCCGGTATCGGGAATAATTTTGTTTTCCAAAACCAGCAAGGGCGCTTCGCGGTTATCTGAACAAATTCGTAATCATAAAATTAAAAAAGAATATCAAGCGTTAGTGGAAGGAAATTTGAAAAAATCAAAAGATATATTGATAAATTATCTTTTACATGATGAAAAAACAAACAAGACGCAAGTTTTAAACAAAGAGAAAACAGGCGCACAATATGCAGAGTTAGATTATGAAGTATTGGAAAAACGTAAAAAGAATACTTTGCTTAAAATCAATCTGAAAACCGGACGGCATCACCAAATTCGCATCCAATTGTCACAGATTGGACATCCGATTGTTGGAGATAAAAAATATGGCGCTAAAACGCCATATCAAGAAGGACAAATCGCTCTTTGCGCTGTTTCATTGACTTTCCAAACCGCTACCGGAGGCGAGACCAAAACTATTACTACCGAGCCGTCATTTTAAGATATTTTTTTCTTTTCTTTTTTGAAAATTTCTCAATCGCGTATCTCAATGTGGTGCGCGGTATTTTTTTATAATGAATTTTGAGAAATCGTTCTAAAGTTGTTAAATTTTTTTTTCCAACTTCCCTCAGCATCCAACCAACCGCTTTGTGTATCAAATCATGTTTGTCAGTTAATAATATTTCAGCAAGTTTAATTGTGTCGTTAAATTGTCCGGTGCGAATGAAAGCAAAAGTTGAGATGATAGCAATTCGCCGTTTCCAAATGTTTTTTGACTGCGCCAGTTTGTATAATATTTTCCGGTCGTGATTTAAAAGCCACTTTCCGGCAATATTCGGCGCGGATAAATCCACCAAGTCCCAATTATTAATATGTATTATATTTTTGAGATAAAAATTATAAATATTTTTTTGTTCATTTTTATTCGCTTTGACAAATTGCATGGTTAAGATAATTAAACCAAGCAGACGTAATTCATGATGAGGATTGTCTAAAAATTTTTGTATATCTTTTAGATTTGTCGATTGATAATATTTTTTTGCCATTATCCGCTGTTGTGGCACGGTGATACCCAGAAATTTATCACCGGCGCCGTATTGCCCCTTTTTTGTTTTAAAAAAATTGGCCAAAATTTTGGCTTTTTCTTTATTTGACAGCCGCCTCATTTCTTTTTCTATTATTTTTACGGTCATGTTGCGTTTTATTTATGTTTGGTGTAAAATCTAAAATTAGTATAAACTTAATTTGTTTTGAACGCAAGATATGATAAAAAAGATTATTGATTTACATATTCATTCCAAATATTCGCGAGCTTGTTCGCCTGAGTTGGAATTACCAAAAATTGCTGCCAGTTGTCTTGTTAAAGGAATAAATATTTGCGCCACTGGAGATTTTACTCATCCGCTATGGTTCAATCACATTAAGGACAGTTTGGAAGAAATTGGTAAAAGCGGATTATATCAATTAAAAAATGGAACGGAAAATTTCAAATTAAAAATGGTTAAATTTATTTTATCTACTGAAGTAGCCTGTATTTATAAACATAAGGATAAGTGCCGGCGATTACATTTGGTTATTTTGGCGCCAAATATCGCCGCGGTGGAAAAATTTAATATTGAATTGATTAATCGTGGAGTGAATTTGAAATCAGACGGACGGCCGATTATGGGTTTGTCGGCCAAAGAAGTGTTGAAAATAATTTTGGCGATTGATGAACGGTTTCTTATGATTCCGGCGCACGCTTGGACACCATGGTTTTCTGTTTTTGGATCAAAATCAGGTTATGATACATTAGAAGATTGTTTTGAAGAATTAACCCCGCATATTCGCGCCATTGAAACCGGTTTATCCAGTGATCCGACAATGAATCACCGCTTGTCTAAATTGGATAACATTATTTTAGTGTCAAATTCAGATGCTCACAGTTTGGAAAATTTGGGACGTGAAGCGAATATTTTATCATTTGAAAACGAAAAAGATATTTCTTTTGATGAAATCAAACGAATAATTATTTCTGGCGACAGAAAAAAATTTTTATCAACTATTGAATTTTATCCAGAGGAAGGAAAATACCATTATGACGGCCATTTAGTTTGTGAAGTTTGCTTATCTCCAAAAGAAACAAAAAAACAAAAATATCTTTGCCCGAAGTGTAAAAAAAAATTGACAGTTGGCGTTTTGCACCGAGTTGATGATTTAGCTGATCGTGAAGAAAATAAAATACAGAAAAATAAATTTATTCCACATCGTTATATTGTTCCTTTGAGAGAAATTATTGCCAAAGTTTTTGAAGTTGGTGTAAAAAGCAAAAAAGTAAACATTGAATATCAAAGTTTGATTAAAAATTTAGGCAGTGAGTTTAAAATTTTATTAGAATCAGATATTGCGGAAATTAATAAATTTTCCAGTGATAAAAATATTGTTTTGGCCATAAGTAATATGCGCTCCGGTAAAGTTACAGCTCGGCCGGGTTATGATGGAAAATTCGGACAAATAGATGTTTTAGCAAAAGTTTCCCATAAAATCAGGCAAATAAATCTATTTTAAATTTAAATAAAAACCCCCCGCTATTAACGGGGAGTTTTAAAAATCTTATCTTTTTTTCTTTTTGGCAACTTTTCTTTTTTTAGCAACTTTCTTTTTGGCTACTTTCTTTTTTGCCACTTTTTTTACAACTTTCTTTTTGGCCACTTTTTTCTTGGCGGTTTTTTTCTTAGCCATAAAGCACCTCCTTTCAAATCTGCTTAAAGCAGATAGTTTTTATTTTTTCCAATCATGATGATGGAAAAAATGCTCAAGAGATTTATGAAAACAAGCATTGTCACACAAACCTTTTGTCAACCTATTTGTATTATAGAACATATTTTTAAAAAGATAAAGGGCAAAAGGGAAAAGTTATTCACACCCTAGTCATAATTTGATTTTTTAAGATATTTTGATTAAGAAAAAAATGTTAAAATATGGTATAATTAATTCAGAATCAAATTAACCCCAATTATACGACTATTTTAAATGAAGAAATTAATTTTTTGGAACAACCGGCATTGTCGCAGAATAAAAAAATAAAAACAGATGATTTTCAAGTAACGATTTTGCCGTCAATTGCTTATGGACGCCCTCGTCTTAAGAGAGTTTTGTTGTTTCTTTTGTCTAATGCCGCCGCGCGTCTATTGATAGTTTTGCTTTTAGGCGTGGCGATTGTTTTTGTGTGGTCATGGTTGAATTATAAATACGCGGAAAAAGAATTAGAAATTCAGCAAGCTAATTTATCTCCTCAAGCGCAAGTTATACAAAAAGAAACAGGTAATCTATTGGAACGTTTGGGACGGCATATGTTTTTACCGGTTGATGAAAAACCGGTAGTAGCTTCAATTGTTGATGCTAAGGTATTGGCTCAATCAAACGCTTTTTATAAAAATGCGCAAAATGGAGATAAAATTATTGTTTATGTTAATTCCCAATTGGCAATTATTTATAATCCGATCGCTGATAAAATTGTTAATGTCGGACCATTAATTGATGAAGAAGTGATACAGGAAGTGTTGGTTGTGGAAATAAGGAATGGAACAAAAATTTCTGGTTTGGCGGAAAAATTATCCGGACAGTTAAAAATCGATTCCAGTTTCGATGTGTTAAGTATCAGTTATGCGGAAAAAAGAAATTATCAGAAAAATATTTTGATTGATTTAAGCGGTGGCTCTAAAAAAGATTTAATTAAAAAATTGGAGAGTATATTGGGTGTTTCTGCTGTCACCACTACGCCGGTTGGCGAAAAAAATTCAAAAGCTGAAGCAGTTATTATTTTGGGAAACAAATAAAATTAAGTTAAGTATTTTTTGCGGCCATTTTGGCTGTTTTTTAATTAAATATTTAATTTTAGTTGTGGACGACACCCCTCTTGACAAATTATTTCAAATATGCTATAATGTTTTTTGTAGTCCCTTTTGTGTAGTTGTGTTTCAACAAATAGGCGCCAAAAATGGAGGAAGAATGTTTCGTCGGCTGAAAAAGTGAGCGTTTAGCAATGACGCAATAACAAAAATCATTGCTGGGTAATAGACGCCCGTTCGAGCTGAAATACTCGGACAAACCAAATCGGCGAAATCGACCAGTAAGTGCCTTATAAAACGGCGCAACATGGTCAACCTCAAACACAGGAGAAAAAATGCAGCTGAAAGCTCTCAACTAAAACGCCAAGCGCTGGCGTGGTAACATAAATAAGCGCAATAACACACGAAAAACACTGAGAAACACAAAATGTTCTTTGGAGGATTGGCGGTGACACAAGTCACCGCCTTTTTTATTTTAAAAACCGCTATGTAAACACATGGCGGTTTCTTAAGATAAATTAATTTTTCATCTTACAATCAAAATCCAACTATTTTATTTGATCCGATTTTTGTTTTTATTAACAGCATAATTTTTTAATTTGTGCCCCCAGAGAGAATCGAACTCCCATCCTCAGGTTCGAAGCCTGATATTTTATCCATTAAACTATAGGGGCATTTAAAACCCTGAACCGTTTTATTCCAGTTCAGGGTTTTGTGGGTCGCCAGGGATTCGGACCCTGGACCTTGTCCTTAAGAGGGACCTGCTCTACCAACTGAGCTAGCGACCCATTATATCGGATCTCCTTCTTTTCTTTTAATAATATGCTTACTGGTACTTTTCCAATTTTTAATTTTTAAACCCATTTCCGCCGCTTCTGTTTGCGCTTCTTGTTTACTGCTGCCTTCGCCAACAGCGATTAATTCGTTGTCAAAATAAACTCCAACTTTAAAAATTTTCGCATGATCAGGACCCTCCTCACTTAACACTTTGTAGTTAGGTGTGAAACCGATTAATTCCTGAGCCGCTTCTTGTAAACGGCTTTTTGCATCCATATATAGACCATTTTCTAAAATATAAGGCAATTTTGTCAATACACATTGGCTGATGAATTTTTTGGAAGCTTCATAACCGCCATCTAAATAAATAGCTCCGGTTAATGATTCAAAAGCGTTTGCCATAATAATATCCCGAGCTTTGGTGCCGGCATCTTTTTCTTCTCCCCGACTCATAAATAAATAAGGTTCTAAACCTAATTCATAAGCAATTCCGGACAACAATTTTGCATTGACTAAGGCGGCGCGCCAATTGGTTAATTCGCCTTCCGGATTTCCAAATTCATTAAAAAGATATTCGGTTACCACCAACTCTACCACCGCATCGCCTAAAAATTCCAAACGCTCATTATTGCCCAAAGGGAAATCATGATGTTCATTTAAAAAAGAACGGTGAACAAAAGCTTGAATTAAAAAATTAATATTTTTAAATTTTAAACCCAATTTTTCTTCTAAAGAAGAAAAATTTTTCTTTTGCACTTCAGGTTTATCAATGATGTTCATATATTATTTATCATGTTTTTCCATTGGTTCTTCATCTTGCGGTTCTAAATTTTTAAAAACCGAACCAAGCACGCCATTTACAAATTTTCCAGATGAATGTCCGCCGTAACTTTTAGCCAACTCAATCGCTTCATTAATGGCGACTTTTGGTGGCACTTCTTTGGCAAAAATCAATTCATACAAACCAAGTCGTAAAATGTTGCGATCCACATTGGTAATTTGTTCAATTGGCCAATCTGGCGCATATTCTGAAATGATTGCGTCTATTTTTTCTGAATTGTCAATCACGCCATTTACCAATTTTATGGTAAAATCTTTTTCTTGCAAACCGTCGCCGAATTCATTTAAATTGTGTTCCATAATGCCGGACAGCTGATCAATTTGTCGGCCGCGAAAATCCCATTCAAACAAAGTTTGTAAAGCGATGCTTCTTGCTAAATGACGATTGGACATAGAAAAAAATTTAAAATGCAAAAATTAAAAAGTTAACCCGTGACAAATTTTATTATTTTTTGCCTTTTGTTTTAACTTTTAATACTTGACGGCCTTTATAAGTGCCGCAAAAATTACAAACATGATGCGCTTTAACCGGCTTTTTGCATTTTGGACAAGTATTATGAGACGCTTCGTCCAATGCAAAGTGCGCAGCCCGTCGTCTTTTGTGAGATGAAGTTCTGCGATGTCCTGGTAAACCCATATGATTTAGATATTAAATATTAAATTAGAATTGGGTTCATTATAACATAAAAAAATGGTTTTGGCAAGAGGTTAATGAAGGGCTTGACAAAAGTTTGAAAATGTGGTATACTACTTTGTTATGAAATAATGAACGAAAGAGGAATAATGGCTTAAATTAGACAAAATAACAGTTTTTGCTCATTAAAAATAAGGGTTTTGCGTTCAAAAAAGGGCTGAATGTGCTAGAGATTCCAGTTTTTGGCTGAATCTATTGAAAAGTTTTAAAGTACCAGTCCTTTTTTGAGCGCATTGCTCAATCATTTTCCCTGACCCGCAGGGTAAGGCGGGATTTTTTGGAGGATACCATGTCTACCGAGAAGCAGAATGTTCAGGGTTCCGAGAAGTCGAAGTTCGAGCAGGTGACCTGTGTCGCTTGCGGGAAGTCGTTCGACGGCGACCCCGACCGGATGTGGCTGATGCCGCTCTCGGTCATCGAGCAGTCCATCCGCAAGGTCGAGGGTTTCGAGCGCTGGGCCAGACCGGAGGACCTGAAGAAGCACGCCATGTGCGGCCAGTGCGGCCACCTGGTGCGCGAAACGGGCGGCAAGACCTACAGGCTCTCGGCCACCATGAAGATCGTGGTCGAGCGCAAGGTCAAGGCCGAGGAAAAGCGTCGGGCGAGGGCGGAGGCGAATTCCGTGGCAGAGCGCGAGGCAGCGAAGGTCAAGATCGGCCAGCTCTACAACCTCGAACTCAGCCAGGAACGGAACAAGGGCCGCTTCACCGGCAAGAAGAAGGTGAAGGTCGACCGCGCGGAAGAGTGCGGCGACGACACCAACGACGGCCAGGAGTAGTTCTATTCCACAAGGGCGCGCGCGGCGGAAACGGTCGGTATTCAAGAATCTCTTGACGAAAGAGTGTGTAGCTCTCGCAAAAAGAGATTGAATGAGGTGTGTTAGTGCCTTTCCTCTGACGTTCTTTACATCACCGGCCACATAACCCGTGGCACTATGATCGTGTACGATCCGAATTCTCAACGTAATTGAGATGCGATGACCGGGCGCATGAACCCCGGTCTTTTTTTTATTCAAAAATTATTTTTCAAGGTTGGTTTCTCTGTGTATCTTTACAAGTTGCCGCAAAAGATGTATAGTTCAAGGTGGATTCATTGTTAATTCTGGATAAAGACAAGCGAACAAAGGAGTCCATAATGCGTTCTTTCAAAAAAATATGGATTTGGGGACAAATAGTTTCAGCTGCCATTTCAGTCGTTTACGGAATTGTTAATATTATAGCCGGCATTATTTGTTTTTTTTATCAAGAAACTGTCATTACCATTATTTCTTCCGGTTTGTATCAAAAAGCTGTTTCAGTAATTAGCGACATTTATCCGTCTCTTTATTTTCCGATGTCTAATGCGGATACAATGCAAATTTTTCTTGTGATTGAATCAATCGTGATGGGAGTATTTAATCTTTGGTTGGCTTGGTTGATATGGAAAAAAATCGGTAAAAAATTTTTTAAACCCCATTTTACATAAAATTATGGCGCGTTTTTGGAAACAAGCGCGCCTTTTTGTTACTCGTTAAATTTGAAGTTTACCATTGATTTATTCATTGTTTTACGGTAAAATACGGTAGATTATACTTATGGAAATTAAAAAAATAGATAATAAAGAGACTTGGAATAATTGGTTGAAAAAAATTTCTCAGCCGTCTTTTACCCAATCATTTGAGTGGGGTGATATTTTGTTGCAAGAAGGAAAAGAAGTGGAAAGATTAGTTTTGGTGGATAATGGAGAAATTGTTGCGGCAGTTTTGATTGAGTATCATAATTTGCCGTTTGGTTGGCGTTATGCGTTTTGTCCGAAAGGGCCGGTGGTAAGTGAAAAATTAAAAACTGAAATTTTAAAAGTTTTTCAGTCTGCAGGTAGTTATTTAAAAGATAAAAAATGTTTATTTTTTAGATTTGAATTAGATAATGATTTTAAATTTACTGTTTCTGATTTATTGCTTAAAAAAGCGCCAGATATTAATCCGCGAGCGACAGTGATTTTAAATTTAAAACAGAGCGACGAAGAATTGCTTGCAAAAATGCATTCCAAAACCCGCTATAATATTAATTTAGCGGAGCGTAAAAATTTGCGGGTGAGCGAAGAAAAAAATTTTTTAGTTTTTATAAAATTAATGTCAGACACGGCTAAACGCGACGATTTCCGTTTGCATCAAATGGAACATTATAAAAAAGTGTTAGCTTCGCCGCTGACAAAACAAATTACAATTTATAATGACGAACAGGCGATTGCGGTGGGTGTGTTTGTCGGTTTTGGCAATACCTTTACATATTTGTACGGCGCTTCTGACTATGATAGTCGTCAGTTGATGGCGCCATATTTAATACAGTGGCAGGGAATAAAAATAGGACGGGAATCCGGGTATGATTTTTATGATTTTTTTGGTATCGCTCCAACCAAAGAAGCAGATGGAGAATTTAAATATGACAAAAAACATCAGTATGCCGGTGTAACTAGATTTAAGTTAGGATTTGGCGGTTTACCAAAAGAAAGCGCCGGAACAATAGATATGATTTTATTGCCAACGAAATACAAAATATATAAATTAATGAGAAAAATCAGAAGAATATTTTAAACCGTCCTCGTAGTCCAATGGATAGAATATCTCCCTCCGAAGGAGAAGATGCGCGTTCGATTCGCGCCGAGGGCACAGAAGTCTTGACTTTTTCTCTGAAATATAGTACAATGCGTCAGTAAAGTTTTAATGGCCCCATCGTCTAATGGTTAGTGCCGATGTAAAATCGGCATCCCGACCTTGCGTCGGGAGACACCATATTAAATATGTCTTTTACTTACATCTTAAAAACTTCTTGTGACGATTATTATATAGGAAGTACAGATGATATAACACAAAGATTAAAGGCACACAATGCTGGAAAAGTAAAAAGCACCAAAAGTAAATTGCCGATCAGATTAGTTTTTAAGGAATACTATCATACAAAATCAGAAGCCCAAAAGAAAGAATATAAAATAAAAAATTGGAAAAGTAAAAAAATGATAGAAAAATTAATAGAACTTGGCCCCATCGTCTAATGGTTAGGACACCACGCTTTCAATGTGGTAATACGGGTTCGATTCCCGTTGGGGCTACACAATTGGACAGGTTCAAGTGACCGAGAGGGTTCTTGAACGTTTGGTCATCAAAAAGACGGCTTCTGGCCGTCTTTTTGATTAAATTTATGTTACCATTTTACTCTAGTTTAGAAGTGTCCTATTCTGTCTTTGTTTTCAAGAGCACACACTATTTTACCGTAAGTTCCTCTCTCTCGCGAATCATTATAATATGATCCTTCCAGCCTTTGAATATCATCTTTAAGCAAATTAAGCATTGCACAACCTTCATGCATTCTCATGTCAATATCCGTAGACATTGTGCGAGGAGTATTTCTGTATATATAATTTAACGTCCACCCACCGTGTTCATTTTTTATCAGATTAGCCAGCGCACTGTATGAAGATGATCTCTCTGTAAATAGACTCAAGGAAACATTCAACAGTGTCTGTCTTATTTCGATCACTGTCGGATATTTTTGTCCACCATTAACGCTTGATTCGATTTCGCCACGATAGCGACCATTTATGTTGGGTACCCGGTGAATAAATTTAAATGGCCAGATTCGCCAAAGTGCAGACTCGTAGATAAAAAAGAGAAATACTATGATAACAATAGTAGTGGGTGCTTGAATTACGCCCCACACTGCCAGTTGTTTTATTGCGGACCAAGATGCTTGTTCAAGACCTGATTGCAGCAGGTTGGCCAACCAGACTGCAGGTATCAAGGCGACGAGTACAAAGTAAATATAAAATTTAAAATTAATTTTCATACTTTAAATGTTAAATGCTCTTTTCCAGTTTTCAGTAGCTCCAATCACCGTGGTCTCTCTTAACGCATGCAGGACATAATTATTAGACTCTTGAAGCCGCTGCAAAAATTGATTTCTCTCAGAGGTACCCCAATTTGCTCCGATATCTTCCTGACGACAAACACTTGGCAAACGCATTGGTAAAACATTACACTGGCAAAGTTTTTGTATTATTGCGTCAGCAATAATATAAAAACCAATCCCGTAGTCATCTCTAAAATTGCTTGTTTCAACATCATGAACCAGGGCCTCGGTCTTGAAGGAAGATATTATGTTATTATCCGGAAAATGGTTTTTCACCCAATTTTTAAACATACGCACTACGGGTTTGTATTTTCCGTCGGTAAGATCATTTTTTTGGATGCCATTCTCATAATGATCGCGGGGATAATTTATTTTTTCTCGTCCATCCCGAAAAGAATAAACAGCAATCGGATCAACAAGATGATCTTGGCCGATCTGGACAGCAGGAACGACGTCGGCATTAAAAGTGCCTCGTATTTTTATACACTTATCACCGCGTGTAACAGTCCAAGTATATCTTGTTTGGCTTCTTAATTTTCGTTCAATCTCTGAAAAAATATCCTCCCAAGGTATTGATTGTTCAAAATGCATGGAAGAAAAAGTTCCGCTATAAGTAGTCAAACGAACAGCAACAATATCGACGTCATTTATATCTGAAATTGCCGTATCATTTTTGTAGGAACCTTGAAGAAAAGTGTGATGGGTATTACTAAGCAATTCCTGGATATAATTTTGAAGATTCGCAACCTGAGTAGTCTTCGTTGGTGATGGTCCTTTGACAAGGGGTTCGATTAAGTCAGATGGAATATTATGAATAGGCATAGTTTAATAATTTAAGGTTTAAGTTTATTATTTTATGAACAGTTTTTTAATATGTGCACTAATATATTAAAATCTGGTATCCTTGGTGTTGTGCGGATCGTTCCCGTAAGAGTCCGAGTCACGAATTTTTCCGTGTCGATCATGGATAACAACTTCGGCACGTTGATTGATTGCAATTTCTCGAGCAATTTCAATTGCTTCACCTTGCGTTTGTGTGTGTGCCGTATCTCTATTATTACCAGCACCCCGCACTGCCCACCCGTCGTCACGTCGGACAACATGTTGTTGATTCTTTGTCATATTTTTGAGCTTTGTTTAACATAACCCCGATTGGCGGGGATATTTCTGTTAGAAATAAATTTTGAATATATTCTGACCTTTTAGTCCTTTAAGGATACGCCGGCATTGACTTATTGTAAAGCCTAGGTTATGATTACATTATGTAAGCTGTACTTACACATGTTGCTTCCAGTAACAAATTGTAAGTTATGCTTACACTCCGTCCACATTGTTTAATTGCACTTAGTAGGTTATAATAAATATGAAAAATAAAAGTACCGAAAATGAAATTAAAAAAGAAATTGGCGAAAACATCAAACGGATTAGGAGAAGTTTGCGTACATTCCTTAGTGCAGAAGTCATTGCAAAGAAATTAGGAATAAGCCGTGTCGCATTTACTCAAATTGAAAATGGTCAAAATCATGTTACTGCCGTTACACTTTGGAAGTTGGCAACAATTTTTGGTTGCGACTTCAAAGATTTTTTCCCCACCATTCCGCAAGGTTTTGCTCTTAGTCAGAAAGACACTCAAGCTATTGGAGCAAAAGACAAGCACGCTCTTGATTGGGCTGTTAAACTCTTTGGAACTATAAAAAAGTAACTATGTCAAGCATTATTATTCAGGCAAAGGTTCGAAAATTGCTTACTGATTTTGATGTGTCTCGGGCTCCTGTACCTGTTGAACAAATTGCCCAACAATTAGGTATTCAAGTTAGCTATGCACCCAGTACCGAATATTCTGGTATGCTTATTCGTACTGAAAGTGGAGAAGTTCTGATGGGAGTTAGCAGTGACGAAAGCCCCACAAGACGACGTTTTACAATTGCACACGAATTAGGACATTTTCATCTAGAAAAAAATAAGGTATCTATAGATTATAGAGGTAATTACCATGGATCAGATAAACCAGCATCGGAAAAAAATGCAGATGACTTTGCCGCTAACTTATTAATGCCCCGATCATTTTTATCTAAAGATTTTCATCGAATATCTGGTGGAAAGTTGTTCTTAGAAGATCAACTTGTGGCTTTGGCAGAACTCTATCAAGTTAGTCGCGAAGCGATGATGTGGCGACTAAAAAATCTTAATCTGACTCCGTAAATGGTTTTATCTGTTGTTTAAATATATAATTTTGTCTTTGAGTTTGAGGAGACTTTTTAAATTAGCTAACAATTCTCGTTTCTCAAACAACTGCCCTTCTTTTAATATATACTTCGCATAATTTTTCATGTCAATCTGTTTTTGTTGTTCCTGTTCAGTGTCATTCAACCCAAGTACGCCCATTCTAAATTTATGATAGCGTTCAATTTCCTTCTCAACTTTTTCTTTCATTCCGAGTTCGTCTAAAGACAGAGTGTCAACAAGCCCCAATATTTGTTCTATCAGGTTGTCTTCTCTGATATATTCGGCCTTACAATTTTTATCTTTTCCCTTGCAACATCCATAGTAAACATAACGGTGCACATTGCCGTTTTTTTGTCTTTTAAATTTTTCATCGGCAGTAATTCCCGATCCACAGAGGCCGCAGGTAATAAGTTTGGTGAAGGCGAATTCCTTACCCTGTGTTTTGCCTGTTTGGTAGTCCAACATTCTTTTTTGCACTTGTTCAAAAAGTTCTTTGCTAATAAGCGGTTCATGCACCCCCGTGTACCAATTGCCGCTTTTTCTCGGATATTCAAACGCGCCGTAGAAAAAGCTGTTTCTAAGTACCAGATATATATTACTTAATGAAAGAAATTTGTCCGTTCTGGTTTTGAATTTCAGATCATTTTTAAGCCAGCCATAAATTTGTCTTCCGCTCCATCCTTCATAGGCCACTTTTTCAAATATCTTTTTTATTATCGGCGCGCGGATAGGGTCTAATATCACCTGACATTTGCGATCTATTCGTTTTTCATTTAGATAACCCACTGGAGCGATGCCTGGCCAGAGACCCATCTCTACTCTATTACGCATTCCTCGTTTGATGTTCATTCCACGATTATCATTTTCCAGTTTGGCTTGGCTGCCCAAAATCATCAGTAAAAATTTTTCGTTCGGAGAGTTGGTAAATTTTTGACCGTAAGTTCTAATTTCGTGGAGCAGTCCTTGATCCATCAAATCTACCAACACTCCAAGATCACCGGCATTTCTGCTTAATCGATCTGGTGCCCAGGTTAATATCCCTGTGAATACCCCTTTGCGGATGTCCTCAATAAGATGATTATAGACAGGTCTTTGTCCGGAGGCCTTTGCCGAATGGCTTTCCCGCCGAATCTCTGCTATTGGCAGACTGTCTCTTTCGGCTATCCTGATCATTTCTTTAATTTGGCTATCTATAGATAAGGCCTGTTTTTCGTCCGCCTCTAATGATTTTCTCGCATAAAGGCAGTAACGTGTTGGTATCACTTCAATTGGCTTGGCATTCATGGCTGATAGTGGTCTTTCAATAACCGTTTGATTTGCTCTAAATTGCTCCATATTGTTGTAAATTAATTGTTATTATCCTTACAACATTAATGACGCAACCCCTCTAGGGAGTCCAAGACGCTCTGTAGGTAAACTGTTGATAACTCAGCTTCGCACAAATCCCATTCTAAGCTACTATGGACTGGACTTTTAGCCATTCTTGGGTTAAAATGTAATTGACAATTTAAGGCCTAAACCTCGGCTTTTGCTGGGGCATGGTCAAAAAACTCAAAGAAGACACTGATCCCCACGATCAGCTATTCTTCTTTGAGTCATACTTGGAAACGAGTATGGGGCCGCAAGGCTCGGCTGGCGTGGGGTTTAGTGTTTGAATACCAACCTCACAGAGGTTGTTTTTTATTATTATTTAAAAAATATGTTCAATTTCGTTAAAAATTTTTTAACAAAACGGGAAGGTAAAAATAAATATGGTAAAATGCTCGTAGATTTTTTGTCTGATGGAAAATTAGACGACAGAGAAAAAGAGGAACTTAAAAAGTTATCCAAGGAATATGGTCTTGAAGCACAAGAATTGTTAAGTGCTCACAAAAAAGCAAGTTCTTTAACATTCAAAAATATAATTAGTGACAGTAAAATTACTGAAGACGAAAGAAAGTCTCTAGAAGAATTGATGAATTATTTTGGTATAAGCCAAAAAGATTTTGACTTTGATCAAAAAGCTTTCAACAAATTTTATGCACTGGGTCTTATTGATAAGGGCATCATGCTGGAAATTCAACAACATGATGTTGATATTATTTTTAAAAAAGGTGAGGTATTACACTGGGGTTGCCCTGCTGTAATAAAAAAATATAAAAGAATTGCAAATAGAATAAATTATGGTGGTCTTACCGGTTCTATAAAAATTATGAAGGGGCTCAGATATAGAGTTGGGTCAATTGGATATTCAACAGCATCGAATGAACATTTGATTACCGAAGATGTTGGAATTTTTTGGCTCACAAATCAGAGAGTAGGATTCAAGGGAAACAGAAAGAACTTTTCTTTTCCTTATTCAAAAATTCATGTTTTTGAATTAACACAAGTGGGACTGTTGTTTTCCAAGGAAGGTAAGGAAATTCCTTATATTGTAGGTTTGGATGATTATGACGTCCCATGTATGATGATTTCACATATTTTAAATAATAATAAAGAATGAATTTATATATAAAAAATATTTACTATGAAAATAAATCACATTTGCATCGCCGGTTTCAAAGAAAAGATAAACAAAATCACAAAAAAAGAAATATTTTTAAAAATGTTCGGGATTATCTTAAGTACTGCCATTGCTACGTTTTTGATAATTGTTGTGATTTTATATTTTAAAACACCAACAATAACAATTTTGGAACCGCAAAATGATTCTTCCGTGCAAACAACCACTATCATGGTAAAAGGAACAGTTAATCTCGCTACCACCAAACTTCTCGTTAATAATCATATGGTTGAAATTAAACGTGGCAAGTTTAATTATAAATGGTTCCTTACCGAAGAAAAAAATATCTTACATTTAGTTGCTACCAACGAAAACAGCAACAAAACAATTGAATCGGTTTTAAATATTAACCGAATTATGACCGAGGAAGAAAAGATTGCTTTGGAAGTGCAAAAGAAAGCCGTTCTTGAGGCACAGGAAAAAGCCGAGGAGGAAAGAAAGGCAAAAGAGTTGGCAGAACAAAAAACATGGGAACAATCCAAAGCTGGAAAATTATGTACAAAATATCCGCTGTGGACAAAAGAAGATTGTGAAAACATCGCAAATAGAAAACTTTGGATTGGGATGACATATGACATGTTAGTAGAATCTTCTGGAAGCAAACCAGATTCGGCTCATCTTTCGAATTACGGAGATGGAACACGTTGGCAATGGTGTTGGTATGATTATAATCCATCTTGTTTTTATGATGATAATAATGATGGTATTATTGATGCCTATAATTAAACAAATGGATACATTTTTTATATGCCAAGTTACCTTGCTAAAACCACGGCCGTTTAGGCCGTGGATAGAGGGCATGTCCGTTGTTCCTTTTAGAACAACGGATAAGCGTAGCTTGAAGTGTTAAGAAACCACGGCCGTAAGGCCGTGGAGTTTCATTTTACTTTTTTAGTTTAAAATTATGTTTATTTTACTATGGTTATTTTGCGGCATTACAGCCGCGACAATTGGCGCGAAAAAAGGCGAAGGACTCTTGTCGTTTGTTATAGCATTTTTCTTTGGACCATTCGGAATAGTATTTGCTATTTTATGTAAAGGCAACAGGAAAAATTGTCCATACTGTAAGGAATTAATTAATAAGGAAGCCACACGATGTCCGCGTTGTCAGAGAGAACAATAAAAACATTTTAAACTTTTTTATTCTCTTGAGGTATTGCAGGTGGTTTATTTGTTTGGGGCTTTGAATCCGTGGTGTTATTAGGCATCTTTGCCTCATCGATTTTTTTCTTTTTGTACCATTCCTCGATATATGCTTCATAGTGTAATAATTCGTCTTCTGCTATAGGAGAACCGTCGGCTTTGAGAGGTATTTCTACATCTTTATATTGTTCTTTGAATCTTACCAAGTCCTTTTCATACTCTTCTGTTTCTCTCATCAATATGTCCTCAATGCAAAGCTCATGTTTGCCGGGCATATCTTTTGGTTCTGTTTTGTGCAAGATAACGACATTACTTGTTTGCTTTTGTTTATATCTTTCCGAATTGTGGTTTAGCACAAATTCTATTGATCTTTGATTTTTGTCTTTTATGTTCTGCAAAAGGGCATGCTCGGCCACATCGCATATATTTTCCCGTCCCATGTTTTCGGCCTCGTCGGCTTTATCTTTGAAATTTTTATTCTTTTGTTTCCAGCGGTAATAAGTGGCTTTATCCACTCCAATTTTTAGACAAGACAAATATACATTTCCGAATTTTCGGATTTCATTAAGAAGTTTTTGTCTTGTCTCAGTATCAATCATACTAATTTATTTTTATCGGTTTTTTACCCGTTTCTTTTTCCCAACGTTTCAATATTACTTCCACATAAGTTGGACATTTTTCCATCAAGTAGCATCGGCGGTTCATTTTAATTGTCGCCATCAAGGTGGATCCGCTACCACCAAACGGTTCAACAATGAGGTCACCACGCTTAGTAAGCACCTTGATATACGGGATCAATATCTCAGTTGGTTTAGTTCCGAAGATTACTCCTTGCCCCGATGATTTTTCATCCGCTGCTTTAAATTCTATAAAATCTGTCGGGCAAATCTTTTTGCCTTTTTCATATGATTCCCAGTGTGGTTTACCACCTATGGCGTATAAAGCCGTTTCATATTCGTTTTCAAGCAGTTCGCCCTCATCCTCAATACTAATCTCTTTATTTTCAGTCGCACCGACCATGGCGATGTCGTGCTTGTTGAAGAATCTATATTTAGCTGAGAATCCTTGAACCCGGTTTGGCAGATGCCAGACAATCATATTTTTCACTTTCCAATATTTTTCCATTTCATTCCAAATGGTACGGATGTTCTTCCAATTTTCGTAGCAAACAATCGCAAAGTTTTCTTTGGCGATTTTACTGATGTTATCCATCCATAATTCAGTGAAGTTATCTGGCAACATATCGGTTTCAAGATAGCGTCTGTTTTTCTTGGCGCCGAAGCCGGTAGTTACGCCATCTTTTTGTTTGGTTTTACCTTTTAGATAATCAAGTATGTACGGAGGGTCAGTGAAAACCATGTCGGCTTTTTCCCCATTCATAAGTTTAAGCATATCTGCCTCTATAGTTGAATCGCCACAAAGGATTTTTGATCCGTCTAGTTCATAAATATCTCCTTTCTGAACAGTGATATTTTGAATGTTTAATTTTTCTAATTCTTTTTCAAGATCAAATTGTTCCGTACTCTCTTCTACTGGGAAGATGTTGTCCAAATCTTGACTGTCAAAACCGACATCAGCAAGAAATGCTTCGTCAAATTCGGCTAATAATTCCAGGTCAAATTCTCCGGTGTTTTTATTAAGCCGAAGATTTAACTCTTTTTCTTTGGCAATGTCTGTTATTTGAATATATACTACTGGCACCGTTGTCATACCGAGTTCTTTGGCCACCTCGGCTCTAAAATGGCCACCAATTATGATATTCTTCCTTTCCGGCGCATTATTACATATCACCGGATCAACCATACCGAATCGCTTGATTGATTCTTTTAGCTGATCGGTTTGCTCTTTGGAGTGTTTTCTCGGGTTATACTCCGAAGCCCGAAGTTCATTAATCGGAACTTCGACGATATTTAATTTTTGGTTGTTCATATGTTTATATTTTTTTAATTAATTTATCTTGATTGATTATTCTCGACCTTGTACGCTTTAATTGTCTCATTATGAACCCGTCCCTCGTCCATAGATTTTGGAAAACAAATAAGAGCTAAAATTAGCCCTTATTTTTTGACTTATTAACTCTACTTGGGAGGTACTTCTATTTTTTTAATTTATATAAACCATTAATGCGATAACCACAACCCAATTTAGATTCAATTAATGGTTGTTTTAATTTTAAACGATACTTACTTTTTTTATTTATAATACCAACAGCCTTCCTCACCGCTTCGTTACTTGTTGATTCTATTTTTTCTTTAATTTTGTTAGTTTTTATATAGTCATCACCTAAGGTTTCCAAGATTTTTAAGCGTTTGCCTTCGCTTTTCATGGAGTAGCAATATTTATTTTTTGGATTGCGGTATAAATCGCCGTCAGTTGAAAGTGTTAATAATGTGCGATTATCTTCATTGTTTTTTCCATCAGTTTCTAATATTTGAATAATTTTGTCTAGAGTTAACATGGCTCCGTTAAACATCGGATTGTCAACTCGCATGTCAGAAGAATTTTTGAAGAGCATTTTTAAAATATGCGCCGTTTTCAGATCAATTTTATTTTTTTTAAACAAATCTTGATAGGCTTCATCTAATTTTTCGAAAAACCCTTGTTTTTTAAGGTTTTCAAAAGCATCTTTCTTTATTTGATGCACTTGTTTATATATTTTTAATGCCCTTAATTGATGTGGTAAAATTTTCATATATTTATACTTTACTTTAAACTGAGTTTATTATAAGCTTATAGAAAATAATTCGCAATATGCCACAGACACATTTAGTACAATTACCAAGTTTAAAGGAAATGTTTTTGGGAATTTGGACATGGACATGGGATTTTCTGATATATTTTGGACCGTGGAAAGAAATAATATTTATTGTTATTTTATTATCTTTATATTTACTTTTCGGAAGACCCAAATGGATGAGAAAGATATTAAGATTTTTTACAAAGATATTGATATGAACAATTAAAATAAAAAATAAGATATTACTTCGAATAATAAATATGTATGTATAATGATGTCCTAATAGAGAGGTATGATATAGAGGATCATGTTAAACGTGGAGATGCTCCACAAAAAGACTTTGATTTAATTGATGGATATAAAAAAATGATTTCTCCATATATTTATACTAACATTAAATTGACTGATCATACCGAAAGTATACAAAAGGCCTTTCAATCAAGATTACAAGAATTTATCAGCGCCACCTTACTGCGTTCTATCAAGTTAAAAAATGGAGCAGCTCAGGCTCTTAACAGTATTAATTTTCCATCATACTACGCAATTCTAAAATCTTTTTTAGAAATTCCAGCTTTGATGGCTTATGTAGCTGAATCTCTTTTTGATGGGAAAGATGAAAAGGAAATGTGTACAATAATTAGCAAGATATCAATGGGAACTAGAACAAAAGAAAATGAGATTGTTATGATACCCCATCGTCCAGACAATCAACAAGTAAGTATTTTAACAATGTTTGAAAAGCTCAATAAAATTATGTATGAAATGGATAAGATATCTGGTGTAGCTGGAGACAAAAATAGTATTGCATCTTCTTATTATTCAGATATATGCAATTTTGGTCACCCAAATTACCCTGCCCATCTTTGTGTAGGCCGGATTGATAAGGATGGTGTGTGGAAAGCAAAAGATGATAATATTAATTATCGCAATGAATTGTTTTGGTTCTATATGCCACATTTTTCTAGTGCAATTTCAATTATATACATACTTTGTTCCCAATTAGTTAGACATCCCAAGGTGAAAAATTTTGATATGTTAAATAATCCTCTTTATTTTGATAATTAATATAATAAAAATATTAAAACTGAATAAACTATGAAAAATATTATTAACAAAGATATTATTTCAGTAATAAAGCTTGAATTACATAAAGCCGTAACAGATTTTTTCTTGGCGGAATATTTTTTTGATAAATCTCATTTGGATATTTTACGAAGATATCAAGTTATTTTACGCGATTTTAGTAATCACTATGCTTATTTAGCAATGTTAAGCTTGTGTAAAATATTTGAAACCACAGGAGACACTAATAATATTTTTTATGTGGATAGTCAATTGACCGATCTAGCAGAGCGAGATTTTTATCAAAGACAAGCAAAATCAATAAAGAGTGAAATGGATTTTATTTTTAAAGCCAGACACGAACGAATAGCCCATTCCAGTAGGTCTGGGGGCATTGACCCTACTGTCACTTATGCCACGTATTCTCTTGATGAGAGTAAAAAAATTAAGGAAATTAATGATAAAATTATTGATATTTTTTTTCAACTCAAAAGCAAATTTGGTTTTGATTCAGATGTTGATTATTTGGGCCACGATAAAGTCAATGAGGCACAATTTCTTGTAGATACTTTGATTGAAATGGAAACCAAGAGGGTGTATCAAACAACTTGAAGTACTGTCGCGTTTGTCGCATTTTTTTTAAAATTGTTTAAATTAACCCCGACCGAGAGGGATTATATAGAAGTGGGAGAGACCGCCTTAAAAGCCCCTAATAGCCCGACCTCATTTGGTTCTAGACCGAGATGTTCTACTCTAAAAACTCTGCTTAAATAGCGGGGTTTTTTATATACCTAACAAGAAAAGTTTAACTCCTTGTAGAATAATCAATAACAATGTAGTATTGTTATGTAGCATATTAATTATTAAAGTAAATATTATGACTGGAGAAAAATATAAAATAAGTCCGGACAATGAATCATCATTGAAAAAAGAAAAATATTTTTTAAAAGAGGAAATTATTAAAAAGATTGAATCAATCGCTCAAACTAATGGAATTGAATCCGGTGATTTACAATTAGAGTCAGAAACCGAAAAATATGATAGTGAAGGAAATTTATTATATTTATCAATGCAAGTTACACAAGAACGCGCGCGCGAAAAAAAGTGTGGAAATATTTGGTATTTGTATATGATTAAAGGGGAACACGGACCAATGGGCGCCAGTGAAGCCACTCTTATTATGAAGGCGGATTCAACAATAGAAACACCAAATGAAGTAGATTGGGCGGAAATAGTTTTAGAATATAAAGAGGCGGAAGATAAGTGGATTAAACCATAATTATTTTAATGTAGTAATTTTTGTTATGGTTTTATAAAATAATTTATTGAGTTGTTGCCGCCACAAGATTAGAAATAACAAAACCGGTGATGGCGTAAGCGCGTAAGATTATAATTAAACCAATAACTTCTCCGGCCGTCACTTTCATGCCACCACTGGTTTTTTGTTCATTGCCTCCAGCAGTCATATACATAAAACCTCCAGCAACCACTCCAACTACCGTCACAATACCCAGTAAACCTAAGACTACGCGAATAATTCTGGCGACTGTGGTTCTGACACCGGCGGTGCCTAAACCGGTGGGAGCGCCATATTGAAGACCGAGATCATTGCTGTCTAGAGCGTCGACCACTTGAGGGGTGGTAATTAAAAATATTAAAAATATTAAAATCAAAAATTTCATTAGTAATTTTCTTTTTTGCATAGTTACTTTAAAATTAATAATTAAATTTTTATTATTTGGCATTGACCAAATTGAGTCATTTGAAAGAATTTGTTAATCGTGTTGAAAAGAAGATTTTAAAAGTCAATAAAATTATTGAGAAATCAAAATAAATATTGCGACTGAACTATAAATAAAAACCACCAGCGAACTGGTGGTTTTTTAATAAAGAGCTTATTTAATTGATTCCGCGAATTCTTTCATCAACTGGGAACATTTGTTGAATCCGCGACCGGTATAAACAACAATTTCGGTTAGTAATTTTCCAGGAGCGGCGTTGGTTAACATGGCGCAAGTCGGAAAAGCAATTGGAGAATCTTTGGGATTCAGAGTGTAATAAATGTCTTGAAGCGTTTTATCAAATTCTTCCTCGGTTTTTTCGTTGTCCGTATTCATCAAATTCCAATCCACAAATTGCCAGCCTTCTATGCCGCCGTTTTGATTCCACCAATTTTCGGTAGTGCGACACCAGCCGCAATTTTCAGTTCCGAACAAAACGATGTTTTTTGGCTGATCATAAATAGTTGTCCAAAATTCTTTGGCTCGGTGAATTTTTTTCCACTCAAGCGATTGACGAACATTTATCAGATTGAATGTTTTGTTCAAAGGGGTGGCGTCATTCGGTACAATGTAAGACGATTCGTTGGTCGTGTCGATTTGATTGTGGCCGTTGACCGGAGATGTCTTATGGAAAATTATCATTGGCACTATAGCCAAAGTCAATATAATCAAAAAACTGAGGATAAGATAAAAAAGATCTACGCCTTTTTGTTTCAACATTTTTTCTCCTTTTGTTGTTTGTTGATTTATAATTTGAAAGAACTTTTAACATATTAACATTAAACAATTGTAATTGTCAATATTTTTATTAAATAAAAAATTCTCCGCCAAGTGGCGGAGAATTTTATTTTTAAACAGATTTTTACGCTTTTAAGGCATCTTTAAGCGCTTTGCCGGCTTTGAATTTTGGAACTTTTACGGCCGGGATATTTATTTTTTCAGACGGATTTTGCGGGTTGACACCAACGCGAGCAGCGCGTTGTTTTACACTGAAAGCGCCGAAGCCGGTTAGAATAACTTCGTCACCGTTTTTTAAAATGTCAATAATGGTATCAACTGTAGTGTTGACCATTTCTTCCGCTTCTCTTTTTGAGATTTTTAATTTTTCCGCCAAAACTTGAGCTAATCCTGCTTTATTCATAATGTCACCCCCTTTCTTTGAGAAAGTATTTTTTAATTTTATTATTTATAGTATACCACGACAGCCTTTTTTTGGCTATATTATGCGAAGAAAGTTGTCCACAAGCCGTTTGATAATTTATTAAATTAAACAATTAATAAGTTTATAAAATAAAAAACCGCCCCGAAGACACGGAGCGGTTAATTGTTAATTTATTATTTAGCGTATTCAATAACGCGAGTTTCACGAATTAATGTAATTTTAATTTCACCCGGATATTGCAATTCTTGTTCTATTTTTCTGGCAATATCTTTGGCTAATTGATAGGCAGCATAATCATCAATTTCACTTGGTTTAACAAAGACACGCACTTCGCGTCCGGCTTGAATAGCATAAACTTTTTCAATTCCTGGAAATCCGCCGGCGGCTTTTTCTAATTCTTCCAAACGGGCGACGAATTGTTCGTAAGTATCCTTACGAGCGCCGACGCGAGCGCCGGAAATAGCATCAGCCGCTTTGACTATAGTGGCATAAATGTTAAATGCTTTGTCTAAGTGGTGAGTCATGGCCGCTTGAGCTATGTCTTCATCCATATTAAATTTTTTCATTATGGTATAGCCGATTTCCGGATGCGAACCTTGAGTTTCTTGATCAATGGATTTTCCAATATCATGGAAGAAGCCGCATTTCTTTGCTTTGGCCGGATCCAAACCTAATTCTGAGGCGATTAAAGCTGAAAGATAACCCACTTCCATTGAGTGATTTAAAATATTTTGTCCAAAACTGGTACGATATTTTAAACGACCGACAATTCCAACTAATTTTGGATCAATGCCGGTGATACCCATTTTATATAAAGATTCTTCGCCGGCTTTTTTAATATCCAAAGCCAAATCTTGTTTGGCTTTATCTACAAATTCTTCAATTCTTGCCGGTTGAATGCGTCCATCTTCCATTAATTTTTCCAATGCCAATTTGGCGATTTGCCGGCGGATTGGCGAAAAACCCGAAACAGTGATTGCTTCCGGAGTATCATCAACGATTAATTCGCAGCCGGTTAATTTTTCAATCGCTTTAATATTGCGACCTTCTTTGCCAATAATACGTCCTTTCATTTCTTCACTGGGTAAAGAAACTGAAGTTGAAGTTGTTTCGGCGGCATGAGAAGATGCGCAACGTTGAATGGCGTTGACGATAATATCTCGCGCTTTATCCTCAAAATGTTCGGAAGATTCTTTTTCTAATTTCATTACGCGGCCATATAAATCCTCATGCGCTTCGCGTTCAACTTTTTCTAATAGGATATTTTTTGCTTGTTCTTGATTCAAACCGGAAATATTTTGAAGTTTAACCATTTCCTGTTCGCGCAATTGTTCAATGTCGCCTTTGATTTTGTTGACGTGGTCTACTTTATCCTGTAACTTCTGTTGTTTTTCTTGAAGTTCTAAAAGTTTTTGGTCAAACATTGATTCGCGTTTTTCTAAACGCACTTGTGTATTTAATAAATCTTGACGGATTTTTCTTTCCTCTTTTTTAGCTTCATCGGTAATTTGTGATGATTTTTCTTTTGCCTGTAAAACAAATTCTTGACATTTGTTTTTTGTTTCCTGAAGCATTCTTTCTGCCTTAGCCTCAATGGAATTAATATTGGAGCGAGCGATTTTTTTTCGCGCCACATAACCCAAAGCGATGCCGATAGCCGCGCCTAAACCAATTAGAGCGACCCAGATTACTGTATTCATATATTTATATATTTAAAAAACCTCAAAGATTTTTGAGGGTGCAATTGGCAACCAAACGCCGTTAGGCGGATTATGACCAATTTTTTAAGAAGAAAAAAATATTATTTTTTATATACCAAAAATCCGACTGGCTGTTCGTCAAACCTTTTGTTTGTGATTAGTTGTTTCGACATCACTGAACAGAATTTTATTGACATAGCAACTGTGTTTTTTTAGCATATTTTAGCCATTTCTACCGAATATCTTTAGTTTGGCTAAATTATATTTATTCTCCGAAAAAATACCTCAAAAAGCGTTTTAAATTAATTATGGAAATAATATATCACAAAAAATAAGTTTTGTCAAACCGTCTTAGTCTTTTATTTTTTGCGCTCGTTTAATTGAATAATTTCCAATTTTTGTCCGACGCAATTCTAAACAATACCCGCCAACATCAAGTTTTTGTCCAATGTCATGAGCCAGAGTGCGGATGTATGTTCCAGAAGAACATTTTACTTCAATTGATAAATTTGGCCAATTAAAATCCAGTAATTTTATTTTATAAATTTTAATTTTTGACGGCGGTCGTTCAACAGTTTTTCCTTGTCGCGCCAATTTGTAGAGCCGTTGTCCACCTATACTTTTTGCTGAATACATCGGCGGAATTTGTTCTTGCTCCCCGACAAAAGTTTTAAGTATTTTTTTAATATTTTTTAATTCTACTGTCGGCGAGTCTTTTTTGTCGGATTTTACAGGTTGAATTTTTCCTGTGCAATCATCCGTGTCTGATGTGGCACCCAGTCTAATGACGGCCTCATAAGTTTTTTCCAAGTTTTTTATTTTATCCAATTGTTTGGTAGCTTGCCGTCCGACGCCGATAATTAATAATCCGGTAGCGAAAGGGTCAAGTGTGCCGGCGTGTCCGACGCGGATGTTTTTTTGGTCGGGAAATTGCTGTCGCGCTTGCCGTCGCAAAAAAGCAACCGCGTCAAAACTGGTCCAATCAATCGGTTTGTCAATCAAAATAAATTTTCCGATTTTTATATCCATATATTTGTATTTATGTTCATCATAATACATTGTTATTAATTAAACAATAGCCAGCCGACAGTTATTTAACTTGACTTTTTACCGGTTTTCAGATATACTTTTTAAGATATTTAAGATTTAAAAATGATTTATGAATGTTACTGATTTAGCTAGACATTTGAAGGTTCATCCGCAGAAACTTTTGCAAATTTTGCCTGAGTTTGGTTTTGATATTGGAGCCAAAGCGGTGAAGGTTGATGATAGAGTGGCTGAAAGAATTCAAAAAGAATGGCGCAGAATTAAATTTGTTTTACAGGAACGAGAGAAAAAAGAGGCTGAAAAACAGCGTGAATTGGAAAAAGAACAGCGCCGATTGACTGGCGCGACTGTTGATATTCCAGACAAGGTGACTGTTAAAGAATTGTCCGCTTTGCTGGGTTTGCCATTAAACCAGCTGATTTTGGAATTAATGAAAAATGGAATTTTAGCCACTCAAAATGAACATTTAGATTATGAGACGGCTGCTATTTTAGTCAGCGAATTAGGATTTAATGTCAGTGAACGAAAAAAAACAGAAACATTAGATACTGAACATGAAAAAACTTTGGAAAAAATATTAACCGGTGAAAAAGGAGAAGGGGAGCGCCGTCCGCCCGTGATAGTTATTATGGGACATGTTGACCACGGTAAGACAAAATTATTAGATGCTATTAGAACCACTAATGTTGTTGATCAAGAGGCTGGTGGAATTACTCAGCATATCGGAGCGTATCAGGTAATTTGGAATGATCCAAAAACTAAAGATAAAACTCCGATTACTTTTATTGACACTCCCGGACATGAAGCCTTTACTGTTATGCGCGGACGCGGAGCAAAAGTTGCTGATATTGCTATTTTGGTGGTGGCAGCAGATGATGGAGTTAAGCCGCAGACAGTAGAAGCAATTAATATTGCCAAAGCGGCAAAGCTGCCTTTGTTGGTGGTGATTAATAAAATTGATAAGCAGGGGGCTGATCCTCAAAAAACCCGTACCGAATTGGTTCAGCACGGATTAGTTTCAGACGAATGGGGTGGTGAAATACCAATGGTGGAAATTTCAGCAAAAAATAAAGTTAATATTGATAAATTGTTAGATACATTATTATTGATTGCCGATATAAATTCAGAACATATTACAGCAGTGATAAATCGTCCCGCTGCCGGTACGGTAATTGAAGCCCATGTAGATAAAGGAGAAGGTCCGGTGGCGACTGTTTTGATTCAAACCGGCACTTTAAAGTTGAATGATCCATTAGTAGTAAATGGTGAAATTTACGGTAAGGTTAGGGCAATGAAGGACTATCGCGGGGTTAATATTTTAGAGGCCGGACCAAGTTGTCCGGTACGAATTTTAGGTTTTAAAGTAGCGCCTCAAGTCGGAGATGTTTTAGATGTTGGCGCGGTTGGACAGTCAAAAATGATTGATATAAAAGCTAAACACACCCAGCAAACCGGAGCAGAAAAAGTTTTAATTTCCACTACCAATACTGTTGAAGAGGAAGAACAGAAAAAGTTTTTTAACGTTATAGTTAAAGCTGACATGCTTGGTTCGCTGGAAGCGATTATTGGTTCGTTGGAAAAAATTAAAAATGATGAGGTAGCGGTTAAAGTTGTCGGTAAAGGTTTGGGTAATATTACCGCTGATGATGTTTCTTTGGCTGAAACGACTGGCGCGGTAATTTTTGGATTTAATACCGGTGTACAAACTATTGCCGAACAGATGATACGCGACAAAGGAATTAAATTTTTACAGTATAAAATAATTTATGATTTGTTGGATTTTGTAAAGAAGGAATTGGAGAAACTTTTAAATCCGGAGCGGATTGTTACTGAATTGGGAAATTTTAAAGTGGTGGCGATTTTCAGAACTGATAAAGCTTCTATGATTTTGGGTGGAAGAGTGGAAAATGGAAAAATTCAAAAAGGGGCAAATGCCAGAGTGAAACGACATGGCGAAATTATCGGGTTGGGAAAAATTTCTCAAGTGCAAATGGGTAAACAAAATATTAGCGAAGTGCCGGAAGGAAGCGAATGCGGACTGCAATATGAAGGAAAATTAAAAGTTGAAGTTGGAGATATTTTAGAAGCATACAGAGAAGAAGAAAAAAATAAAAAATTTGTGTTGAATTAATAAATAATTTTTTAAATAATACTTAAATTTTTATTTTTTAAATAATTATGAATATTTTTACTTCAGAAAATTTTGATCAAGAAGTTTTGCAATCAAAATCACCGGTGTTGGTGGATTTTTGGGCATCATGGTGTGGACCGTGTCAAATGATGGGTCCGATTATGGAAGATTTGTTTAAAGAATATTTCGGACAAAATATAAAAATTGGCAAATGCAATGTTGATGAAAGTTCTGATTTAGCTGAAAAGTATGGAATTTTGAGTATTCCGGCGTTCTTGGTTTTTAAAAGCGGAGAAGTGGTTGATCAGATGATTGGAGGAGTGTCCAAGGTAAAATTAGAAGAATTAATTGGTAGAAATATATAAAATAAATTAAAAAGTAAGTAAAAAATAATTGCGTTTTTAATTTATTATTAGCCAAAAAATGAATTTAATTATTGATTATACTTGTAAACCGTTATTTTTTCAGAAAATGAAAAAATAATGTAAAAAATTATCATCAAAATAAAAAAAATTTGGTATAGATATATAGAAAATTACATCAAACCGTTTCGGTTCACCACCGGGCGGTTTTTTTGCTTATCCTGTGGATAAAATGGCTGTTTTTACATTCAATAATCATTAAAAAAATGATATAATAATATAGTACAAAATTTAATGGTTTAATAATTCTATGAGCTTGTGTCATAGAGACGTGCAAAAAAATTCCAAAAAACAAAATTCTAATATAATTATATTATCCGGAATAATTTTTGTTGTACTTTCCTTCGCTTTTTCTTTGGCATTTTGGTTGTCACCGGTTAAATCAGCAAACGTTCCGTCTATTATCACTTACC